>MTLD01000202.1_pt1 | contig 226805 bp, 222 predicted proteins | sample 1982471 | NCBI WGS metagenome assembly MTLD01 (sample SAMN05712604, study PRJNA340218) | biofilm metagenome | isolation source: sample SPM anode biofilm adapted to -50 mV | place: USA | collected 2012-02-03
TTTTAAGGTCTAACTTTTGGGGGTCAGTTCATTCCTTGCGGCTTTTGCAATGCTAAGGAAGAAGGACGTTTACACAGAGGATCAGAGAAAATGCCAGAGGTAACAGAGAAAAGCAGGATTGAACAAGAGAACCAGAGTCACGGAAGGGCATGCAGGAGGGTGAGGTTTTTTGAACAGGAGTACGACGGTGCCGGAAGCACCTGACGGAACGTGAAGTTCCTAATGCCGGATGCGCCATGGACGGCATGGCATCCGGTCTCCGCTGAAAATAGCCATGGATGGCATGGCTATCGAAGTCTACTGTTTAGAGGGAGGGCTTGCGGTTATTGTCATTGCGAGCGCAGCGCGGCAATTTCCCCGTGTCTTAGGATTTATATATTTATCTGGATTTTTTCGGCATTTCTTTGGCCTTTCTCTGTGTGAAATCATATCTTTCTCCAAAATAAAAATCCCCTAAGGCACAAAGGCTGTTAGGGGATTCATTAAGCGTATTGGTAAGCAGGGGTTTAACTCTTGCCTCCCTTGCTAAAGGGAGGTGCCGCCACAGCGGCGGAGGGATTCGAAAAGGGTTCTTTCGGACCCTCCTTTTACTCCCTCTACTCCTGTTAATAAAATATTAGATCCTCCGGTACACCGTCGCCGCTTGTTCTGCGTCGCGGCCTAAAGCGTGAACGAAGGCCTTCACGACTTCGGGGTCAAAGGCCATGCCGGACAAACTTAAAAGCTCCTGCACCGCCTCAGACTTGGTTTTAACCCAATTCTGCGTGCAGGGGTTGATAAAGCGATCATAATGGTTTGCTACGGCCAGAATGCGCGCGCCTAAGGGGATATTAACCCCTTTGAGACGCTTAGGGTAGCCTTTGCCATCCCAGCGTTCATGATGGTACCGTATGTAGGGAATGATTTCTTGGAAGCAAGGTATATTTTCCAGCATATAGCTGCCAGCATTGCAGTGACTTTTGTAAGTAGTAGCCTCCCGCGGCGTCACATAGGGCATTTTGGTGATAACTGCGTTCGGTACAGTCAGTTGACCAATATCATGCAACAAAGCGGCTACGCGGATGCGTTCCAGTTCTTCGCGGGGCAAGCCCAGCTTGGCGGCAATACTCATAGCGTAATTAGCCACTTGGTAACAGTGTTGGTATAATTTGCTGTTTTTCATTTCAATGAGACGCAGGAAAAAATCCAAGGTCTGCCGGTTTGTCTCTGGATCACCGGGGTACATGCCGGGATCATGCAATAATGTAAGCATACTGTCCATAAGCAACCTTTCTAGCGTGCTTGGTGTCAGCCAAATGTAAAGGCATAATAGGAAAAAATTTCCTCAAAGAAGAAATCCCACTCTATGGAAGTTTGGCTGTTGAATGGCAGAATCCTGCCGGCACAGATAAAAAATATACCACTTCCGGGAAAATAAATCAAATGTCCTATTTTTCAAAAAACAATACGGTCATTTTGCCAGGCGGGTTATTTCATGATACACTAGAACTGTAGTATACTTATCTATTATAGCATAGCGCAGATAGAGAGGGGATCCGTATGGGCTTAGGAAATTGCTCGGAATGTGGAAAGCTGTACATGGAAAATCCGCAGAAACTTTGCAGAGACTGCTTAGACCGGGTAGATGAAGAAGAAAAGAAGATTGCCGAATACCTGCGAAAAGTAAATAGGGCAGGCGTGCACCAAATTCAGCAGGCTACAGGCGTGCGGGAAAAGACGATTAATCGCATGTTGAAGCAAGGGCGGCTGTTTGGTGACTTTACGGTGGAATATTCTTGTGAGATGTGCGGCACGACGATTACAGAAGGACGGGTTTGTGTGGCATGTCTGCGAAGTCTGGAAGGCGAGTCTGCCGTCCAAGGAAAGTCTTTGGAAGAGTCGATCCGGGAAAAACGTCGCATGTATACTAGTGACCGAAAAAATTAAGATTTTTTTGCACCAGGGATTAATGTCCCTGGTTTTTTTTTCGATAGAATAAATGAGCAAGATTTGGCAGGCTTGCTAGTGGGGAAAGAGGAGTGTTGATGATGAATGTATCTGGAAGCCAATTTCACGGCATCCTGAAGCTATATGGAGAACAGACCAAAGTCAATCGGACGATGAAAACGGGGGTGGCAGCTGCGGCGAAACCGTCAGATTCGGTTGTTTTATCGCCCAAGGCCCAAGAGTTTGCCGGTATGCTGGCAAAGCTGCAGCAGACGCCAGAGGTTCGACCCGAGGTGGTACAGCGCCTCTCGGCGCAAGTGGAAAGAGGCGAGTACCGTGTGGACGCCGCTGCAGTGGCAAAGAATCTGCTGGCGGGAGCAGACTGAGAGGTAGGGTGCGCCTATGGAGCTTTGGGACGAGTTGCAGCAGATTCTAGAGGAACTGCTGCAGATATACCAAGCCTTGCTGCAATGCGGTGAGGGGAAAAAGCAGCTTCTGCTTTCCAAACCGGCGCCAGCGGAGTTGGAAGCTGTTGTGAAACGCGAAGAAGAATTGCTTTTGCAGGCCGGGATGCTGGAGCAAAAAAAGCAGAGAGTCAGCCGGGCGTTAGCCAAACAACATGGAAATGGCGATGTTTTGTTACCGCTGTTCCAGCTTGTTTTGTTGGCGCCGGCTTATTTTATTCAAGACCGTATTAAAGAATGGGCGCGTCAAGTTTCGCCAATACTTAAAGAGTTGCAGGAACTCAATGCGATGAATGGCCGCTTTTTGGAGCAGGCATCTCAATTTGTGCAGTACCAGATTAATCTTCTTAGTCAGGTGACGACGGAAATCAACTACGCTCCAGAAGGGCAGAAAACCAAGGCGCGCAAGTTTGAAGGCAGAGGGTAGCTTTGTTGTTTGCAGAGCGCTATAATGCTATAATTATAGTATTAGGGGGCATGACTTATGACAAATGAAGAATTCCAAGCGCTGGTTCTTCAGAAACTGGAAAAGCTGGATGTAGTTGCGGAAAAGGTTGATAAAATCGAGACGAGCATGGCGAGTCTTGATGCACGTATGGGCAAGCTAGAAATGCGTATGGACGGTCTGGAACTGCGCATGAGTAACTTGGAAATGCGTATGGATGGCTTAGAAACGCGCATGAGTAGTCTGGAGACGCGTGTAGATGGAATCGAAACGCAACTGAAAGAAACGAATGGATTTGTTCAAGCTCTTATTCATCGAACTGACGAATTGGATGCAAAATTTGATGGGCTACTTACTAAAACGGCAACGGTCGCAGCCGTGGAGGAAATTAAAATTGTTTCAGCGCGAATGGAAAAGAAAATTGATATTTTGAGTCATAGAGTAGCAGCTCAAGATGGAGAAATAGAACTTCTAAAACTTGTGAAATAATGGAAGCCTCCGGTTTATTCCGGGGGCTTGTTTTTAATAGCGCGGTGGGCGAAACGCGGCAATCTATCTTGCGAAAGAGTATGTATTTTGTTATCTTTAGTTATACAAGTCAAAGAGTACAAGGGGGATTTTCATGAAAATTCAATCAACTCGTTTTGGCGAACTGGACGTAGCAGAAAATGACGTGATTCATTTTTCTCAAGGATTGCCAGGTTTTCCGGAAGAATATCATTTTGCACTGTTACCACAGGGCGAAGAAAGTCCTTTTTTCTTCCTGCAATCCACGCAGGATCCTAACCTTACTTTTTTACTGGTGGACCCTTTTGCTTTTTTTGCGGAATATCACTTTGAAATCGACGACAAGCTTGTGGCTCAATTGGGACTGTCTGCGGAACAGCCGCCCATTGCCCTGTGCATCGTGAACGTACCCCAGGGGAAAATGCAGGATATGACAGCCAATCTGAGCGCGCCCATTATTATTAACCGCTTTGCTCGATTGGGCCGCCAGGTAGTGCTGACCGACACCTCTTATTCCTTGCGCCAGCGCCTTTACGTGGCCCAAGAAGGAGGACAATAACATGCTTGTATTGACCCGCAAAGTGGGCAGCCGCATCATCATTGACAACGATATTATAGTGACTGTAGCCGATGTCAAAGGCGATAACGTGCGCCTTGCGATTGACGCTCCTAAAGACATCCGCATTTATCGCGGCGAAATCTATGACGCCATTGTCGCGGAAAATAAACAATCTCCCTTGCCAGCCGGGGAGATCGATTTGAGCCAACTGCCCAAGGGGAACAAATAGACCATCCTTTTATAAAGTTAGCTTTACCAGAGAGAGCATGCAAAATTTTTGCATGCTCTCTCTGGTGCCTCTGGCATTTTCTCTAATCCTCTCTGTAATCGCAACCCTCTTTCGTACCCTCCGGTGACTCCGGTTCTCCTGTTCAATCCTGCTGCTATGAAAACCAAATGTAAATTTTCGGAAAAATCTCATCAAAACAAGAGGTTTTTCTTTTTTTTTGTCGAAATTAAAACAATGGTAATTTTAGAAAGGGGTGAAGTATATGCAAATCAAGTCGACTCGTTTTGGTGAATTTGAGGTATCGGAAGAATTGGTAGTTCGGTTTCCGGAAGGACTCCCGGGTTTTGAAGATCAAAAACAGTTTGCATTTCTCCCTTACACGGTGGACGAAGATAATAGTCCTTTCGCGTATATGCAGTCAGTGCAAGATCCTGATTTGACATTACTTTTGGCAGATCCGTTTTTGTTTTTCAAACACTACTCCCTGGATTTGAACGATGAAGACGCAGCGCAGCTAGGCTTAACTGACGCTGAAGAAACAGCAGCTGTCTACGGCGTGGTGGCGGTACCGGAAAAAATTGATCAGATGACCGTCAATCTCGTAGCCCCGATCGTAGTGAATTGGAAAGAGCAAAAGGGCATGCAAATTATTTTGAATCGCAGCCCTTATAGCACCAAGCACCGCCTTTTCCCGCTGGGCCTGCCCCAGCAGCAAACGAAGTAGAGGGGCAAAAACCTTTACACAGAGGATCAGAGAAAAGCCAGAGGTAATAATTAAATCGAATCTCTCTTTAGCATCTCTCGGTTTCTCTATGTGAAATATATCTTCTCCTGCGAACCCTCTCGTGACTCCGATTCTCTTGTTCAAATTCTTGTTCCCATAAAAAAATTCTCTTTTTCGCAAAAAAACTCTTAAGTCTATTTTGCATCCTTGCGATATACCTATTGAAACCGGGAACACGGAGCTCAGCCGGCGGCCGACGGTGAAAGCTTCTGCCCACAATAAAGGGCAAGGATGCCCTAATTGAAAATTCAAGGAGGAAAAACAAAATGATTATCAACCACAATATGATGGCGATGAACACCTACAACAAATTGTCTTCCAACAACGCTGCTGCGTCCAAATCTTTGGAAAAACTGTCTTCCGGTCTGCGCATTAACCGTGCTGCTGATGACGCTTCCGGCTTGGCGATTTCCGAAAAAATGCGCGGTCAGATCCGCGGCTTGGACCAAGGCACCAGCAATGCGCAAAACGGCATTTCCTTGATTCAGACGGCTGAAGGCGCTCTGACGGAAACTCACAGCATTCTGCAGCGTATGCGCGAACTGGCTGTGCAGTCTTCCAATGATACCAATACCGATTCGGATCGTAACGAGATCCAAAAGGAAATCAATCAGCTGACCGATGAAATTGACCGTATTGCTAACACTACGGAATTCAATACCAAGGCGTTGCTGAAAGGCGATTTGAAGGGCGTTGCGGGTTCGGTTGTTGCTACGTACAATTTGGTTTCCTCGAATGCAGCAGTAAGTGCTGCATTGACGTTGGGTTCTGTATTGGGTGGCTTAGGATCATCGTTAAGCGATACCGTACGTATTCGTTTGACTACTAAAGACCCTGCAACTTCTGGTTCTGTTACAATTACGTTCTCTGCTTCCTCTGCGCTAAATAATATCACTTTGTGCGCTGGATCTTTAGGAACTATTTCGTTGAGTAATGGTACTGTTATTGGTACCTTTGACATGGCTGATATGCAGGCCGGCGATACCCTTACGTTTAGCTTGACTGGCGCTGAGGCTGCCGTTACAACTGACAATGCCTTGCATTTGCAGGTAGGGGCGAACACTGCGCAGGAAATTACCGTGGGTATTGGCGATATGCAGGCAACTTCGTTGGGTATTAAATCCGGCGCCACCTATATGAACGTAAGCTCTCAGTTTGGAGCGGAAGCTTCCATTACCCGTATTGATGCCGCCATTCAAAAAGTGTCGAGCGAACGCTCGAAAATGGGCGCTGTGCAAAACCGTCTGGAACACACCATCAACAACCTGTCGACGGCTAGCGAAAATATTTCTTCCGCCGAATCCCGCATTCGCGATGTAGATATGGCGAAGGAAATGATGAACTACCAGAAGACCAGCATTCTGCAACAGGCTGCGACTTCCATGTTGGCGCAGGCCAATCAGCAGCCGCAGAACGTTCTTAAATTGCTGCAATAAACTCCAAAGTTCCTTCTTAACAGCTTAACTAATTAATGAAAATCGCCTCCCTCCAAATTGGTGCGGGGGCGATTTTCATAAGTTTTAGATGTCAAGTCTTGCATTGGATTCAGGACGCTGCTGTAATGACAGTAAAGAGAAAAAATGCAACGAAGGTGGATGAAGATGGACATTTTTGAATATAATTCTCTGATTGTAGGTGCTCAGAAGAATTACATCAGTGAACCTAATGAAGATGAATTGAAGCGATTGCAGTTTGTAGCACGCGAAAAAAATATTGAATGGTTTTTTGATCATGAGGGAGAAAAATCCTATCCTGTACAGGATGTTTTAGATAGTACACAAGATTTACCGAATCCCAAGAGACGTGAGATTATTGTTGTTGTTGGCTTAAACTCCATTCGCGAGATTGAGAGCCTATATGGAAAAATGCATGTGAATTCGTTCATGTTTGTTTGCGAACCTAATCCTTCATTTGTGATGAATGCATTGTCGAAAAAAGATATGCGCGTGTTTTTGAACCCTAATATTGCGTTGTTGGCATGCTCAGGCGAAGATCTTATGTATCAATTGAATGTAAGCTTTCAAAGTTGGCTTTTACTATTGCTTGGAAACATAAAAGTTTACGCTACGCATTATTATCGAAACTTTGCCAAGAATGAATTTAAAGAAGTGTTAGATTCGTTAGCATTAGTGGCTTCTTCTTGTCGCTGGGGTGCTGGTAATAGTATTGAAGACTGCTTGCAGGGAAGCTCTCAGGTGATGCGAAACCTGAAATATCTGCCCCGCTCTAAAGATGTGAGGCTGTTAAAAGGAAAGTTTGAGAATATACCATGTATTATAGTCTCTGCTGGACCTTCGTTGGAGAAAAACTTAACATTATTGCATCAAGTGAAAGACAAAGCTATTATTATTGCAACGGAAACTATTTTGGAACGCCTTTTGGACGAAAAAATTGTACCGCATTTTGTAACAACAATGGAGCGTATTGTTCAAGCGTATGAGTATAGCTATAAAGGAAAAGTAATTCCTCCGGAGGTTACGTTGATTGCGCCGCCGCTGATAGAGCCCAAGATTTTTGAGGAGTACAAAGGAAATTATATTATTCCGATGCGCGAAGGAGTGCGCGAGTTTTTTTGGTGGAATGAAATGTTAGAGCTGGGACAGGATGCCAATATGATGGTTGGAGATTCAACAGCTCATTTGGCTTTTGGGTTTGCAATACATAGTGGCGCTAATCCAATCATCTTAATGGGTCAAGACTTAGCGTATGGCGAAGGGGCGCGCGATCATGCGTCTGGTACTGTATATGACGAAATTGGTATAAATTGGCAAAAAGATCCAATGCTGGAGCCAAGCGGGAAAACAGAGGGGTATTATGGGGGGGAAGTGATTTCAAATCAGGTTTGGTTAAACTTTAAAAAATGGTTTGAAATGTATATTTTGCATTATAAAGGACAAATTAAGATCATTAACTCTACTGAAGGCGGCGCAAAGATCAAGGGCGCCTTGCAGCTTCCTTTGCAAGAAGCGATAAACTTGTATTGCAAAGAGGAAATTCCGATCCGAAAAATTATTGATGAAACGGCTACATATTCTTTGCAGCCGAAGCAAATTAAAGAAAAGCTCGTGAAAGCGGTTAAAGAACTGAAGCAGACCAAGAAGCTGGCTGAGAATGTTTTAAAAACGATCGAGGGAATGAAAATAGATGGAAGTATGACAGAAGCGCAGTTGATGCAAGAATACAAAAAACTAAAGAAATCAGATGCTTTTCTTGAGGCGTTATATAAGAATAATTTGCTTTTTCATACCGTGCAACCAATGATTATTCATTCTTTTTATCGCTTATATCGTATCGAAGAAAACTTGAATTATAAAAACATTATTGAAAACATGGATATTCAAAAAGAACTGGCGACAAGTGTTGTTTTTGGAATTGATCAACTCATTAAGCATATGAAGGAAACCATTGAAGAACTGGCAAATGCAAAGGGGTGGGCGCAATGAATCACTGGAAAGAATTTTTTATAGAAAAAAATTACCAGAAAGCCTACGAAATCTTGGTGCAAAGCGTTGTTGAAGATAAAAAAAATAGTGAAATTTTGCTTGCATTGACGCAATGTTGTAGTCAGTTGGGAAAATTTTCCGAAGCGGAAAGCTATGCTCTTCAAGTGATGGAAATAGAACCTACCTTGGATAATTTGTATAATATCATTTCCATAAAATACAAGTTAGCGTTATATGGCGAAGTAATCCATTTGGGACTGCAGTTTATTCAACATGAACCTAAAAATTTTGCAATATGGGATATGCTGGGGGATAGTTTTTTTCAAGAGCAGAAATATGATGATGCAGTGAAATGTTATCAATATGCCGGGGAGATTACGGAAAAAGAAAAAATGACTGAAAAAGCCAAAATGGCTGAAGCATACTTCTCACAAAATACAGAGAATCGTCGTTTGGAAGCATGGGCTGATGAGTTTTATACTTACTCCAAATATGGTGAAGCTGGACGAAAGCGAACAACGATATCGTTAACAGGGCTTTTTAAAGATCAAGTCCTAGAATACAAGTTAGTTGAAAAATTATTGGCTAATCACAAAGGGCATTTAAACCAAATTGATGTTCTAGATGTGGGCTGCGGCGAGGGAAGATGGCTGCGTAAGCTAGTAGACTGGGGCGCGGATCCCTCAAAACTATGTGGCGTTGATATCAATCAAGATATTATTGAATTAGCACGTAGTTTGTCAGCGCCAGGGATTCACTTTGAAAAGGCGATGGCAGATAAATTGCCATATGCAGATGGTTCTTTTGATTTGGTTATTTTGATAGGCGTTTTACAGCATATTTTGGACCCGGAATTGCAAAAAGCAATAGGGATGGAACTGTTGCGTGTTCTTAAGAGCGAAGGCGTTATTTTGACATATAACTATAGTAAGTCCGGATGGGATACAACCGATATCAACACGCAAATGAGAATTAAAGCAATGGGCGTGGATGAAGAAAATTTGAAGAATTTTTTTGGCGAATGCCAAATTGAATATGAAGAGATGCTTACGTCAGATTCTATAATTACCAATATGATTCCTGAGCAATGGGGGATGATATATGATTTGGCGCGTGACCCGTATAGTATAAATCATGGGTTTGCACTTGCATCCATACGTAAAGCGTAAATACCTTAAAAGGACAAGGTGGTTATGTAATGTTTAGCGGGAAAATAGTATTAGTTACAGGCGGCACAGGCTCTTTTGGAAAGCAGTTTATTAAAACTATTTTAGAACAATATAGTCCGAAAAAGATTATTGTATACTCGCGAGACGAGCTAAAGCAGTTTGAAATGCAGCAAGTGTTCAATCAAGAATGCATGCGTTATTTCATTGGCGATGTGCGTGACGGGAGCCGCTTGAAGCAAGCTATGCGCGGCGTGGACTATGTCGTGCATGCAGCGGCGCTGAAACAGGTCCCGGCGGCGGAATACAACCCGATGGAATGCATCAAGACCAATGTAGATGGAGCTAAAAACGTCATAGATGCAGCCATTGAAAACGAAGTAAAGAAAGTGGTTGCTTTATCTACGGATAAGGCGGCGAATCCGGTTAACTTGTATGGCGCAACTAAATTGGTTTCGGATAAATTGTTTGTTGCAGCTAATAATATCGTTGGAGACCATCAAACGCGCTTTAGTGTTGTTCGCTATGGAAATGTGGTGGGGTCGCGCGGTTCAGTGGTTCCTTTTTTCAAAAAACTTGTCGCCGAAGGCGCCAACGAGTTGCCGATTACTGACGAACAAATGACTCGCTTTTGGATTACTTTGCCTCAGGGCGTCGATTTTGTGCTAAAGGCCTTTCAGCGCATGCAGGGAGGGGAATTATTTGTACCTAAAATCCCTTCGAGCCGCATTGTAGACTTGGCGTCGGCCTTGGCGCCGGAATTGCCGCATAAAATTGTTGGCATCCGGCCTGGGGAAAAATTGCATGAAACCATGTGCCCTGCGGATGATTCGCACTTGACGCTGGAATTTGCAGACCATTTTGTTATCCGTCCGACCATTACGTTTCAGACCCCCGTGGATTACACAGAGAATCCGTTGGGCGAAAAAGGTCGGCCTGTAGTGCAGGGACATGAGTATAATTCAGGGACCAACCCGCATTTTCTGACGGTAAATGAGGTAAAGGAGATGATCTGACGTGACCAAGAGGTTTATACCTTATGGGCATCAAGACATTGCGCAAGAAGATATTCAAGCCGTAGTGAAGGTGTTGGAATCAGACTGGCTAACTCAGGGGCCTTCTATAGAAGAATTTGAGCGTTCGGTAGCAACCTACTGCGGCACTACGTATGCGGTAGCAGTAAGTAATGCTACCGCTGCCTTGCATATCGCTTGTTTGGCAGCGAGTTTGCAAGAAGGGGATCAGCTATGGACAAGTCCGAACACCTTTGTGGCTTCTGCCAATTGCGGCCGCTATTGTGGTGCATCGGTTGATTTTGTAGATATAGACAGCCATACATATAACCTTTCCGTCAGGAAGCTGGAAGAGAAGCTGAAGCAGGGAACCGTTCCGGAGTGTATCATTCCGGTGCATTTTTCGGGGCAATCCTGCGATATGGAGCCGATTTACAAGCTGTGCCGGCAATATGGCGTAAAGACCATCATTGAAGACGCTTCCCATGCGATTGGTGGGGAATACCAGGGTGGAAAAATAGGCAATTGCCGGTACTCGGACATGACCGTATTTAGCTTTCATCCCGTGAAAATTGTTACGACTGGCGAAGGCGGCATGATTTTAACGAATCGGGAAGATTTATACCAAAACCTGCTTCGGCTACGCAGTCATGGGATTACACGTGACGCTGGAATGATGACAGAAGCGGCTCATGGTCCATGGTATTATCAGCAAATTGAGCTCGGCTATAATTATCGCATGACCGATCTTCAGGCTGCATTAGGAGCCAGCCAAATGCAGCGAATCGATCAGTTTATTGAAAAACGTCGTGTTGTTGCCGCGCGGTATAACCAAGCGTTTTCAAAAATCGATGAGATCGTAATTCCCCAACAAGAAAGTTATGGAGACTCAGCCTGGCATTTATATGTAATTCAAGTTCCCGCTTCGAAGAGAGCCGCTGTTTTTCAGCGACTGCGTGAAAGTGAAATTGGCGTCAATGTACACTACATTCCAGTGCATACGCAGCCTTACTATCGTCAGCTTGGCCATAACGCTGGGGATTTTCCGCAGGCGGAGGCTTACTATGCAAGAGCGATTAGCTTGCCTATGTATTACGGACTGACTACACAAGAGCAAGACTTTGTTATTGCAGCGGTAAAGGAGGCATTACAAGGATGAAACTGTGTCTGGGAACAGTACAGTTTGGCATGCCCTATGGAATTGGAAACCTGACGGGACAGCAGCCGTTGCGTCAAGACTGCTTTGCCATGCTGGACGAGGCTATTGCGCAAGGCATTGACTGCATCGATACGGCCTTTGCGTATGGAGAGGCAGAAGAACTATTGGGCGAATATGGAATTGGGCGAAAGAATGTCAAAGTAATTTCTAAACTTTGCCCCAATATCGTTGAAAGTGATGAAAAAGACATCCAAGGGATACTCGAACGAGAACTTAAAGGTTCTTTACAGCGCATGAAATTGGACAGTCTTGATGGATATTTGTTCCATACGCCGGAATACATTACACGACCAGAAGTGGTAGAGGCGTTACTGGAATGCAAAAGAAAACAGTTGACCAAACAAGTTGGCATATCTGTATATGAAGTGGAGCATGCTTTTTGCGCCTTGGAGATTGAAGGAATTGATTACATTCAAGCTCCCTTTAGCATATTGGATCAGCGGATGGAACGCAGCGGGTTCTTGCAAAAAGCAAAAGAAAGGGGCGTCACCGTCTTTTTGCGCAGCGCATTTTTGCAAGGCTTATTCTTTATTGAGTCGGCTAACCTGCCGGCGCGGGTTGAACAGACGAGAGCGCAGTTGGAGGTCGTCTCGGCCATTGTGAAAGAACATGGTTTTAGCCTAGCGGAAGCCGCGCTTCGTTTTGTCTTAGAAACCGATGCGGATTATTTAGTATTTGGCGTTGATACAATGGGGCAATTGCAGGGAAATTTGAAAGCCTTTGATTCGAAGTCCGATTTTTCAGCGTGCCGTACGGCCTTGTACAATGCATTTCCAGAAATCGATAAAAGTATCATTTTCCCGAGTTTGTGGAAAGAAAAAAAGGTGGAACGCGCAAGATGATTATTGCGATTTTGCAAGCTCGGATGTCATCGAGCCGACTGCCGGGGAAAGTGTTAAAGGAATTATGCGGCAAGCCTATGCTGGTGCATCAAATCGAAAGGTTGAAGCGGGCCCGCTGCCTGGATCATATTGTGCTAGCTACAAGCGACGACGGTTCGGATGACCCAGTGGCTGCAGCCGGACTCGCTGCAGGAGTTACCGTTTTTAGAGGTAACTTAGAGGATGTGTTGGATCGGTTTTTTCAAGCAACTAAACTTTTTCCAGAAGCAAAACATATTGTTCGCGTAACGGGAGACTGCCCGCTGCTAGATCCGCAAGTGCTCGAGGAAATTGTGGAGATGCATCTTGCTGGCAGTTTTTCCTATACAAGCAATACGCTAGAACCAACCTTTCCAGATGGATTGGACGTAGAAGTGATGGCTAAGGAAGTCTTGCAGCAAGCTTGGGAGAAAGCGTCAAGCCCGACGGAGCGCGAGCATGTTACCTATTATATTTATTCGCATCCGGAACAGTTTAAGCTGGGGTGTTTTAAGGGAAACGAAGATTGGTCCGGATTGCGTTGGACGGTAGATGAGGAAAGGGATTTTTCTTTTATACAAGCCATTTATACAGAACTGTATCCGCAATACGATAATGATTTTTCTTGGCAAGAGGTATTGAAATTACTCAAGGAAAAACCAGAACTGCAGCAGATCAATCAAGGAATTTTGCGCAATGAAGGACTTGTAAAATCATTGCAAGAAGAGTAGAAATCAAAGAAAAGAAGGGGTTAGTATGTCAAAGCGTTATCAAGTATCGGAAGAATGGTTGAACCGGGCCTTAAAGAGCATTCCCTTAGGAACGCAAACATTTAGCAAAAGTAGGACACAATATCCTTTTGGCGTGTCACCCTACTATGCGCAAAAGGCGAAAGGCTGCAGGCTTTGGGATGTCGATGGAAATGAGTATATTGACTGCATTAGCAGCTTGTGCTCGGTAACGCTTGGCTACAATGATCCGGATGTAACGCAAGCGGTTCGGGAACAATTAGAAGATGGCGTGATTTTTTCGCTTCCCCACAAGTTGGAAGTGGAAGTATCGGAAGAAATCATCAAGATGGTTCCTAGTGCAGAGATGGTTCGCTTTGGCAAAAATGGCTCTGATGCTACTTCCGGAGCGATTCGCTTGGCGCGAGCCTATACCGGACGCGATCGAGTCGCGGTATGTGGCTATCATGGCTGGCAGGATTGGTATATAGGCTCTACTGCCAGAAACAAAGGCGTGCCTAAGTCTACCCAGGAACTGACCCATTCTTTTGTGTACAACCAAATCGAAACCCTGCAGCAGGTTTTAAAGCAACATCCGGGAGAATTTGCGGCAGTAATCATGGAGGCCATGAATGTCAGCGAACCGCAAGAGGGCTTTCTCCAGGAAGTACAGACGTTGGCTAAACAACATGGAGCATTATTTATCTTAGACGAGACGATAACCGGCTTTCGCTATGCTAATGGAGGCGCGCAGGAACTGTTTGGTTTGCAGCCGGATTTAGCGACATTTGGCAAAGGCTTGGCCAACGGGTATCCTGTTTCCGCAGTGGCAGGAAGGGCCGATATCATGAAGCTGATGGAAGAAATCTTTTTTTCCTTTACCTTCGGTGGAGAAACCTTGTCATTGGCGGCATCCTTAGCTACAATGAAAAAACTGCAAAGAGAGCCTGTGGTAGAAACAATTCGACAACGCGGTTCGGAACTGCAAGAAGGCTTGAAAAGTCTTATTGCATCTCATGAAGTCGAATCGTTTTGTAGTGTAGCAGGGCATCCGAGTTGGAGTTTCTTCGTCATCAAAGATACGGAGCGCTACTCGTTGTGGCAGATTAAGACTTTGTTTTTGCAGGAGATGTTTAAACAAGGTATTTTGACATTTGGGACGCATAACATAAATTATGCGCATCAAAAAACGGATGTGCAGTGTATTCTTCAAGCTTATGATAAGGTGCTTCCGCTGTTAGGTGAAACTGTGAAAAATAATACGTTGGAGCAAAAATTAGAGTGTGCTCCCTTAGAGCCGCTATTTAAAATTAGGTGAGTGAAGTTATGAAGGTGGTCTTCCGGGCGGATGCCTCTGTGGAGTGGGGGACAGGTCATGTAATGCGCTGTTTAGCATTGGCAGAAGAGCTGCAGCGTCATGGAATGCAAGTTCAATTTGCTTGCAGGGAGCAACCGGGACATTTGATGAAGATGATTAAAGCCCAAGGGTACCCGTGCTATACAGTAGGACTTGTTGACGAAATCCCCCCTGTTCATGGCGACTGGCTGATCGTCGATCATTACCAACTGGATTTCGCCTGGGAAGTGGCTATGAGAAAGAAATTCCGGCATATTATGGTCATTGACGATTTGGCTAATCGTAAGCATGATTGCGATATTTTATTGGACCAAAATGACTATTTGCAAGATGAAACACGGTATGGGTCGCTGATTCCTCCCCATTGCATTTCTTTTCTTGGACCGAGTTACGCGTTGTTTCGGCGAGAATTTATTCAAGCAAAACAGAGAAGCGTTTCTCGTGAAATGGAAAAAGTGCAACGTATTTTACTTTCCTTCGGAGGAACCGACCCTGCCGGAATGACCTGGACGTTTTTGCAGTGGTGGAGTCAGTCGGAGTTTTCCCAAAGCAGAAAAATGGAACTAACCATTGTAATTGGACAATATTGTGTAAATAGGGAAAAAATCGAGCAATATTGTCGTGCAAATGAAAACGTTGCGCTGCATATTCAAACCACTAAGATGGCGCAACTTCTTTGTGAAGCAGATATTGCGATTGGCGCAGGTGGGGTTTCGCTTTGGGAACGCTGCTATCTAGGGGTGCCGAGTATTACGGTGGTTGTGGCGGAAAACCAGAAGACGATTGCCGAAAAAGCAGCTAACGATGGATTGACCTTGCTTGCAGGAACGGCCCAACAGGACAATCTGGAACAACTAGAGGCCTTATTAACCCAATTGATTGAAGATAAGGCGCTACGGCTGCGGATGAAAGAAACGATGCAGGCCTTGTATCCCCAAAGCGAAAAACACGGCATGGCGGAAATAGTACGAACCATGGAGGACTGGGATCATGTTGGCTAGTCGATGGAAGCTGCGGTCAATGGAAGAAAAGGATCTTTCCTTGGTGCTTGCTTGGAGAAATAAGACAAGAATACGTTCGGCTATGTATACAGAGCATGAGATTTCTTTAGAAGAGCATACTCGCTGGTTCAACAGAACACAGCAAGAAGGATATTGTGGAAAGCATTTTTTGTTTTGTCGGGACGAGGTTCCGTTGGGAGCAGTTAATTTTACGGCTATCTCACAAGAACATAAAAGACTGAGTTGGGGGTTTTATCTCGGTGCAGAGGACGCACCAAGAGGAAGCGCGCTGTTAATGGGGTTTTTAGCATTGCAAGAAGCGTTTGAGAGGATGAATATGCACAAGGTGGTGGGGGAAGTACTAGAAAATAATGAAAAGAGCTTTCGCTATCACCAGCGCCTCGGCTTTTTGCAAGAGGGATGTTTAAAGGAACATATTTTCAAAGAAAAAACGGGGTATTTAGATGTGTTCTGTTTTGGATATTTAGAAAGTCATTGGCGGGAAATGAAAAGGCAGCTCATAGAAATAATGCGAGAGCAATTCGAAATTGAAGGAGCCGGTTTGTATGAGTAAAATGCCCTTTATTATAGCGGAAATGTCTGGGAACCATAACCAATCGTTAGAGCGTGCGTTGGCGATTGTGGATGCGGCGGCGGAAACCGGCGTAGACGCGCTGAAGATCCAGACCTATACAGCGGAAACGATGACGCTGGATCTGAACGAAAGGGAATTTCGGATTAATGATCCGAAAAGCCTATGGTATGGGCGATCTTTATATGATTTATACCAGGAAGCCTATACGCCTTGGGAATGGCATGAGCCGATTTTTAAACGGTGCCGAGAAAAAGGGATTATTGGGTTTAGCACTCCTTTTGATAGTACATCGGTGGACTTTTTAGAAAGTTTGGAGATGCCGGTTTATAAAATTGCATCCTTTGAAAATGTTGATTTACCTCTTTTAGAAAAGGTGGCGCGAACCGGCAAGCCAATCATCATGTCTACGGGCATGGCAAGCGTAGCGGAATTGTCAGAAGCGGTTGAGTCGGTTCGTAAAGCTGGTTGTTCTGAGATGACTTTACTAAAATGCACCAGCAGTTACCCGGCTTCGCCCGAAGATTCTAACTTGCGCACAATACCGCATATGAAAGAACTATTTCAATGTGAAGTGGGGCTTTCAGACCATACGCTGGGGTTGGGGGCGGCAGTGGCTTCTATTGCATTAGGAGCTACCGTTATTGAAAAGCATTTTACATTGTCTAGGGCCGAAGGCGGAGTTGACGCTGCATTTTCCTTAGAGCCGCACGAAATGAAACAATTAGTTAATGAATGTAGGCGTGCATTTCAAGCGTTAGGCACTGTATCATATCAACGAACCAAGGCAGAAGAAAAGTCACTGCAGTTTCGTCGTTCCTTATATGTGGTCGAGGACGTTCAAGCGGGTGATACGGTTACAGAAAAGAATGTACGAGCAATTCGACCAGGATTGGGGCTGGAACCGAAATATTTAGATGTTGTGAGCGGGGCTCGCTTTCGCCAGCCTGTTTCCAAAGGAACTGCTCTTCACTGGAAGTATTTACTTGGGTGAGTAATGTCTAATTGCTGAACAGGGATTTAATATCTGCTAAATCTTTCTTGAATTTCTTAAGAATATGTGATTTCTATCCGATATTTATTCTAAGAGGATAAAAGGATTTTAAGGAGGTGCGCAGGATGCGTTTATATGGTTTGTCCGGCTCCGGGCTGGATGTAGATAGCCTGGTGAAGGATTTAATGAAGGCGGCCAATACTCCTTTAAACAAACTTAATCAGCAGAAAACCACCTTGCAGTGGAAAAAAGAGGATTATTCCAGCATTTACAACACCGTTAGCGATTTTCGCAATAAGGCGTTTGATTTTCGGTTGGATAAAAATTTGAGTCCGCAGAAAGTGACTTCCAGTAATGAAAGCGCGGTTACAGCCTCAACAAGCGGCGGAGCGGCGGCAGTCACGCATACGGTGGAAGTAGATGCGTTGGCGGCCGGAGCGGCATCTATTAGCAGCGGTACGATTACTGCTGCTGGAAACAGCAAAACTACCATTGCCTCGCAGTTTTCCTTGGCGGCGGATACGACGTTATCGTTTCAAGTTAATGGCAAGGCAGTTTCTATTAGCACGAACCAAAGCTTGAACGAATTTGCATCTGCTTTAAATCGGTCGGGTGCCGGCGTACAGGCGACCTATGATTCAACAGCGGACCGGATGTATATTTACAGCAGCACCACTGGGAGCGCGGCAAAGGTCGATTTTACAGGCAGCGCCGATCTGTCTTTTGTTACGGATAAACTGAAATTATCAACAAGCAGCGCTGGTACAGATGCAAACGTGAAGATTGACGGGCAGAGCATTAACCAAAGCAATAATTCTTTCACGTTGGCAGGTGTGTCATATACACTGAAGAACAAGACGGTGGGAACGCCTGTAACAATTTCGGTGTCGACAGATACAGATAAGACGGTAGAAAATATAAAGTCGTTTATTGAAAGCTATAATGCGACATTGAAGGCTATTAACGACAAAGTTAACGAGAAGCATAACCGCAGTTATGCGCCGTTGTCAGATGAGCAAAAGTCGTCCATGAGCGATAGCGAGATTACGGCTTGGGAGAAAATCGCTAAAACTGGCCTATTAAGCAACGATTCTATTTTGCGCCAAGCGGCTACCAATATGCGCCACAGCATTTCGAATCCTGTGGCAGGGATTAGCGGAAATTATACATCCCTGGCCTCTATCGGAATTACCACTGGGTCGTATACGGAAGGCGGCAAATTATATCTAGACGAAACGAAATTACGCAAAGCGCTGCAGGAAGATCCTACAGTGGTCAAGAATCTATTCGGCACAGATGGAGCAACTTCCTCGCAAGATGGCATTTCGCAACGTTTGTATGACTCGCTAAAGGGTACGATGACTCAACTGAATGATAAAGCGGGTGTTACTGCAGGCTCCTCTGATACTAAGAGTTCTTTGGCTAAAGAGATGAAGTCATTGGATTCTAGAATTGATACAACTAACTCACGCATTAGCGCGATGCAAGAACGATACTATAAACAGTTTGATGCATTGGAAACGATGATGCAAAGACTCAATAGTCAGTCTTCGTGGCTTAGCCAATTATTTGGCGGAAGTTCGCAGTAAGCTATGAAAACGAAGAACAGTCGAGAGTTGTGGCAGGAATACGCGTTTTTGACTATGGAAATGCGAAAGTTTGTTTCTGTTCCCGATTGGGCGACACTGGAGGCGCTACAGCTACAGCGAGAAGAAGTGCAAAATTTGTTGATACAAGGAAATGATGATTTTCGGGAGACCGAAGAGGGACAGACTCTTTTGCAGCAAGTTTTGCAGGAACAAGAGCTATTGGTACAGGCGGTGGATGCGCTTAAGAGAAACGTACAGCAGCAGCATGCGAATGCCAGTGCTTACCAAGGAGTGGCTGGTGTAATCGCTCATGTGGAACGCAAAGGATAGGAGGTTGGAAGATGGAGATCGGATCGCTCACACGCATGGATGCCGGAGCGACGGTAGTACCGGCCAGTTCAGCGGGAACACAACAGCAGGGAACTGTACAGCAAGGGAGTGCGCAACAGCAGGAGACGCCGCGAAAAACAAGCGACGCTCAAGCAGCGGCAAGCGCACCAACAATGGATGGTGCCAGTGAGCAAAAGGCTGATAAAATTGTAATGAAGCCGTTGCATTTTTTGCCGACCGCAGAAGAGCTTAAGACGATGTCGTATGCTATGAATCGGTTTGTGGAAATGTTGACTTCTGATTTGAAGTTTGAAGTGCATGAAAAGACCCATGAAGTTATGGTTAAATTTGTGAACACGAAAACAGGGGAAGTGTTGAAAGAATACCCCCCAAAAGAGTACTTGGACATGATCGCGAGAATTCGCGATTATGTAGGTATGATGATTGATAAGAAGATTTAGCAATGGACGGGAATACTAGGAGGCATTTTTGCACATGAGTATGATGAATCCTGCAGCGGCATACCGCAACCAACAGATTATGACGGCGTCATCGGAACAATTAACCTTAATGTTGTATGATGGAGCTATACGTTTTTTGCGTGCTTCCATCACCGCCATTGAGGCGAAAGAGATGGAGAAGGCGCATGAGATGAACATGCGGACGCAGGAGATTTTAAGAGAGTTTCGGCAAACGTTAAATATGGATATCGAGCTTTCGGAAAACTGGGACAAGCTCTATGAGTTCATGGAGTATCGCTTGATGGAAGGCAATGTGAAGAAAGATAAGGCGATGTTGCAGGACGTGCTGGATTTACTGCGCGATATGCGAGATACCTGGGCGGAGGCTATGAAGCTGGCTAAAGGGATCACGCCGGAAAAATAAAAGAAGCCGTCGGCGGATGCTGACGGCTTCTTTGCGGGTACGAAGGAGAACGAGGATTTAATAGGAGTATTAAGAGATTGCCGCGCTGCGCTCGCAATAACAATAAAGATGGTTTGGGAAGCTGAAATCTGATTATTAGAGATAAGCAGGCCTCTTGTCATTGCGAGGAGCGAAGTGACGAAGCAATTTCCCCCATCTCTGTTACTCTGTGTGAAACGTACCCCGCGACTTCTCTGTCGTCTCCTGCCCTATATTATGAGGAGGCTGTTGGTGTGCGAAAGGCGTTGTTTTTGGACCGCGATGGCGTAATTAATATAGAGAAGCATTACTTGCATAAAATAGAAGACTTTGAGTTTGTTCCAGGAATTATTGAGGTTATGCGACAATATCAGCAAGAAGGATATGTGCTGGTGGTTGTGACCAACCAATCGGGCATTGGACGCGGCTACTATACGGAAGAAGCTTTCTGGAAGCTGACGGAGTGGATGAAACAAACGTTGGCAGCACATGGCGTTATAATTGAGGGAGTTTATTTTTCTCCGTATCATCCGGAAAAAGGCGTGGGCGAATATCGGCGGGAATCGGATTGCCGTAAGCCGGGGCCAGGAATGCTCTTGAAGGCGGCTGAGGAATTGAAACTTGATCTTGAGGCGTCGGTGATGCTTGGAGATAAGGAATCCGACGTGGAAGCCGGACAAAATGCAGGTCTGGCAAAGACTATCCGCCTGTTGGAGACGGGGAAAACAAAGGAAGACAGTAAAGCGGACGTAGTGATTTACGATGTGCGGGAACTTTTGAAGAACCGCTGATTTCTATGCGTGATTTTATTTCCTTGTGGTATACTATAGGAGAAGCGGCTTGCTTCCGGTTTGGTTTGTTCAAAGGAGGACAATATGTCGAACGAAGAATTTCACCGGTTGGTGCTGGAAAAATTAGGTGGCATTGAGACGAGCCTGGATAAAATTGAGACGCGCCTGGACCGTGTGGAAGAGCGCCTTGGTAGTCTAGAAGTTCGGATGAGTAAGGTGGAAGAACGTCTTGGTAGTCTGGAAGCGCGAATGGACAAGGTTGAAACGCATCTTGATAGTCTGGATTTGCAGATGGGTAAGGTTGAAATACGCCTAGGCAATCTGGAAGAGCAAATGAGTGAGACCAATGGACTTTCAAAGCATTGATGCATCGGACGGAAGAACTAGATGCGAAATTTGATGGATTGTTGTTGAAGACGGCTAGTAAGGATGCGGTAGAACGCATTGAGGAAACGGTCAATCGTATCGCAGCTATTCAAACAACACAAGGTGAGTCGATTAACATCCTGGCCTTGCGTCAGTTACAGACCGAAGCAGACGTGGCAACTTTGAAGAAAGCAAAATAAGGACGTATTGGCCCGGAGGTAAGGAGCGCTTTGCTCTGTATCTCCGGTTTTGTTTTGCGTAAAAACTGATTATGCTGACAACTAGGGATTTCGGTGGTATAATAATATAAGATAGCTATACTCTTTTTTTGGAGGTGATTAGTGTGGCCAATGTGAGTCTTAGCGTATATAGAAACTTGATGCCCTATGCAGGGTATAATTCTGTTTCGTCAACAAAGTCGGTTGATGCGAATATGCTAAAGCTAGGGAGTCAGTATAATTCCCTAAAGCAGTCGGCGCAGAACCAGTTTGCTAATTACCGCACGGAACAGCAAAGCTACGCTTCGCAGATAAAAGAAGTTTCAAGTGCTAATCAACAACTGAAAAGTGCGGTGGGACAATTTTCCGGCGCAGAAAATGTATTTGCTAAAAATAGTGTGACCTCGACATCCAGTGCAGTTTCCGGGCAGGCTAAAGCTGCGGCCAAGGCGGCAACGTATGAGGTGGAAGTTAGCAAGGTGGCGACAGCGCAGCAAAATACAGGGACGCGCGTGAGTGCCATAGGCTATGGGGCTTTGTCTGCCGGCAATTATATGTTGGGTGTTACTGACAGCAGCGGTAAGGAAAAGATGATATCCTTCGTCGTGAATGTCGGGGAGAACAACAGTAAAGTCCTGGAAAAGGCAGCAAAAGCGTTTAATGAAGCCGGTTTGAATGTAAGCGCTGCGGTAAGCAGCGATGGAACGAAAGCCGGGCTGAATTTGCAGTCCAAGGAAACTGGGGCGGCCCAAAGTTTTACTTTGCGAGATGTCTCCGGCAATGCAGTTGCGGCGCTGGGGCTGGGAAACCGTACGCAGCAGGCTGATAATGCCGCGTATAGCGTGAATGGAAAAGCGGCGACATCTGCTTCCAATCAAATTTCTTTAGATTATGGGAATGTGACGCTGAATTTGCAAAAAGCAACAACAGAAAAGGCGTCAGTAACGGTAGGGAAAGAGCCTGCGGGTATTGTTGCGGCAGCGAAAGAGATGATTACGGCCTATAATCGACTGGAAACAGCGGTTACTGGAGCGGATAATGTGACTGCTGCGGGGCAGCGCGTTTTTTCTCGAGTAGACTCGAAGTTCCAGGGATATCAGAAAAACGAGCTGGCGAATATTGGCATAACTCGTGATTCCCAAACGGGTGAGTTGGCGCTGGATGAGAAGCGGCTGACGACCGCGCTGGCAAAAGACTCTGGCAGGGTGCAGAGGCTGTTGGGAGGGGCGAACGGTTTGGCTGGCGCGTTGACTGCCGTATCTTCGGCTGTAGGAGCAAGTCCTGCGTCTACACTCTTGAAGGTTCCCAGCCCGCTGGAATCTGCGCCGTCTTATGGGCAGACAGGAAGTTTGGCGGTTGCGGCCTTGCGGCAGTCCTCCGGCTTTTTGCTGGATTTGTTTGCTTGAAAACGTGGACGTGGGTAATTTCTAGATTGACAAACAATTTCTGACAATTTACCTGCTTAATTCCCTTGAAATATTCTGGAAATTGCGTTATAATGACCTCGGGAAATGTTGCTTAGGTCTGTGGTTGAAAGTCGATGCCAGTCGCAGGCGAAACGATCCACGTAAGGAGCTCGTATAATTTTTCCGAAGCTTTGAGCATGGTGCGGCTTAGAAGTAAGACCTGCCGGGACGTAAGATCTCGAGAGGGGAAGTAGTGAGCGGATTGGAATCCTCGTAGCGAAACTTCCTGCAGGCGAGTGTGGGGTCAAAGACCAGGTCGGCTAAGCAACCTCCTTAGAAACCAATAAGGTGAGGGATCTCGTGCATGGAATTTCAAGACAAGACATTAACGTGTAAGGATTGTGGAGCAGAGTTTGTGTTTACTGCAGGTGAACAGGAGTTTTACGCTGAAAAAGGTTTTGAAAATGAACCGACGCGTTGCCGTGCCTGCCGCGACGCACGTCGCCGGACTCGCGATGGCGGATCTAGCTCGCAGCGCGAAATGCACGATGTAGTGTGCGCTAACTGTGGCGTAACTACTCAGGTGCCCTTCGAGCCGCGCAATGATCGTCCGGTTTATTGCCGCGAATGCTTCAATTCGATGCGGAAAAATAATTACTAATAGCAACAGCAATGCGCCCCGGTCTTGTGCCGGGGCTTTTACTTTTGGTACAGGGGAGAGGTTCGACGAAGTTAGGAACAGGATTGAACAGGAGAATCGGAGTCGCGGGAGGGTATGCAGGAGTGGCACGGTTTTTTGAACAAGAGTATAGGGAATAGAGTGAGGGCTCGACGGGGTTAGGAACGGAATTGAACAAGAGAATCGGAGTCACGGGAGGGCACGAATGAGTTACTGTACATTTTCGTTTTTTTCCTACGTACCCTCAGATTCTCCCGTGACTCTTGTTCAATCTTCGTTTTCGGAGTTCTTCTTTCTTCAAAATTTAAGAAAAGTAGTTGACTAATTATACGTAGTGATGCATAATTATAAACAAATCTATGCGAAAGAACGTTAGGAGGAAACAAGAATGTCGAAAAAATGGCTTTCGGTAATGGTATTGGCGATGTTTATGTTGACATTGGGATTAGCTGGTTGCGGCGGCGACAAGCAGCAGGGGAAAAAGGTATTGAAGATAGGTACAGATCCTGGTTTTGCACCTTTTGAGTTCCAAGATGAAAAAAGCAAAGAATATGTTGGTTTTGACATCGACCTGATTAAAGCGCTGGGTACGAAAATGGGCTATGAAGTGCAGATTCAGAATATGAACTTTGATGGCTTGATTCCGGCTCTGGAAGCAGGAAATATTGACGCTACTGTTGCTGGGATGACGATTAAAGAGGAACGTGCTAAGAAAGTATTGTTCTCGAAGCCCTATTATCAGTCTGGTTTGATTGTTGCAGTGAAAAACGACAATAACACCATTAAAAGCGTAAAAGATTTGGAAGGCAAGCGTATCGCTGTACAAATTGGTACTACTGGCGCTGACGCCGCTAAAAAGATTCCTAACGCTGTAGTTCGCGAGTTCAACAATGCTCCAGAAGCTTTTATGGAATTGAAAGCTGGCGGTGCGGATGCGGTTATCAACGACAAGCCCGTAACGGCTTACTATTTGAAACAGGGCGGCGACAAGGATGCGAAAATGGTAGGCGATGTATTGCAGGCTGAGGAATACGGCATTGCTATGAACAAAAAAAGTACGGAACTGAAAACGAAAATGGATAAAGCTCTGGATGAAATGAAAGCCAGTGGCGAATATGACAAGCTCTATGAAAAGTGGTTTGGCAAAAAACAATAAAGTACTATCAAAACCTGCGCATCCTGCCGGATGACGCAGGTTTTTTATTTTTCTTTCTTTTTACGAAACATTGCGCATTTTGCATCTTTGCATAAAATACTTTATGATGGAAAGTATCTTACAAGAAGATAAGTGCGAAGGAGATGTACTAATGAAGAAAAAGACTTTGGTATGGTTGGTATTGGCCCTATTTACGGTTGCTTTGGGGATAGCTGGCTGTGGCGGCGAGAAGAAGGCGGATAATGCAGGGAAAAAGGTTGTGCGCGTAGGGGCTGAGATGACCTTTCCGCCGTTTGAGTTTCAAGATGAAAAAAGCAAAGACTATGTGGGCTTTGATATGGATCTGGCTCGCGCTTTGGCCAAAGAGATGGGCATGGAGCTGGAGATTCAGAGCATGGGCTTTGATGCGTTAATTCCAGCGCTGGACTCCGGTACGATTGATATGATTGCTTCCGGCGTGTCCATTACTCCGGAGCGGCAGCAAAAGGTTGCATTTTCCGCGCCGTATTACAAATCCGGTTTGAGCATTCTGGTGAAAAATGAGAATACGACAATCAAGAACTTTAAGGACTTGGAAGGCAAAAAAATTGCCGTGCAGATAGGCACGACTTCCGCGGAAGAAGCTCGCAAGATTCCTGGTGCGGTAGTGCGTGAATTCAATGGCGTGCCGGAAACCTTTATGGAATTGAAAGCTGGCGGTGTAGACGCGGTTGTAAATGACTTGCCGGTTAATCAATATTATTTAGGGCAGTTTGAGAAAAAAGGCGATGCCTTTGCCAAGCTAGCAACAACCGAACTGAAAAATGCTGAAGACTATGGCATTGCAGTGGCTAAGAAAAATACTGAATTGGCCGGCAAGGTGAACAAAGCGTTGGAAACCTTAAAAGCCAATGGCGAGTATGACAAACTGTATCAGAAATGGTTCGGCAAAAAACAATAAAAGTAGACTTGAAAGCCTGTGCATTTTTAGAGTGCGCAGGCTTTTTAAATGCGACGGGAATTGAACAGGAGTCTCGAGAGTCGCGGGAGGGAACGCAGGAGAATTTAAATTATAACAGGAGTAGAGTGAGTAGATGGAGGGCTCGATAAAGTTAAAAATTTACAAAGAAAGACCAAGAAAACAATTTTTGGAGGGCACCGCGTCGTTGCGCTCCTCGCAACGACGTGCTAAGCATGGCTGCCATGGACTAAGCGAAGATGTACATCTCTGAAAAACGTTGACTTTCAAAAAATAATACATCGTACCCTCATCGTACCCTCCGATTACTCCCTCTACTCTTGTTCAAAAATTAATCTTCGTGCATTCTCGTACGTTTTCTGGCAGGACTTCCAGCGGGCTGCGTGGAAGTTTGAGCCGAAGGACATTAGAGGAGTGTGTTTATGGCAAGGAAGCAGAAAAAATCGTCACCGCGCATCGTTTGGTGGGTGGTGGCGTTATTGGCACTAGGGGCGGCAGTTTGGTATGGAATGCAGGATGACGGAAAAAACGCGTTAACTACCTTGATGCCGGCAGCCGTCCAAGAGGCGATCGGCGGAAGCGAAAAAGATAAAGAGAAAAAGGCGGCGGAAGAAAAGGCAAAGGAAAAGACCAAAGAGGCGGTTAAAGCAGTGGGAGATGCGAAAAATGCCATTCCAGAACCAAGCGGTGAAATAAAGGCGCGCCTGGCTATTGTCATTGATGATTTTGGTTATACCTCAGGACCGATAGCGGCGCTTGCGGCGCTACCACGCCCGGTGACCTTTGCGATTCTTCCATATCGTCCTCATTCGGCGGAAGCGCTACAGGCTGCAAAAACATCGGGTAAAGAGGCAATATTGCATTTGCCGATGATGCCGCAGCAAGCGTCAGCGGCTTCGGAAGATAATACGATTAGTCCTAGTATGTCGGATAGCGAAATACGAAGTACGGTGGAAAAGGCATTGCGTTCACTGCCAGGGGTGGTGGGAGTGAACAATCATCAAGGGTCGCTGGCTACGGCGGACAGCCGGGTTATGAAACAGGTGCTGGCTCTCTTACATAGTCGAGGTTTATTTTTTGTCGACAGCCGCACTAGCTCTCAGTCAGTAGGGCGAACAACAGCGAGACAGCTCGGCGTGCCGGCGGCGGAAAATGACTTGTTTTTGGATAATGTAGATGAAGTGGATGCGGTGAAGCAGAAGCTGAGGACGGCAGGAAATCTGGCTTTGCGTTCCGGCAGCGCCGTGGTGATTGGTCATGCGCGCATGCATACGGCTACAGCCTTGCGTGAGGTAATTCCAGAACTAGAGCGTAAAGGGATTCGCTTAGTTTTTGTCTCACGGTTGACAGAATAGTTTGAAGCGCAAGAATATCCGATGAATGCACAAGCTAGTGCAGAGGGAAACAGGGGCTTTAAGGCCAATTTAGTAAATGAGATTTGGGGATTGAACAGGAGTATAGGGAGTAGATGGAGGGTACGCAGGAGTAGAGCAGATTTTTAAGAGATTGTCGCGCTGCGCTCGCAATGACAGGTAAGGCGGCCTAGAGGTGCGGCAGATAGCTTGGCTGCTGCTAGGCTGGCTTGTTGTCGTTGCGAGGAGCGAAGCGACGAAGCAATCTCTTCCGTTATATTTTTTCTGTTTACTTTATGTTAAGCGTACCCCCGGAAGTATAGGAAACCAATGATTTAAGGCGCACTTCGCCCCAATAGGAGATTTTTCTGCTGGACGAGGAAGAAAACGCAGGCATAGCGGCGCTCTGCCGAGGCTTTCTGACAAAGTGCAACGGAAAAGATCCATTTCGGCGTAAGCTGCGAATAAATCAATGGTTTTCTTTTAAGGAGGAAACTATATGTGGTTAGGAAAAGTAGTAGGCACTGTGGTAGCTCCGACAAAAGATGATACGCTGGTAGGGTGGAAGCTGTTGGTGGTGCAGCCGCTGAACCTGGATGGGTTGAATAATATCAGCATGCAGGTGGCTGTCGATACGGTGGGGGCTGGTAATGGCGAGACAGTGCTGGTCGCTTCCGGTAGCTCGGCGCGACGGGTGACGAAAAATGATAACAGTGCGGTAGATGCAGCCATTGTTGGTATTGTCGATAGCATGGAAATTGAGGGTGTGTCCAAGAGCCAATACTGGATGCAGAAATAAGTATGTTATCGGTATATAAAAGCCATGAAGAAGGCCTGCGTACTTTGTCCTTAGAGACGCTGGAAGATGGCTGTTGGGTTCATGCCGTACATCCGACGGCGGAGGAAATTGCTGAAGTGGCAAAAAAAGTGGGCGTTCCGGAGGACTATTTCCGCTTTGCCTTTGAGGAAGATGGATGCCCTCGGGTGTTGCGCAGCGCCGGGTGTTTGCTGGTAATTGTCAGCGTACCTGTTTTTCGCGGGCAGGATCGTTATGATACCATTCCTTTGAGCGTGATTTTGACGTCTAACTGTACGATTACGGTAACACGGGAATTAACCAGTGTTTTGCCTAAAGGGGGCGAAGCAGGACTGGGTTTTGACACGACAAAAAGCGTGCATTTTTTCTTCCAGCTTCTTTATCAGGCGGGAAATACGTTTTTACGGCAAATTAACAGCATACGCAAACGGACGGACGAAATTGAAATGAAGCTGCGTCGGTCGACAACCAATGAAGAAGTGTATCGCTTGTTGGATCTGGAAAAAGGTTTGACCTACTTTACGGCGGCGCTTCGGGCCAATGACATTGTGTTGGATAATATTGTGCGTATGCGGGCTTCACCGCAGTTTCGACGTTGGCTGCCGATGAATGAGGAAGATGAGGATATTCTGGAGAGCGTTATTATTGAGAATAAGCGAGCATTGGCGTTAGTGCAGACCTATGGCTCTATTCTCAGCAGCATGATGGATGCATTTTCTTCGGTTATCGCGAATAATTTGAATCATATTATGAAATTTTTAGCAGGGATCACCATTCTTGTATCGATTCCTACGATGATTTCCAGCTTTTGGAGCATGAGCATGGTGGTGCCATTGCGGGAAACGGAGATAGGATTTTATTTGGTGGTTATGCTGTCTCTGTTGTCGAGCGCTTTAGCAGGGCTGTTTTTGCGTAAAAAAAGAATGCTGTGAGTCGTGGGAACGGGGAAAGGAACGGAACACAGAGGAACAGAGGAAGGGCCAGAGGTAACAGAGAGAAGATATAATAATCTTTGGCCTTTCTCTGGCATTTCTCTGATACCTTTCTGGTGGAGACCGGATGCTATGCCATCCATGTCGCATCCGGCACTAGGCACTTCACGTGCCGTCGCTGTGTAAATCGTAATCCCCGTTATTTTTCGTATTTGGTGGAGCAGGAGGATGTAGTGATGGAGGCATACGAGAAAATATATCAATTGCAGCAATTGATTGAAGAAAAAAAATGGACCGGCGCGCCAGGTCCGTACCGGGTGGGGGTGGACTTGGGGACGGCGGATGTGGTGCTTGTCGTAGTGGATGAGGCTGGTTTGCCGGTAGCCGGTGCTATGCGATGGGCTACGGTGGTGCGTGACGGTTTGGTGGTGGATTTCCGAGGCGCTATGAATATCGTAGAAGAACTGAAAAAAGAAGTAGAAACCATTGTCGGTGTTAAGCTGGAGTGCGGAGCTACGGCGGTGCCGCCTGGAACGGTAGGCCGCAACGCGCAGGCGTGCAGCCATGTCATTGCTGGGGCTGGAATTGAACCCATCGGGCAGGTTGACGAGCCTGTTGCAGCGGCGAAAGCTCTGGGGATCAATGACGGCGTAGTGGTCGATATTGGCGGCGGTACAACCGGCATTGCGGTCTTGCGCAACGGAGAGATGGTATTTTCTGCTGATGAGCCAACTGGCGGGACGCATTTATCCTTGGCTTTGGCAGGGGCGTACCATATTCCTTTTGAAGAAGCGGAATTGATTAAACGCGATACATCGAGACATCGCGAAATTATGCCTATCGTCTTGCCGGTAATAGAAAAGATGGCTACTGTGACGCAGCAAATGATGAATCAATGCGGCGATTGTGAAAAGCAAGAGGTATACGTAGTGGGCGGAACGGCTTATTTGGATGGCTTTGAGGAAGCTTTCGGCAAAGCCTTTGGCCGACCGGTACATGTGCCGCCGCATCCGCTTTTGGTGACTCCCTTAGGCATAGCATTGTATTAAACGGCAACGAAACAGGAGAACCGGAGTCGCGAGAGGGTACGACTGAGGGTTTCGGAATTGATAAGGGGTTACAGATGCTCAAAAAATAGTATCTGTAACCCCTGTTATGTTTGTTATGTTGTTTTTCTGCGTGTCCTCGCTCGTGCCCTCTTTGGACGTCGGTCGCCAGGCCTTCCTTGGCGCGACCGACCCTAGGCGCATCCAGCGCCGTCGCTGATTCTCTTGTTCGTTATTTATTACAGCACGGCCCGGAAGATGGCTTCCATTTCTTCTTGGCTGGCGCGCCGCAGATTGGTGGCACCGATGATGTCGTCCAGGGCGCCGGCGGCAAGAAGCGGAATGTCTTCTTCGTTAAAGCCCCGCACATCTCGCAAATGCTGCGGCGTGCCTAATGTTTCAATTAAGCTGCGCATGGCCGCTGGTGCTAAGCGGGCGGCGTCGGCTGTGGAGAGACCGGCGATGGACTGGCCCATGGCGCGGGCGATGTCGGCATAACGCTTGGGGATAGCGACAAGATTGAAATCCGTTACAGCCGGAAGCATGAGGGCGTTGGCCAAGCCGTGGGGCAGGCCGTAGCGGCCGCCAAGCTGGTGAGCGGCGGCATGGACATAGCCCAGACTAGCATTGTTAAAAGCGATACCTGCCAGATATTCAGCGTAAACCATGCCTTCACGGGCGTCTAAATCCTGGCCGTCGACTACGGCGGTAGGCAGATGTTTAGCGATGAGTTCAATGGCCTTTAAAGCTTTGCAGTCTGTTACAGGGGTTGCCTGAGTAGAAACGTAGGCTTCTACGGCGTGGGTGAGGGCATCTAGTCCGGTAGCGGCCGTTAAGCCAGGGGGCATGGCGGTCATAAGGCAAGCGTCGCTGACGGCGACGATGGGGGTAACATGCCAATCGGTAATGGTCATTTTTTTGTGCTGCTTTTCATCGGTGATCACGCAGAAGCGAGTTAATTCGCTGCCAGTGCCGGCGGTGGTATTGACGGCAATAAGCGGGGCTGCCGGCGCTTTCGATTGGTTAAGGCCGACATAATCATGAATGCTGCCGCCGTTGGTGGCTAAAAGAGCAATGCCTTTGGCACAGTCATGGGGGGAGCCGCCGCCAAAGGAAACGAGAAAATCACAACCGTTGTCTTGAAAGAGACGCAGGCCGTAATCTACCTGCTCGACCGTGGGGTTAGGAGAAACGTTGTCGTAGATGATGTAGAAGATGCCGGCTTCTTTCAGCACGTTGGTAAGAGAAACAATCAGGCCGATATCTACCAGCACCTTATCGCTGACAATGAGCGCTTTGCGAAAACGCATGGACTTGGTGTAGCGGGGAATTTCCTTTAAACAGTCGCGACCCAAGATGCTGACGGGAGGCATGAAATACTCAAAGGCTTTTCCAGACATGGAGACGCCCTCCTTTTGTAAAGATTGTTCATAATGTCACAATCGTATCATTCGGGCGTGAGCCTGGCAATATCTTTCCGCGAGCATAGCAAAAGCAGACGGTGAAACCGCAAAAGATGAACGTGTTCTAGGGAAGGAAAGCTTTGAATATAAGTTGAAATTAACTAAGGGTAAAAATCGAACAAGAGAATCGGAGTGACCGGAGGGTACGCAGGAGAAGAACTGGATTAAACAGGAGTATAGGGAGTAGAGGGAGGGCTTGTGGTTATTATTATAAACCATTAAGCTCTCGGTCCTTTCTCTGTTACCTTTGCTCCTCTGCGTAAATCGACTTGGGAGGCGTGTTGGTTGAAAGCAGGATATGTAGCAGATTTTATACGGGCTTTGCAGTTTTTGACGCGATTTCAATTGATAAAGGAAGTGGACTGGTCTTTAGAGGCGCTGGGGCGGAGCGTGCGGTTTTTCCCTTGGGCGGGGGGCGTCATTGGCTTAGTTCTGGGCGGCTGCGCCTGGGGGATGGTGCAGCTTTTTGGTGAGACGCTGCCGATGCATGCGGCGGCGGCGCTGTTGATTTTATTGGAGATCATGCTTACTGGCGGGCTGCATTGCGATGGATTTATGGATACGATGGACGGAATTTTTTCCGGACGTTCCCGGGAACGAATGTTGGAGATTATGAAGGACAGTCGGGTTGGAGCGTACGGGGCGATGTCTTTTGCGTTGCTAATGCTCGTGAAGTACTCGTTCTATTTGGATATACCGATATACTCGCTACCGATGGCTTTGCTGGTGATGCCTATAGCTGGACGTTGGGCTGTGGTAGCGCCACTTGTGCATTATCCCTATGCTCGTCCGCAAGGATTGGGGCAAGGATTTGGACAGTATGCCGGAGGGCTGACAGTTTGGGTAAGCGTATTATTGACGCTGGCTTTATTGGCTCCATTGGGCTTTCAGGCGGTGGCAGCGGCCTTGGTGGCCTCCTGCGTCGCTTGGACATTGGCTGTCTATGTGATTGGTATTCTTGGCGGTCTGACCGGCGATGTATATGGAGCGATTATTGAACTATCTCAATTGGGAGCGCTAGCGGTATTTGTTTTTGGCAAGAAACTGTCGTCTTTTCTGCTCATGTAGAAGCTTTAGGGAAAAGGGCTAGGAACTTTGAAAGCGTACGGAGGAAATACATGACTGCTGAGTTATATGTAAAAAAAGGGATAGAGCAAGTTAATACAGGGAATTTTACAGAAGCTGCTCTTTGCTTTTCAAAAGCCTTGCAATTAAAAGAGGATGCAGATATTTATTACAATTTAGGAATCGTACAGACCGTGTTAGGGCAAAGTGTAACTTCCAAAAAGTCTTTTCAGCGTGCCATAGAACTTCGGCCAGATTTTCCTGAAGCCTATAACAACTTGGGCATTTTGTTGCAAAATGAAGCTTCGGAAGAGGAAGCAGAATACTGCTTCCGACAGGCTATCAAAATCAAAAAAGATTTTTCTGAAGCCTATAATAATCTCGGATTGCTTTTGGCAAAAAAAAATCGGTTGGTTGAAGCGGAAGCTTGCTATCATGAGGCGCTTGCGCTATCTTCCAGTTACCCGGAAGCTCATAATAACTTGGGATTGTTAATGATGAAAAAAGAAAGTCTAACTGAAGCAGAGCATGCATTTCGGCTTGCCATAAAGGAAAATGAGAATTTTCCGGAGGCTTGCAATAACCTTGCCGTAGTCTTAAGAAAAAATGAAAAATGGCAAGAAGCAGAGGCTTTTATAAAAAAGGCAATTGAAATTCGCCCTCAATATCCGGAAGCGTATTATAATTTGGGATTAACGTTGGCGGCGCTTGGTAATATCGAGGCTGCCATAGATGCATACTGTAAAGCAATTGAACTCCGAGCAGATTATCCAGAAGCGTATAACAATTTGGGCACGATTCTTCTAAAACAAGGGAAATTGGAGGATGCGGAAAATTTTTTTCAACATGTTATCGAACTAAGTCCCAATTTTTCTGAAGCCTATAGTAATCTCAGTGCGGTGTTAAAAGATGGGCCGCGCCTTGAGGAGGCAGAAAATTATGCAAAACGTGCCATTCAATTGAATCCTAGCGATGCGGAAGCATATAATAATTTAGGTGCAATTTTGAGAAATCAGAATCGCCTAGGGGAAGCAGAAAAGAATTTCTTGAAAGCTATCGAATTGAAGGCAGACTTTCCGGAGGCTTTTCATAATTTAGCGATGATCTTGATGGAAACGGGGACTCGTCTTGATGAGGCGGGGATCTTTCTTAAAAAAAGTCTAGAACTTCGTCCAGGATTTGCGGAAGCGGAATATACTTTAGCGGCACTTTATCTTTTGCAAGGAAACTATAAGCAAGGATGGGAAACGTACGAGGCTAGGTTCGCTGTTTTTAATAATTATCAACCGCCGGTTCGACGCTGGCAGGGAGAACCGTTAGAGGGAAAGCATATATTGCTTTCTTGCGAACAAGGTTTTGGAGATACATTGCAGTTCGTTCGTTATGCTGTAGAAGTGGCGAAGCAGGCACGACACACAACTGTGTTGGTACAAAGGCCGCTTGTTGGGTTGTTTGCCAACTCGGAAAAAATTACTTTTGTTTCTTCGACTAGCGAGTGCTCTTGGAACGAGTATGATTTTGCTTGTCCGTTGCTAAGCCTGCCAATGTTGTTTGGAACGGTTGAAGATTCCATTCCTGTTGAGATTCCCTATGTAGTTGCCAACGATACGCTAGTTAGTAAATGGAAGGATATTCTAGAGAAACAAAATAATGGGAATGCGTTGAAAGTCGGGGTGGTTTGGGCGGGAAACCCAGGGCATAAGAATGATCGCAATCGTTCTGCTCAATTTGCAGAAGTTGTAGAACTTTTTAAGATGGTGCCTGTTCTATGGATTAGCCTGCAAGTGGGAGCGGAGAGCAAGGAGGCGCAAGGTAGTGCCGTTCCTATTGCTGATTTTACAGAGCTACTTACTAACTTTTCCGAAACGGCAGCATTAATTGCCAACTTAGATTTAGTGATTGCCGTAGATACAGCTGTTGCCCACTTAGCGGGAGCGATGGGGAAGAAGACTTGGCTTCTCTTGCCGTTTGCACCTGAATGGCGCTGGCAGCTGCAACGTGAAGATTCTCCTTGGTACCCAACGATCCGAATTTTTCGTCAAAACCGAGTGGGAGGCTGGAAAGACGTTCTGCAAAGAGTGGCAACGGTCTTGAAGAGTGAAATAGAAGCGTCTGAAGTATAAGGTGAAGAGAAAGGAGCCATTATGCGAATTTGGTTTGTGCGGCATGGTGAAACCGAATGGAACCGGACCAAACGGTATCAGGGGCATAGCGATATACCTTTGAATGAAAACGGGCGGCGGCAGGCGCAGGATACAGCAGCCTTATTAGCAAAGGAGCCGCTGTCAGCGATCTATGCCAGCGATTTAAAAAGGGCTGTAGAAACGGCGGAGGCAATAGCGCAGCCGCACGAGCTGCGGGTGCAGCAGAAGCCGGAACTGCGAGAACTTCACTTCGGCTTATGGGAAGGTCTGCGGTATGAGCAAATTATGGAAAAATGGGCGGATGAATTGAGCTTAATGTATGAGCATCCTGAGAAGGGATGTGCGCCGGAGGGCGAGGGCTTTTGCGAGCTGGCAAAACGAGCGTGGCCGGCGTTGCAGGCGATTCGTGAAGCGCATCAAGAAGAGGAAGCAATTGCGGTGGTGGCTCATGGAGGCACCATTCGCGTTTTATTATGTTTGCTGCAAGAAAAATCGTTGCAGCAACTTTGGGATGTGGCGATTGAACATGGACAGGCTACAAGGATAGATGTGTAAAGAATAGGAGTATTTTGACTACCTTGCCCATTATCTTGTCGAGCCGCTTCAACGAGGCAGGATTTAATTTGCTTATCAGAGAAAAGAATTTTCAAGACAACTGAAAAAGGATGCCACCAAACAGGTGCCTTCGGAAGCTTTGAGAAAACCGGAGGAGAATAGGGAAGTTCGGACAGGCCATTGGCCTGTAAACGATGCGGTCGCGCCACTGTATTCGGGGAGAGCGCTTGCGTATGCCACTGGGAAACCGGGAAGGTGCAGGAAGCTTGAAGAACCGTTAGCCAGGATACCTGCCTGTTTTGGCTGTCATGAACCCTCGCGCCAAGGGGAATGCCAGAAGGATAGGTACACTTTAAGAAGAGATGCCTAGCCTTTGTGGCTGGGCTGTTTTTATATCCTCCATCCCCGCTGGTACGACAGTTGCAAGCTGAACGTGTTGAAGGAGGGGTTTTTATGAGTTTGGAACAGGAAGTGAACGAATGGATTGACGGGGCGGCTAAACCTCGTCATAGCCTGGGTTTGTTAGAAAAATACCTAAAAAAGATGGTGCTGTCCTGGGGCGAAGTGAAAACAGAGCTTAAGCCCTTTCATTTAGTGTTTGCGGCGGATAATGGCGTCATTTCCGAAGGTGTGGCCAAAGACCCTGAGGAGATTACTTATTTGCAGGCGCAGAATATGGTGGATGGCCGGGCGACGATCAGCTGTTTTTGCCAGCAGTGCGGCATACCTTATCGGGTCATTGATGTTGGCGTCAATTCTACAAGACCTTTTACTGGAATTTCTCGTAAAGCGGCCATGGGCAGCCGCAGCTTTCTCAAAGACGAAGCCATGACGGAGACGGAATTTGCGGTTGCCTGGGAAGCTGGACAAGAACAGGTTCGTCAACTAGTGGCGAAAGGCTACAATTTAATTTCTTTGGGAGAGATGGGGATTGGCAACACTACTACCTCGTCGGCAGTACTCCACGGCTTAACAGGTATTTTACCGGAGTTTATCGTTGGCGGCGGCGCGGGGTTGCAAACCAGCGAATTGATTAAAAACAAATGCCAGGTGGTTGCTAAAGGTGTGGAGCTGCATAAAGAAAAGTTTCATACCGCCAAGGATGTTCTGCGCTGTGTAGGCGGTTTTGATATGGTAGCTATTTGCGCCGCCATGTTGGAATGCGCGCGCTTAAAAACGCCCTTTGTCATTGACGGCTTTATTACGGCGGTTGCCTATATTTGCGCTTCGCGGCTGGATACGGGGGTGGAAAAGCATGCCATTCCCTCTCATCTGTCTAGAGAGCCGGGGATGGCCTATTCCTTGCTGCTAGGAAACATTCCGGCGGAGGAAGTGGTGCTGAAAGCCAATATGGCTTTAGGCGAAGGGACAGGAGCCGTGTTGATGGTATTTTTGCTGAAGACCATGCTCTATACGCTGCACAATATGGCGCGGATTACCGATTTTATTCCAGCGGCTCCGGAAAAAGAGCAACGAGCTGCCTTGTAAAATATTGCCAAAAAAAGTTGGCGATGCATGACAAAAATTTCACATCCCGAAATCATGACGCAGGAAAATCGCATCCGCATAACTAATAGTATTCATTTATGCGAAAACTTTGACAAGATAAGAACCTGCCGGATGCGTCGTAAAAGGATGGAGGGAATTGAACATGCAAGTCAGCCGGTTTACGTTAAGTGAAATTGTTGACACTAGTGTATTGCAAGAGATTCAAGATAAGTTTGCAGAAGCCACGGGACTGGCGGCAGTTATCGTGGATCCCGAAGGCCGCCCGATTACCAAGCCCAGCCATTTCGCTTGTTTTTGCAATTATGTTCGCTCCTTTGATGAGGGATTTCGCCGCTGTATGAACTGCGATGATAAAAGCGGTCGCCGGGCTACGCAGGATAAACGTCCGGTGGTATATCTTTGTCATAGCGGCCTGACGGACTTAGCGGCGCCGATTATTGTGCAGGATGAGTACATTGGCGCGTTTTTGGCTGGACAGGTGGTATTGGAGACCGAGCATAGCGATATTAAGGAAGTCAAAGAAGAAATGTATCGCCGTGTGGCGGATTTGCCGGTAGATAAGGAAAAAATCGGCGAGCTTTTTGATCATGTGGAAATTGTACCGGAGCATCGCATTAAGGCTGGAGCGGATCTGATTTATATCATGTCCAACTATATTGTAGAAATTGGCTTGGCTAATATAGTGCAAAAACAGTTGATGCTGGAGATGAAGGCCAAGGCGGAGCTGGAAAGTCTGTTGCAGGTGACAGAGTTGAAGGCGCTGCAATCGCAGGTCAATCCTCATTTTCTGTTTAACACATTGAATACCATTGCGCGCTTGGCCTTGCTGGAAGGGGCGGAAAAAACTCAGGAAGTGGTGTATGCCTTAGCGGACTTGCTGCGCAATAATCTGAGAGATATTGACGTGCTGCGTACGATCGAAGACGAGGTCAAATCCACACGGGATTATTTGACCATTCAAAAGGTTCGCTTTGGCGATCGCATTGCCTCGGATATTCAGATTGACGCAGCCCTTTTAGAGGGGCTAATTCCAGCGCTGACGCTGCAGCCGTTGGTGGAAAACGCCATCATTCATGGGTTGGAAAACCGGGTGGAAGGCGGCAGTATTTTCTTGGAAGGGCGCATGGACGACAACGATGTGGTACTAACGGTGCGCGATACCGGCGTGGGGATGCCTGCAGAACGATTGCAGAGCTTGTTCCAGGAAGAACGGCGGAAAAATTCACATGGACAGACAACCGGTTTAGGTATCATCAATGTACATAAGCGCATTTGTCATTTTTTTGGCGAACAATACGGCCTTTCGGTGGAAAGCGTGCCTGGCGAAGGAACTTCGGTAAAGCTTCGCCTGCCGTTTCGGCATAATTAAATGATCGCAGAAGGCCGGTCAGGGAAGACCGGCAGCATTCTGGAAGGAGTAGTTGTATGTATACGCTGTTGATAGCCGACGACGAACAATTGGAGCGGCAAGCGTTGCGCTTCATTATTGAAAAAAACTATCCGCAGGTTCAGATTGTCGGTGAGGCAGGCGATGGCGCCAGCGCTGTCCGGCTGGCCATGGAAGAACGGCCGGATATTGTGCTGATGGACATCCGCATGCCGGAGATCAACGGCTTGGAGGCGGCGAAAAGCATTCGAGTGCTGCTGCCTGATACGCGCATTGTGATGCTGACGGCGTTTGACGAGTTCAGCTATGCTAAACAGGCCCTCTCCATGGGGGCTGTGGAATATTTGCTGAAACCGGTGCGGCCGGAAGAGCTTACGGAAACCCTGCGCAAGGTGGCTGAAGGCGTTAAGGCTATGAAAAGCAAGCACCAAGAAGAAGAAGCCTTGCGTAAAAGCGTGGCCGAGGCCATGCCGTTTATTCAAATGTCTTTTGTGTATGACCTTATTTCCGGACAAGTGGAGGAAATGACGCATTATCGGGAACGGGCCAGCTTTTTGGGCTTGGCTGTGGACCCGGGCGTGGCGCTGGTCATTGATATTGATAATTTTCGCAAACTGACCCTGCAGGCGTCGGAACTAGAAAAGCAGGGCATGAAGCAGCGGCTGCATCAAAGCATCTGCCGGGCGGTGCGGGCGCGTAGCGGCGTGGGCAAGGCAGCGCTGGTGGCGCCTACAGGGAGCGACAATATTGTCGTATTACTGGGCTTGGAGAATGCGGAGAATGCGGATATAGCCAAAGTGGGGGCGTTGAGGGAAGCGGAGAGCATTCGCAGTGTGGTGAGTGAGGAACTGGGCCTTAGCATTACGATTGGCGTTGGCCGCTATTATCGGGATCCGCGGGATATTTACCGTTCGTATCACGAAGCCATGAGCGCGCTGCGGCAGCGGTTTTATCTGGGCAGCAGCCAAGTGATTCATATTGAGGATGCGCCGCATTTGAGCGAAGGGCCTTTTCATTATCCTTTCCATGCGGAGCGGGCTGTCTTGGATAAAGTACGCTGTGGTGACCGCAAGCAAGCCAAAGAAGCGTTAAAAAGTCTTTTAGGTGAGATTTTTGCGAAGAAAACACGCTTGGAAACCGTCAAAGCATGTGTGCTGGAGCTGTTAGTGGTGCTCTCGCGGTCGGCGGTGGAAGGCGGCGCTAGTTTGGACAAGCTGACATTGCTCAATTTCTATTGCATTCAGCGTCTGAATGAATGCAAGGAGCAAAGCGATATTGAGCGCTGGATGATGGAAGCGCTGGATCAGTTTTTGGATAACATGTTGGAAAACCGCAATAGCATGAATTTGCGGGTTATGAATAAAGCCTGCGAGTATATTGTCGCTAATTGCCATCGCAACCTGCCGCTGGAAGAAGTGGCTCAGACCGTGCATTTGAGTCCTTTTTATTTCAGTCGTTTATTTAAAAAGGAAAAAGGCTTTAATTTTGCAGATTTTATTACCAGAGTACGCCTGGATCGGGCTAAAAAGCTTCTCTTAGATCCGGACTACACGGTGGTGCGGATTGCCACGGAAGTAGGCTATCAAGACGCCAGCTATTTTTGCCGTGTTTTCCGCCAGTCTATGGGAATGACGCCCAATCAGTATCGGCAAGAACTGCGCGGCGAAAAAACAAAAGTCTAAGAAACTTGTAGAAAATAGCATAGTAAACCTGCCATAAAAAAAGATTGCCTTCGGGCAGTCTTTTTTTGCTTTTATATTAAAAAAATTTGGAAAGATCCGCAAAATCTTCTTATCTCAAAAAAGAGGAGTGTGTTTTTGTCTAAACAGGAGGTTGGGAGCAGCAAGGAACTTCAGTAGGGGAGCAACAAGGACTCAAGGGAGAATGAAGGCAATCGCCAATTAATACACATGTAGAATCGTCGAATTATTTGCGAAGATTGTGAGGAAGGCCGATGAGTATGGAAAAGCAGAGAGTTGTACAAGAATATGTACCAGGAAAACAGGTGACCCTGGCGCATTTGATCGCCCATCCGAAAGCGGTGCTCTGTGAAAAGCTGGGTGTAGGAGAGGGCGGTGCTATCGGTATCTTGACCATTACTCCTTGCGAAGCGGCTTTGATTGCTGCAGATGTAGCCACCAAGACGGCGGCCGTGGACATTGGATTTATGGATCGTTTTACCGGTTCTGTGGTGCTGGTGGGCAGCGTTTCTGCTGTGGAAGCGGCTCTGCGTCAGGTGAATGCCGTACTGATGGATGGCCTGGGCTTCACCGGGACTCGCATTACTAGGTCCTGACCTATGAAACCTACGGTTAAACGCAAGGTCATGATGGTAGGCGCTGTAGGCGCTGGCAAAACGTCGCTGGCGTATGCCTTGGGGCAGCGGGCGAAAGAAGTCAGCAAGACTAGTGATATTGAATTTTACGACGATGCTATCGATACTCCAGGGGAATACGCGCAAATCCCGCGTTTTTACTCGGCGCTCTTGGTGACCTCCATGCAAGCGGCAGGCGTGCTGATTGTGCAGGATGCTTCTCAGAGAATGCCAGTGCTGCCTCCCGGTTTTGCAGGCATGTTTACCAGACCGGTGGTGGGCGTAGTCACGAAGGTGGATTTAGAAAAGGCGGATCGTGAACGCGCAAGACGATTTCTAGTGCAGGCGGGAGTCAAAGAGCCTGTGTTCTTTGTCTCTTCCCATACAGGTGAAGGCTTGGATGAATTGACGGATTGTCTGGAACAGATGGACCGCAACTCATCCGCCGGAGGAAAGGAGGACATAAAATGAACGAAGCGTTGGGTATGGTGGAAACAAAAGGTCTTGTCGGCGCCATTGAAGCGGCTGATGCCATGGTCAAGGCGGCCAATGTACATTTGGTTGGCTACGAAAAAATCGGCTCCGGCCTGGTGACGGTTATGGTACGTGGCGACGTAGGCGCTGTTAAGGCGGCTACCGACGCTGGCAGCGCTGCTGCCGGCAAAGTAGGCCAGGTTGTCTCCGTACACGTCATTCCTCGCCCCCACACGGATGTGGAAAGCATTCTGCCGAAACAGGTTTAAGAGTTAATTTGGAGGTGGAAGACATATGCAAGAACAGTTAATTGACAAGGTTATGGACGAAATTAAAAAACGCATGGAGTCTCAAGGAGCCGCTGCCCCGACTGAAGCTCCGGCTGCTGCCGCTTGCGCAGCCAACCCGGGTATGACCGAATACGTAGGTACCGCTATCGGCGATACCATCGGTTTGGTAATTGCTAATGTAGATCCTATGCTGCATGCACAGATGAAGCTGGATCCCAAATTCCGCTCTATCGGCATCATCGGCGGACGTACCGGCGCTGGCCCGCACATTATGGCGGCGGACGAAGCTGTAAAAGCGACTAACACAGAAATCGTCACCATTGAATTGGCCCGTGATACTAAAGGCGGTGCTGGTCATGGATGTCTCATCATTTTTGGTGCGGAAGAAGTGTCTGACGCTCGCCGCGCAGTAGAAGTGGCCCTGAAAGAACTGGACCGCACCTTCGGCGACGTATATGGCAATGATGCAGGCCATCTGGAACTGCAATACACCGCTCGCGCCAGCTACGCCATCAACAAAGCGTTCAATGCGCCTGTAGGTAAAGCGTTCGGTCTGATCGTCGGTGCTCCGGCGGCTATCGGCGTACTCATGTCCGATGTGGCTGTTAAAACAGCTAACGTGGAACTCGTCGGCTATGCCAGCCCGGCTGGCGGCACCAGCTACTCCAACGAAGTGATTATCATGATTACCGGCGATTCCGGTGCGGTTCGCCAGTCGGTTTTGGCTGCTAAAGATGCAGGCAAGAAGTTGCTCGAAGCGCTGGGCGGCCCGGCTCCGTCCGTTACTAAACCTTACATTTAATAGCAGGGAGGGAACGAAATGAAACGATCCAAACGGTTTGAAGCGTTGGAAGCCCGCCCTGTTAACCAGGACGGCTTCGTGGTTGAATGGCCCGAAGTGGGTCTGATTGCCATGGGCAGTCCCAACGATCCAATTCCTAGCATTAAAATCCAAAACGGCCGCGTTGTCGAGATGGACGGCGTGCCGCGGGATAAATTCGATTTTATCGATCAGTTTATTGCGGACTATGCCATTGACGTGACGGTAGCGGAAAAATCCATGGCCATGGGCGATGAAGAAATTGCCAAAATGCTTGTGGACGTAAACGTGTCCCGTGACGAGATCGTCAAGGTCTTCCGTGGCCTGACCGCCGCCAAGATCGTGGCGGTACTTAACACCATGAACGTGGTGGAAATGATGATGGCTTTGCAGAAGATGCGCGCTCGTAAGCGTCCTTCCAACCAATGCCATATCACCAACGTAGCTGACAATCCGGTGCTGATTGCTGCTGATGCAGCGGAAGCTTCCATGCGCGGCTTCGATGAAATGGAAACCACTGTTGCTGTTGTGCGTTACGCTCCGTTCAATGCGCTGTCCATGCTGATTGGCGGCCAAACCGGACGCCGCGGCACTTTGATCCAATGCGCTTTGGAAGAAGCTACCGAACTGCAGCTGGGCATGCGTGGCATTACGGCGTATGCGGAAACCATTTCTGTATATGGCACGGAAAACGTGTTTGTTGACGGCGATGACACTCCTTGGTCTAAAGCGTTCTTGGCTTCGGCTTATGCTTCACGCGGTCTGAAAATGCGCTTTACCTCCGGTACTGGCGCTGAAGTGCAGATGGGTTACGCCGAAGGAAAATCCATGCTGTATTTGGAAGTGCGCTGCATCATGATTACTCGCGGCGCTGGCGTACAGGGCCTGCAGAACGGCTCTGTAAGCTGCATCGGCGTGCCTGCGGCGGTTCCGTCCGGCATTCGTGCTGTTTTGGCGGAAAATCTGACTACTACCATGCTGGATCTGGAAGTTGCCTCCAGTAATGACCAAACCTTCACTCACTCCGACATCCGCCGGACAGCTCGTACGCTGATGCAGATGCTGCCTGGTACGGACTTCATCTGCTCCGGTTATAGCGGCGTGCCTAACTATGACAACATGTTCGCCGGCTCCAACTGGGATGTAGATGACTATGACGACTGGAATATCATCCAGCGCGACCTTAAAATCGACGGCGGCCTGCGTCCGGCAGCGGAAGAAGACGTCATCGCCGTGCGTAACAAAGCAGCCCGGGCTCTCCAGGCTGTGTATCGCGAACTGGGCTTCCCGACCATTACCGACGAGGAAGTGGAAGCGGCTACCTACGCTCATGGCAGCAAGGATATGCCGGCTCGTAACATCGTTGAGGATCTCAAGTCCGCTCAGGAAATGATGAGCCGCGGCATTACTGGTATTGACGTAGTCAAGGCCTTGTCGAAAGCCGGCTTCCAGGATCTGGCGGAGAACGTTCTCAACCTGCTCAAACAGCGCGTATCTGGAGACTATCTCCATACGTCGGCTATTTTGGACAGCAACTTCCATGTAGTTAGCGCCGTCAACGACGCCAACGATTATCGCGGTCCCGGAACAGGCTATCGCATGAGCGATGAGCGCTGGAACGAAATCAAGACCATTCGTCAGGCTTTGAATCCGTCTGACTTTGACGTTTAAGCGGGGAGGTGCGCCGAATATGCAAATCAGCGAACAAATGATTCGTGAGATTGTCGCACAGGTGATGCAAGGCATGGAACAGCCTACTGCCGCCAGTGCGCCTGTAAAAAAAGCGGTTGTCGGTCGTCCGATGACCTTGGTGGAAAAAGGCGAAGCAAAAGCGGGAACTTGGGCCGATGAAGTGATCATCGCTCTGGCCCCTGCCTTTGGCAAATACCAGAATAAAACCATTGTAGACGTGCCCCACAGCGATGTGCTGCGGGAAATCATCTCCGGTATCGAGGAAGAAGGTCTCAAAGCTCGGGTTATCCGCGTGCTGCGCTCTTCGGATGTGGCCTTTGTCGCTCATGATGCAACAAAATTGAGCGGTTCCGGCATTTCGATCGGCATTCAGTCTCGCGGCACGACGGTTATTCATCAAAAAGACCTGCCGCCGCTGAGCAACCTAGAATTGTTCCCGCAGTCGCCGTTGCTGGATTTGGAAGCGTACCGCGCCATTGGCCGTAACGCTGCAAAATACGCAAAAGGCGAATCTCCGACTCCGGTACCGACTCGGAACGATCAGATGGCCCGGCCTAAATTCCAGGCTAAAGCCGCTATCCTTCACATCAAGGAAACGGAACATGTTGTTCCCGGTGCTAAAGCGGTAGAAATTGAAGTGCAGTTTTAAACGACGGAGGTGAATCAAACGATGTCTCAAAATAAGATGATTGAAGATATTGTGCGTGAGGTCATGCGCTCCATGCACCAGGCTCCGCAAGGCGGCGCTGTCGCTGCTGCCGTGCCGACTAAAGGATTCTGCCCGGCCCAGGATTATCCGCTGGCGGAAAAACATCCTGATTTGGTCAAAACCCCTGGCGGCAAATCGCTGAATGATATTACCCTGGATAAAGTGTTGGGCGGTCAGATTACGGCCGACGATGTGCGCATCAGTCCGGAAACGTTGCGGATGCAAGCGGAAATTGCCGACGGCGTAGGCCGGACGCAGTTTGCTGCTAATCTGCGCCGTGCTGCAGAACTGACAGCCATTCCGGATAATCGCATTTTGGAAATCTACAATGCGCTGCGCCCGAACCGTTCGACCAAAGCGGAACTTTTGGCGATTGCCGATGAAATGGAACATAAATACAGCGCCAAAATCAATGCCGACTTTGTGCGGGAAGCTGCTGACGTATACGAACGCCGCAACCGTCTCCGCGTAGACTAGGACACGGTTATGGCGATCATTGCAGGGGTGGATATCGGCAATTCCACCACAGAAGTATGCTTGGCCAGAATTGATGCAGGTCAGCCCTTGCAATTTTTGGCCAGCAGCATTGTGAAAACAACTGGGATTAAAGGGACGCTGGCTAATGTGCCGGGTATCGTGCAGGCGCTTCAGGACGCCTTAAAGAAGACCGGCCTTACCATGCGGGAGCTGTCTCAGGTTCGTTTGAACGAAGCTACGCCGGTTATCGGCGATTTGGCGATGGAGACCATTACGGAAACCATTATTACCGAGTCGACCATGATCGGCCATAATCCTTCCACACCAGGCGGAATTGGTCTGGGCGTGGGCGTGACGATTCTTATGGAAGAATTGCCGCGCACAAATGCCGGGGAAAGCGTATTATGCATTATTCCCCGGGGAGTTGATTTTGAAGACGCTGCCAAAGCGCTCAATGCGGCCTTAGCCCGAGGAGTTGACGTGCAAGGCGCCATCGTCTGTCAGGATGATGCGGTGCTCATTGCCAACCGGGTAAACAAAGCGATGCCCATTTTAGACGAGGTGGCGTTTATCGACAAAGTTCCTTTGCACATGTTGGCGGCTGTTGAGGTGGCCGAAGCGGGACGAACCATTACGACCCTGTCCAATCCTTATGGAATTGCGACGGTCTTTGGCCTGAACGCGGACGAAACCAAGATGGTAGTGCCTATTGCCAGAGCCTTGATCGGCAATCGTTCCGCAGTGGTGGTGCGTACGCCCCAAGGAGATGTCAAGGCGCGCGCCATTCCGGCCGGTTTTATTACCGTGCTGGGGCAAAAGGGACGGACCGAAGTGGATGTGGAGGCTGGCGCCTCAAAAATCATGGAAGCAGTGGAACGTGTACAGCCGGTACAGGATGTGCAAGGGGAAGCGGGGACCAATGTCAACGGCATGCTGGAACGTGTGCGGCAGGTCATGGGCGATTTGACGGCGCAGCCATTAGCAGAAATGAAAATCCAGGATATTTTGGCGGTGGATACCTTTGTGCCACAGAAGGTGCAAGGCGGTCTGGCTGGTGAATTCGCCCTGGAGAATGCCGTGGCTTTGGCGGCCATGGTAAAAACCAGCCGTTTGCCGATGCAGCAGATTGCTGATCGGCTGACGTCCGAACTGGGAATCGGCGTGGTCATCGCCGGTGTAGAAGCGAATATGGCCATTTTGGGAGCCATGACAACACCGGGAACGGATAAGCCTTTGGCGATTCTGGATATGGGCGGCGGTTCGACCGATGCGGCTATTATCACCCGCGATGAAAAGGTGCATGCCATTCATCTTGGCGGCGCCGGCGACATGGTGACCATGTTGATCAATTCGGAGCTAGGGTTGAATGACTTGTCCCTGGCGGAAGAAATCAAGAAGTATCCTTTGGCCAAGGTGGAAAGCCTGTACCATATTCGTCTGGAAGACGGCACGGTGCGCTTTTTCTCGGAGCATCTGCCGCCGCATGTCTTCGCTAGAAACGTGATTTTAAAAGAAGACGATATGGTGCCCATTCCGACGGATCATGCGCTGGATCGCATTCGCCATGTCCGGCGGGAGGCCAAGAAAAGAGTGTTCGTGACCAATGCGCTGCGGTCATTGGCGCGAGTGGCTCCAACGGGAAACATTCGGCACATTGAGTTCGTGGTTCTTGTTGGCGGTTCGGCGCTGGACTTTGAAGTTGCGGATATGGTAAGCGATGCGTTGGCTGAATATGGCATTGTTTGCGGCCGCGGCAACATTCGAGGCTGTGAAGGCCCGCGCAACGCCGTAGCCACTGGCTTGGTGCTGTCGTATACGCATGAAGGCCCTGGCAGAGAGGCGTGAAGACGATGTTGGGAGAGCAGAAAGTCCGGCCCAGTGTATTTCTCGCTGTGGCGGCTCACGACAAGTTGGAGGCCAAACTGCGCGAGATTAAGGCCGGCATGGAAGAAGAAGGCATACCCTGGAGACTCACAGAGCAGGAAACAGGAGACGCTGCCCGCTTAGCGCATGAAGCAGCCTTCGCGTCGCCCCTGGGGGTGGGCGTAGGCGTTAGTGGCGAGGGGCTGTGCATCCATTACCGCAAATTGGCACTGGAAGAGCCGCTTTTTATACATCCTGGGCCTGGAGATCCGAGCGTGTGGCGGTTGTTTGGGTATAACGCCGCCAGGCTTGTCAAAGGCATTCCTTTTAAGGAAAAGGCTGAGGAAGTCGGCGTGCCTGCCGGCGAGGCGGAAGCGGTAGCGGAAGAAGATCTGACCTCGTTGGTAGCGGAGATTGTCCGCAGGATGTTGCAAGAAACGGCGGGGGCCCCGGGAGGGCCAGGAGGCCATGGGAGGTGAATGCATGGTCAGACAAGCATTAGGTATGATTGAAGCCGTTGGCTTGCCTGTCGCCATTACGGCGGCGGATGCAGCCGTAAAATCGGCTAATGTAAAATTGGTAGGTTATGAATTGGCGAAAGGCAGCGGCATGGTCCTGATCAAAGTGGTCGGCGACGTAGGCGCCGTAAAGGCGGCTGTAGAAGCTGGCAGCGCCGCTGCGGCAAGAGTGGGGCGCATTGTCGCCACTCATGTCATCCCCCGGCCGCACCAGGAGTTGGATTGTATACTTCTTACCAAAGAAACGGTAGGAACGAAGCTGGAAACTGCGGTGGAAGCGCTGCCGGAAGAGCAAGCAGAGATAGAAGCGGAAGAAGAACCGCCCATAGCGTCGGAGCCGGAAAAAAACGTGTCGGAAGAAACGTCTGCAGAAGCCGAAGCAGAGACCATGGTTGAGGAAGAGTTTGAAACCGTGGAGGAAGAACAGGAATTTCTGAGCGAAGAGCCAGCCGCTGATCCGGCGGATAGCTGCAATTTGTGTCACGATCCAAATTGCCCGCGGCGCAAGGGCGATCCTCGTAATACTTGCCTGCATTATGGAAAAAACGACAAGGAGGATGAATCAATATGAGTGGAGAGGCATTGGGAATGGTTGAAACCAAAGGCTTGGTAGGTGCGATCGAAGCAGCTGACGCCATGGTGAAAGCAGCCAACGTAAGCCTGGTTGGGTATGAAAAAATCGGTTCCGGTTTGGTAACCGTTATGGTGCGCGGTGACGTAGGCGCGGTGAAAGCGGCTACCGATACCGGCGCTGCAGCAGCGCAACGGGTTGGCGAGCTGATTTCGGTGCACGTCATTCCGCGTCCGCATACGGACATCGAGAAAATTCTTCCTAAATCTTTATAATTTCTAGGGTAACGAGGTGAGAGGATGGACAGCGCAACGATCGAAGCCATTGTGACCCAGGTTTTGCAGTCTTTGGCGGCAGAGCCGGAAGCAACGGCGGTGACGGAAGGGATTCCTGTCGGGATATCAAACCGGCACATCCACCTCTCTGCTGAGCATATGGAGATTTTGTTCGGCTGTGGCAGCCAGTTGACTCGCCAAAAAGATTTGAAACAGGTGGGGGAATTTGCGGCAGCGGAAACAGTGACGTTGGTTGGGCCTAAAGGGGTAATTCGCAATGTGCGCGTCCTAGGGCCCATCCGCGGCACGACGCAGGTGGAAATTTCCCGTACCGACGGCTTTGCTTTGGGAGTCAAAGCGCCTGTACGCGATTCCGGCGATATCGAAGGAAGCGCCGGAATTATCCTGACAGGACCTTGTGGCGCAGTAACTTTGGAAAAGGGTGTTATCTGCGCAGCCAGACATATTCATATGCACAATGATGATGCCCGCCGCTTCGGTGTGAAAGACGGCGAGCGGGTCATAGTGGAGGTTGACGGTCCGCGAGGAGCGGACTTGAAACATGTTTTGGTTCGGGTGAAAGAAGATTTTCGCTTGGAAATGCACATTGACACGGACGAAGCCAATGCCCTGGGCATTGGTCCGGGGGCTACGGTGACACTGCGCCGGGAACAGGAGGCGTAAAGTGGAACGGGAAGACATAATCCGTCTGGTGACGGAAGAAGTTATGCGGCGCTTAGGAACGCCGCAGCCTGTGCAGCCAGCGGTAAAACAGGCGCTGGCCTTGTTTACAGGCGGCGCTTTGGGACTGGAAGAGGCGCTGGCGCAACTGGCGCAGCTGCAGAATCAGGGCGTTCGTTTAACAGTTGTGTTGTCGAAAGCGGCGGAGACAGTGATTGGCGCAGAACGACTGCGCAAGGCGTTGGGAATGGAGCTGGACATTCGTTTGGCAATGGACCCTTTGCCGAAACAAGAACTGAAAGCGGCGGATGTCGTACTCATACCCGTGTTGACGCAAAATACAGCAGCCAAATTGGCTCGCACCTTGGCGGATACGACGGTTACGACGCTGGTGATGCAGGCGCTCTTAATGGGTAAACCGGTCATCGCAGCGCGTAATGCCGCGGATCCGAAAGATCCTTGGCGTGTCCAAGGAGGCATGGGAGCAGCCAGACCGACGTTAACTCGAGTGTTGCAGGATAATCTGAAAACCTTGGAATCCTACGGGGTGGCGTTGGTGGACGCCGGTACGCTGGCGGCCGAGGCTATGCAACAGCTGGGTCTGAATGGCATAATGACGCAAGCAAAAGAAACTGCACAAAAACCGTCTTTGCCCAAAGGGCAGGGAAGGCGGGTTATTGACGCGGCGATGATTCAAGTGCTGGCAGCTCAAGGGGAAACCATCCTGACGGTTGGCCCCCAAGACCTGGTAACGCCCTTGGCGCGCGATGTGGCTCGGGAGTGCGGTGTGGACCTCAGATAACCCAGAGGAATGGGAGAATGTAACATGAGTGTGTATACGCGAACCGGAGATGGCGGTACAACCAGCTTATACAGCAAGGAACGCGTTTCTAAAGACGACATAAGAGTCGAGGCTTACGGCACAGTGGATGAAGCCAGCGCGGCTATGGGCGCAGCCCGGGCGTTAGTGGCTTGTTTTCCCTGGGCGGAAGCATGCCTGCAGACGCTGCAAAGCGAGCTGATCGATTTGAATGCTGACTTGGCGACGTACTTTACTGAGCAGGCGGCAGGGCGCATTACTGAAAACCATGTGGCCAGGCTGGAGGCAGTCATCGATGAAATGGAGCAACGGCGCATTCCTCAGCATTATTTTGTTACTCCCGGCGAGTCGAAGGCCAGCGCGGCGTTGGATGTGGCGCGCACCATCGTGCGCCGCGCCGAACGGCGCACGATTACCTTAAGTCAAAAGGCCTTTGTTCCTGAAGCGGACCGCCGTTATTTGAACCGTCTGTCGGATTTGCTTTTTGTGATGGCTCGCTGTGTGGAGCAAGAAGAAGTGGTGCAAAAGGCAACGGCCCAAATTGTGGAGCGGTTGACAAATGGACAACAGCGTCCGGGAGGCTCGGCTCGCAAGGAGGCGAAAACCTTGCTGGATAAGGCGAAACAGATTCTTGAAGAAGCGGAATATAAGGCCATGGAAATCGGTGTACCTATGGTTATCGCTGTGGTAGACGCCGGGGGCAACTTAGTAGCGCAGCATCGCATGGACGGGTCTCTTTTGGCCAGCATTTCGCTGGCTTTGGACAAGGCCTATACGGCGGCGGCGCTGAAGATGTCTACGGAGGAAGCGGCGCACTTGGTGCAGCCGGGAGGTCCCTTGTATGGTCTTAATACGGCGCAGCAAGGACGCTTTGTTGTTTTCGGCGGCGGCTTGCCGCTGCTGGACGGCAAAGAAGTCATAGGCGGAATCGGCGTCAGCGGCGGCGCGGTGCACGAAGATGTGCAAGTTGCCAATGCGGCTTTGGCCGCCTGGAAAAACGTCCGGGCCTAAGAAAGCGCGGTTTTGGCCGGCGGCTTTCGAAACGGCGCAGTAGCGCCGGAAGGAGGAACAAGAATGGTAGTAGATCAGGCGCTGATAGCAAAAATCACCGCTGAAATTGTAGCTTCGCTGCAAGGCGGCGAAGGAAATGCGAAACAAGTGCAAGACGGCATTTTTGATACGGTTGACGAAGCCGTTGCCGCCGCCCGCAAGGCGTATAAAGAGTTGAAACAATTTTCTCGTATGGAACGGGAAAAGTTCGTTCAAGCCATACGGGATGCCGCCTATGCCAATGCGGCTACGATGGCGGAAATGGCGGTATGGGAAAGCGGCATGGGCCGTGTAAGCGACAAAATTCTTAAAAACCAGCTGGCAGCCATGAAAAGCCCGGGTACGGAGGATCTGAAGCCCGTCGCATGGACCGGAGACGACGGCTTGACTCTGCTGGAAATGGGACCGTACGGAGTAATTGGCTCCATTACGCCGACTACGAATCCTACGGAAACCATTATCTGCAACGGCATCGGCATGATTGCCGCAGGCAATGCAGTTTTTTTCAGTCCCCATCCGACGGCGAAAAATACGTCTTTGTGGACCATCCGGCTTTTTAACGAAGCCGTTGTTAAAGCAGGCGGTCCGGCTAATCTTATGACGTCCGTAGCGAATCCGTCCATTGAGGCGGCTAATGCTATGATGAACCATCCCGATATCAACATGCTGGTGGCTACCGGCGGACCTGGCGTGGTAAAAGCCGTCCTGTCGTCCGGCAAGAAAGCCATTGGCGCCGGCGCAGGCAACCCGCCTGTAGTTGTTGATGAAACAGCAGACATTCCCAAAGCAGCCAAGGATATTGTCAATGGATGTTCCTTTGACAACAACTTGCCTTGCATTGCGGAAAAAGAAGTCATCGCTGTCGGCTCTATCGCTGACCAGCTGATGATGTACATGCAGCGCAATGGCGCGTACTTGATTAATGAAGAGCAGCGCGAAGCGCTCAAAAAAGTGATCATGACCGCCAAAGAAGGCAAGATTGCCGAAGGCTGCACAGGTCCTGCCAAAAAAGTCTATGGCATCAACAAGGATTATGTAGGTAAATCGGCGCAGTACATTTTGGATAAGATCGGCATTTCGGTGCCGGATACGATCAAAGTGGTTCTGTGCGAAGCGCCCGCGGATCATCCTTTTGTTGTGGAAGAACTGATGATGCCGGTATTGCCGGTTGTGTCCGTTAAAGACATTGATGCCGCCATTGAGCTGGCTGTCAAAGTGGAGCACGGCAACCGTCATACGGCCATTATGCATTCTAAGAATGTGGACAATTTGACTCGTATGGCGCGAGCCATTGAAACCACCATTTTTGTAAAAAATGCGCCTTCTTATGCCGGTATCGGCGTAGGTGGCGAAGGGTACACCACCTTTACTATTGCCGGCCCTACCGGCGAAGGACTGACTTCCGCCAAGAGCTTTACCCGTCAGCGCCGCTGCGTGCTGGTGGAGGGCTTCTCCATCGTGTGATGGAAGAACAGGGGGCGAACCAATTGGCTGAGAATGTACGTGAAGAAATCATTGCCGCCGTTAAGGCGGCAGGCGTAGTGGGAGCCGGCGGCGCCGGCTTCCCTACGCATGTAAAAATCAACGCCAGTGTTGACACCATTCTGGTGAATGGCGCCGAGTGCGAGCCCCTTCTGCGGGCGCATCAGCAGCTTATGGCCAGTGAAAGCCAGGCCATGCTGCTGGGCCTGCGGGCCGTGATGGTGGCTACTGGAGCACAAAAGGCGTATGTCGGGCTAAAACACAAATACGGTCCGGCTATTGAAAGTTTGACAAAGACTTTGGCCGATATGAATGAAAAAAACGTGGAACTAGCGTATTTGCCGGATATTTATCCGGCTGGCGACGAGCAAGTGCTGGTTCGTGAAATTACCGGGCGCATTGTGCCGGAAGGCGGTATTCCCCTGCAAGTAGGGGTGGTAGTCGCCAATGTGGAGACGTTGATTAACGTAGCCAAAGCGTTGCAGGGAGAAGGCGTTACCGAAAAGTACGTCACTATCGGCGGCGCGGTAGCTAAGCCGATAACCATCAAGGCGCCTGTGGGCATGTCTGTAAAAGAAGCCTTGGCCATGGCGGGCGGCCCCACAACCGGTCCTTACGCTATTATTGACGGCGGTCCGATGATGGGAAAACTGATTGAAGAAGACGCGCCAATTACGAAAACAACCGGCGGCTTGTTAGTTTTGCCGGAAAGTCATAGCATTATTCGAGGGCGGCGCTTGTCTTGGGAGCATGTGCTCAATCGTTCCCGCGCGGTTTGCTGCAATTGTCGGGCTTGTACCGATGTATGCCCGCGAAACCTTCTGGGACACGGCTTAGAGCCGCATCGCATTATGCAAGCCATCGGCCACAGCAACAGCGAGCAGCCGGATATTCTACAGCGAGCCATGCTTTGCTCGGAATGCGGCGCTTGTGAAGTGTTTGGCTGTACCATGGGGTTGTCGCCGCGCTTGGTAAATGGGCATTTGAAAAAGGAATTTGCCAAGCAGAAAGTGCGCAATCCATACCATGAAGCTCCTTGCGCGGTACGCGGGGGCCGTGAATATCGCATGATTCCCACGAAACGCCTTGTGGCTCGGCTGGGACTGTCGCAGTATGATGTGAAAGCGCCGCTGTTGGCGGAAATGCCGCAGGTGCGCAGCGTGAAGCTATTGTTATCGCAGCACATCGGAGCGCCGGCCAAACCGATTGTAGCCGTGGGAGACAGTGTCTCGAAAGGGCAATTGGTGGCGGAGATTCCCGAAGGAACCGGGCTGGGAGCTAACGTGCATGCCAGTATAGCCGGCAAGGTTGTAAGCATCGACGGCGCCATTGTCATTCAGGCGTAGTAGCGTACAGGGGGAATGAACATGAAGCGAGCCATTGGCTTGTTGGAATTGAAGAACATCACGCGGGGCATTTTGTCGGCGGATGCTATGCTTAAAGCGGCAAATGTGGATATGGTTATGGCTCAGCCGCTTTGTCCTGGCAAATATGTGGTTATGGTAGCCGGTGATGTCGGAGCGGTGCAAAGCGCGATTCGCAGCGGCAAGGCGGTAGGCGGCGAAGAAAATGTAGTGGATGAGTTTGTGCTGCCTAACCCGCATGACTCCTTGATTGGAGCTGTGAGCGGCTGCAGCGACGTCCATGAAATTCATGCTTTGGGCGTGATTGAAACCTATTCAGTGGCTTCCGCAGTGGTTGCTGCTGATGCGGCGGCTAAAGCGGCAAATATCGCTCTTATTGATGTGCGTTTAGCGCGCGGTATGGGCGGCAAGGCGGTTGTGACCTTAACAGGTGATGTGGGTGCTGTCAATTCTGCTGTACGTGCAGGGGCGCATGCCATTGAGCATGGCGGTTTCCTAGTGGATCAACTGGTTCTGCCTGCGCCGCATAAAAATTTGCACGAAGCATTATTCTAAGACGGACATACCTGCCAAGGCGTGGAAGGGACGGACGAGATGGAACATACGTTACGTGATGTTATCGATCTGGATTTGCTGCAGCAGATACAGGACCGCTTTGCGCTGGCTATGGGGATGGCCAGTATTACTGTAGACCATGAAGGGCCGGTGACGAAGCCGAGCAATTTTACTGATTTTTGCATGAAAAAAACCAGAAATACCACCGAAGGGGCTAAACGCTGCAATGAATGCGATATCAAAGGCGGCCAAGAAGCAGCCCGCACGGGAAAACCGGCGATTTACTACTGCCATGGAGGCTTGATGGATTTTGCCGCTCCCATTGTTGTGGAAGGAAAACAACTTGGTTCCATGCTGGGAGGTCAGGTACTGCCACAGCCGCCGGATGAGGAGAAATTTCGCCGGATTGCGGTGGAACTGGGCATTGAACCGGAAGAATACCTAGGGGCTTTGCGGAAAATCCGTATTGTGCCGGAAGAAAGCATACGAGCGGCGGCAGATTTGCTCTACATTGTGGCCAATGCGCTGTCTCGCATGGGGTACCAGCGGTTGAAGGTAATGAAGAGTACGGAATACTTTTTAGACGTTTCCGGAAGCATGGGGAATCGTATTGCCGACGTTTCTGGGCGGGTAGAGGATGTAACGAAGCATGTCTCCTCGCTCGTGGAAAACTCACAGATGCTGTTAGATTCTACTTCGGAAACGAAGCAGAAAGTGAAAGACACGGATGAAATCTTGCGTTTTATACGGAACGTGGCCGATCAAACAAAATTATTAGGCTTGAATGCCGCCATTGAGGCGGCGCGGGCTGGTGAAATGGGCCGAGGCTTTGCCGTAGTGGCGCAGGAGGTGCGGAATCTGGCTGGAGTCAGCGTGGATTCAGCGCAAAAAATAGAAGGAATTCTGCAAAACATACAAAAAGGCATGCAGGAAATCGAAAAAGAAATTTCCAACACCGGAGCGATTGTCGAACGTCATCAGGAGTTTATGCGGACTATTTCCGATGCGATTCAGGATCTGGATGGCATGGCGCGCAACGTACAAGCTGCCGCCGACGAGATGAAACTACAATTGTAGGGGGTGCGCACTATGGTTAAACGTATGGTTCTCAATGAAACATCCTATTTTGGCGCAGGCGCTATTGAAGTGATTCCGGAAGAAATGACGCGGCGCGGTTTTTCCAAAGCCTTTGTAGTGACCGATAAGGATTTGGTGGCTGCTGGCGTAGCTGCTCAGGTTACAGCGGTTTTGGAAAAAGCGTCAGTTCCTTTCTCACTCTATGATGAAGTGAAACAAAATCCGACAGTGGCTAATGTCAATGGCGGCGTGGCTGCTTTTAAAGCGTCCGGCGCTGATTGCATTGTGGCCATTGGCGGCGGCTCTCCCATTGATACAGCCAAGGGGATTGGTATTGTGGTGAACAATCCTGAGTTTGCCGATGTATGTTCGCTGGAAGGCTGTGCAGCGACTAAAGCCAAAAGCGTGCCGGTCATTGCGGTGCCGACGACAGCGGGAACCGCGGCGGAAGTTACGATTAACTACGTTATTACCGATGAGAAAAACGTCAAAAAAATGGTTTGCGTGGATCCTAACGACATTCCTGTTATGGCGGTCGTAGACCCGCAGCTGATGACTTCTATGCCTAAAGGATTGACGGCGGCCACTGGAATGGATGCGCTAACTCATGCGATTGAAGGGTATATTACCCAGGGCGCTTGGGATATGAGCGATATGTTTGCGTTGCAGTCGATTAGTTTGATTGCAAAACATCTGCCTACAGCCGTCGCACAACCTACTGATATAGAAGCCAGAAGCGGTATGGCATTGGCTCAGTATGTAGCAGGAATGGGCTTTTCTAATGTGGGCTTGGGCATTGTCCATTCTATGGCGCATCCTCTGGGAGCGCTCTATGACACACCTCATGGCGTTGCCAATGCCTTGTTGCTACCCTATGTTATGGAATACAACGCTCCGGCATCTGGAGAAAAATACAAAGAAATTGCTCGCGCTATGGGGGTTCAGGGTGTGGATGCAATGGGGCAGGATGCTTATCGCAAAGCGGCTGTAGATGCGGTAGTGAAGCTGTCTAAGAAGATTCGTATTCCGCAAAAACTGCAAGATATCGGCGTACAGGAAGAAGATCTGCCTAAACTGGCTGCTGCTGCCTTTGCCGATGTTTGTACGCCTGGCAATCCTCGCGAAACGAATGAAAAAGAAATTCTTGCTTTGTATCAGAAGGCGTATTCCTAGGCCGTTGGGGGCCGCCGCGACGCCTCACGGGGACGGCGCGTCACGATAGGACCCATTCGACATGCAAAGAAGAAGGGGCTGTGTTGAAACTTGGTTTCTGCACAGTCCCTTCTTCTTTGCCATGATATGCAGTTTTTCGGTGGAAATATAGCAAGAGGTAAATCCTGCGGACCGTCTTGCTCCAAGAAAAGCCTCAAATACAATCATTGCCACCGTAATCCTCTGCTTATCCTCTTGCGTGCCCTCCCGAGACTCCGATTCTCTTGTTCAATCCTGTGCTTCGTACCATTACTACTCTATCTGCTCCTGTTAAACCTTATGCGCTTTTGGTATCTTTGGGAGCTTTGATAGCGGCAGCGCCTTCGTCGCCTGTGCGGATGCGCACGGCGTTAGTCAGCGGCTGAATAAAGATTTTGCCATCTCCGAGTTTGCCTGTTTTCAAAATTTCTTTAGCGGTTTTCACCACGGTTTCGACAGGTACTTCGCAGACAACAATTTCGACTTTGATTTTTGGCAGCAAGTTTACGGAATACTCGGAACCGCGGTATACTTCTACATGGCCTTTGGTCAGGCCGCTGCCGAAGATTTGGCTGACGGTCATGCCGGTAACGCCGATTTTATTCATGGCTTCCTTGAGGTCGTCCAACTTGGCGGGACGGGTGATAATTTCCACCTTGGTAATAGGCTCCATGTGTATTCCTCCTTTTTTAGGGAACAAAAAAATCGCTCCACTGCCAATCAAAACGATTGTCAGAGGAACGACCATTGTTCCGGAAACATATTCAAACTATGCTTATAATTATAGCGGCAATGCAGTGATAAAGCAAGATATTCCGTTCTTGACGAATGAGAAAAGTGTTGGTATACTGACTTCAATTTCATAATATATGACTGAGGTGCCGCTAATTGCGGAGAATAGGGAAGTCGGAGCGGCTTAATCAAAGGCCGTGTACGCGCGGGCCCGCCACTGTACCGGAGAGAGCTTGCCAGATGCCACTTGCGCCGAAAAGTTGCAGGGAAGGCGGCAATGTATCGATGAACCGGGAGTCAGGAGACCTGCCTCAGATCAGGAAGACCTTGTTGGATACAAAGGCTTTTTAGGATTGCTTCCTAAAAAGCCTTTTTTATTAAGGTGTGGGGTCTTTCAGAAAGAAAGGGAGTAAATGATGAATTTATTGCAAGAAACTATAGCGAAAATCGAAAAGCCAGATGCAATAGCCTATGAAACTGTGAAAAAGAGCTTGGCTCAGACTGTATACCCTTCGGGAATGCTGGGGCGTTTGCCGGAGATGGCGGCGACCTATGCGGCTGCCACAGGGAACCCCAAACCACGGGAATTGAAGCCATGCATGGTGATTGCTTGTGCGGATCATGGGGTGGCGCGGCGTTCTGTCAGCGCTTACCCCATAGAGACAACGGCGCAGATGACCATTAACTATGTGGCTTCTAAGGGGGCCAGCGCCAATGCATTTGCTAATTTTTGCGGTGCTGATATGGTGGTAGTTGATGCGGGCGTAGCGGTGGATCTGCCGTCTTTCCCAGGGCTTTGGGAGCGGAAGATCGCCTATGGTACGGAAGATTTTACCCAGGGGCCGGCCATGACGCAGGAGCAGGCTGTAAAAGCATTGGAAATTGGCATTTCGATTGTGCAGGAAAAAGTGCAGGAAGGATATCGCTGCTTTACTTTAGGTGAAATGGGCATTGGCAACACAACCAGCAGTGCTGCCATTGTGGCGGCTATATCCGGCGAGGACCCGCTGCAAACCACCGGGCGGGGCACGGGAATTTCCGATCAGCGTTTGGCGGACAAGCGCCAATATGTCCGGCAAGCGCTAACGGTCAATCAACCCCAGGGAACTGACGGCTTGGATGTTTTACGCAAGGTGGGCGGATTGGAACTCGGCGTGCTGGCGGGTGTGGTGCTGGGGGCTGCGGCGCATAAGTGCCTGGTAATTGTTGACGGGCTGAATACGACGGCGGCGGCCTTAGTGGCGCAAGGTATTCATGCGGATAGTGCCGGTTATTTACTGGCGTCCCATTTGTCTGGCGAACCGGCCCATCGCATTGCCTTGCGCCAACTGGAGTTGGAGGCGTGCGTGGATTTGGGAATTCGTCTTGGCGAGGCGATTGGGGCCTCATTAGTGGTGGATATGCTGCAGATGGTTTTGGCTATGCTGGAAGACGCGTACGCAAGTGCGGAGGAGGGGTTGGCGTAATGAGAAAGGAAAAAATGGTCGAACAGATTATTGCGTCAGTAGGCCCGATGGATGCAGCGGCCTTAGAACGCTGCCAAAGGCGCTTAGATAACTTGACTAAGCCACTAGGGAGCTTGCATCATTTGGAGTTTTTAGCGTTAAAATTAGCTGGCGTAACAGGGCAGTATCGTCCGGCTTTGCAACAGAAGCAGGCTGTGTTGGTTGTGGCGGCGGATCATGGCCTTGTAAAGGCGCTGTGCAAAGAGGGCAAAACAACAGCGCAGCGTGTTGCCGACGCTTGCCGCGTGGACAGTCCGCTGCACGTTTTTGCAGCGAAAAATGCTGCGGAAGTGGTCCTGGTGAATGCGGGTATGCGCGAAAAATTTGTACACGAGCGGTTGCAGCAGGCGGCCGTGGCTTTTGGAACTTGCGATTGGCGTCAAGGACCGGCGATGAAGGAAGATTTGGTTTTGGAGGCGCTTTGTTTAGGAATCTCTCTGGCGCAGGCGGAAGCGGACAAAGGCGTGCGGATTTTAGGTCTGGGCAGTATTGCCAAAGGCGGTATGCTTTCTGCATTGATTTTGGCAACTGTTTTGGGAGGGGGCGTCCCAGTTTCGCTGCGACAGCAAGCGGCTGCAAGCGAGAGGGCCGCGAACCAGTTGGCATTGGTGGAAGAAGCTCTTGTTTTATGGAATGGAGAAACAGATGCAAGGGCTGTGCTAGGTCATTTCGGCGGCTTAGAGACGGTTGTTTTATGTGGAGCAATTTTAGGCGGAGCGGCCAGCGGGATGTTGCTGGTTCTTGACGGAGTAGAAACGGCGGTGGCTGCATTAGCGGCGGCTCAAATGCAGCCGTTGGTTAAAAACTATCTAATTGCGCCGCATGTTGCTGCGGAACCTGGTTTTCAGGAAGTTTTATTTTTACTGGGCCTGCCGAGTTACTTGCAACTGAAGCTGCAGCAAAGCGAAGGGATCGGGGCTGTGTTGGGCATGTCTCTTTTGCGGGCGTCTTTGCATATGCTGAATGATATGAGAACCTTTGGCGAGGCGGCCGTGGCGGTGGCCCAGGACGGACCGGGGGCCGAGCGGCAGAGTCATGCAGTGCGAGACTAAAAACACTGAAAAACATAGGAACACAGCACTATCTTAATAAAGAAAATTGAGCAGGATTGTCTAAGCTTGACGGCGAATTTTTAACATACGTATAAATATTTTAGGATGCCTTTAAAGGAGGCGAAACCATGGAAACGCAATGTGAAAAAATGTCGTTGGCGTGGGCTATGACTTGTTTTTCCGCGGAGGAAGCGGCGAAGTGGATGGGGCGGCTTACGTTGGAAGCGCAAACTAAATGGCTGTTGGCCTTGGATGAGTTGTCTCCGGAAATGCTGCCGGAGGATATTCGGGAAAGTTGGCAGGATTTTTCCTCGCTGCGCATATTTGGACAACCGGTTCGGCAATTGGGGGCGGTGCTGATGGCAATGGCCCTGCGCCGAGGCGATTCGGAAACATTGCGTCTCATGGACCGTTTGGAAGAACTTCGGCCGGGAATCCGCAGCCGAATGCGCTCGCATGTTTTGTTTTTTGAAGAGCTGCAAGGTCTGCGGGACCGGGATCTTCAAGAAGTGTTGCGTCGTGAAGGGCTGCATCCATCTCTTATGTTTGGCACTAGCGAAGCGTTGTGCGCGAAATTGCTGCGCAATGTTTCGCGTCGGGCTGCCTCGGATGTGGCGAATACGCTGCCGCCGCCGGAGAAACGGGAAGAATCGGTTGCTGTGCGCCAGCGCAAGGTGGCGTTTACACAGGTGGTACTGTCCTTGATGGAAGCGGGAGATATTTTGGGGCCGGCTCATGTTTTAACCAAAGATGAAGGCTGGCAGCTTTTGGAGTTGCGTAATGAGGCTTCAGGTTGGCTCAAAACCAGAAGCGATGAAGAGTTGGCTTCGTTTTTGCGAGACCGGCTGCAATGGGTGGACGTGGCGATCTTGCTGCGCTTGAGCAGTGGCGCGGAAGCTAAACTGTTGCAAGAGGTGTTGGATGAGACCTCCTGGAAGATGCTGCAGGAATTGGTGGAAGCGGAAACCGAAGCAACTACCAGCCGTGGATTGGATGGACTGCGGCGTATGTGCCGGGAAATACGCCGCGACGCAGAAGAAAACGAAGAAGAATGAACAAGAGTCGCGAGAGTCACGGGAGGGTACGCATGAGGGATACGGAGCTCAGCTTTTTAACAGGAGTATAGGGAGTAGATGGAGGGTTCGAAGGAGTAGGAATGGCACACAGCATGACAGCATAAATAGAGATTGCTTCGCTTCGCTGGCAAAGACGAAAGTTAGTTTGAGAGACAAATACTTTGCTTAGTGCATGTTAGCCAGCTTAGACGTCGTTGCGAGGAGCGGGGCGACGTGGCAATCTCCTAAGACTATAAAAAAAGCTGCGGCGACTTGAAAACAAGTTGTCCGCAGCTTTTTTGCATATTCAAATTTTATAAACAGTAACCCTCGTTCGTACCCTCACTTTACTCCCTCTACTCCTTGTTTAAATTATATCGTTAATAGGTTTGTTCCAAAAGAGCAGATTTTTTTCTTTTAACTCCGAACGGGTAGCTTCGGCAGGCCAAAGCTCATGCACGGAATCCTCCCGCATGGCGGCGGCCAAATGGTCGTAAATGGCTGGATTTTGCGAAGCTAGAGAAGCGATGAATTCCTTAGTGGCTTGGCGCTGCGTTTTGCCGTTAAAAGGGCAAGGGTTGGGGATGGGTTCTTGACCGTGCAGCGTCCAGGCCTCACGCAGTTCCTCTTCGCGGAAAAAAAGCAAGGGGCGAATCACGGTGACGCCGCTGCGTTCTAAGATTGTTTTCGGTAGAAACGTGCCAATTTGCCCGGAATGGAGCAGGTTCATCAGCAGGGTTTCTACGGCGTCATCGTGATGATGTGCATAAGCGACTTTTTGAAAGCCGTGTTCGGCGGCAAAACGGTTAATGGCGCCGCGACGAAAAAAGGCGCAAGTAAAGCAAGGATCTTTTCCTTGGTTTTCTTGGATGATAGAAGCAATATCCGCTTGGATAAAATGAAAGGGAATATCCAGTTTGGCGCAAAAAGAGGCTAATGTTTCCTGAGGGAAGTTTGGAGCAAAGCCGGCGTCGAGAGTCAACGCCGCCAGTTCAAAACGCTTGGCCGAAACTTTTTGCAGCGCCGCTAGGGCAAAGGCTAAAAATAGGCTGTCTTTGCCGCCGGACAGGCCGATGAGGATGCGGTCGCCCTCCTCAATCAGATCAAATTCAATCACGCCGCGCAGCAGGCGGCTGAAATAGGCTTTCGGCAAGTTGTGAATTGTCGTCGTCATTTCTCTGTCGTACCCTCCGGTTACTCCGTTACTCTTGTTTGCTTTTCTTTATTATACAGCCTGGCGTCAAGGTACGGGGTTACGGAAAAGGCTGGAATAAGGTATAATAAAACTAATTGCATTTTTTTGCAGGTAAACCAGAACGAGGAGTGTTGATTCGATTATGGCGAAACCGATTTATGCTATTGGACATCGTAATCCGGACACGGATTCGATTTGTGCTGCTATTGGCTATGCGCATTTAAAGCAAGTGCTGGGGGAAAATGTGGTAGCGGCCCGGGCTGGCAAGATTAATGCCGAAACAAAGTATGCCTTAGAACACTTCCGCCTAGAGGAACCGCTGCTGCTGCCGGACCTCAATCCGCGGGTGAAAGATATTATGTGCACCGATTACCTTTCAGTGGCTCCGGAAACGACGTTGCGGGAACTAGGGAAACTGATGCAATGCGGCAATGTCAAATCGGTGCCTGTCGTAGTCGGGGACAATCAACTGGTCGGTATTTTATCAGTAAGTGATTTGGCAAAATTGTATTTTAACGAACTGCAGATGCCGGATGATTTGGCGGAAAGCGGCGTAGATTATGCGGCGGTGCAGCGTGTGCTGGACGCTAAAGTACTTTGCGGCGACGATTTGCTGAAGCGTACGTTGGCTGGGCGGGTGCGCATCGCTTCGGGAACGTCGGCGGCTGTGTCTCGCGTCATTAAGGCGGGAGATATTGTGCTGACGGCGGATCGCCGGGAAGCGCACTTGTCGTGTTTGGATTTGAATGTAGGCGCCTTGGTGGTTACTGGAGACTATGCGGTGGATGAGGAAGTATTGGCAAAAGCGAAGCAGCAAGGTGTGCTTGTGTTGCAAACAGCCTATGACACGTATACTTCGGCGCGACTGATTAATCAGAGTACGCCGGTGCGGGCGATTATGCAAGGCAAAGTGCTTTCTTTCAAACCTACCGATTTGATTAACGACATCACAGGACCTATTGCGGCGACTAACTACCGTAATTATCCAGTAGTGGAAAATGGTCGTTTGGTGGGCCTGGTGGATCGGGACAAGCTGATCATGCCGGAACCGGAGCGGGTTATTTTGGTGGATCATAATGAAACAGCGCAAGCGGTGGAAGGCATTGAAGAGGCGAAGATTCTAGAAATCATTGACCATCACCGTTTGGGCGGGCTGACAACCAGCGAGCCCATTCTGATTCGGCAAGAGCCTGTGGGCTGTACGTCGACCATTGTAGCTAATATGTATTGGAATTTAGAGATTGATATTCCCAAGGAAATTGCCGGCGTGCTCTTGTCCGCCATTATTTCCGATACGGTGCTTTTTAAGTCGCCTACGGCAACCGCTGTGGATCGCCAGGCTGCGGAAAAGCTGGCGGCTATTGCGGGGGTTTCGTTGGAAGAGTATGGCATGGCTATGCTGAAAGCGGGTTCCGGGCTGCAGGATATGACGCCGCCGGAGATTACGCAAACAGACTTGAAGGAATTTCGCATGGGCGATTACCGCATGACCATTGCGCAGCTGTCGGTGATGGATGTGAGCGAGGTGCTGGCGCTGCGTCAGGAACTGCTGCACAGCATGGAGCAGATTCGGGCCAAGGGCGGCTATGACATGGCGCTTTTGATGATCACCGATATCTTGACTGAAGCAACGCATTTGGCCTATGTCGGTCAGCCGGTGGAATTGATTGAACGAGCTTTTGGCAGCAAAGGCGAAGAACAGGTAGTGTATCTGCCGGGTGTTATGTCACGCAAAAAGCAAATTGTGCCTCCTTTGACAGAAGCGGCCAAAGTATAAGCTAAGCGTGCAAAGTAGTAAAAAAAGGTTAGCGGCGGACCAACGTCAACGTAGAGTGTGGCGTTGGTCCGCTCTATCGATTGTAGGAGTTGTGTTATATAGTGTGGATTTTGCTGACAGGATTAATTTTCGGTTTAGGGGCGGTACTGCTGGTGGCGCAAGGAAATCCGGGGAATTACGGCTTTTGCGCAGCCTGCCATTTGCGGGATATTGCCGGTGCATTGGGCTTACATAAGGCAGGGACGCTGCAGTATGCGCGGCCTGAAATTCTGGGCATTATTTTAGGCGCTGCCGTTATGGCGGCTTTTCGCGGCGAGCATCGTGTGCGCGGCGGTTCGAAACCAATGATTCGGTTTTTCTTAGGCATGGTCATGATGATCGGCGCCCTGGCATTTCTTGGCTGCCCCCTTCGGGGCATTTTGCGCTTGGCAGGCGGCGATTTGAACGGCTTAACCGGCTTGGCTGGCTTTGCCAGCGGTATTGGCGCGGGCATTTGGTTTTTGAAACGGGGCTATAATTTAGGCCGCTCCCATTCGCTGGAGCGCAGCGCCTGGAAACCGGCTGGCTATGCGACGCCGTTGGCGGCTGTCGTACTAGCTGTTCTTGTTTTTGTCGGCGGCGCCGGAGTGCTGGCCTTTAGTAAAAGCGGCCCTGGGTACATGCATGCCCCGATTGTGATGAGCTTGGTTTTTGGCTTGCTGGCCGGGGTGGCGGCGCAAAAAACGAGAATGTGTCTTTCAGGAGGGATTCGGGATTTTATTTTAGTGAAAGATACATACTTGCTGAAAATCTATGGCGTGCTTTTTTTAGCCGCCTTGGCGGGTAATTTAGCTTTTGGCTTTTTTAAGCTTGGTTTTGATGCGCAGCCGTTGGCGCATACCATGCATTTGTGGAATTTTTTAGGACTGATGCTGGTGGGCTTGGCGGCTACGCTAGCAGGAGGCTGTCCTTTGCGGCAGCTGATCCAGGCTGGTGAAGGCAATCTGGATGCCGCTGCCTGCGTGCTGGGCATGCTGGCGGGAGCGGCAGTGGCCCATGGTTTGAATACAGCAGGAAGCCCGGCTGGGCTGGCTTGGAACGGGCAAGTAGCGGTAGCGGCTGGCCTCGTTGTTACGGCGGCCATCGGCTATTTGCATTGTAAAGAAGCGGTCTAAGGAGGAAACTGTGCGATGAAGCGACTGGATATGAGAGGACTTAGCTGTCCCATTCCATTGATGAAAACCAAAGAAGCCATGGATGCCGGGGAAGTGGAACTTGAAGTCTTGGTGGATGAACCGGCGGCTTGGGAAAATATTGGCAAGCTGGCCGCCTCTCAAGGCTGGCAATGGATTTGTGCCGCCGGAGAGGGCGAATGGACGCTGACACTGCGCAAAAATGTCTAAAAAGGCGAAGGATACCTTGGAATCCTGGCGTTAAGCGGCATTTTTTGCTATACTATATTAGTTAAGGCGGATCGATTCGTAGAAGAAAAGAGGAGACACGATGCCGTATTGGGTAATCACGTTTCCTTCGGTGTATCAGGCGTATCGGGCGGAAAAACTGTTGCTCCAGGCAGGCTTGCCTGGAAAGCTGATCGCGGTGCCGCGACAGCTAAGCGGTTCTTGTGAAGGTTTGGCAATGCGCCTGGATTCGGAAGAGGCGGCGCGCCAAGCGGTAGAACGTTTAAAGCAGGCCGGAGTGCCGTTGTTGAAGGAAGCGTTTTCGATTGCAGAATGAGGAGGACAAAACGTCATGAGCCAACTGTTAGAAGGTCTTAATCCAGCACAAGCGGAGGCGGTGCGCCATACAGAGGGGCCGTTGCTGATTATGGCTGGTGCCGGTTCCGGCAAGACGCGGGTTTTGACCTGCCGGATTGCTTACTTGTTGGAGCAGGGCGTGGCGCCTTCCTCCATCCTAGCTATTACCTTTACGAACAAAGCTGCGCTGGAGATGAAAGAGCGGGTTAATAAAATGGTGGGAGATATGTCGCGCCAGTTGTGGCTCAGTACCTTCCATGCTTTTTGCGCGCGCTTTTTGCGGCTGGAAATTGAAAGTTTGGGCATGTATAATCGCAATTTCGTCATTTATGACGCTGGCGATACCTTGGCGATGATCAAGGAATGCTTGAAAGAACTCAATCTTGACGACAAGCAGTACATTCCTCGGAGCATGCAGGGCCTGATTTCTAATGCCAAGAATGCTCTGCAAGATGCAGGGGAATATGCCCGGAATGCCGATAATTTCCGTGCCAAACAGGAAGCGGAACTGTATGAACTGTATCAAAAGAAATTGGTACAAAACAACGCTCTTGATTTTGACGACCTGCTGCTCTTAGCGGTGCGCATTCTGGAAACAAAGCCAGAAGTGCTGCAACGCTATCAGATGCGGTTTTCCCATATATTAATTGACGAATACCAGGACACCAACCGGGCGCAGTATTTGCTGGCCAAGCACCTGGCGGCGCATCATCGCAATCTGTGCGTAGTAGGAGACGCCGACCAGAGTATCTATGGCTGGCGCGGTGCGGATATCCGTAATATTCTCGATTTTGAACGAGATTATCCAGAGACGAAGGTCATCAAGCTGGAGCAAAATTACCGCTCTACGGAAGTGATTTTGGAAGCGGCCAATGCCGTGATTGCCAACAATTCCAACCGCAAGCCGAAAGACCTCTGGACAGACATCGCCGGCGGTGAGCCGATCACCTGCTATGAGGCGGTAGATGAACGGGACGAGGCGCGCTTTGTGGCGGAGAGCATTCAGAAGCATCGCAAAGACGAAAGCTTGCCCTATGGGGATATGGCGATTTTGTACCGCACCAATTCCCAGTCCCGCGCACTTGAAGAAGGCCTGATGAAACATGCCATTCCTTACGTCATGGTGGGGAATGTGAAATTCTATGATCGTAAAGAAATTAAAGACATTATCGCCTATTTGCGAGTGCTTTATAACCCCAATAGTTCGCAGGATTTGCTGCGTATTTTAAATGTGCCTAAACGCGGCATCGGCGATACGACGGTTTCTAAATTAACCGACTATGCAACCCGTTCCGGCATGACGCTCTTTGAGGTCATTTCTAATCCGGATCTGGAGACTGGCGTATCCCCGCGGGCTCGCAAACATCTAGATGAATTAGCCGGATTGCTTTTTGATTTGATGGGCCGCACGCCGACGGTGTGCACCTATGACTTGGTGAAAGCCGTTATGGAAGAGTCCGGCTATGTGGCGGAACTACAGAAGGATGAAAAAGGTGAGGACCGCCTAGAAAATCTCCAAGAGCTTTTGACTGTGGCCCGGGATTTTGCTATCGGCGATATGGAAGACAATCTGGAAAATTTCCTTACCCGCGTAGCTTTGGTGTCGGATGTAGATGACGCCGAATTGGGCGACGGGCGGGTTACGTTGATGACCCTTCATGCAGCGAAAGGCTTGGAATTTCCAGTGGCCTTTTTGACGGGTCTGGAAGAAGGCATTTTCCCGCATGCGCGGACGTTGATGAACGAAGCGGAAGTGGAAGAAGAACGGCGCATCTGCTATGTGGGTATTACGCGGGCGCAGAAAAAACTCTATGTGTCTCACGCGATGAGCCGCAATATCTATGGTCGCAGCACGCAGTTTCCTCCGTCACGGTTTTTGCAGGAAATGCCGGAAAGCGGCTTGGATCACCAAAGCGGACGTGCTCGTTTTGCCGCGGCTAAAGCGGCTTTGCCGCCTCGGCCGGTGGTGCCGCTGCATCGCGGCGGTTCTTTGGGACTGACGCCGCATACGCAGGCGCGCGATAGTGAAGCGACGCATGAGGTATGGCGGCCTGGTGAGAAGGCTAAACACGGCAAATGGGGCGTAGGCACCGTTGTCAGCGTTAGCGGCAGCGGCGAGGATCAAACCTTGAAAGTGGCTTTTGAAGGGCAAGGCATTAAGACCTTGGCCGTGAAATTTGCCCCGATCAGTAAAGCATAGTATTGGAAGGAGTGGCAGGATTGACTGCCTCGCAGGAAGGCGCAGCGCGCCAAGAAATGGAAGAGCTGCGGCAGCGGCTGCAGGAATACAGCTATCATTATTATGTCTTAGATGCGCCATTGGTGGAGGATGCAGAATTTGACAGTTTGCTGCAACGGTTGCAGCAACTGGAAGAAGCTTATCCGCAGTGGAAAACGGCGGACTCTCCTACGCAGCGCATTGGAGCGGCGGTAGCCAGCGGCTTTGGCAAAGTGCGGCATTTAGAGCCGATGAAGAGCTTGGCTAACGCCTTTAGCGCCGCAGAACTGCAGGCCTTTCACGGCCGCGTGACAGGGGCTTTGGACCGCCAGGATGTGCAGTACGTTGTGGAGCCCAAGATTGACGGTTTGGCGATCAATCTTTGCTATCAAGACGGTGTGCTGCGCTGGGCGGCTACCCGGGGCGACGGCGTAGAGGGTGAGGACGTGACTGCCAATGTGCGGACCATTCGCTCCATTCCTTTAAAACTGCGTCCGGTGAACGGCATAGTGCCGGCGCTCCTTGAAGTACGCGGCGAAGTATTTATGCCGCGAAAATCCTTCCAACGTCTGAATGAGGAAAAAGAAGAAAACGGCGAAGCTCCTTTTGCCAATCCGCGCAATGCGGCGGCTGGTTCTTTGCGCCAGATGGATCCGCAAGTGACCGCCGACAGGGAATTGGACGCTTTTTTATACGGTCATGGAGCTTGCGAAGGGTTAGCGTGGCAGGTGCATTCGGAGTTCTTGCGCTACTTGAAGGAAGCGGGCTTTAAAGTAAATCCGCTATATCGGCTTTGTGCTGCGATGGATGAAGTAATAGCGCGCTGTGAAGAATGGGACACTTTGCGCCATGAGCTGCCTTATGAAACCGACGGCTTGGTGGTGAAAGTGGACTCTCTGACAGCGCAGCAGCAGTTGGGGAGTACGGCGAAGGACCCACGCTGGGCTATGGCTTACAAATTTCCGGCGGAGCAGGCGCTGACAGTACTGCTGGACATTGAAACCGGCGTGGGACGTACAGGCGTGCTGACGCCTACGGCGGTACTGGAACCGGTGCGGTTGGCGGGAACGACGGTTAGCCGGGCGTCGCTGCATAATGAAGATTATTTGCGAGAGAAAGACATCCGCATCGGGGATACCGTGCGCATTCACAAGGCCGGGGAGATCATCCCGGAAGTGTTGGCGGTGCTGCCGGAAAAGAGAACTGGCGCAGAACGCGTTTTTTCGATGCCGAAAGAGTGCCCCGAATGCGGCGGACCGGTAGAAAGAATGGCGGGGGAAGTCGCGCATCGCTGCGTCAATCCGGCGTGTCCGGCTCTTTTGCGGGAAGGGTTGATTCATTTTTCCTCTCGCGACGCTATGAATATTGACGGCCTGGGACCGGCAGTAGTGCAAGCCTTGCTCAAGTCAGGCTTGGTAAGAGACCCTGCCGATTTTTACGCGCTGAACGTGGAAGCGGTAGCGGCGCTAGAGCGCATGGGTGAAAAATCGGCTGCTAATCTCTTGGCAGCCATTGAGACCAGTAAGCAGGCGGGCTTGTCCAGGCTGCTTTTTGCGTTAGGTATGCGCCATGTAGGCGTCAAAGCGGCGCGGACGCTGGCGAGAGCCTTTGGCTCTATGGAGGCGCTGCAACAAGCAGATGAAGCGACGCTGACGGCATTGCCGGAAGTGGGCGCTAAAATGGCTGCGAGCATCCTGGAATATTTGCAAAAAGATGCGGTTAAGCTATTGGTAGTTCGGCTGCAAGAGGCCGGCGTAGTGATGACAGAGGAAATGACCCGAGAAGCAGGCGCCAATCGTTTGCAAGGTTTGACCTTTGTGCTTACCGGTACGCTGCCGTCGCTGAGCCGCCAGGAAGCAGGCGCGCTGATTGAGGCGCAAGGCGGCAAGGTCAGCGGCAGCGTCAGCAAAAAGACTAATTATGTCGTGGCCGGCGAAGCGGCGGGAAGCAAGCTGGAAAAGGCGCAAACGCTGGGCGTAAAAGTCTTGGATGAAGCGGCGCTCTTGGCGCTGTTGGCGGAATAAAAATGTGCTATAATGAACCAATATACCCTTTAAACTGTCAAATAGGATGGTGAGAGTACAAATGAAAATTGATAAACAAGACGTAGAAAAGGTGGCTCTCTTGTCGCGCCTGGAGTTTTCCGAAAGCGAACTAGAGACCTTTACCGGACAGCTCAATTCCATTCTCGATTACGCGGAAATGATGGAAAACTTGGATGTGGCGGATGTCAAGCCGACGGCGCATGTACTGCCTTTGCAGAACGTGCTGCGCAAGGATGAAGTGCGTCCTTCTTTGGATCATGATTTGGCGCTTTCTAATGCGCCGGAAGCCGAAGACGGCTACTTTAAGGTTCCTAAGATTGTAGAAGGTTAGAAAGGGGCGATGAGCATGCATTTGTGGCAGCAATCCTTGCACCAATTACATACCCGCCTGGCTCAGCGCGAAGTGACGTCTGAGGAAATTACGCGCTCCGTGCTAGAGCGCGTAGGGGCGGTAGAAAACGATGTGAAAGCCTATGTGACTCGTCTTGATGAGGCGGCGTTGGCTCAGGCGAAAGCGGTAGACGCGAAAATAGCTCAAGGAGGCGCGATATCTCCTTTGGCAGGTATTCCCAGCGCGATTAAGGATAATATGTGCACCAAAGGCGTGCGTACGACCTGCTCGTCGCGCATGCTGGAGCGCTTTATCCCTCCTTATGATGCGACGGTCATGAAAAAACTGGCGGCGCAGGATTTTGTCATGGTGGGCAAGGCCAATATGGATGAATTCGCTATGGGCGGCTCTACGGAAAACTCCGCGTTTTTTCCTACGCACAATCCCTGGAACTTGGCGGCAGTTCCCGGCGGCTCCAGCGGCGGCTCGGCCGCAGCCGTTGCGGCAGGGGAAGCCATCTGGGCTCTTGGCTCAGATACAGGCGGCTCCATTCGTCAACCGGCGGCGTACTGCGGTATTGTAGGCTTGAAACCTACCTATGGTCTAGTGTCTCGTTTTGGCTTGGTAGCATTTGCCTCTTCGTTGGATCAGATCGGACCGTTGACGCGCAATGTCACGGACTGTGCGATAGTGCTCAACACTATTGCCGGGCACGATCCCATGGACTCAACGTCCATTAACCAAGAAGCGCCTGACTATACCAAGGCGCTGGTGGAAGATATTCGCGGCTTGAAAGTGGGCATTCCCAAAGAATACTTTGTGAAAGGGATGGATCCGGAAGTAGAGAAGGCGGTGCGCGCCTCTATCGCCCGCCTCGAAGAAATGGGCGCTACTTGCGTAGAAGTATCCATGCCGCATACGGAATATGCGTTGACTGCTTATTACCTGATTGCTCCGGCGGAAGCCAGCTCCAATTTGGCTCGCTATGACGGCGTCAGCTTTGGTCATCGCAGCGCCGAGGGCAACGATATTGTCAGCATGTATAAGAAAACCCGCAGCGAGGCTTTCGGGGCGGAAGTAAAACGCCGCATTATGCTGGGCACCTATGCCCTAAGCTCCGGTTATTATGATGCATACTATCTGAAAGCGCTCAAAGTTCGTACCTTGGTCAAGCAGGACTTTGATAAAGCTTTTGAAAAAGTAGATGTTTTGGTAACACCCACAGCGCCGACAACAGCCTTTAAGATTGGCGAAAAGAGCGGCGATCCGCTCTCTATGTACTTGCAGGACGTTTGCACCATTCCCGTGAACTTGGCTGGCGTTCCCGGCATTTCCGTTCCCTGCGGCTTTGCTCAGGGCATGCCTGTGGGCTTGCAGTTTATCGGTAAGCCTCTGGCGGAAGAAACGCTGCTGCGTGTGGCCTATACCTTTGAACAAAGCCATGATTATCACAAGCGCCTGGCGCCGCTCGGGGAGGGTAAGTGATGAAATACGAAACAGTTATTGGTCTGGAAATCCATGTGGAGCTCAAGACCAAGTCCAAGATTTTCTGCGGTTGCAGCACCGAGTTCGGCTGCGGTCAAAACACCAATGTTTGTCCGGTGTGCCTTGGCTTGCCTGGCGTGCTGCCGGTCATCAATGAAAAAGTAGTGGAATACGCTATTAAAGCGGGTTTGGCGCTGAATTGCAGTATTGCATCTTTTAGCAAGTTTGACCGTAAAAACTACTACTATCCGGATTTGCCGAAAAACTTCCAAACTTCGCAGTACGATTTGCCCATCGTTGGGATGGGGCATCTGGACGTTGAGGTGGAAGGCGAGACCAAACGCATCGGTATTACTCGGATTCATATGGAAGAAGACGCAGGTAAACTGGTGCATTCCGGCAGTACCATTACCAGCTCGGATTCGGCTCTTGTCGATTACAATCGTACCGGCGTGCCGTTGATTGAAATCGTGTCGGAACCGGATATTTCTTCTCCGGCGGAAGCTAAAGCGTATCTGGAAAAAATTAAAACCATTCTGGAATACTTGGATGTTTCCGACTGCAAAATGGAAGAGGGCAGTCTGCGCTGCGATGCCAACATTTCCATTCGTCCGGTGGGCGCTAAGGAATTGGGCACGAAGACGGAGATTAAAAACCTTAATTCCTTCAAGGCGGTGCAACGCGGCCTGGAGTATGAAGTGGCCCGCCATATTGACGTCATTGAAGACGGCGGGCGCATCATTCAGGAAACCCGTACTTGGGATGACGCTAAGGGTATGACTCTTTCCATGCGCAGCAAGGAACAGGCTCATGACTATCGGTACTTCCCCGAGCCGGATCTGGTGCCGATCGTCATTGCCCCGGAAATGATTGAAGCCATTCGCGCTACCTTGCCGGAATTGCCTGATGCACGACGGCAGCGCTTAATGGAGGACTATGGTCTGCCGGCTTATGATGCATCCATTCTTACCTCTAGCCGAGCGCTGGCTGACTACTACGATGCCCTCGTAGCCGCGAAAGCCGATGCTAAAGTAGCGGCGAACTGGGTTATGGGCGAATTTGCCAAGCATTTGAATAGCTCCGAGTTCACTGTGGCAACCGCTCCGGTCAATCCGGTCGCGTTGGCGGGTTTGATTCAACTGCTGGATAAAGGAACCATCTCCGGTAAAATCGCTAAGGACGTCTTCCAGTTCATGTGGGAAAGCGGCAAAGACGCGGAAACCATCGTGAAGGAAAAAGGCCTAGTGCAGATTTCCGATACCGGCGCAGTAGACGCCATTGTGGAAGCAGTGATTGCCGCTAATCCTCAGCCTGTGGCTGACTTCAAGGCTGGCAAGCAAAACGCTTTGGGCTTCTTGGTAGGTCAGGTTATGAAGCAGTCTAAAGGACGCGCCAACCCCGGCATGGTCAACGAAATGCTAAAGCAGAAGCTACAATAAGTTTATAAGCCAAGCTGTGCGGGAGTACTTCTTGCACAGCTTTTTTAATTTGCACAAGAGTCTAGGGAGAACCTGAGGGCACGCAGGAGGGCTGCTGGGGACGGTTTTTGAACAAGAGTAGAGTGAGTAGATGGAGGTTGTCCGAAGGAGTAGAATAATTCATGTTCTTTTGTATTTGTACCTAACCGCTAGTTAACAAAACAAACAATTAGTGTCGTTGTGAAAATAAAAATGTAATTTTGAAATTTACACTTGACTATGAATGCAACGCGATGTATACTGAAAACAATTAAAAAATAGAAATGCGAAGAAGGAAAGAGTAGCTTTTCTCAACTGTGCAGAGAGCGGATGGTTGGTGAAAATCCGACGGGGCGGAAAGGTGAAGTTCATTCCGGAGCAGCGGGCTGAAAGAATAGCGAGTAGGCTTGGCCGAGTTCCCGCGTTAAGGGATTTAAGTGGGCTGTTGTCAATAAGGGTGGTACCACGAGCGCAAGCTCGTCCCGGTTACTGCTTCTTTTTTATTTGCAAGCCAGAAGGGGTGGTACCGCGAGCGCAAGCTCGTCCCGGAGTAGCATCCTTTTTTGTTTGTCAGCAGCCAAACAGGGTGGTACCGCGCGAGTCGCTCCTGAATTTTGGGAGCGGCTTTTTTCGTCCCTGTGTTCTGCAGTGACAATCGATTTTTAAAAAGGAGGAAACAAAGATGGTTATTGTATTGACGCCCGGGGCTAAAGAAGAAGAGGTAGCGGTGTTGCGCGAGGTGCTGCAGGAAGCAGGCTGCGAAGTGTGGCCGACAAAAGGCGCATTTCAAGATATTTTGGGGCTTGTCGGCGAAACCCATAAGGTGGATCGGGAACAGGTCATGTCCTTCCGCTGCGTAGAAAAGGTATTGGCGGTTCAAGATCCTTATAAGAAAGCAAACCGACTGTTCCATCCGTTGGATACGGCGATTCGGGTAGGCAACAGTCGTATTGGCGGTGGCGGGCTCGCAGTGATTGCCGGACCTTGTTCGGTGGAAAGCGAGGAACAGATCGTCGGCATTGCCAAACAAGTGCAAGCTTCCGGCGCGACCTTCCTGAGAGGCGGCGCCTATAAACCAAGATCGTCACCGTATAGCTTCCAGGGAATGCAGGAAGAAGGTCTGGAGCTGCTGAAGCTGGCTCGGAAAGCAACGGGCTTGCCTATTGTGAGCGAGCTGGTTTCTACAGACCAATTGGACCGTTTCGTCGACGATGTCGATGTGATCCAAATCGGCACCCGTAACATGCAAAACTATGAATTGTTAAAAGCCGTAGGGGAAGTAAATAAGCCGGTGCTGCTCAAGCGCGGTTTGTCCTCTACCATTGAAGAATGGCTGATGTCGGCAGAATACATTATGGCGGGCGGTAATGAGCAGGTCATTCTTTGTGAACGAGGCATTCGTACTTTTGAGACCTATACGCGTAATACCTTGGACTTGAGCGCTGTGTTGGCAGTCAAGCATTTGAGCCATCTGCCGGTAGTGGTGGATCCTAGCCATGCCGCTGGTATGTGGTGGATGGTGGAAGCGCTCTCCAAAGCGGCGGTGGCTGTCGGAGCGGACGGCCTGATGATTGAAGTCCACAATGAGCCGGAGCGGGCGCGCTGCGATGGCGCGCAGTCTCTGAAACCGGAGCGCTTTGACCGCCTGATGGGGCAATTGCAACGGCTTTCTGCCTTAGAAGAAAGCGCTATGTAATAGCAAGGAGCTGCTGATTTAACTCAGCGGCTCCTTTGTTTTTTGTATCGAGAAGGATTTCTATTTTTTTGAGTCGAATACAGTGGCAAGACAGAATGTTCGGAACATCGAAGGAGGTTATGCAGCATGGCACAGATCCAAGAATTGCCACTGGAAAAATTGCGTTTTCATTGTGATGATTGTCTGTTTGCTTTTGAAACAACGGAGAATATACCGCCGCTGGAAGTCATGATAGGCCAAGAACGAGCCGTACGAGCCGTGCGTTTTGGCTTGGCTACCTCCAGTCACGGATATAACTTGTTCTTATCCGGCCTGACCGGGACCGGAAAAATTACGTACGCCAAGTCGGCGGTGCAGGAAGTGGCCTCCAAAGAAGCAGTTCCTGTCGACTGGTGCTATGTGAATAATTTTGATTCTTCCAGCCAGCCGTTGGCGATGATGCTGCCGGCGGGCATGGGGCGTATTTTTAAGCAGGATATGCGGGAATTGGTGGATGATTTAAAAACCGATATCCCTAAAGCTTTCAGCGGCGAAGAATACGAACGGGCCAAAGCCACGCTGATTAAAAGCTATCAAGTCAAGCGGGCGGAAATTGTCGAACGGTTCAATGAAATGGCCGAAGCCAATGGTATTTTGCCGCAGTGGAGCACAACCGGTTTTGTCGGTGTACCTACCATTGAAGGTAAACCGCTGACGCCGGAGGAATACCAAAAGCTCGAAAAAGAAGACCGCGACGCCATTGAAGAAAAAATGCTGATGATGCATGAACGGGCGACCGAAGTGGTCCGGGAAATGCAGCATTTGGAGAAAAGCATCCGTGAAGAGGTCAAAGAGCTGGACTCTAAAATCGGCTTGTATGCGGCAGGGCATTTGATTGAAGCGCTCAAAGAAAAATACCAAGACTATGATCAGCTTACCACCTATCTGGAAGCGGTAAAAAACGACGTTGTTAAACATATTCATGACTTCCGTCCGGCATCGGAAGAGGAGCAGAACAATCCTCTGATGCTCTTTAAGAAACCGCAGCAAGATGGCGTTAAAGATCGCTATGCCGTCAATGTGCTGGTGGATAACCACGATTTGGACGGCGCTCCGGTATTGGTGGAAACCAATCCCACCTTCTATAATCTTGTAGGTCGCGTAGAATATGAAGCCCGCATGGGCGTAGCCAGTACGGATTTTACCATGATCAAGGCCGGCGCGTTGCATCGGGCTAACGGAGGCTATCTGATTCTAAACGTCAAGGATGTCCTGATGAATATCGGCGCTTGGGAAGCCTTAAAGCGCGTCCTGAAAACAGGCTGCCTGCAGATTGAGAATTTGGGCGAGCAATATGGCATGCTGGCCATGTCTTCGCTGAAACCTCGGCCGGTTCCGATTAGCGTAAAGGTCGTGCTCATCGGCAGCGCTCAGATTTATCAGCTTTTGTACGCCTATGATGAAGATTTTCGCAAGCTTTTTAAGGTTCATGCCGATTTTGACGTGGAAATGACGAATGACTCGATCAATTTGCGCAAACTGGCGAATTTCGTCAAAACCACGGTGGAAAAGGAAAAACTGCGTCATTTTGACCGTAAGGCGGTATCGAAAGTGGTCGAGTATTCCTGCCGCTTAGCAGGAAGCCAAAAAAAACTGACTACCCGTTTTAACGAGCTGGTGGAACTGCTGTGCGAGGCGGATATTTGGGCGGCGCTGGATGAAAGCAAGCTGGTACGCGTGGAACACATCCGCCAGGCCATTGATGAAAAACGTCACAGAGCAAATAAATACGAAGAAAAATTGAAGGAAATGTTTGCAGAAGGCAAGTTCCTCATTGACGTCAGCGGTGAAGTGGTCGGTCAGGTGAACGGCCTAGCGGTGCTGGGCATCGGCGAGTATATGTTCGGCAAGCCTTCGCGCATTACCGCGAATACCTATTTAGGGCGCAGCGGCATTGTCAACGTGGAACGGGAAATCAAAATGAGCGGCAGCAGCCATAGTAAAGGCGTGCTCATTCTTTCCAGCTATCTAGGCGCTAGGTATGCGCAAAAGCAGCCGCTGTCCTTGACGGCCAGCCTGACTTTTGAGCAGCAGTACAGCGGCGTCGACGGAGACAGCGCCTCCAGCACGGAGCTGTATGCTTTGCTTTCCAGCCTTTCTGGGTTGCCTATTAAACAATCCATTGCCGTCACCGGTTCGGTCAACCAAAAAGGGGAAGTGCAGCCTATTGGCGGGGTGACGCAAAAAATAGAAGGCTTCTTCGCCGTCTGCAAGATCAAAGGCCTCACAGGAGACCAGGGCGTCATGATTCCGCATCAAAATGTGGATGAACTGACGTTGGATGACGAAGTGGTCGAGGCCGTACGGCAAGGAATGTTCCATATCTATCCAGTGCGTACGATTGATGAAGGCATTGAACTATTAACCGGGACGCCTGCTGGCGAAGAGCAAGAAGACGGAACTTATCCGGAAAGAACGGTGCACGCTCTTGTCAGTGCGAAACTCAAAGAGTATAATGAGATTCTGCTGAAACTCGGTAAAAATGAGGACGGCAAGAAAAACGGCGATAAAAGCGAAGAATGAGGAATGTTGGATGGCGCCTGTAAGTCAGGGAGAAATAAGAGAAATTGCTATTTCCGGTTTGGGCCATAGCGGTGAAGGCGTGGGCCGAATCGAAGGGTTTACCGTATTTGTAGAAGGCGCGCTGCCGGGAGAGACCGTGCGCTGTCGCGTGGGCGTAGTGAAAAAACAGTATGCCAAAGGGAGCCTGATGGAAGTAATCCAGCCGGCTCCGGAACGTGTGCAGCCGCCTTGTCCGGTAAATGCCGCCTGCGGCGGCTGTCAACTGCAGCATCTGTCCTATGAGGGGCAGCTGACGGAAAAACGGGCTCAAGTGCAAGCGGCGCTGCAGCGCATCGGCGGTCTTAGTGATGTGCCGGTGCACGCGGTACTGGGTATGGAAGATCCTTGGCGGTATCGGAACAAGCTGCTGCTGCCCGTAGCGCGCGGAGCCAAAGGAGAAGTGCAGATTGGCTGCTTTGCGCCTGGGACGCATCGGGTGGTTCATACGGAAGACTGCTTGATTCAGCAAGAGAGGAATAATGAAGCAGCCGCCGCCGTGCGCCAAGTGCTGGCGGAATTGTCGATTCCTTTATATGATGAGAAAACCGGCCAGGGCGCTGTGCGTCATGTTTTGGCGCGCACCGGCGTGAATACCGGCGAACTGATGGTGGCCTTGGTTACGGCGATGCCAACCCTGCCGCGCAAGACGGAAGTCATTACCAAGCTGCGCCAACGTTTACCGCAGCTGACGTCGTTGATGCAGAATATCAACAACCGCCGCACCAATGTGGTAATGGGTCCAGTATCGAAAAGACTGTGGGGCAGTGAGTACATTGAAGAAACGCTGGACGGGCTGACCTTCCGCATTTCTCCGTTGTCTTTTTTTCAGGTAAATACCTTGCAAGCGCAAGTGCTCTGTCGCCAGGCACTGGCATACGCCGCCTTAACAGGCAATGAAACCGTAGTAGACGCCTACTGCGGCGCTGGCTCCATCACATTGCTTTTGGCGCGCCAGGCAGCTAAAGTCTACGGTGTTGATGTTGTCGAGCCTGCCATTGAGGACGCCAAGAAAAACGCAGAACGCAATGGGCTGCAAGATAAAGCCAGCTTTGTAACCGCCGATGCGGCCGTTTGGATGCCGGAACTGGCAGCCAAAGGCCAAAAGGCGGACGTAGTCGTCCTTGACCCGCCTCGGGCGGGCTGTGATCGCTCGGTTCTGGAAGCGGCAGTAACTATGCGACCGGACCGCATCGTTTACGTATCCTGTAACCCCGCTTCCTTGGCTAGGGATGCCGCTATCTTGACGGAACTGGGATACGCGGTGCGAGAAGTACAGCCTGTTGATTTATTCCCAATGACGCATCACGTCGAGTGCGTGGCGTTGATAGAACGGAAAAAGCCTTAAACCATAAGGCTCAAGGCTTTTTACTGAACTGAATATGTGTTTCTTTTGTTCGCCTAGACGTTAGTTTAGGCGGATTTTTTCTTTTAGGGGGTAGAAGATTTTAACCTTTTCGCGAAAGTCAGGAAGTTTTGCGGAAAGGTATGATGACCAAAAGAAAAAGATACACTCCCATGAAATTTTGAGATTCCAATTTATATAGCACTATGCACATTCATCAGAATCAAGCCATGTACACAATTTGTCTAATTGATTTGTGAGCGATTTCCATTCTTGATTTAAATCAAGGGTTCTTAGGCTGATTTTGTTTCCACCCATATTGAAATCATCATTGGGGGTGATTGATTCATCTGTCTTTGCATATAGAAGAACACCAGCTACATTTCCAGTTGCGCATTTATCACTATTCTTGACATAAGTGTAAATTTGATAGATGTGGCTAGAAATATAAGAAACGCTATTAAATCTGGAGTTAACTTGCATTGTGCGACCATAGTACTTGGTATCAATGATCAAGCGCTTGTTGCCTTTTTGAAGTGTTATATCTGTCTGCATTGATGGTAAATAGGTCTTGTCAGCCTCATCCCTTAAATCCCATTCAACATATGCTGCTCGAGGAGAATAGTCAGTGTGGTGCTGCTGATAATACGATAGTACGAACCTTTGATATAGCCGATGCATTTCCTCGTCTTGTAGCCAAGTCGCAAGTCGGTGGGTTCCCGCTTCCGTGGTTAGTAGCAGCCCCTTGATTGCCAGGCGACAAATTCCGATTAACATTCGGTAGGAAGCATTGTTACGATGATATTTTAGACCATCCCATCGAATTGCAGCAGGTTGGATAGCTGTAACATCACCAAAATACAGAAGCAGTTTACGCAGAACTTTCTTGTTCTTTGACTTTACATTGCCATGCCGCAAAAGAAGCAACATCATACTTTTTAGTGCCTGGTTATGGGGAGAATTCTCAGTGAACTCATCATAGGAACATACCAACTTACCATGAGAAAGGGTCTGTTGCTTTATAGATTCAGATATCTTTATTTGACTACGCAATCCAGGCAACGCTTCTTCTACTGGGATATAGTCGCGGTGGAGGCCACGCTTTAGCTGGTTGCCTATACCGCGGATAATAATGGCCGCGAAAAGGTCATGAATGTTGTCAAAATCCTCGGCCGCGACATTATCAAACCCCGTTTCGCGTAGGGTCTGATAGGCGTAGGATAGCATATAATATATATTCTTGATACTGATATTACCGGTCATTTGATACTACCTCGGAGCTGCTCTGACCAACTATCAATTTTTGAGGGTTCATCGAACCAATATTCAAATAGCAATGGAATCAGTTCATATTCAACTAAGGATGAAAGCCAAGAATCATCAACGAGCTCATTAGTACAAAAATAGCTGTGACCAATTCGAAAGCCCGCTCCAAGTGATGCATCTGCGGCGATGGCCTTATTCAACATGTATACCTTAGCGATCAGGGCGTCAAACTTTTGGTTTGAAATGGATGCCTGTTTGGTCCTAAACCCATCGGAGGCGAACGCCGGTTCCATATCAAAGAATGCAAACCGACGTCTAAGAGCGTAGTCAATCATCGCAAGACTTCTGTCAGCCGTATTCATCATTCCGATAATATAAACATTTGCAGGGACGGAGAATTGTTCGTCTTTGTATAACAAGCGCAGAGCATTCTTCTCTCCGCGTTTGTCTCCTTCAATTAGCATTAGCAATTCACCGAATATCTTACTGAGGTTTCCGCGGTTGATTTCATCAATGATGAAGAAGTATGGTCGATCCGCATCTTCCTTAGCGGTATTGCAAAATTTATAGAACGGGCCTTCAGCTAGTTTGAAACCGTTGCCATCAGGTCTGAAGCCCATCACAAAGTCTTCATAGCTATAGCTCTGATGGAATTGTACGATCTTTACACGGCTGATGTCCTTCGTTCCCATTATGGAAAATGCTAACCGTTGTGCTGCATAGGTTTTGCCGACTCCAGGTGCGCCTTGTAGTATCACGTTTTTCTTGCGAAGTAGAAGTCCTTTCAGATTTGCATATTGTTCAGTACTTATGAATACGTCGCTGAGGAAGTCTACCTCTGAATATGGATCAAAACTTTTCTCCTCTATGAACGAAGAGTTATCTGCAGATTTTTCGGCATAGAAGTTTTCTATGAAATCTATTGTCCCGGTTTTTGCAGAAATATCTGTGAGCGTCTTGTTAGGAGCTTCTTCGGGATAATCACACTCCTCGTTATTTGTCCATTTAATTTTGCGAATATGTTTGTAGTTACTTCTAGAAGCGTCAAAAGTGTACCCGGATTCCACGATTCCACGGCCAACAATTTGCGATTTACCGCGTTTGGCAAACACCACATCACCTGGCTGAATAGTATGTACAAAGTCCCACGTGGCAAGAACATCATTCATGAAATACTTGTCTTCATTCCGTTTTTGTTGCATTTTATCATTAATCTTATCCTTGTTTGGATACGTTGTAAGGTCACCGAGATAATCCCAACCAATACCCAGGATTCCCGCTACATAGAACTCATTCCACATGGAAGCTTGCTCACCGGGAGCATACAGCCAGTATCGCCGCTTGACTTCAATTTCAGATTTTGGCTCATCGATTGCTGGTATCCGCTCGTAACTTCCGTTGATGATGCTTTCAATAACTTCTTCCTGAGCTTTTGTCACACGAAAATTCGTTGCACCAGGATATGTTAGAATCTCAAGTTGTTTAGTGCGTTCGTCCACGAGGAGTATTGCACGTGGAACTTTGGATAATGTAAGCTTGCGATCGATTTGAATATCGACCCCAAGGTAGGAGTCAGTTTTGAGAGGTTCCCCAAGATCGTATGGATCGGAGAGGTTTGGCTTGCGCAATTCGGGATCACACAAAATCGTACCCGAAGCGATGATACCGCCTTCTGCTCCAGATATCCAAATATAAGCCTTATCACCATGCTTTATTTGCTTTTGATACTGGTTGACTGCCCACGTCAGTATTTTGAGGGACTCCACAGCGCCAATAACGTCATAATATTTCGGATTACCTTGGAAGATCCAGGCAGAGGGTTCACCGAGTTCTTTTAGAAAACGTCTATACAGCACAATTCCGCTGGAATAGGCTTTGTTTCCCGCCGCAGCGTCTACGGCCTTAAAATTTGGAGCAGCTTCAATGATGCCTTGTGCAATGTCAAAATCGTCAACCGATGTATAATAAAACAGATCAGAATAAACGGATTCAAATAAACTGAGCTTTGATGTGGAATTCTTGAGAGCTGTAGTATAGGCGTTTATCGTGTTTGAGCTGTAAACCTCTCCGTTCGCTTTTTTCTGTTTTTTCATCCAAGCCTGAAAATTGGACTTCAGGTTAACATTACTGATAACTTTTCCACTCCAATCGGTGGCGAGTGTGGGGTGCTTATCGTCCAAAAAAGATTTTAGGTGGCGCAAAGCTGACAAATAACCATCTGCACGTTCGTCAGATCGGCCGGCTCCCTTGGCACTCGCCAGGTAGTAGCGTATTTTATCACGAGCTATCAGCAGAGATTCCTCATTGACAAGGCTCGCCCAAAAGTCAGCGCCCACATTATTGTTCAGGGCAAAGAATGCGTCTGAGCTAATGGTAGAAACCGTGCTTTCGCTCCAGTCAGGATGATTTTCACGCAAGTATGTCTTAAACTCGTTACGCAGGCTACTGAGCTGTTCTATTGAAATACTATTGGCCATGGTGCACCTCTTTTCTGTATTAATATAATATGTATTCATTTTTGTAATTTAAATTCCTCCCAGTACAGATGATATGTATCCAAAAGGGCAACCTAATTACAGCCCTTGGAATAATTCAGGGGCTGTCTTTTTTCACACCTTCACGACAAACAAATGTTCTGTTATTATTATCTCAAGAGGTGATAATAATGCAAGAGCATATTGTTGATCTGACGACGATTCCTTTTTACCAGCAGATGGCTCAGGTATTCTACGTTGACCGCGGCATGGTGAAGTGGGCGGGGATGCTGCTTCCTGAGCATAATGAGCAGATGAGGGGCGACGATGGGACTCGTTGATTTTTCGCATTTTCCTCGGCATTCCGTGCTTTGTATCGACATCAAATCGTTCTTTGCGTCCGTGGAAGTTGTACGGTGTGGCCTTGATCCGTTAGGCGTATATCGCCGTTGTTTCTGACTTGCGACGAACTGGCGCTGTGGTACTTGCCAGCAGTCCTCGCGTGAAAAAGGAGAACAAGAGTACCCTCGTTCTCTTGTTCCCAATGCTGTCTTTTCTTGTGTTAAGGTACTTCTATGATATAATCAGGGCAGTCTATAATGATTGCCTACTTATTAGTTATGGTTGTGTAGAATCTCCGTTCTACCATACTAGGAAAAGTCACTATGGAATTTTTATTAAGTGTTCAACTTCATTTAATGATTCGCCGTTTGCAAATGGTTCGAGATAAGAGAAAAAAAGTACCGTTTAAAGTCCAATGCCTATGGTACAATAATAATGATATGCTGTTAACAAGAAGAGTGGAGGCTAGTCATGTCAAAATTGAGCTACAAAAAGTTATTTAAGAAATTAATTGATATAGAAATGAAAAATACTGAGCTTATGGAAAAAGCAAAAGTTAGCAAAAGTACATTTTATAAAATAAAAAACGGAGACAATGTTACTACGGATGCATTACTAAGAATATGTAATATTCTTGAGTGTGATATTTCTGAAATTGTGGAGTGCGTGGAAGAATGAGAGCTATACAATATTTGGGAAGTAAGCTTAATGTTAAAGATGAAATTTCTAAAATAATTCAAGATGTCTCAAATGGACGTTCGATAATAGTGGATGCTTTCGCTGGTACAGGAATTATCGGAAACGAATTGAAAAATAAGTATACAATTATTTCAAATGATATTCAAAAATATAGTTGTATGATCAACAAAGTTTTGTTATCTAGTAATTTAATGGAAGTGGCAACCGCTTTTTCGGTAAAAAGAGATATTCTTGAAAATATTTACTATAAATCAAACAAAGAAAAATTGTGTAATATATTTAGTGAGCAATTAAAAAAAGAACAGGAAATTATTGACAACTCAGACTTGGAATTACTGTCGTTTTTTACCAGTAGTCAATTATATTATGATGGTTCTAATTATAGAAGGGGTTATAATTCTGAGTTTGATAAAACATACAATAATGTTTTATCTTTGTTCAATAAAAGGAATATTGATAATTTACGAAAAGATCCTGATGTTTATATGTTGTTCACATTATACTATTTAAATGGATATTTTTCATTGTCACAATGTATACAGATTGATTCAGTTCGTTTTGCTATAAGGAAGTTTAAAAATGAAGCTGTTAGAGAGTATGCTTTGTTTTTACTTCTTCATGCAGTTTCCGAAATTACTTGTAGTGTAGGAAAGCAATTTGCACAACCAATTAAGTTGCGAGAAAAAAATTTGAAGTTAAAAGAAACAGCGGCTAAAAGATGTTTGAGAGATTGTAAGTTAAACATATTTGATAAAATGACAGCTTTGCATCAAAGAGTCTTGGTTAATGGGATGAATGGCCTTTATGAAAATATTGTTTATAACTTAAATATAAATGATTTGCTAACAAAACTGCAGTATAAAAGTGGATTGGTTTATTACCTTGATCCTCCGTACACAATTGATCATTATTCAAGATTTTACCATGTGCTAGAAGTATTAATCGACTATGATTATCCTGAGTTGGAAAAGAAAAAACTACAAGGGGTGGAGAGAGTTCTTAATGGACGGTACCCTCTAGGGAGATTCCAGTCTCCTCTTTCTGTACCATCAAAAGCGAAAAATGAATTTAATAAGATTTTTCAAAGAATAGCAGAAAGTAAATCAACAATAGTTTTGAGTTATTCAGATGCAGTAGATGCCGGAAGAAGTAGAGTTGTATCCAAAAACGAATTATTGTCATTATTGAATAAACATTTTAAAACCGTTGATGTTTATGAAATTAATCATGAATATCGTAAGTTGAATAAAGATGAACTAAATGTTACAGAAAAATTTACTAGAGAATTGGTATTTGTAGGAGAAAATTATGGATAAATATATTGGTAATAAAAAGAGCATTATAGAAGATTTAGAACAATTTATGAAAAAAAAGGACATTAAAAAGGGAGTATTTTTCGATGCGTTCACCGGAACGACAAATGTTGCACAGTATTTTAAGCAACGTGGCTTTGATTTGATTATATCGGATAGCAATTCATTTAGTAAGGTATTAGGGGAGGCTTATGTAGTAAATAATTCATTTCCAACTTTTGAATATTTATTGCCAATCATCGAGAAAAAATATTCTTTTAATTATTCTATAATAGGTGATATGGTAGATAAAACCACTAAAAAAATTATTTTGGATAAAATATTTCCAATGGATTATCTTCAAGCAAGCAACTTTGCGGAAAAGATAGTTCCATTAGCAAAAGTAATTTATTTTCTGAATAATCTTGAGATACAATCTGTCTCTGAAAAGCAATTATTCTTTTTAAATTACTATTCAATATATGGAGAAAAATCATCATATACAAGCTTGCGTGGAACAAAAGGGAAAAGAAATTATTTCTCTAAGTATAATTCGATTAAGTTAGGTGTTATCTTAGATAAGACTACTCAGTGGAAAGAACAAGGATTAATTACCGAAATGGAGTTGAATCTCCTTTTGACATCAGTAATTGAAGAAGTTACGTTAATAGCCAATGTAGCAGGAACATTCCACGATTTTAATCGAAATAAATTATATCCCAATGCTACTGTTGATATGAATTTAAGAATACCTCTTCTTAATATTTCTAATAGGAATGGGCGTTATGTTGCATTTGAAGGAGATACTAATCTTTTGTATCAAGATGATGATTATAAATCACTTGTAGATGAAATGAATGGTGTAGAGCTGCTTTATATTGATCCACCCTATAATTTTAGACAATATTCGGACTACTATCATTTGCTGAATTTTATAGCTGATTATCCATATATCATAGATTTGGATAAATATGGAGAAGGCCTGTTTTATGTACGTGGTCAAAACATGAACAATAGTTTTAAGTCTCAATATAGCTATAAAGAGACGTTTGACAAGGCTTTGACAGAATTGATTTCAAATACGTATTGTAGAAATGTTATTATATCATATTATGATGAAAACAATCATTGGAATCATGGCAAGGAGGAAGTAAGCTTTGAAGGTAGGAACGCTATTTTTTCATCACTGAAAAACTCAAAAGGGGTTTCTCATATTGATGATGAACCTTATTCCATAAAAAGGGTGAACTACCAAAGTCGTAAGGGTGAGAATAAAAAAAGCATTGATGAATTATTCTTTTTTGGGAGGAAAGAGGCATGACGTGGTTAAATGATGAACAGAAAGAATTGTTTGGAAAAGTTTTTGAAAATCCAAGCATTTTGCCTAAGAATAGGAAGAATAGCTTTAAACTTCGCAATCTTTCCTTTTTTTCTACTGATACAAAATCAACAAAACAAATGGTTCCTTATATTATTCAACTAGAAAATGATGAAGAATTAGCTAGAGGACAGTACTACAATGCACTAAGAAACTCTGGGTTGATAGAAGATGATAAATCAATAAATTCTTTCGGACGCTTGTTTTTAAGTTTTCTTCATAGAAATGATGATGAGGCATTGAATGCAATACAAGCTCAGAGAGATACAAGAAATCTGGATGACAAATATATTCTATCGTTGGAACTTGTAATACTATTAGCAGTGAATTATAAATGGAGAACCAAAGACGGGAGTAAAATCGTATCTTCAGAAACTTTGGAAAACTTATTCTATTTTAAAGCTAATATCATAGATTCAATTTCTGAGTATGAACAACGTAATTTTGACTTTAAAAGTATATTTAAATTTGAAGACAATGATTTGTATTTAATGTTACAAGGTATTAATTATCAAGGATATGAGATCAAGAAGTTAATTCACTTGAGAGATGAAATCGAAAAATTTAAGGAGCTGTATAATAAAGCTTATGAAGAGTGTCCTATCACAGAAGATGAAGTTGAACAGGATGAAAAAAAATATTACGAACAAATAAAATATTTTAAAGATAAATATCAAAAAGATATTAGATATCGCGTAAAGATGACGCTTTATTTATCATTAGTTCTTGAAGACATTGTATTTCCTCGGTCGTTATCACATTTGGTCTTTAGTACAACGGAAGACAAAGAAAATTTTATTAAAGAACATTCCTTAGGGTTTGTGTTAGGGGAATATATGAGAATGATGGAAGATAATAATAAGGTTAGTGCGAGTGTGTTGGATAAGCCACATCAGCGAATCTTCTTCGGAGCTCCAGGAACAGGAAAAAGTTACGAGCTTAGTAAAGAAGCTAAAGAGTATTTTGGTGAGAATTTTGAGAGAGTAACATTTCATCCAAATTACATGTATGGAAATTTCGTTGGTGCATATAAACCTTTTCCTAAAGTATTAAAAAATGCAGATGGAACAATCAAAAGAGACGAAGATGGAAATATTCAAGAGTCAATTTCTTATGAATATGTAGCAGGAGTACTAATGTGTCAACTTTTAAAGGCTTTGAAGAATCCTACTATTAATTATCTATTAATAGTTGAAGAGATTAACAGAGCAAATGTAGCAGCTGTTTTTGGAGATATATTTCAATTGCTGGATCGTGATGGTAGCGGAGAAAGTGAATATGTTATTACTGTATCCAAAGAGCTACAAGAATTCTTGAAAAAAGAATTTAATGAATGCTCGCTTGATGAAAATGTAAAGAAAAAATTAGGTAATGATTTTAGTAAAATATTCTTACCAAAGAATTTTTATGTTTGGGCAACTATGAATAGTGCAGACCAAGGAGTTATGCCTATGGATACTGCTTTTAGAAGAAGATGGGAATTTAAGTATTTGGGCATAGATGAAGCAGCAAATAAAAACAGGGATGAATTTGTGAATTATAGATTTAAAGTTAACCCTACTGAAACTGTGAACTGGGATGAGTTTAGAAGAGAACTTAATAAAAAATTATCTGCGTTGAACATTCCTGAAGATAAATTAATTGGGCCGTACTTTGTGTCTAAATCTATTTTGGAAGATACAGATATTGATAAATTAACTGAAACAATAAAAAATAAGGTTTTAATGTATTTGTATGAAGATGCTGCAAAAGCTTTCCGAAGTTCATTGTTTGCTGAGGGGAAATATTCTACATATTCAACAGTCTGTAAATTCTTTGGTGAGAACGCCTTACATTTATTCAAGGGAAATTTGGATGTTGAAACAAATGCTGTTGGTATTGAAGTTGTTGATACAAAAGGGGAAGAAACGACTGCAACAGAATAATCAGGAGGTAGAGTTATGAATATTCAAGTTTTACAAGAACTACAACCATACTCTATTAGTGAATTGCAGTCTATTTTTCTTGTAGATGAAATTGAATTAAGCAGTATTTTAAAATCTTTATCCTTGATGAATATCGTTAAGAAATTATCGGCTGATACATCTAAGGTTGAATTAGAAGAGCTATTAGAAATAGATAACCTTGATAATTTAAATATACAATTAGAAGCTAATATGTATGTGTTTAAGTATGTTGGAATGCTTATAATAGCAAATACATGCTTGATTTTTTATCCAAAGTACTCAAAAGAATTTAAAAATGATAAAAATAATAACTATAAGATGTTAAAACAATTAATTAGTGTCATAAGAAAATATCAATCAAAAGAGCAAAAAAATGGGATTGGAGATAACACCGATATATCTAACTTTAATTTACTTGCAATTGCATTGGAACTCATAAGAGATTATTTAGAACACGGATTATATAGAAACGATAGGCAAATTATTGAGCAAAATGGTGATGGGGAAATTCTTTGGGAAAAGACGATAAATGAAGCCACAGTATATTTATCTAAAGGTATTCCAGTATATCTTGATACTTTTACAATCAATCAAGAAAATAATGAACATGATTATTTTAGAAGATTGCATAGTGCGGTAATAACGGAAGCCTGTAACAAGTTAAAAGATATATTAATAATCATTGACGTTGATTGCATTAATATTAGTTTTGAAAAAATAGAGACTTTAGGAAATACAGAGCATATTATTTATCGCTTAAACCAAGAATTATCAAATCAATTTGTTACCTATAAGCAAAATGTACTAAAACTTATTAAGAGATATCTATTGCAAGAAAATATTAGAAAAATATCCGAGAATATATCTTTTGTAGGAACAAATAGCTTTAATCTTGTTTGGGAAGATGTATGTTCTGTTGTAATGGATGATTGTATAAATAAATCAATAAAGGAGTTAGGACTTACTTATAAAGATAATAAGAAACAGTCTACATTATTAGCTGATGTTATTGCTAAGCCTAAATGGAAACACAAAGAATCTGGTTTTAGCCATAGGGCAAACAAAACGTTAAACCCAGATATAGTAACAATCAAAGGCAATAGTTTATCTATATATGATGCTAAATACTACAAGATTAAACTTGATAAAAATGAAGTAAAAAATCAACCAGGAGTGGGAGATGTAACTAAACAGTATCTTTATGAATTGGCATATAAAACATTTGCTGAAGAGAATAATCTTAACATAGATAATAACGCATTTTTAATGCCTACTGAGGGAGAGGAAGAAATAAGGCTAGGTAGTGCAAGTATGGAAATTTTTCATGATTTAGGAGATATTAAATTTAGGGATATAGAGGTTATTTTGAAGCCTTGTGAAAAAATGTACAGGAAATATTTAGAAAGGTAGGAGGGTTAATATAAACAAAATTAACCGAAAATCGGACAAAAGGATAGAAGATAATGCAGAGACTGCAACATATGATTATTACGGCGGCTGAGAGCATAACGATATGTTTGTCAGAGCCGGTTTTATAGCTTTCGTTATTTATTTAATATGACAGACAGAGCCATTCAGCCCAGATGAGCAGTTAGTTAAAAATGCTTTTTAAAATGTTTTCTTCGCTAGATGCTGATGTTTAGAGACATCACCTTGAATTTTCATGATAGTTGAGTCTGGGACAATGCGATCTAGAATGGTGCCGGTGATAGCATCACCGCCTAACTACTCATTCAACCTTTGACTACGAATTGAGGAAAATCGTTGAGGCTTGGCCGCAGCGGCGTTCCAATAGTTCTAATAAGTTTCGCCGCTGTTTATGACAGGCTTTAATGCTTTGGCCGCGCTATAGGATACCCTAAAGCAACGAGGGTGCTATAAGTAACACAGCTTTCCAATGAACATGTGGAATGGTCCACGTGTTTATTGGAAAGGGACACCAAATAGCTTTCAAGAACATATTGCAAAATTATCAAGGGTGGCTCTCAGTCGGTACTCACTAGCGCTCAAGGCACGGAATCCTCATCTTTTTAGTGCAATAGGTTATTTCTACAAGGAACTTGATGTTTTCAATCAATGCTCGCTCCGCTTCTGTTGATAATTAGTAGTATTCCTTTTTGTATTCAAAAAAAGTAGTAAGATCCAGATAGTTGGGTGCATGAACAGTAGGTCGCCACTCATGAAGCAGGTTTATTCAAAGGAGGCTGTTTTATGGCAAGACTTAGTTCGTTTAGAGATGTCATTGAAGAGCTATTCTACAATGACATCTTTAATGCATTATCAGAGTATGTCGAAAACAATCCCGATAAAGTGGATGGAAATTCGTTCCGTGTAGAATGCCCAGAAGAAGCAACACTTTCCGATATCGAGGTAAAGTTTGTTAATATTACCGATTCCGAGGAGAAGGGGATTCAGTTTGATGTAGTTGTATCTGCTGAAATTGAGGTATCCGAAACTGTAAGTAGAAACCGTGAAACTGATGGAGTGGGGCAGTGGTTTCGAATTTCTTGCTTAGCAGAATTGGATGATGGACTTAAGCAATTTCGTATTTCTACTATAGATATTTACAATAAGTATCAGAATGTTAAAAAGAACAACTGTTCTGAGTGTTTGGTTCCCATTATCTACAAGGCACAATTGGACGATGTGGCAGAGGTGTTTTTGGAGAAATACTATCCGGAAGCGTTAGTCGAGCCCCAAGCTGTGTCTACTCGCGAAGTTGCAAAACGGATGGGGTTAGATATACAAGAAGCGCACATTACCAAAAACTGCACTGCTTTTGGACAGATATATTTTTCTGATTGCGAAATACAGTGTTATGACATTGATGCCAGGGCATATAAGTCTTTAACTGTAAAAAGAGCAACTATCCTGGTAGATCCAAACGTGTATTTTATGCGTACCGTGGGATCTATGAACAATACGATCATTCACGAGTGTGTCCATTGGGATTTGCATAAGAAGTTCTTTGAGTTGGAAAAGCTTTATAACAAAGAAGCACGTTCCATCAGTTGCCAGGTTCAAGAGGGCACAAGGCCTGAAAGAAACCGAACACCATTAGACTGGATGGAGTGGCAAGCCAACGTCCTAGCTCCAAGAATACTAATGCCGGAAAAGCAGACGCGGCAGAAGATAGAAGAACTCATCAACAAGAACAAACGTGTGTTGCAGAGCGATAATATGGCCGATATTATGGAGTCGGTGGTTTTTGAACTGTCGGAGTTTTTTGAGGTATCGAAGCAGGCCGCGAAGATTCGCATGATTGATTTGGGTTATACTGAGGCTATGGGCGTATATACATATGTCGATAACCATTATATTTCCAACTACTCTTTCGAACGCAAAGCATTGAACAATAAGCAGACGTTCAGCATCGGAATTCAAGATGCTTTATATGAATATGCCTCAAATGAAGAATTTAAGAGGCTTCTCAATTCGGGAAAATATGTTTATATTGATGCCCATTTCTGCATCAACGACTCAAAGTACATTCGCCGAAACGAAAATGGGTATGCGGAACTCACCGATTATGCAAGGCAGCACATTGATGAATGTTGCCTTGTTTTTGATATCAAGGCTCGCAAAAATGACAGGTACAATGCTACTCATTATACAGAGTGTGTACTATTCAGGGATGTCCTCTCTGAAACAATAATTGAAACAAAATACAACAACTCTGCTTCTAATTTACAGATTGACAATAGAGCCGAGGCATTAAGGCGTATTGGAGCTGAGGCGAAAACAACAAAGGATATTATGTGTGAGCTGCCGCCTACGTTTCCTGGTACTCTATTGCACCATATGAAGCGCTTGGGCGTTACGGTGGAGGTGCTAGCTGAAAGGTCTCAACTTAGTGCGAAGACAATACAACGCATGAGAGGTAACTTCAAAAATGATGCTAAATTGCCAACAGTAGTTGCTATTTGCATAGGGTTACAATTAAATCCGATTCTGAGTCTGGATATGGTAAGAAAATCGGGCAATGTTTTTATAATCGATGAGGAGCACTTAATCTATCAATTGTTGCTGACTACGTACTATCAAAACTCAATTTACGAATGCAATGAGATACTAAAAGCGAACAACTGCAAGCCGTTGAGCAGAGAAGAATAAAAAAATAATTTTTGATTCGGACCGGACATATTTTGTCCGGTTTTTTCATAGCAGAAGCTATAAGGCTCTCTATGTACTGCAATATGATTTGCAGTGCGTAGGAGGCCTTTTTTGCTATAAAAACGGACATTTCTTGTCCGGGGCAAGCGCAAACGAGAGCGGTACTATTGTGCCAAGAGCTAAGTCCTGCAGGAACCTGCTCGATACTACACGGGCCATATGCCCGAATGCGGAAAGGATGAGAAACACAATGAAAAAGGTTTTTGTGTGTTCCCCATACCATGGCAACACCGAGAAAAACACGAAGAGGGCTGTTTTTGCCGCTAGGGTTATTTGCAATTGCGGAAACATCCCGATAGTGCCGCATCTGTATTTTCCTCAGTTCCTGGATGAAAAGAACCAGCTTGAAAGAATCCGCGGCATTGAATATGGCATTGAACTGATGCAGGGGTGCGACCAGCTGTGGCTGCTTGGTCCGGAAATCAGCAAAGGAATGGAATGCGAACTTGAAGTTGCTAAGAAGATCCGCATTCCGGTCATATTGCTCGATGAGGAACTTCGGAGGCTCAATCTGAAAATACTGGCTCTCGATGAACGCGTGGACGAACGATTTCTTCGCATTATCAGTGGGCTCAACTGCGAATAAGAAAGGATGAGAATTTATGAGCGATGTGTATCTAACATTAGCTGACGGGTTTGAAAAATTGGCGGCAGGCTACAAAGCCTTAGCCGCCCAGGGCACCAGCGCTCAGCCAAAAGAGGAAGTTCCCACAGCGGCTCCTGTAAAGGAAAGCAAGGCTATTGGCATTGAGGCGGTCCGTGCCGTTCTCGCAGAGAAAAGCCGGGATGGCAAGACTGCCAAAATCAAAGCTCTTTTGCTGAAATACGATGCAGGCAGGCTTTCGGGCGTAAAGCCGGAGGACTATGTTGCCCTTCTAGCTGAGGCGGAGGCACTCTGATGGGCGGCAAGCACGCAAGATTTTCCCCGTCGGCGGCAGGCAGGCGTTTGAACTGTCCCCCATCCCTGACGCTGGAAGAGCAATTTCAGGATGAGGAATCCGAGTATGCGGCAGAAGGTTCCGCCGGTCATGCGTTGGCGGAGCACCTCATCAAAAAACACCTGAAACAAAGAAGCAAGCGTCCAACATCAGCCTATTATACGGACGAGCTGATTGAAGCCGTGGATGAATACGTCTCCTTTGTTATCAGTGAAATTGAGGAAGCCAAGCGAGTCTGCAACGATCCGGTATTCTCCGTTGAACAGCGGGTGGACGCTTCGGACTATGTGGATGAGTGCTTCGGCACGGCGGATATGGTTGTTGTTACCGACAAAGTGGCGCACATCATAGATCTTAAGCTGGGAAAAGGAGTGCCGGTATATGCCGAAAGCAATCCGCAGCTTATGATTTACGGCCTTGGAATTCTCTGCATGGCCGAACTGCTCTACGATGTGGAAACAGTCCGGCTTACCATCTTTCAGCCTCGCCTTAACAATTCAAGCACCTGGGATATATCGCCCGATGCGCTTAAAACATGGGGCGAAGAAGTGTTAAAGCCAAGAGGGGCTATGGCCTTAATGGGGGCCGGAGAGTTCAAGGCCGGTAGCTGGTGCCGCTTTTGCAAAGCAAGAAACCAGTGTCGCGCCAGAGCCGAAGATTTTCTGGCACTGGCCAAGATGGAATTTCGCCAGCCCGCTCTTTTGTCGGATGATGAAATCGCGGAGATATTGAGAGTATCAGGCGAATTGGCAAGTTGGGCGTCCGATGTCTATGCTTTTGCACAAAACCAGGCCATTGTCCACGGCAAGGAATGGAGCGGATTTAAATTAGTCGAGGGGCGGAGCAACCGCAAGTATACAAGTGAGGACGAGGTGGCGGAAGCCGCTGTAACTGCAGGTTACACCGATATTTATAAGCGCTCTCTGGTGACCATCACCGAGATGGAGCGGATCATGGGCAAGCAGGACTTCAACCGCATCCTTGGGCATCTGGTCTACAAACCGCAAGGCAAAATCACTCTGGTTCCGGATTCCGATAAAAGAGGAGCCATCAATAAAACTACCGCTGCGGCGGAATTTCAGGAGGTTACATCGTGAAAAATCAATCTACTGCTACTAAGGTTATCGTGCCCTGCCGTTTTTCCTACCTGCATTGCTGGGAGCCGGATTCTGTCAACGGCGGCGATCCCAAATACAGCGTTTCGGCTATCGTGTCGAAGAGCGACACCAAAACCGTAGAAGCCATCAAAGCCGCAATAGAACAGGCAAAAATGGATTCTGTCTCTAAGTGGGGCGGCAAGATTCCTGGCAATCTAAAATTGCCGCTGCGCGACGCCGATATCGACCGTCCCGATGACGAAGCTTACAAAGGCTGCTATTTCTTCAACGCCAACAGCCGGCAGGCTCCTCAGGTGGTGGATGGTAAAGTGCAGCCGATTCTGGACCAGAGTGAAGTGTATTCCGGCTGCTACGGCCGCATCAGCGTGACCTTTTACGGCTATAACTCCAATGGCAACCGAGGTATCGCAGCAGGCCTTGGAAACATCCAGAAGCTAAAAGACGGAGAGGCGTTGGGCGGCGGCCGCGCCAGAGCTGCTGATGACTTTGAAACTATCGACGAGGAAGATTTTCTTGCCTAAAAGTAGCAGAGAGGCGGTGGAACACTACCGCCTCGTACATAGCGAAAAGGAGCTGGTGGCATGAAGTTATCCCTGGACATTGAGACTTATTCGGATGTGGATTTAACAAAGTGTGGCGTCTACGCCTATGCGGACAGCCCGAAATTCACGATTCTGCTACTGGCTTACGCCTTCGGCGATGAGGAAACAAAAATAGTTGATTTGGCTTGTGGAGAACCATTGCCGCGAGAGGTTTTGGACGCGCTTACCGATGAGAGCGTCATAAAGACAGCCTTTAATGCCATGTTTGAACGAACCTGTCTTTCACGCTACTTGGGAATACAACTCTCGCCTGCTTCTTGGCAATGTACGGCGGTGCAGGCGGCTATGTTGGCTCTGCCTCTGTCTCTGGAAGGGGTGGGCGAGGTTTTGAATATTGAACGGAAAAAGCTGAAAGAAGGCGCTGATTTGGTTCGGTATTTCTCCATTCCCTGCAAGCCTACACAGGCGAACGGTGGAAGGACGAGAAATCTGCCGGAGCACGCGCCGGACAAATGGGAACTATTCAAGAGATATTGCGTCAGGGATGTGGATGCAGAGCGAGAGATCCGGCAGAAACTGAGAAACTTTCCGATTCCCGACAGCGAGATGAAACTGTATCAGCTGGATCAGGAAATCAACGACAGGGGCATCCTTGTAGACCGCGACTTGGTATCCCGCGCTGTGGCGTGCGATCTTCAGTACACGGAGGCGGCAAAGGCGAGGGCGTATGAATTGACCGGTCTCAATAATCCCAACTCGATTTCCCAGATTAAGAAATGGCTTTCTGGGCATGGGGTTGAGGTGGAGAGCCTTGACAAAAAAACAGTCAAAGGGCTTTTGCCTGAAGCAGACGGTGAAGTGCTGGAGGTATTAAAGCTGCGCCTGATGATGGCCAAGACTTCGATAAAAAAATATGAAACTATTGAGCGTTCGGTATGTTCGAACGGGCGGGTTCATGGATTGTTCCAGTTCTACGGGGCGAATCGCACCGGGCGCTGGGCGGGAAGACTCGTCCAAGTTCAAAATGTTCCACAGAACCACTTGCCGGATTTAGAGCTGGCTAGAAGCCTTATTAAACAAAAACGCTTTGAAGATGTGGAACTGCTGTTTGACTCCACTCCGGGAGTATTGTCGGAACTGATTCGTACCGCCTTTATACCAAGGCCTGGCACTCGCTTTATCGTAGCTGATTTTTCTGCCATTGAAGCGAGAGTGCTTGCGTGGCTCTCCGGCGAGAAGTGGCGACTTGCTGTGTTCGGCAGTCACGGGAAAATTTACGAAGCATCGGCATCTGCCATGTTCGGAGTCTCTATTGAAGAAATCGGCAAAGGTAGTCCGCTCCGCCAAAAGGGAAAAATTTCGGAACTGGCCTTAGGCTATGGCGGTTCTGTCGGAGCCTTAACTTCAATGGGCGCGATGGATATGGGGTTAACAGGCGAAGAACTGCCTACCCTAGTGCACCATTGGAGAAATGCCAATCCGCACATTACTAAGTTTTGGTGGGATGTAGATGCCGCTGCAATCGAAGCGGTTCGGAAAAAGAAGGAAACGGCGGTTGGAAACGTGGTCTTTTCCTATAAGTCCGGCATTCTATTCGTTACATTGCCATCCGGCAGAAAGCTGTCCTATATCAAGCCGCGAATGGCAATCAACAAGTTTGGTCGCGAGGGACTGACCTATGAGGGGATTGGGGAAAGCAAAAAGTGGATGCGTATTGAGACCTATGGACCCAAAATGACGGAGAACATCGTTCAGGCAACGAGCCGCGATCTGTTAGCGCTTGCCATGCTGCGACTCCGCAGATATGGATTTGCAATCGTCATGCATGTTCATGATGAAGTCGTGCTGGAGGTGCCGGAAGGAGAAGGAAGTGTTAGGGAAATCTGCAGCATCATGGCGGAGGTTCCCGATTGGGCGGTTAGTCTTCCTCTTAGAGCCGATGGGTACGAGTGCAACTTTTATAAAAAAGATTAGGGGGTGCTTGTCTTGGGAACCAGCAAATACAATGCGGAGGGCTATTATGATCCGACCGCCTATGAAGGTATCCGCCGTGCAGAAGCGGATGCAGAAAAGCTAACGATCGTTTATCCCGCTGGGTGTATGGAACTGAACCTGGAAGGATTCTTTCCCTGTTCTTTGGATAAAGCCAGGAAGATTTTTTCCTTGATCTACAGACACTCTTCAGAATCGGACAAGGAGAAATTGCTCTCTTTTTTGCACAAATTAGAGAAACGCTATTTTTCCCAGATGCAAGAGTACGCAGAATTGGCGGGGGCCTATCCAGCACGATCAGTTACGAGTCGCGACTATATTGCTAAATTCAAGGAAGCAAGGTGGTTGTGGCAAAGAACGGTAAGAAATACCAAGCAATTTATTGCAAGGAGAGATGGCAGATGAAAATCAGGCTTTCTACAGGAAATTCCCGGATAGACAAACGATGGAACTTGGTCGAAATGGAGCTGGATGAGTTTCGTGAGATGATTTCCACTACACGCAGAACTGCGGAAACCGTGGAGCAGTACAAAAAACTCAGCAAGGGCAGGCAAGATAATATCAAGGATGTGGGAGGCTTTGTCCTCGGAACACTGAAGGGCGGCAGGAGGAAAAAGGATTGCGTCCTGACGCGATCCGGGCTGTGCCTAGACATGGATTACGCGCTGCCTGATATCATTGAGCAAATCGAGATGTTTTGTTATTTCAAGTGTTGGCTTTACTCTACCCATAAGCATACGTCGGAAAAGCCCCGCCTGCGTCTTATCATTCCGCTTGCCCGCGAGGTATCGCCGGATGAGTATTCTGCGGTGGCAAGAAAAGTAGCAGAGGAAATCGGCATCGAGCTATTTGACGACACCACCTACGAACCGAGCCGCTTGATGTACTGGCCATCTACCTCCGCTGACGGGGAGTTCGTGTTCCGGGAGATTGATGGCGAACTTCTCAATCCAGACGAGGTACTTGCAAAATACAAGGATTGGCGCAACTCAGCGCACTGGCCTGTTTCCAAGCGGCAGCAAACTGTGGTGCAGCGCGAGGTCAAGAAGCAAGCCGATCCGCTGGAAAAGCAGGGAACGGTGGGCGCATTTTGCCGCGCCTACTCCATGACAGCTGCCATAGATACCTTTCTTACCGATGTGTACCAAAAGAGCGCAATGCCCGGAAGGTATGACTATATTCCGGCCGACAGCCAGGCGGGCGTGGTCATTTATGAGGATAAATACGCATACAGCCATCATGCCACTGACCCGGCGTGCGGAAAGCTGATGAACGCCTTTGACGCGGTGCGGATTCACAAATTCGGAGAACTGGATGCCAAGGCGGATGAAGACGCCGATCCCGCCAAACTGCCTTCCTTTAAGGCCATGCAGGAGTTTGCGGTTTCCGACAGTGCCGTCAAGGCGGTGCTGACTAATGAGCGAATCAAAAAAGCCACCGACGAATTTGCCCCAGATACATGGCAGCAAGAGTTGGAACTTGATAAACAAGGGAAAGTTGTAAATACGCTCCGGAACTTGACCCTGATTATGCAGAATGATGAAAACCTTAAGTCCATTGTGTTTAACCAACTACTGGATGGCATGGAGATCAAAGGGGAGGTGCCTTGGCAGCATCCGTCGCGTTTCTGGCGGGATGCGGATGACGCTCAGCTTATCAGTTATGTGGATTCCCACTATGGGGTGTTTTCCGCCCGGAATTATGACATCGCTGTGACCAAGGTTACCGACGACCGATCGTATCATCCCATCCGCGAATTTATTGATATTTTGCCCGAGTGGGATGGCATTGAGAGAGTAGATACCTTGCTTGTGGAGTACCTGGCCGCCGAGGATAACGAATACGTGCGTGCGGTTACCAGAAAAACACTGTGCGCCGCTATTACCAGGGTGCTTGCTCCCGGTTGCAAATTCGACTCGATGCTGGTACTGAACGGCCCCCAGGGTGTAGGTAAAAGTACCCTGATTAAAAAGTTGGCAGGAGATTGGTTTTCCGACAGCCTGAGTTTGGGAGACACTAAAGACAAGACAGCTGCGGAGAAGCTCCAAGGCTATTGGATTTTGGAAATCGGGGAACTTGCAGGATTGAAGAAAGCCGACGTGGAGACGCTGCGCAGTTTCCTTTCGCGCCAAAATGACATTTATCGTGCTAGTTTTGGCAGAAGAGCCACACCGCATCTACGGCAGTGCGTATTTTTCGGTACGACTAATGCCGAAAAAGGCTATCTTCGCGACACTACGGGCAATCGCCGCTTCTGGCCCGTGAAAACACCGGGTGAAGGCAAGAAGCAATCCTGGGAACTTACCGACAATGAGGTTCTTCAGATTTGGGCCGAGGTTTTGATGTATGTAAAGAAAGGCGAAAAGCTGTATCTTGACGCTAAATTGGAGATGCTGGCCAAGGCGGAACAACGTGAAGCGCTGGAGAGCGACGAGCGTGAAGGGCTGGTGCGTGATTATCTGGATACCCTGTTGCCGGATGGCTGGGATGCAATGGATTTGTACGAGCGCAGAAATTATCTAAACGGCAGTGAATTCGGAGGCGACCATCGCGTGGGCAAGAACCGACGCACCTCGGTGGCCAATATGGAAATTTGGTGCGAATGTCTCGGCAAGGAACGGGCAAATTTAAAACGCCTGGACTCAGGAGAAATTTCTTCCATCCTTGCGCGCATCGGCGGGTGGATTCGGTCCGAAAAAAAGGAGCGCATTCCGATTTATGGGAGTCAATGGATATATGTTCCAACACTGTGTTCCAAAAGCTGATTTTTGGAATGAGGATTGCTATTGGAACAGCAATATCTGTTCCAATGATCCAAAGGAGCTTGTTTGGAACAGACTATTGGAACAGACGCCAGTCCCTAGGGTAGCAAGCTGGAGTGGCAGTTGTGTTCCAGTGTTCCATTACTCTCTTATATTTGAGAATTGAAGATAAATAGACATAGATAATAGTCAAATACGCATATCCGCGCGTATAGAGATTTTTTGGAATTTGGAACAGTTCAAACGTTGATGGAGGGATTATGCGCGAGAGCAAGGTTGAGAGGACTTTGATAAGCGAAGTAAAAAAGCGTGGCGGACTGGCCGTGAAATTCACGTCTCCCGGTTTTGTTGGAGTGCCGGATCGCTTGGTTCTTTTTCCCGGTGGCAGAATGGCTTTTGTGGAATTGAAAGCTTCGGGCAAGAGCCTGCGGCCTTTGCAAGCGTTACGGGCCAGGCAATTGAGGGCTTTGGGGTTTCGGGTGTACTGCATTGATAGTAAAGACAAGATTAGAGGTGTGCTTGATGAAATACAGACCGCACGATTACCAGACATACGCGACTAACTTCACGCTAGACCACCCGATCTGCTGCTTAATGCTGGATATGGGTTTAGGCAAGAGTGTCATTGCGCTGACAGCCCTGTGGGTGCTGGCATTGGACAGTTTTGACATTGGCAAGATCCTCATCATTGCTCCCAAGCGTGTGGCTGAGAGCACCTGGCCGAAAGAACTGGCGAAGTGGGCGCATCTTACCGGACTTTCCTACTCCCTGGTTCTGGGCAGCAAGAAACAGCGCGAAGAGGCCTTGGGGAGAAAAGCGTCGGTGTATATCATAAACCGGGAAAATGTAGTGTGGCTTGTGGAGAATTATCGCTGGGGTTTCGACACAGTGGTAATTGACGAGCTTTCAAGCTTCAAATCCAATCAGGCACTGCGGTTCAAGGCGCTAAAGAAAGTACGCCCTTTGGTGCAGCGGGTTATCGGCCTTACAGGTACGCCGGCACCTAATTCTCTTCTTGATCTTTGGCCGCAGCTATTTCTTCTGGATATGGGACAAAGACTTGGCCGCTTCATCGGCGGTTACCGGGAGCGATTTTTTGTTCCCGATAAGCGCAATCGTGAAATCATTTATTCCTATAAGCCACGTGAAGGTGCGGAGGAAAAAATCTATGAATTGATTTCCGACATCTGCATTTCCATGAAAGCGGTGGATTTCCTCAAGATGCCCGAGAAAATCAGCAACTCCATTGAGGTTGAACTGAATCCTAAGGAAAGGCAGCTTTATGACGATTTTCAAAGAGAAATGTGCGTCTCCTTTGAGAATAATGAAGAACTGGACGCCATGAATGCCGCGGGACTTTCCAATAAATTATTGCAGATGGCAAATGGTGCGGTGTATGGAGAAGGTAAAAAAGTATTTCATATCCATGACCGCAAGCTGGAGGCGTTAGAAGATCTGATTGAAGCCGCCAACGGCAAGTCGATTCTGGTGGCCTACTGGTATAAGCACGATCTGGCTCGCATCCGTGAGCGCTTTGACGTCAGAACCATTGATACGGAACAAGATATTGATGATTGGAATGCCGGAAAGATTCCAGTTGCCCTTATTCATCCGGCGTCGGCGGGACATGGCCTGAACTTGCAGGAGGGTGGCTCCACCATAGTGTGGTTTGGACTTACCTGGTCATTAGAACTATATCAGCAACTGAACGCAAGACTCTGGCGGCAAGGTCAGAAAAATACGGTGGTGATTCAGCACATCGTCACCCGCGGTACGCATGATGAAGATGTTATGAAAGCGCTGGAGGCAAAAGATACGAGACAATCGGCTCTGATTGCGGCAGTTAAAGCTAGGCTAGGAGGTGCGTCATGAGCGGTAGGGTGGAAAAACTAATGCAGGGATATCAGAAGATGGTGATGGAGCGAAGTTGCCTTGAAAACCAGCTCCGAAACTTTCAAGGCATTACGGAAGAAGAAATGATCGATTCCTTGCATTTTTCCCAGCCAGATGGAGAGCGGCTGCAGACCAGTGACATTTCGGATAAAACCGGACGTATCGCCATTTCCTATAAAGACAAGATGGACCAAATAAATAAGGATTGGCAGGCGTACTTGGAAAAGAAGCATGCTGTTCTTGTGGAAGAATTGCTGTTTTTCGAGTCGGCTGTTTTATCGTTAAGCGGTATTTTGCCTGAGTTTGTTTCGGATATGGTTATCAACGGGCGGTCTTGGGAAGAGCTTGCCAGCCAATATCACATCAGCCGGTCGATGGTAGCAAAGAACCGCAAGAAAGCAATCCGAGAGCTGGAATACTTGTACGTCAGCCGTGACAAAGAGCTGGCGGAATATATGCTGAGTTGAGGTGAACGTGATGTGCAGAAGAGGCGATATTTATTATGTGGATTTTGGTATGAACATAGATACCCGAAAGCAGAGTGGGGTACGTCCGGTTGTGATTGTCAGTAATAATAAAGCCAATGAGCATTCACCGGTCATTACGGTGGTGCCGCTGACCTCCAAGATTCATAAAAAACGGTTTCTGCCAACCCATGTGTATATTCCCGCAGAAGCAGGATATGGATTAAGCTGTGGGAGCCTGGCTCTTGCGGAACAAGTAGAAGCAATTGATAAGGACTGTCTTATGGAGAAGAAGGGTACTATAATGAATTCTGAAATCATGGAAAAGATCACAAAGGCGATACAGATACAGATTGGGGTATTTGAAGAATATAACTAAGTGGCGGTAGTGGTGAGTTCGCTTGTAAAAAATACTCTTGCAACTCTACTGGCAATATGGTACATTCTAATTAAGCAAAGCCTCTAGCGGAAGCATGGTACAAAAAATAATATGTGAGGTGCAGGATGGGAAGACAAAATTATATGACAATCACAGTAGCGGATACTGTCCAAGACATGTTCAATGAATTCGTTGCAAGCAAAGGCATTACAAAAACGGCAGCACTAAATGACGTAGTGGAAATGTACATGATTGCCAAGGACGAGGAGCTGTATTTAGAGCTAAAGAAGAAATATCTGAACGTAGAAAGCGTGAAAAACATGATAGCTGATAGGGATTGTCAGGCTGACATTTCTATTCCTGAATTCCTATTTATGAAATTAGGCGTTGCCACTACAGCGGATGGTGATGAACTTGACGGTGAGCAAACTGTAAGATTGTATCAGAACGATGAAAAAAATCGAGGCTTTACTTGGTTTTCAACTCAGTCGCTTTTCTATGGCATGAGTCAGGAAAGAGTGAAACACTATAACAGTCAAATTGATGCAGGGAAAAAAGTTAAAATTCTCTTTGCGGTCAACAATGAGAATTTCAACAATGATATTGCATTCAGCGCGGATGTTCTTAAAGTAGTTTCTGCAAAATCTCCAGTCGAATGCCCTGAGGGAGGACTTCCTATTGAGTTTGATGGCGAGAAGGCCAGGATTTGGATAAAACTCGCCGACATTCACGAAGAAACAGAAATAAATGCAAGCATGATGCAAATCACAAGTACGAAACGAGATTTGAAACAAACGATATCGAATTCGCAGTACCATTTTGGTTATGTTTCTTTTAAGGGATAAAAATTTCCATTACGCCATTTGGTTGACCAAAGGTGTACTAAAGGTGTACTGCTTTTTCATTTCGTCTGCGTTATAATTATAATTGCCAGGAAAGCATACGAGTCTGGGGGAAACCTCCAGGCTCTTTTTCTTTGGCCGGATGCGCTTTTCATCCTTTCACGCATCCGTACATACGAAAGGAGAGGCGACACTATGCCCATGAAACCAAAGCGGCCCTGTAAGCATCCTGGCTGCCCGCGATTGACGAATGATCGTTATTGCGACCAGCATACCAATCTCCACACCGGTGATCGGGCTGGTGCCTTTGAGCGTGGCTACAGTAGTCGTTGGCAAAAGGCGAGGAAGCAGTTCTTGGCAAGGCATCCTCTTTGCGAAGAGTGTCAGCGAACAGGAAAACTGACGCCGGCGACGGTTGTGGATCATATCAAGCCGCACCGGGGTAATGCGGCGCTGTTTTGGGATGAGAAGAACTGGCAACCGCTCTGCAAGAAGTGCCACGACCGGAAAACTCGTACGCTGGATCAGCATCAAGAATATAACTACTAACAGTCAAGCGGGAAAGCATCAGCGGCCGGGGTAGGGGGTATCAAATCTCTGCGGCCTTTACCCCCCAGACCGCCGCCCCCCTTCGCGCAAAATTTCGCAGAATTAGGCAGGGGGGATACCCGAGAAAGTTTCGAATATCTGCCAATACTGAAAGAAATGGCGAAAGTGCCGAGGAAAACGAAATCACCTGGAACGGTGCTTTTGCCAAATAGTTACGGTTTAGGCTGTGAAACACTTGCTGAAATGCAAGGTTTTGCGGCCTTTTTTGATGCAACCATTTCGAGGAAAGGGTGTGAGGCAATGACGAGTGTCCAGGAAAAACAGATCCGGAATTTACGGATGCAAGGCATCGGCTACAAAGCCATTGCTTCCGAGCTGGGACTTTCCCGCGATGTGGTCCGCAACTATTGCAAAAGCCATGAACTTGATGGTTATGCGGCAGAGGTGGTTGTGAATCTAAAAGAACAGATGCAGCAAGGCGACGTTTGTAGATGCTGCGGTACAGTCATCCTGCAGCCGGCAATAGGCCGAAAGCGAAGATTCTGCTCGGGAAAATGCAGGCGGGAATGGTGGGCCGCCCATCCGGAGGAGTCGCGTAAAAAGGAAGCTGCTTTTTATGAAAAGACCTGCGTTTATTGCGGTCAGCATTTTACCGTCTACGGCAACAAAAACAGAAGGTACTGCAGTCACGAATGCTATGTGCATGACCGGTTTTGGCGGGAAGAGGAAGGAAGAGAGCCTTATGAAAGTCCCGTCCAGAAAGAGGAGGTAATTCATGAGTGAAATGAAATGGCAGTCCTTGTCGGTGGAGGAGCTTCACCCGGCGGCATACAATCCGCGCAAAAAGTTGAAAGCCGGGGATAAGGAATACGAGAAGATCAAAAATTCCATTTTGGAATTCGGCTATGTGGAGCCCATCATCGTGAATTACGACATGACGATTATTGGCGGTCACCAACGCCTAACGGTTTTAAAAGACCTGGGATATACCGAAGTACAGTGTGTTTTGGTAGACATCAGAGATGAGAACAAAGTTAAGGCTCTTAATATCGCCCTTAATAAAATTACGGGGGCTTGGAACGAACAGCTTCTTGCTGATTTGATCGTGGATTTGCAAACGGCCAAATTCAATACGGATTTTACGGGTTTTGAAGCGCCGGAGATCGAGCAACTTTTCTCAAAGGTCCATAACAAGGAAATCAAGGAAGACGTTTTCGATGTGGACGAAGCCTTAAAGAAGCCGACCATTTCACAAAAAGGTGACATCTGGCTGCTTGGCAGGCACCGGCTGATTTGTGGTGACGCAGTTTTGCCGGAAACGTACACTGCCCTCATGAATGGCGATAGGGCCAATCTGGTGGTGACCGACCCGCCTTATAACGTCAACGTGGAGGAAACCGCGGGGAAAATTAGAAACGACAATATGCCGGATTCGGACTTTTACAAGTTCTTGTTCGCGGCGTTCGTCAATATGGAGCAGAACATGGAAAGCGATGCTTCCATTTATGTATTCCATGCAGATACTCAAGGGTTTAACTTTCGCAAGGCTTTTGCCGATGCCGGATTTTATCTTTCCGGGTGCTGCATATGGAAGAAAAATGCGCTGGTTCTTGGGCGCTCTCCGTACCAATGGCAGCATGAGCCGTGTCTGTTTGGGTGGAAGAAGGGCGGCAGGCACCAGTGGTATTCCGATCGCAAGCAAACTACCATCTGGGAATATGACCGACCGCGATCCTCTAAGGAACATCCGACCATGAAGCCAGTGGCTTTAATGGCGTACCCGGTTCAGAATTCCAGCATGAGCAATTGCATTGTACTCGATCCTTTTCTCGGAAGTGGCTCTACGCTAATAGCCTGCGAGCAGACCGGACGGATCTGCTATGGCATTGAACTGGATGAGAAATTTGCGGACGTCGTTGTAAATCGCTATATTGAAGCCACTGAAGATTCTTCGGTGGTGTTTTTATTGCGTGATGGCATCCGCATTTCGTATAAGGAAATACAGAAAACAGACGAGGCAGTGGAGGTGTAATTTAGTGGGACCAACTAAGAGAACGGATTTTGCCCTGTTTATTCAGGACAAGTTTGAAGAAATTCAAAAGCTGTTTGCTAGAAAAAATGAAGGCTATGGCACGAACGACGATCTTTTCTGGAATTTTCGGCAGACAGCCGAGCGGCTGTATCCAACCATGTATGAACAGGACCCATTTGCCGCCATGTTTCTGGTGGCTGAAACGCTAGTGGACAAGCACAACGTGGCGCTGGCCAAAGGCATTGCGGTCAGTGAATGCGAGGAGCGCCTGCTGGATCGGGTTGTATATTCGATGTTGCAGCTAAAAATGGTGTATGATCGCTCTGAGAGACAGGACTTGTAAGGCGGTGCAAGTATACTTGCCTAAAAGCTTGCTATTATCTGTGGTTAGAGTGATATATGGTGTAATGAAAAACACAGGAGGTGCTTAGCATGAAAGCACATTTTGGCAGGAAAATACCTAACCTTAAAGCCTTGAAGACTTTCTCCGGCTGGGCTAAAGAAGAAAAGCATCCCGGTTTGGCTTGCACGGTGCTCAGAGAGGTTGAACTTAGCAACGCGCAATTTAAGACCTTTACCGAGGATTTGCTGGAAGATCAGCCTTGGATCGAAGAAACAGACGGCGGGATGAACCCAGCCGGGGAAATCCGGTGCATTCGGGTGAAAAACGCCAAAACGGGCGAGAGGATTTTGGTGAATAGCGAGGGTTTTGATTACCCAAGGTATACTGCCATTGAGGAATAAAACAGAACCATTAGGAACGGCCGAAAGGCCTGTTTCTTTGTTGTTCCGACTTAGGAAAAAGCCGATTATATTTGCATATTTTACTTGCTAAATCCTGTGTTTAGAGTGATATATAGACTACCAAAACACAGGGAGGGAAAACACATGAGAATTCAAAAAGGAGACCAATTTAAATCAACTTACTCAAATCAAAGTTATGTAATCGTTGGGAAATGGTGTGGCAATCTGGTGCTTGCTTCGATTGCAAAGGACAATGACGAATGCCTAATTTACTCGGCTGGGGAAATTGAAGAACTGGTGAACACTTTAAAATGGATTCGGGAAGCGGGGTGTGAGCAATGACTCGCAAAGAATTGGTCCAGGCTCTAGAAGCGAAATGGGGAGTCAAAGCCAAATACCTCGGCGTACCAAGTTGTGCTTTTGAAATCCAGTACGAAGAGGATATTTTTCTAATCGACCGCGAAGGCCTGGTCAAAGACCAAAGTGGCCGCGAATATTCTGCAGAAGAATTGCTGAGTCCTCCTGTGATCGGGTTCACCGAAGCAATAAACTCGATTGGGCGGGAGGAAATGACGTTTTCAGGGTATGCGGTGGAGTTGCCGCTGGAGGGGCACACGGCGGTGAGTCTGCGTAATTTGATTAACATGCTATTGAGTAAAGAAAAGCTGCTTATTAGCGCCTTTGACCTGAAACGGCCGCTGACGGACAGTCGCTTTGCGGAGGTGTTCTTCGAAAAAGAAATCGAAGATATGAGCGGTTTTCAAGCAGCGTGGGTTAATTTTGGCGCAGAACACTGTTTCGGATTAGAAATTGATTTTAACAAGCAGACCTTGGCCTTGAAACTGGAAAAAGAAAACATAGCTATGGAAGAAATAACAGCCTTTATGGATTTAGTGGTTTGTATGGTCGAGAATGCCAGAAAGCTTAGGTATTCATCCTTTAGACCCGCTCAAGAGGATAACCCCAAATATGCTATGCGAACTTGGCTGCTTCGGCTGAACATGAGTGGAGATGCCTTTAAGAAAACCAGAAAGGTTCTTTTAGCTAGGCTTTCTGGCAGCGCCGCTTTTCGAACGCCGGCTGAAGAAGAAAAGCATAAAGAGCGCTTGTTGGCTAGAAAACTAAAAGGGAGTGAGGTTGAAGTCGATGTTTGTTAAAAAAGAAATTGTCGAGCGCTTGCTCAGACAGTACCCAGCTGGAACCAGGGTCAAGCTGGTGCGCATGGAAGATGAGCAAGCGCCGCCCATTGGCACTTGCGGAACGGTACTCGGTGTCGATGATCTTGGCAGCATTATGGTTTCCTGGGATAACGGCGGTAGCCTAAGCGTAGTCTACGGCGAGGATTTGTGTAGAAAGATAGGCTAAAAAAAGCATGGTGGGACGCAGCCCTTTACGGGAGCTGTTTCTCGTAGATGAAAACCTAAGACTTCTTCGGAGGTCTTTTTTTATACCAAAAAAGCCGAGAGGAGGGGCAGCTTATGGCACAACGAGGAAGAAAACCGAAACCGACCGCTATTAAGGAACTGGAAGGAAATCCGGGCAGGCGGCCACTGAATAATAACGAACCCAAGCCTGACCAAAAAGCCCCGCGCTGTCCGGCTTGGCTTGCAGAAGAAGCAAAAAGAGAATGGAAACGCATGGGCAAAATTTTAGAGCAGCTAGGGCTCTTAACGGAAATGGATATGGCGGCTTTTGCCGGCTATTGTCAGGCCTATGCTCGTTGGAAAGAAGCCGAAGAATTCATTACCCAGCATGGGACGATGATTCGTACTCCCAATGGCTATCTGCAGCAGGTGCCGCAAGTATCCATTGCCCAGACCAATCTGAAAATCATGCTGAAATTCTGTGAGCAGTTTGGCCTGACTCCTTCGGCTCGCAGCCGGATGTCGGCCGATGCTGGAGGGGCGGACTCGGCAGATCCCATGGAACTGATTTTGCTCAGTGGAGGAAAGAAAAGTGTTTGATGCAGCAAAGGCGCAGCATGCGGTCGAGTTTATCAACTGCCTACGGCATACCAAAGGGCAGTGGCATGGTGTGCCTTTTGCGCTTCTGCCGTGGCAGGACCAAATCATCAAAGAACTTTTCGGTACGGTGAAGAACAATGGGTATCGCCAATATAATACCGCTTACATTGAAATCCCTAAGAAGAACGGCAAAAGCGAGCTGGCTGCAGCCGTGGCGCTTTATATGACCTGCGGTGATAACGAATGGGGAGCCGAAGTATATGGCTGTGCCTCGGATCGCCAGCAGGCCTCTATTGTGTTTGATGTGGCGGTCGACATGGTGGATCAATGCCCAGCGCTCAAAAAGCGGATAAAGCCGATCATGTCGGTAAAGCGGCTGGTATATCAGCCGACTAATAGTTTCTACCAAGTGTTATCGGCAGAAGCGTATACCAAGCACGGTCTCAATGTGCATGCGGTAGTCTTTGATGAACTGCATGCGCAGCCCAACCGGGAACTCTTTGATGTTATGACCAAAGGCTCGGGAGACGCTCGCACCCAGCCTTTGTTTTTCCTGATTACCACCGCCGGCAATGACCGTAACTCCATTTGCTTTGAAGTGCATCAAAAAGCAGTGGATATTCTTAGCGGTAGAAAAATAGATCCGACGTTTTTCCCGGTTATATACGGCATTGCTGAAGGGGATGACTGGTTTGATGAAGAAAACTGGTATAAGGCCAATCCGTCGCTGGGTCATACCATTGATATTGAAAAGGTTCGCGCTGCCTTTCAAAGTGCTAAGGAAAACTTGGCGGAAGAAAACCTGTTCCGGCAATTGCGGCTGAACCAATGGGTGAAGCAATCGGTGCGCTGGATGCAGATGGACCGGTGGGATGCGTGTGCGTTTCCCATTTCACTGGAGGCTTTACGGGGAAGAGTTTGCTATGGTGGACTTGATTTATCAAGCACAACCGATATTACAGCCTTCGTTTTGGTGTTTCCACCCCAAGAAGATGGGGATATGTTTATCGTGCTGCCTTACTTTTGGATTCCCGAAGATAACCTAGCCGTACGGGTGCGGCGGGACCATGTACCCTATGATATCTGGGCGCAGCAGGGATTTATCAAAACGACGATGGGAAATGTGGTGCATTATGGCTTTATCGAAGCATTTATTGAAGAACTCCATACTACGTACAACATCCGGGAGATCGCTTTCGACCGATGGGGAGCTGTTCAAATGGTGCAAAATCTCGAAGCCTTGGGCTTTACTGTTGTCCCTTTTGGACAAGGCTACAAGGATATGTCGCCGGCATCCAAGGAATTGATGAAGCTGACGCTGGAAAAGAAGCTGGCTCATGGGGGGAACCCAGTCTTGCGTTGGATGATGGATAACATCTATGTAAAAACCGATCCGGCCGGCAATATTAAGCCGGATAAAGAAAAAAGCACCGACCGCATTGATGGTGCGGTGGCGCTTATTATGGCATTGGATAGGGCTATTCGGAATGGTGGGTATGGTGGAAGCGTATATGACGAAAGAGGTGTTCTATTTTTGTAAATCAAGTAGTTGTTTTTGATTCTTCAAGCCGTGATTGCCAGTCAGGAGGGAAACCTAAATAATCTAATTGAATAACGTCCTTATATTCATCCAGAAGAGCTTTTAATGGGAGGACAAATTCAGTTGTCCATCGATGCTTGTCTAAATAAAGGTTTTGTAGTACGTAAAGAATATCGAAAAGACGTCCACTTTGTTTATGAATACAGCCTTTGGAGAATCTGGGAGTAACAACAAAGTTATAGAAATATAGGCGCATGTAATGCGCACAACGATTTCTTAAATCAGCTAGACACACAAGCCAACTTTGAAGTTGATCGGGGCCTGTTTTGAATGTGCTTTTGGAAAGACTACGCTTGTCAGCCATTAACATGTTAGCATAAAACTTGGATAACATTCCCAAGGAAAATAATTCTGTCGCAACCCAAATGGGAAACTTTGCTGCGTACTTTGCATTGTGGTGTTTGACAAATAAAGCTTTGGAGTTTTTTTCGCAACGCGCTTGTAAATTCTTCCATGAACTTATTGTGCCGAGCTGAATCTTGGAAATGTAAAGGTTCTGTGTAGCCTTCAGGGCCGTATGAATGACCATGATAATAGGCAATTCTGGTTTTAAGTAGAATTTCAATAGGTTCAATAATTGCTTGCAGTAGAGATCTCAACCTGCGGTCAAACTCGTATACTTTATAGACTTGAGCAAATGTCGTGACTTCTTTATACTTTTTTGTTTTCGCATCGCGGAATGGTAATAAGTAAGCTGAAAAACGATAATAATTGATCTTGCTTAATATGGTGAGAGCTTTAGCGTGATCTTCGATGATTAAACCACGGCGAGAAAGAATTGCAAGTTGCTCTTCGAATGTCTTGGGCGGTTTTAGAGGAAAATGCTCTTTACCTATATCTCGCATGAGAACCCTCCGTATAAAAAAAAAGTCTCACCCTGGTACGCATTCATGAAGAGGCGTGGTGAGCTCGGTTACATGTATTATAAGCAATATGGCGATTGATGTCAAGCCACGCCAGGCCACATCAGGCCACGCCAGGCCACATCAGGCTACGCCAGGCCACATCAGGCTACGCCAGGCCACATCAGGCTACGCCAGGCCACATCAGGCTACTCTAGGCCACATCAGGCTACTCTAGGCCACAGCAATCAGTATTTTCTTATGAAATAAAAAATCAGGTATAAAGTGGTGAAATCAACAGATATCATAAGCAAACTAAGGTATCTAATAGAAAGAGCAGGGTGAAAATGAGCATAGAAATAGTTGAGTTTAAAATTAACCAGTACTTAGAACGAGAAAATCCTATATGCCGTGAAGAGCGACAATATGCATTGTTTTTGTACAATGGTTTAAAGAATAATGAAAAGGATTTATTAAAGGAGCTAAAGATTGATGGTGAAATAGTACATGTCTTTTTTGAAGCTACTTTAATGCGTGATTATTGGTATGCAAACAAGGTGCAGTTTAATGCAATGTTGAGCGAATATATCCAACGAAAAAGTGGGCAGCAATATGAGAACCGAAAAAGGGAAACGCGTCATGTTAACTTTTGGGATGAGAAGTATCCGGTGGCTCGGTGGATGATGAATGCAAAGCCGGATATTGCTTTTGTAAATCGTATCGGCCAAAAATTTTATTTAAATTTTATTGAATGCAAATATCATTCTAGAATCGCAACATATAAAGATAGTGATAATAAGATGAAGCAACAAGAAATCCAAGAATGTATTTTGGATTTCCTGTGCCACTATCTAAAAATGAAAATTGAGATATTAGACGAAGGGGATAAGATTCTTGAAAAAGGTAAGGTTTTAGTAGTTCGATTTTTTAAGGGTACTGATTACGAGAGAAATATACATGATAAAGATTCTTTAAAAATTGACATAGGCAATATTATAAGATGAAGTATCTTCGAAGTGAGCGGTTGAGCATCTGTATTTGCTTACAGGTGCTTTTTTAATACCCATTTTTAGGAGGTGAGCCATGAAAATTCCCGTTCTATCAAGATTTTTTCCAGCCAGGGCCAGTCCTAAAAACAGCTTTTGGGGAAGCACGTACAGTTTCTTTTTTGGTACCAGCTCTAGCGGTAAAGCGGTCAATGAAAGGACAGCGCTACAGACCACGGCGGTCTACGCTTGCGTCCGCATCTTAGCGGAAACCATTGCGGCGCTGCCGCTGCACACGTACCAGCATACGACTGGAGGCAAAGAAAAAGCGGCAGAGCATCCCTTGTACTATTTGCTTCATAGTGAACCCAATACGGAGATGACTTCATTCGTGTTCCGCGAAACACTGATGGGTCATCTTTTATTATGGGGCAATGCCTATGCGCAGATTATCCGGGACGGGCGGGGGCGAGTGGTTGGGTTATATCCGCTACTTCCTAATAAGATGATTGTGAACCGCAATGATCAGGGCCAGCTTTATTACCAGTATGAAAAAGATGGAGGCCTTTACATTCTAAACCGCCATGAAGTGCTTCACATCCCTGGGCTTGGTTTTGACGGACTTATCGGCTACTCGCCCATCGCTATGGCTAAAAACGCCATCGGCATGGCGATCGCCACCGAGGAATATGGAGCTAAGTTTTTTGCCAATGGGGCCAATCCTGGCGGTGTGTTAGAGCATCCTGGAGTGGTCAAAGACCCGGCGCGCATCCGGGAGAGCTGGAACGCTGTGTACCAAGGCAGCGGTAATGCCCACCGGGTAGCAGTCTTGGAAGAAGGCATGAAGTTTCAAAGCATCGGCATACCGCCAGAGCAGGCGCAGTTTTTAGAGACGCGCAAGTTCCAGATTAACGAAATCGCCCGCATCTTTCGCATCCCTCCGCACATGATTGGGGATCTGGAAAAATCCAGCTTTTCCAACATTGAGCAGCAGTCTTTGGAATTTGTCATGTATACGCTGGACCCGTGGGTGGTGCGCTGGGAGCAGGCCATTCAGCGGGCTTTATTCAGTGAAAGCGAAAAGCGGCAGTTCTTTGTGAAGTTCAATGTAGACGGACTGCTTCGGGGTGACTACGAAAGTCGTATGAACGGATATGCGGTGGGACGCCAAAACGGCTGGCTATCTAGTAACGACATTCGCGAACTGGAAAACCTAAACCGAATCCCCGAAGACGCCGGCGGCGACTTGTACCTGATTAACGGCAACATGACTAAACTGGCGGAAGCCGGAGCCTTTATTAAGAATAACCGAGAGGAGACAATGCCATGAGAAAATTTTGGAACTGGGTGAAAAACGAAGCCGGTCGTACGTTGTACTTTGACGGGTATATTGCCCAGGACAGTTGGTTTGCCGACGACATCACGCCAAAAAAATTCAAAGACGAGCTTACGGCCTCTGCTGGCGATATTGCGGTGTGGCTCAACTCACCGGGCGGGGACGTGTTTGCGGCCAGCCAAATCTACACCATGTTGAAAGAGTATGAGGGAAAAGTTACTGTCAAAATTGACGGCATTGCCGCCAGCGCCGCTTCCGTAATCGCCATGGCCGGCGATGAGATTGTGATGTCGCCGGTGGCGATGATGATGATCCATAACCCGTCCATGGCCATATTTGGCGAGGCGGCAGACTTGCAGGGCGCGGTAAAAATGCTGGGGGAAGTGAAAGACAGCATTGTTAACGCCTATGAGCAGCGCACCGGCCTTTCAAGGGCCAAAATCTCCAATATGATGGACGCAGAAACCTGGTTTAGCGCGCAAAAGGCGGTGGAACTAGGTTTTGCCGATGCAATCCTCTACGCACCTGAAGAAACGCAGGCTGCGGCAGAGGGTTTTATTTTTGACAAAATGACCGTGACCAACTGTCTGCTTCGCAAACTGCCTGCGCCCAAAGAAGAACCGATTGCAAAAGAAGACGGAACACGACTCAAAGAACTCGAGATTCGACTCAACCTATTGAAATTATAAAACAGGAGGTAAACACCTATGAATAAGATTTTGGAGCTTCGGGAGAAACGAGCTAAGTTATGGGACAGCACGAAAGCCTTTTTAGAAACTTGCCGAGGTGAAAGCGGGATCATTTCTGCGGAAGATACGGCCACTTATGAAAAAATGGAAGCCGAAGTAGTCTGCTTAGGTAAAGAAATTGACCGCCTAGAGCGGCAGGCAACTTTGGATTTAGAGATGGCTAAACCAACCAGTACAGCGCTTACCCATAAACCAAGTCAACCACAAGAACCGGAAAAAACAGGCAGGGCATCTAATGAGTACCGCCAGAGTTTCTGGAAAGCGATGCGCAGCAAGAACAGTTTAGACGTGCAAAATGCGCTACAGGTGGGGACCGATAGTGAAGGCGGTTATTTGGTGCCCGATGAATTTGAGCGAACTTTAATTGAAGCGTTGGAAGAAGAAAACATCTTTCGGCAACTGGCCAAGGTTATTAGCACCTCATCGGGAGATCGGAAGATTCCTGTAGTAGCATCGAAAGGTTCTGCAGCGTGGGTCGATGAAGAAGGGGCCATTCCAGAAGCCGATGACGCTTTTGGTCAGGTTTCGATTGGGGCCTACAAAGTGGCCACTATTATTAAGATTTCCGAAGAACTGTTAAATGACAGCATCTTTAATCTCGAGCAGTATGTGGCCAAGGAGTTTGCCCGGCGCATTGGGGCCAAGGAAGAAGAAGCCTTCTTTGTTGGCAACGGCACCGGTAGACCGACGGGAATTTTTAATGCTACCGGTGGTGCGGATTTGGGAGTGACGTCTGGCAGTGCCACCGCCATCACTTTGGATAATGTGATGGATCTTTTCCATTCCTTAAAACCTTCTTACCGAAAAAATGCGGTCTTTGTTACCAACGATGCAACGGTGAAAGAAATCCGTAAACTCAAAGACGGTAACGGCCAGTATTTATGGCAGCCTTCGGTCACGGCAGGCCAGCCGGACACTCTCTTAAACCGTCCAGTGCGGACTTCGGCGTTTGTGCCGACTATGACGGCAGCGGCCAAGGTTATGGCGTTTGGTGATTTCAGCTACTACTGGGTAGCGGATCGGCAGGGTAGAGCGTTCCAACGTCTTAATGAACTGTTCGCGGCCAATGGGCAGGTTGGCTTTAAAGCAACTCAGCGTGTCGACGGTAAGCTGATTTTGCCGGAAGCCATTAAAGTGTTGCAAATGAAAGCGTAGGTGGAACATGAGTAATGTAAAGAATTATGCCGAGCAAGGCGGCGACAAATGGGTGGTAACTGGTACTCTTGATATTGCCGGCGAAGGAAAGCTAACGATTCAAGGGACTGACTTTACCAGAGCGGCAACCCAGGCGGACAGCGCGGCTACCACCATTGCGGACTTGAAAACTGACTTTAATGCGTTGCTGGCCAAACTGAAGGCGGCCGGCCTAATGGAGTAAGGTCATGGCAGAGCCGCTGACGCTCACGGAAATCAAGGAATACCTGCGCATAGACGGCGGGGAGCAAGATGGTCTTCTCGCCGCTTTGCTATTAGCGGCCATGGCGCACTGCGAAAACTACCTGCAAGCGTCACTGCCGGCGGAGGTGCCAACTCCGGTGAAGCAAGCCTTGCTGATTTTAATCGGTCATTTTTATGAGCAGCGCGCAGGGGAGGATATTCCCAATGTGGTGTATGTGTTGTTATCCCCATACCGCGCGCATCTCTGGTAGGTGATGATATGAATCCAGGAGAACTGAACTGCCGCTGCGTGTTGTTGGCAGAAACCAGAGCGCCCGACGGACAAGGCGGCTATGAAACGCTGTATTTAACTCGTGCTACGGTATGGGCTAAGTTTCAGGTGCTTACTGCGAAAACCGTAGACCAGTATGAGCAGCTGACGCCTGAGATTTTATATCGTATTCTGATTCGTTATCGCCGCGATGTGGCGGTAACGGATCGGATTCAGTATGGTGGCCGGGTCTTTGAGCAGATCGGGCCGCCAGTGGATGTAGAAGAAAAACATGCCTATTTGCGACTGGAATGCCGGGAGGTGGTGGCCGATGCGGCCGGTGGTTAAAGTGGAAGGAATTGATCGCTGTATTTCTTTTGGCGATCTTGTTACAACCAATGTCAGTCAGGCCATTGAAAAGGAAACCGAACAAGGGGCTAAAGCGGTGCGCAAACGCGAACGGGAGCTAGCGCCGGTAAAAAGCGGTCTTTTGCGAAAAAGCATTGTGAACCGTAAGGGTAAGTATGGTATCTCCCGTATGGTCCGGGCTAAAGCGCCTCATGCACCGCTGCAGGAATACGGCACCAAACGGGGTGTGAAAGGTAAGCATTTTGCCGAGCGCGCGCGCCGGGAACTGGTACCAGGCATTCAAGAAAAAATCAAGAATGCGGTGCGAAATGAGGTGCGGCGATGAAGCGCTCGCCAGTGTCGCCGCTGAATAAAGCCTTGTATGAACGGCTGACAGGTGCATTGTCTGTAGGAATTTACGATTATGTGCCTCAGGGGAAAAAAGCGCCCTATGTAGTGCTGACGGAAACGGGCGCTCAAAGCTGGGATGCTAAGACTTTTGGCGGAGCCGATGTGCTGGCAACCGTAAAAGTACTGAGCGAATACCAAGGCGATAAAGAAGTGGCTGCCATTTGTGACGCTGCCATTTTGGCAGTCTTGGCTAATCCCTTGGAACTGAGCGGACTTTGGCAGATTGCCCGCGCCAGCGTAGATAGCCATTCGATTGAGCGCCTGGATACGCATAGGGAAGGAACCATTGTGTTTCGGTTTATGATCCTAGATACAAAGGAGTGAGAAGCAATGCCATTGATTCCAAGTGATGGAGTGGATTTTCTATTAAAAGTGAATACGGGGACAGCTCAGGTTCCGGTGTGGACAGTGATTGGCGGCCAGCGGGGGGCAACCTTGAGCCTAACCGCCGAGCAAATTGACGCTTCCAACAAACAATCCGGAGCCTGGAAAACCAGTGTGCCCGGCATGATGTCCTGGAGCATTGAAGCAGATGCGGTTATGCTGACCGACGTGTCGGGTCTGAGTATTGACGCGGGCCGTGCTAAATTGCTCACCGTTTTTGCCAATCGGGAACTGGTGCATGTGCGGTATATCCGCAAGGATGGCTCTAAATTCCAAGGCTATGCGGCCATTACCGATTTGAGCGAAGAGTCTCCCCATGATGGGGTAGCAACCTACAAGATTACGTTGGCCGGAGCCGGCGCGCCGGAAGAAGTGAATGGCACCAAACAGGTAGAAACGGCGGAAATAGTCGGCAGTATTTCAACTGCCGGCAATGCTACCTTTACGGTAACGGCTGCCGGGATGACCGGCTCGCCCAAGATTATTAGTGTGGCGGTGGCCTTAAATGACTCGGCAGCGGTGGTTGCGCAAAAAGCCAGAGAAACACTGACAAGCGAAAGTGCGGTATCCGCGAAATTCAGTGTTGGAGGCTATGGGACTAAGGTGGAGCTAACCGCGCTGACAGCGGCGGCCAATGACAGTACCCTTAATATTGCCATTGCCAACGGAACGTGCGCCGGCTTGACGGACTCACCCGTTTCGACCAGTACCACGCCGGGAGTAGCGCCAGCAGCATAATGAACAGGGTGTGCGGTTTGAACTGAACTGCGCACCCTGTTTTCTTTAAATGGAGGAACGAGCAATGACAGGACCTGTATTTATCAGCATTGGCGGCAAAGAGCGCCGCCTGCGCTATGACATTAACGCCGCAGCCGAGATGGAGGAGCTGATGGGAGGAAAATCCTTGCTCTATGTAATGAGCAATCCCATGGCGGCTGGGTTTTCGGCGGTTCGTATTTTGTTGTGGGGCGGCTTAAAGCATGCGGAAAAAGGACTTACCTTGCAGCGCGTGGGGCTGTTAATGCAAGAGTACATGGAAGCAGGAGGCAGCTTTGGGGAACTAGCCGGCAAGATCGGTAAAGCCATCAAGGCCTCGAAGATCATGGGCGAGAGCTTGGCCGGCGAGGAAGATGCGGCCGAGGAGACTGAATCGGGAAACGAGTAACCACCGTAGCCCAGTGGATCGAACAGGCTGCGCCGGTGGCGTACGGCCCTCTCGGGCTAAAACCGTGGGAGTTTGGCCGCCTGACCTTCGGCGAGTTTTACGAATTGGCGGAAGGGTATCACTGGCGAAGCAAGCAGGAGCAGATGATGGCAGCGGGATTTGTGGCTTCCATTATTAACACCTGCACGACGCGAGAACTTAAAAAGCCGGTTACGGTGGATATGCTTTTAGGAAAAGAGTCTAAAGAAAAGAAAAACGTAACGCAAGAAGAAGCCAGGGTGGCTATAAAAGAGTTGCTGTCGAAAGTGGGGTGAGAACATGGCTGGCAATGCGTCGATGACCATTTTTATTGGCGGCGATAATAGTGACTTTCTGAAAAAGTGGGAGAGCACCAAGCGGGCGCTGCGCAAAGGGCTGGGCTCGGATGCCTTGGCGGCGTCTGAAAGCATTGCAACCGGTTTAGCCGGAGCAGTAGCTGCTTTGGGGGCCTTTGGCGCAGCCAGCGTGAAACTGGCAGGCGATATGGAAGCCAGTCGCAAAGCGCTAACAACGCTTCTGGGAGATGCTCAAAAAGCCGAAGAAATGCTGGCTGATCTATCCAGCTTCGCAGCAGATACGCCCTTTGAACTGGCGGGATTGCTAGCTGCAACCAAGAAGCTTTTGGCCTTTGGTTTTGCTTCGCAGGATATTATTCCCATGCTGGCATCGATTGGGGATGCGGCAGCCATGTTGGGCATTGGGGAAGAAGGCATTAGCCGCCTGACCAATGCCATCGGGCAGATGCAGGCCAAAGGAAAAGTGTCGGCGGAAGAGATGATGCAACTGGCAGAAGCCGGTGTGCCGGCCTGGAAGTTTTTAGCCGAAGCTATCGGCACAGACATTCCTACGGCTATGAAAATGGCCGAAAAGGGTGCCATCGACAGCACTACTGGCATTAACGCGCTTCTCATGGGCATGCAATCCAAATTCCAAGGCGGTATGGAAGCCATCAGCAAAACCATTCCTGGTCTTTTTTCCACCATTAAGGACAATGTGCGCATGGTCATGGTGGAAATCGGCGACAGCATTGCCAAGAACCTGAATCTTAATGAAAAGCTGCAAGAGATTGCAGACTGGCTGACACAGTTTGCGCTGGCCGTAAAGACGCTGGGCATTAAGGAAGCCTTGCAAGGCATGGTGCCGCCGGAACTCATCGCGTCAGTATTTGTGCTATCCGGAGCCTTATTGGGTGCGGCCATTCCGGCGATGATCGCCTTTGGTATTGCGGTTTGGACAGCCATGGCTCCGTTGTTATCCTTTATCGCCATCGGCGCGGCAGTGGGGCTGTTGGCATATGAGATTTGGGTTAACTGGGAGCCTTTGGCTGAACTTTTTCAAGAATTATGGACCTCTATTTCTGAGGCGGTTTCGGAGGCTTGGACTATTATTTCAGGGGCGGTGCAAGAAGGCGTAAGTAAGGTTGTTACCAGTATTACTGACGCCTGGAACGCAGCCTGCCAATTGACAGTAGATACCTGGAACGCCATAGTGGGGACCTTAGAAGAAGCCTGGAACTGGGTAACCAATCTGATTGAAGAAGCCTTAACCGCTGTGGTTGATTTTTTAGGAGAAGGCTGGAATGCGGCGGGTGAAGCCACCGCGGCAGTGTGGAATGAAATCGTGGACTTTATTGATGGCGCTTGGGCTGGCATTAAGGAGGTAGTAGGCCAGGGGATTAACTGGATTGTAGAAAAAATGAGTCCTATGAAAAGCTTCTTCGAGCAGTTCTTTCCAGAGTCGGTAGGCAACTGGTTTAACCAGGTCACCGATGGCTTTGGCAAAATCGGAGCGGTGGCGGGCAAATGGAACTGGGGTTTTACGAAAAAAGATATTTCTTCGCTTTTACCACCTATGAAAAAGCCCAATACGAAGTTTACCGGTCTAAGCAATGCCACTCCGGCAGGCAGCGCCGGTGAGGAAAAAGGTAGCGGCTCTGGCGATAAGGCGTTCGAAAAACTGCAGCGAAAAGCTGAGCAGGCCAGTAAAGCCATTGAGCGGGAATGGATGCAGCTGACCGCCACCAAGCTAGAAGCTTTGGATGCCTGGTATGCTGACGAAATGGAAACCTTGAACGAATCCAAAGAAGCCAATGAAAACTACGAGCGCGATGTGCTGCGCCTAAACGAAATCTATGCGTTCAAGAAGAAAAAGATTCTCTTAGATGAGCAGAAAGAGCGGAACCGCATTTTTGACCAAGCGTCGGATATGGCAAAAAACCTGCGCGAAAAAATCGGCGCGATCGGACTTACGGGTGTCTCTAAGCAAAAGTTTGACATTGAAAACGATGCGGTGCGGCAAATTGACGAGGTGCAAAAACGCTACCGGGATTTGGCGCTAGAGTATGCGGATGGAACCGCCCAGCAGCAAGAGCAGTTCCGTGCAGCCTGGGAAGCCAACGGTATCCAGTTTGCCCTGACGGAAACCGGCATGGTGGACTTTAGCCGCCAGATGGCAGCTGAGCAGATCGCCATTGAAGAGGAGAAAAACCAGCGGATTAAGGACTTGCACTATGAGCGCGTCAAGTTTCAAGAAGACCTCGATCGGGCAAGAGAAGATGGCGATTTAGTGCGCTTTCAAGAACTGCTCGATAAGGAAGAAGCCATGCAGGAGCGGGAACTGTCCGGGCGGCAGCAGCTGATAGACTCGTACTATAAAATCTGGCAAGAAGCGCACCGGTCCTCAATGTCCTATATGGCCGAACTTACGGACGGCCTTTATAGCGGCTTTTCCACCTTTTTCTCGGATGTCTTAAACGGCACCAAGTCCATTGGCGACGCCTTTAGTGATCTGGCCAAAAGCGTGCTGAAGATGATTAACGATATGATTGCCCGCTGGCTGGCCGCCAGAATTATGATGAGCCTTTTTGGCAGCAACTTCGCCAATTTGGGTGGCAATAGTATGCTGCCGGGCTTTGCTTCTGGCGGAAATTATGCCGGCGGCTATGCGCTAGTGGGTGAAAGAGGCCCGGAACTTATCAACTTCAACCGTGGCGGCTATGTGTATAACGCGCAGGACACCAAGCGGCTGTTGCAAAACGGCGACACCTATCATCAAATCAGCGTACCCGTCAGTGTGGCCGGTGAAAGTAATCCGCGTCTTGCCGGACGTCTTAGAAGCGAAATTACCGAGCTGGTGCAGCGCATCATCTACGAGGAGGCGAGGGCATGATTCTTGGGGGCATTACCTTGCCGGAAAGTTACACACCCCTAGAGTGCACGAAGCCAAGAGCCATAAGAGCGATCGCCGCAGTGAGCACCTATGGCGGTGTGGCGGTCTTTGATTGGGGCAGCTTTCTTGCGGGCAAGGAAATCAAGCTGACCTGGAAATCCATGACGGTAGCTCTTTTTGAAACACTGGACGCCTTGTATCAGGCGGGGGCTGTCGTGACATGGAACAGCGGCATCGGCGACAAGGTGTACCAGGTGAAGATTACCGCCTTTGATGGGGCACTTTTATTTGATAAAAACAACGAATATATGCTTAATGTCTCCATGACTCTGATTTTATTAGAAGAGGTGGCGAGCTAATGGCTAATAGCTTAAGCCCAGCGCTACTGGCCGCCCAGGATAACGCTAGTCGCTATCCGCTTGTGGAAATTAAAGCGGGACAGTTTGCGGAAGACTTGCCATTAGCCGGCCAGCGCCTGGATGCACAAACTCTCGATCAGACCGGTGCCGTAAGTTTTCTGCATTCCAGCGGCCGTCTAATTGCGGCCTATACGCAAGATGAATTTAATACTGTCAATTATCCGGCAAGAAGCGTCAAGCTGGTCTATACCGATACCCAGCGCGTGGAGTTCTATTATGCGGATTTGTTTGCAGCTTCCGGGAGCGGAAAGTTTTATGACTTGTCGTTGATCGAGATGGCGGACGGCAACCTGGTCCTAGCCTACGTGCTGCTAGACAGCGGCGGGAAGTACAATCTGAAGGTCGCGGTCTTCTCCTATGATGGTTCCGGAATTTCTCAATATAGTATTAAGTCGGCGCAGACGCTCCCCATTTACTCGCCCTCCATTTGTCGAACCGGCAGCGGCTATTTGGTGACCTACATTCAGGATATGACTATCTCGGCAACGCGCGGCGGCACTTATACTGGCACCAGCGACAGCACGATTTTTATCGAAGTTACGGCAGATGGTACCCAGGCCACGGCGAAATTCAAATGGAAAAAAGGAGAGGGTCTTTGGTCGAGCGAGATCACCATGACCGGGTCTTCCCAGGCCATTACTGAAGGAACCACCATCACCTTTGCCGCCGGTACCTATTGGACCGGGCAGAAGTTTTGGTATTCGGTAACGGCGGCCCGCTTTGCCACAGGAACGATTACGGTTGAAGGGCTGCCGCTCGATGGTGACACCGTGGTGATAGGGGATAAGACCTATACCTGGCGGACCACCTTATCTACGCCGGCTGTTGCCAATGAAGTCAAAATCGACACGTTGGGCCGCGAGATCTGCGCTGAAAATCTGCGTTGCGCCATTACTGCAGGAACCTTTGAAGGAACCGGGGCTGGGGTGCGCTATGGAACGGGCACCGTTGCCAGCACCAAGGCCAGTGCGGCGAGAGTCGAGCGAAGTCTTACTTTAACCGCCTTAACTGCGGGAACGGCCGGAAACATCCTGACCTTGACCGTTGATGGAACGCGTTTAAAGAAAACCGCTTTTAGCGGTGGGGCTGCGTCAGTATTGGGGACGCTCTACTGGACGCCGGGGAGCAAGCTCTATAAGACCACGGCTTCCACTCCCGGAGGTGCTTGGACCTCGGCTACCGAACCTGCCGTCTCTGGAATTCTATCCAGTCGAAAGAAGCTGGACACGTATCTGCTTCGGCAAGCGGACGGAACGCTCTGGCTGTTTTTTACGTATATGAATGCCGGAGATATGGACGCCACTGCCGTTTATAACCTTTATTACAGTAGAAGCAGCGATGACGGAACTACCTGGAGCGAAGCGGTAAGCCTGACTAGCTTTACCACGCCAGCAGAAATTGCCAGACGGCCCGCGGCGGTGCAGAAGCTGGCCACTCAAATCGTACTAGCTTATGACTCGGTCAAGACCTCACTTATCATGGATAAATCCAGCCCGTACTGGACGGATGAGAGCAGTCAGGCCATAAGAGGTCTGCATTTCAATCCGTCTACTCGTAAGCTTTACGCAGTGTATGGCAATAATGGTGTTGGTAATAAAGGCATCTATGGTATTGTGCGCATTGACGTTGATACCTGGACGCTAGATCGGTTTTGGAACTCCAATACGGTGCCGGCCATACCGGTGTTCTTTCGGGAAAATCATGTGTTCTATTGTCATGGAGATGGCGCGGTTCTAGCCATGATAGCGCAGGACGCGCAAATTTTGGTGCTCGATGATTCCGCCAACACCCTGAAGATCCTGTCCCTAGAAGATAACAGCACCTACGGTCTTACTCAGAATGTAGCTAATGTTCCCTGGAGTAGCCAATATCATACGGAATATCTTGGCGCAGTGCAGGTGGATGCGGCGACGAACACGCTGTACTTCGGCTTTTTAAAAACCGGCAATAGCGGCGTTGCTAAAATACTGACTTTGGATTACACCCAAGCTAATCCGTCCTGTACCGTGGCTACGACCTTTACTACCTATGTGTTTGATTCGACGATCCCGGATGTCCTCGATGCTACGGCAGACAGTATGGTGCTGGATAAAGAAAATGGGTATTTGATCTATTGCACCAAAGGCCTTATCAGTACAAACCGTTGGGCTGGCAGCATCCGGGTGTTTTTGCTAAGTGGCGGAGGGTTATATCGACACTACTACTACCAGGATAGTCTGCCGAATTTTCCCTATTGCGGTGCGGGGCATCCGGTGATTGTCGGAGGTAAGCTTTATGCCGGGCAGTGGATTTATACCACCAATTATGGTCAAGGAAACTACTGGGGTGTTCTTTCGGTGGATTTGACGAGCGGCGCGGTTAAGTGGTATTTGCCATCCGGAATTATTGCCGGTGGACCGCAAGACGCTCAATTCCGGTGCCTTACGGCGACACCATCCGGAACGATTGTGGCTTCTTGTAAGGCCGGGGTAGCATTGCTTGATACACAGACTGAAACCTGGAGCTTAATCAATAACACCACCACGCCGGGCGTATTCCCAACGGGTATCAGTGATTTTGGCGGTGCTGCCATCGCCTATGACGCCGGCAATGAACTGATTTTCCTGGGCGTGCGTGATTCGTCGAGCAACTCCTTTACCGGAGTGGTTGCCTTTCCGGCGGCCGGAAAAATTGAGCAAACCCAGTATGTGAACGCGTTTTACTCTGGTGGGGTGTGGGATTTTGGAACCGCATCTCCGTTGGTAAAAGGAAACCGGGACTACTCGGCAGCATTAGCAGTAGACCCAGCCACCAACGGCTTATATGCTTTTTGGACTCGCTGGAATCGGAGCGCCGGCGAGCAGTTTTATTGGGACAAAGAAGTCGGCATGCTAGATTTATCCGCTGGCTTGGTGCGCGGGCAGGCGATTGAGCAAAAACGCAGCATCGACGGCCAACCGGGAAAACTCACCTTTTCCTTGGATAAAGGCCATTTGTACGATCCGCATAACCAGGCGTCCTTGCTCTCGCGATACTTGAAAAAGGGCAAAAAAATCACCCTGCGCTGGGGGGAGAAGATCGATGGTGCTGATACATGGCAGGAAGGAACCAGCGTGTATGTATTGACAGGCGTCAAGCTTTCCTATAAACGAGGAAACTATCTGGTGATCTCGGTGGAGTGCGAAGACCGCAGGACTCTTTGGGAGAACCTGGGCATTGTCGCAAGTCCGTATTATAGCGGGATTACACCAGATGCGGCGCTGGGAAATCTTCTGCAAAGCTATGCGGGAGTGGAACAGACCGAGCTAGATTTAACTGTCATGGGAGAAGAAGATGGGCTTTATTATCAGTGGCTCGATATGACGGTGAAGGCGGCGGTAGAAAGTATTACCAACCGCTATGGCTACTATATGGATGTAGACCTGGCGAACAACACCATTAAGGCGCGCCGCATCGCCAAGGATAACCCGGTCGATCATATCTATGCTTCCGCAACGAATCTACTGGAGTTTTCACCGGATGACAGCTACAGCACCCTAACGAACCGAGTGACGGTTGCCGGCGAGGGACGGACGCCGTTAGATGTGGAAACCGCGGAAGAAAGCGTCGGCAGTGAGTCAGGAACCCTTGGCTTTTTCCAGCACAAGCAGGTGCACCGGATTTATTACAGCGACGATCATCAAAAGCGGGCGGTGCGGCCCAGACTAGAAATTACGCAAAGCGTATCGTCGATTGGCTTTAAAATGGGCGGACAAATGAAACAGTGGATTTCGGCGGTGGACCCGGCGGGGCATTGGGTGGAGGTGACGTCAGAAGGACCCAACCTAATGCCCGTCTTGCTGGGAGCCATCGCTTTGTTTTTACTGGGCAAAAGCCAGCCGCCTGCGGTGGGGATGATTAGCGAGCCGGCCGAAACGAAGCGTGGCAGCTGGATGAAGGACGCAGGATTGTATATCGCCTTGCAGTGTCTGGCGGCAGTAGGTAACTACGCTTTTACCATTCATGCCTACCCAATTGGACAGAACTACCAGACCTTTGAAGCGTCCGCCAACGACCTAGAGTTACAAAATGACCTAAGGGGGACGGTGATTGAAACCCGCATCGATGATCCGCTGGTCTATGATGCCAGCCAAGCGCAGCAAGTGGCCCAGCGAGAACTTTGGATTTTGCAGGCCCAACGCCGGCGGGTAAAGTTTTCTAAAACCACCCACCTCCAAGACGATGCCGGCGATACCTTGCAGATTCCCCATCCTTATACCGGCGCGCTGCTTACCTTGTTTGTAACCAATTTAACCCGGAGAATGACCATCCCAAGTGGCAGCGGAAGCGGCGAGTATACGGATAGCTTGGAAGGGTGGGTGTTATGAGAACTTATGGGAAGCGCCTCTTACGCGGAGCAACGGATAAGGCCACCAGACAGGCGGCGGAAAGCCGGGACGCGGTGCTTTGGGATGTGCTGCTGCCCGAGCGGGTGTGCCGCTGCAAGATCCAAGGCTCCAGTGAATTCGTTATTGCCCGCTTTCCCCAAAACTGGGCGACTATCCCCGAGTGGGCCAAGCCGGGGCAGGCGGTGCGGATTGCTCACCGCGGCGGTATCCGCGGCTATATTGAGGTAGTGGGATTCGGTAGAGCCATACCGACGCCGGTTAGCGGAAACGCAACACCGACGCCAAGTACGCCGGACGATGCCATTTTAGCGGGCTGCTTACTAAAGGCCATTTCCCAGATGCCTGGGATGAGCGTGTATGTGACAACCGGAGTCGTCCGCTTTAATGGCGCAGAGTATGCGGTGCCGGCAGTGGCTATGACAGCGGGCAGCGTCTTTAAAATGAACATGGGCCTAGCCATGGGTGACGTAGCCGGAGTGTTTAGTATGTCCGCGCCGAGTGCAGGGCAGTTTCGGTATGACCTGTTTAGCCTTTCGCCAGCATTGGTGGTTACCAAAACTACCGGGACGGCCTTCTCTACAGTGGAAAGCAGGCCCAATCTTCCTAGCGGCCATGTACCCATCTGCTACCTGCTGGTACGCAGCGGGCAGACGGTGATTACCGCAACTGATATCAGCCAAGTCTGGTCAGTGCCGGTGCCGGCTTCCATTACCACAGCCGCAACGAATAATGGTACTACCTGGAGCATAGTAGCCAGTGTCAAAGACCAGTATGGCAATGCCATTACTACTTTCTTGGGTTGGAACCTTACGGCAACGATTGTCAGCGGCGATGGCAGTTTAGCGCCGGCCAGCGGTAACACAGGAAGTGGAAGCAGTTTTACCTTCACCTATACCGAAGGTACCGCCGGGACGCTGGTCAATATTGAAATTACTCTGTTGCAAGGTGAGTATTCTGCTTATGGGCAGGCTTTGTTGCAGCTATAAGGAGGGGATGAAATGGGAGCCAACTTTCATACGGCCTATGCGGACGGTACAACGATCTTTGCGGCATCGTCCATGGAGTCGCCGCTGTCGGATTTGGATCGGGCCATTTCCTATGCCAAGAACGTCATTGTTCACTGCGACGGGGTGATTAACTACGCAGCAGCTAGCGGGCAGCTTACCTGGAGCGGCGCTTTACGGATTTTATTTGTTCGTGCCGATGGCCAACTCATCCAAAATACGGTAGCTACCGGCGGTGTTACCCTGAGCGATAACCAAATGGCCTATGTCGATCTATCGGAAACCAACGATGCGGCGGTTACGGTGTCTGCGTCTTCCTTAACCACCGGGGCAGCCAGTACGACCAAAGCCTATAATCGGCTGGTGCTGGGCTATCGAAATACGGCCAGCGACGCTTTTTATCCTGTAAATATTAGACTGCCGGTAAATCCTTCTGCTGTGGGCTTTTTCGGCGCGGCTCCGGTAGCCAAAACAACCGTGACTCTGGCAAATACCGATGGGGCCATTGGTGGTCTGGCAATCGGGGCAACCTATTCTCAGACTGAGATACAGGCTCTTCGCAATGCCGCCGAAACTTTGGCCGATGACGTGCGGGCGCTAAAAGCGGCGCTGAGTAGTTATGGTTTGGTATAGAAAGGGGGATATAGCATGATTGAGTACACGCAAATCGAGCTGCGCATTATGGCCATAGGTTCTGCTATTGGCGCAGGTTTTTCCTTTCTGGTGGGCGGTGTAGATAAGCTAATCACCGCGCTTTTGATCTTTGTCATCATCGACTACGTGACTGGGATGGTCGCTGCTTGGAAGACGGCAACGTTGGATAGCAAAAAAGGCTTTGAAGGGATCAAGCGCAAGGTTGCCATGCTGGTGATCGTTATTATGGCCCACTGGATTGATGTTGGCATTTTAGGAATTAGCACCTGCCGAGCTATGGTGATTTTTGCGTATCTGGGCAATGAAGGCCTGAGCATTATCGAAAACCTGGATCGCATGGGCTATGGCGAGTACATTCCCGCTTTCATTCGAGAAAAACTGGTGCAATTGCGAAGCGAAAAAGAGTCTTTGAACGATAAGAAGTGAGGTGGATTATATGCGTATTGTAATTGACCCTGGCCACGCAGGACGAAACGTCGACCCTGGCGCGGTAAACGCAGCAACAGGGCTGCAGGAAGCAGATGTTGCGCTGAACGTATCGAGGTTGGTGCAAAACTATTTGCTGGACGTGGGGTATGTCGTGAAGTTGACCCGGACCGAATGGGAACAAGAAGAAACAGACGATCTAAGCTATCGGACAGCTCTAGCGAATGAATGGGCTGCCGATATTTTTATTTCTCTTCATTGCAATAGCGCCGAAAGCCCGAGCGCGCAAGGCTATGAGATTTGGACTTCGCCAGGAGATACGCTGGGAGATGCACTTGCAACCAGCCTTTTTAGGCAGATTGCCGACGAGTTTCCAGATCGTAAAGGAAGGACGGATTACTCGGATGGTGACCCGGACAAAGAGTCCCGCTTTTATGTATTGGTTCATAACGATGCACCTGCATGCCTTGTGGAAATGGCGTTTGTTTCTAATGAAGAGGAAGCGGGCTTGTTGGCAGACGCCGAATGGCAGGAGCGATATGCCAGAGCGATTGCTCGGGGAGTGACCGATTATTTTGTAAAAATGGAGGGTTGAGCTATGCTTCAGTTGTTTCAAACGTGGAAAACGATCCTTAAGCAAAACAAGTGGCTGATTATTTTCTTCTTAGTAATAAGCGCCGCTCTTTGCTGGCTTTGGCAGCGAGTGCAGCACGCGGAAGAACAGCACCGGCAGGCAGTGGTACTGCAGCAGGAACAGCTGGAGCAGACTCAGCTTTTACGTAGAGCGCTTTCTATCTCTCAAATGAACGCTAAGGAATTGCAGGCGGCTTATGATGAACTCAAAACCAAGCCGCCTGTTGCTAGTTTTACTGTAGCTGCTCCATCGCTAGAGGTGGCGGCTGAGCAAGTGGCGGAGCGGATCAATAATAAGGATGCAACGTTGCCGCCGGCGGCATTGGAGAAGACCGACCGGACTGCTGTGGTTAAAAATGAGAGCCAGTATAAGGTGGATGTACTAAAGATTAACCTGGATAAGTCTTGGGAGATTTCCGCAGGGGTGGGCAGTCATCGCGGCGATGCCTATATGCCTGTTGGGGTGCAACGAAACTATGCGCCCAATAAGGCAGTGGCTGCGGAAGTGCATTTGGTGCTGGAAGAACTGGCGAGGGGAAAAATAAAGACCTCCGGTTGGGAGGTCAAGCACGTGTGGCGGTATTAGAGGTTTTATCAGAAATAATCCTGCTAAATAGAGTGAAGTAAAATCAAATCCCCTCACAAACAAAGCTTTGCGAGGGGGGCTTGATTTTTCCTAACGGCCAAGAATGAAGTTGATATCAGGCGCAGTAGTATTTTCAATTTTTGTTCCACATTCCATGCAAAATTTTGCATCAAGAGGAATGGGAGATTGACAGTTAGGACATTTAAGGTTTTTATTTTCTCTGTATTTTTGACGGAGTAATGCAATATGAACAATGCTTGGAATTGTTTTTCTAAAATTGGGTCCAGCTAGGTCAAACGCAAACCACGCAGCACTTACTCCCCAGCCAACTGGTCCTAATGCAATCCCGATACCACGCATTAACGCTGCGTTTGCAACAAAAGTTAATCCTTTTCCTAAAATAGCCTTTGCAATAGCATTGGCAGCAATAGCTGTCAATCGATAAACGGCAAATCCGCTTAATTTTGCGGCTAATATACCCGCTAACAATCCGGGGGAAGCAAGAATAGTTGAAATGTTATCTATTCCTAAGTTCTCCAGAATTTCTTTTTGTTGATCCGCTGACATGGTTTTAAATTCATCTGATATTAGTTTGATTACTATTTCTATTTCGATAGCGTCAGTTGTAGCATCCTTGTTATACGTAACTTTCAATTGTTTTGCAACATCTCGGACAATAGAATCGTATTCGTTTTTTTTGAAAAGAATATTTTGGAATGTATTGGTACCGTTTGCTCTAATTTCATCTATTATGGCAGATACTTTAGCGTATTTATCGAGGCCTATGAAACGTTTGTCATTTTTTTGATATTCAATTAGTATCTGTAGATCTTCTTCATCTGAGTGCATAAGTATTTCTCTTAGAGTTTCCATGTATTATGCTTCCTTTCCATATAACTGTTTTAGCGTATCCCACAGTTTGGTAGGATACATAACTTGTTTTTCGCTGGTAATAGTGTTGCTTTGAATGAATAATACTTTCTCATGATCTGGTAAGGTTAAAAAATGTACTAGAGAACTTTTGACAACTTCGGATATGGGGATATCTGCTTCTTTTAGTAAATCTACTAAATGCTTATTTACTCTAGCGCCAATATTTATTTCGTCTCTGTCAATTTCATTAATTTTAGGCATAGCTTTTCTTCTCTCCTTTTATAAATTTGTGACGTTTGTTATATCTTACGACAATGTTTAAAACTATGCAAGAAAATCAAAAAAAAATTCGTATAACGTATTTACACCGTTAAACAAACATGCTATAGTTTAACCAAGACTTAAACGTAAAACATTATGAGGAGGGAAATTCAAATGGCAGTAGATGTAAAAAAGAATGAAAAGGAACAGGCTCGGTGTATTGGTAGTGTTTTTGGAGCTCACAATCTTCCAGAAGGTCATCGGGTAGCAGGCGCGGTGGAAAAACTAATTGATGGTAGCGAAATGTTAGAAAAATTTGTTGATAGTAGAAAAAAATGCCCGACTGAAAGTACTGCGGGATACGTTGCAGAATTACATCATCAGATTACATTTGAATTCGATGCTATTCTTAAAGGTAAACAAGATCTTCATGTTGATTTGGGACCTAGAGGGGGGAGCATTGCAAAGGGAACAGCAGATTTAGTTGTCAAGAAAGGAAATGAAACGGTAGCTGAGGCTGGACTGAAATATTACGGAAAACCAGGAGAAACAGCATTAAAACAGTCGAATCCTTTTGATCAAGGTCGGCAAAAGATATGTCCATCTGATCAAATTGAACGTGTAAAGGAACTCGCTAGTGATAGAGCAAAGACTGGAACCCTTAAAGCCCCAGAGTATTCAGATACGGCTAAAAATGCTACAGATAGGTTGCAATATGATGGCGTAGAATCAAAGCCGCTGAGCAAAAGGGGAGCAGAAGAACTAGTTGTTAAGGGTGGAACTTATCGTAATGATGCTTTTAAAATGGAATTGAAGGTAAATACAGCAAATGCAGCGAAGACTGGTGCGGCAATAGGAGCGGCTACTTCTACTGTTTCAAATGCAGTTGCTTATTTGAAAGGTGAAAAGTGCATTGCTGATGCAGGAAAACAAGTAATCAAAGATACTGCTGCAAGTGGAGCTCAAAGTGCAGCGATTAGTGCAATGACAATAGGAACTAAGCATGCTTTAATTAAAGTTGGTGCTCGAAATTTGGCCAAAGGAAATGCTCCGATGGCAATTGCATCCACTGTTTTTGAAGCCGGTGGATATATATGCGGGGACATTAAAAAGTGTTGTAAGGGAGAAGTCACCAAAAGCGAAGTAGCTATTAATGCAGTTAAACATACTACCAAAGCTGCAGCGAAGACTGGAGGAGCTATGGCTGGTGCTGAATTCGGAGCAATGATTGGAACCGTTGGTGGTCCTATAGGTATAGCTGTAGGTGGTTTCATTGGTGGTACAGTTGGTTATCTTGCAAGTAGTGAATTGGTAGATTGGTTCTAATGAATATCTTTAATTTTAATATGTAGAAGGTGTAACACCGTTATCAAACTTTGGTAGCGGTGTTCTTCTGTTTTCTTGACTTTACAGGGCCTTAGAGTGATGTATGGTACTGAGATTTGATAGAAAGGAGTAGCCATCATGAGAGTCCGGATTATTGAACCGATAAAACCTAGCGAACCTAAACGCAAAAGGGTCTGCGCTTACGCCAGGGTATCTTCTGCCAGTGAAGCACAAGGAGAATCCTTGGAAAATCAAACAACCTACTATCGCAACTTGATCGAAGCCAATCCGGAATACGAGTATGCTGGCGTTTTTGCCGACCAAGGCAGAACCGGCACTAAGGAAGAACGGCCTGCGTTTCAGAAAATGCTGGCACTGGCCAGAATGGGAGAAATCGATTTAATTCTTACGAAGTCCATCGCGCGCTTCGCTAGGAATACAGCTATAGTATTGGAAATGGCGCGAGAGTTGAAAGAACTGGGCGTCGAGGTATTTTTTGAAAAAGAAAATATATCCAGTACCAGCGGGGACGGTGAGGTAATGCTTACCGTCCTCTCTTCTTTTGCCCAAGAAGAGAGCAAAAGCGCCAGTGAAAACTTAAAGTGGCGGTATCGGCGGAAATTTGAAGAGGGCAAAGTTGTCATTAACGCTACTCGCTTTATGGGGTATGACAAAAACCAGCAGGGAGAGCTGGTAATCAATCAGAACCAAGCGGAAATCGTGCGGCGGATATTTAATGACTATGTAGAAGGTAAGGGTAGTTTTGTAATTGCAAGAGAGTTGAATGCCGAAGGGGTTAGCACGGTGGCCGGTGGAACGTGGCATTCGGATACGGTACTTCGCATGCTCAGAAACGAAAAATACAAAGGCGATGTAAGGCAGCAGAAGACTTATAGCAAAGATCCAATAAGCAAAAAGAAGTGTATTAATCGCGGAGAACTTAATTGCTACTATATAGAGAACAATCATCCGCCCATTGTAAGCAAAGAACTCTGGGATGAAGTGCAGGGCTTAATACGCCAGCGGGCGGAAGCCAAAGGAAACGTGAAGGAACGGCAGCGGTCGTATCAAAACCGTTATCCGCTGACTGGCATGCTGTTTTGCGGAAAATGCGGTGCTCCATTGCGGCGGCGGACATGGGGCAGCACCTACGCTTGCCGAAAGATTGTCTGGCAGTGTAGTACCTATGTCACTCAGGGGAAAAGGGTCTGCCAAGGCATAGCTGTTGATGATGCGGAAGTTGGCAAACTTAATATACGTATACCGACGATTGTGGAGGAGAGGATGAAAAATGGCAAAAAACATTACCGTTATACCAGCAAAGGCGAACCGGACAAGCCTTGCGGAAAATCTGGAATTAAAGAAAAAACGTGTAGCCGCTTACTGCCGGGTATCGACCGATCAGGAAGAGCAGTTATCAAGCTACGAAGCCCAGGTTAACTACTACACGAACTATATTGAAAAGCATCCGGATTATGAATTTGCCGGCATTTATGCCGATGAAGGCATCAGCGGCACTACTACCAAAAAGCGCGATCAGTTTAACAGGATGATCGAGGACTGCAAAGCCGGAAAAATCGATATGATCATTACGAAATCCATCTCACGGTTTGCCAGAAACACCCTTGATTGTCTCAATTATGTCCGCCAGCTCAAAGACCTTGGAATCGGGGTGACGTTCGAAAAAGAAAACATTTTCACGCTTGACAGCAAGGGGGAGGTGCTTTTATCCATTTTAAGTTCGCTGGCGCAAGACGAGTCGCGGTCAATCTCGGAAAACTCGACATGGGGCATCCGCCGACGTTTTGAGCAGGGCAAGTTGCATGTTAATCACACTAAGTTTTTGGGATATGACAAGGATAAAAACGGCAACCTCGTTGTTAATGAAAAGCAGGCTAAAATCGTCAGGCGCATTTACAAGGAATTCCTTGACGGCAAAGGAGCCAACCGGATCGCGAGAGACTTGGCGTTGAGCGGCGTACCAAATTGGAATGGCAAGGCCAAATGGTATGAAGGTAGCATCCGGAAGATGCTTACCAACGAAAAATATAAGGGTGACGCGCTCCTGCAGAAAACCTACACCGTTGATTTTTTGAGTAAGAAACGGGCAGACAACAATGGGGAGGTGCCGCAGTATTATGTAGAAGATAGTCATCCCGCCATTATCGACAAAGAGATGTGGGAAGCGGTTCAACTTGAAATGGAACGCAGGCGTAATTTCGCCTTGCAGTACGGTATTCAAAAGCTTGAGTACGCGACAACCAGCAATCCTTTTGCTGGCAGGGTCATTTGCGGCTCTTGCGGTCAGGTTTTTGGCAGGAAGGTATGGAACTCTACCGATGATCGGTTCAGGCGGATTATCTGGCGCTGCAATGGCAAATATCCAGCAAAGGGCGAAAAGGGCTGTGAAAGCAGGCATATCGACGATGAATTTTTATATCAGACTTTTGTAAATGTGTTCAATATGATGGTCGAAAACAAGAACTGTTTTCTCGACAAATGGAAAGGAATGCGGGAAAGTGATTGTTCGCTTAGGCGCTACAAAGCAAAGCAGTTTGCAGAAATCATAATGGAGAAAGGACGGATTAAGGAATTTGATATTGATCTATATTTTGCGCTGACCGAAAAAGTTGTTGTTCATGACGGTGGCAGGTTGATGGTGGTTTTGCTTGACGGCACAGAGGTTGAATGTACAATTGAGTAGAAGAAAAACTAGGCCGGTTGGGATTGCTGCGTAAGTAGTCTTAATCGGCTATTTTTTATTTTCGCTAGTTTTTTCTAAAAAAACTTATTTAACGCTTATACTGACGTCATAATATGTCGTTCTGATGTGCTATACTGCTATTATACAAGGAGGAATTTTATGCCAGGTACAGATAAAATTACTCGCATCCTAATCCTGTTTCATCGATTAAGCAGAGGTGAGTATATCGATAAAGCTGCTTTTGCTGCCGAACATAATATCACCGAACGTTCTTTTGATAGGGATGTTGAGGACATACGAATTTTTCTTAGCGAGATATATACAAGGAATGAATTAGTTTTTGACAAAGGAAATAACGCTTATTGTATAACCGGTTGCCATCGGGTTGATTTATCTGGGGTAGAGATCCTGGCTTTACTGAAAATATTGATAAGCAGTCGAGCTTTTCGTAAAGATGAAATAGTAGGGATGGTTTCAGCAATCAGTAGTTTAACTCCTACTGATAAGAAGGAAAAAATCTCACAGCTGCTGTTTAGTGAGATGGATAGTTATATTTCTCCACAGCACAATAAAGCTATTTTAAAACTTCATTGGGATTTGGAGCAATGTATTTTAAGACAACAAATTATTGACTTAAAGTATTATAAAGCCAAGGGTGAGCAAGTAAAACGCAGAGTATTACCTATTTCAATTGTGTTCTCTGAACATTATTTTTATTTAGTGGCTTTTCGCGATAATGAAGAATTTGACTATCCCGCATTTTTTAGATTAGACCGGATTGAGTCATTTGTATTAACTGCCGATAGATATTCTCAAAAATTGTTTGAACAATATAATGTTGGTACTATGAAACAATGTATTCAGTTTATGTACGCAGGTAATTTACTGGATATAAAATTAAAATGTCTTGAGAGTGCGTTGGAAGCATTATTGGACAGGCTTCCTAATGCAACGGTAATCGAAAAAGATGGCAATTTTATTATTATTAAGGCAAAAGTATTTGAAGATGGATTTGTTCGCTGGGTATTAAGCCAAGGAAAGGCAGTTGAAGTTTTAGAGCCGCTTGATTTTAGAGAAAAAGTCAAAAAAGAAATAGAAAGTATTTTAATTCTGTATACCAATAGAAAGGATGTTGAACATGGCGAAACCAATTAGATTTCCTCTGGAAATGGCAAAAGGGGTAAAGGTGAATACGATTGAAGAACTTCGAGAGTACTTCGATTTAGAAAAAACTCTTGGTTACTATATTGATGGGAAATTACTTGCTTGGCTTAAAGGCAGGTATTACGAGAATGAAGCAACACAGATAGATATCCTTAATAATAAGGATGCTGATTTTAAACACCGACTATGTGATATTTTAGGTGTGCAATGCAAAGTTGACGAAGCTATTAACATTACTGAACTAGAAGTAACACAAAAGAGAATCTCTCAGATACGACAATATACAGATGATGACGATATCATTCGGAACATCGATAAAGTAGCGTTTAATCAGGAAGAATTAAATGCATTGTTGTCGGGTCAGGTCAATAAAGTATATTTATGTGGAGAAAAATTTTCTGTTTCACTTACCAAAGAAAATATCTCTTATATTGGAATAAATAGGCCGACCGTTATTTTAGCTTTTCATAGCGATATTGACTTTGATAAAAAGAACATCACCTTTAATAATGTTCATTTTACTTCTGAGAATAAAATTAGAATCGTTGCGCGAAAAAGTCACCATATCACAATGGATACAGATAAAATCAATACAAATCTGAATTTTAAAAATATAATATCTTCTTTTGATATTAGCAAGCAAGACACTTGGTATGATGCACAGATGTATTTATATAAAAATCTGCTTATTATTACCAATAGATGGGATTTTGCAATATATAATATTCATACTAAAGAAAAACTGGTTTCATTTGAAGATGTAAAAAAAGACAATTGGTCTTTGTATTCTAAGGCGTGTATTACCGTTTCAACTATTTATAAAGAATACATTGTCATGTTTTTTGAAAAATGTGAAAGCGGTGGCAGTTCAAAACTAATGTTGTTCAACTTAGAAAAACTCAAAGTGCAAACAGTTGTTACAACACCTTCAGGACATGATGGTAATAGTAATGTATATGTACCAGATTATATTTCGATTCATAACGATTGTATTGGTTTATACCAAAAATTATCTGATGGATCTATTAGTCGTCGTATCAAATATCAATTGCATAAATTTTCAGATTGTAGCTATGTTAAGGCGGGAAGCTTTGACATTGAAGATAGCGGTTATAACAGAGAAAGAACCTTTGGGAATATTTACTTAGGTCAGATATATCGTTTCTCTTTACTAAATAAGAAAATTATTTCTACAAAGGCAGATTATAATTGCAAAGGTTTTTACAAAGATGGGAAAGACCAAATGTGTACCATTGGCAATTTTATAATTTATTCGGACAAAATAATTGCTGCTCGTTGTGAAGAAAGGAATTCTCTTGAACAGCACTATTATAGTGCTGTTGATATTGGTCAGTTTGCTGTTTACGACATTAACGGTGGATATCCTTTGAAAACGGTTAAGGTTTCTGATAAAAGAATCACAAATTTTATCCATTCAGATAACAGTCTTGTAGTTTTAGGAAAAGATTCTAACAAAATATTTTTTTATAATGATAGTACATTTGATTTAAATCATGAATTAACTTTAGATCTGTCATTAAGCACCTGGAGTCAGACAAATTGTTGGGTTTGTAATGCGTATATAGATGCAGAAACTCGCCGTATGGCAGTATCGTACAATGGGGTTATAGTAATCTATGAATAGAAAAAAAGAGGTTACTAATATGAATCTTAGCTATAAAAATTTATTAGTAGATGAGCTGGGGGGAATTGATAATGAGTAATTATTTTCTGAAAGACAAGCTTATTCGTTATATAAATGCAGGTTTTCCCATTCTATATATCAATAGTTTTGAGGAAAACAAAGCGGATGAAATCATTCAAGCGGTTTCCTGTGGTAGAAAAGTATTAGAGTGGAATGGTTCCAACGGCTATGTGGACTTTAGCAACAAAGCCAGTTTTATCGAGAATTATTCTTTAGAGGATACGCTGATACTGCTAAAGAGTAAAAATGGATTAGCTTGTGAGTTAGATCGCAAATTGCTGGTTTTGAAAGATATAAATTCATACTTGGAAAGTGATAAAATCGCAGCGTTGTTAAAAGATATTGCAATACAGATTAATAATGGCTTAGATGCATCTATTATTATGGTTTCATCAGTTCTTACTATTCCCAAAGTATTAGAAAAGTACATTACTGTTCTGGAAATGGATTATTTAGAACCAGAGGAAATAAAAAAGATAATAGGTGATTTTACTGAAACACACTGCTTAGAGCCGGTGGCTAACAATCTTATGGAAGAAATGGCAGTTGCATTTAAAGGATTGTCTGAATTTGAAATAAATAATATTTTGGCGCTTGCTTATGCTGACGACGGAGAATTGTCTCGCAAGGATTTATCTCTTATTTTTGAGCAAAAGCAGCAAATGATTAAAAAAGCCGGTATTCTAGAGATGATTCCGTTAAAGGAAAGTCTTGATGACATTGGCGGTCTAGATAATTTAAAATTATGGTTAAAGCGCAAAACTCAAGTCTTTAAAAATATTAATAAGGCAGCAGAATTTGGAGTAGACATGCCTAAAGGTGTTTTGATTGCTGGTGTTCCTGGTTGTGGAAAGTCACTAAATGCTAAGGCGGCTGCTAAATTGTTTGAGGTTCCTCTACTCCGTTTAGATATGGGGAGATTAATGGGGAAATATGTTGGAGAATCAGAAGGAAACATGAGGAAAGCAATCGCACTTGCAGAAGCAATTTCTCCATGTGTTCTTTGGATTGACGAATTGGAAAAAGCTTTTGCAGGTATAGGCGGTGAAGGGGGAGGGGCAGAAGTGACCACCCGATTATTGGGAAATTTTCTTACCTGGATGCAAGAAAAAGACAGTCCAGCATTTGTAGTGGCAACTGCAAATGATATTACAAAATTACCGCCGGAATTACTGCGAAAAGGCCGGTTTGATGAAATTTTTTATGTTGCGTTGCCAAACGATGAGGAACGCAGAAAGATTTTTGAAATCCATATTGGTAAACGTCGTAAAACTGATATAAATCAAATTGATATCAATGAATTAGTCAAAAAAACAAAAGGCTATAGTGGAGCTGACATTGAGGGCGTTATAAAGGAAAGTATCGAAACCATATTTGCAGATGGAAAAACGGAGTTAACGACAAGTGATATTTTAAACGCAATAAAAAATACACACTCGCTATCGGAAATTATGAAAGAACCATTGGAACGTATGTCTAGAGAGTATGAAAATCGTAAGTTTAAAAATGCTTCAAGATAGGAGAGGTGAATATGGAAAGTATAAAAATTCAAAGTGCGAGTATTGATATAGAAGGATTAGCTGAAAAAGAAGCAAAAGAACTACAAAACTTGCTCAAGCGTTTCATGCACTCTTATTCTAATAAAGCCTCGGATATAGAGGATAAAGAGTGGATGAAAAATCAGCTTCAAGTAGAACTACCGCATCTTACAAACGAAGAAGCGGAAAGATTAAGTGCTGAAACAATTGAGTCCATAGCGGAGTTTGACAATAACTTATCATCTATTAACCAAGCGTGTGGTAGTGGTATAAGTAAAGAAGATTGGTTTGCTAGCAAGGTTGCCGAAGCTTCTACTGGTGTATCGGTTATTGACTATGGTAATTACTTGAAAAATATAGATACGGCTATCACGAATGCTAATGCCCAGATGATTAGAACGGTAACAACCAATGTCGGTGATATCAGCCAATGTTATAACTTAGATGGGTTTATTGCAGAGCAACATCATGTCAATACCTTTAATATGCAAGCCACTTTGGGAAAAAGCCCATTTCGGGCTGAGGTTTGTGTTCCAGAATCCGGGCAAACGTATGGATTAAATTCGTTTGATTTGGTTATTAAGAACATTTCAACAGGAAAGATTGTTCATCAGTATCAGTGCAAATTTGGTGCAGATGCCGATGCAACAATTGCTTTAATTAAAAGTGGCAACTACAATAATCAACGGTTTCTTGTACCTGCGGAGCAAGTGGAAGCTGTGAAAAAAGCTTTTCCAGGGAAATCAGTAGAAGCGTTCATCGGAGGAACAGATGTTGTATCAATCCAATCAAAAACATTAACGAAACAACAGGCTAAAGAACTGCAATTAGATGCACAGCAAAAAAACAGTATTCCTTCAAATGATTGGAACAACTATAATACGCTTGATTTGGCCAAGCATATAGGGAAGAATGCGGGGCTTGCTGGTGTGCAAGCCGCAGTCATAACAACAGGATTTGATTTGGCTGCTAAAGTAATATCGGGAGAAAAAATCGATGCTGATGAAACCATAGAAATTGCATTAACGACTGGGGCGGATGCCGGAATTAAGGCAGCTACTGCTGGAGCAATAAAAGTTGGTGCTGAAAAAGGTATTATTAGCGTGTTGCCGAAAGGAACTCCTATCAGTGTTATTGCAAATATTGCCTGCTTAGGAATTGAAAATGTTAAAATTCTAGGGAAAGTAGCAACTGGCGAATTAACGATGACGCAAGCCTTAGATCAAATGGGCAGAACTTCAACTTCAATGATTTACGGCATGGGATGGGGGGCAAATGGAGCCGTTCTTGGGGCGGCAGCACTTTCCTGGATTCCTATTGTAGGGCCTATCGTTGGTGGTTTAGTAGGTGGTATGGTCGGCTATATGGCTGGCTCAAAAGTAGGAAATGCTATTTATAGTGGTTTGAAAACAGTTGGCAGTGTGGCCAAATCGGTAGCAAAATCTGCTTGGAATGGTGTTAAGTCAGTGGGGCGTGCCATTAGTAGTGGCGTTAAAAGCATTGGTAATGCGATTTCTAGTTGGTTTTAATAATGAAGGAGCATTATAGATGAAATCTTATATATACCTAGATTGGAACATTTTTAAATACCTAAAAAGCAAAGATGAAAAATATGATTCTTTGAGAGAAGCTGTAGAGAATGTTATGAGAGGCTATGTACTGCCTTACTCAGAAGCGCATATATACGACCTTTTGTCAAATTTTGACGCAAGTAAGTACGAGTACGTAAAAAGTGATTTAGAGATTGTGACAAAATATTCTAAAAATGTGGTTGTTGGGGAAGAGACTAACTCTGGTGAGTTTGTTATGGAAATATACGAACCAATAGAGATATTCAATAAAGTTCGAAAACTAAGTGAGGAGAGTAAACCTCATGTTGATATTGCTAAGATAGCGGGCAATGATCCTAATGGGACCGTGAAGATTGATATGGATAAAATGAACAAAGATAGTCCACTCTATGCTATGTTAGAAAACACAAATGGGTGGTATATTCCAGAGATTGCAGCTGCATATTTTGCCAATCAATTTCAATCAATATTTGATGAGAAAGACCCTTACAGAAGTATTAGAAATGCAGTTAAACAAGTGAGAGAGGGGATTAAGAATAATAAAACTTTAGAAATGACTAAAGAAATTGAAGATTACATATCAAAAGCTGAGAAATTCTTAGAGCTTATCGAAGTTGATGATATGGAAGTACTCAAAAGTAACTTTATTAAAGCATTTAGTTCACATTTGTCATTGACTGGAAAGACCATTGATGATTTAAGCGTTAGGAATAAATTTGTTAATGCATATGCTTTGATTGATTTTCATCCACTATTCCAAGAGAAGATAAAGAATAATCGAGCGTCGAATATGACTAGAGATTCAGTACATGCTTACTATGCGATGAAATCAAAGTATTTTATATCATTTGATAAAGCAACAATTGAAAAGACCAATTTTGTTTACGAAGTGTTTGGCATTAAAACGAAAGCACTACATATGGATGATTTTATTAAAAAATTTAGATAAACCGATAGCGGATTCGCGCTAAAGTGGATATCCTTGACAAACATCATTTTTTGAGTGATGAATGCTTGTCAAGGAGGGATAAGTATGACAAATGGACAAAGGCAAAAGATTAAAATGCTGCGGTATCAGGGTGTCGGATATGGGAAAATAGCAAAAGCTACAGGGCTGTCGAGAGACTCGGTTAGGAACTATTGTATAAGAGAAGGCTTAAATGGCTATGCATCAGAGTTAGTGACGGAATACCGCAAAGTGATGACAGAGGAAATGCTTTTTGTTGTTTGCCTTAATTGCGGCATTCAGCTTGAACAAAATAGTATCGGACGGAAGCGAAAATACTGTTCATTAAGTTGTAAAAGAGAATGGGAAAAGGATCACCGAAAACCATACGCGCACAACTGTGAATATTGCGGGATAGAATTCCAATCGTTAGGGGTTGTCTGGCGTAAGTTTTGCAGCCCAGAATGTTATCGCAGGGATCGCTTTTGGCGAAAAGAAGATGCTGCAGAGGTTGCCCATAAGATTTTACAGTTTAAAAAGGTAAATCATTTGCCGAAGTGGCTTAGAGAATTGTTGTTATCGAACGATGAAGAGTGAGTGGGTATCTGTAGTTTTGGAAAAGCGTGGAAATACGTTGTGGTGGGTATGCGCTAATTGATTTAGGTCAGTATGTGCCCAGCTATTTTTGGTAATACGGGCAGTTTTCGGCAATAAAGCGGCATGGCTTGTAAATGTAGTTTTTGGCTCCACCCCCTTGTTACCCCCGGAGGGTATATAGAGTAATAGTTCTGCCGTTTTGTATCATGTTTCCGGTGACACACACGTCGAGGCTGTAGCGTTGATACAACGCCGTACTATGTAGAAATCCTTAATTTCCGGTACTTTTACCGCCATTGCGTCTTTGTAGAAAAAGATGGTTTTGAGCGTCAAAAGGTCATTAAGGACTACATTAATGTCTCGGTGGTAATTAACCTAGTATGAGTAGACACAAGAAATTGCTTATCGCCCTTTGGATTAGTAGCCGGTTGGGAAACGCGAGTTTTCCTGGCCGGTTTTTCTATTTCTCCAAAAAGGTAATTGTTTTTGACTATTCTTTTGACATTCCTGCATACTATTGATAAAATTATATGCAAAAAAGTCAAGAAAGAGCGGAATTAAAACGAGGTGACAGCAATGAATTATGCTGAGCAAATAATGGATTTGGCAAAAACGAATAATGGCGTGATTACATCGGCGCAGGTTACTCAAGCGGGCATTCACCGTTACTACTTAAAAATGCTTGCGGATCAAGGCTTGCTGGAACGCTCGGAACGAGGGGTATACATTCTACCCACGACGTTTGATGATGAAATGTTCAATCTCCAAAGCCGTTATAAAAAGGGGATGTTTTCCCACGGAACGGCTCTCTTTTTGATGGATTTGACCGACCGGACGCCGAGCAAGTATTCCATGACTTTTCCGCTGCAATATAACATTTCAGCGCTTAAGACGGAAAACGTAAAATGCTACCGGGTCAAAGATGAACTTTATGAACTTGGCGTCACCACCGGGAAAACGCCGGGCGGCAATACTGTAAGACTTTACAATGCCGAAAGAACGCTGTGCGATATTCTGAAAGGCCGGAGCAATGTGGAGATTCAGATTGTGACAGAGGCATTCAAGCGTTACGCTAAGCTGGACGTGAAAGACATTCCTCGACTATCGGACTATGCGAAACTAATGCGGGTGGAAAAGAAACTTCGCTCATATCTGGAGGTATTACTGTGAAAAAGGCGATATTCAAAAGATTAGGAGAGTGAAAACTATGGCAATTGACCAACGGCTATCTGAAATAAGAGAACGGATTACCACAACTATTCGCCGTAATTCTGATCGCGGTTTTCTTCCCTATCGCGGTTGCGACCAAGTGTGTATGGAGATGTTTTCTATTTTGGAGGAAGCGGAGCAACGCCAGGATCAGAAGCTGGCGTTTGATATCTACATGCTTGTTTTGCTGAGAATGATGAAAATTATTTCCTATGCCGATACATCTTCCGGTATGGCTACCGATGTGATTCAAACTTGTTTCGCCAATATTGAGGAACTGTGTCAAAATGCAGATGAAATACATCATAAATATTTTTTCGATACAATTATTAAAGGTGCCAAGAATAAGGTGTTTCAGGGATGGGGAGATGACAGCTACGAATTATTAAAGTCCGCAGTCTATTTTGTTTGCAATAAAAAACAGGCGCAGAAGATTACGGATACTTTCCCATTGTTAGGAACGTCCTATAATGGAAATCCTTACCCCGAACAGCTGCTGATTATACTGGCCATGATTGAGCGGCTGGATGGAACTGAAGCTGCGGATCGGTATATGCTGGAACATATTGACGTGCCAGAGATGCGGATGCATGCAGTGGAGAAAGCCCTAGAGAGCAAATATTACCTGAGGGTAGAGGCGCTTTGCCGCGAAGCGATAAAGGAAAACATACGAGGGCATTATGGGCGGCGTTCTCCGTGGGCGTATTATCTTGAGCGGCTCTATACGGAAACTGCTCAGCAGGAGAAGCTGCTCGAGATGGTCCGGTTCATTCTTTTGGAGAGAGATACGTCCTATTTCCAAAAATTAAAGGATATGTATGTGGCTCAAAATGTTTGGGAAGAAATGCGGGAGCCTTTATGGCAGGAACTGTCCAAGGCTTTGGCACCGCATGAGTTTGCTGCACTTTTAGCGGAAGAAGGGGAAGTTCAGAAACTGCTGGATGTAGTTACACTTCATCCAACCTATGTTTTTCATTACGGCAAGCAATTGGCTGGAAACTTTCCAGCAGAAACCTATGCAATGTTTGAAACATGCATAGTAGAGGAAGCGCAGGCGGCAACTGACCGGAGAAAATACAGGCAGGTCTGCCGGATGATCAAAGATTTTGCCGCCGCCGGGGCAAAAGAAAGAGCGCTCGAATTAGTCGATCGCCTTGCTGCCATGTACCCGCGCCGTCCAGCTATGTTGGAAGAACTTGCAGCGGCTAGAAATAAGCTGGAAAAGCATAAAAAGTAAACAAAAGAGGGTGAAATTGTGACTATAGAAGAGCTCTTAAACGGTGAAGGCAAAAATGTGGAATTTAAGCGTGAGTTGCCGAAGCAAAGTGAACGATATATTAAGTCCATTGTAGCTTTTGCCAATACTGCCGGTGGGAAATTGATTATTGGCGTTGAGGATGAAACCAGAGCTATTGTTGGCGTAGAAGAGCCATCTGTATTTGATATTATGGATGCGATTGCCAATACGGTGTCGGATATGTGTTTTCCTCAGATCGTGCCGGACATTTCCTTTCAGACGATAGACCACAAGTGTATTGTTATCGTTGAAATCTATCCGGGTCCTAACAGGCCGTATTATATCAAATCTCTTGGCAAGGAAGAAGGAACCTACATCCGTGTTGCCGGGACAACCAGAAAAGCGGATGCCGTAAAGATCAAAGAGCTAGAGATGCAGGGAACCAATTTGTCATACGACGAAATGGTGTGTGTCGGTTATGAAGTTACGGACGAGGCAGTAAAAAAACTTTGTGCTGACATCAAGAAATTTATGTTAGCTCATGCGGATACTACAGAAGCTCAAAAATTGATAAACGCTGTCACGCAAACAAATCTGGAAAATTGGGGCATATTAAAACGCCAAGAAGGGACTGTTTTAGCGACCAATGCTTTTGTACTGCTGACCAGTGACAAGTTTCGTTTTGCAAAGATTCAATGTGCCAGATTTAAAGGAACGGAGCGAGTCATATTTATTGACAAAAGAGAATTTGCAGGGCCGCTTTATGAGCAAATTGAAGAAGCCTATCAGTTTGTCTTAAAGCATATTAATCTGGGTGCAGAAATCAGTGGCTTGATTCGAAGAGATATGTATGAACTACCTATCGGCAGCATACGGGAAAGTATTGTGAATGCGGTTACCCATAGAAATTATATGGAAAACGCCTGCGTTCAAGTGGCAGTTTATGATGACCGGGTGGAAATTTCTTCACCGGGAATGTTATACGGAGACTTGGATATCGACTCTATTAAAAGGCAAATCCAAGATCAGGAATAAAGGGATTGCTGAAGTATTCAATCGGATGAAGATCATTGAAGAGTGGGGCACCGGCATCAGCAGAATTATATCTGGCTGCAAGGAGTACAGTTTGCCTGAACCGGAGTTTGTGGAAATTGGCGACAGCTTTCGGGTGAATATTTTTAGGAAGCCAGAAAATACGCACCAAAACAAACTGAAAAGTAGCCAAGAAAGTAGCCAAGAAAGTAGCCAAGAAAATTTTAATAAGACTCAGGTCGCCATATTGGAACTAATACGTGAAAATAACGCGATTACGCAAGAAGAGATGTCCGCCAGAATTGGAGTATCCTTTGGTGCGATAAAAAAGAATGTGTCACTTCTAAAGGAAAAAGATATTCTTATACGAACAGGGTCAACCAAAAAAGGCAGTTGGGAAATACGGTCAAGAGTTACCAATTAGCTTTGTTCAATTTGCGATGATATCCGCAACGGCAGGAAACTTCAAGGCATTGTTAAGGTAATATTACAATATTTACAATTATTAACATTGACTAATGATTGTAAACAATCGATACACGTCGAGTGCGTGGCACTACTACAAAGAAAACACACACAAGATGATGTATAAACAAAGTGGCGGCGGTACAGTATAATGTGTTTTTTGAGGAAAATCGTTTTTTGGTTTAGTCAACCCTATAAGAATGGGGAAACATAAATACGAACTAGATGTTCCGATTTAGAAAACACGTGGAGTGCGTAGCACTGCTACAAAGAAAACACAGTCCCCAATGCTGTATTAACAGCTAAATTCAAGCACTATATATTGTGGATTGATCGTGTTCTTATAGACGTATAGGGTCGAAGATGGGAACATGTTAGGCTATAGGCTAATTAACATTTCGAAGAAATTGTTGATTAGCCTTATGTCTTTTTATTAGTTGTATAGCTTGATAATAATTGACTTCAGAGCGTTAATAGACATATCAAAATGCCGGAGGTAATTATCATGAGCAGAAGCATCAAAGCGTTCTATTGGCTATATGCATCTAAGAAGGAGATTTTAAATGTATTTGTTTGGCATTCCGATAAATGATATTTGCCAAAAGCTTGCGAATTATCAAAGCAAGGCTCCCAGTGGCTTGAGTCTATGGAGTCTTGAAACAGTTCGTGCTATTCTTAATACTGAAAGCTACACTGGCTATCAGTTTGTTTTTGAAAAAGATACAGTGATGGTAATGTATATAAGTTGGTTAATCATTCTCCCAATAATATTTGCTGTGGCGTAGGAGTTTATTAACGATGGGATTTTGCATACCAAAGATATTAACCGCGAAGTAAACTCTAATTGGCTTTTTACGATGAAGATTAATAATAAAACTAATTATTTTTATGCTTGCGAGAAGTTTAGAGAGCTGGTACTCGATCGGTATGGAGAGTAGCGCAGGTATTTTTTTGGATGAATAATTATTGCCAGGGTCAGCACAACCAGTGCAGAACAATTACAAAGTCTTACCGCCCAAGTATCACACCTGACAAGAGTAATAGCAGCTAAAAAAATGGTTGCTAGTAGATGTATATATATGGACATTGCATCAAGCAAAACTGGTTCCTCACGGAAAGAGTTCTAATGGATGCTACAGGAGTGCCAAACGCATAATTTTCATAATGTTTCCAAGTGAATTCGTTATAGAGCCTGAAATTGAAATACTATGACTGTAAATAGTCAGCATTGCATGATAAAATATTGTTAAGCGTGAAGATACTCGCCGTGGAAGTGCGGCGGTGGTCTTCACCAAAAAAATTTGCCGCAACCAATAGGTATGGTTTCCTGCATTTCTGCTGGATTTTTTGGGGACCATCTGTCCGCTGTAGGCATAGAAGGAGTAGACATATGAAAGTAGTCGCTGAGACGAACATTAAAGAATACCCTATGATAGCCAAGGGGAAGGTACGGGACATTTATGAAATTGATCAGGAAACGCTACTGTTGGTAACCACCGACCGCATGTCGGCGTTTGACGTGATTATGGATAGGCCCATTCCTTTCAAGGGCGTGGTTCTAAATCAGATAACCTTGTTTTGGATGGAGAAATTTCAGAACATAGTTCCCAACCATATTATTTCCACTGATACTAAGGATCTGCCTGACAACCTCAAGCCCTACTGTGATGAATTGGAAGGGCGATTCTTGCTGGCGAAAAAAGCCAAACCATTACCGTTGGAATGCATTGTGCGCGGACACATCACCGGGTCTGGTTGGAAGGATTATCTAGCCAAAGGATCGGTTTGCGGACATGTCTTGCCAAAGAATCTTGTTGAATCCGCAAAACTGGAGGAGGTTCTCTTCACTCCCTCCACAAAGGCGGAATTGGGAACTCACGACGAAAACATTACAGAGGAAGAGGGGGAGAAACTCATCGGCAGTGAGTTGTATAAGAAGTTGCGCGAAACTTCCGTTGCTATCTTCAAGCAGGCACGCGCCTATGCCGAGACTCGAGGCATCATCATTGCAGATACCAAGTTCGAATTTGGTCTTCTTGACGGGAACCTGATATGGATCGATGAAGCCCTGACTCCGGATTCTTCTCGCTTCTGGCCGCAGGAAGGGTATGAGCCTGGAAAGTCCCAGCCGAGCTTCGACAAACAAATTCTGCGCGACTGGCTAACTAAACAACCTTGGGACATGACGCCGCCGCCTCCGGCTCTGCCAGACGAGTTGGTTCTTGAAACCGCAAAGCGTTATGTTGAAGCATACCAACTGCTCACTGGTAAGGAGCTTGGAGTGAAACTGTAGACTATATTTACCCCTCTTTTTTAAAAAACTTAAGGTCCTCGAAAATCCAATTACGCCAATCGGTATCGCTTTTCTATCAAAATACACGTCGAGTGCGTGGCGGTGATAGAACGGGAAAAGTCTTAAACCATAAGGATTACGGCTTTTTAATGAATCGAATAGGTGTTTTACTTCTCCGCCTAGACATTGGGTTTAGGCGGATTTTTTTTCAACCATTGCCGCCTTAGCAAGTATGGAAGGCGTAAATCCGCAGCTGCAGGCGCATTTTGGCATCGGCTTCAATACGGGGCTGACTGAAAGTCAAATGAAGAGCATACTCGGTGTGCTTGCTGATAAGGTTGGCAAAAAAGAAGCGAACAATGCTTCGATAGTATTAGGAAAGGTGTTAGCTTTGGTGTAAGCACTACTATTGCTTATTATGAGGATGCATGTATGATAAGAATAAGAAGACGTTTGGGTGATATAGTCTTGCAGTGAATGAAAGGAGTAATAAAGATGGGACTTTATGATATTCATGTTCGAACCATTGAAGGTAATGAGCAGTCTATGGCCGAGTATAAGAATAAAGTTTTATTAATCGTCAACACTGCTAGTAAGTGTGGTTTTACTCCGCAGTACAAAGCACTGGAAGAGCTATACCAACTATATAAGCAGGAAGATTTTATCGTATTAGGATTTCCTTGTAATCAGTTTTTGAAGCAAGAACCAGGCAGCAATGCGGAAATTCAGACGTTTTGTCAATTGAATTATGGTGTTAGTTTTCCGATGTTTGAAAAAATCAAGGTAAGAGGTAACGACGCCCATCCTTTGTTCAAATATTTAACCGAGCAGGCGCCTGGGTGGTTCGGAGATGCGGTGAAATGGAATTTCACTAAGTTTTTAGTTGACCGTCAAGGTAAGGTAATAAATCGTTACGCTCCCACCACAAATCCGAGAGAAATTGCGCCGGATATAGAAAAATTAATAAAAAATGAAGAATAATATGAGAAGTTCCGTTGTTCGCCTAGGCATTAGCCCTAGGCGAATTTTTCTTATGTGCGTAAGCATTTTGCTCAAGCAACGTCAGTAAGAATTGGGCTGCTGTATGTCGTAAAACGAAGGGCAAAGCAGGAGATTTTAGAAAGCGAGAGAATGTTATTAATAAAGAATCGTAAGAAAAATGTATTGTTGAATTCCAGATAGACCTAATAGGGAAAATAGATACTGGCAATTTAGAATGCAAGTACAAGGAAGGTGATTGCTTATGAAAGATATTACGGTGCTTATAACAGATTGGTGTCCTCATTGCAAAAGAGCAATTAACTGGATTGATGAGGTAAAACAGGAAAATCCGAAATATCAAGAGATTAAAGTAGAAATTATTGATGAAGAGAAAACGCCCGAAATGGCAAAGCAATACGATTACTATTATGTTCCAACTTACTTTGTAGGAAAGCGTAAAGCCTTTGAAGGCGGCACTACGAAAGAGATTGTGCGTAAAGTGTTTGAAGAGGCTAGTGAAATAGAAGCTTAGTTTTGAAGAGGTGGTCCATTTTGAAATACCTTGCATGGAAAAAGGAGGAATTGCCATGGAATACCGCATAGAAAAGGACTCGATCGGGGAAATAAAAGTGCCTGTTGATAAACTATGGGGGGCTCAGACACAGCGGAGTTTCGAAAATTTCCGTATCGGTACTGAAAAAATTCCACTGGAGTTGGTAGCGGTATTTGGCGTGCTGAAACGAGCTGCCGCTGCTGTAAATAAGGACCTAGGCTTGCTGGATGAAGTTAGAGCCGACGCGATTATCGCAGCATGCGATGAATTGTTAGCGAATAAACTGGAAGGTAACTTTCCTTTGTCCGTATGGCAAACAGGCAGCGGTACCCAGTTTAATATGAATATTAATGAGGTGCTGGCCCATCGGGCTGAGCAAATTTTAGCGGACAAGGGGCAAGAAATAAAAGTTCACCCTAATGACCATGTGAATCGTTCGCAAAGCTCTAATGATATTTTTCCCACCTCCTTGCACGTGGCAGGATTGACGCTGATTCGGAAACAGCTCTTACCGGCATTAGAGGCATTATTGCATACGTTGCAGTGCAAATCGGAAGAGTTTAACAGCATCATAAAGATAGGGCGGACGCACTTAATGGATGCGACGCCGTTGACGCTCGGACAGGAAATCAGCGGCTGGGCGGGTATGCTGGAGAGAAATCAAACGATGCTTGTTACAGGCCTGGATTTTTTACGCAAGCTGGCTATGGGCGGGACTGCGGTTGGGACGGGAATCAATTCTCATCCTGACTTTGCCGTTGCCATTGCAGCCGAAATTAGTCGGCTTACGGGAGAGGATTTTGAGACGTCACCCAATAAATTTCATGCTCTTACCAGTAAAGATGAAATGGTGGCCGTACATGGCCTATTGAAAGCCTTGGCCGCGGATTTGATGAAGATTGCGAATGATGTCCGATGGTTGGCCAGCGGACCGCGCTGCGGCATTGGTGAAATTACGATACCGTACAATGAACCGGGAAGTTCAATAATGCCCTCCAAAGTGAACCCCACCCAGGCAGAGGCGCTGACGATGGTAGTAACGCAAGTTTTTGGCAATGATACGACGGTGTCTTTTGCGGCGAGTCAGGGGAATTTCCAGTTGAATGTGTTTATGCCGGTTATTGCGTATAATTTTATACAATCCGTCCGGCTGCTTAGTGACGCTATGAATTCATTTAACGAAAAGTGCGCAGTGGGGATCGAGCCTAACTTGAAAAAAATTGACCATAATTTGAATCAATCCTTAATCTTGATTACTGGCTTAGTTCCGCTGATTGGATATGATAAAGCTGCTGAAATTGCCAAGAAGGCGTTTTATGAGAATATCACCTTAAAAGAGGCGGCTATGGCGACTGGGTATGTGAGTGAGGCTGATTACGATCTTTATATGGACCCTTCTAAATTGATAACGGCTCGTGGCTAGGAACTTCAAGTTTCTAGCACTCCCCAAGCGATTTACACTGGAATATACTCAGTACAAACAATGTTCGCCTAGACGTTATGTTTAGGCGAATTTTTTCTTTTAATAGGGGTTTTGAGAGATGGTTCTGATTAGTCAGTGGCTTGCTACGATGGGGGAGAAGTTATAGGCGATGGCTCATGGTAAGGCCTTGGAAAGTTCTTCATGGAATAAGGCGGCTGCTTTAGAAAAGAATCGATGTTGTTTCCAAATAAGGTAAACACGTGCGGGAAGCTTTGGATAAAGTGGACGAAAACAAAAAGGGCTGCCTTGGTTGGTCGAGATAATTCGATCCAAGCAGAGTGCATAGCCGAGGCCTTCTTTCACCATAAGAGAGGCGTTATAAAGAAGATTATAGGTGGTGACGATATGCAGCTGTTCTGGTTCTTTTTCCAACCAGTGGTAAAGTTCGTGAGTAGAGAGCGATTGTTGTGAGACGAGTAAAGGAACGTCCCATAGATCTTGGGCCAGGATCGTTTTTTTATTACTTAACGGAGAGTCCTTGCGCATGAGTACTCCCCAAGTGTCGGTATCCGGAAGTTCAAGAGAATGATATCGCTTAATATCGGAAGGCTCAATCAATACGCCAAAGTCTAACAAACCTTTTTCTAAACGTTCAATTACATCATCGGCTTTAGCACTGAACAAATGATAATGTATCTGGGGATAGCTAGTTTGTAATTTTTTTGCGATTTTTGCTAAAAATTGCATAGCATAGGTTTCGCCGCAGCCAATATAGATATCGCCAGCCATTACGGCAGTAGCGTGTTGAAACTCTTGTTTCGTTTTTTCGGTTAGCGTCGTGATTTCTTCTGCTCGTTTGCGTAATAGCATACCCGCTTCGGTGAGCGTAGTTTTGCGCTTGCCACGATTTAGAAGCTGTACGCCGAGTTCTTCCTCCAGTTCGGAAAGCTGGCGTGAAAGCGTTGGCTGAGTAATATGAAGGATATCAGCAGCGCGAGAGATATTTTCTTCTCGCGCCACAGTTAAAAAATACGATAGAACTCGTAATTCCATAATGAACCTCCAGTTGAATAAATTAGCAGTGTGCTCTCTTTAAATTTTACAATGCCTTTTAAGCATCGTAAAGGATGCATGATAAGTATTTGTAATGAATATAATCGGGCGGTATAATTAGCAAAACAAATAAACCAACTCAAGCAATAATCAAAAGGAGATTGAATGAAATGAGAAGATATAGTCGGAAGTTGACGAGAATGATAGTGTGCAGCCTGGCCATTGGTTTTTGCGTTGCAGGCGGGATAGGGGAGGTATCAGCGGCAGAGAAAAAAATTCCGGCAAGGATTGAGGCCGATAAGAAGCTTCCGTCAGGGGATATGTCTAATGGTGCAGATAATTTCTACAAGAGTGATAAGGTTGATAGCCAACAAGTATCCTTCCACAATATTTATAATATGAAAGTGGCTGGAAACTTATTTGTACCGAAGACCCTAGATCAAAACAAAAAACATCCGGCCATCATTGTAGGGCATCCAATGGGCGCGGTAAAAGAACAAAGTGCAAATCTTTATGCGCAGAAAATGGCGGAGCAAGGGTATGTAACAATTTCTTTTGATCTTTCTTTTTGGGGAGACAGTGAAGGGCAGCCCCGTAATAGTGTGTCGCCAGACATCTACGCCGATGATTTCAGTGCGGCGGTAGATTATCTTACTACGTTGCCGTATGTTGATACAGAAAATATTGGCGTTATCGGTATTTGCGGCAGCGGTAGTTTCGCTATAAGTGAAGCTAAAATAGACTCTCGCTTGAAGGCGGTTGCTACCGTTAGTATGTATGATATGGGGGCCGCTACAAGAAATGCATTGCATCAAAGCCAGACACTGGAGCAACGTAAGCAGATGGTAGAGGCAGCTTCAAAACAGAGGACGGCAGAATATAGCGGAAAGCAACGAGTGTATGTTGGCGGAACAGCGGATACAGAAGCAGAAGCCACCTCGCCGATAGCAAAAGAATTCTATGATTTCTATCGGACTTCTCGCGGCTCGGCTGGAGATATTAAAAACCATACAACACACCCCACCATGACAAGTGGCGTAAAGTTCTTGAATTTTCATCCATTCAATGACCTCGAAATGATTTCTCCCAGACCGCTGTTGTTTATAACGGGTACAGAAGCGCATTCCCGTGAATTCAGTGAAGATGCTTATGCAAAAGCGGCTGAACCGAAAGAGCTATATTTGGTTCCTAACGCCGGGCACGGAGACCTTTATGATCGTACAGAGCTTATTCCCTTTGCTAAACTCGCAGAGTTTTTTGGAAAATACTTGAGATGAGATACTGAAGAATGGTTTGCGACTAGAGTAAAAGCAAATCGTAACCTATTTTAAAGTACAGCCATTGCAGCACAAGAGTTGTTCAATGGCTGTACCTTTTTATTTAAGAGGAACAGTACCCTTGGTATGCGGCAAAAGCAGGAGCATAGAAGTTGGTTCGTTAGAATTTGTTAAAACAAGAGGGGTATGCAGCCGTTGAAGAAGCAAAATGATTTACTCATAATGATCTTGACTGTAGGAGTATTTGGTATTTTAAACACGGAAATGGGTATGGTCGGGATACTGCCTTTTATGGCGGAAAGGTTTCAAGTCAGTATATCTCAAGCTGGTTTGCTCGTAAGTTTGTTTGCGTTAGTTGTTGCCATTTCCGGACCTACCATGCCACTTCTATTTTCGGGGTTTGACCGTAAGAAAGTGATGTTGTTGGTGCTTGGGATTTTTACGGCAGGAAATATTGTCGCCGTTTTTGCGCCTAACTTTGAAACGGCTCTGCTGTCGCGAGTGATCCCGGCTTTCTTTCATCCGATTTATTGCTCACTGGCCTTTTCGGTAGCGGCTGCCTCAGTTAAACCAGAAGAGGCTCCCCAAGCGGTAGCAAAAGTATTCATTGGCGTATCTGCCGGAATGGTTATTGGCGTACCTGTTAGTAATTTCATTGCCGCTGCGGTTTCTCTTGAGATGGCTATGGCGTTTTTTGCCCTTGTCACTGCGCTGGCGTTGCTGGCGACCTTTTTCTGGGTGCCTTCTATGCCAGTAGAGAAGCGGCTGTCTTATGGGGAACAGGTAAGGGTACTGAAAAAATCAGTAACATGGCTATCCTTGATCGCAGTGCTCCTGCTGAGCGGCGCCGTATTTGGCGTGTTTAGCTATCTAGCAAAATATTTAGAAACGGTTACGCATTTTTCCTGGAGTGCAATTAGCTTGGTTCTATTTGTGTATGGAATGGCCAATATTCTCGGTAGTATGCTTGCGGGGCGCTTGCTTACTAAGAATGCAAATAAAACGGTAGCCGCTTTTCCGTTTTTCTTGGGAGCGCTCTATCTGATTCTACTTTTAGTAGGTGAACTCACTATGCCTACGGCAGTGATTGTCTTTATTTGGGGCGTTTTAGGAGGAATCGGGGCCAATATCAATCAGTATTGGGTTTCCACAGCGGCACCGGAAGCGCCGAATTTTGCTAATGGGTTGTTTCTCACCTCCGCTAATTTAGGGGTGACGGTTGGCGCTGCGGTATGCGGCTATTTCATATCCGAAATTGGCATGGAATTCGTTATGCTTGGAGGCATTATTTTTGCCGTGCTAAGCAGCGGCTTTATTTTTATGCGTCTCTACTGCTCCACAACGGGCGGAAAAATAGCGCCTGAGGAAGAGTGCGAAAAAAGCGTAGCCTATTGATTGAGTGGTTTCCCAAAATGGAAAGCTCGCCAAAAGAACTTGACCTGGTGTTAACTCTAGGTGTTAGACTGATTTTGAAGTGCTGTTGTGGAAATGTTATAAACGGCACAGCGACGTAGTTGCTTTACCTTGTCTACACAAACTGCTGTAAGGAGTGAATCAGATGATCATCTCGGAAGTAAGCGAAAAATACGGGTTAACGCATGATACACTGCGTTATTACGAACGAATCGGCCTTATTCCTCCGGTTAAACGAAGGCCTAATGGAATTCGCGAATATGATGACTATAGCTGTGGATGGATTGAATTTATTTACTGTATGCGAAAAGCCGGTCTACCTATAGAAACTCTTGTTGAGTATGTTCAGCTTTATCAACAGGGGGCAGCTACGAAAGAGGCTAGGAAGGGACTTTTGCTGGGGGAATATCGTCGTTTGGACGAACGCATTGTTGAATTGCAGGCCATTAAAAAACGTTTGCTGTGCAAAATTGACAATTACAATCATCTTGAGGAATCGGTAGAAAATATGGATAAAGATAATCAAGCATGAGGCTTGTTGAAGCTGGAGAAGTATAAGTGAAAATAAAAGGGATAAATCGATTCCTCCTGTTTTTGTTGTTATCGGTTCTTTTGGCTTTCCTACTGACTGCTTGCAGCTTTACCGAGACTTCTGGGGTAACAGCAGTAAGTAATGCTGTAAATTTGGGTTCACCAACGTCAAATTTTAAAGCACTTACAGAAAGTAACCAGAGCCAACAAAGCGACTATGTTGAAAGTGAGAAAAGGATAGACGCAAAGATTACGGTTGGTGACAAGGTTTTCGCTGTGAAGCTTTATAATAACGAAACAACAAGAGCCTTGCTTGCGAAGCTGCCGATGACTGTTAGTATGACGGAACTGAATGGCCGGGAGAAATATTATCATTTATCAGAGAAACTGCCTACTCAAGCGACAGAGACGCCTGCAACAATCCATGAGGGAGAGATCATGTGTTGGTCATCTAATAGCCTAGTACTATTCTATAATACGTTTTCCAATTCGTATGGTGGATACGTCAGACTTGGCTATATAGAAGACATTGCCGGGCTGAAAGAGATACTGGGAAAGGGAGCTGTACAGGTTACCTTTGAAATCAGCAAATGATTAGTGAGTGCTTTAAGGCCTGATTACAAAAAACATGACAGGAGACAACTAGCATGAAAAATATCCTAATTATATCCACCAGCCCGCGCAAAGGGGGAAATTCTGAAATACTAGCGGATGAGTTCAAGCGAGGCGCTCTTGAAAGCGGGCATAGCGTAGAGAAAATCTGTCTGTATGAGAAAAATATTAGCTTTTGCAAAGGGTGTCTTGTTTGTCAGACTACTAAGAACTGCGTAATAGAAGACGACGCAAATGCAATTGGCGAAAAAATGCTTCATGTCGACGCGATAGTCTTCGCAACACCAATATATTATTACGAAATGTGCGGGCAGATGAAAACCTTGCTGGATCGTTCTAATCCCATTTTTTCTCAAAAGTATGCTTTTCGCGACATTTATTTACTAGCAGCATCAGCTGATGTAGATCCAGCTTCTATGGATGGCGCAGTAAAGGGCTTGCAAGGATGGATTGATTGCTTTGGTCTAACAAATTTGGCAGGGGTTGTGCGCGGAGTTGGAGCAACTCAGCCGGGAGATATCCGCAATTCACCGTCGATCTTGCAAGACGCTTATCAAATGGGAAAAAACGTTTGACTACCGAAGACCTTGCAATTTAAGTCAAAACAAGAAGGGGAGAGATTCAAAATGAGTGATTTAAGTAATAGTGTAATTTTCCCAAAAGGTAATAAAATGCCGGAGCCATACAATAAATACTTTGTCGGGCAAGCATATCTGGAGATGCTTGTACCCGGTGATAAGGAATTCAACTGCCCGATTGGCAATGTCACGTTTGAGCCGGGCTGCCGGAATAACTGGCACAAGCATCCAGGCGGTCAGATTCTCTTAGTTACTGGTGGCAGAGGCTGGTACCAGGAAGAGGGGAAAACGGCTTGCGAAATTAAGGCGGGCGACGTAGTAAAGATCGCGGCTAATGTGAAACATTGGCACGGTGCTGCGATAGACAGCTGGCTTGCGCACCTTTCCGTTGAAACAAATAGTCAGGCTGGTTCAGCAGAATGGTTAGAACCTATCACCGATGACGAGTACAATAAGCTCAATTCTAAAAATTAACCATAACCTAAATCAATCCTTAATCTTGATTACCGGCGTAGTTCCACTGCGTGGATATGATAACGCTGCTGAAATCGCCAAGAAGGCGTTTCTTCGAATATGATTCTGAAAGAAGCGGTCATGGAAACGGGCTCTGTGAGTGAAGCCGCTTGCGCTTTGCGACCCTTCTAATTTAATAACGGCTCGTAGCTAGAAACTATCAAAAAGGGGCAATAGAACGGTTCTGTAGCCTCTTTTTTCTTTGCCGTTTAGAGAGAGTTTATTAAACCAATTCTTATGGGGTGCAATAAGGCATTGACAAGTAAACGATCGTTGACTAAAATAAAAGTAAACGATCGTTTACTGAACGAGGAGGGCGTTTCAATGGCCGATACCAAAGTGAATATTTTGCATACGGCGCTTCGGTTGTTCGCGCGGGATGGCTATGAGGCTGCTTCGGTTAGCGATATTGCCGGAGCGCTTGGTATGACCAAAGGCGCTTTGTACAAACATTATAAGAATAAGCGAGAAATATTCAACAGCATTGTGGATCGTATGTATCAAGTGGATGCAGAGAGAGCGAAAACATATGAAGTGCCGGAAGAAACATTTGCGCAATCGCCGTCTGCTTATCGCCAGGTCGCTATGGATAAAATCAAGATTTTTATCAAAGCGCAGTTTCATTTTTGGACGGAGGATGAATTTGCCAGTAGTTTTCGGAAGATGCTAATCCTAGAACAATATAGAAATCCGGAGATAATGGAACTGCATCAAAAATGTCTTCTAAGCGGACCGATTAGCTATATGGAAGATGTATTCCGTGAAATGATGGAAGAACACAGTGCTTGGAGTAAAAGCGATCCTAAGCAGCTGGCCCTTGCTTTTTATGCGCCTTTTTATTTATTGCTAAGCATGTCTGATGCAACATCTGATAAAAAAGAAGCAGCGGAACTATTAGCAACCCATATAGAACGATTTATAGAAAATAACTTCCCTGAAAGGCGTAGCTGAAAGCTGCTGGATGAGCCAACGAATGAAACCCAAGAAAATTGAACGGATAAGGAGCATATACCATGGAAAACGGAAGCATTCACGAATTTGACTTTACCCTCATTAATGAATTTTTTACAGGGTTAGAACGGCAAGGCCCGGGCAGTGCGGAGGAAACCATTAAGGCATTAAGCTTTATCGGCCCTCTTTCCAGCAAAGCAAAAATAGCCGATTTGGGTTGTGGCACAGGATTTCAAACCATGGTGCTGGCGCAACATACACAGGCGGAGATTACCGCGTTGGATCTGTATGCAGGATCCATTGATAAGCTGAACGCAACAGCAGGAAAGCTCGGCTTGCAAAACCGGGTCAAAGGCATAGTCGGCTCAATGGATAATTTACCATTTCAGAAAGAAGAATTTGATCTTATCTGGTCTGAAGGGGCGATTGGTAATATCGGTTTTGAAAAAGGATTGAATCATTGGAAGAAGTTCCTTAAAAAGGGTGGTTATCTAGTCGTATCTTATGAGTCCTGGTTTACGGAGGAACGCCCCTCTGAAATTGAAAAGTGGTGGGTGGATGCGGTTCCGGAAATCGCAACCATAGGGCATACGGTTTCTGTTATGCAAAAAACAGGGTATATCCCGGTGGCCGTCTTTGTACTGCCGGAATCTTGTTGGCTAGAGCATTATTTTATTCCGCAAAAAGCGCGACAAGAGGAATTCTTAAAAATCCATGCAGGCAATAAAACGGTTGAAAATATGATTGCATTTATGAGGCGCGAGGCGGAGTTGTATTTGAAATATAAGCAGTATTACGGCTATGTATTTTATATTGGGAAAAAGATATAGAATAGGAAGGGCGGATGGCGACCAAACTTTATTGCTACAATAAAGTTTGGTCGCCGTCTCGGTTGTTTCGAGAGAGAGACAATGGAGGAAGTCTATCTATGTTATAATACTAAATAGCCGCTGACGTAGAGCAGGGATGCTGTAATGGTTTAGGTTTGCTGGGAAACAACATTTTTACTCTAGGCTTACTGCGAGGAGTCGTGCATATGAAAAAGCATTATACGATTGGTGAAACGGCAAAGCTGCTTGGTGTTACAACGCAAACCTTGAGGCATTACGAAAAAATAGGCATCTTAGGGCCAACGCATATTGACGCCCAAACGGGCTATCGATACTATGAATTCAATCAATTCCATATGATTGATCGCATTAAATATTTGCAATACCTAGGTCTGTCTTTAGGAGAGATTGGTTCCATTCTCAAAAAGGGCACTGTTGACGGCCTGTTGCCAGCCCTTGAAGAGCAGTGGCAGCAAGCTAATCGAGAAATGGAAGCCGTTCGCGCTCGCATTAAGGATGTGGAATGGTACATTGATTACTTTACCTATTTGAGCAAAATGGATGCGGCGAAAGTCTTGTATCGCATGCATTTGGAGGCGAGGCATTTAATTCAAGTGCCTTGTTATGAACAGGATGAGCTGGCAGATATGGAGATTCGTCTGGCGGAAGCGCGCAGCCAGAAAAAACTGCATGATTTATCCTATCGGCGTCAGTACGGGTATGAACTGGCAACGAAGGCTTTGTTTGAACGACGATTTAAACCTAAAAATTACTTCATCTACATAAAAAGTAGGCCTCCTTTTTTTACTCCGTATTACAAGGAATTACCGGCAGGCGAGTATTTATGCTTTCGGACCAAACTGCTGCAGGAAGTTTGGGATACGACTATTTTGAAGAAATTTTTTGATTCAATTCCTCGTCCGACAACAACCATTGCCTTGGAGTTTGAGGATAATTTAGTAGAATTTATGAATGCTGATTATGAAGTGCAAATGTTATTGGAATAAGGGCTACTTGCGTTGTTTATCGCCGGGCCTATGTAATAGTGAGAAACCTTGTGGCTGCTGCTATTTTGTAGAAGCCGCAGGGTTTCTTTTTATTTTAATGATGCATAGTATTCTGTTTTGTCAGAAATTTAGCGTTGACTTTTTTCTAGGAATAAGGTTTATGCTTGAGGCTGTAAGCAACTCGACGATTAGGGAGGAGATCTTGTTGAAAGACAAAGAAGTACGCCGGGAAACACATATTCTATACACGGGCAGTGAAACTACGCTGCCGGTTGAACGGCCGGAAACACCGCCTATTTATCATTCTACAGCCAATATTATTTGCGATATGGACGATTATGATTTTGCCAGCGGCGGCGGGAAGTATTACTACTGTCGGACAGCCAACCCCAACCGTGACGGCGTAGCCGAAGCAATATCCTATCTGGAGCGAGGCGAGGCGTCTCTCGTTTGCGCATCTGGAATGGCGGCTATTTCCACTGCGCTAGTCTCGTTGGTAAAGGCTGGCGATCATATTGTAGCTAGTCGCTCGATTTATGGGGAAACAATAGAGCTTTTTGATCGCGTGCTGACTAAACTGGGAGTGGCAATAACGTACGCCGATTTTACGAAAACAGAGCAAGTAGAGAAGGCTATACAAGAAAACACCACGATATTATATACGGAAATCATTGCTAATCCTTTAATTGAGGTCATTGATCTTGATGCAATTTCAGCGATCGGGCATCATGCAGGAGCAATGGTGTTGGTGGATAGTACCTTTACAACCCCGTTTGCGATTCGGCCTCTTGAACATGGCGCTGATATTGTATTGCACAGTTTGACCAAATATTTCGGCGGGCACAGTGATATTACAGCTGGTTCGATTACTGGTTCGCAGAAAGTCATTAAAAAAATATATGGCGACTTTTTGTTGCTGGGCGGTTGCCTGGACCCTAATAGCGCCTGGTTGATGCTGCGCAGCATTCGCACGATGGAAATGCGGGTGAAGAAGCAGTTTGAAAATGCGAAGAAAATTGCTGAAGCCCTTGATGCGGACGCTCATGTACGGTATGTGAACTACCCGACGCTTTCGAATCATCCGCAAAGAGAGCTGGCGGCTCGGCTGATGCCGCAAGGCTGTGGGGCCATGCTAAGTTTTCGGGTGGAAGATGACCGCGAGAAAGTCAATGAATTCATGCACCGCTTGCAGTTGGTGAAATACTTAGGCACCTTGGGCGGTTACCGCACGACGATTGCTCATCCGGCTACGGCTTTCCGCAATGAGTTTACACCGCAGCAGTTGAAAGATATGGGCATGGAAGAAGGCTTGATTCGTATTTCCGCGGGCGCTGAAGCGACGGACGATTTAATTGCCGATTTTAAACAAGCTTTGACGGTGTTTGCACAAGTGTAAAGAAGAAGGGGGCGCAGCATGTTTAAAAATATTAATTTGCCAATCGCCTTGCTGGCGGTAGGATTGTTGATTGCCATGGTGATTCCGATGGCGTTGTACCCAGACGCCAGTGCGGCGGTTATTAATATCTTTTATTCGATTATGACGCTGAACTTACCCTGGTTGTTTTTACTGATTGCCTTTTTGAGTGCAGTCTTCGCTGCTTTTATCATGTTTTCCAAGTATGGAGATATTCGGCTGGGCGGGGCTGAAGCGAAGCCGCATTATCCCTTCTTCACTTGGGCGGCAATGAATATGTGTTCTGCCGCCGGAGCTGGAATCTTGATTTTCGGCATGGTGGAATGGATGTACTATGTGAAAACGCCTCCGTTCGGTCTGGAACCTATGTCCATCCAGGCGTATGAATATGCATCGGCGTATGGCATGTTTCACTGGGGCTTTTCCGCTTGGGCGATTTACCTTCCGGCATCGTTGGCTTTAGGCTATATCTTTTGGAATAAAAAAGCCGATTCTTTAAATCTTTCGGATTTGTGTCAATCGGTGTTGAAGGGCGATAGCTTGCCGGTGCGTGTATTGCGGACCTGTATTGACGGCGTTGTGGCTTTCGGCTATATTGGCGGCTTGGTATGCACTGTAGGCTTGGGAACCGCCATCTTGGCGGAACTGCTCGGGCATTTGCTGGGAATGCCGGTGACCTTTGAATTGCGCATTGGCGTTATCTTGGTGTTCTTCTTGTTTTTTCTTCTATCGACCTCAAAGAGCATTGCCAAGGGAATCGGCATTATTAGTGATTTTAATGTAAAATTAGCGATTGCATTTTTCTTGTTTGTATTTCTCGTAGGTCCGAAATCTTTCATTTTGAATAACTTTGTCATGGCGATAGGGACGAATATTCGCGAATTTGTTCATATGAGCTTTAATACGGACTCGATTGCGCAAACTGGTTTTATTCAAGAGTGGACGGTCTTTTATTGGGCCTGGTACGTGGGCTGCACCATTTCGGATGGTCTTTGGCTGGCTCGAGTATCTTATGGTCGGACCTTCCGCGAAATTGCGATTGTTCGCTGCATCTGGACTTCCTTGGCGTGTTGGCTGGCCTTTGCCGTACTAGGAAACTACGGTATCAGTCTTGAATTAAGCGGTGCGCTTAATTTATCGCAACTTGTGGCGGAAAGCGGGAATAATGCTGCGGTGTTAGCGGTCTTGAAAACACTGCCTTTTTCTGGATTGGCAATTACCGTGTACATGGCGGTTGTGTTTATTACGCTAGCGTGCGGCGCTACTGCTGCTTCGACCGTTGTTTCGATGCTTACCTCAAAAAACCTGAAAAGCGAAGAAGAACCGGCAAGCTGGTATAAAGTTTTTTGGGCGTGCTTGGTCTTGTTGTTGCCGGTAAGTATCTTGTTTTTAGAGCACATGGTACCCGGGTTAAATGTTTTGAAAACAATTCAGTCGGTTACTACTGTGTTTGCGATTCCCATGCTATTTGTCATTGCTTTATTGTTGTGGACGTTCTACAAAACCTTGAAAGCGGATATTGAACGTCGCAATATCCCCGTTGCAAAAAGTAAACTCATAAAATGGAACTAGGCTTTCCTCTTAGGTAGTAAAGAGCCAGTATATACGAAGGAATTTTCGTATATACTGGCTTTCTTGTTTTCTTTTAGCAAAGGGGTATTATGGGCGTTTCAAAAAGAGTTGTTGACAATGCGAAGGTACCTTGCTATTATAAAAACAAAGGTACCTTCGTAAAATAATTCAAAGGGGAAATGAAAATGAAGAAACCAGAAACACTTACAGAGCACTTTATTGTTCTTAGCCATTTGATGATGCATCGTCATCATCACCGAAAAGGGCCTGCTATGCACAGCCCATTTCGAGGACAAGGTAGAATCTTGTCGCTTTTGCAGATGGAACCGGAAATGAGCCAAAAGAAGCTGTCCTTCTTATTGGGAACTCGGCCGCAATCTATCGGGGAATTGCTAGCTAAGCTAGAGCAAAATGGACTGGTTGTGCGCAAGCCTTCCGAGGAAGACCGGCGTTCGATGATTGTACAACTGACGGAAAAAGGGAAAGAAGAGGCTGTTTCTGAAGAAAGCCTTCATGAGTACGAGAAGAAAGCCGATGAAATCTTCAACTGCCTTACCGAAGAAGAGCAAAGTCATCTAAAAAACTATCTGGAACGAGTGATTTCGAGCCTCAAGGAAACCATGGGAGACGAAGGAGAATTCATGGAACGCCATATGCATCACCATGGTCATTGCATGGGCGGACACGGTCATCACAGGAGACCTCATGACGGTCCTCATGGACACCACGGTCCTCATGAAGAATCCGAAGACGGCGAATAGGCATTAGCTGAAAGCTGCGTGGCGGAGTTGTCTCACTTGATAAAAGAAAGTAATTTGATGGAGACGTGTGCAGATGGATACGAATGTATTACGAAAAAAGTTAGGGGATCGGCACAAGCTGACTGCGCAGCGTGAAGCTATATTTAGGGTGTTGAACCAATCCGCAAAGGACCATATGAGTCCAGAAGAAGTATGTACCATTACTCGCAAGACCTGTCCAGAAGTCGGCTTGGCCACTGTTTATAGGACGCTGCATCTTTTTGAACAAGTCGGCGTAGTGAAAAAACTGGATGTTGGCAAGGAACGGTGTTTATATGAACTGTGCAAGAACGTAGGACACCATCATCACATGGTTTGTTTAGAATGTGGCTGTGTACTTGATATGTGTCTCGCTGATAGTCAAATGGAAGATAATCCAGGAATCTACGGCGGCTTTCAACCGGTGGAACGCAGAGTGTTGATTTATGGCTATTGCAGTGCGTGTTTGCGAAAAAAGAAAAACCTTGCAAAAGAAGCAGTAGCGCAAAGCGAATGCTAAAGAAAGGGGGCGAACGATATGGGATTGTTAAAGCGTTTGGCTTATCTCTTATACGGGAGACAGGGCGGACATCGAGGGCGTCATGGCGGAAAGTTCCACAAGCGACACCGGGGAAGGACCGTAGTGTCGACACCGAACGCTGTGTTGGTTTCTAGTGAACTCCAAGCTGAAGTTTGCCCTATGTGCAAAAATCATTGCAGTCTTGCTACGCCAAAATGTGATAAAGGAAAGACCTATGCCCAAGAACAGCAAATCCAGGTTAAAGGCATATCATAGCTAAATGCAACTAAAAATAGGAAGGCTTTCGAGATATTCGAAGGCCTTTTTGTTGTTGATGGGGTATAATTAAGATATCTAATTTAAATTGACAATTGTGGTATCTCGGATCGTTACTGAAAAGGAGAACAGCATGAGCACTTCTTTGGATTTTATTGAATACGTTTGTGAGCAAATTGCAGGAGTAGGCCAAATTCGCTATCGAAAGATGTTCGGAGAGTACATGGTGTATGTGAATAATAAACCCATCCTGCTGGTGTGCGATGATACGGTATTTGTGAAGCTTCTTCCTTGTTTGGCTGAAGTCATGCGTGATGCGGAAAAGGGAATTCCGTATAAGGGCGCCAAGGAGCACTATATTTTGGACATTGATAATGCAAGTCTTTGTAAAGAAGTGATTGCCATTCTGGAACCCATAACGGCAGTATCAAAACCTAGAAAGAAGAAACAATAAAAGAAACGGAGCCTTGTCTAGGCTGTTGCAAAATGTTGCACATGCGGAATAGAAAGCGCCAATGTGTACGAGAAGAATTCGTATGCACTGGCGCTTTTTTGTTCGTTCGCAAAGAGGAACAAGATAATATGGTTCTGGCGTGAGTCAGTCTGACGAACAAGAGTTATGCTGGTTTATTATTTTAGTGAAATCTTCTTTGAAAGAGCGAATGGCCTCTTCCTTGGTAGCCCATGACGTACAAAAACGAATACAGGTATGTTCGCTATCCGGCTTACTCCAGATAGAGGTAAGATATTTTTGAGATATCGCGTCCACTAACCAGTTGGGAAGTATGGGGAATAGTTGGTTAGAATGAGGTTCAGCAATAAAATCGAAACCGGCATCCTCGAAAATTTCCTTCAGCAAATAAGCCATTTTATTTGTGTGCGCTCCCAATTTGAAATATAAATCATCCTTGAATAGCTCTTCGAATTGCATACCAAGAAGCCATCCTTTGGCTGAAATGGCGCCACGCTGTTTCATATTGAAGCGGAAATCTTTTTTCAAAAAATCATTAATAATGACCAAAGCCTCTCCGAATAAAGCTCCCACTTTTGTTCCGCCAATATAGAACGCATCGACAAGTTTTGGCAAATCGGCAATGGTAATGTCATTTTCTCGAGCGGTTAGGCCCATTGCTAGCCTAGCCCCATCCAAATAGAGCAACAGATCGTTTTCCTTGCAATAGGTAGAAAGCGCTTCGAGCTCTGCTTTAAAGTAGATAGTGCCAACCTCGGTCGGATTGGAAATAAAGACAATTTTAGGTTGTACCCAATGTTCATCTTGGTGCTGGTCAAGAACGGGTTGGATTAGTTCCGGAGTCAGTTTGCCATTAGGGGTTACAATATCAAGGATTTTATGACCGCTGGCTTCGATGGCTCCTGTTTCGTGAATATTAATATGCCCAACATCTACAGAGATGACAGCTTGGTAGGGTCTTAGAGAATGGGAAAGAAACGTCAAATTAGCAATCGTTCCTCCGGGAAGAAAGTGGATGTCAGCATTTTCATATTGAATGGTATTGCGAATCAAGGTTTTTGCATTTTCGCAATGCGAATCCATGCCGTATCCGTCGTTTTGCTCTAGACCGGAAGCAACAATCGCTTTTAGGATATTGGAATGAGCGCTTTCACTATAATCGTTTTTGAAACTATACATTGGATAATCCCCCTTCGAAATTAAGTGATTGGATGGGTAAACTGTTTTATTGCTGTAACACCATAACCTCCTGTGTCTGAAGTCTCTTGACCTGTAATACTCTTTCTGAGCCTTATAATGATTGAATTGTTATTAGCTTTGGCATAGTATAATAATAAGGCCGCTATGTGTATAACAGTCAATGTTGGTGTATAACACTAAGGCGTATGGAGGAAAGCGTTGAATATATCGATTGATCGACATGCAAAAACGTCTATTCAAGAGCAGATTAAGCTCGAATTTGCCCAGCGCATTCGTTCGGGCCTGTTGGAAGAAGATTGTGCGCTCCCGTCGGTTCGAGAGCTAGCACACGGTTTGGAGATAAGCTTAGTTACCGCACATAGGGTATATAAATCACTTGAAAAAGATGGACTAATTAAAACCATTCGCGGAAAAGGAACGTTTGTAAAAGGCCATAGCGCTATACAAAATGGAGCTCCGCACGATGATGAGCAAAGCGGTGTTTCTCCGTACAATTGGCATGTATCGATTCAAGATTATCTTCCGCGGGCAAGCTTTTGGAGCCAGAGCAGCGTAAGACTTCCTTCTCAATTTCTTGATATGGCTACCGCTTCTATACATCATTCCTTATTTCCCGTCACCATGTTGCAAGAATCCATACAAGAAGCGCTACAGAAATATCCTCAAGCGCTTGGAAGCCGCTCTCCATACCAAGGCGACCCGGAGCTGCTAAAGCAAATTTGCAACTATTTATCAAACCAGGGAATACCAACTCAACCGCATCAACTGCTGGTTACGAATGGGACCCAACAAGGAATCGATTTATTTGCTAGGACTTTTTTAGGGCCCAAGGATGTTGTGGCTATGGAAACTCCTTGTTTTTCCGGAGCTATTGATGCATTTCGCTTCAGTCACGCCGTAATTCAGCCAATACCCATTGACGACGAGGGAATCCGAATTGACATACTAGAAGAACTTGCAACACAAACAAAAATTAAAGCCATATATACGGTACCAACGTACCAAAACCCAACCGGCGCAATCATGTCGCTTCGACGTCGCAAAGACCTGCTTGAGTTTGCGGAAAATAATAATATTCTGATCCTCGAAGACGATCCTCACAGAGAGCTGTCGTTTCCCAATAGTCTTTCCGCCATGAAAACACCTCCAACACTTAAATCATTAGATCGCTCTGGACGAGTAATCTACCTAAAAGGATTTAGCAAATTTCTTTTTCCCGGACTTAGATTAGGAGTTATGGTGGCCCATGGGACTATATTCAATCGCTTGCTGGCGGCAAAATCGATTTCTGATTTGGGATCGCCCTTGTGGCTTCAAAAAGCGCTTGTTCCGCTCTTTGCCAATCCACAGCTGGTCACTTTTATAAAAAACTTGAACCAGAAATTAACGGCTCGAAGCAGCTTGGTTAGTAAGAGTCTTACTGAGAATCTTCATCCGGGCTTTAAATTTAAAAAAATCTGTGGGGGAATGTATCTTTGGCTCACGTTGCCTCCTGAAATATCTGCTGATGACTTGCTTAGTACGGCTCATAACCAGGGGATTCACTATTTGCCAGGTTCTATTTTTTACCCTGGGGAGCCGGAACTCAATCATTTGCGAATTTGCTGGACGAATCTTTCCGATGCAGATCTACCTAAAGCACTGGATATACTTTGCAAGATACTGAACCAGGCCATCGTAAATCCATAAGTTGTATTTTGGAAAAATCAGTATGAGCTCGGTGAACTGCAAAGAAACTATCCTGTATCTATCCATTTTGACACCAAGAAAAATCCAATATATGCTCGGAAATCTTGAGGTAAAAGTCTTGATACTCGAAAATAGCCGCCTTAGTTTCGTCGTGCGTACGAAATCTTCGACCCTAAAGCCATTCTTGCTTTAGTTTGCCCCGCCATGGGGATATTAGGAGATGCCATTATATACGAAACGAGAAGTCGTGTATAATGGCGTTTTGTTATGCGAATAAACAAAGAAGCAGTATTTTGCAAGAAAATAGGAGAAGAATTGTTACAAACCATGTCTCGCTAGCTTTCTTGGATCAATTTTATAGTGTAGTAAACGGAGGCTAAGATGAAAGACTTTTTTACTATTGGAGAAGTAGCGAGGTTATTTAATATTAAAATAGCTACGCTTCGATATTATGACGATATCGGGCTGTTAAAACCTCAGTATATTAATGAACAGACCCATTACCGTTACTATACAACGCAACAGTTTGAACGGTTGAATTCGATAAAATACTTACGGACTCTAGGGATGCCTATCCATAAGCTTCTTGATTTTTTCAATGATCGCGATATTGACAATCTCATGTCTATGCTGAATGCTGAAAAGTTGGAGATTGTCCGCAAAAAGCAGGAACTAGAAAAAATTGAACAGAAAATTTCTCGTCGGCTGAGGCAGTTTGAGGATGCAATGACGACTCCGCTGGATACCGTTTTCGAAGTGGAACTTCCTGTATGGCAGGTAGCGTATTTACGGCGCGAATATGTACTTGGTGATGACATTGAATATCCGGTTTCGGAATTGATTGAAAATAATGGTATAGATGGCGATGTTTTTTTAGGAAAGATCGGTATTTCTATTTCTGTGTCTGATTTAAAGGAGAATCGATTTGACCGATATTCCAGCATTTTTATGATTCTGGAAGAGGAAGATCGAATGGCTGCGTCAGAGGTTACGTTTCCGGCCAGAGAATATCTGCGAATCCGATTTAAGGGTTCTCACCTGGATGCAGCAAAATATTACAAGAAATTATTTGCATATATGAAAGAGCATCATTATGAACTAGTTGATGATTCTATTGAAATTGCATTGATTGATTATGGTATCACGAATGATATAGAGAAGTATGTGACAGAAATATTATTGCCCTATGTCCGCTTATGAATTTCGTAAGCGGGCAATTTTTTTATTGACCCTATAGTTACTAGAGTGTTTATGCTATTGTTAATAGTTTTAAATAGAGGTGTGCAATATGAAAATTTTAATTGTAGGAAATGAAGATCGATACAACAAATATATGCCCGACTTGGAAATTACGCGGAAGATGGAGAAAGTTTTCTGTCCTCGTGGAGCAAGTGATGAAGCGTTACTGCAAGCAGCTCAAGATGCGGATGCGATTGCGATTGATCCCATGTCCAAGCTATCAGGAAACGTGATCCGCCAAATGCCGAAGCTTAAGCTCATTCAATCAGAAGGTGTTGGATTTAACGGTATTGATTGTCGGGCTGCAAAAGAAAAAGGAATTTATGTGTGCAACTGCAAAGGCGCTAATGCAGGCGCTGTTGCCGAGCAGACAATACTGCTTATGTTAGCGCTTTTGCGCAGTACCATAACTGGAGATCGGGTGGAACGGGAAGGCCGACAAATAGAGATGAAAGAGCGGCTGATGTATGAAGGCATTACGGAGCTGGGAGACTGCAAAATTGGTCTTGTCGGCTTTGGTGATATTGCAAAGGCCGTTGCGAAGCGACTGCGGCCATTTGAGTGCGAAATTATTTACTATGACACAAGGAGATTGCCGGAAAACCTGGAAGAGGAATATCATGTATCATATATGGAGCTGAACGAAATGACTCAGGCTTGCGATATTATCAGCCTTCACTGCCCGGTTACAAAGGAAACCGTGGGAATGGTCAATGCTGAATTTCTGGCAGAAATGAAACCAACAGCGTATTTAATCAATACGGCAAGAGGCGACATTATTGATAATCAGGCGTTATATGACGCCATTGTTGCGGAGAAGATTCGTGGAGCCGGTCTGGATACGGTATATCCAGAGCCGACAACCAAAGATAATATTCTTTTGAATTTACCGGAGGAGTTCAAAGAGCGTATTATCTTTTCACCTCACATTGGCGGAATTACAACAAGCTCTTTTCGGCGTGCTCATAAAATAAGCTGGAGCAATGTAAAAGCGGTATTGAATGGCGAACGGCCTCAATATATTGTGAATGGACTGTAAGGTTCTGCGTTGATGTAACAATTTGTAAAGGGGACGCTTATGGAGTCTTTTTATCTGGTACTTACACAGTTGGAAATTTTTACAGTGATGATTATCATTGGCGTTATTGGGATAAAAACAAAAGTTATAAACGAGAATTGTCTGGGGTATTTATCCAGGTTGATCATGCGCTTAATTCTTCCCATTATGATTTTTCACAAGTCAATCAATGGTGCGACCCGCAACGACATTCTTTTTTCCTTTGTAGAGGTTCTTTCATCTGCTATTTTCATGTTTGGAGTGCTGTTTATTACAGGCTTTCTTCTCAAACGGGTATTTTCTTTGCATGGAAATTATGGACGCATTTTTCATGCTTCAACTATGTTTGGAAATGTAGGTTTTATTGGAATTCCTTTGATTTTAGGCGTTTTGCCGGAGCGTGGCATGCTGTATATGGCACTTTTTACTATCGTGGATCAGATGTTGCTTTGGAGTGTTGGGTTTCATCTGACGCTGCCAAAGGAAAAATTGGTTCATAATTCGTTAACGGCGAATCTTAAAAACTTGGCAAATCCAGCCATGATCGGGATTCTTTTGGCTATTCTTTTTATCATCATGGAATGGAAGCTGCCTGTTACGTTAAACAAGGCTCTCGGCGTGGTTGGGGATATGACAACACCACTATCTTTGATTTATATTGGCGGAACCTTTTGTTTTTGCAATGTAAGGAGATTTTTGACAAAGATAGAATACTATTCGATTGTTGTTGTGAAAATGATAGCGGTTCCGTTGGGAGTATTTTCGGTGCTGCGGCTGTTCCAGGTTCAACCGGAAATTATTACATTTATTACATTGCTTGCGGGAATGCCAAGTATGACAGCAATTGCCATGTTTGCACGGACGAATGAATCCGATGAGGAGTGTGCCGTTGGCGCTATCATGATGACGACCATCTTTTGCTTAGTTACCTTACCGCTAGTTGCTTATCTTACAAGTTGTTAAATTTCGATCTTGTCGGGAGTTGCTTGAATAGGTTTTCAATGTACTGGACCTGCATAGAATAGAAATTAGGTGTGCGGAAGAAAAAACTAGCCGTTCCAAACGGAAACGGCTAGTTTTTTGCAAGAAGGAATTATCCGCGATGCGGAAAATCAATATGGTCGTTATATTTTATGAGCAACTTGAGCAATCGCTTGTGAGTGGAATTTCTTTTTTTCGCAAACGAGGTACCGGGTATGCGGCGGGAACCGTTTCTATTTGACGTAATTCCTCAATATAGTGTTGGGGAAGTTTGTGGGCGATGGCGCCTTGAATAATAAGATACAGGTATTCGAAGCTGGGCTTTTTTGGTTCTCTAAGTTCGGCTTTTTTGTACAAGGTTGTCTCTATGCATTCATTCTTTTCGGTAAATACTTCAACTGGATAATGAAAATATTCTCCGGTTCCGTCCAAGCGAACGTCTTGAAAGGTATCTAACTGGTCCCATTCATAGGCCGTAAGTTGATATAGGACTCCCCAAACTTCGGAAGTTTTGTCGGGAACGACCGTTTCTATAGCGCCGTCCCAGACGGCAGAATGTCCATGAAAGCTTATGACGTGATTTTTTAGGCGAGCAAGACCTACCATGTGAGCACCTTTTAAAATGGAGCGCATTGTAGGTTGGTGAAGGTGTATGCCGTAGGCAAAATAAAGGCGTGGAGAGCTTGGCGTAGACATGAGAAAAACCTCCTTTTAATGGTTACTATAAATTGGCATATTGGTAATAAGTGGTGAAAATAAAAATGCCCTAACCGAAAGAATTCGGTTAGGGCATCATAGCCTCTGACTTCATAAAGTAAAAGCAATTTTTTATAGTATAACATGAACTATAATGGTTTACCAGGTTGGTTTATGCGAGCGTTTTCTTGAATGCATGGATCAAAATGTAAATTAGAGGGATTTATTGGTATTTGTAGAAGTCTAGTCCATTAAAGTCTAATGGTTGCTTGTTCGTAATGGTATTCAAAAGAAAGATAAAGCCAACGCTCCCAAAACAAAGGAGGAACAAAGATGATTTCTGTAAGAAAGCTCTTGTTTTACTCGATTATGGCAGTGGTTGTGTTTAGTCCATTTAGCTTGCAAAAAGGCTATGCAGAAGAGAAAAATACCGTATTTGATGCTCATGGTACAGGCATACGGTATCATTTTACCGACACGGATATGGACTTTAATTTTGGCACGCTGGTGTTAGGTGCTACGGTGAACCATGGTGTTGAAATCGGCGAGGCGTTTTATACTGCTTCGCAAATCAAAGACGGGGATGCCGCCAGTTGGCAAAAAGAATGGTATTCGATGGCGGAACGTGTTGAAGCCAGAGGCCGGCAGGCGCTGCAAGCAGGACATACCGTAAGCGCTAGAGATCAATTTCAACGTGCTTCGTATTACTATCGTATTTCCCTACTGGCGATTCTCCCGGACGATCCAAGACTTTTGGAGAGGGCGGAGAAAAGCCGTGAGTTGATGAAAAAAGCGGGCGAATTGTATGATCCCCCTATGGAATATATTGAAATCCCGTACGAAGGAACTGTGATTCCCGGATATTTCCGCAAAGCGAACAATGGGGCTGCTCCGGCTAAAACGTTGATTATGGTTGGCGGCGGAGAGACGTTTGCAGAAGACTTGGTCGTATATATTGCTCCGCAGGCGCATGAGCGCGGCTATAATTTTATGACGGTGGATCTTCCGGGGCAAGGGCTGATGCCTATGCAAGGGAAAACGTTTCGCTCCGATATGAATGTTCCTATGAAAGCGGTTGTTGATTATGCGTTAAGCCGCTCGGATGTTAAACAGACACAGTTGGCCGCCTACGGGTATAGCGGCGGAGGCGGTTTTGTTCCGCAGGCTGCGATGCATGATTCGCGTATTTCAGCCATTGCGATGAATTCCGGCGTAGTGGACGCATATCCTTTGTTTAAAACGATGCCGGCTGTTTTAGCGAAGCAAACTGATATTGACGCATGGACGACGTTCCATCGCAATATCGTTCAAGCTATCTGTTGGCGCTGGGGCGTATCCATGGACAAGCCTTCTGGCTTAGCGGAGGCGAACAAAGGCTTTTCTTTTGATCCGACCATGATTAACGTACCGGCCCTCATTATTGTTGGAGAAGGAGAATATAAGAGCGCTGAAGTACAACGGCAGCAGAAAATCATTATGGACGGACTACCGAATCCTTTGAAAAAAATGATTGTTACGCCGAGTAATGAGGGGGCAACAAATCACTGCATCATGGAAAACCGCAGTTTGGTAGGGCAGGTTCTATTTGATTGGCTGGATGAGGTTCTGCCTGAATAAGTGTATAAAATTCCTCCAGGATGGTGAAACCCATGAACATATCGCTTCGCGTGATGCTGATTTTTTTCTTGTGGTGGCTTTTTGGCGGAATGAATGAGGCCGTGGCGGCGGAGAAATCTCAAACCGGCATTGTGCAACTAGACAGCGGGCCGATAGCGGGAGAAGTTGATAACGAGATTCAAGTTTTTCGCGGTATTCCTTATGCAATGCCTCCGGTGGGCTCGTTACGTTGGAAGCCACCGCAGCCGCCGCAAGCATGGACTTCCGTTCGCCAGTGTCATCAATTTGGTCCGTCTTGCCCGCAACCCAAAGAATCAAGTTCGACCGTGTACAATGAGGACTGTCTTTATTTGAATGTATGGGTGCCGGAAATACGTCATCAAGCAAAACTTCCTGTTATGGTCTGGATTCATGGAGGCGCTTTCAATTTCGGCGGTGCTTCCTTGCCGGAATATGACGGGAAAAATCTTGCGGCCCAGGGCGTTGTGGTGGTAACCATCAATTATCGGTTAGGCCCATTGGGTTTCTTTGCACATCCGCTGCTGAATGAAGAGTCGGGGAAGGGCGTTTCGGGGAATTACGGACTGCTTGATCAGATAGCCGCTTTGCAGTGGGTACAACGAAACATTGCTGCTTTTAACGGCGACTCGGCTCAAGTTACCATCTTTGGTCAGTCCGCAGGCTCCCGGTCTGTTTCCTTGTTGCTGCTCAGCCCGTTGAGTCAAGGGTTATTTAAAGGAGCGATTGCCGAAAGCGGCGGTCCGATTATCGGTTCTGAGTTTTTATCTCCTTCGTTTAATGGAGATAAAAAGAACGTTGAGAGAATGGGCCAAGAATTGGCGCAACGGCTGGGGTGTGCTCAAGCGGACGATGTGTTGGCGGCATTGCGTGTGCAGCCTGCTGAAGAGATTGTAAAAGCAGCGGCTTGCAGCACGGGCTTATTTGACGATGGTTTGTTCTTTGCGCCTGTATTTGACGGATGGGTGCTTCCTGAGAACCCTCATCGTGCTTTACGAGAGGGACATATTCAGGCAGTACCGGTAATAACGGGTAGTACTGGGAATGAAGGCGCGCTGTATTTAACGCAAGAATCTTCGTTAACGCGTCTGCACTATCAAAAGTACTTTGATAGTCGTTTCGGGGAATTTTCAACGCAAGCGATGCAAGTCTTTACTGCGCTAACGCAAGAAGAGATTGGGCCTGCTATTGATAAGGTCATCACCGTGGGCGCCAACGCCTATCCGGCTCGCTTGACCGCGCAAGCAATCGAACAAAAAGGAAGTAACGCGTATCTTTATCACTTTACGCGCATTCCAAAGACGGCGTTGGCTAGCAAGGCGGGGGCGCATCATGGCGTGGAGTTGGCCTATGTATTTGGCAACATGAAAAAGGAAGATGGCTATAATGAAGCAGATCAAAGACTTTCGCAGTATATGATGCGGTACTGGGTCAATTTTGCTAAAACAGGTAATCCAAATGGGGAGGGGCTTCCTAAATGGCCCCTTTATAAAGCCGCGGAGGATTTGACTCTAGATTTTGGCGATCCAATAATCGTCAAGCAGCATTTATTTCAGAAAGAGATTCAATTTATTGAAACCATTATGTCTGCTAAGAACTCCATCGAAGAAGAAAGTTGGTAATTGAAAAATTTACGGCTCTGCCATTGTTCACTTTCGATTATATCGTTCCAAGCGTTGCGAAAGTGTTCCGGTATGCAGTTCGAACAAATGATTGTCGAAGTCGTAAAAATATAAGGAACGTCCTTCGCCGTCCACGCGCGGGCGAGGCGGCTTGAAATCTACGCCTAGTTTGCAGACGCGCCCCTGATAGGTCTCAAAATCGGCTTCTGATATTTTAAAAGCAACATGGTTGTAGGTGCGAGTGGGGAGGGATGCCCCCTCCATAACGGCGATCCATTGGTTGTCAACCATGAAGAATTTTTCTTTTGATACGGAAAAGGTGGCATCTCCGCTGGTATACACTTCTTTGGCGCTAAAGATTTCTTTGAAAAAAGTTGTCGCAAGTTCCAGGTCTTTAACAATAAACGTGATATGGCTGATGCCTTCGATCATGGGAGTTCCTCCGATGCATTCGTTGGACGTGTTTCAACGGACACGATTTGATTGAGCTTGCTATTCGGCTCTTCGCCGTTGGCTATGCGGTTTATATTTTGTATAAAGAAGTCATATCGTTTTTTGTGGAATTTGCGGCCATCAGGCAGGCCCGCTGTATGAGGCGTAAGTAGCACGTTATCCAGAGTACGAAGCTCACTGGCCATTGGGAGCGGTTCCGACTCAAACACATCGAGGCATGCGCCAAGTATGTCTCGATTTTTTAATGCGTCAATTAAGTCGCTTTCTTTGACGATACCGCCGCGGGCGGTATTAATGAAAAGTGCAGTTTGCTTCATTCTCTTGAATACGTCTTTGTTGAAGAGATGCTTGGTTTGCTGCGTCAGGGGTACGTGAACGCTTACGATGTCCGCTGTGCGGATGAGCGTATCAAAGTCCGTTATGGTTACAGATCCGTCAGAGGACGCAGAGGGATTTCTGACACAGGCCAGCACGTTCATATCAAAGACCTTGCAAAACGCAGCCACTTTTTTGCCAATGGCGCCCAAGCCGACAATTCCTATCGTTTTGCCCGCTAGCTCGCTTCCGGTATAGTTCAGTTGATTTTCATCCAGCTTATTTTTCATGAACGCATCAAGAAATGGTATGTTTTTATAGTAAGACAATAGCAGCGCTAGGACGTGCTCGGCTACGGCCTGGGCGTTTACGCCAGCGGCGTTGGCGGCCCAGATGCCGCATTGCGTGCAGGCATCAATATCTACATTATCAAAGCCTGCGCCCGTTTGCACCAGCTTCAAATGGGGAGCGGCAGAAAGCAGACGGTGGTCTACTTTGATATGCTCCGGTATGAGTACTTGGCAGTCTTTTATGTGCTGCAGTACATCTTCTCCTTGAGGGACGATCACAACATCCCAGTTTTCGGGAAAGTGATTTGTAACGGTTGCTTTTGAGGTATCGCTAAAATGGCCGACGATGAGAATCTTCATGGTGAAACCGCCTTTCTAGCTTGCGTAGCAAGAAATAATGAGAGCTTCTTTTTTTGTCTTCTATTGAAAAATTTGACCGGCGTCATTATTAATGATAATTTTAAACATAGCGGATTACCAGCCTTTTTATCTTGCTTACAGGAATGAGTCGCGGAAGAACTGTCTTTTTGCAATTTTGACGGGAGGAAGAAACATGGAACTCGAAAACATTAAGACCTGTATTTTGAACAGTATCCCTTACCCGATTTTATTTGTTAATTGCGACCATATTATAACGTATATGAACGATGCCGCCCAATATCATTATCACAAAGAACGAGGCTATGACAATTTGCTGGGCAAGTCTTTATTTACTTGTCACAACGAAAAGTCAAAGCAAAAAATATTGGAAGCCTTTGAAAAAATTAAAAATCATGGAAATGAGGTTTTTATTGGCGTAAGCATAAAAAACCAGAGAATATATATGAATCCGGTGCGTGATGAGCATGGCGAGTTAATCGGTTATTTTGAACGATTTGAGCTTAATCTAGAAAGGTAAAAGAGCTAATAACCGTACTTGGTTTCTAACTTCAAAGCTCAGACTCTCTATGACCCAATAAGTTTGGCGATGAATGGCGTCGTTGAGACTATATAACAGAAATAGCATTGTCTTACTATCCAGAGATGACAGATTTGTTTTGTGGGATAATTTTCCTATAAAAAAGAGGTTTTGGTACTGCTCTTGTAAAAAAATGAGACTGTTGACTTGGCTAAATAATGATGATAATATCAGAATGATGTAAACTGGGTATTTGTAGGTATTAGTAAATGCGCATTGTCAAACAAATTAATACTCAATGTAAGATGTTACATTACTTACGGTAAAAAACGTATAGCTGTATGGAGTTTGCTGATAAATCGTTGAAACTATGAGTATTGAAATTTAAAAGTGTTCAAGTTGTATGATGTGAATAAGTTTTAAATGCAATATATCATAGTAGTAAAATTATATATAACTAAGTTATGCTCGGCAGAGTCTTGCAAAAAGATAAAATCTGATTTGTTTGATGAAAAGCCTGCACTGTAAAAGTGTAGGCTTTTTATTTTTTGAAAAAAACTTACATTGAAATAATTTATATTTATGAGGCAAGAGTTAGTGTGAAGACTAGCGCTGCTCCTAGGAGGAGGGTTTTGTAGTGAAGTTTTATGCAATAAACCGCCCTAGGCGGTGGATGGCTTGCATATTTCTTAATCTAGTGCCAGGCGTCGTGGTTTCCTTTTTTGATATATCCAATCCGACCTTGCTTTTGGGAGCCATTCAAGCTGTTTCTGTGCTGTTTGGAGGTCTTTATTGTGGATTTTTTTCAGGATTCGCTAGCTTAGCTTTTTGCTTCTGTTATTTCTCAGAAGCAAGTACTATATTGAACTTTTCGGAGAAAAATTTTGCTAGGCTTATCGAAATAGTGGTGTATATTGTTATGATATATTCTTTGCTTGGTTATTATTGTTACCAATTTGAAAAACGTATTCGTGAACTGGAGAAAGCGAATAGCGAGTTAAAACAATTATGTGTTTTAGACGACCTTACTGGAATTGCCAACAGGAGATTCTTTAATCAAATGCTGAAAAAAGAGTGGGGAAGATGCTTGCGAGAAAAAAAGAAGCTCTCTTTTTTGATGATGGACGTCGACTTTTTTAAAAAATACAACGATATATATGGTCATCCGCAAGGGGATATATGTTTAAAAAAAATTGCTAGAGTGATTCAAGAAAAGTGTTTTAGGCCGGGAGATGTGGTTGCGCGATATGGCGGCGAGGAGTTTGCTTGTTTGTTGCCTGATACGGATGAGAATGGTGCAAAATACGTTGCGGAGATATTGCGACAAGAGGTAGAGAACCTTCAAATTGTACATGATGGCTCCAGTGTAAATGAATACATAACGATTAGTGTGGGGTTGATAACGCAATTACCTACAGCGCAAGATACTATAAAAGAAATGATTAGGCGAGCGGATTTTGCGTTGTACCAAGCAAAGAAAAATGGAAGAAATAGAATTGCTGTGTATTGTAATGAATGTGAGCAGGCTAATACGGATATAAGGTGGTAAAGCAAGCTCACTATTATTTAGGGGTGTCAAATTTGGATAATAAAAGAGCAAGGTGTCTAGAAGCAATAAAATTGGATCGATTATTAAATAAACACATACTTTATATGAAGGAAATACAGGCTCAATATGAATTGCCGGAATTTGTAGCATTCCGCTGGCTCGCTGTACGGAAGAATGTCCAAATTGGTCTTTTTGCCAGCCCGATAAAGAAATGGGAAAGGATTATAGTAAGTGAATTTTTGCAAAAGCATCCATTTCAGGAATATAGAAATTTATATCTCAAATTGATGAGAGAAATTGCTGTTCCAAAGCTTGAAGAATTGTATCAAACTCCAATTCCTCATTACTATCTCTTTAAGGGACGCGTTGACTCACGGCTTGCTTATAGTTTTTCCGTGAAATTTTTTGGGACGCCATTATTTAAGGGGATTGGCGCAGATAATTATCAAAAAGAAGAAACACTGGCGTCTAAACTATCGCAAAAAATGCGTGATGATTTTGGAAAGGGACCTAAACAAGTTTCTGTGTATATTTTTGAAAAACAATTAGTTCTTTTCGTCATTTCTGAACTTTTACCTGTAATCAATGCATTGTTTCTCAAAAATCAAGAGAGGCACAAAATTTGGTGTGATGTAGTGAAAACGACTATTTTAGAAGAAGTAGGAAATATGTTCAGTGAAATTTATCCTGGCGTGCCGGAGGTTTTTGTTGAATTTGATCATGAAAGTCAAAAGACTATTTTATTAGTATTAATGTGTCCTATTGCGGAGCTTCATGCATTGTAAAATAGAGGATTAAGAACCAAGGTGACATACATATTGATTTACAAGGGCCGAAGGCACTTACAAAAGGCTAGATTGAGGCATACCCGATTTGCCGGACACGGAAAAGTAAAAGTTAGGGTATCTAACTTTGGAGTGTCCGAGAATGCCTCAGTACCTGATTCGCGGCTGATGATTTCTTGGGTTGAGCAGGCGCCCTTGTCAAATCCTGAATCGAGAAGTATACTGGCAACGTACGGAAAGGGGGGATGCGCAGTGACGATGACAGCGATTTATTTGTGTTTGACTGTGATCTTTGCTTCGACGGTACAGGCGGTTAGCGGCTTCGGCTTTAATATCGTTGGCGCACCTCTGTTGATGTTATTTATTGCTCCTAAGCAGGTGATTAGTTTAACGATTTTCGGCGCACTGATCTTAAATCTCATGGTGATTCATAAGACAAGGGGTCAGGGAGATTTCTATTTGATTTTGCCTATGTTTGCTGCCAGCATAGTGGGGGTTCTTCCAGGCGTGTATTTCCTGAATTTGGTGGACGGAGCAATGCTCAAAATAGTGGTGGGGACCATTGTAATCCTCATGTCGATTGCACTGGCTGCTAATTTTTCTGTGCAGATTCGTCGTCAACGCTTGGCTTCCATTATCGCCGGAGGCATCGGCGGATTTATGGGCGGGGCGACAAGCATGAGCGGGCCTGTAGTGGCGATGTTTCTCATGAATCAAAAGCAGGATAAAGTAGCTTTTCGGGCCAATTTAGTGCGGTTCTTTTGCCTAAATAATATTGTTATTCTAGGAACTATGTATTTTATGGGAGTTATGGATGTTGCCGTATTACCTTTGATTAGCTATATTGTGCCAGGAGTTCTTATTGGTACCTGGCTGGGGGAAAAGGCATTTCATCGCGTTTCTCCGGCTGTCTTTCGCCAGGTTGTTATTATGGTGCTTATTAGCTGTGGCTTGATGAGCGTAGGGCCGGAGGTAGTTAAGCATTTTCTCTAGAAGACGCCTCGAATCATGGGAGTAATGTAAAAAAGAAGAACTGCAGCACCATGTGTTGCGGTTCTTCTTTTTTTACGGAAATTGATGACCTGTGTAAGAAGGAATTTTGCAAAGCAAATTAGAAATAATTGTAAAAAATGACAGGGTACACAGAAACTTCTTGCTAGCGTAGGGATACAGTGGATCGGCTATTTTAAATTGCTCAGAAACGAGTCCTATAACGACAAGGAGGTAGTAGTATGAAAAAAATCATGACCCTGGTCGGAATCGCCTTGCTGGTATTCACTCTGGCGGGTTGCGGCGGAACCGACAAAACGAGCACGTCTTCATCCAACCAGCCGACAGCCAAACAGGAGTCGGCAGCGGATCTTTTAGCTAAAGGAAAGAACCTTCCCGGACTTACCTATGATTACACGATGAAAGTAAAGGAAGGCCCTGCTATGACCGGCAAGGTCTGGCTGTCTGGCAAGAAAATGAAAACAGAAGCCACGATGGAAAATCAAAAGATAATCACGTTTCTTGATGGGGAAGCCAATGTAATCTATAATTACATGCCCAGCCAAGCTAAGATTATGAAAATTCCTTTTGACCCGACGAAAGCAGCCAAATCGCCTGATCAGTACAGCCAAGAGACAGATGCGACCAAGGTGAAAATTTTGGAAACCGTCAACTATGACGGCGTGACGTGCAAGGTCGTGTTGAGGGAGGAAAAATCCGGTCAAAGTCAGGTCAAAATGTGGGTGCGCGAGGACTACGGCATTCCTGCAAAAGTTGAAGTGATGGAAGCTGGAGTACTTCAGATGACTGCTGAGTACAAAAATATAAAAGTCGGTTCCGTGCCGCCGGAAACATTCGCATTGCCCCAAGGCGTTCCGGTTATTGATATGGGCGAAATGATGAAGCAAATACCAGTGAAGCCGTAGAATGTGTGGTGACAAACTAAAGACATATTAAAGATATAGTTATCGTATTCTAAGGTTCCGTAGCGTAAACTAGCCTGGTCTGAGAGGAAACGACGGTCTAGCGATTGTAACACGGAGGGTTAAAAGCCCGGGCGAGTAGCTGCTAATGGCAGTTATTTTTCCGGGCTTTATTTTTTAGTTGCATTAAGGAATGGGGGCGGTAATAAACTATGAATAAACCGCAATAGATGAAAGAATTTTCCGCCTTTTAAAAAGAGGCGACGTAGGATACAATGTAATTGTAATAAAATTCCAGGCGAGTGGTGTAATAATAAAAAAATGGAGGTTTCGTTATGAGAAAATTATTAGTTTCATTGCGTAATTCACTCATTATCATGGGAACCATTTTTTTGTTTATGGCTGTCTTTATCCTCACGACTGGTTTTGCAGCTGCGGTGACAGGGGCCAGTGCTAACCAGCCGACTGTTTACCAAAAAATCGATTCTGATTTTATTAACAATGATGCCAAGCTGGCTAAACCTTTGCAGTTTCAGAAGATACCGCTCAAAGGGATTGTCGACTATTCTTCCTATGTAACGTTGACGGGCAATCAAGACGGCTGGGGCGGATGCATCGGGCGTTCCATCGTTCATACTATGAATATTTTAAATGAAATGAAACACCCCTATACGCCAGATCTTTCGTTTTGGTATCTGCACGTTCGACAAGAGCAATTAGCTAATGGCGGGCCGGTAAATACCAAGTATTTATTGGAAAATTACGGCTTGTGTCCAGAAGCTACGCTTCCCTCGGACTACGATAAAGCTGCTATTATTAACGGTGTTTTCGGGTGGGGCAATATGCCAATGCCTAACGCTACTATAGATACTGAAGCCCGCATCTATAAAATAAATCTTTTCAGTGACCCGATTACCCCTTCGGTCGAGACTATGAAATATCTTTTGGATAAAGGACCGATTCTTGCTGAAGGTAAGATTGTTAAGATTCAAGGCCCCAATCCAACGGAAGGTCACTGTATAACCGTAGTGGGCTACAATGACTTGACGAAGAGCTTTAAATGCCTTAATAGTTGGGGCGATACTTGGGGGCCGCATGGAAATGGTTATTTTGACATCGGTTATGATGAAGTAGCGACTAATTTTACGGCAATCCGGTATATTGAAAGCGGTGCGGCGGAGCGTTTGGGAACCAAGGATGCTTTCACTGCTCGCATCTGGATCGATAGTCAGGGCGTTGGCCGTCGGAATCTTACCGTGGCAATCGGGCGCGAAGGTCAAGGGTCCAAGACGGTGTGGGATACACCTAACAAAGTAAACTGCGTGGATAATAGCAATACGCTCAAAATTGACGTTCCTATGCCTCAATTTGTGTTTTCAGTAAAAGAAAATGCCGCGCGGTGGTATGTTGATATAACCAATCATGGCAACAGCCCAATAAAAGTTAAAGAGTTGACTTTGGCTCGTCTGGTCAAGAATGCAGACGGAACCACCGCTACTAAACTTCAAAAATATCCCGAAAGCAACATGGTTATTGGCGCACAATCTACGGTGAAGTATTATTTTGCTAATGAAATGGTACAAGTACTTCAAAGGGCTAATTTCCCTAAGTGATCTTAGTTAGAATTAGGGAATAAAAACGAATTGAAAAACCGCTTGATGTTGCTTTATAGTCTACAACAAGCGGTTTTTTATTACTCTTCGACGAAAAAAGATGTTACAGTAGTAGGCAGAGGAAAGTAATTTTTGGATTGCGTAGAAAACGGGAGGAAAATAATGAACACAAGCTTGCAAGTTCAATTTTGCGGGATTCAGCTGGAAAATCCTTGTCTGCTCTCTTCGGCTTCGCCGACGCAAAGCAAAGAAGGGATTGCGAAAGCGTTTAAGCTGGGTTGGGCGGGGGCGGTAACTAAGACCTGTGTTCCTGAAGAGCTGAGCAGTCCTGACGCTCCGAATCGCTTTGCAGTATTGCGGAACAAGGACCGAGAGATTGCAGGCTTTGAAAATCTCGAAGGAATGACGCAAAAACCGGTAGCGTATTGGGAGCGTGCTATATGCGAGTTGAAGGAAGAGTTTCCTTCTAAAGTTATTATTGCCAGTATGATGGCGGATACAAATCTGGAATCATGGCGAAAACTAGCGCGACGTTTGGAACATGCGGGGGCGGACGCTTTGGAGCTAAATCTATCTTGCCCGCATTTTCGTTTAGAGGATCAGATGGGAGCGGTTGTAGGCAAAAACGAAGAGAAGGCAGCTGCTATTGTCGCTTGTGTAAAAAGAGAAGTAACCATTCCGGTTCTGGCTAAGTTGACGCCGAATGTCAGCAGTATTCAGGATGTGGCAATGGCAGTGGTCAAAGCCGGTGCGGACGGCATAGTGGCAATTAATACTGTGCAAGCCCTTCTGGGCGTAGATGTTGATACTTTGGAGCCGCTGCCTGCCGTTAGCGGATACAGCGCATTTGGCGGTTATTCGGGTAGTGCGGTTAAACCAATCGGCTTGCGCTGTGTGGCGCAAATTTCTCAAGCAACCGATGTTCCGATTCATGGCGTAGGAGGAATTGCAACCTGGCGGGATGTCATAGAGTATATGGCGGTAGGGGCTAGCTGCGTCCAGGTGTGTACGGCGGTAATGCTGGAAGGGTATTCTATTATTACGCCGTTGCTTCGTGGCCTGGAAGAATATATGCAAAAAAAAGGCCTGCATAGGCTGCAGGAAATTACTGGGGCGGCGGTACCGAAACTAGTTGCTCGTGAACAATTAAATATGAACTGGGCTGTGCGCTCGACGGTTGTTGCTCCCGAAGCTTGCGTGCAGTGCGCAAAATGTATGGTGGCTTGTCAGGAGAGCGGCAAGGCGGCGATTTGCTTTGTTAATCAGAAAGTGACCATTGATCGGCAGCGTTGCGATGGCTGTTCTCTCTGCACTCATGTATGCCCTTGCGGGGTGTTGGCGTTGCGCTAGGGGATTTGCCTAGCCTAGGCAGATAGTTGCCTAGGGCGGAATTTGCAACTTTTGGTCGCGAATCTTGTTTGCTGAAATGGGAAAAACAGTGAAATGGAGCTGGCGTGCTATGATGGACATCTTAGGCACTGCATGGTTTATTGGAGCTATTTCCTTTTTAGTGGGGTTTATTGGGCCCATCTTATTTTCTACCAGCAATTTGGGACCGCTGCTGGGCATCTTTATAACGGGACCCCTTGGCTTTCTTATGGGAGGGGTTATTGGCTTTTGGCGCTTGCTTGCGGATTCCGGGCGTAACCTGAAGCGAAGCGACTGGGGAACTTTTTTTGCCATCTGGTTGCTTATGTTGGGCTGGTATGGCTTGTTCTGTTGGTTTGGTTTTTTTGTAATCTGGTGCATAGCGATTTTGCAGGTGGTCTGTGCTGCAGGAACTGCTTTTCTTTATTGGCGGCGAAACCGGGAAAACTGGCTTGTCAAGCAACAGCGTTTTTATGTATGGCTGGTGGCAGCGCTGTTTCTTATTGGCACTGAGCTGTTTCCTCCAGTCACGCATCCATGGTGGGCAAAGCCTCATGACGGATATTTGCAGGAAGTACCTTTGGTTGCTTATGTTGGAGATGAAAGAATGGATTCGAGCCGTAAGACGCCGCAACTGGCTATTGATCGTCCGCAGTTATTGATTTTTTGGGCGGGTATTATGACTGCGGCAGTCATTGGAAGCTATGGGCGAAGCAATGAATAAAATGTACAGATACCTAAGACAAGGAAGTTTTTGCTCCGTCTTGGAGAAGTGAAAGCAGGCTCGCAACCGCGCGGGACTGCTTTTTATTTTTATGGAAGGCCGTCCAGATGCTGAAGGTGGAACGGGGAACATTGGCAAATTCTAGAAGCGTCCCTGCTTCCAGCAATTCTCGCACTAGAAGCAAAGGCATAGCGCCGCAGCCGAGACCTTGAAGGATGGCGTTTTTCATAGCTTCCGATTCGCTGTATTCGATGGTGGCTTTGATTCCTTTTTGTCCCAAGGTTTTCTCATAGAGCTGATAAAACAGTCCGCCGGCGCGATAGGAGAGCAAGGGATAATCGGCAAGGCGGGAACTATGCTGATGTTCTTCCAGCAGATTGGGGTGTATAACCCAGACCAGTTCTTCTTCAGACAACTTGAATCCAGTTAGTGCGGGAGCGGTGTTTTCGTTTTGAATGAAACCCAAGTCGAAGCGGTTTTCGAGGATGCCTTCTTCTACTTCGGAAGCATTAGCGCAAAGCTCCAACGATACGGAGCATTGGGGGGACTGTTGCTGGAATTTTTTGAGGAAGGGCAGCATCAAGTGATTGATCATGGCGGCGGAAATTCCCAAATTAATTTGACTGGGATGAAGGCTCAAGGCTTGTTCGGCTTCGGCATAGGCGCTCATCAGCTTTTCAGCATAGGAAATTAGTTCGCGGCCGGCTGCTGTAATAAAAAGCTTTTTGCCAACTCGTTCGAAGAGGAGAACGCCAAAATGTTGTTCCAAGGCACGGATTTGTCCGGTGACTGCTGGCTGGGTAAAATTTAGACGGGATGCTGCCTGGGTCATGTTGCCCAATTTAGCGACCGCCAAAAAGGTCTGGAAAAGCTGAATGTCCATAGGGCGCCTCCTAGGTATAATGAACGTACTCTAAGCTTAATATACGCAATGATCTGGGTGTATTCCTTCTGCTAAGATTATATTATAAGCAAGAAAGTCGGATTCTGTTGTTTAGGCCTTCCTTGAGTGCTTATAAGGAATGCTTATGGATATGATAATTACTGCCGATTTCACAAAACAAGCATCAAGAGTTACACTATGAGTGAACCAGGAACAATGGATGATGGGTTTTGCAAAGGGAGGGATTTTCCATGGGTGTGGTAGTAAGCGCATTATTAATGCTGAGTGTGTACGTCGCTTTTCGCGTGTTTGTTTGGGAGGCTCTTGAAGTTTCACAAAAACAGGAAGCGGAAACTCGTCGATTAACGCGGATGAGACAGGCAATGCAATCCGTTCATACAGCCGGGTAAGTTGAGAAAAACATATTGTATAATGCAAAAGTCCTTGGAGCTAGCTGCTTCAAGGACTTTTGTGCGTAGGGCCGCGTCTTGTTGGCAAAGGAGTGCGACCGCAGAAAAATTAAAGGAAATGATTTGCTAATGCGCGAATAATTATTATTAAAGAAAATATAGATCGTGCTGGAATGAAGGCGAAGCAGAGACGGCTGCGTACGGCAGCAGGCAATTTTATTATAGAGAGGGACACCGCGTATGATAGATGAAGCCGGTAAAGAAATTGATTTGAACGCGACACTGGCGGAATTAGTATCGGCCATTATTCGGCCGGGTATTACCTTTGCTGAAATGTACCAAATTGTCTTGCAAAAATCACAGGCCTTGACCGAAAGCCAGCATGGCTTTGTTTCCTCTATTGATCCTAATACCAATGCGCATGTTAGTGATACATTGACAGAAATGCGTAAGGATGTTTGCTCCGTGAGTTCAGCTTTATATGCACTGCCAGAGGGGCCGCATCACCTTTATCAGGGGCTGTGGGGGCATTCCTTGAATACGAGAGCAGCCTATTTTACGAATAATCCTGGGGAGCATCCGTCGGCGCGAGGCTTGCCGGAAGGGCATGTTCCGTTGATTAATTTTTTATCGGTACCCGTCCTGTTTGCGGGGGAATTACTGGGGCAAATCGCCTTGGCTAATTCTTCCCGAGATTATACGCAAGAAGACCTTGAGATAATTTCTAAAATAGGGAAAGTATATGCCATTGTGCTCCATAACAAGCAGCAGGAGAATGATCTGCGTCATAGCGAAGAACGGTTTCGCCATATGATCGAAGGCGCTCCTTTTCCAATTGTTGTCTGTGGGTTGGAGGAATATTCGATTCTCTATTGCAATCAGTTGGCTGCAGGTTTTTTCAACGTATCGCAAGAAGAAGCGATGCTTTTAAAAATTACGGATTTTTATGTGGTACAGAAGGAACGCCTAAAATTGTTTGCTGAACTGCGAAAGAAAGGGAAGGTATTAGGGCGGGAACTGCGGCTTAAGAATAGTGAGGGCCAAATTTTCTGGGTAATCGCATCGGCGGTAAAAATGGAATGGTTTGGCAATCCGGTAGTTATGGTGGCGATTAATGATATCAGCGCCAGAAAAAAGATGGAAGAAGAATTGCAGCGTTTGGCAACGACCGATACCTTGACAGGCATTTTGAATCGACGTCAGTTCTTTGTCTTAGGCGAGCAGGAGGTAGAGCGTTCGCGCCGCTATAGTAGAGAATTGGCCTTGCTTTTATATGATATTGATCATTTTAAACAAGTAAACGACACCTTTGGACATCAGGCAGGCGATATCGTTTTGCAAGAACTTGCTAAACTTGTACATGCGCAGTTGCGCAAGAATGATCTTGAAGGGCGCGTAGGGGGCGAAGAATTTGCTATTTTGCTGCCGGAAACATCAATTTCTGAGGCAGTAGTGTTGGCGGAGCGCATCCGGGAAATTATTGAAAGTGTTGCCATCAACATAGGCGAAACGTCTCTGCATATAACCGCGAGCTTTGGCGTGGCCAGCGTTGAAGAGGCGGATGTATCCTTGGATTCGGTTTATAAAAGAGCGGATAGCGCCTTATACGAGGCAAAAAATGCCGGGCGGAATTGCGTTCGAAGAAAGTAACAAAAACCTTGAAACGAACGTATGTTCCGTGATACAATGCAGATAAGGATGTGAGTGTAAAAAGGAAGTGGCCGTAGTGGATGTGTTCGAGAAGCTGAAAATTTTAACAGATGCAGCCAAGTATGATGTGGCCTGCACGTCCAGCGGCGTGAACAAGCGGGCGCAAGCCGGGCAAATAGGGAGCGCTGCCGCCGCTGGCATCTGTCATAGTTTTTCCGCAGATGGGCGCTGTATTTCTCTTTTAAAGGTGCTGCAGACCAATGTGTGCATCTATGACTGCCAATATTGCGTCAATCGCTGTTCGAACGACACGGCGCGCACTTTTTTTACGCCCCGGGAGCTGGCGGAATTGACGATTAACTTTTACCGGCGCAATTATATTGAAGGCTTGTTTGTCAGCTCGGGCGTAATCAAAAGCCCGGACTATACCTGCGAGCAATTGATTGCCACGCTGCGTATTTTGCGGGAGGAGTATCGCTTTCACGGGTATATCCACGCCAAAGCCATTCCAGGCGCCGATCATCGGCTAACGGATCAATTGGGATTGTTGGCGGACCGAATGAGCATTAATATAGAGCTTCCTTCGCAGCGCAGCCTGGAACTGTTGGCTCCCAACAAGTCAAAACAGGCGATTTTAGCGCCTATGAAGCATATCAAAGAGAGAATCCTAGAAAACACTACTGACATTGTCAAATATCGTCATGCACCCAAGTTTGCGCCAGCAGGGCAGAGTACCCAGATGATTGTTGGAGCGACACCGGATACGGATCGGCAGATTCTTAATTTGACGGAAGGACTGTATAAGTCTTATCAGTTGAAACGCGTATTTTTTTCCGCCTATACGCCGGTAAATGAAACAGCTTTGCTGCCGGCGTTAGATACGAAACCGCCGCTGTGGCGGGAGCACCGGTTGTACCAGGCGGACTGGCTATTGCGGTTTTACAATTTTACGGCGCAAGAACTTCTGGACGAGAAGAATCCTAACTTTAATCCGTTCCTAGATCCCAAATGCCAATGGGCGCTGCAGCATCCGGAATGTTTCCCCGTAGACGTTAATCGGGCGAGTTATAAGGAACTTTTGCGCGTGCCGGGTATCGGCGTGATCAGCGCGAAACGGATTGTGGCATCGCGCCGCATGGTGGTGTTGCGTCTTGACGGTCTAAAAAAATTAGGGGTTGTGTTAAAGCGCGCGCAATATTTTATTACCTGCGGCGGGATAGGAGCAGCAGAGCTGCGAACTAAGCGCTCTCAAGTGGTACAAGCGCTGCTGACCGATTCGGAAGGAAGAAGCGTGCGGCGGGAAACGGCTTTAGGAGAACAGCAAATGTCGTTGTTTGGTGAGCCGGAAGGTCTCGGCGCGGGAGAGGCCAGAGAGGAGGCATTCTTATCATGCATGCGCGCTCTGAGCTGATTTATCGCTATGACGGTACGCTAGACGGATTGCTGTGCTGCGTATTTGAAAGCTATGCCCATAAAGAACTGCCAGGAGATATTGTGATACAAGGGGAAGCGGTGGAAACGCTGCTTTTTGAAGGAAAAGCGATTCCGATAGACCAGGAAAAAGCGCGGCGGGTTCGCGTATCGATTCCTCAGAAAATTTGCCCGGAAGCTTGGGAGTTTGTGCAAAAAGCGTTTCTTACCTGCCTGCCTCGTAAGGAAGTATACTTGCTGCTTTTTTTGCGCTTAGGCTATCGGCATGGTTCGGAAGTAATGCAGATGCTGGCGGATGATACGGTGCATACTTTGTTTAAGGCGGTGCGCCATTTAGAAAGAGAAAGCCATCTATTTAAAGGCTTTGTTCGCTTTGTGGCTGGTAACGGTGTATTAGCGGCCCAAATTGAGCCGAAGAACTTTGTCTTGCCGTTGCTGGCGGAACATTTTTGCCAGCGTTTTCCAGAAGAGCGCTTTATGATTCATGATCAAAGTCATGGCGTGGCTTTGGTATATCAGCCCTATCAGTACCGGATTTGTCCGGTAGAAGAACTGGAGCTGCCTGCGCCGGATGCAGAGGAGCAAACCTACCAAGAGTTATGGAAACTGTTTTACAAAAGCATTGAAATTAAGGCGCGTCATAATCCGCTTTGTCGCAGGACGCAAATGCCGCAACGCTATTGGAAAAACATGACGGAAGTGGCTTCCGAGGTTGCCAGGCTGCCGGGAGGCGGCAAGAAAGATAAGCTTCTTCAAGAACCTCTGTGGAAACTAAAATAGTTTTCTCCCCAAGACCGCGCAAGCGGTTTTTTCTTTTTATAAATAAATTTGAAACTTGTGACAAAAACGAAAGGATTTGGGAAAGATACTGCGAATAAGTACAACATCCTAATGTTATGTTATATTTGGCGGAATCACAAACCAAACAAAGGAGGGTGAAGGAATGGAAAACATGGGTGCTGTAATGGGCGAAAAGCCCACAAAACAGAGGGTCATTCTTGTCTTGATTTTATTGGTTACCCTGCTGATTGCCTATTTAGATCGAGTCAATGTTTCCGTGCTGTTGGCGGATAACACGTTTCTTAGCGACATGGGCATCAAAGGACAGCCGGTGCAGATGGGCCTGCTTATGACCTTATTTTTAATTGCTTATGGTATTTCCAACGTTTTTCTCAGCCCCATTGGAGACTACTTAGGACCAAGGAAGGCTATGTGCCTTTCCATCTTCTTGTGGTGTCTGTCGCTCTTTATCGGCGGCATTGCGTCGACCTTCACCATCATGCTGGCCGCTCGTGTCATCCTTGGTATCGGGGAGGGCATGCATTGGCCTATGCAGAGCAAGTATGTCAAGAACTGGTTCCCGCCCCACGAAAGGGGCAAGGCGAACGCTGTGTGGGTGGTCGGTCTGATGGCTGGACCAGCGTTGGCTATGCCGTTTTTGACTTGGGCCATTCAGTCCTTTGGCTGGCGCACCAGCTTTTTCATCCTTGTTGGCTTTGGATTGCTGCCTCTGATTCTATTATGGTTTTATACGACTGATCATCCGCATCAGCATAAAGGGGCCAATCAGGCGGAACGCGATTTGATTGAAGAAGGCCAAAAAGCTGAAAAAGAGCTGGAGGCGCAGGCGGGCCACAGTACGTTGTGGGATAACATGAAAGCTTTTATTTTCGATTATCGCTTTTGGCTGGTCACTCTGTACTATTTTTGCTTGGCCTCGATCTTCTGGGGAACCATGGCTTGGCTGCCTTCGTACCTAAAAGTGGCGCGAGGGTTTTCTTGGGCCGCTATGGGCGCTTGGTCGTCGCTTCCCTATGTCCTCGGTATTGTCAGTGTTTTGGCGTCTGGCTATATTTCCGACAAAATCGGTCGCCGTGCGCCGCTGTGTTTCGTGTCCATGCTTGGCGCGGCAGCGGGAATCTATTTCGGCGCTTATGCGCCGGATAACACAACAGCCGCTTTATTGATTTCCGTAGGCATTGCTTCGATTGGCCTTGGGATTGCTCCGGCTTGGGCTATGGTGCAGCACATTGTGCCCGGCAAGGCTATTGGAGCTGGCGCCGGTATGATGAACGGCGTTTCCAACGGAGGTTCGGCTTTTTCACCGGTGCTTATAGGATTCTTTATCAGCGCTTCAGGCAGCTATGTTGGAGGGTTGATGTTCTTGGTTGGTTTAGGAATACTTGCAGCTTGTTGTGCAGCTGTACTGGCGTACCAAAAATATTAAAACAAACAACAACGCCCGGTTCTAAATGAGCTGGGCGTTGTTGTTTGTTTCCTTCTACGATTGTTAACTTGAAATTTGCACGTGGTTTACTTTTGGTGAGAGATGCGATATGATAAAGACAAACGTCAATAGGACGTTATTTTTTTGCATACATAGTTAACTTATATTGGAACGGGGTTAACGAGGAAGCGGGAAATGAAAAAAGTTTATTGCTAAGTACAATAAGGAGTGGTGGAAAATGAGCTATGATTTGATTTTTTCATTAGGGAAAAAAGTGTTGTCTGGAGGCGAGTTAACATTTGAAGAGGCGCTTTCACTAACGCAAATAGCAGAAGAAGATGTTCCGCTGTTGTTAGCGGTGGCAAATAAGGTGCGAGAAAAATTTACAGGCAAAACCGTGGATACGTGTGAAATCGTAAATGCCCGTTCAGGAAATTGTTCGGAGGACTGTAAATTTTGCGCTCAATCTGTACACCATGAAGTGAAGTTTGACGCCTATCCATTAATGAAAGAAGAAGATATTGTGGCTGCGGCCCAAAAAGCTCAAAAAGAAGGAGCCTACCGTTTTTCCATCGTTACAGCTGGCTGCGGCATGGATCAAGATAAGGATTTTGATAGTATTCTTAAGGCGGTGCGGCGGATCGTCAAAGATACAAAGCTGCACTGTTGTTGCTCTTTAGGACTTTTGCGTCAGGAACACGCAGCAGCCTTAAAAGAAGCGGGAGCGACAAGGTACCATCATAATTTAGAAGCTAGCGCAAGTTATTTCCCCGAAATTTGTACGACCCATACCTATGAGGAACGGGTTGAAACGGTAAAAAGCGTTAAAGCTGCAGGAATGCAAATTTGCGCTGGCGGTATTCTTGGCATGGGTGAGTCTTGGAAGCAGCGGGTGGAACTGGCCTTTGCGCTGAAAGAATTGGATGTAGATGCGGTGCCGATTAATATATTGAACGCGATACCGGGAACGGCATTAGCTGAGCAAAAGAAAATAAGACCTTTAGAAATTTTGCAAGCATTTGCTGTCTTTAGGATGATTCTTCCTCGTAAAAGTATTCGCTATGCAGGTGGCAGAGAGCATGCTTTGGGAGAATTAGCGCCGCTAGGCTTTTTATCCGGTATCAATGGCATGCTGCTGGGGAATTACCTGACCACATCAGGACGCGGACCTGCAGAGGATCTGCAAACTGTGACTGATTTGGGTCTTCGCCTTTTATCGGTGGGAGAGCGCTGATTAAGCTTTGCAACCCTCATTCGTATCCTCTGGTTCTCATCGCGACTCTTGTTCCTTCTGTGTCTCGAAGACCGCGCAGGCGGTCTTTTCTTTTTGGCGCTTGCGCAGTGACCAGCAAGAGATGGCAGGAATCTTGGGGGATTTTGAAGAATTGAATAACAATAACTATAGAATTTGGACGAAAAGAGGAAGCGTGCATGTCAGTGCCGGAAAAAAAGAGAGTCGTTGTAGCCATGAGCGGCGCCAGCGGGGTGGTTCTGGGAATTGAAATTCTGCGGGTGCTGCGGGCGAATCCTGCGTATGAGACGCATGTGGTGCTTTCGCGGGGGGCTGAGTTGACGATTGCCGCGGAGACGGAGCATACGGTAGAAGAAGTACTGCAATGGGCGGATCATGTATATGATAATAACAATGTAGGGGCGCGCATTGCCAGCGGCACCTTTAAGACGGAGGGCATGCTGGTAGTGCCTTGCAGTATGAAAACCGTAGCCGGTATTGCCAGCGGCTATTCGGATAATCTGCTTTTGCGTGCGGCGGATGTCACTCTCAAGGAGCGGCGGCCGCTGATCTTGGCGCCGCGGGAAAGTCCGCTGGGGATCATTCATTTGCGAAATTTATTGGCGGTAGCGGAGGCGGGCGCACTGCTTTTGCCGCCGGTAATTTCTTATTACCAGAAGCCGGTGAGTTTGGAAGATATGAACCGGCAGATTGCTGGGAAAATTCTCGACAAATTGGGGATTGAAACACCAGGTTTTCGTCGGTGGGGTGAAGAAGACACACTTTAAATCGGAAAAACTGCTACGAATTAAATTGATTTATTGGAAAATTCTGTTCTTGATGATATACTATAATCGTAATAGTTGCTGTACAATCGGATACTGAAAACTGAAGCGAATTTTTCTAAAAATAGAGGCATTCGCATGAAGTTGCACTGCGAAACGATGCTATTTTTAGGCATCGTTTTTTAGTTTTATAAGGCAGTGAAATGTTTTGCAATAAAAGAAAATGCAGTAGAACATTACATTATATTGTGTATTCAACTTGAAAAATGGCAATAATTGCTTAAAAAGTGTTATTTTCAGAATTATTATTGAAAACTAATTAAAATTGACAGTGTGAAAAAGGAAGTCTAAAATATAAATATCAATAAATGTATACAGAATACTTTTATTTAATTTAAATTAATACGCAAATGTAGCAATGTGAGCGGTATCGTTTCATGGTGAGCACTTGCGGAAAAGCAAAAGGAGGATGGTAAGATGTTGCAGGATTTTGGGAATATCGGTTTGCTATTAGCGGTTGCTTTGGTGTTTCCCTTGATGGCCTTGGTAACTGCATTTTTCATTCGCCCCAAAAATCCAGGAGTGGAGAAGTCCTTGCCGTATGAGTGTGGCGTTGATACGGTAGGGGAGACTTGGATTCAGTTTCGGGCCAGTTATTTCCTTTATGCACTTGTATTTGTCGCTTTTGATATTGAAACTGTATTCTTGTATCTCTGGGCTATCAAATTTCAGCAGCTAGGCGTTTTTGCCTTTGTAGAAATGTTTATTTTTCTGAGCATTTTGCTGGTGGGTCTGGGATATGCCTGGAGGAAAGGGGCTTTGGAATGGAAATGACCAAATTGCAGACGCAGGCGGAGCGGGATCAGGAGCTCTTGCATAAAAATATAATTGTTGCCAGTATGGACATGGTGTTGAAATGGGCGCGAAGCAATTCGTTATGGCCGCTGTCTTCAGGGCTTGCCTGCTGTGCTATTGAGATGATGTCGGCCGCTGCGGCGCGCTTTGACTTGTCTCGCTTTGGCTATGAAGTGTTTCGGGCATCGCCGCGACAGGCGGACTTGCTGATCGTTGCCGGTACGTTGACTTGGGCTATGGCTGGGCCGTTGAAGCGCCTTTACGAACAGATGCCAGAGCCTAAATATGTTATTGCCATGGGCAGCTGCGCTAATTCCGGCGGTCCTTTTGTGGATTCGTATTCCGTAGTACCGGGCGTGGATCAAATTTTGCCGGTAGACATTTATATTCCCGGCTGCCCGCCTCGGCCGGAAGCACTGATTCATGGAATGTTGGAACTGAAGCGTAAAATCCAGGACGGAGAAATTGTGAGGGACAAAGCATGACGACGACAGAACTGCTGACAGCGATTCAAGCGTGTCATAGCGACTACAGCGAAATCATTGGCGAAGAAAGCCAACAGGCATTGCGGGTGGAAGCCGGGCGGTTAGTGGAGTTAATGCAATGGCTGCGCAATCATGAGGAATATCAGTTTATCATGCTGCGCAACTTGACGGCAGTGGACTATGAAGAGCATTTGGACGTGATTTATCATGTGTATTCCATGGCATTGCGGCAGACGATTGTGGTGAAGACTTGTTGTCCGGCAGAGGGGTCTGAAGTGCCGTCAGTGACGTCCATATGGCCGGCTGCTGATTTTCAGGAGCGCGAAGTGTATGACTTAATGGGCATCCGATTTACTGGACATCCTGATTTGCGGCGCATTTTGATGCCGGAAGAGTATACCGAGCATCCGTTGCGTAAATCTTTCAAGCTGGGCGCTGGTAGTGCCGCAGTGGTACAGAGAGGGTGTAACTGATGGTAAAAACAGAAACATACACGCTCAATATGGGACCGCAGCATCCCAGTACGCACGGAGTGCTGCAGGTGGTGCTGGAGCTGGACGGCGAAGAAGTGGTGCAGGCGGTGCCGCATATGGGGTATTTGCATCGCGGCATTGAAAAACTGGCGGAAAGCCGCACTTATGCGCAGTTTATTCCTTATACAGACCGTTTGGATTACGTTTCTTCTATGTGTAACAACCTGGGGTACTGCCAGACTGTGGAAAAATTGATGGGTATTGAAATTCCGGAGCGCGCCGAGTACTTGCGCATTATCATGGTGGAGCTCAATCGGATTGCCAGCCATTTGATCTGTATGGGCTCTTTGGCGATTGACCTGGGGGCTTCGACCGGCATGATGTTTGGCTTCCGCGGGCGCGAACGCATTTTGGACTTGTTCGACATGGCTTGCGGGGCGCGTCAGACCTATAGCTATATTCGCTTTGGCGGCGTATCGGCAGACATTCCGGACGCTTTTGTGCCGGAACTGCGGCGTTTTCTGGCGGATTTTCCGGCGATGCTGGAGGAATATCACGGCCTTTTGACAGGCAATGAAATTCTCTACGAACGCTTAAAAAATACGGCTGTTATTTCCGGCGAGCGGGCGATTGCCATGGGGCTGACCGGACCGGCGCTGCGTGCGTCCGGTGTGGCGTATGATTTGCGCAAAGTAGAGCCGTACAGCATTTATGACCGCTTTGATTTTGAGGTTCCTTTGGGAGAAGTAGGGGACAGCTGGGACCGTTATGTGGTGCGAATGGAAGAAGTAAAACAAAGCATGCGAATTGTGGAACAAGCGCTGGAGCAACTGCCGGAAGGGCCTGTAATGGGCAAAGTGCCGAAATTGCTGAAGCCGCCAGTGGGCGAAATTTACCATGCCGTGGAAAATCCCCGCGGCGAATTGGGCTACTACATTGTTAGTGATGGTTCTCCAAAGCCGTATCGCATTCATGTGCGCCGGCCTTCATTCATTAATTTGCAGATGCTGAACGAAACCTGCCAGGGCTTGCTGATTGCCGATGTGGTTGCTGTGCTGGCTACGCTGGATTCGCTAATGGGAGAAGTGGACTGCTAGTTGGTTCCATAAGGAGAGAAGCACGTAAAGGAGAGGCAAGGCATGCAAGAAGTAACCGGTTTGTATGTAATCGCGGCGTGGCTGCGACAAATTTTAGCAATGTATCTGCCAGGGCCGCAATGGGTGGATTTGTGCATGAGCTTGGTGGAAATTGGCGCTATTTTCGGCGTTATTTCCCTGTCTGCGGTTGTGCTGGTGTATGCGGAGCGCAAGATCAGCGCCTTTATGCAGCGGCGTTCCGGTCCGAATCGCGTGGGCCCTAAGGGCTTGCTGCAGACAACGGCGGATATGATTAAGCTGATGGCCAAGGAAGACATTATGCCCACCGGCGCTGATAAATGGATGTGGATGTTGGCGCCAATACTGTTGTTTTTGCCGGCAGCCATGGGCTATGTGGTATTTCCCTTTGATGCTCAGGTTATTTTTGCGGACCTGAATATTGGTATTTTTTATTTCATTGCTATTTCTTCTCAATCGGTACTGCCGTTTTTGATGGCAGGCTGGGCTTCCAACAATAAATATTCGCTCGTTGGCGGCATGCGTACGGTGGCGCAGATGCTGAGCTATGAGGTGCCGATGGTGCTGTCAATTTTGGGCATCGTTATGTTGACCGGCTCCATGAAGATGAGCTCCATTGTAGCGGCGCAGCAAGATGTCTGGTTTGTGGTGCTGCAGCCTATTGCATTTGTGGTGTATGTCATCACGGCCACGGCAGAAATCAACCGCGCGCCTTTTGACTTGGTCGAAGGGGAATCCGAGCTTGTGGCAGGACCTTTTACGGAGTACACGGGCATGCGCTGGGCGCTGTTTTTCTTGGCGGAGTATGCCAATTTGCTGGCGGTTTCCGTTATTGCGACTACGCTGTTTTTAGGCGGTTGGAGCGGTCCATGGCTTCCTGGGTGGATTTGGTTTTTGCTGAAAGTGGCGGCTATGATTTTCCTCTTTATGTGGTTTCGCTGGACGTTCCCGCGGCTGCGTATTGATCAGCTATTGGCTTTCGGGTGGAAGCTCTTGCTGCCGCTGGCGTTATTGAATGTCATTATTACAGGGATTGGCATTTATCTTTCCGAGTTTTTCATTTAGGAGGAACCTCTTATGCTTGGTAAAGGCTTGCTACAAGGGATGGGCATCACCTTGAAGGCGTTTTTCGCCCAAAAGGAAACACTGCAATATCCCGAAGCTAAATTAGTGATGCCGGAACGCTTTCGGGGCGGCGAACTGGAATTGGACCACAAAAAATGCATTGCCTGCGGGCTGTGCGCGATGGCTTGCCCCAATCATGTAATCAAGCTGACGACGAAGATGGATGAGCAGAAAAAGCGCCATTTAGAGACCTATGTCTACCAGTCTGGCCTTTGTCTATACTGCAATTACTGTATTGAAGCCTGCCCGACGAAAGCCATTCGTTGGGACAAGAATTATGAAAACTCTCGTTATACAAAGGCGGAGCTGGATGTGGATTGCTTGGCTCTTTCGCGGGCTAAGCAGCCGGATGAGGTTACGCAACCAGCGGAAGATGGAACGTCGGCTAGTCAAGGGAGGGATGCTTGATGAGCGAATGGGCTTATACGATTGCCTTTTTTGTCTTTGCCTCCATTACCGTGGCTGCGGCGTTTGCGGCTGTAAGCAAAACAAATCTGGTGCACAGCGCGCTGTTTTTGGCTTTGTGCTTTATCGGCGTCAGTGGCTTGTACGTGCTGCTGCAGGCGGACTTTATGGCAGCCGTGCAAATTTTGATTTATAACGGCGCTATTGCCATTGTGTTCGTGTTGGGAACCATGCTGACAAGGCGCAGCAGTTATCACGGCACCAATGCAACAGACCGAGATATTCCTTCGCGGCTGGTGTTGGCGGTCAGCTCTCTGTTTGTCGTGATTACGATGGCGGTGATTGCGACGACGCCGTGGCGCTACTCCAGCGCGCCGCCGGTGGAGGATACGCCTTCGCTTTTAGGGCAGTTGATCCTTACGGACTATATGGTGGCTATGGAAGTGGCTGCCGTGCTTTTGCTGGCGGCGATGATCGGCTCCATTGTTCTGGCAAAAGGAGTGGAGGAAGAATGATAGGCTTAACGCACTTTTTGGTAGTGGCAGCCATGGTGTTTGCCATTGGCCTCTATGGATTGCTGACGAAACGGACGATTATCGGTCTCTTGATGAGCATTGAGTTGATGCTCAATGCGGTGAATATCAATTTAATCGCTTTTTCGCGTTTTATTACGCCCGATGCCCTGACAGGGCAGGTGTTTGCTATTTTTACCATTACCGTTGCGGCTGCGGAGGTGGCGGTGGGTTTGGCCATGGTCTTCCGTGTGTATCATGACCGCAATACGGTGCATGCCGCCAGATTGGACGAGATGCGCTGGTAAGCGAGTATCAGAGAGTAGGTGAGGAATGTTGTTTATTCAATATGCGTTGCATCATGCCTGGCTGATACCGCTGCTGCCGGCCGTCGCGTTCGTGCTTGTCGGCTTTTTCTTGCGTCGGCTGCCGGCCGTGGCGGCAACGGTATCGCTTTTGCTAAACGGTCTGAGCCTTGTATTAGCGCTAGGCGTCGCCGGCGGCGTAATCAGCCGGGGTATCAGCGTGGAGCAGCCGCTGCTTCAAAAAGTATCGTGGCTTTCGCTGCCGGGGCTTTCCGTGGATATGGGGGTCTACATTGACCCGATTTCCGCTATGATGCTGGTGGTAGTGACCTTGGTGTCGTTTTTGGTGCAGATGTATTCTATTGGCTATATGCACGGCGAAGAGGGATTCGGACGCTTTTTCGCGTATCTGTCGCTGTTTGCCGCCTCCATGCTGGGGTTGGTGCTGGCGGTGAATTTTGTGCAGATGTTTGTTTTTTGGGAATTGGTTGGTCTTTGTTCGTACTTACTAATCGGTTACTACTTCCACAAGATTTCCGCTAGAGAAGCGGCCAAGAAGGCCTTTATTACAACTCGAATTGGCGATTTCGGTCTTTTAATGGGCATTTTGTTTTTGCAAATTCTCTTTGGAACTCTTGATTTTCAGCAATTGGGCTTGGCGGTGCCGACGTATGTGGCGCAAAATGGTACGGTGCTGTTGACCGGAGTGGCGCTCTTAATCTTTTTGGGACCTGTCGGCAAATCCGGTCAGTTTCCGCTGCATGTGTGGCTGCCGGACGCCATGGAAGGACCTACGCCGGTTTCGGCTTTGATTCACGCGGCTACCATGGTGGTCGCTGGCGTGTATTTGGTGGCTAGGTCGTTTTTCTTGTTTAATCTGCTGCCGTCGGTGATGGACGCTGTCGCTTGGACAGGCGCTTTTACGGCGATTTTTGCAGCAAGCATTGCCTTTACGCAACGCGACATCAAACGCATTTTGGCTTACTCTACGGTTAGCCAGCTTGGTTATATGATGCTGGCTCTCGGCGTGGGCAGCCTGACGGCTTCCATGTTTCATCTGATGACGCATGCTTTCTTTAAGGCCTTGATGTTCTTGGCGGCTGGCGCGGTACTGCACGGCTTGCCTAATCGCAATGATATTTTTGAAATGGGCGGTTTGCGGCACAAGATGCCTGTCACTTTTGCCGCCATGACCATCGGCGTGCTGGCCATTTCGGGCATTCCGCCTTTTGCGGGTTTCTTTTCGAAGGACGAAATTCTCTTGGCGGCTTTTGACGTCAGCCTGCCTCTCTTTACGGTAGCGCTCATTACGTCATGTATGACGTCCTTCTACATGGCTAGGCTGCTTATTGTCGTCTTCTGCGGCCCCGAGAAAAGCGGCAACCATCCTCACGAGGCGCCTCTTTCCATGCGCATTCCTTTATTTGTGCTTGGCGCGTTAGCGGTTGTAGGCGGCTATGCAGGTTATGCCGGGCATTTTGGCGAGTGGGTGCGTTTTGGCGCGGCTTCCCATGCCGGCATTCACTGGGGTATTGCTGGAGCTTCCACGCTGTTGGCGCTGGCTGCCTTCGGTATTGCCTGGAAAATTTACGGCAGCGGCTCAAGGAAAACGGCGGAACAACTGACGTGGCGTTTTCGGAATGCCTATAACCTCAGCTTTCATAAGTACTATCTGGATGAATGGTATCAATGGTTCAATGAGTCCTATTTGGGGGAATTTGCTCGCAACATGCATTGGATGGAGCGCAACATCATTGACTCGGTTATCAACGGTATCGCTGCGGTGCCTCTCTTTATGGGAGATCGGCTGCGCAAGATGCAGACCGGCAGCTTGCAGCGTTATGGCGTCGTTATGTTCTGTGCGGCGCTTTTGATTGCTGCCAGTTTGCTGGTGTTGAATCCCTTGCTAAAAGGCGTCTGGTTTGGAGGTGCGTGTTAACATGGTGAATTTTCCGCTATTAACACTGATTCTGTTGACGCCTGTCTGGGGAATTTTGGTGCTCCTTTGCATGCCAAGGGAAGCGGACCGCATGATCAAGATGGTTTCGGCTGCATCCATGACGGTGGCTTTTGGCCTGACGGTGTATGCTTACTGGGCGTATGATGTTGTACAAGGCGGCATGCAGTTTCAGGAAACGGTGCCCTGGATTGCCGAACTAGGAGTAACCTATGCGCTGGGCATAGACGGCATTTCCTTGCCGCTGTTGCTTTTGACCGTCTTGGTAGGCCTTTCGACGGTCTTTGTGTCCTGGAATGAAAAAGAACGGCCCAAAGAGTTTTTCATTCAACTTCTGTTGTTGATTGTAGGCGCTATTGGCGTTTTCATTTCACGGGACTTGTTTATCTTCCTGCTATTTTACGAATTAGGCATTGTGCCGACGTATATTATGGTAGTGGTCTGGGGCTCGGTAAAGCGTGTTTCTAAAGAGCATGCAGCCATGAAGATGACCATTTATCTGCTGTTGGGCTCGGCTTTTATGCTGGCGGGGGTGCTGGCGCTGTACTTGAACGCGTATCCGGAAGGGCTGCGGACGTTCAGCATGGAAGCCTTAGCGCAAGCGCACGTTCTAGGAAATTTGTCCGAAAACGTGCAGATTGTTGCTTTTTTCCTCTTGCTTTTGGGCTTTGGCTCTACCTTAGCCATGTGGCCGTTTTACAGCTGGGCGCCGGACGGGTATGCTGCCGCGCCGAGCGGCGTGTCGATGCTGCACGCGGGAGTCTTGAAAAAAGTTGGCGGCTATGGCTTGATTCGCTTGGGTTTGCTGACGCTGCCTCTGGGCGTTAAGTTTTGGGCCCCTGTAATTGCCTTGGTGGCGATTATCAATATTCTCTATGCTGCGATGGTCGCTTTGGCGGAAAAAGACTTGAAGTATATTATCGGGTATTCGTCCATTTCCCATATGGGCTATATTCTGATCGGCTTTGCAGCGCTGAATGTGATCAGCATTGACGGTGCGGTGGCCAACATGTTTGCTCATGGCGTCATGTGCGCCTTGTTCTTTGCGATGATTGGCCTGGTGCAAGAGCGTACCAATACGCGCTTAGTTTCTGAGCTTGGCGGTTTGGCGCATCAAATGCCTCGCGTGGCGGTGGGCTTTATGCTGGCAGGCATGAGTTCTCTAGGCTTGCCGGGGTTGGCGGGCTTTATTCCAGAGTTCACTATTTTTGTGGGCGCCTTTAAGGAATATCCTGTTTCTACCTTCTTGGCTGTTTCCGGCATTGTTTTTACGGCGCTGTATATCCTGCGGCTGTTGGCCAATGTATTGTTCGGGCCGCGGCGAGCGGAATTTGACGGCTGCAAGGATGCTTCCGGCGTTGAATTGGTGCCATTGGTCTTGCTGGGCGCTGCTCTTGTTATTTTCGGCATCTTCCCGCAAATGCTCATGGGCGTAGTGAATAGCGGCATGGAGCCGGCGGCAGCGCTGCTCCTGAAGCTGCATGCGCTGCAGGGAGGGTTGTTGTAATGAATATCGCATTATTGGCTAGTGAGATTTCCGTAGTCGTCCTTGCCTTATTCCTTCTGGTGTTTGATTTGCTTCTTCCTAAGCAGGAAACGCGCCGTAGTCTGGGCTACCTGGCAGTGTGTGGCGTGACGGCCATTCTTGTTTATACCGCCACCCGCTATGGAGACGCTGCCAGCGTCTATCACGGCTTTTTCGTGGTAGATAACTTTGCGCTCTTCTTTAAACAGTTGTTTTTGGCGGCGACCTTGCTGACGATTCTTTTTTCCTTTGACTATGTGGAAAAAATGACTCGCAGCGGCGGGGAATTTTATGCACTGTTGCTCTTCGCTTTGCTGGGGATGATGGTGATGGCGTCGGCGAGCGACTTGTTGACGCTTTTTGTGGGCCTGGAATTAATGACCATCGTCTTTTACGCGCTTGTCGGCTTTGATCTTAAGAACCGGCGTTCCAGCGAAGCCGGCATCAAGTATATGATTCTTGGTTCGGCGGCCAGCGCGATCTTGCTGTACGGTATGAGCTGGGTGTATGGCTTTACCGGGACGCTGATGCTCAAAGAGATCGCTCAGAATGCGGCAGCCACTCCGGCTATGATGCTGGGCATGGGGCTGATGCTGGCGGGACTTTGCTTTAAGCTTTCGATTGTTCCTTTCCATATGTGGGCGCCGGATGTATACGAAGGCGCGCCTGTATCGATTACAGCGATGCTGGCCATGGGCTCGAAAGCGGCCGCCTTTGCAGTGCTGCTGCGGATTTTCATCACCGCCTTCGGTTCCTTGCAGGCTTACTGGGTAACCGTAGTAGCCGTGCTGGCGGCTCTTAGTATGGTTGTCGGTATTGTGATCGCTATGTGGCAAACCAATGTAAAGCGTATGCTGGCGTATTCGTCGGTAGCGCAAGCCGGTTACATTCTTTCCGGTTTACTGGCGGCGGATGTGGCGGGGATTAAAGGCATGCTGTTTTATGTTGTTTTGTATATGTTTGCCAATGTAGGCGCTTTTGCCGTAGTGACGGCAGTCAGCAATGAAACCGGTTCGGACGAACGGAGCGCATTTAAGGGATTGTCGCAGCGGTCGCCGCTCTTGGCATTAGTGATGACATTATCCTTGATGTCTATGGCCGGCTTGCCTCCGATGGCTGGCTTTGTGGGCAAGTTGTACCTCTTTATGGCCATTACGGAACAAGGGTTCTTTTGGCTGGCGGTGCTGGGCTTTGTGATGTCGATGATCTCAGTGTATTACTATATGCTGGTGGTTAAGGAGATGTATAGTCCGACGGCGGAACCGGCAGAGGCTGCGCCGCTGTATTTCAGCGGTACCCTGCGCTTGGCGGTGGTGCTTAGCTTGTTTGGTACGATCTTCTTGGGCGTATACCCAGGGCCTTTATCACAGCTGGCTGCTGCTGCTGCCAAAGTATTGTGGTAAGCTTTTAGAAATTCCTAGAGAAAGAGGCCTATATCACTTTTGGTGTGATATGGGCTTTTTTCATATGCCGAAATTTATAAAACGAACCGCGAAATACACGAAAGACGCGAAAGGGGTTTTCAAGGGCTAGGATCTTCTGTATAAACGGCGGCATAACTGTATTTGAGACAAAATTTCCGCGCGCCTCGCAAAAACAGGAGTCGACGGCAGTTCCGCGAACTCGCTGGCGCTCAGACATACGGAACTTTTATCCGTCGTCTCCTGTTTTTGTGTCCTGCGGACCGTCTTGCTCCAAAAAGTCTCAAATATACTCACGACCGCCGCAGACTCATTAATCCCTCACTTTACTTCATCAACTCCTGTTAAATTCCGTAACCCTCAGTCGAACCCTCTCGCGACTCCGGTTCTCTTGTTCAATCTCCGTGCTTTCTCTGTGTGACGTTCTCTTCTAAGGACCGCGTAGCGGTTTTTCTTAAATCGGCAGATTAGCATTTTTCTTAATTGTCTTGGCAGGAAAACACAGGGTGCGTGAAGAAGTTACCAAACTAAGCCATAGTCTGAATGAAAAGTTTAGACGGAAATACTTAGGGGCGGTGGAAACGGTGAAAAAGGTAGTATTTAAAGGCGCTGGGGTGGCAGTAGTCACGCCGTATACGGAAACAGGCATTGACTACAAGGCGCTGGCGCAGCTGATCGACTTCAATATTGATAATGGTACAGATGCCATCATTATTTGCGGTACGACCGGAGAGTCGGCTACGATGACCGATGAAGAACACAAAGAAGCCATTGAATTTACCATTAAACATGTCAACAAACGGGTGCCTGTGATCGCAGGGACCGGCTCCAATGATACGATCTATGCGGCGCAGCTGTCGCAGCATGCAGAAGAAGCGGGAGCTGATGCGCTCTTGCTGGTATCGCCCTATTACAACAAAACTTCACAGAAAGGCCTTGTAGAGCATTTTAACTACATTGCTGATCGCGTGAACATCCCGATTATCTTGTACAATGTACCTTCGCGTACTGGCGTGACGATTAAACCGGAAACATATCAGGCTTTGTCCAAACACCCGAATATCGTGGCTACCAAAGAGGCTAGCGGTGATTTTTCCGCCATTTTAAAGACAAGGGCTTTGTGTGGCGACGATCTGCATATGTATTCCGGCAACGATGATCAGATCGTACCGATTTTGGCGATGGGCGGCATGGGGGTTATTTCGGTGCTTTCCAATATCATGCCTAAAGAAACGCATGAAATCTGCAAGCTCTTTTTTGAAGGGCGTATGCAGGAAAGCAGTGCCTTGCAAATTCGCCTGGCGGATATCATTGACGCGCTGTTTGTCGAAGTCAATCCCATTCCTGTCAAAACCGCTTTGCGGCTGATGGGCTATCCTGTAGGAGAACTGCGGCGCCCGCTGACCGATATGGAGCCGAACACTCTGGCGCAGCTCAAAAAAGCGTTGGCTGCACACGGCTTAATCAAAAATTAAAGTTATATCGAAAACAGGCTGCCGGAGCTTTCGGCGGCCTGTTTTTTGCAATTCTCAGTCGCGCTCTCCGGTCACTCCAGTTCTCTTGTTAGTTCTTTCTATAGAGACTTGACTGTATGCCTATTTGACGCTACACTGAGAGAACTCTCTTTGAAACAAGTTGGTTTTTTACCGGAAGGATGCGCTGAATGGATGAATGGATTGTAGCGCTGCAGGAGTGGGGCGTTTGGGGGCTGGTGTTGGCTTCGTTTACCGAAGCGTTTTGTTCGCCGATTTTGCCGGATGTGGTATTGATTCCCTTGGCTTTAGCGCAGCCGGAAGAGGCGCTTTTTTACGGCTTTGTCGCTACGGCAGCTTCTGTGTCGGGCGGTTTTGTGGGTTATTTCCTGGGAAAACGTTTAGGCGTAAAGGCGGCGAGAAAGCTGCTGCCCGAGAGTCAACTGCAGAAACTGAAGGAAGGCGTTGAAGGAAACGCGCTTTGGGCGGTTTTGCTGGCGGTCATGTCACCGTTTCCCTATAAATGCATTACCATTGCAGCGGGTGCGGTGGGCATGCGTTTATCTGTTTTTATGGCTATTTCCGTGCTGGGGCGGACAAAGCGGTTTTTCTTGGAAGCACTGCTCATTTACTGGTATGGGCCGCAGGCGGTGGAATGGCTGCGCCAGTACGGGGATGAAATGTTGTGGGGCTCAGTAGCGTTAACCGTTTTGGCTGTAGCTGGTTGGTATGCGCGGCGTCGTTGGCGGAGACGACGGGCGCTGGCTAGGGGGCATGGAGTAGCGGGTTGAACAAGAGTCGCGCGAGTGACCTGAGGGAGTGACTGAGGATTACGCGTATTACGGAATAGAGCATAAAAAGAACGCATCGGCGTCTGGAAAATCAGACAATGATGCGTTCTTTTAAGTTAGAGTATAAGTGTTTTTGTATAAATCTAATAGTCGGTAGCCCTCTGCGTACCCTCACGAGACTCTGGTTCTCTTGTTCAATCCTTGCTTTTTCTGTAAAAATCTCGTTCGTTTTTTCTTATGCTTTAGGGTAGAGAGCGGCGCGCTGTTTCTTTACTTCGCCGTCTTGGAGGTATTCGTCATAGCTCATGCGGCGGTCAATGACGCCGTTGGGGGTGATTTCGATAATGCGGTTAGCAATGGTTTCTACGAACTGATGGTCATGCGAGGTGAAGAGCATGGTGCCTTCAAACTGCGTCAAACCGCTATTTAAAGAGGTGATTGTTTCTAGATCCAGATGGTTAGTAGGTTCGTCCAAAATGAGGACGTTGGAGCCGCTGACCATCATGCGGGAAAGCATGCAGCGGACTTTTTCGCCGCCAGAGAGGACGTTGGCTTCTTTTTGGCTTTCTTCGCCGGAGAAAAGCATGCGTCCTAAGAAGCCGCGGATGAAGGTTTCATCCTGGTCGCGGGAGAATTGGCGCAGCCAATCTACCAGGTTGAGGGTGACGTCGTCGAAGTAGGCGGAGTTGTCCTTCGGAAAATATGCCTGCGTCGTGGTTACGCCCCACTTGAATTCACCTTGATCCGGTTCCAGCTCGCCTGCAAGAACGCGGAACAATGTGGTTTTAGCAATGGAATCTGGGCCGACAAAAGCGATCTTGTCGCCTTTAGCCACCAAGAAGGATACATCATTCAGTACCTTCTCGCCTTCAATGGTAACGCTGACGCCGTCGACAGAGAGGAGCTGAGCTCCCGCTTCACGGTCCGGCTTAAAGGCGATGTAGGGGTAGCGCCGCGAGGACGGTTTGATATCATCCAAGGTTAGCTTTTCCAGCTGCTTTTTCCGCGAAGTGGCTTGCTTGGATTTAGAAGCATTAGCGCTGAAGCGCTGGATGAAGGTTTGCAAGTCCTTCATTTTATCTTCCTTTTTCTTGTTGGCGTCTTTAGCCAGTTGCAGAGCCAATTGGCTGGATTCCAGCCAGAAATCGTAGTTGCCTACATAAATCTGAAGGCCTTCGAAGTCCAAATCAGCAATATGCGTGCAGACTTGATTGAGAAAGTGGCGGTCATGGGAAACTACAATGACCGTGTTGGGAAAATCATAAAGGAAGTTTTCAAGCCAGTTGATGGACTCAATGTCCAAATGGTTGGTAGGCTCGTCTAGGAGCAGAATGTCAGGGTTGCCGAAGAGAGCCTGCGCCAGGAGGACCCGTACTTTTTCCGCGCCGTCTAGTTCGGACATGAGCTTTTCATGCAAATCTTCGCTGATGCCGAGGCCGTTGAGAAGACGAGCGGCTTCCGTGTCTGCGTCCCAGCCGTTTAATTCAGCAAATTCGCATTCCAGCTCGGATACGCGCATACCGTCTTCGTCGGAAAACTCTGGTTTCGCATATAGCGCGTCTTTTTCTTCCATAATAGCGTACAGGCGGCTATGGCCCATGATGACGGTCTGCAGAACAGGGAACTCGTCAAACTCGTAATGGTTTTGTTTGAGCACGGCTAGACGATCGCCTGGGGTGATAATGACATCGCCTTTAGAGGGCTCGATTTCGCCGGAAAGCACCTTGAGAAAGGTCGATTTGCCAGCGCCGTTGGCTCCGATGAGACCGTAACAGTTGCCTGGGGTAAACTTGACAGAGACGTCCTTAAAAAGAACGCGCTTGCCGAATTGCAATTCAATGTTGCTTGTACTGATCATGTTGGTTGCATCCTATCCTTTTCACGATATATTAAAACAGATTCTTTCATTTTAACACAGAGAGAAGCAGAAGTCGATTGCCAGGATTTTGTAAAAAAATCCAGCCTAAGGTCTTGACAAGAAGACAAGGGAACGGTATGATTTGGTTAACACATAAAACAAAAGCATTGAATGGGAAAAGTAATTGTGTAATCTACAGTACAGCGAGCCGATGACCGGGCAACCGGAGGTGTGAGGATCGGCCTGACAGAACGCAATGAATGGTCCCAGGAGCTGTCCGCTGAACGGTTGCAAGTAGGCGGCACCGGAAGCCCCCGTTATCGCAGGCTAGGATATCGGTTCTTAGAGCCCGTATCTAAAAAAAGGGAAAGCAGCGCTTTCTGAACCAGGGTGGTAACGCGAAACCATTTCGCCCCTATAGAGGGATGAAATGGTTTTTTTGTATCCTGGCAGAAGCAGATAGTTTTCCAAAAGAGGGTGGCACCACGAGCCTTTCGTCCCTTTAAGGACGGGAGGCTTTTTTATTTTACCTAAAAGCAGGCATGGCCAGTAATAAAAGGAGGCGCAATTATGTTTAAAGAACTGTTGCAACGTGTAGTAGCCGGAGAAGATTTGAATCGTCAACAAGCGCAGGAAGCCATGCGGGCTATTATGAGCGGCGAGGTGGGAGAAACAGCGTTGGCTGCTTTTCTGACGGCCCTGCGCATGAAGCAGGAAACGCCCGAAGAAGTTGCCGGCTTTGCGGCGGCTATGCGGCAATTGGCGCAGCCGCTGCAGGTGGAGGGCGGTACGCTGGACACCTGCGGCACCGGCGGAGATGGCGCAGGAACTTTCAATATATCGACGACGGTGGCCTTTGTTTTGGCTGGGGCTGGCGTGAAAGTAGCTAAACATGGCAATCGCGGCGTTTCCAGTAAGAGCGGCAGCGCCGATGTGCTGCAGGCCTTGGGGGTGGAAGTGGAATTGGCTCCGGCAGCGGTGGCTAAGTGTATAGAAGAAACCGGCATTGGCTTTTTGTTTGCGCCGCAGTTCCATCTGGCGATGCGCCATGCGGCCAAGACGAGGCGAGAACTTGGTTTTCGCACCGTATTTAATCTCCTGGGGCCTTTGACCAATCCTGCCGGGGCGGAATACCAGCTGTTGGGAGTGTACCAGCGCTCTTTGACCCGAGTGGTTGGCGAAGCGTTGGCGGCGTTGGGAACTAAGCGTGCAATGGTGGTGCATAGCTTAGACGGCTTGGACGAGCTTTCGACAGCGGCGCCGAATCAAGTGACGGAAGTGGTGGGCGGTAAAGTAACCTCGTATTTACTGGACGCGGCAGATTTAGGATTTGCTCCGGCCAAGATAGAAGATTACAGCGGTGGTACGCCGTTAGAAAACGCGGCCATTACGGAAGCCATTCTGCGAGGCGAAAAAGGGCCAAAGCAGGATGTGGTACTCCTGAACGCGGCGGCGGCCCTATTGGTGACCGGCAAAGCGGAAACGCTGCAAGAAGGTGTTGAGATGGGACGGCGTATCTTGGAATCGGGAGCTGCCTTGGCTAAGCTGGAAGAATTGCGTCGAGTCAGTCAAAAGGTTAAGGAGCTTTCGGCATGAAGATCAAAATCTGCGGTTTGCGACGTCCCGAAGAGGCGGATGTGGTTCGCGCCTGCGGCGGTGATTATCTTGGCGCTGTATTTGCACTAAGCCCTCGACAGGTAGACGTGTTGCAAGCGCAGTCCCTTTTTGCGGCAGCGGGAAGCGTGGGGCGAGTCGGGGTTTTTCAAAACGCACCGTTGGCTCAGGTGCAAGAAATTGCGCAGGCCTGTCAGTTGGATTTAGTTCAACTGCACGGCGAAGAAAACGAAGCCTATGCTCGTGCGGTGGGGAGGCCGGTACTGCGCAGTGTTCCTGTAACTCCTGGCGAGACGTTGGCGAAGGCATTGCTGCAGCGCAGCGGCTATGCCGGCTTGCTGCTGGATACGAAATTACCGGGGCAAAGCGGCGGTACGGGAAAGACCTTTGCTTGGGCAGAGCTGCAGGCGTTGCGGCGGGAAGCCAAGTCGCCGCTCTGGGTAGCGGGAGGTTTGACCACGGCGAACGTGACGGAAGCCATTCAACTCTTGCGGCCGGACGGCGTGGACGTGTCCGGCGGCGTAGAGAGCAGTAGGGGAGTAAAAGATTGCGCGGCTATAGCGGCTTTCATTGCTGCGGCGCGTCAAGCGGAGGAGGAGTATCTTGCTGAACCATATTGTGGAGAACAAACGCCTGGTAGTGGCCGAAGCGAAACGTAAACGGCCATTACGGCGTGAGGATATAAAAACCAAAGGCGGCTTTCGTTTACGTCAGGCGATTGCGGAGAAAGAGTGGTCGCTGATTGCCGAGTGCAAGCTGGCTTCGCCGGCTAAGGGGCGGTTGACGACGCGTCATAGTGTGGTGGAATTGGCGAAGCTTTATGAGCAAAATGGCGCGGCGGCTCTTTCAGTCCATACAGATGCGCATTTTTTAGGCCGCTTAGAAGATATTGCGGCAGTCAAAGCCGCCACTTCGCTGCCGGTGCTGCGCAAAGAATTCATTGTTGATGAGTATCAACTCTATGAAACAGCTTTGGCTGGGGCTGACGGCGTGCTTTTGATTGCGGCGGTGCTGCAAGCGGAGGAATTAAAACGGTATCAAGAGATTGCGGAAGACTTGGGCCTGGATTGCCTGGTAGAAGTGCACGGAGCAGCAGAACTACCAGCGGCTTTGGCAGCGCAGGCGCCGCTTTTAGGCATTAATAATCGGGATTTAACGACCTTTCACACCGATGTGGAGCATACCTTTCAACTGTTGCCGCAGTGCGCTGGGCGCTTAGTTATCAGCGAAAGCGGCATCAAAAATGGCGCGGCTGCCAGACTGTTGCGCCAGGCTGGCGTAAGAGGAATTCTAGTGGGCGAGGGGTTAGTAGTGGCGGACGATGTGGCGGCCATGACCCGGGAAATGGCTTTGATGGAATAAAAGCTTTGCCGCGAAGGCGGCTGGCTGGATAGGATGGATGTGCGATGAACAAGATGATGAGCGAGGCGGAGTTTTGCGAGCTGGCCGGGCAGTACGATTACGTGCCTGTGCATGTATTGCTGCCGGGAGACCGGGAAACGCCGATCTCTTTATATGAAAAATTGGTTGGCGACGGCCAAGGCTTCTTGCTGGAAAGCGCGGAAGCCAACCGTACTTTCGGACGGTATTCCTTTTTAGGGTTTCACCCGGAATGGCGCTTGACCGGCCGAGCCAAGGAAACAGTAGTGGAGACGCAGCAGGGCGAGGAGATCCTTGCCTTGCCGCCGCTAGAGGCGCTGCGCGAAGTACTGGGACGCTGCCGCGTGCCTGATATTGCAGGACTTCCTCCGCTGCGAGGCGGCTTTGTTGGCTACTTAGCCTTCGAAGGCGTAACGACGTGGGAACGGGTGAGGGGCATGAACGTGCCTGACGATATGGTGCTGCTGGAAGCATTCTTTTGCCGGGATATGGCTGTGCTGGATCATTTGACTCATTCGGTGGCTCTGATTACCTGGAGCCGCGGCGGCAGCGAACTGGCGGAAGCTTATGAGCAGGCTTGCTCGCGTCTGGAGACCATGCAGGCGGCGCTGAATGCACCTGGGAAAGAGCTGCAGCAGACTTTGCCAGGCGTAGCGCTGACTCGCGAAGCCAAGGCGGAAACCTTTCTGGAAGGAGTGCGCAAGGTCAAGGAGCATATTGTCGCGGGCGATACCTTTCAGACGGTATTGTCCCTGCCGTTTCACCGGCCGCAGCGCTGTCATCCCTTTCAGTTGTATCGCCGCTTGCGGCGAGTGAATCCTTCGCCGTACATGTTTTATCTGCAGTTTGGCCGTAAACAGCTTGTAGGCGCTTCGCCGGAGATGCTGGTGCGGGTGGAAGACGATAGGGTGAGCACCTATCCGATTGCAGGTACAAGACGCCGCGGCGCAGACCGCCGGGAAGATGCGGCGCTGGAAGCGGAGCTTGTAGCCGATCCTAAAGAGCGGGCGGAGCACGCCATGCTTGTCGATTTGGGACGCAATGATCTGGGGCGCGTAAGCACGCCAGGAACGGTAGAAGTGACCCGGCTGATGCAAGTGGAGTATTTTTCCCATGTTATGCATATGGTGTCGGAAGTCCAAGGCAAACTGGCGGCGGATAAAGACGCCATTGCGGCTTTGCAGGCTTGTTTTCCCGCCGGTACGGTCAGCGGCGCGCCGAAGGTGCGGGCCATGGAGATCATTGCCGAGCTGGAAGAAGAGCCGCGAGGCGTTTACGCTGGGGCGGTAGGATATTTTGACTTCCGCGGTTCTATGGATACTTGCATTGCCATTCGCACCATGGTAGTGGAGGATGGCATTGTAACGGTACGGGCCGGTGCTGGCCTTGTAGCTGACTCGACGCCGGAAGGCGAGCTGGAAGAAGTGCGGCACAAGGCGGAAGCCTTGTTGCGGGTGCTAAGGGAGGTGGAGCGCGATGTGGACGCTGATTGATAACTATGATTCCTTTACGTACAATCTGTACCAGGCGCTGTGTAAATTGGGCGCTGAGGTGCGGGTAGTGCGCAATGATGTAATGACGGCCGCTCAGGCTGGCGAGGGTAGCGAAGGAATTATTCTTTCGCCTGGTCCGGGAACGCCGGCGGATGCCGGTATCTGCGCCGAAGCGGTGCGGCTTTTTGCAGGAAAAGTGCCGATTTTAGGCGTATGCCTGGGGCATCAGACAATCGGTGAGGTTTTTGGCGCTAAAGTAGTGCGGGCGCCGCAGCCCATTCACGGCAAGGTCAGTAAAATTCGGCATAACGCGAAGGGGATGTTCGCGGGTATGCCCCAAGGCTTAGAAGTAGGCCGCTACCATTCCTTAGTGCTGGAAGCCTCGTCCATACCGGACTGCTTGGAAGTGACGGCCACGACGGAAGACGGGTTGATTATGGCGGTGCAGCATAAGAACTATGCGGTTACAGGCATTCAGTTTCATCCGGAATCTATTTTGACGCCCCAAGGCGAAGCCTTATTGCAGAAGTTTTTAGAAAGCCACGGGACCGTACGAAGTGCAGCTGCCGGAAAAGAGCAGCAACTAGGATAAAGGAGGCAGCGCCATGTTGACACAAAGAAAAACAGGACAAGTAACAACCATCGTGCGCGTAGGAAACGCTCGCATTGGCGGCGCTCAGCCAGCGGTTATGGCGGGACCCTGCGCCGTGGAATCAAGAGAGCAGTTGCTGGCGGCAGCTCGTTTGGTTAAGGCTGGCGGCGCGCAGATGCTGCGCGGCGGCGCGTTTAAACCGCGCACATCTCCCTATGCGTTTCAAGGGTTAGAAGAGCAAGGGCTGCAGCTATTGGCTGAAGCCCGAGAAGAAACCGGCTTAGCGATAGTTACGGAAGTTATGGAGGCGGCGGCAGTGCCGTTAGTGGCTTCCTATGCGGACATGCTGCAGGTGGGGGCGCGCAATATGCAGAACTTTGCCCTTTTAAAGACGCTGGGCAAGGCTGGCAAGCCGGTGCTGCTGAAGCGAGGGCTATCGGCAACCATTGAAGAATGGCTTTGCGCGGCGGAATATATTTTGGAAGCCGGCAACAATCAAGTCGTCCTTTGCGAGAGGGGCATCCGCACCTTTGAGACGCATACGCGCAATACCCTGGACTTGGGAGCGGTGGCGGCCGTTAAAGGGCTGAGTCATCTGCCTGTGATTGTCGACCCCAGCCATGGAACCGGACGGCGAGAGCTTGTGCACTCTATGACGCTGGCGGCGCTGGCGGCCGGAGCGGATGGCGCGCTGATTGAAGTACATCCTTGCCCGGAGGAGGCGTTGTGCGATGGACCGCAGTCTTTGCCGCCTATGGAGTATCTGGAGCTGATGGATGATGTGCGCTTTTTCGGCAGGCTTCATAAACGAGGCCGCCGCGGCCTGGAGAAAGCAGTATAAAACCGCGCAAGCGGTTTTTTCTTTTTGCGGCAAGAAAAGTGCGGTACAATATAGAGGAAGTTGATGATTGCAGGAGCCGAACAAAATGAATTCACTTTCTTTTTTTGCACCGACTAAGCAAGGGGTATTTTTGCGTCGTCCCAATCGGTTTGTAGCGGAATGTTTGCTGGATGGCAAGACGGTGCGCGCGCACATGCCCAACCCGGGGCGCATGCGGGAATTGCTTTTTCCCGGCGTGACCATGTGGCTGGCAGAAGGAAACGAAGCGAAACGAACTACCGCTTATTCGGTAGTGGCGGTGGAGAGGGACAATCAGCCGGTGGTTTTGGAAACGCTGGCTTCCAATCGGATTGCTCGGGAACTGTTGACGCGCCGAGCTGTTCCTGGCTGGGAAGACTGGCAGGTAGCAGCGGCGGAAGTCAAGGAAGGAGCGCACCGCTTTGATTTTCTGTTAGAGAATAGCAAGGGTGAAACCATGCTGCTGGAAGTGAAATCCTGCACTCTTTTTGGAGAAACTGGAGCCATGTTTCCCGATGCGGTGACGGCTCGAGGCAGCAGCCATGTACGGACGTTGACCGAGTTGGCTCAAAATGGGCGGCGCTGCGGGGTATTGTTTATCGTCCATGCTGCGCAGACCCAATGGTTTTTGCCGGAATACCATACAGATCCTGTTTTCGCCGCGGCCCTGGCGGCAGCAAGACCGTATGTGGATATTCGAGCCATGAGTATTTCCTGGAAGCCTGGGTTTATTCTAGACGCTGCGAAAAAATTGGATATTCCTTGGAATGTATATGAGCAGGAAGGCGCCGATGGCGGTGTATATATGGCTTTTTTAGAAGTACTTGCCGATTGCAGGCTGCAAATTGGCTCTTTGGGAGAGCGTGAGTTTCGGGCGGGTCATTATGTGTATATCGGCTCTGCAGCGAGAGGCTTGGAAGCCCGCATTGCAAGGCATGGGCGGCTGCGCAAAAAGATGCATTGGCATTTTGATTATTTGCGGCAAGCCGCGGTCTGGAAAGGGGCGCTGCCCATTCGTACTCGAGAAAAGCTGGAATGTTCTTTAGCCAAAGCTGTGCAGGAGTTAGCGTCAGGAGAGGTTGCCGGTTTTGGCGCCTCAGACTGTCATTGCGGGAGTCATTTATTTTATTTTGAGCAAGAACCGCAGAAACAAAAAAGTTTTCAAGCTATGTTTCAGCGATTTCGCATAGATCGGCTGCAGGGGATTCTAAAAAAATGAAGCAAGAATGTTCGATTCTTACTTGAGTTGCAGCTCATCCTTTGCTACTATGATATATATGGATTATTTTGGAGAAGTTGGTCGTCCTTCGTCCCCTGGGGCGAATGATGCCGGAATGGGGGAAGGATATGATCGGTTTTGACGAAACAATGCTGAACTTCGCAAAAATAAAGGTGGCTGGCGTCGGAGGCGGCGGCAGCAATGCAGTCAACCGCATGATGGATATGGGGTTGGCCGCTGACTTTATTGTGATGAATACCGACGCTCAGGCGGTGCAATCTTCGCCTGCTAATCAGCGTCTGCAGCTAGGCGATAAGGTGACTAAGGGACTTGGAGCGGGCGCTAATCCGGGCGTTGGCGAACAGGCTGCATTAGAAAGCAGGGCGGATATTCTTAAAGCGCTGGATGGAGCAGATATGGTTTTTGTTACGGCCGGCATGGGCGGTGGTACGGGAACAGGGGCAGCGCCGATCGTTGCGCAGTGCGCCAGAGAAGTAGGCGCATTGACCGTAGGGGTTGTAACCTACCCGTTTTCTTTTGAAGGAAAACGGCGTATGGTCAAGGCGGAACAAGGCGTAGCGAAGTTGCGTGAACATGTGGATACATTGATTACGATTTCTAATGATCGATTGTTAAAAATTGCTTCGCGTCAAACCAGCTTGCTGGATGCGTTCTGCATGGCTGATGACGTCTTGAAGCAGGGCGTGCACAGCATTGCGGGTTTGATCTCCAAGCCGGCGATGATCAATTTGGACTTTGCCGACGTGCAGTCGGTCATGTCCTCTTCCGGCCAGGCGTTTATGGGCATTGGCATGGGCAAAGGCGAAGATCGGGCGATGGATGCTATGCAAAAAGCGATGCATAGTCCTCTTTTGGGGATCTCTGTCGAAGGCGCACGGGCGGTATTGGTTAATGTGACTGGCAGCCAGGATATGAGCTTGCTCGAAGTGAATGAAGCTGTAGGGATATTGACGGATGCGGTAGACGAAGACGCTAATATCATCTTTGGCGCTGATATCGATGAGACGATGGGCGATGACGTGCGGATTACGATTATTGCGACTCGTTTTGGTGCAGAAGCTGGTCCGGCTGCTTCGGTAAAAGCGCCTGAAGCAAAAACGGACTTTAGTTTGTCCGGAGGAATGGAAATTCCTCAATTTATGCGCCGAGGTTAATTGAGGGATGGATTAAATAGAAATTGAACCTAAAAAGCTCCAAGACAGTTTTGGTCTTGGAGCTTTTTGCTGCGCATATGCGTATGCGCTGAGCTTTATTTTGTTTTCGCAGTTTCTTCAACGAGTTTTTCGTGCAACTCGTAAAGAAGGGTAATAAAACTTTCTGTGATTTGCGGGTCAAATTGGCGCCCCGCTTGGCTTTTGAGTTCCGCAATTGTTTCTTCAAAGGAAAGTGCTGGGCGGTAAGGGCGGTCATGGCGCATTGCTTCATAGCTGTCAATCAGACTGAGCATGCGTACGCCAATCGGGATATTAGCGCCGTTTAAGCCCATGGGGTAACCGGAGCCATCCCAGCGTTCGTGGTGTTTTAGAATCCAGTCGCCGATGCCGGAAAGCTCAGGGATGCTTTCGACCAAACGTTGCCCTACCTCTGGATGTCGGCGAATGTGTCGGCGGTCTTCTTCACTAAGGGAAGCTTTGGAGGAGAGGATGCTCTCGCTGACGCTCAAGAGGCCGATGTCGTAATAACGTACGGCTGCTTGCAGCTGCGGAATTAAAGTATCCGGAAGTTGAAGCTTCTGCGCCAGTTTAGTGATCAGCATTTGCATATGCTGAATATCTTTTTGCTGTGTTCCTTCGCGTCCCTGGACCTTGCGTAAGAAGCTGTTGAGAATAAGGCGGCGCGCAGATTCGCGATGTTGACTTTTATCGTTATACATGTGATTATCCGCTTGGCGGAAAGCATCTTCTAAAGAAGTAATCTCCGGAGTGGCAATGGCATACCCTGTGGCTATGCTCAAAGGAAGTTCCGGATGCTCTTGATTATAGGCTGAGGCTGCTGTACGAAGACGCTTAAGGAGATTGCCTAGCTGCTGATCGGTGCTGTTGGGCAAGAGGGCGGCAAACTCATCGCCGCCAATGCGGGAGACAATGTCGTCGCCGCGGAAATGCAGACGCAAGAGAGACGCTACGTTGCAGATCAGGGCGTCGCCGCTGGCGTGTCCCAGGGTATCGTTAATCAATTTGAGTCCATTGACATCAATGATGACAATGCCGATAGGATGACGGCTGCTGCTTAAACGTTGCATTTCTCCTTCAAAGAAGGTGCGGTTAAAGAGGCCTGTAAGTTGATCGTGCATGCTGAGATGACGCAACTCATCTTCCATTTTCTTGCGTTCGCTGATATCCAAAATAGTGCCGATCAGAGCAGGCTGCCCGCCAAGTGTGCCGAGAGAGGCGTAAATTTCGGCGAAAATAACCTGGCCGTCGCGGCGGATCAGCTTTACTTCGTAATTTTCATCGACAAGTTCGCCTGCGAGGCGGTCCTTCATGCGTTGCTGCACTTCAAGGAGGTGATCCGGGTGAATAATGTCATGCACAGGCATGCCGCCGCTGAGTTCGCCGAGCTCATAGCCAAGCAATTCTGCAAGGCGAGGATTTGCGTACATAATGCGATTGTCTAAGATACCGTAAACACCGACCATGGATTTTTCTACCAGTGTGCGATAGCGCGCTTCTGTTTCCGTAACTACTTTGTTGACAATATCCATGGTTTCTAGCATGGTAGAAAGCTTTTCCGCATTGGCGTTGAGTGTTTCCCCTAAATGACGCAGCTCCGTAGGAGCCAGAAGCAAATTTTGCTTAGAAAGGCGGGCCATGTAATTTCCTTTGCGGTATTCTTCTGCTAAATGCATTAAATGTCGCAAGGGACGAAGAAACATCTCTTGGCCTAAAAAGAGCAGCAGCAGCGCGAGGATTGTCACAAGCCCCAAGCCGATGAGCAGCAAACGCAGCTTGTTTTCATGATGCTGATACGCTTCCTTTAGATCCATTTCGCAAAATAGGATCCAATCATGGATTTCTAACGGTTTAAATACGGCTACGACATTTTGGCCCAAGTAGTCGGTATATGTACCAATGCCTTGTTGGGATTGCTGCGCCTGCTTGAAGCCATCTAGGCGTCGAATCAGAGAACTGGGCATGTCTAGGGCGGCTCCAGCGATTACCGTACCGTCCGGAGCGGCAATATACATTTTTCCGGTTGTCCCAAAATGAACGGAGGTTAAAATGTTTTGCAAGCGGCTAAGCTGTGTTGTGCTGGTAATAACGCCGCGAATGGTTCCGTCTTCGCCATGGACAGGAGACGCAAACACAAGAACGGGCCGTCCTGTGGAGCGATCAACTAAAACATTGCTTAAGGTAACTTTGCCTTGCTTGGCTTGTTGAAAATAATCGCGGTCGCCAAGGTACAGGTTTAAAGGGCCATTCACGGAAGCTCTGGCGATACCGCTGGCATCGATAAAGGTCAAGGCGGTAAAGTTGCTCTGGACGCGAAACGTCTCATCCAGAACTAATTGAATATCTGCAGAGGTTCCTTGTCTTACGGAAGGAAGATTGCTTAAGAGTTCAACGAAGCTGGACTGTTCGGTGAACCAACGTTGTACGTTGGCGTTCTGGATATCTGTGATATATTGTAATTCCCGATAAACGGAAGGATCGGAGACGGGAGAAGAGGTGCGCTCTTGTAAGGGCAGTAACAGCAATAACGGGGTAAAAACCAGTAAAGCGGAGCTGAAAAGCAGTCTTGACTGCATATCATCTAAGCGCAGTCTGTTGAGCAGATATGCAATGGCATCGCGCCAGTTCATGGTGTCACCTCCTTATACTAAACATAATTAATTCGCAGTATTTTAGGAAAATCCTGCTCGGTAATAGGACATAAATACCTTTGGAAAGACAATGGGCCTATTAAAAGTTTGACTTTTTTATGAAGTACTTAAGAGAAACCTGTTTCTAGCGTAAAACCCTTGCATTAAAAAGTGGCTTTCTGTATAATGTATCGGGTTGCGTTAAGAAACTGCCGATACATACGCAAAATCGGACGTATGCTGATGCTATGGCGACGAAGCCGAAGCAGTTTGGATGTTTCTTAGTAAGCGTGCAACCAAAGGAAGGGAGGCTGCCATGTCTAGTCAATTTGATGTTGCTATTATCGGTGGTGGTCCTGCTGCTATTTTTGCAGCGTATGAGCTGACTTTAAAAAATCCATGCCCGAAGGTGGCGCTGGTGGAAGCAGGACAGGACATTTATAATCGTCGCTGTCCGATAGCCGAGAAAAAAGTTTCGCAGTGTATCAATTGCAAACCCTGCAGCATTATGCGCGGCTTTGGCGGCGCGGGAGCTTTTTCCGACGGTAAATACAATTTGACGACCGAGTTTGGCGGTTGGCTGCATGAGTATCTTGATAATGAAGAAGTCATGGACTTGATTTACTATATTGATGCCGTCAATTGCTCCTATGGAGCGCCTTCTGAGTGCTTTACTACGCAGAACAGTCATTTGAAGCGGCGGGCTTTGGCGTATGATCTGCATTTGCTCGAAGGCACGGTACGGCACTTGGGGACCGAAAACAATCTGCAGATTTTGAAAAATGTTTACGAAGAGCTCAAAGGCAAAGTATCCTTTTTCTTTCGCACGCAAGTGGAAGAAATTTTGCCGCAAGGAGAAAATAAAGGCTTTGTGCTGAAAGCGAAAGGCGAAATAGAAGAACTTTGCTGCGATACTTTAATCGCTGCGCCTGGACGGGCGGGAGCTGAATGGTTTTCAAAGCAATGTAATGTATTGAATTTGCCTGTGTTCAACAATCAGGTTGACGTAGGGGTGCGTGTAGAGATTCCTGCAGAAGTATTCCAACAGATTACGGATGAAGTATATGAAGCAAAGCTAGTATATCGCACGAAACAATATGGTGATTTGGTACGCACCTTCTGCATGAACCCCAAAGGCTATGTGGTAGCGGAAAACACGGATGGGATCATCACCGTGAACGGACACAGCTACCGCGACGAAGCGCTGCATAGTAAAAATACCAATTTTGCGCTGCTTGTAAGCAATCGCTTTACAGAACCGTTTAATGAGCCCCACCAGTATGGCAAGCGCATTGCCTCGTTTTCCAACATGTTGGGAGGCGGTGTGCTGGTACAACGCTTCGGAGATTTAATTAAAGGAAGACGGACGAATGAACACCGTCTGGGTCAAAGCTTTACGCGGCCTACCTTAGATGCAGTTCCAGGCGATTTGAGTCTAGTGCTTCCTAAGCGTCATTTGGACAATATTATTGAAATGATTTACGCCTTGGACAAAGTTGCCCCCGGCATGGCGAACAATGACACTTTGCTCTATGGCGTGGAAGTCAAATTTTACAGTTCTAGGCTGGAACTAAGCAATCTTTTAGAAACAAAGTTACCAGGCATGTTTGCTATCGGAGATGGCGCAGGGGTAACTAGAGGCTTGTCTCAAGCCAGCGCTAGCGGGGTTTATGTGGCGCGGACGATTTTATCGCGCTGGAAAAAGGCTCTCTAGGGCTAGCCTGGCGCCGCAAATTGCGGTATCATTATATATAGAAACGATTAGCAAGAGGGGACCGTGCGCGGCGCCCCTCTTGACTTATATGCATTCTATTTTAAATGATCGATGCGGGAGGGGATTATGATGGATTTATGGATGACAGAGTGGCAAACCCAGCACCTGGGAATGTCGGTGCGCATAAAGGAAACATTGTTTTCTGGGCGTTCTTCGTTTCAAGAGATTGCCGTGGTGGAATCAGAACCGTTCGGACGGATGTTAGTTTTGGACGGCGTATTTCAGACCAGCTTGTTTGATGAATTTATTTATCATGAGATGATGGCTCACGTCTCGTTGAGCACACATCCTAACCCCAAACGCATCTTGATTATTGGCGGCGGAGACGGCGGTACGGCGCGAGAAGTATTGCGTCATCCAAGCGTGGAAAAGGTAGAAATGATAGAAATTGACGGCATGGTAGTGGATGTCTGTAAAGAATTTTTACCGGAAATCAGCGCAGCTCTTATTGCCGATTCAGCGCGCTTGGAAGTGAAGATCGGCGACGGTATACAGCATATGAGCCAAGCGGAAAATGAGTACGACGTTATTATCGTGGATTGCTCGGATCCAATCGGTCCTGGCGAGGGTTTGTTTACTAAGGCGTTTTATCGGGACGTATACCGGGCTTTAAAAGCGGACGGCCTTTTTGTGCAACAGACGGAGTCGCCTTTTTATCACCAGGAGCTGATTCGGCGGCTGTGGTTGGATGTGGATGATTTGTTCCCTGTGGCGAGAATGTATCTGGCTTATATTCCTCTGTATCCGGGGGGGATGCATTCCTTCACTATGGGGTCTAAAAAGACGGATCCCTTGGAGGCAGACTTGCGTCCGTTGCCTTTTAGTACAAAGTATTTTAATGAATCGATTTACCGCAGCTGTTTTGCGTTGCCGAATTTTGTGCAAGAATTATTGACCGCAAAGACGAAATAAGTAAAACAGCAACAAAGAAAATATAAATTCCCTATTGCCAAGCGGTTCATCCTGCTATATAATAACAAACGTCGCCGATGATTCGGCACTATTCCTCGATAGCTCAATCGGTAGAGCACGCGGCTGTTAACCGCGGGGTTGTAGGTTCGAGTCCTACTCGAGGAGCCATTTTGGCCCGTTGGTCAAGCGGTTAAGACACCGCCCTTTCACGGCGGGAACAAGGGTTCGATTCCCTTACGGGTCACCATTTGTAAAGAAAAGCCATCGCAATGCGGTGGCTTTTTTGTATAACTAAAACTTTTCTCATAATCAGTGAAGATGAATAAATTGGCAGGAAATGGACGGAATAAGACGAAATAATACCGAATGTAGAAAAACGAGGTGGAAGTTATATGGTGCAACGCTTAAAAAAGTCCATCGGCGCTTTTTTAATCATCTTGATTATTGGCATTTGGGGCTTTATGATCTTTGAAGAGCTCTCTTTTTTGGATGCCCTTTATGTGACTATTGTGACGCTGGCGACAGTGGGATATGGCGATATCACGCCGGTTACCCCGGAAGGACGTATTTTTGTTATCTTCTTTATCGTTGCCGGTTTTTCCGTAACCTACTATACATTGATTATGGTTGTATCTTTACTATTAGAAGGCCAAATACGTGATTTGCTGGGGAGGCGGGGCATGGAGCGCAGTATTAGCAAAATGCAAGATCATATTATTGTGTGCGGCGCAGGGAAAGTCGGCAGTAATGTGGTGCAGTCGTTATTGGAAAAAAAGGAACCCTTTGTGGTTATCGAAAAAGACGATATCGTTTATCAAGCCCTGCGTGAAGAAAAAATATTGGTATTGCATGGCGACGCAACTTTAGATAGCGTCTTGCTGCAGGCGGGCGTGGCTGAGGCCAAAGGAGTCATTGCCGCCTTGTCGGATGATGCTGATAATGTTTATGTGACGTTAACTGCGAGAAGCTTAAACCCTACCGCACATATTGTAGCGAGAGCCGAGCGCCTGGAGGCGGAGAATAAACTGCGCATCGCCGGGGCGAACCAGGTTATTGTGCCGTCGGTGATGGGCGCGCGCCAGATGGTGGCTTCTATGACGCGACCGGTGTTTGTTGATTTTGTTGAAAATGTCTTACATAACGAAGAGCTGCCTATGGACTTTTCCGAAGTAACGATAAATGCAACCTCTTCTTTTGTGGGCAAGCGCTTTGCAGAAAGCCAGATTAAAGAACGTTTTCATTCGATTGTTATCGCCTTGCGCAGGGGGGAAGAGCTTATGAGCAATCCTCATGCGCAGGAGCGCATTCAAGTGGGCGATGTTCTGCTGGTCCTAGGGCCGACAGAGTATTTAGGAGAGCTGCAGCATTTCGCGCAAAGCAGCGAAAAATAGGAGGACCTATGGAAACGAAAGAGCGTAGGGCAGCCTTGCAGGAACGATTGCAAGCGTCCCCGGAAGCGGTAACAGGTACGGCGTTGGCGCAGGAATTCGGCGTAAGCCGGCAGGTAATTGTCGGTGATATTGCCATCTTGCGCGCTGCAGGCAGTCGAATCGTAGCGACACCGCAAGGATATTGGATACCTAAGGAAAATGTAAAGCAAACCATTCAAGCTACACTGGTTTGTCGGCACGACAATGCGCAATTGGCAGCTGAACTTTTTGCTGTGGTGGACCGAGGCGGCTGCGTACTGGATGTGGCGGTGGAACATCCTCTATATGGAGAACTAAAAGGGGCTTTGCGCCTTTCTTCACGACGTGATGTGGAACGTTTTTTGCACAACTTGGGCGAAGCGCAAGCGGAGCCATTATCGTTACTGACTGGCGGCGTGCATTTGCACACGATAGAAGTGCCTGACAAGGAAATCTTGCACGAAATAGAAGCCGAATTAGCCCAAATGGGGATTTTGGTGCGCTAAAAGTACAGAGAAAGCTTGCTTTTGGGAAAGCAAGCTTTTATAATAGCAATTAATGACAAGACAGCTGTAAAGACTTAGAGGGGAATAGTGTAAGCGTAAGGGTACATACTATGAAATGAATGAACATATCTAAGAAGGTGGTTGGAGAAATGGATGTAATTAGTCGCATGGAGCGCATACCTACAGGGGCGTTTCATTATCGCTTGCTGGCTTTAACTGGCTTGGGCTGGATGTTTGACGCTATGGATACAGGGTTGATTGCGTTTGTGCTGCCTGCCCTAGCCAAAGCGTGGGGGCTGTCAACGGCGCAAATGGGCTATATCGGCAGCATGGGCTTAGTTGGTATGGCGCTGGGCGCTGTTTTAGCCGGTGGAGCAGCGGATCGTTTTGGGCGGCGTAAGCTTTTCGCGGCAACACTTGTTTTGTATAGTGTCGCCACCGGCTTGTGCGGTATTGCCTGGAATTACGAATCTTTATTAGTATTTCGCTTTTTAGTGGGCTTTGGGTTGGGCGGGCAGCTGCCTGTGGCGGTAACGCTGGTTAGTGAATTTTCGCCTCCTAAAGACCGTGGCAAGATGATTGTTATGCTGGAAAGCTTTTGGGGCTGCGGCTGGCTGATTGCCGCCTTGGTAGCATACTTGGTAATCCCTTATTATGGCTGGCATGTGGCCTTTTTGCTGGGAGCGGTTCCGGCTCTGTACGTTTTTTGGATCTGGCGCTGGGTGCCGGAATCAGTACGTTATTTGACGGCACAGGGACGCTTGGCGGAAGCCCACGCGATTGTAAGCGATATGGAGCGGCGCAGCGGACTTGCGGTTTGCGAAGAAGCGGTAGCGCCCCAACAGTCTGCAACAATGACTCGTATTGCTTTTCGGGAGCTATGGACGCCTCAATTTATGAAGCGGACTCTTGTGCTTTGGGTGATCTGGTTTGGCATCGTGTATTCGTATTATGGTATTTTTACCTGGCTGCCTTCGCTAATGGTAGGCCAGGGGCATACGGTGGTGAAGACCTTTGAATATGTGCTGCTGATGACCTTGGCGCAGCTGCCAGGTTACTTCTGTGCCGCCTTCTTGGTGGATCGGCTGGGTAGAAAGGGCACCTTGGCTTCCTTCTTATCCTTGAGCGCGGTGTGTGCTTACTTTTTTGGACAAGGAGGCTCCAGCAGCGAACTGCTCTTCTGGGGGAGTTTCATGTCCTTCTTCAACCTCGGAGCCTGGGGCGTGGTCTATACGTATACGCCGGAACTGTATCCGACGCGGATGCGCGCTTTTGGTTCCGGCTGGGCTGCTGCAGTAGGCCGTGTTGGAGGCATCTTAGCGCCGTCTGTAGTAGGCTGGAGCTTATCGTTAGGCGGCTCTATCGCGCAGGTATTTGGCATGTTTACGTTGGTCATGCTTGTCACGGCGGCAGTGATTTGGCTTTGGGGAGAAGAAACGCGCGGTCTGCGGCTAGATGCGAATGAATAGTGAAAGGGATGGACATTATAACCAGAGTATGATATAATTCCTCTCGTGACTCAAGCATACGCGCCCGTAGCTCAGGGGATAGAGCATCGGCCTCCGGAGCCGGGAGCGCAGGTTCGATTCCTGCCGGGCGCACCATAGTATTCATGCGGCCTCTAACCATTTGGTTAGAGGCCGTTTTTTGTGCAATGGGGCTTATTTTGGGGCTTGTTTTGTGCAAAAAGGAAAATTTACTGCAATGATGTATTATCTTTTGTCGGTTGTATCGGTTTTTCATCTTGGGCTTGTGTGATAATGATAATATTGCCCAAGCTTTGTGCAATAGCGCTGTCTTTTTGCGGCAGTACATGACCGTATATGTCGGTGGTTGTGGAAAGTTGCGAATGCCTGGTGCGATCTGATACGGCTTTTAAATAATGGCATACATGCCTTGCCTCCGAAAACTAGTCCCAAAAATCAAGTTGGTTTAAGCAACACAAACTATTGTTTGAGGCGCGGGAGAGTTGTATCCAAGGGAACTGTGTGATCGTATTGTGTTATATTCCAAAATCCAGCGCTTCGTTAATATCTCCACTGCAACCATGGAATCAAAAATTTATCGTTTTAGCTGGTGGAGCCGAGGCGAATCGAACCCCTAACCATGTGTTACCGGCTCCGGAGATCGGTGCTGAAAAAATAAAAGCGGCGCAATGCATCGTAGAATTAACGCCGCTTAGTGCAGATGAAATTTTAACGAATGTTTATTGTTTTTGTATATCTTTCGGTAGGCTCAAGACCATATCCTTGACCTGGTGCATGGTCAAGGTACTCTGCAAGGATGGCGCCTTTATCAAATCGAATGTTTTCAATTTTAACGCGATCCCCTAGACGTATTGTATTAATTCCCTTCATGCTTCCGTTAGGTTGTTCTAGGGCGATCATCACATCGGTAAAATAACCGGTTCCGCCACCATTCCATTTTGCAGCCCATGCCACCGCTTTTGTAGAGACACCTTTTAATTGAACGATTCCGACGATTGGCTGTATATAATCAATTTTCCGCAAGGTGAATTGTCGCCTAGGTTGTATACATTCTCCATCGGCAACTGTTAGTTCTTCTCCTTCTAAAACATAGGTCGTATTTAATGCTTTAGCAATTAATTCATCCGCTGGATTTGCGCTATCTCTGGTCTCAATTCCAAACCACTGTGCTTCGTCGTCCCAAGTTAAGATGCATTCCCAATTATTCCTGCCATCGCCGCAGGAGAAAATGATCTTGTCATTGGCGGTAGATATTTTGAAATCACTGCTATGGCCGTTGGTATTTCCATCTTTAGAAAACTGAGAGCCATCGACATATTTTACAAATTTGCCGTCAAATTTTCCAAACACAGATGCATTAACAAACCCATCACTGGCGTGTGCGGCAACTATGTAAACGCTTTTTCCAGAATCAGAAGTGACTTCATAAATAGTATCACCCCAGAGTTTAATGGGGACTACGTTTGCTTTGTCAGTACTTGAACCTAAAAATGCGCGGTAACTCGGGAAAGGAGGTCTATTGTTTGGTGCTTCCACTAAGTATTTTTCAACATAAACCGATATTTTTTCTGATTTTGCGGTTAAAGGAATCGTGGTGTTGTCGTTTTTCCATATGCTTCCTTTACTTGAACCTACATTCCCAATAATTGTTGGAGCAGAAAAATTCATAGCAAAACTAGTTTGAGGAATACTGATAATGATGAGAGCAATTAGTAAAAGAAAAATGGTTTTTTTCATAATAGCCTCCTTACATTTTCTGTAATTCATGTATTTTATTAAACAAAAAAATAGGATGTCCTATCGGAAAGTAAATATTATTGACTCGGAAATAAAAACAGAATGATATTGGGAGAAAAGTCATGGATTTTGGATAAGTTGAATGATGCAATTGAAATAAAAGACAAACATTAACATAGAAAAAAGGGCGGCATTGCGACGAGGAAGGCCTTAAAAAAAGAATTATGCAGATTAACCCCAAAATGGAAAAAATCTTCTCGTGAAGGGTATCAAAATAGTTGTCCTGAGCTAGATGTATCAGTAAGATAATGAAATAATTCTCTTAAAAGGAAAGGCTAACTAGTCAAGTTACGGTGTAAAAGGTTCCGTGGATTCGTCCTCGGAACCTTTTTCTTGTTTGCCCGGCATGGGCAGTAACTAGGCG
>MTLD01000519.1_pt3 | contig 221245 bp, 222 predicted proteins | sample 1982471 | NCBI WGS metagenome assembly MTLD01 (sample SAMN05712604, study PRJNA340218) | biofilm metagenome | isolation source: sample SPM anode biofilm adapted to -50 mV | place: USA | collected 2012-02-03
TGAAGACCGGGCGGCCCACCAGCGACCGACGTACCTCCGAGAGCAACCGTTGTACTATTTCGGAGCCATTTCCTCAAGATGTTTTAGCGGTTCGGCATTAATTGCCTTCGCTTACCATCATTGCGCCAAAATCCTCCAGACACCCAATATCCCCAACAGCATTACAATTGCACCCATAAATCTTTGAAAGACCCCGCGACCCAAAGCAGATACAGTTGATGCAACCTGGCCGAATGCCAGCAGTACCGGAAGTGTTCCCAGGCCGAAGGCGAGCATCATCGTCCCACCCTTCACGGTTGAGCCGCTGGTGGCAGCTGAGATAAGAACCCCGTAGACCAGTCCACAGGGGATCAGTCCCATCAGCAGGCCGGCCGGGATGGCCGCCAATACAGAACTACTGCCGCTTACCTGTGACAGCAGCTTCTGCACAAACCCGAATCCGGCGCCGTCCAGCGCTGATATTCCGAGTGCTCGAACACCGAACAGGGTAAACAGGCCGATCGCAACCACAAACAGATTGGCTGCCACGAAGAGAGCGTTCTGGTATGGCCTGATTGATTCGAGCATTCCGGCCTGGGCGACAAAAGCGGCCAGCAGACCAAGCCCCGAATAGGTGGTAATGCGCCCAAGGTGATAGAACAGGTTGTAGAAAAAGCGCTGGGCGGCAGTGGCATCCCTGTTCGAGAGCGCCAGCGCGGTCACTATTCCGCCACACATGCCGAGACAGTGTCCGCTGCCGGCCAATCCGGCCGAAAATGACAACCAGAGTTCCAGCACTCCGTCAGGTTTCCAGTGCGCCGATCAGGCTCTTGATATCGTCAACGCCGTTTTCCACCAGCCAGGCTTCCATCTCCACAGCGATCTGCTGGGCGGCTCCCGGATTGATGAAGCTGGCGGTACCGACCTGAATCGCCGTGGCGCCGGCCAGGATAAATTCCAGCGCATCAGTGGCGTTCATGATTCCGCCGATGCCGATGATCGGCACTTTGACGGCCTTGGCCACCTGCCAGACCATCCGCAGAGCAACCGGCTTGATGGCCGGACCGGAAAATCCCCCGGTGATATTGGCCAGGACCGGACGGCGACGGTTCAGGTCGATCGCCATGCCGGTCAGGGTGTTGATCAGCGAGAGGCAGTCGGCACCGGCATCTTCACAGGCTTTGGCCATGGCAACCACGTCGGTTACGTTGGGAGAAAGCTTGACGATCAACGGCTTACTGGTAACAGCGCGGCAGGCCTTGACGACACTGGCGGCGCACTCCGGATCGGTTCCAAAGACGATGCCACCCTGCTTGACATTCGGGCAGGAGATATTGACTTCCAGCCCGGCCACTTCCGGAATCTGATCAAGCCGTCCGGCCAGCTCGGCATATTCATCAATAGTGTTGCCGAAGAAGTTGGCAATGGCCGGAGTGTTTACCGATTGGAGAAAGGGAACTTTTTTCTGGATAAAGGCATCAATCCCGACATTCTGCAATCCGATGGCGTTCAGCATGCCTCCCGGAGTTTCCACAATGCGCGGGGTCGGATTTCCGGCACGCGGTTTCAGCGAAAGACCTTTGGTGACAAAAGCGCCGATTTTCTCCAGGTCAACGTATTCGGCAAACTCCTCGCCGTAGCCAAAGGTGCCGGAGGCGGTCATGACCGGGTTACGCAGTTGCATCCCGGCCAGATTAACGGTCATATCAGGTTTCATTTCAATCCCTCCACTTCAATTCGCCCGATTCAAAGACCGGCCCTTCGGTACAGACACAGCGGAAATCCGGTGTTTCTGGCGAATGTTTGTGTCCCGGTGCAACGCACCCCAGACAGGCACCCACGCCGCAGGCCATGTAACCTTCCAGTGACACCTGGCAGGAAATGCCCCGCTCGGCAGCAATATTGGCTACAGCATTCAACATGCCATGCGGACCGCAGGCATAGATGGTGGCCTTGCCATCCAAGGCATCCAGACGGCGCAGCAGCGCTTCGGTCACCAAACCGCATTCCCCCAGCGAACCATCCTCGGTGGCGGTATAACATTCCACACCCAGGCGCTCGAACTCGGTAATACAGAGGACATCGTCACGTGTCCGGCCACCGGCAAACAGCCGCACCGGCGACTTTTTGACCAGCTCTTTAGCCAGCAGATAAAGCGGAGCCAAGCCGACTCCGCCACCGACGATCAATTTTTCCTCGTCATCCGCTCCAAGATCGAAACCTTTGCCCAACGGGCCAAGGATATCCAGCAGATCGGTCTTGTGCAGGGTTGAGAGCATGGCGGTCCCCTTCCCCACCACCCGGTACAGCATCTCGAAATACGGCTGCGTTGCGGCACCACTTTGTGCCGGAATATGAACGCCGACATCAAAGACACCGAATGGACGCCTTAACAGAGGATCAATGGCGCCGTTGACCCGCACCATTACAAATTGGCCGGGCGCGGCGCTGGCAAATTCGGGGGGAGCGGTCATGCGCATCCGCCAGTAACCGGGCGAGACCTCCGCATTGGAAAGAATCATGGATGTGAACTGCATCTTAGGTTGTCTCCTTAATATTTTTTTCCATCAAAATCGCATTTTCGGTCGCTTCGTAATAGTTGGCCCTGATTCCGGTCCTTTTGAAGCCGAGCGCTTCGTACAATCCGATTGCCGCAAGGCCTGATTCACGAACCTCCAAAGCCATAAATTCGGCGTCTTTCTCCCTGGCCACTTCAAAAGCCTTTTCCATCAAATGACGCCCGACACCCCTGCCACGCTGATCAACGGCTACGGCAATATCAAGTATCTGCGCTTCCTCAAACAATGACATCAGGCAGACATAACCGGCAATCCGGCCGTCATACTCCGCGATATAAGGAAAAGAGTGCGGTGAGGCGATTTCATGCTGGAAATGCTCACGTTTCCACGGCACCGGAAACGATGATTGTTCAATCAGCAGGACGGCATCAAGATCGGCTTCGTTCATCGGGCGTATGCTGGGAACACTCTCGGGATTCATGACCGGACATAATATGTAAAGCGGCCTCTCTTGTAAACGCTTTAATCTGCAATCCAGCATTGACAGTATACTGACTATATGCATAATGAGGATTATTTTGAATGCGGGGTATAATAGATATGTACGACATAGAAAACAGCATTGGATTCCTGCTTTCCAAGGGATATCAACGCTCCTGGGCCCTGCTGCGGGAAGAGATCGACCAGTTTGATCTGACCCCGCCGCAATTCGGACTGTTGGCATTTCTCTGGCAGGAAGATGGCCTGACGCAGACAGAGCTGTCCGAGAAGGGACAGATCGACCGCACCACTATCGGCGGGCTGATTGACCGCCTGGAAAAAACAGGCCTGGTGGAACGACGCCAGCATCCGCAAGACCGGCGGGCTTACAAAATCCACCTGACAAAACGCGGCCGCGATCTGGAAGGTCCATTGTGTGAATGCGCCAGACGGACCCTGGCCCGCTTCACCAAGGGTCTTAATGAACAGGAAGTCAATGAACTCAGGCGAATGCTGCTGATCTTGAGGGGAGAAAGGAGTGTCTATGATTTTCCGACCTGCTAGTTTTATTTGCGCAGTTTTACTTTCCGTATCAGCTCAATGCTGGGCAGCACCGCTGACACTTCAGGAATGTTTGCAGAAAGCCAGGGAGAACAACCAGGCACTCAAGAGCGCCGCCTGGGATACCCGTCTGGCGCAGGAGAATCTGCGGCTGGCAAATTCAACCAACTATCCGCGGATTGATGCCCAGGCCGGATACAGCATGCAACTGGCTCCCCAGGCGGTTATCATCAGCGGACGTGTCGCCGAAACGCAGGAACCGGATTATGCCTTCGCCGGTCTTTCAGCCAATTACACGCTCTACGACTTCGGGCGGCGCGACTCCAGGAAGCAGCAGGCGCTTTCCGCTACGGATGCCGCAGTGCAGACCTTCGAATCAAAACGGAGTGATGTTGCGCTAAAGACCATTGAAACATGGTTCGGCATTCTTGAAACAGGCAAGCTGATCGATGCGGCCAGCGAAGAAGTAACCCAGGTAACGGAGCATCGGCGTGTAGCCCAGGCACTTTTCGAGGAAGGTGTTGTTACCCGCAATGATGTGCTTCAAGCCGATGTCCGTCTGGCCGCCGCCCGCCAGAAATTACTGACCCTCAGGAATCGACGCGAAAACAGCTGGCTGTTCCTGAATTTCCTGACCGGCAGCGAACCGGGATACAGGGCGGAACTGGACGAAAAAAGCACCATCACACCAGATCAGGTAACGGATAAAGACCTGCTATCCATCATACTGAAAAGACATGATATTCAGGCATTACAACACGGAGCCGTAGCAAGCGAGGCAGAGGTTGCCGAAAGCAGGAGCAGTTTCTTTCCAGAGCTTTATTCCCGACTGGCTCTGGATTATGTGCAGAATGACAAAGTCCGGGAGCAGGCGATCATGTCGGCCACGGTCGGCATTAAATTCAACCTGTTTGACGGCTATGCCAGCACATCAATCAGAGAGAAAGCGATTAAAAACCGCTCTCGTCTCCAGGACACCCTCAAACTGGCGCAGCAGCAGGCGCTGTTTGAAATTGACAGCGCCAGAAATGACGCGGCCGTGTCAAAGGAGCGGATTGGCGTGGCCGAATCTTCCATTCGGCAGAGTGAGGAGAATCTGCGCATTAACCAGGAAAGATATCGGGAACGGGTTGGAACCGCAACCGAAGTGCTGGATGCCCAGACTCTGGTTACCCAGTCCAAAACCGATTATTACCAGGCCTATTATGAGTATCAGGTTGCCGTCGCACGCTTGAAGCGGGCGATCGGTGAACTGTAATTGCTGTAATTAAACTGGACGAAGACGAATCGAAGAATATTGGAGGAAACGGATGTCGGAAGAGGAAATGAACCAGGCAACGCCGGTTGAACCAGTTGAGACGGAAACAACTGAGGCAAAGAAACCGGCCATCAATAAACGTAAGAAGGCATTGCTCATTTTGCTGATCATTATAATTGTCGGCGGATGGCTCGGCCTGAGAATGTTCATCAAAAGCAAGACCCACGTCGAGACCGACAACGCCTTTATCGAAGCGCGGGTTGTGCCGGTCTCCTCCAAGGTTTCAGGCACGGTGGCCCGTGTGCTTGTTAAAGACAACCAGTTTGTCAAACAGGGTGAACTGTTGCTGGAGATCGATCAGAACGACTATCTGCTGCAGGTATCTCAGGCTTCGGCAGGGGTCGGCGTGGCAGAGAACGAAACCGGCGGGGAGTATCTTAAGGTTGATGCGCTGCGGGCAGCGATGCAGTCTGCCAGAGTGCGCCACGAGCAGGCTTCACTGGATCTTGAGCGTGGTGAAAAGCTGTATGCGCGTGAAGTAATCCCCAAAGAGCAGCTCGACCGCTTGCGTACGGCCAAGCGCGTCAGCCAATCCCAGCTGAAAGAGACCGAAGAAAACATGAAGCGCGCCCAGGCCGAAGCTGGATTGGGGCTAAAGAACGGCAACAAGGCCAAGGTAATGGAGCGCCAGGCCCAACTTGACATAGCCCGGCTGAAGCTTTCCTACACTAAAATCTATGCCGCCCGTGACGGCTATATCACCAGAAAATCTATCGAACCGGGCGTCAACATCCAGGCCGGACAGAACCTGATGGCGCTGGTGCCGCTGCAGGATGCCTGGATCACCGCCAACTACAAAGAACGCCAGATCACTCATATCAAACCGGGCCAGAAGGTTGAATTCACAGTTGACGCCTATCCGGGACGGACTTTCAGCGGACGGGTTGACAGCATCATGGCAGGCACCGGCGCGGCCTTCTCGCTGCTGCCGCCTGAAAATGCCACCGGCAACTATGTCAAAGTTGTCCAGCGTCTGCCGGTCAAGATCGCCATCGACGGCTCATCAGACCCGGAACATCTCCTGCGGATCGGCATGAGCGTGGTGCCAACCATCCTGACCGGGCGCAGCAGCGCCGATGTTCTCAAGGATTTGAGCCCTTTTTAAATGAGCGACGAAAAAAACATTAATAAATGGCTGATCACCATTACGGTCATGCTCCCCGCCATCATGGAGATCATCGACACCTCGGTCGCCAACGTGGCCCTGCCGCACATGCAGGGGAGCCTCAACGCCGGCACAGATGAAGTCACCTGGGTCCTGACCTCCTATCTGGTGGCCAACGCCGTGGTGCTGCCGATGACCGGCTGGCTGTCGCGGGTATTCGGACGCAAGCGTTTCCTGATGACCTGCATCGTACTCTTCACGCTGGCATCGCTCTTGTGCGGCGCCGCTCCCAACCTGGGTTCACTGATATTTTTCAGGGTTTTGCAGGGGGCCGCCGGAGGGGCACTGATCCCGATCAGCCAGGCGATCCTGATGGAAACCTTTCCACCGCATCAGCGAGGCATGGCCATGGCCATCTTCGGCGTCGGCGCCATGTTCGGCCCGATCGTCGGACCGGCCCTGGGCGGCTGGATCACCGACAACATGAGCTGGCGCTGGATTTTCTACATCAATCTACCGATCGGCATTATCGCCATGATCCTCTGCGCTTTTTTCATCTTTGATCCGGCCTATCTCCGAAAACGGGCCAGCGCACTTAAAATCGATTATTGGGGGCTGTTTCTGCTGACGGTCAGCATGGGATCACTTCAGGTTGTGCTGGATAAGGGACAACAGGAGGATTGGTTCAACTCGTCTTTTATTATAACTTTCAGCCTGATTTTCATAGCATCAATGATTGCACTGGTCTGGGTGGAATTGACCCACGAAACCCCGATCATCAATCTGCGCCTGTTCAAAAACGTTTCCTTCTCGGCCGGCAACCTGATCATGTTCGTGGTCGGCTTCTGCCTCTACAGCTCGATCATGCTGATACCGCTCTTTCTGCAAACCCTGATGGGCTACTCAGCCACCAACGCCGGCATGGTCATGGCTCCCGGTGGTGTGGCTACGTTGATCACGATGCCTTTCGTGGGCGCGGCCCTGGCCAAGCGCGACGGCCGCAAGATCGTTTTTGTCGGCCTGTTGCTGGGCGCGACCTCCATGTTCATCATGCAGGGGCTTAACCTGCAAGGGGCCTTCTGGAACTACACCTGGCCCCGCATTGTGCTGGGCTTCGGCCTGGCTATGATTTTCGTTCCGCTGACCACCGTCACCCTGGCGACCATTTCCCGAGAAGAAATGGGCAACGCCACCGGCATGTTCAACCTGCTGCGCAACATCGGCGGCAGCGTCGGCATCGCCATGGCTGCCACACTGCTTGCCCGCTATCAGCAGTTTTACCAGACCGGTCTGGTTGCCAACGTTAATCCCTACAATCCGATCTGGCAGACCCGTATCGAAGGATTGAAACAGAGCCTGATTTCGAAAGGAATCGGACTTCACGAGGCCGACAGCAGCGCTCTTGGAATGGTGTATGGCGAAGTCCGCCGTCAGGCCGGTGCGCTGGCCTTCAACCGGATCTTTTTCATCATTGGACTGGCATTTCTGGTGATTATTCCGTTGTTGCTGCTGCTGAAGCGGACCAGACACGACGGTGCAAGCGCTGCGGGACATTAGATGGGTGAACCGAATGCAGTGCGGCATTCGGCTTATTTTACAATTGCAGGGTGTGCCGTGCGACGGAAAGCCGCCACAAATTCGTTTACAGGATTTTCAATAACTTCCGCCGGGTTTCCTTCCTGAATGACAGCACCTTTATCCATGACTACCAATCGATCCACCACCCGCAGCGCCTCGATACGGTCGTGGGTTGCTATGATTGCCGCAGTGCCGGATTCATGCAGGATCCGCCCCAGATCTTCCGCCAGCACAATTCTGGTCGGCAGATCGAGGCTGGAGAAAGGCTCGTCCATCAGAATCAATTCCGGTCTGACGGCAAAAGCGCGCGCCAGACTGACCCGTTGCGCCTCCCCGCCGGACAACTTGTGAGCCGAGCGCCCGGCCAGATGGCCAACTTTGAAAAGCTCCAGACTTTCCATACCCAGCGCCCTGGCTTCCGAACGCCGCGTTCCTCGAATGCGCAGACCTTCAGCCACATTATCCAGAACAGTCGTATCAAACAGCAGCGGTTCCTGAAATACCATGGCGATCCGTCGGCGATAGACGGTTTCATCGCGCGAGGTAACCTCGGTTCCCTGAAACGATATCCGGCCGCTTTCACGTCCGACCAGACAGGCCAGCCCCAGCAGCAGACTGGATTTGCCGGCGCCGTTGGGGCCGATCACCGCCACTTTTTCCTCCGCTTTCACAGAAAAAGCCGGCAGATCAATCACCTGAACGCCACCGCGCTTGACCTTCAGATTTTCCACTTCAAGTAACGATATGATTTTTTTCATCGAGGACGCTCGCGCTGTTGAATAACTGTCAGGAGGTAGTTGACACCGAACGCCAGCGCCAGCAGGATCAGTGACAAAGCGATCGCCACATCGAAGTTGCCCTTGCCGGTTTCCATCACCGTGGCGGTAGTCAGCACCCGCGTCTGTCCCTTGATATTGCCGCCAACCATGATCGAAGCGCCAACTTCGGAGATAACACCGCCGAAACCGGCCATCACGGCAGCCAGCAGCGGAAGACGCGATTCCCGCACCAGAATCCAGACCGTCTGCACCCTGGTTGCGCCAAGTGCCCGCACCTGAAGTTTGAGATTGGCGGGAAGGTTCTGGATCGATGCTATCGTGATTCCGGTTACGATCGGCGTGGCAATCACCGCCTGGGCGAAGATCATTGCAATCGGGGTGTAAAGTATCTCCAGAAACCCCATGGGACCGTTACGCCAAAGCAGGATTGTTACAAACAGACCGACCACTACCGGCGGCAATCCCATGCCGGTATTGACCAGACTGATCACCAACCGGCGCCCCGGAAAGGCGGACAGAGCCAGAAAAACTCCCATTGGTATGCCCATGAAAAGGCTCACCAGCGTTGCACTGCAGGATATCTTGAGTGACAGCAGCGTGATATCGAGCACCTCCCGATCAAGGGAGAAAATCAGATTCAGTGCGGTATGTATTCCTTCTAAAATCAGATCCATCGGTGCCCCATTGAAACCTGTTTTTCAACGCCAAAGCTGCCTATGACAGCCTCTGTTATACCGGCAAGCATGAAATCGGATATAACCATAATAACCATAATAACCAAAAGCCCCTTCTCTGGCTGAACAGAAAAGGGGCGCGGACGGATCGTTGAACGGCTCGTCTTGCACTATATTCCCCTTTTCTAAGGAGGGCGGCGCTGTTTCCGGCGACACCCGCAGGTTGCAGGCCGTGAGGATTTTTCCCTGTTAGGCTTTGCAACTCGGAGATTGGCAATTTGGAGCCGCACTATAACGGCAACAACAACGGCATGGCAAGCGATAATTACCGCAAAGCCGGTGGTTACCCGGTCATCGAGATGACTTCTTCGTAGGTTGTGACGCCCTCCAGCATTTTGCTGATGGCCACTTCCCGCAGAGAGACCAGGCCGTCCTGGCGGGCAGCCAGCGCAATCTGGGCCAACCCGGCCGAACTGCTGACCAGCGCCTTCATGTTCTCGCTCATGTCCATAACTTCAAAAAGCCCGCTGCGCCCTTTGTATCCGGTCCCCCTGCACATTTTACACCCTTCGCCCTCCCAGACCGTGTAGGAGTTATCGGGCAGCGACAGATAATTGCACTCTTCACTGGAAAGGGTGCGGGCTGTTTTGCAATGCGGACAGATTTTACGCACAAGGCGCTGAGCCACGATGCCGAGTACCGTGGCCGAAATCAAAAACGCCGGCACCCCAAGATCAAGCAGACGGACAATCGTTGAGGAAGCATCATTGGTGTGCAGCGTCGAAAGGACCAGATGACCGGTCAAGGCTGCCTGCACAGCATTTTCTGCGGTTTCCCGGTCACGGATCTCACCAATCATGATAATATCCGGGTCCTGACGAAGAATATTCCTCAAAATGCTGTCGAAACCGACTCCGATGCCCTGCTGCACACCGATCTGGTTGAATTCCTCCATCACCATTTCGATCGGATCTTCGACCGTTACGATATTAACTTCCGGCGATGAGAGCGACCGGAGCGAAGAATAGAGCGTGGTGGTTTTGCCGCTGCCGGTCGGGCCGGTCACCAGTATGATGCCGTTCGGGCGGCGTAAGAAAGAATTGTAAAGAGCCATTTCACGCGGATAAAAGCCCATGCTGTCAATATCCTGCAGCAGGATATCCGGGTCAAAAACCCTGATGACGACTTTTTCGCCGAAAGCCACCGGAACCGTTGAAACGCGCAGTTCGATATCCTTGTTATTGAAGCTGGTTTTGATGCGGCCATCCTGAGGGCGGCGCTTCTCGGCCAGGTCCATGCGGGAAAGCATCTTTATCCGCGAGACAATCGGGGCATGCAGAGGCTTGGGAATGACATGAATGTTGTGCATGACTCCGTCAATCCTAAAGCGGATCAGCGAAGTTTCTCGCTTGGGTTCGATATGGATATCGCTGGCATGCTGATCAAATGAGTAGTTCAATAAAAAATCGACGGCAGAGACAACGTGCTTGTCGGAACCGTCGATCGTTTCATGCTGGCCTTTTATTTTGAAAAACTGCTCCAGATTGCCCAGATCGACAGTGGTTGACGCTTCTGCTTCGGCAGCCACAACCGAGGCGCGGAACCCGTAAAACTCGCGCAGTATTTTCAGAATATCGCTTTTGGAACTGAGAACCCGCCGGATTTCCAGGCGGCGGGCGGAGGCCAGACCGCTGATGATAGAATCGCAGAAAGGATCGGCAACGGCGACCGTGATGACTCCGTCCGTTTCATCAACGGCCACGATCAGGTTTTTAAGGGCAAATGGACGCGGGATATGCTCGGTAACTATGTCCAGTTTCAGCTTGAGCGGGTCTATTTTATAGTATGGAAGCCCGGTGGCCGCCGCCAGCGCCTCGGTTACAGCATCTTCGGTAAGCAACTGCCCGACGCTTCCATGAATACCAAGATTGAAAGAAGCGATCACTTCGGCCGGAGATACCGTTTCGGCACCTGAAAGCGTACGCCGGGACGCGCCGGAATGGTGCTGGGCATACAGACGCTGTTCCTGTGTTTTCCCACGCCCCAGAACATCCTTGAGTTGCCCTTTCGTCAATAGCCCCCTGCGTTCAAGCATAAGCGCAACATTTTCAACTGTAAGCTTGGTGGTTTCGGTCATATTTCCCGTCAATTCGTGAATTTATTGGATTTTTCGGCTTTAGCCCGCTTTTCGTCGAGGCGCCTGGCAACCGCTTCAACAACCTGATCAGGAGAAGGTGACGTTACGGCCGGGATCTGTCCGGCGACCAGATGTTCATGAGCCATGGAAGGTGCTTCTGAATGGATTCGCACAAGCCGCCGCGGTGGTAAATCCTTGTATGCGGTCATGGTGGAGAGCAGATTTCTGAAAAGGCGGAAAAGCAGCCATGCAACAATCAATATTGTCACGATATCTTCAGGCCAATACTCAAAACTGCGCTGCTGCACCATGGTTCCTGCCAGCAGGCCGGCAGTGGCAATCATCAGACCGAACGCGTTTCCAATGGCCCGATATTCAATATCGGCCGGTATTTTAAGTACAGCAGATTTCGCCATGCTGCAACCTCATTCATTTTTCCAGATTAAAACAGATCATACACTCCTGACTATCGACAATTCAGCCGATTTCTGAAGACGTTTTTGGCTTGCAGCGATCCCTTAGCAACTCCCTTATGACTTCGCTCATTTCATGCGCCCCGTAAGGTTTAACAAGCATGGCGCTGAAACCGTAATCCCGGTAATTTGCCATAACCGGATCGGACGAATAGCCGCTGGAAACGATCGCTTTAACATCCGGGTCCAACTTCAGAAGTTCGGCAATCACTTCCCTGCCGCCAACGCCCCCCGGAATGGTCAGATCCAGAATGACCGCAGAAAATGGCGTGCCCTGTTCTTTCCGTGTTTGATAAAGCTCGATTGCGTCTTTACCGTTTTCAACACACTCGACCGTGTAACCGAGCTCACCCAGGATGGCCCTGGCCAGTTCCAGAATAATATCCTCATCGTCCATGATCAGCACACTGCAACTTCCGCGGAATAGCGTTACTGGAGCATCCGGCACCTGCGAATTATCCTTTAACGAAGCCGGCAGGGATATTATAAACCTGCTCCCCACACCCAACTTCGAGGCCGCTCGTATTTTGCCGCCATGTTTCCTGATTATCGAGTAGCAGGTCGCCAAACCAAGGCCACTTCCCTGCTGCTTGGTAGTGAAGTACGGGTCGAAGGCTCTTTGCAGGTGCTGCTCCGACATCCCGATCCCCGTATCCGCAACGGAGATCTTAACAAATTTGTTTCCTGTACGTTCAGAACTGATATTAGCCGCCGAGATGGTTATCGTTCCACCTTCCGGCATGGCCTGAACCGCATTCAGAACGAGATTGTGAATGACCTGAAAAAGTTGCCCTTCATCTGCCTCCACCGGCCAAAGCCCGTCACCAATAGCAAATTTGCACCTTACACTGGAACCGTGCAGTGCGAAGTCTGCCGCTTCCTTCAGCAGACCGCTTACAGTAATTATTTTCTTGACCGGTTCTCCGCCCCTGGCAAAAGTCAGCAGTTGCTGGGCCAGGTCTTTGGCGCGAACCGTGGCATTCTCTGCTGACACTAATCTATCCAGCACTTTCTGCGGGTCGCCGGACTGTAAACGGGCCAGGGAAATATTGCCAAGAATGGCTGTCAGGATATTGTTGAAGTCGTGGGCGATTCCACCTGCCAGAACTCCAAGCGATTCAAGCTTCTGGGTTTTCATTAGCTCCTGCCTGGCCTGCCACAGTTCGGTTATATCTTCAACAGTCCCGACATGCCCAGCGACAGTGCCATCAGGCTTTTTAAGCGGTGCAGCCAATACCCGAACCCAGATTGTCTTGCCGAGCGGATCCAGCAGACGATGTTCATTGCAATAGAGAGTCCCTGAAACAATGGACTCCAGCCATTTTTTATCCACTTTTTCGCGATCGTCTGGGTGGACTGTTTTTTTCCACCCCGTCCCCAGACTGTCCGAAGCAGATAATCCGGTAATTACACTCCAGCGCGGGTTAGAGTAAACATTGTTCCCGTCGCGGTCTGACAAAAATATCCCTAGTGGTGAAAAGTCACACAAGGCACGAAAGCGTTCCTCGCTATCTCTTAAGGCCTCCTCAACACGCTTGCGTTCCGAAATATCACGGGAAATGCCGACCAGCCCCAATAGTTCTCCATCAGAGCCATAGAAAGGTGCTTTCAGAGTATGAAGAAGCACTCTTCCGCCTTCACAGGATGTCACCCACTCTTCGGAGCGATTCTCTTTGCCGGATGATAAAATTTGCCGATCAAGCTCCCAAATTTTCCCGGCAACATCCTGATCAAAAAAATCGAAGTCGGTTTTGCCTATCTGCTCGCTTTCAGACAGTCCGATAAACTCCTCGGAGGCCTTGTTACACGCCAGATAGACTCCATTCATATCTTTGACAAAGATCAGGTCGCCAACCGAGTCTATCAGACAGCGCAGCAAAGACCTTTCTCTTCCAACCTCATCTTCGGACTTCTTATAACGCTCGAGGCGCTGCGATTTCAAGGATTCCAACTCTGCCTTGCAGCTCTTCAGTTCGTCAATCAACCTCTGAACTTCAGCAGGGGACAAACTGACGGCATCAGCGGAAATCCTGGAAGCTTTGTCTGTTGAGTCGGGCATGTCATTCATCTAAAACTCCATCTTGTTGTCCGCACTCCAAATAATGTTTTCTACGATTGATTGCCAGTTGCGACTGCGAGCAGCCTTACCTGAATATACCAGAACCGCCGGACATTAGAAACGATAACCGAAGTCCCTGACACTTGCCGTTACTGACATTACACCGGAGGCGAATGAAACCCCGCCCTGACCTGTGACGCGGCAACTACTGCCACAAGATTCCCCCGTCAAAATTATTACCGCAAGCGCCTGCTGCCTGTATACCAGCTTTTTTTCATAACTACTCCAAATTACTTAAAACCCTTCCCGCAAAATCTGCTGCAATCGACGGTACTCGTCATCTGTCAAGCGCCGGTCACGGTAAAGCGCCCCGGCGTAAATCCCTGAAAATTCGCTTACCCTTTGATTGTCTGCTCTTTCGGCAATTTCAAACAGCCCCAATTCGCCCCGCTCGACGCTAATACCATGTTCCTTTTCAACTTTGCGTAGAAACCGTTTCAGAATCCGTTCTTCGCGCCGATTGAACAGTGAGGTTCTGCGCACCACAAACAGCAACGCTATCAACAGAGCAATCGCTAAGACATAGGGGAATATGTTTCGCAAGATGTTTGCGGGGTTAATCCCCTGCAACCGTTTCCCCGCCTTGCGGGCATACTCAAACTGCTGCTCGAAGTCATATACTATAACAGACCGGTTCCATTGGTAATTCAGGTAATCTAGCGTCAGCTTCATTCTAAGGATCAAAGAGCGGGATTTCTTGTCGTTCCAGACCTCTCCGGCGTTTGCTGCAAAGCTGCTGGGATCAATCCGCTGCCATCCGTTCCCTTCAATATACGCTTCTACCCAGACATGGGCCATGTCATCACTAACCAGATAATAACCACCCAACTCGCTGTAATTTCCACCTATGAAACCACCAACCAAGCGACACGGCACCCCGGCGCTGCGCAACAGCACGGCAAAGGCCGACGCGAAGAATTCGCAATGCCCCTGTTTGCGGATAAACAGGAACTGTTCCAGCGCATCGGGCCCGGTTGGCAATCCGGTCATTGAATAACGGTAACCGCCGTTCCTGAAATAGTTTTCCAGAAGATCAATTTTTTCACGATCGGTATTGACCGCTTTTACAATTTCGGCAGCCAACCCGGTTATACGTGGTGAGATGTCAACCGGGAGCTTAGTATAAAATGGTTTGTTGATCGCACCTTTAACCGCCACCAGACCATCCGGAGCAGAGCTGGCCCGGTAGTTGAGATGCTTGTTCAATGATCCGGAGTATTCAAAAACGCCATCCGGTGAACGCTTCAAGCGATTCAGACTGATTTCTGTTGGCCGATCCAACCCGATCATCACCCTGGAAACCGAAAGTTCCGGATAGATCAGCTGATCAACCTTAGGCCCGCTGAAAACCGGCACTTCTGGCGGAACGCCATCAGCCCGGACCCAGCGATTTCCCTGCATTGTGTTGAAAACGGAGCCACGCCAGTACAGCCGTTGCGGCGTCTGACGCCCCATTTCGGCCCTGAAGGCCAGCGCCCTGGATTCTCCTGCATTCGGCTGCACCCCCGGCTCAACCTTATCCGAATATCCGGAAGTGCGGACCGTCGGTGAAGAGAGGAAATTCCAGAGCGGCATCTGCGTTCTGGGGAGAATCGGAAAAAAGAACAGCAACAGCGGAAGCGACAGTAGCGGCATCAGGCCGCCGGCGATCAGCACCTTGCGCAGATCACGCTTCGGCAGCAGCATGGAGTTTTCCTGATCCTGGAAGGTCAGCAAGACCAGTGCGATCGCGACTAAAAACAGCATCAGACCAAGATAGAGCAGGAAAACAGGGCTAAGATCAAATAGTGAGGAGGAAGCCAGGCAGAACAGGGAAAGTGCCTGGATCTGCAGGCTGTGACGAACTGTTTTTTCTCCGGCCAGACGAACAGCCAGCATGATGGCCAATATGCTGACAACCGGCTGAACCGGGTTGGCGCGGCTGAACTGAATCGCATAGTACAGAAAGACCGGGACGATGGCGCCGTTCTGCATCCATGTCTTGAATGGCCAATTCCCCTTGAAATCCTGCCAGAGCCCAACTGCAAGCCCCAGCAGCAGCGCCAGACGCGGAGCGGACGTCAGCCACGGGAAAAGCGGCAACAAGCCGCACAATCCTATGGAGTAGGTCAGTATGCTTGCAAGGAACTTAATCGAGACCATATAAAGCCAGCTCCGCTAACAGCATCCGCCCATGTATCCTGCCGCATCCGGCCGTTATGATACGCTCGCCAAGCACCAGTCCGACCGGTCGCTCCCGCACCCAGCGCCTAACCAGCCAGGCGGCCCTTGACAAGCGTTCTTCCACTCCACGACCCGGCAGATCAGCTACGTTTATGGTAAGTGGTGTCGCCGATTGACTCCCAAATCCTTTTACCAGAAAGTCGGCGCTGCGGGCCGAGAGTTTCCAATGGATCATTCGCAGTGGCTCCGACCCGCTGTACAGGTCAATCCGCTCCAGTTCCCCATCCAGACCGCGTTCCCGGCGATAGTTAGAACCGGTGCGGGGAGCATTTACTCCTCCGGCAGGGTAACTGGCGGCCAACGGAGCCGGAAAAACGGTCAGAAGCTTATCAACTTCAAACGTCCAGTAACGGGTGAAAAAACCGACCGGATAAGTCGAACTGACCGTTACCTTCACGGCCGGAATCTGGCCGCGACGGTCAAATGTCAGCATGACGCTGCTTTCGGAAAGTGTCTGTTGCCGAATCAGGGGAAAGGTTGACCCGGGCGAGTTTTGGCACTCAACCCTGATCAGAAAGGAGGGAAGGTAACGTTTGCCGTTTCGCACGCGCAGCCGGAACGGGGCGGCAGTACCGGCAAAGATTTCTTCGGGGGGGATCAGGGTAGGGATCAGACCCTTGATATTGGACATTCCGGCCACCCCGGTCACCGACATGAACGCCAGAAGCCCTGACACAACCAGAAACAGCAGGTTGTTACCGGTATTTACCGCAGAAAAACCGAGCAGAAGGGTTACCGCTATATAAATGGCGCCGGCCTTGCTGATCTTTAAACCAAAGGCAATGGTATGCGGCTTGCGATTGTCCGTAGCACCCCTCCCCTGTCAATTGCTGACATCTCGCTCCGCATGACCAACCTGTGAGCACAGACAGCCTGGAACATGTTTTTTACATCATCGGGAGCAACGTAGTCGCGACCTGCCAGATATGCGGATGCTTTGGAAGCTTGAGCCAAATTGATGGCGGCTCGTGTCGAAAGCCCGGTCTGAATCAGGTCGTCCGTTCTGGTGGCGGACACCAGCAGGTAGATATAATCCAAAACCTTGGCGGAGAGATAAACCGATTGTACATCGCGGCGGGCGGCTAGAATTTCCTCTCGTGTCACAAGCGGCATCATTTCGCTGATGCGCTCACGAATGCCGCCTCCGGCAATAATCTGTTTTTCCAGGATTTCCTCTGGATAGCCGATGTCGGTACAGATCAGGAATCGATCCAGTTGCGACTCCGGCAGCGGAAAAGTGCCGCTCTGGTCGGACGGGTTCTGGGTGGCGAATACCATGAAAGGCTCGGGAAGATGGTGCGTAACCCCCTCAACAGTAACCCGCCTCTCCTCCATCGCTTCCAGCATGGCGCTCTGGGTGCGCGGCATGGCGCGGTTGATCTCGTCCAGCAGGACAATGTTGTTGAAAATCGGGCCGTGCTGAAAACTGAAACGCCCATCATCGCGATTGAATATGGAAAGGCCCGTTATATCGGAAGGGAGCAGGTCGCTGGTGCATTGCACCCTGCCGAAGGAGAGTCCGGTAATCCCGGCCAGGGCCAGTGCAACCGTAGTCTTGCCCAGGCCCGGCAAATCCTCTATCAGGATATGGCCACCGGTCAGCAGGGCAATCGCCGACAGACGCAGCACATCCTCCTTCCCTTGCAGGTAATCGCGGGAGAGAGTTTCCAGCATGTTGGTAAAAACCTGATTGCGGGCTGTCAGAGACACCTTGAATCCTCCGGATATTTCTAGTATTTTAATTGGTGACAGTACTACAGATGTGAACGACGGTACTTTAGCTCATTCAGGCAGACCAAAACAGGAGAAACAGAGATGGTATTCAAACGAAATATCGTGACCAAAATTCTGTCTAACGGCTTGAAGGCCGATTTTGCCCTGGTGCGCGATGAGGATGCTTTTCAGGCTGCCCTCTACATTGACGGCAGACACATACCCGGACCACCTCTTCCGACCCCGCTTGATCCAAGCAAAGGCGATGTGACTCACTGGATGGGCAACCGCCCCAGTGTCGGCCTGACCACCGAAGAGGCCAATAAAATTCTCCGCGAGGTGCATCTGGAAAACAGCGTCCTGGAACACCGGAAACTGCTTCAGGAAAAATGATCCAGACACTCCTGTTTTAAAACCCCGCTTACCGGACAAACCGCAGGGTTTCATCATTCAGACGGGTTTGTTGTTCCAGTTATTACGAGCACCTTGCCATTCCGGCTATATCGGCTTCGCTCCCCCCTGATCCAGTTGCACCGCCATCATATCACAACCTCACACCGGCTCCAAGCCTCGCTGCTTGATTTGACCGCGCCAATCGGGTATATCAGTGGATGTAAAAATGTATACAATATCCAGAGGCCCGATGAACGACCTATTGAAAACACTCAAAATGCGCGGAAAACTGCTGGCGCTGGTTCTGCCGTTGGTGATCGGCCCGATTTTCATCGTTGCCGGCGTGATCGGCTATATCGCCAATCAGCAGGCCTATCGCGGTGTGACCAAAACGAGCAAGGATGATCTTCAGCACATGACTTCCTTCAGCCTCGACCTGCTCAATTCACACTACCAGCAGTATCAGGTTTACAAGCAGGAGCGACTGAAAAATCTTAATCAGGAACTGGCAACACTGGCCTCACTCTCATACAATCTGGTTGGCAACGAACATCAACAGTACATAAAAGGACGGCTGAACCTGGAGTCTGCCAAGCGCGAGGCCAGACAGGCGCTTAAAAAGGTCAATGTGGGCGAAACCGGCTATATCTACGCCATGACCAGCAAGGGAGACTTGCAGGTCCACATCGCCAGAGAAGGGGAAAATGTTTTTGATGAGCGCGATGAAAACGGACGCTATTTCATCCGCGAAATTTGCAGAACCGCCAAGGCATCAAAACCGGGCGAGATCTTATATATCAGCTATCCGTGGCGCAACGCCGTGCTGGGCGACAAGCGCCCGCGCAACAAGATTATTGCCTACAAGTATTTCCGGGAATGGGACTGGATCATCGCCGCCGGCGGTTATCTGGACGAAACCTCGGAACAGGCGGCCTTCGAGCGTAAATCCTTTGCAGCACTGAAGGAAAGTATAAAATCAAAAAAAGTCGGCGCAACCGGTTACATCTTTTGCATGGACAGCAAAGGCACTTTTACCATCCACCCCAATTCGGAAGGCAGGAACCTGATCGACGCCAAGGATGAGGATGGAAATCATTTTATCCGTGAAATGTGTACAAACAAAAGCGGCTGGATCCGCTACCCCTGGAAAAACAGTGGTGAAAAATCAGCACGCATGAAAATCGTGCGTTACGAATATTTTAAACCATGGGATTGGATTATTGCCGTTGGATCTTATGAAGACGAGTTTTATCTGGAGGCCAACAAGATCAAGACCCATATCATGTACAGTATGGTGCTGCTGATCCTGGCCGTCGGCGCCACCTCCACGGTCATGGTGTTTCGCGCTTCAAATATCATTACCAGTCCGATTGCTGATATGATCGAAGTCATCAGGCGGGTAAAGCGAGGTAAGCTGAATGAGCGCATGCAGGTATCGGGAGAAGACGAGTTGGCCGAAATGGCGGGAGCCTTCAACCGGATGACCGAGATCATCAGGCGCAACCGAGATATCGAGGCCAGTCTGGCTCAACAGGGGAAAATGGCGTCACTGGGCGTGCTTTCATCGGGCGTAGCCCATGAAATCAACAACCCGCTGGGTGTAATTCTGGGTTACGCCGGTTATCTGGAAGGAAAGATGAACGAAGATGATCCCAATTACAAATATATCCACGAGATAAAACGCGAAAGCAAACGCTGTAAAAAGATTGTCCAGGACCTGCTATCATACGCCCGGACTCCGCGCCCGACCCTCGAAACAACCGATCTGAACGACCTGTTGCAGCAGATTGTTGATTTTGCGGCCAACCATACCGACATGCGCAACGTCACCATTACCACCGAGTTTGCGGCCGACATCCCGAAAATCGAGCTTGACGGGGATCAGATGCGGCAGGTCGCCATCAATCTGATCCTGAATGCCGGAGGGGCTATGCCGGAAGGTGGCAAGCTCAGCATAAAGACCGAACAGGTTCCCGACCAGCGCGTACGGATCTCATTCTGTGACAGTGGCTGCGGCATTCCGGCCGAGAGTCAGGACAAGATATTTGAACCGTTCTACACAACCAAGGAGCGCGGCACAGGACTGGGGCTTGCCATAACAAAGCAGATCATTGATCAGCATCATGGCGAAATCCGGATCGACAGCGTCATTGGGCAAGGTACTTGCGTTGCAGTCACGCTGCCGATTGATCAGGAGGAACTGTAAATGACCAGCAAAAAACGCATCCTGCTGATTGATAACGAGGAAGGTCTCTGCCGGATGATGGAGAGCATTCTCCTTGATAACGGATATCTGGCCAAAGCTTACACTTCGCCGCAAAAAGCTGTTGAGGATTTTCAGGCCACGGCCTGGGATCTGGTTATCAGTGACATTAAAATGCCCGGCATGAGCGGCCTGGAAGTGTTGCAGGCCATCAAGGAAAAGCAGAAGGATATTCCGGTCATTATGATTACCGCCTACGCCACGGTAGACATGTCTATTCAAGCCTTGCGCAAGGGCGCTTACGACATGCTGACCAAACCGTTTGAACCGGATGAGCTGATTTACCGGGTCAAAAATGCGTTGCAGCAATCACAGTTGCTAGAGGAAAATCGCGAATTGCGGGCCGAGTTGGAGGCAAAGTTCTGTTTCGACAACATCATTGGTTCATCAGGCGGCTTAAAATCAGTACTCGAACGGGTTGAAAAGGTGGCCATCAGGGACACCTCCGTGCTGATCACCGGTGAATCGGGAACCGGAAAGGAACTGATCGCCCAGGCCATCCACTATAATTCTCCCCGCCGTGAAAAAAAGTTCATCGCCATCAATTGCGGCGCCCTCCCGGAAACCTTGTTGGAAAGCGAGCTGTTCGGCTACAAGAAGGGCGCATTTACCGGTGCCAAAGAGAGCCGTCACGGATTGCTGGAGGCGGCTAACGGCGGCACGCTGTTTTTGGATGAAGTCGGTAATCTTCCGATGAATGTGCAGAAAACCCTGCTGCGATTCCTGCAGGAGAAAGAATTCAACCGTTTAGGTGACACCACCCCCACCCGGGTTGACGTGCGAATATTGTCAGCGACAAACTCCGACCTGAAAGAGGCCATTAAGAACGGTACATTCAGAGAAGATCTCTATTACCGGCTGAATGTGGTCAACATTCATCTGCCGCCGCTCCGCGAGCGCCGTGACGATATTCCGCTTCTGGCTGCTCATTTCATTCATCATCAAAACCAGAAGTTCGGTACTTTCATCAAAGGATTCGCGAGCGATGCGATGCACGCTTTGTCGGATTTTGACTGGCCGGGCAATATCAGACAGTTGAGAAATGTGATCGAAGCCTGCATGGCCATGGAAAATAACGATTTTATTTCATGGGAGACTCTGGCGCAGTTCGTGGAGTCGGGCTACGACGAATCACAAGCTGAAACGGCCATCGCAGAACTTGGCGAGCTATCATTCAATACGGCCCTGGAACGTTTTGAAGCTGACCTGCTGAAGAGTCTGTTGAAAAAGCATAAAGGGATTATAGAAAATGCTTCAAAAGAGGCCGGTATAAACATGGTCACCATGTACCGGAAGATCAAGAAGTATGGCATTAAAAAGGAAGATTATAGTTAAACCCGGTACTGCAGGTATTTGCGAACTGCCGAGAAATCCATTCAAATCAGGCTTTTCTGTAAGAATCTGAAACTCACATATCCCATAATTTCTAATCATGGTTGCAATCGGCAACTTCAGGTATATAGTTCCAACAGCCGCATCCACATTAAGCCAACATCAATGTTGGTGCTGCTCACAAGGAACAACCGAAGATCATATATTATGTGAGGAATATTAAATGACTTACAGACCAGCCGAAGACGGATCAGCTTTAACAGCGCTTTGGCGTGGAAGCGGAACGATTCTGCTCGTAGAGGACGAGGGACCGGTAATGTTTGTAGCAAAAACCATGTTGGAGGCGCTCGGCTTCGATGTTTTGGAAGCTGCAAACGGCGAGGAAGCTTTGGAATTGTGCCGAAACAATGTTGCTGACATCAGTCTGGTTGTGATGGACATTGGAATGCCGATCATGGATGGTTACGATCTTTTCCATGAGTTGAAAAGATTCCATCCCCAGTTGCCCATAATCGTCTCAAGTGGTTTTGGAGATGAGTATATCACTTCCAGAATCCCCCGCGAAGAGATCGACGGGTTGGCCAGCAAACCTTATACGCTTGATCAAATGCAAAAAGTACTGAGGAGTGTGCTGGAGGAGAAACTTGCGAAACCGGTTTGACGTGCCGACACCAATATTCATCTACCCACGGCGTTAACTGCAGAGTATCTTTATTCGGCAGCACCACCAAACTTCCTGATCAAACGTCCCGAGGCAACGTCCCACTCACGAACCCAGTTATCCCCGCCAGAGGTAAACAAAGATTTGCCGTCGGTAGAAAATACGGCCTTCAGAGCCGAGTTAGGGAGGTCGCTCCTCCAGGCCACACTGCTTTCGTGAATATCCCAAAGCAGAACAGAACGTTCCTCATCTATCACTGCCAGAAAATCACCGCTCGGAGAAACGGCAATATTGTTAATCAAGCTGTCATTGAACGGGATTGTGCTTCGCAGCGTCCTCAGGGGAATATTCCACCCCTTGACCGCCATGTTATAGAAAGATGCATACATAACCGAACCGTTGGCGGAAACGGACAGCGAGGTAACGATATCGTCCGAAGGTTTCAGTAAAGTTGCCAGTAGCTGATCCTGCTCCAGACTCCATAAGTAAATTGCTCCATCCATTCCTGTTGTGGCAAACTCATTGCCACCTGGAATGAAAACAATCTGATCCACTTCTCCATCATGGGCTTTAAACCTGCGAACCACCGACCTGTCTTTCATATTCCAAATAACAATCATTCCCTGCATATCGCCACTTGCGACATAGCGGCCGTCATTTGAGAACGCCAGAGAGACAACCTCGGCTTTATGCCCTTTTTCCCTGGAGGCCAGAATGCCGAGTCGTTTTCCGCTCTTAACATCCCACAGCACCGGCATATATTTACGGTAGCGAGCCCAGATAAGCGTGGAAGAATCTGGCGAAAATGCGGTTGAGACAAGCCAGAGACGGATCTGGTCCGGCTTTCCGACTTCCCGGATCAGTTTGCCGGACTTTACATCCCACAGATAATTATTTTCGTCTTCATCACCGGTCAGCGCGTATAAACCGTCTTTGCTAAGGGCAAAGGTCGATATTTCCTTACGGTGTCCGGTCGGGTTCTCGGATTCAGACGATTTAATCGCCTTGTCTGGGTTCGTTTTAATAACAGGCTGAGAGGATAATTCGGCAGCCATAAGAAATGAAAAGGGATAGATCGTGAGTGCCAGCAGGACAAATGCAATTGTTTTAAATAATCGACTCATTTATGCACCTCACGAAATCATTTCATTGCGAAGATTAAGTACGTCAGCGGCTACGACAACAAGGCTTTCATCAGCGCATGGCCTTCCATGCTTAATCCGGTGGACTTGGCCTGAAACTCGTCATAAGAATCGGCCCCGTTCCCTGCCCCGGTGCCACCGCGATAGATTATAAACGGAACCGGATCGGATGTATGAGTCATAAGCTTGACAGGTGTCGGGTGATCCGGCGTACAGAGGATCACGTATTCACCGAACTTTTTAATACCTTCCAGCACGGTTCCCACAATCTGGCGATCAAAATCTTCAATTGCCTGGATTTTATGGTCCATCCGGCCAGCGTGGGAAGCCTCATCCGGAGCTTCCACATGAACATACACGAAGTCATGGGTTTCCAGAGCCGTCAGAGCTGCCTGAGCCTTCCCAAGGTAGTTGGTATCGATGTAGCCGGTGGCGCCCTCAACATTTATGACATCGAGGCCGGCACAGATACCGATGCCCTTGATCAGGTCAACAGCCGAGATTACCGCGCCGCTTAGTCCGAACTTTTCTTTATAAGGAGTGATTTTAGGCGTTTTGCCATGCCCCCAGAGCCAGATTGAATTGGCCGGGAGTTCACCGGCATCCTTCCGTTTTTTATTGACCGGATGATCGTGCAGCACCATCTGGGCATGGTTCATTATGTTGATCAGGGTGTCGGCGCCATCCCCCTTGGGCAGGTGATCGATGATCGCCTTGCCGGTTATGTCGTGGGGAGGCGTGCCGGTCATGGCATCCTTGCCGCCGCGCCAAACCATCAGGTGGCGATAACCAACTCCGGGGTGGAATTCGATCTCCGCACTCCCAAGATTTTGCTGCAGTGCTTCAACCAGTTCGCCCCCCTCTGACGAGGTGATATGTCCGGCCGAGAAATCCTGCATATAGATCGAACTGCCGTGAGGCTTGAGCGTCACCAGATTCATTCGGAATGCGACATCATTCGGGCCGAGAGTAACCCCCATGCTGATCGCTTCCAACGGGGAACGCCCGGTGTAACAGTTGCGCGGATCATACCCGAAAACCGATAGGTTCGCCACGTCACTGCCGGGTGGCAGACCCCAGGGAACCGTATCGGCCAGGCCGGAAAGGCCATGCCGCGCCATAAAATCCATGTTTGGGGTTGTCGCCGCCTGAAGTGGGGATTTATTGCCAAGATCGCTGTAAAGTTCGTCCGACATGCCGTCGCCAAGGAGAATTATGACCTTCATACAAGCCTTTCTGAAATTAATTGGGACATACTAGTTTCTGTATGCACTGTTGTCAATCAAACAAGACGCGAACGCCCTTCCGTATAAACTGGAAGGGCGTTAAATCGTATTTACTGTTATTCAAGATTTTGTAATTATCTGTACGTCTTTTCCGTCTGGGTTGACGACATAATTATTTGGAATTGCGATATTGCAGTGATGCGCCGATGAAAGCCCGGAAAAGCGGATGCGGGACCAACGGCTTGGATTTAAACTCGGGATGAAACTGGCAAGCCAGAAACCATGGGTGATCCGCAATTTCAACCACCTCAACCAGGTCTTTTTCCTTATACACTCCGGACAGAATCAAGCCGTTGCTGGTTAGAGCATCCCGATAGGCATTGTTGAATTCGTAGCGGTGACGGTGACGTTCCGATATTTCAGTTTCATTGTAGGCCTGATGGGCAATCGTGCCCTTGGAGACTGAACATGGGTAAGCGCCAAGACGCATAGTCCCCCCTTTTTTACTGACACTTTTCTGCTCTTCCATCAGGTGAATGACCGGCTGGCCGCCGTCATGACGGAATTCGCTGGAACAGGCGTCCTCCAACCCGCAGACATTACGGGCATATTCAACCACCGCCATCTGCATTCCGAGGCAAATGCCAAAAAAAGGAATCTTGTTGGTGCGGGCATACTCGATCGCCATAACCTTACCTTCAGTGCCACGCTCACCAAAACCACCCGGAACAAGAACCCCGTCAACATCGTCCAGGTGACCTTCAACGCCATCACATTCGATCTTTTCTGAATCAAGATATTTCAGGTAAACGCGACAATCGTTGGCAATGCCGCCATGGGTCAATGCTTCTGCCAGAGATTTGTACGACTCGGTCAGATTCACGTATTTGCCGACAATTGCAATTCGGACTTCACCATGGCTGGGGTGACGCAGCTTTTCTACAACATCCTGCCAGTGGGTAAGGTCGGGAGCCTTGGTCCAGATATTGAGTTTCTCGACAACCTGGTCGTCAAGGTGCTCTTTATGGAGCGCTTGTGGCACGGCATAGATATGCTCCGAGTCAACAACCTGAATGACATCTTTCTCGGCCACGTTACAAAACAGGCCGATTTTCTTTTTCATATCAGTGGGCAGGTCACGTTCACAACGGCATAGCAGAATATCCGGCTGGATACCGATTTTACGCAGTTCCATAACGGAGTGCTGGGTCGGCTTGGTTTTCAACTCACCGGCAGTCCGGATGTAAGGAACCAGCGTGACATGGACATAAAGTGCATTGCCGTGACCGCGATCAAAACGGAACTGGCGGATCGCCTCCAGAAACGGGAGCGATTCGATATCACCAACAGTACCGCCGACCTCAACAATCGCCACATCGGCACCCTTGGCATTTTCAATAATCTTGTGTTTTATCTCGTCGGTAATGTGCGGTATGACCTGCACAGTCCCCCCCAGATAATCTCCACGCCGCTCTTTGGTGATAACGGAAAAATAGACCTGCCCGGTGGTAAAATTGCTCTTTTTTGACAATATTGCACTGGTGTAACGCTCATAATGCCCCAGATCCAGATCGGTTTCTGCACCGTCGTCGGTTACAAAAACCTCACCGTGCTGAAATGGCGACATGGTGCCCGGGTCAACATTGATGTACGGATCCAGCTTCTGCATTGTCACACGCAAACCGCGCGCCTCCAGCAAAGCCCCCAGAGAAGCAGCAGCCAGTCCTTTTCCGATCGAAGATACCACGCCGCCTGTGATAAAAATAAATTTGGTTTTCATGCTAATCAACTCCTGTATTTAAAAACTATTAAAATGATTGGGAATAAGCCACAAACAAGACTTATAAGCAACCGGTATCCTTGTTTCGGCTGAAGAGTAATCGAACTTTCACATTCCTGTTTTGGGATAAACGGTTTAAAGCATCAGCTGCAGGTAACGTTCCTCAGCCTTTGCAAGGTCATCGGGAGTATCCACGCCGATCGACTCGAACTCGGTTTCGACCACTCGAATCCTGACCCCGTTTTCCACAGCGCGCAGTTGTTCAAGTTTTTCGGCTGTCTCCAGAAAAGTCGGCGACATGGAAGCGAATTCGAGCAGAAAATTACGACGATATACATACAGACCGACGTGCTTGTAACAGAGCAGTTTGCCGCAGCAGAAGGATTCGTCTTTCAGATCCTTCCACTTGTCCCTGAAAAACGGCAGCGGAGAACGGGAAAAATAAAGGGCGTTACCGAACTTGTCGGTTACCACTTTGACCACGTTGGGGGAAAGAAAATCGTGCAGGCATTTAATGCGGGTTTTGAGGGTTCCCATTTGCAAAGCGGAATCCTCCAGAAACGGCTGAATAGCCTGATCGATCATATCCGGGCAGATCAGCGGTTCATCACCCTGTACGTTGACAATAATATCCGAGTCAAGCCCCAGTGCGACTTCAGCCAGACGATCCGTACCGGTCTCGTGGCTGGCTGATGTCATGATGGACTCGCCACCGATCTGATTGACCGCATCGACTATGCGCGGGTCGTCAGTAGCCACTATGGTGCGTGAAACCAGTTTTGCCCGGGAAGTCCGCTCATATACATGCTGGATCATCGGCTTTCCACCGATCTCGGCCAAAGCCTTGCCGGGAAAACGTGTCGAGGCGAAACGGGCGGGTATTACCGCAGTAATTTTCATACCAATCAACCTTGTTAACGGGGATAATGACGAAGCGCCAGATGTCCTGTGGTAGGACGTGATAAGCTACCTTAAAAGCTCCGGAGTGTCAAGGTACGAACTGTCGGCAAACCCTAAACGATCCTGCTGAAAATTTTGGATATCGTGTCAGACGAATCCTGTTCGCGGTGAGCTATGTTGCCAGTTTCGCTGTTCCTGGTAACCGATTTGAGTATCTTTGCGTGGGCTAAATCAAGTTGGACTCTTGCATTTTCTAGTTCTGCCGTGCGAGCAGCCAGCATTTTTTCCAACTCGACCCGCTCCCCTTTTTCGGCATGTTGCAGCTTGCTGTAGTTGACAGCTTTATCCACAACTTTACGCAAAATATCAAAATCAAAAGGTTTTTGTATAAATTCATAAGCGCCGTTTTTAATTGCTTCTAGCGCCATTTGCAGTTCGGCATAGGCAGTCATCAATATAACCGGAATTTCTGGATGAGACTGCTGAACCTTCGACAGAAAACTGATGCCGTCTTCTCCAGGCATCATCACATCAGTAACGACTACATCAAACCGTTCTTTTTTCAATAACTGGTAACCGTTCTCGGCACTTTCGGCGTTGCTGACGCGAAACCCGCATTGCTGCAGATACAGCATTACTACCTTGCGTATTTCTGGCTCGTCATCAACTACCAGAATGTGCGGTTCAAGCTTAACTGCCGGCTTTGAAGTTTTAGATGGATAATTCATATTTCAGTATTTACCTTGTTCAGTGTTTGAAATCTTTTATAGTGGAGATGACATAGTCCTTCTGTGCGGCTTCCTTTTGATGGCAGTCGAAACAGTTTTTGACAGGATCTATGCCGCTCGCTTTTCCGTCAGCCCCAAAACCGGCAAAAAGCCAACCGCCGGTTTCTTTGCGTTTTTTATCCTTCTGCATCAGAACAACCATATTCTTGGAACCATCATCACCAGTGTTACCCTTTATGTTGAAGAATTCCACCACGATCCGGCTTCCTTCCGGAAACTTGTTGCCGGCACTGTATCCTTGCATGGCTTTTTTGTCGGCATACATGTAATGAATTCCGTAGAATAATGATTTTTTATCGGTTTCGATCTTCCTGTCACTCTTTTGCCAGGAAAGGTATCCCTTCGGTAGCACCGGAGATCCGGCAAATGCTGCAATAGACTGAAAAACAAAGAGATATACTGCACACAACAAAACAATTTTCATTTTAAACCTCACTTGTCAGATTTGAGCCACTATAGCAACACTTTTATTTCTTGTCACTAACAAGCAGTTGCATGAGCCTAAACACCGACGACCTTGTCCAATATATGAAGGTAAACATGTAATTATTGACCTTACCGCATGAATTGGAGTAGTTTGTCAGGCTGTATCCAATAAAATGAGGTTAAATAAGTTATGCAGCGTCCATCCTGGGATCAGTATTTCATGGATATCACCCGACTTGTGGCGACCCGTTCAACCTGCCAGCGCAGGCAGGTTGGAGCGGTGCTGGTCAAGGACCGCAACATTTTGGCAACCGGATACAATGGAGTTCCCTCCGGGATCAGCCACTGTGACGCCGTCGGCTGTCTGCGGGAAAGACTCAAAGTTCCGTCCGGCGAACGCCATGAACTATGTCGCGGTCTGCATGCCGAGCAAAATGCCATCATCCAGGCTGCAAGACACGGTATTAATATAGACGAATCAACACTCTACTGCACGACAATGCCTTGCATCATCTGCACAAAGATGGTCATCAATGCCGGTATTAACAGGGTAGTCTACGGCGAAGGTTATGCTGATGACCTGGCTCGTGAAATGATCAGTGAAACCGGCATCAAGGTTATCCACTTTACTCCCGACTCATCCGGACAAGATCTATGAAATGCCCGTTCTGCAACAATCTGGACAGCAAAGTTGTGGACTCTCGTCCAGACAAAGGCGGTTCGGCTATACGTCGACGTCGCGAGTGCGAACAATGCTCCAAAAGATTCACCACCTATGAACGCATAGAAGAGATGCTCCCGCAGGTTTGCAAAAAAGATGGGAGACGAGAACCGTTTGACCGGATGAAGATCATCAACGGAATTGTCAAAGCCTGTGAGAAACGCCCGATCTCAAAAACCGACATCGAGCTGGTGGTAGACCGGTTGGAAACCAGACTCCAGGAATCGACAGAGCGGGAAATTTCAACCACCACGGTTGGCGAATGGGTAATGAAAGAACTACACGACATGGATGAAGTTGCCTATGTCCGGTTCGCCTCTGTTTACCGCTCTTTCCGGGACATCAGCGAATTTATGCAGGAGTTGCAGGAACTGCTAAAAAAATGATTTCTACTGACATCAAATACATGAAACGCGCCCTGACACTGGCCCGCAAAGGGGTCGGCAAGACTTCCCCCAACCCGGTCGTTGGATGCGTGATAGTTAAGAATGGAGTCATCATCGGCGAAGGTTGGCACAAACGCGCAGGTGGCCACCATGCCGAAGTCCATGCACTGCAGACGGCAGGAGCGGCGGCACGAGATGCCGACGTGTATGTGACTCTGGAGCCATGCAGCCACACCGGCAAAACACCTCCATGCTGTGATGCCCTGATCAAGGCAGGGGTCAGACGGGTTGTTGCTGCCATGAGCGACCCAAACCCACAGGTCAACGGCAACGGGTTCAAAGCTTTGGAGCGGGCAGGTATCCAGACAGTTTGCGGGGTTCTGGAAAAGGAGTGCCGCGCCATAAACCGCTCCTTTATCAAACACGCAACTACCGGAATGCCATTTGTAACCTTCAAATGCGCAATGACCCTCGATGGAAAAATTGCCACCGTAACCGGCGAATCGCGCTGGATAAGTGGCGAAGAGTCTCGGCTTCAAGTCCATAAAATGCGTGCAACAAACGATGCTATCATGGTTGGAGTAGACACCATCATTGCCGACAATCCGCAGTTGAATGTCAGACACCTCAAGGGAAATGACCCACTGCGGATTATTGTGGACACGCACCTGAGAACTCCGGAAAGCGTAGGAGTTCTTGAAGACGGGGCAGCACAAAGAACCATTATCGCCACAACCGAAAGCGTCCCAGAAGTTCATCAGCGCTATACCCGGCAAGGAGCAAAAATTATTGTCTGCGAAGAGCTTGACGGACGGGTTTCCATGTCTGACCTCCTTAAAAAGCTTGGAAAAATGGGCATTCAGTCCATCCTGCTTGAAGGTGGGAGCCGCCTGGCCGGCGAAATGGTCAAGAGGGCGTTAATTGACGAGTTTGCTATTTTCATAGCCCCCAAATTACTCGGCAGTGACGGATTTGCCCCGCTCTCCATGCTCGGAATCACAAGCATGGATAAGGCAATAAAACTCGAATTCGGTCAAGTGTCCCGCATCGGGCAGGACATCTTAATTCATGCTTATCCAGAGAAAACCTAAATGTTCACAGGATTAGTTGAAAATACGGGGCGTGTTGTCTCTTTTCTGCGTCGCGGCGAGGCCGGTCTTTTGACCGTGCAGACAGAAATCCCAACTGATGAAATTACCATCGGAGATTCGGTGGCCGTCAACGGCGCCTGCCTGACCGTCACTGAAACAGGTGGCAATACAGTGACTTTCGATGTTTCACCGGAAAGCCTCACCCGCACAACCATCGGCAAACTTCGCACTGGAGACCGGACAAATCTGGAGCGAGCCGTCAGACTGGGAGACCGGCTCGGAGGGCACATTGTCAGCGGCCACATCGATTGCTGCGGGCGTTTATCCAGAAGCGAGGTACGATCCGGCAATCATCAACTACTGTTCACTCTCCCTGCCGAACATGCCCGCTACCTGGTGGAGAAAGGCTCAGTTGCAATTGACGGCATTTCACTTACGGTGAATTCCGTATCGTTGGATAGTTTTTCCGTCAATATCATCCCGCACACGTTTGTCAGTACTACACTTGAGCTTATTCGAACCGGAGACGAGGTCAACATAGAGACCGACATCATCGGCAAGTATGTGGAACGGCTCACAACCCCCTGGAAAAACAGTGGTGGATTGAGTATGAAAATACTAGCAGAAAATGGATTCCTATAGAATGAAAGGCTCATCATGTCAGTATCAACAATAGAAGAAGCAATCGAAGATATCCGCCAGGGCAAGATGGTCATCTTGGTAGACGACGAGGATCGTGAAAACGAAGGCGACCTGACCTTGGCCGCCGAGGCCGCCACCCCTGAAAACATAAATTTCATGGCAAAACATGGTCGTGGACTGATCTGCCTGACCCTGACCGCTGACAGATGCGATGAACTGGGACTGCGGCCGATGGTACGGGATAATACGTCTCCATTCGAAACTGCCTTCACTGTTTCGATCGAAGCCAAACACGGAGTCACCACCGGCATCTCTGCCGCTGATCGCGCTCACACGATTGTGACCGCTGTTGCCGATGGCGCCAGCGCCAATGACCTGGTCAGTCCCGGTCACATTTTCCCTTTGCGGGCCCGCAAAGGCGGAGTTCTGGTGCGCTCCGGCCAGACGGAGGGTTCCGTTGACCTGGCCCGGTTGGCCGGGTTGAAACCGGCCGGTGTGATCTGCGAAATCATGAATGATGACGGCAGCATGGCTCGCATGCCGGAATTAAAGGTTTTTGCCAGGGAACATGGCATAAAAATTTGCACTATCGCGGACCTGGTCGCCTACCGCCTTAAAAACGAACGCCTGGTGCGCACAGTTGCCGAAGCACACCTCCCCTCTTCTTTCGGTGGTGAATGGCGTGCAATCGCCTTTGAAAACGACATCGACAAACTGGAGCATATCGCTTTGGTAAAGGGTGACATAAAAAAAGGAGAGCCTATACTGGTACGGGTTCATTCGGAGTGCCTGACCGGCGACGTGCTGGGGAGCCTGCGCTGTGACTGTGGCGAGCAACTGCATCATGCCATGGAGCAGATTGCAGCGGCAGGAAACGGTATAATCCTGTATATGCGGCAGGAGGGGCGCGGAATCGGCCTGGTTAACAAACTGAAGGCATATGAGCTTCAGGATAAGGGCCGCGACACGGTCGAAGCAAACATAGAGCTTGGCTTCAAGGCTGACCTTCGTGATTACGGCATTGGCGCACAGATACTCCTGGCGCTCGGCGTTACCAAAATGCGTCTGCTTACCAACAACCCCAAAAAACTGGTTGGGCTTCAGGGCTACGGCATAGATGTTGTCGAGCGAGTGGCCATCGAAACTGAAGCAACTGACTGCAACCGCGGCTACCTATCTACCAAACGTGAAAAGATGGGGCACATCCTGGATAACCTGTGATGCGGATCCTCCTGCACACATGCTGCGGTCCCTGCACGCTATATCCTCTGAAAACTCTTCGTACGGCCGGTCACGATGTGACCGGCTTCTTTTTCAATCATAACATTCACCCCTATCAGGAATACGTTAAACGACGCGATGCAGTTCTGCAGATGGCCGAGCTTGAAGCAGTGCCACTGATCATGCATGACAATTACGATCTGGAAACATTTCTGGCTAACGTAGCGGAACAGCCTGACAAACGCTGTAGTTATTGTTACTCCTCACGACTTAGAGCAACGGCGGAAGTCGCTGCAGCCGGGAACTTTGATGCGTTCAGCGCTTCACTGCTCTACAGCAGATTTCAACGCCATGAGGAAATCAGGGAACTTGGTGAACAGATCGGAAGAGAGTTCGGGGTGACATTTTATTACCAGGACTTTCGCCCTGGCTGGCAGGAAGGAATCAGGCTTTCCAAAGAGCTTGGTTTGTACCGTCAGCAATACTGCGGTTGCATCTATAGCGAAAAAGAGCGTTATCTCCCGAAAGTCAGCAAGCGATGAACAGCTTGGGCAGACCTCTGATAATCATTGGGCTGCTGCTGGTCGCCGTCGGACTTTTGGTTTCATTTGCACCAAAACTCCCAACCTGGTTAGGTCGGCTACCAGGAGACATATCCATCAGACGTGAGAACTTCAGCTTTCACTTTCCCGTTGTAACCTGCCTGATTATATCAGCAATCCTTTCACTCATCATGTGGCTTTTCAGAAAATAGCTGTAAAAAAGCAAAAAGCCCGTGTTGCCACGGGCTTTTAACATCCGGTTTGCATCAATGCCAATTAGGCATGAATTGCGTTTACGGGACAGGTATCTACACATGCGCCACAGTCGATACAGGTATCAGCATCGATGACGCGCTTGTTACCCTGCTCGCTGATTGAGTTTACGGGACAGGAATCCTCACATGCTGCACAGTTTGTGCAATCGTCAGTAATAGTATGGGCCACAGTTTCACCTCCTTATAAGATTAGCTCACCAGAGTGATAAGCTATTTTGATTTACCACACAGATTTTCAAAAGTCCAGCAAAGAAATTAACGTTTGCCAAAACCGTTTACACAAATTTTGTTGAATTCAATTCATGTCTCGTGTATATATCAAAAACAGTTTTATTTCAGGAGTTTATTTTAGTCTGGTTGTTTTATTTTTATTGATATTATAAATAAATCTCTGTTTATTTGGAGGTATGCACCATGATTATCATGGCACTAAACTGCGGCAGCTCATCAGTAAAATACCAGTTATTTAATTGGGAAAATAAGACGGTCGTAGCCAAAGGAATGGTAGAAAGGGTTATAATCGGTGACTCTTTTATTATGCATGAAGTTCCAGGTCGTGAGACCTATCATCACCAGCAGGACTGCGCCAATCATCAGGCCGCTATCGATCTGCTTATAAAAACCGTTACAGACCCGGTTCATGGCGTACTTGGCAGTGTTGACGAAATATCCGCAGTTGGCCATCGGGTTGTGCATGGCGGTGAGAAGTTCACTTGCTCGGTTATGATTGATGACAAGGTTCTTGATGCAGTAAAAGCAGTTCAACACTTGGCGCCACTCCACAATCCTCCTAATATCGAGGGGATAGAAGCAGCGCAAACCCTTATGCCGACCGTACCGCATGTTGCAATTTTCGACACGGCTTTTCACCAGACCATGCCTGAACATGCCTACATTTATCCACTTCCATATGAGTGGTACGAGAAACATCAGGTGAGGCGCTATGGCTTTCACGGCACCTCACATCTGTATGTCTCAAAACGTGCCGCAGCCATACTTGGAAAACCGGCTAAAGAGACCAATATAGTAACAATGCACATCGGAAACGGTGTCTCGCACTGTGCCATAAAGAACGGTATTTCGGTTGATACCACCATGGGACTGACCCCTCTGGAAGGCGCCGTAATGGGCACCCGCTGCGGAGATATTGACCCGGCCATCCCGGCTTTCATGATGCAGAAGGAAAACCTTTCTGCCAAGGAAATCGACAGCATCCTCAACAAGAAGAGTGGAGTCATGGGGGTTACCGGCCGTTTTACCGACCGACGCGATGTAATTGAAAATGCCATCGCCGGCGACAAACGCTGCCAACTGTCACTGGATATCGAAGCTTACCGCCTAAAAAAATATATTGGGTCCTACATGGCTGCCGTTGGCAAACTGGATGCGGTTGTTTTCACTGCAGGTGTCGGTGAAATGGGAGCCTTGATCCGTGAAAAAGCCATCGAAGGACTGGAACATATCGGCATTGTACTTGACCGGGAACGCAACAACAAGGCCATGACCCGCAAACGCGAAAGCCTGATCACCACCGACGACTCACCGGTCAAGGTTTACGTCATCCCAACCGATGAAGAGCTTGTTTTTACGGAGGACGTGGTTGCTATCCTGAACGGCACCTATACTGATCACATGCAGTTTGAATATTCCTTCGCAAAGGCAGATTTCACACGCTCCTAAACTGGTCGGCAACAGCACAAGTACAGAAAAACCGGCAGCAGTGCCGGTTTTTTTGTGTGTTGGGATTGTGTAATATGTCACAAGTTTTTAGTAACTTCCCGCAGCACCGATGTGGCGTAACTTCCTTTTGGCAAATAAAATTCCAGCCAGAGACAATCATCGTCCAATGTCCAGGATGGTTCCCCCAAGGGAACACGAAGCGGACGACGCTCTCCTTCCATACGCAAACCGCCTTGCAGATCTAAAACTGAAATATTTATCCGCTCATTCTCAAGGATAGACGACTCAATTTCCAGGGCTTTATTTTCCGGCTGCTTCATTTTGCAGCCGAACATGGGACCTGTGGCAGAAATTTCAAAAGCATTTGCGCGCTCCATTTCCGCATCAGCATTTTCAACCAGAAAGCAGGCACCGTTGAGATGTTTACAGGCCAGATCGCCTGACAGTAAGCCATCGATATATTGGATTCTTTTTGCAACAACCTGATCAAACAGATATGACTGAAATGCAGACAGGTAGAGTTTTTTTAGTCTGGGATGAACCGACGAAAATGCCTTTTCAAACGCCTCCGGGCGATTCACCAGTCGCTGCAGCAGATCGCGTTCGGTGCGGCAATGACGCGGAAAAAGCTGCAGCGATCTTGCAACATCACCCTCTTGATAAGCAAAAATGGCCGCTCGCCACTCCTGATCACGCAACTCACCCGGCTCTCCGATTAACCGGTCCACGGCTCCGCGCCAATCCTGATGCAGTATGGCAGCGCCGATCCTGTGCGAATTACCTTGAGCCCCATAGCGTTGATAACCGAAGTAATTCGGCACACCGCGCTTCTTCAGCAGACCCAGAATTTCAGGGACGCGCTTTGCGGCAGCAACTGACACATCACGAACAGCAATCCGGAAACGATTCCCTTTCAGGTGACCAAGCTTGAGTTTGTTAGTATGCCGACTTGCAGCAACAACCCTGACTCCATCCAGCTCCAGACTGCCACACTTCTCCGTGGACACGCGCGGAATCGAGATTGACTGACGAGTAATACCAACAGCATCCTTCATGCCAGCATAACCGATATCCCGCTCGGATATCTTTAGATTCTGGGCAATTCTGCGTACAGCTTCCAAAGTTGTGATGCCGCTTTTTTCAATTGTAAGGTAGCAATGTTCACCCGAGCCACATGGGAGATATGACGGCATTTCTTCAACCATGAAATCCCCGGGTGATTCCTTGATTGCCCCGCCTGTACCCGGAATGCCCTCTGTCAGGAAGGGATGAATGATTTTGGAATTGATATCGTTCATCTCACATCACCCTATCATTTCCGCCTGCCTCATCGCCTCATACAGGACGATCCCGGCGGAAGTGGAAAGATTGAGACTGCGCACCGATCCGGCCGGCATCGGAATCGTAATTGATGTATCAGGATTGGCGGCCAGCAACTCTTCCGGCAGACCCTTGGTCTCCTTGCCGAAAACAATAAAGTCACCCGCTTTAAAACCGGCCTGCAGGTAGCTTCTGGCAACCTTGGTGCTTAAATAGAAAAAACGCCCATCTGGTTCAGATGCCTGCAGAGTTGCCAGATCCGGCCATTGTTTAAGTGCTACAAATTCCCAATAGTCCAGTCCTGCCCTCTTCAGATAACGGTCGTCAATGGAAAAACCCAGCTTCCCCACAAGATGAAGCACAGCGCCGGTGGCGGCACAGAGGCGGGCAATATTGCCGGTATTGGGGGGAATTTCCGGTTCGATCAGAACAATATTAAATGGTTTCATGGGTCGAATGTATACCATTAATAACCGCTGCCATGCTTGCTTTTTTTTTATGTCAGGGCTACTATGCCGAGATTAAATCCACTGAAACTGGAGCTATGTAATGAAGATAATTGTAACGGATGAAGTTTCTGCGGAAGGTTTGGCACTATTGACCCAGGAACCGCGCATCCAGCTGGATGTAAAGCTTGGCTTAAAGAAGGATGAACTTCTGGCGGTCATCGGCGACTATGACGCAATCATCACCCGCAGCGGCACCAACGTTGACAAGCCGCTGCTGGATGCCGCCAAGAAATTGAAGATCGTAGCACGGGCCGGAGTCGGCATCGACAATGTCGATGTGGATTACGCCAGTTCCAAAGGTGTCATCGTCGTAAATGCACCTTTCGGCAACACCAACAGCGCCGCTGAGCACACCATGGCGCTGCTGCTCTCCTTCTGTCGCAACGTAACCACCGCCAATGCCAGCCTTAAATCAGGGGAATGGAAACGGGCCCCTTTTACCGGACATGAGCTGAAAAACAAAATTGCCGGTGTAATCGGCATCGGCAAGGTTGGCGGCCGCGTCGCCACCCGACTGAAAGCCTTTGAGTGCGAAGTTCTGGCCTGTGACCCGTACATATCGGTAAAACGTGCTCACGACCTGGGTGTCAAACTGGTTTCACACGATGAAATCTACAAAAACTGCGACATCATTACCGTCCATACCCCGCTCAACGAAGAAACCAGGGGGATGATCGGACCGCGCGAATTCGGCCTGATGAAAAGCGGAGTAATCGTACTCAACGTTGCTCGCGGCGGCATCATCGAAGAGCAGGCCATGCTGGACAACCTCAACTCCGGCAAAGTTGTCGGCGCCGCATTCGACGTCTGGAGTGAAGAGCCGCCGGCAACCGACACGCTCAAGCAGCTGATCGCGCATAAGAACATGGTGGTAACGCCACACCTTGGCGCCAACACCTTTGAGGCTCAGGTCAACGTAGCCATCGATGTATCAAAGGAAATCCTCAACTACCTGGATGACCAGCCTATGGAAAACGCAGTCAACATCCCTCGCTTCGACATGGCTCTGATGGATCAGATGCGTCCGTTTTTGAATCTGATGAGTGTTATGTGCGACTTCGGTATCCAGCTGGTTGAGAACAACCTGGAAAAAGTTACTTTTGGATTTGCCGGCAGTATCGCCCATTATGACTGTTCGCCTCTGGCGGTCTGCGGCTTAACAGCCCTTCTTAACCGGATGGTTGATCAGGATGTCAACATGGTCAACGCATTGCTGGTTGCCGAACAGATGGGTATTGTGGTTGAAGAGGTCAAATCTACCCAGGCGGATGCCTTCTCCAACGTAATCACACTGGTCATTGAGGCGGGTGGAAAAAAACGCACCATATCCGGCACATTATTCGAAGGAGCTCCCCGCATCGTAAAACTGCGCGACTACACGATGGACTTCAGCCCCGAAGAACACATGCTGATGCTGCACTATGGCGACCGCCCAGGCATGATTGGCAAAATCGGAACGATCATGGGAGAGCACAACATCAACATCGCCGCCATGAATCTGGGACGCAGCGAGAAAAAAGGGGAAGCGATGGTCATCCTCTCCCTGGATTCCGCCGTGCCGGACAAAGTAGTGGATGAAATCAAAGCGGCAACAGAAGCTACCTTCATCAAAGCTGTTCATATGCGGGTCGGAGCCTGCACTCGTAGCTGCGGCTGCGGTGCCTGATTAATACCCTCATAATGCAAATACCACATATTGATCCTGTTTTTCTTAGCATCGGCCCGCTCCAGTTTCGCTGGTACGGGCTGATGTACGTTCTGGCCTTTATCGCCACCTACCTGATCATCCGTTCCGAAGTCAAGCGCAAGCAACTGACTCTGACAACCGATGACGTGTCTGATATGGTCTTTTACGGTGCCATGGGTGTCGTGCTTGGCGGCAGACTAGGCTATATCCTGTTCTATAACCTCGGCTTCTACCTGGCGAACCCGCTGAAACTTCTGGCGGTCTGGGAAGGCGGCATGTCTTTTCATGGCGGCTTCCTCGGAGTTATTCTGGCCTTTGTCCTGTATGCCCGCCGCAAGAAGCTTCACTTTATGACACTGATCGACATGGCGGCACTCTGTGCCCCGGTCGGCCTGGGTCTGGGACGGATCGGCAATTTCATCAATGGCGAATTATACGGCCGGCCAACGGACGTTCCATGGGGGATGATTTTCCCCGGCAGCGACGGTGTGCCACGACATCCATCGCAACTTTACGAGGCTTTTCTGGAAGGTGCGGTCCTGTTCTTTCTGGTGCGATTCACTTCGAGGAAATATAATGCCAATGGTGTAGCGGGGTGGACATTCGTAGCCGGCTACGGCTTATTCCGTTTCATTGTCGAGTTTTTCCGGCAGCCGGACGCCCAGATCGGATTCATCTTTAATTGGTTTTCAATGGGACAATTCCTGAGTTTCCCGATGTTTTTGGTTGGTAGCATCATGGTTCTGCGTCTTTCAAAGCGCGCCGGGCCACCTCAATCTTCGCCGAAAAAAAATTAGTTTTCGATTCAGGATCGATTAAGTCCTGTTTTAAGTTATAATGCTGTAAAATTTAAGGAGGTCAACCAATGATCAGTAAACAAATGTCCGATGCTCTCAATAAACATATGAATTTGGAGCTCTACTCGGCCCACCTTTACCTCGCGATGTCGTCCTGTTCCAATGACCTGGGGCTGAAGGGCGCCGCAAATTGGTTCTTTGTGCAGTATCGAGAAGAAATGATTCACTTCATGAAATTCTATGGTTACCTGACCGATCAGGGCGTGGTTATCTCACTTAATGCCAGCGAAGCGGTGCCAAACCAGTACAAGTCACTGTTGGAAATGATGCAGAATACTCTGGTTCACGAGCAACTGATAACATCATGCATCAACGAGTTGAGCGAACAGGCCGTTCGCGAAAAAGATTACGCGTCGCAGATCTTTTTGCAGTGGTTCGTGACCGAACAGATCGAAGAGGAAAATAACGACCGTGATCTGATCGCCAAACTGAAACTGGTTGGCGACAACGGACACGGCATCCTGATGATCGACGGTGAAATGGGGCAACGGGTATTTGTGGTTCCGCCCGGTTCTGTTCTGGCTGTGTAACAGATCAGCTTTTATCCGTTGTCGGAATGGGGTGAGATCAATGAAAGTGCGATTTTGCAAGCATAACAAAGGCAAGGGCAAAGTATTCCGGCGGTTGGAAGAGGAGTTTCCTGACCTTAATATCAAGATCAAGGACTGTGTCAAACAGTGCGGTGCCTGTAGCGATAAGCCAATGGCGGTTGTGGACAAGAAAAAAGTAACCGGCAAGGACGGTGACGATCTTTACAGCAAGATCGTCGAACTTATTAGCAAAGGCGCCGCTCCGGAGGATGAATAGGGGAAACAGGTTTGCCTGGCAACTGCATCAATAAACAAGAAGGGCTTCGCGGATTCTTCCCGAAGCCCTTCTTGTCAGTTTGAGGCTTTAAACTTCGCTACTACTTCAGAATTTCATCTTTGACGTCATCATTGATTAAACTTTCCTCTATCGCTTCCCTGGCCCACGTTTCCCTGCACTGCGCCAATATTCGGGCCGAGCCTTCCGCTATGGCCGGGATATCGCTCCAGAGAGCGTTGCGGATCGAGCGCAGTTCATTTTGATCAGCTTTCCCGCCGTCTGCCCACCCTCGGCAACGCTGACACAACAAAGCGAGCAAATCCGGATCAGGCGCCGAGTCCGGCCGATAATCCCAGACACGCAGGTCATCCTTACCGCCACACCATTCACACTTGAATCCGGCCCGTTTACCGATGACTTTACCGAAATTGCTGATTTCGTCCTGTCTCTCACGGTTTGCCTTGTATCCTTTGGACATGCCGATATTCCTTTGCCTGAACCAGGAATTTCTTAAAAGGCAGAACTAACGCCGGTTACCGGTAAACCTGAGCAGCATCAGAAAAAGGTTGATGAAATCCAGATACAGAGTCAGAGCGCCAAGAATGGCCGGCTTTCGCCCCTCTATCCCCTGGACGGCCATCGCCTTGATCTTCCAGGTATCATAGGCGGTCAAGCCGGTAAAAACTATCACACCGATACCGGAAATGAACCAGGAGACCGCACTGCTTCCCACAAATATATTAACTACCGAAGCGATCACCACGCCGATCAGTCCCATAAAAAGAAAACTGCCCCATGAAGTCAGGTCACGTTTGGTCGCAAAACCATAGATACTCATCGCGCCAAACATGCCGGCAGTAATTACGAAGGTTGAGGCGATCGAGTTTGCGGTATAGGCCAGCGCCACAACTGACAGGGTAACTCCGTTGAGCGCCGAGTATGCCAGGAAAATAAGTGTAGCTGTGGAAGTGCTCAACTTATTGATAGCCCCCGACAGGGTAAACACCAGTGCCAGCTCTCCAATCATCAGGCCGAAAAAAAGAAGCCGGTTTCCCAAGATTGCGTTGAGAAGTGTTGGTGAGGAAAGCGTGACAAGTGCCATAAAAGCGGTGATGGCCAGTCCGGCTCCCATCCAGGCATATACTTGCCGGATGAGGGCATTCTGCTTCACGATTACCTGTCCTGCGGTGCGGGTGTAGCTGGAATTCAATTCATTCATGGTGTAACTCCTTGATTATCCTTATTCAGTCTGGGCCAACCTGCTTTTGATTCCTTCAAGACCATCTGTTGTTTTTCACTTTGTCGAACTGGAGTTGATCAGCCAACACAGGACTTTTATGTTCTGCCGAATGTCCGATAGCAATGATTGATGCGACCTTGATCTGTTCCGGCAAATTCAACAACTCCTGAACATAGGTTTCTGCCTTTTTTTTGTCATCATGCGGCCGGTTTCGTATCTGGACCCAGCAACTGCCAAGTCCCAATGACAAAGCCGTAAGCTGGATGATTATCGCAGCGATCGAACAATCTTCGATCCAGACATCTGATTTGGTGCAATCGGCACAAACCACTATCGCAAACGGGGCTCCTTTCAGAAATTCAGACCCATGCTGCTTTGCCCGGGAAAGCTTGAGGAGAATTTCGGGATCATCCACCAGAATGAATTCCCAAGGATTGATGCCCCGCGACGATGGCGCCCTGAGTGCGGTCTCTACGATCGTTTCAACGAGATCGGGAGCAATTTTTTCAGAAGTGAACTTCCTAATACTGCGACGTTTGCGTAACAACCCTATCATGATAACTCCTTCCCCAAATTTCAAGGGTCAACTCTTCCGGTCTATTCCGCAGGTACCGCTGTCACAGCTGTGTTTCTTCGGCAGATAGGGACGGATGCGGGCAAATCCTCTGTACAACAGACGGGCAACCGGATTAACCACCGGCAGATTTATCAAATCGCCCATTATCCCATATACCGTTGAAGATGGGAACGCCTGCCAAATGGCCCAAAATGCCTCCACACCACGATACACCCTGCCAGCACGGTCGATGACATGCAATTCGTACATAAATTCATTCAGAGCGATCTGGTGCGGTTCCGGCTCAAAATCCGTTGCGCTGATATCCACAGCCAGAAGTCGGCCGCCATGATCCTGGCGCAGATAATGTTCTATCTCGGAGGCACACACTGAACATGCTCCGTCATAGAACACCTGTATCGGGAATTGTGGTTTGGTCGGCATCTGTACATCCTGAGATCAGATAATGTTAGATATTCGCCTCATGAACAACCGTCGCACCTGTCAGGATCTGAAGAGTCAAGCTCACAACTGCAGATGGAACAGGCGTTGTCCCACTCGGGATGTCCGGCCGCAATGGCACGGTTCTTCGCCTCAAGTCGCCTGATTTCGGCTTCCATCTCATCATTGTATTGGACTTCAAACATAACCACCCTCTAAAGTTCGTTGCGATATTTTATCAGCAGATAAAAACAAATAACACCACCTATGCCCATCAGCAGATCCCGCACCCAGGGAATCGGCTTGTCAAGCGTTGAATAAATGACCGGGTCAAGGGCGGCAGTGGTCAGCAAACTGACTGTGATCCATGTAAGTAGTTTCTTCAATCATTGATCCTTATGCAAACGTATTTGCCCTCTGCATCAACACGGCGGCTTAACGATTATCATCTGCAGCGCGCTTTAAAAAGGAAGGTGTTGCAACTTTGGATATTTTTGACAATTGCTGCAACAGCTCAAATGGTACCTGACTAAAAAATTGCCCTGTCACCGCAATCAGGGGATAATCCGGTAGTTTCAAAGTCCAGAACCACTACACTGTAATTGCCCACTTGTCACCTTTTCCGAAAATTTTACCAAAGCACCAAACCGTACAATAATCAGGCCTGGTATGTAACTCATACTCAATGTTTATCATTTGACCGGCTCTTGCGCTTTCTGTTGTTCCATAATCGACTTCAGCTTCCGGCGATATGCAGAAACACTGATCTGGGCAGTGGTGTATTGAAGCAATGCCTCAAGGTAATGGAGCGACGGAGATGAGGCCGGCTTTGATCCAAAATCGGCATAGATGAATGCCACGACCCTATTTGCCCGGATGAGAGGAAAAAGCAGCACTTCCGGGCTCTCCAATCGACCGATCATCCGGTACAGATGATGCGGACAGGTTGAATCGCTGTGAAATCCATAGTAAATCTGACCGGTTTTGATGACATCTTCAAAAATCGACTGGTCGTCATGCGGGATACGAATGTTTGGTTGTGAAACGATCCCTTCACTTTTGTCACCACTGACACCGAAAGAGTTTTCAGCCAGAAGTTCAGACTCTGTCACCAGAAAAACAATGGCCCGTTCAAACACCTCGATCAGGTAAGCAAGAACTGCAACAGTTATCTCCGTTCTGGTTTTGCAGACGCGCAGCTTTGATATGCAGGTAAAAAAACGCTGTTCATCGCTGCCGCTGTATTCCGTAGACATGGTCCGAAGAAAGGCTCCCAATCCGGAACAGAAAGCCAGCGCCTGCTGAGCCGATGATTTACCGGAACAATGCTTACAGGGTCTGGGAATAATTGAACGAATTCCGGAACTAAGCGCCAGTAATCCAAGAGTATCCCAAAAATGCGAACAGGCGGCCAGAACAACTGACGCCTGTGGATATTTCTGCAGGTCTCTGCAAATCTGGATCGTGTCCTGCACCGAATCCTCATGGGGCACATCAAGGATAATAACAAGATGCAGTGTTTGACATAGCAGCAGCCGGATATTGATATCAAGCGAGGTTATGTCGTCCGACGAAACAACATAAGCTCCCTCCTGATAACAGATTGATCTGACCATCGTGGAAAACAGTTGCGACTGTGTAATTACAATTACTGCAATGTCCGGAGGAACGGCTGACACGGCGCCATCCGCCGAGGTACCTGCCAAAAGTGCCAGAAGCTGACGTTTCAGCTCTTTGGCAGCAGTCGGAAACTCTTCGACAATCAGCTTTTTTAGAGTATCTACGGAGCGGTAGCTCTGGTCGCCACTGCGCTGAATCATGCTTCTTTTTTCCGTAAGCAACCGTTGCAGCATCAGGAGGCTGTTTCCCTGATCACCTGCATCAGAAGTTATGACAGGCGCATTGCTTCCGGGCTGCTCCGCCTCAAGGTCCAGATTGCTGACCCCGGCAATGCTCAGAATCTCGTCCATGGTACCGTCCCGCACCTTTTCGTCAAAGATGCGCAATGATTCCATCAGAATTCCCTGGGAATTAAGCAGAATTCTTTGGGGAAATTTTGTCCTGGAAAAATGATAACCGTTGCTTTTGCCGCTTTTCGCAATCTCAAGGGAGAAGCGTCCCTCTTTCCAGGTCAGCACCTCCACTATCGTCATTTCAATCAATGATTCAATTCCGTTATATGCCGCTGCTTCGTCAACCATATCATTTTCAAGAAGAGTGATTACAAGCGGTTTGCGGTCGTCACCGGCTTTATCCTGTATTTCCAGAACATGGGCCAGCTGTTGTTCAGTTATGGCGCCTGCGCTGACCAGAACCTGCCCGATCCGCACACGACTGTTGAGGAAATTTGCGCTGACCAGATCACCGTCATGGAACACCAGCTGGCTTTCCCCTTTTTCACTGTAAAGCCGGAAAACACCGGATTTGCGGGATCCATGCAGCAATTGAATAATATCGATTATCGGAAAATCTTCCAGGTCGCCATTAAGTGACATATCTCTGAATCTCCATCAGATTTTTCATCGGCAAGTTGTAATTCCCGGCAAACTAATATCCTATGCGGACGGGCACTTTAGGGTCAAGGTTTGAATCAATACTTTCTCAGCGGGCGACATAACAGGAAAAACAGATAAATATCAGCCAGGAAGCCCTGGGTTACATTTTGGGAAGAAAGATAAACAGCGAAACCGACAGGAGTGCCAATATCCACATTCCGGCCCTGACCTCTCGCACCCTTCCGGTGCAGACCTTCAGCAACACAAAGGTGATCATGCCTGACGTCATCCCCACTCCGATGTTGTAGGTAAAAATCATCAGCACTACGGTCAGAAAAGCCGGTATCAGCTCAGTCAAATCGTCAAAATCGATCTGGACAATCGGTTTGATCATGAACGAACCGATAACAATCAGGGCAATGCCATAGGCGTGTGGCGGTACTATCGTAAAAAGCGGAGCAAAGAAGAGTGAAAGCGCAAAAAGTGCTGCCACAACCAGAGCAGAGAATCCGGTTCGCCCACCCTCTTCAATACCGGCCGCCGACTCGATATATGCGCCGGTGGTGCTGGTACCCAGAAGTGGCGCGGCCATGGTGGCCAGGGCATCTGCCAGCATGGGACGTTCTATTTCAGGCAGATTGCCATGTTCATCCAGCAGGTCGGCCCGCATCGAAAGTCCGATCAGTGTACCGATCGTATCCAGAAAAGCCATGATGAAGATCACCATCACCACCGGGAAAAAGGCCGGGGTCAGGGCACCGGCTATATCCAGTTTGAACAAAATCGGTTCCAGTGAGGGAGGAAGGCTGACAATACTGGTGGGCAGAGATGTAATACCCATAATGATTGATCCGGCCGTCGTGGCAATTATGCCGATCACCAGGGCGCCATGTATCCGTCGGGCCATCAACACCACTACCAGCATGAATCCGGCCACCGCCAGAAGAACGGAAGGCTGGGAAATATTACCAAGGCGAACCGGCGCTCCCGGCACACCCAGCACAACCAGACCGGTCTCGTTCAGGCCGATAAAGGTCAGAAACAGTCCGATCCCGACCGCGAAACTGGCTTTGAGGGACATGGGGATCGACTCGGCCAGCCAACTGCGAATTTTGAACAGCGTCAACAGCGTAAACAGCACCCCAGCGATGAAAACGGCACCCAGCGCCACCTGCCAACTGTACCCCATAACCTTGACCACCACAAAGGCAATAAAGGCGTTCTCGCTCATATACGGAGCAATCGCAAAAGGGCGTCGCGCCCAAAGTGCCATGATGGTAGTACCGATCACCGCAGCCAGGATGGTGGCCGTTATGGACGGCCCTCTAGGAATTCCGGCATTCTCAAGTATGGCGGGGTTCACGATGATGATGTACGCCATCGTCAGGAAAGTTGTCACTCCAGCCACCGTTTCCTGCCGATAGCTGGTTTTGTAGCGATCAAACTCAAAAAAGCTGTGCATCTGCCATGTTCCCCTTGTCGTTTGCTTTCTGACCGCCGAGCTGATGGACAAAACCTGCGGATTCTGATATGGACTCAACTGGAGTAAATGAGTTGCTGGCGCCGCCGCACTATACCAAACTGAGACAGAGAATGATCCGGAAAAAACAACGTAAAACTTCCATCATGGATCAATGATTTCTACAGATTGGCGACCGGGCAATAAAATGCAATTAATCAAAGGCGGTCTTGATGAAATATACCAACCTTTTTGATACCCGTATTCAGAAGACATCTATCGAAGATCATTCCGAAATAATGTCAGTCTTTATTACTGCATTCAGAAAAGAACCCGACCTGGAGATACAACTCATAAATTATTATAAAGGAATGCCGCTTTCATTCAACGCCAGGATTTCCAGAATAGAAAACGGAACCCTCGAATTGAAAGTATACCCGCAACAGGCTGTTGCCATTTCGGATGACCATTATACTTTTATCCGTAGCAAATTGTTCAAACACGATATTGTTGCAAAAGCATTTGATGTGGATATCAGACAAAAAACAGTCTCTTTAAGAGATCTCTCTTATGTGGAAATCTGTGCGGAGCGCAGAAATCACATACGACTTAGGGTAAATCCGCCAATTGACGCACTTTACACGACATCTCAGGGTACGGTGCGAGGTGAAATAATAGAATTATCCACAGCTGGGGCCATTATGGCCGTCGATTACACAGTCGATATCGGCACTTTTGAAGGTGGAAAATTGCTTTTCAAACTTCCTGAATCAGATCACAAAACGTTCTGCCATATTAAGGTGCCCGCCAGAATAATAACCGTCATGGACATTAGCATGCCATTGCACTTCATATTCAGTATTGCCGGAGACAAGACAGCCGAGAAAAATATCGCCAAATACCTGTTCAATCGACAGATTGAAATAATCCGAATGCTCAAGGATGGGTGCGATATCGGCTGACCACAAACCTTTTTACACTCTCCCAGGCACCACCGTTTTTTTATCACAGCAGCAAGGCAATAGCATGAAGCAGCAAACCAATAACACCGCCCACCAGAGTTCCATTCATCCGAATAAATTGCAGATCAGAACCTATACTTAACTCTATTTCTGCCACGTAATTGTCGTTATCCCACTTTTGTACCGTTTCAGAAATATGCTTTGCGATTGCATTGCGCATTGCATCCCCATAATTAATCACCAGCATCTCAAGATGCTCATTTAATGACTCTTTTAATTCCTGGTTTTTTGACAATGTACGTCCAAAACCTGAAACGGCTACAGACAGCTTCTCCTGAATTTTTGAATGCGGCTGCCTTAGATCATTACTCAACCAGTTTTTGAGATCGCTTCCAAGATTCTTCACGTACTCGGATAAAAACGGATTTTGCACAGCTTCAAGCTTTATTGCCTCAATCTTGGCTCTCAAAATCTGGTCCGTCTTCAATCTGCCGACAAACTCCGTCACGGCTGCATCAAACTTCTGCCTGAGTTCGTGAGCAGGATCAATGTTAACGCCCTGAATATATTCGTTAATCTTCTTAACTATCTTTTCGCCGGCTCCCTTTGAAAACTGGTCACGGTTAGGAATAAAGTGGCTAAGAAGCGGATATTCTTTGGTAACCATATTATCGATAGAATTGGCCAAGTTGACCTGAGCCTCCGGAGTTGAGAGCCACAAGGCAAAACGGTTCAACATTTCATCAAGAACTATTTGATGACGGTTGTCATTTCTGAGTGTGTCAAGCAGAACTCCGGCTGAAGACGAGAGATCAAAATTTTCGATCCGGTCGTATAGGGCAGCTCGAAGTATTTTTTGAACGCGGTCATCATCCATAAAATCCAGAGACTCTGATATTACACGGGACAGTCCATTAGCCAATCCATCTGCATTTTCCTTTGACATCAGATATGTAGCGAGCCGCCCGGCTGGATTTTGCTCTCTCAGTTTTCCGACCAAAGTCTCGGGAGCAAGGAACTTATCCCGTATAAAATCGGCAAGATTACCGGCAATGACATCCTTCTTATTCTTGATTATAGCAGTATGCGGAATTGGAACACCCAGAGGATGCCTGAATAGAGCCACTACGGCAAACCAGTCAGCAAGTGCTCCAACCATGGCAGCTTCAGCAAAAGCGGCAATCCACTCCCATATCCCCCCACCTTTTTGAGTACGTGCAATCACGAATAGAATCGCTGCTCCAATCATCAAACACGTAGCAATAGCTTTGTTTCTGATAAGTAATCGTTTTCTGTTATCCACTTTTTTGCTCCAAGTTAGTTTCTGTGTATTTATCCGGGTAAAGAGTACTCAGCAGCTTACATCATGTTAAGCTCAAGGAATTCAATCCCTATAAGCGCCAGATCGACCCTGATGACTTTACAGGTATACTTTACAGGGTATGAATCCAAGTTGCTGCATAAAGTCATGTAGCACCTGTCACCTGGATGTACACCGTTAGGGACGTTGTGATCCAGTTTTATCAAAGCGCCACTGAGAGAGATGTTCTCGATCACCCCGTGATGATCAAAACCATCAAATCTCAAGATACATTTGGCCGCGCACAATATTCTGGAATGTTTCACCGTTTTATTCATCTAATTCCCCTCACGCAATCACATTTTCGACATGACTGTGAACCAAAACAGGGCCATGCGGTTAGCATGACCCTGTTTTGATTTCTTCTGCAAAAACAGATACTTACTTGGTGCCCGAAGCCGGAGTCGAACCGGCACAGCTGTTAAGCCGAGGGATTTTAAGTCCCTTGTGTCTACCAATTCCACCATTCGGGCAATCACGCACAGCCTTTAAGCTAGCAATTAACACGCTCTTTCAGGTCTTTACCGGTTTTAAAAAACGGGGTTTTCTTGGAAGGTATGCGAACGACTTCCCCGCTCTTTGGATTACGAGCTTCACGGCCAAGTCGCTCACGTATCGTAAAGCTGCCGAATCCGCGAATTTCAACCTTGTCGCCAGACTTGAGAGCCTCCTCGATGGAATCAAAGACAGTATTAACTACTACCTCGGAAACCTTCATATTAAGCATGCTGTGAGTCTGCACAACTTTTTCTATAAGTTCACTCTTGGTCATAAATCCCTCCTGCAATTAGCTCAATTATTATTGCGATTATTCAGACCCTGCTTCAAAAGGTCACCAAATGTAGAAGTAGCTTCGCCCTGTGATCCCATGTACTGCTCAAAGTCCGCTTTTTCAGTCGCTGCATGAACTGATTTGATCGAAAGAGAAATTCTGCGGTCCTTAGGATCACAGCTTAGAACTACTGCCTCGAGATTGTCGCCAATTGCTGCAAATTCCTTTGCGGAAGCGACTTTTTCGCGTGACAGTTCGGAAACATGGATCAGGCCTTCAATCCCCTCTTCCAACTCAACAAACACACCAAAATCGGTCAGCGAGGTCACTTTGCCGGTCACCATCGTGCCGACACGATATTTACCTGGGGCAAGGCTCCAAGGATCCGGCTCAAGCTGCTTGATACCCAGCGACAGACGCTCATTCTCAACATCAACCTTGAGCACGACAGCCATGACAAGCTGCCCTTTTTCGTAAACATCACCGGGATGCTTGATGCGCTTGGTCCAGGACATATCAGAAACATGCACAAGTCCGTCAATTCCGTCTTCGATTCCGATAAACATGCCGAAGTCGGTCATGTTCTTGATCTGGCCCTCAATTTTAGTGCCGGCCGGATATTTGTCAGCAATTGTTGTCCAGGGATTATCTGAAACCTGCTTGAGCCCCAGCGATATTTTGCGGTTTGGCATATCAATGCCGAGAATTACGGTTTCAACTTCATCACCAACATTCAGCATGTCTGCAGCTCTGCGAACGCGCTTTGTCCAGGACATCTCGGATACATGGATCAGACCTTCAATTCCAGCCTCCAACTCAACAAATGCGCCGTACTCCATCAGGCTGACTACGCGACCCTTAACGCGATTTCCGATCGGAAATTTGCTAGGCACATCAAGCCATGGATCTGTTAGAGTTTGTTTGACACCCAGGGAAATCTTGCCTTTGGTGCGATCAAACTTGAGGATTTTAGCTGTTATCAGCTGACCAGGCTTGAGCACATCAGCAGGCTTGCCAACCCGGCCCCAGGAGAGGTCGGAAACATGCAGAAGACCGTCAACACCGCCCAGATCCACAAATGCGCCGTAGTCGGTAACATTTTTAATTGTGCCTTCTACAATTTGTCCTTCTTCAAGTTTCTCAAGCGTAACATCGCGGATTGATGCGCGCTCCTCTTCAAGGATGGCACGACGCGACAGGACAATGTTGTCACGACGCTGATTGATCTTGATAACCTTAAAACGGCCCTGAAGACCGATGTAGCTATCGCTGTCCGAGGAAGGACGAATATCAACCTGTGAAGATGGCAGAAACGCCTGAACGCCGATATCAACCGTGAAACCGCCATTCACCTTACCGGTGATGGTTCCCTCAATAATGCCGCCTTCCTGGCCGGCATCACCAATTTTATCCCAGGCAGCAAGGTAATCCGCTTTCTTCTTGGAAAGCACATAACCTTTTTTGCCGTCTTCGCGAGTCATGAGAACTCGTATTTTATCGCCTATTTGAACAGATATCTCACCGGCAGCGTCACGGAATTCAGATGTAGGAACATGGCCTTCGGATTTCAACCCAATATCAACAAGTACGGTGTCCTGATCAACACGTACAACAGTTCCTTCTATTATTTTATCCCGCTCGGGACGTTCTTTGAGACTTTCTGTGTAGAGCGCTGCAAATTCACTGCTCTGCTGATCGCCGTCGAGTTCCTCATGTTCTCCGTCGGCAGAATCAAGCCTTTTAAAATCAACCATTACACCATACCCCCTGGACGTTTATCGTTCTTCTCCGATTATGAAGCTTTGTAATGTACCAATATGAACGGTAAAATTCAAATGATTTTATTCAATTCTTCAATTTTGTTCATAACTTCATCAATTATCCACTTCGGGGTTGAAGCCCCTGCGGTTACTCCTATCCTCTCAACCCCATTAAACCAGTCGGCATTAATTTCGGCTGCTGTTTCGATATGGTGGGTACGCGGCTGCAATTCGGCACAAACCTCGGCCAACCGCCGCGTGTTCGCGCTGTTAAAACCACCGACCACCAGCATGCATTCAACCTGCCCGGCCAATTCCTTGGCCTCTTCCTGTCGAACTGCGGTGGCATCACAGATGGTGTTGAAAACGCGGATTTCACCACCGCGCAGCAGACATTCCGAAACAACATTTTTCAGATTCTCAAAAGATTGGGTCGTCTGTGCAACAACTCCGATCTTGTTCATTTTGGGCAGTTTTTTAACTTCCTCACCGGAACCGACCACAAAAACCTTGTCGCCACCATAGGATACAATCCCCTGCACTTCAGGATGATCTGCATCGCCGACGACCACGACTCCATAACCGGCCTCGGAAAGACTCTTGACATGCTCCTGCGCTTTTTTAACAAAAGGACAGGTAGCGTCAACAATTTCCAGCTTCTTTTGAACAGCTTCGCTGATCTCGCCGGAAGCGACTCCATGCGAACGGATAATGATGGTTCCGCTCTCCATGCTATCCAGATTTTCCAGAACTTTTACCCCCATCTCCTCAAGTTTGTTGACAACCTGCGGAGAGTGAATGATCGGTCCCAGCGAGTAGGTTTTCTGATCTTTTTCGGCGGCTTCAAAGGCCATCTGCGTCGCACGCTTGACGCCAAAGCAGAAGCCGGCCCGTTTTGCAAGAATCACTTTCATATTGCCATTCCTGTCGAATTTATTTTTTCTTTGTACAACTGCTCCATTATGTCGAGGACTTCTTCCACCGTCTTTGCCGACGAATCAATCGCAATTGCATCCTCAGCCTTCCTTAGCGGCGCAATATCGCGTTCGGAATCCTGTTGATCCCTTTTGACGACGTCTGCAATAGTTTCCGCAAGTGTTACCTGCTCTCCCTTTGCGGAAAGCTCCTCACAGCGGCGCCTGCCCCGCTCTTCAGCCGAAGCGGAAAGGTAAAATTTAAGCTCGGCATCCGGGAAGACGACAGTGCCGATATCCCGCCCTTCCAGAACCACTCCGCCATCGACGCCCATTTGGCGCTGTGATTTTAAAAGTGCATCACGAACCGGCTTGAGGGTCGAGGTGCGTGACGTCAGCAGCGACATTTCCGGAGTACGGATTTGAGAGGTGACATCATTGCCATTGGCGATGACAGTTTGACGTCCATCGGCATATTCCAGGGCAATGTCGATGCCCTGACAAAAGGCCTGAAGCGTCTCCGTATCAGATGGATCAATTCCGGCCTGGGCGATCAGAAGCGCAGCCGCCCGATACATGGCTCCGGTGTCAATCTGCACATAGCCGAGTCTTTCTGCCAGCAGTCGGGCAACCGTGCTCTTACCGGCGCCGGATGGTCCATCAATCGCAATTATTATTCCAGTAGACCGTTTAGTCATAGGCCTACTTCCCCGCAACTTTTTCCAGTATCTGGAAAAATGTCGGGAAGGATGTTGCCACACAGTCAACATCTTTGATTGTTATTTCGTCTGCGGCAACCAAGGCAGCTACCGACAGGGACATGGCGATCCGGTGGTCTCCAAAACTTTCGACCTCTCCGCCTGCCAGACATTCAACTCCTGTTATATCCATTCCGTCGTCCGTTTCAGACACCACTGCGCCGAGAGTCCGAAGGTTTTTGGCCATGGCGGTAATGCGATCAGTTTCTTTTACACGCAACTCTTTGGCATCCCGAACGGATGTGACCCCTTCGGCGCAGGCGGCAGCCACGCAAACCGCCGGAAATTCGTCAATCGCACGCGGCACGACACTGCCTGAGATTGAGATACCTTTCAGCTTGGAGGACCGAACCTGAATATCCGCAACCGGCTCGCCGGAAAGTTCGCGCTGATCAAGCAGCTCGATGTCCCCTCCCATCGCCTTGAGTATATCTATCACACCGGTTCTGGTCGGGTTTACACCAACGTTGCGGATGATAATTTCCGAATTCGGGGTTACCAGCGCCGCCACGATGAAGAAAGCGGCCGAAGATATATCTCCCGGCACCGACACTTCCTGGGCAGTCAATTCGTATCCGCCGCGCACCGTCACTCCATCCTCGAATCTCTCCAGTGAAGCGCCAAACTGCCGGAACATCCTTTCGGAATGATCGCGTGACAAACTGGGTTCGCGCACGGTTGTCTCGCCATCTGCATACAAGCCGGCCAACATGATCGAAGATTTAATCTGTGCGCTGGAGACCGGCGATTGGTAATCAATCGCTTTCAGCAAACCGCCACTGATAGCCAGCGGAGCCAGACTCCCCTGATTGCGGCCAAGAATTCTGGCACCCATCCGGGTCAGTGGCTCGACAACCCGCTTCATCGGACGCTTCCTGAGATACTGGTCACCGGTCACAACCGAGAAAAAAGACTGCCCGGACAACAGTCCGGTTATCAGCCTGATAGTCGTCCCGGAATTACCGCAGTCGAGGACATCACCAGGTTCCTGAAGGCCGTGCAGACCCAGTCCATGAATAGAGAGGGTTTCGCCGTCATCGTCAATTCGGACTCCCATGGAACGAAAAGCGTGCATGGTTGACATATTGTCCTCGCCACGCAGAAATCCGCGAACCGTTGTAATGCCGTTGGCAATGGCTCCCAGCATGATGGAGCGATGGGAAATGGATTTGTCGCCAGGCACGGTCAGATCACCTTTGAGTGACGTTGCTGGTTTAACGGTAATTGTTTTCACAGACTCTCCAATTTGGTTCAATTGTTATATCAATCCGTCACGAAACTTTTTCGCCGTGGTGAAGAACTCAGTCAGACCACTGCTGTCGTCACAATCGATCCGTCGTCGCAATTCAGCAAGACTGGCAGTGAAACCGTCAATGCTTGCCAGAAGGGCTTCTTTGTTCATCAGCGAGATGTCGCGCCACATAGCCGGATCGGATGATGCGATCCGGGTAAAATCCCGAAACCCTCCCGCCGTGTAGGACAGTACATTTTCACCCTCGACATCGGCAGTTCCTACCGCATGGACAAGCGTGTAGGCGATGGCGTGCGGCAGGTGCGAGATTTCCGCGAAGATCCGGTCATGATGTCCGGCCTCCATTTTGCAGACTACTGTTCCCGCCGCCTCCCACAGCCTGGCAACCGTATCGATAGCCTCGGCATGACTTGTCTGGCCGGGTGTAAGAACACAGCGCTTCCCTTTATACAAACCGGCAAACGCGGCAGCAGCACCGGAATGTTCCGTACCGGCGATCGGATGCCCGCCGACGAAACTGCACAGTGAAGGGATGAGGGCATCACACTGGCTGACGATAGCTGCCTTTACACTTCCACCGTCCGTCACAATGCAGCCGGGAGAAAGAGCGGGGGCAATTGAACGCAGTACCGCTGCAATCGAGCAGACCGGAACCGAGATAAAGACCACATCGGCTCCTGCTACTCCTGCGCAGGAGTCTTCGTAAATTTCGTCCACAATCCCCATCGATAGCGCAAGTTCAAGATTGGCAGAATCAGAATCAATACCGACAATCCGCTCGACCGCACCGGCCTCGCGCAAAGCCAGAGCAAACGAACCGCCGATCAAACCTGTGCCTATAACGGCTAACTTTTTTATAATAAACGACATGCCAACCTACATCGACCGGGGATACGATCCGAGAATTTTGATAAACTGACAGCAATGTTTGAGCTCATCCAGGGCAGCAGCAACCTCTGGATCAGAAACATGGCCGTAAAGATCCAGAAAAAAGATGTACTCCCACGCTTTTTTCTTGAAAGGACGTGATTCAATCTTGGACAGGTTGATGCCGCGCTTGGCAAAGGGGTCGAGCATGCGACAGAGTATGCCGGGCTCGTCCTTGACCGAAAAAAGAACCGAAGTCTTGTCATTGCCGGACCGTTCGCACCCCTTGCGGGAAACGACCAGAAAACGGGTAAAGTTGTTGACCTGATCCTCAATCCGGCTGCGAACAACTTTCAGATCATATAGCGAGCCGGCCAGTTCGCTGGCAATCGCCGCAGCGGTGTAATCATCGCTGACAATCTGGGCGGCTACAGCAGTTGAGGCCACATCGACCATCGGCACGCCGGGCAGATTTTCTTCCAGCCACTGTCGGCACTGTGCCAGCGGCTGCGGATGAGAATAAACCTTTTTAATATCCTCCAGACGTCCGGTCCGCGACAACAGATCGTGATGCACTTCAAGCATGATTTCGGATGTAATCTGCAGAGTGCTCTCCACAAACATATCGAGAGTATGGGAAACGACACCCTCGGTCGAGTTTTCCACCGGAACCACGCCGTAGAGGGCTTTGCCCTTCTCCACTTCCTCAAAAACAGCCGGAATCGACTTTTGCGGCACCAGTTCGGCGGACAGGCCAAACTGCTGCATGGTCGCCAGATGGCTGAAAGTGGCTTTGGGGCCGAGAAAAGCGACTTTCATGGGAGACTCAAGTGCCAGACAGGCTGAAATAACCTCCCGGTAAATGCTTTTCAGAGCATCGTTAGGAAACGGACCCGGGTTCTTACCCAACAGCCGTTCATAAATTTGACGCTCACGCCCCGGCACATGAAAATCCATATTATTGCCTGATTTCAAACGGCCGACCTCAAGAACGACTTGTGAACGCTCGTTAAGCAGGTCGAGAATACTGTCGTCGATGGCATCGATTCGTGAACGAAGTTGTTGCATTTTTTGAGAGGTATCCTGCACTTGGGACCGCCTGAATGGAATGTGCTGACAAAAGCTTAAAATTTGAGCAATGTAAGATACGGGTCAGAAAAAAGCAACTACTTTTGGGGTAATACCGGTGTCAGAGCCGGTTTGCAAAGGCATTTGCGGAGCGTGTATCCGGCAGTGTCAAATTATACACCGCCAAACCTGACCATCCATGAATCAAAAATCGCAACCTTGTCATCTCCAAAAGAAGCCAGCTTTTTTCTGATACGTTCCGGAGACTTACGCTCGGCCAGTTTTCCAGGTTGCTTGGAGTAAAACAGGTCGGCAAAGCAGATGATCTGCTCAGGGAGCGAGACCGGACGCATATCACGTCGCGGTAGCGGCAACTCCTGACGCTCTATGTCGGCGACAGTCAGGCCAACACCGATATGCCTTTCACAAACAAGAGCGTGAACCGGATATCCTTCCTTTTCAAGGATCGCCCGCCCCAAAACACCATGCGTTATATAGGGTTGATCCCCATTCAGCCCGATACCAGGCGCATGAACCTGACTTACACCGATATCATGCAACAGGGCCGCCTCCTCCACAAAACGCTTATCAGCAGCGCCAAGAGCCAGTTTATCGCAGACGCCAAGCGCCAGTGCGGCAACATGGCGACTATGTTCAAGCACTATATCGAGTGACTCTCCCGCAAGGTATCTGGCTAATATTTGCTCCGCGATCATGGAAAAGCGCTCCAAAGTCATTTTTTTGAACACGATTGTACAATTTGGACCAATAAAGCTGTCAATTTACTGACCTATAATTATAACCAGTTGTTTTTACAACACTAAATAGTTGGCACCATAAATGCTACTATGAGATACAGAAAAACGATAAGACAAATCTACACTAAATGTTATCCGATGGAGTCGATCATGTACGCAAAATTCCCATATTATTCAATTGCCCAGATGTACGCATTGTCACTTAACACACCGGTTGCCATTATGCTTGGCGGGGATCAGCTTTATTGGGTGGTTGATCAGCAGAAGGAGTTTGAGTACGAAAGAATCGGTTGTTCGCTGCTTTCCCATGCCTGCTGAGAACCGGTTTAGAATAATGTGCTCACTCCTCTGAGTAAATGATTGAACTTCTCCAGTTAAAGGCTTCCAGCTGCGCGGTCAACAACTGATCCAGAGACACGCCGCACTCCTTTAACTGCACCGTTACCGCATCAAAATCTGTCACTTCCAGTTTTTCCGCCAATGTGAGCATGCTTCCAAGCGGCCCACCCCTTTCGAGCAGAGCCAAGCAGACATCGTCGTTAAGATTCAGACTTGAGATAATCTCCTTCATCGGTGTCTCAAAGAGGACATCGAGAAGAGAGAGAATTCCGACCATGAAAGCCGCTTCCGCCCTTTCGTCCCCAGCTTCAGTCTTTGTCAATTGCCTCACCAGGAGCTCCATTAACCTGCCGCGGACGGCGGCCATCTCCAGCAAAGGATTGTTGATGCTGCGCGTATCGTGACCGGCAAATAGTGAGAGCTGAATCCAGCGCCGCAGGTGGTTTATCCCGAGCATTACAATCGCGTGACGAAGGGTTTTTATCTTCTCGCGCATTCCCATCGCCACTGAATTGACCAGTCTCAACAAGTTATACGAAAGAGCAGGATTTTCCTTGAATGTCTGCTCGAGCAGTATAAATGGAGCGTCCATGCTCAACTGCTGCAGAAGCTTAAGCATGGCCAAACCTGAAACGTCAATTTTTCTCCTATTCAGAACAACCGGCCGGGCAAAGAAATACCCCTGGAAAAATTCAAATCCCAAATCGTAACAAATCTGGAACTGCTCCAAGGTCTCGACTTTTTCAGCCAATAATTTGACAGGGTATTTGCGCAGCTCCCTGGCCATCTTCGGCAAAGCTTCCATCCCGATCGCCAGAATATCAATTTTGATGATATCAACTACACCATAAATAGCCGCATTGGCAGAATCAAATTCATGGTCGTCAAGAGCCAGCAGGAACCCCATTTCCTTCAGCTCTCTGCAACGTTCAATGACCTGTTCATCAAGCTTGATCATCTCAAGCAGTTCCAGTACGGTCTGTCCCACCGGCAGCAACTCCAGCATTTCGGACAGCAGTATGTCAATATACACATTTACAAAAGCGAACTTGCCCCCCAATATTTCGTGAATACCAAATGAAGACAAGGCGTGATTGATAACACTGGCACTGGCATGAGAATAACTCTCAAAAACAGCCTGATCCACGTCAGCGGCACGAAACAGCAATTCATAGCCAACAATCTCCTGATTGCGGTCAAGAATCGGCTGACGTCCCATAAAGAATTTTTCGGAGGCTTCAACCATACTAAAAGGATCCCATATCCAAACGTCTCAATGCTTCTAAATATTTTTAATAATACGGTAAAACCCCTATACATTAACAGAAGTAAGCCAGATTTCAAGCACAACTATTCCCGTTTACAAGCTTTACACATCCACTGCGCATGTGCTAGCCTCATGAAAATTTCGGTCCTGTGACATGACGCCTGCAATTCCTGATAGGTCATGACATGGAGCCCCAGGAGCTCTTTCAATGAAACGTAAAGCAATCGCCCTCCTCTCGGGAGGTCTCGACTCGACTCTGGCCGTCAAAATGATGCTGGATATGGACATTGATGTCGAAGCCCTCAACTTCACTTCCCCATTTTGTAACTGCACCGGTAAAAACTCAGGCTGCAAGTCCGAAGCTGTCAGAGTCGCCCAGGAATTCAATATCCCGATCAAAGTCGTTCACAAGGGACTGGATTACCTGGAGATCGTCCGCAACCCAAGCCACGGATACGGCAAAGGGGTTAACCCCTGTGTGGACTGCCGCATCTATCTGCTGCGTAAAGCCAAGGAATATATGCTGGAAACCGGAGCCGACTTTATCATCACCGGTGAAGTGCTCGGCCAGCGCCCGATGAGTCAGCGCCGCGACACCCTGCGGGTCATCGAACGTGAAAGCGGTTTGGAAGGGCTGTTGCTGCGCCCGCTCTCGGCACAGCATTTTGAACCGACGATTCCGGAAAGGGAGGGCTGGGTAGACCGTGAAAAACTTATGGCAATCAAAGGGCGCTCACGCAAAGAGCTGTTTGAGCTGGCCGACGACCTGGATGTCAAAAACTACCCCTGCCCGGCCGGCGGATGCCTGCTGACCGAACTGTCATTCGTTCCCAAGATAAAAGACCTTTTCGACCACTGCGAAGAACTTGACCTGCGTGATTTCCGACTGCTCAAGGTCGGACGCCATCTTCGCATCGGCGATCAGAGCAAGGTCATCATCGGCCGCAACGAGGCTGACAACAATCTGCTCGAAACATCCAAACTGCCGACTGAAGCGGCTTTGACCTGGCTGGACGGCAACACGCCGGTGGGCGTCATTACCGGTGCGCAAAGTGATGAACTGAACAGCCTGGCCGCAAAGATTCTGCTGCGTTATACGAGAGCCGAAGCAAATGCCACATGCAGGATGGAACTTCGGGTAGGTGGAGAAACACGACAGCTGACTGTCATAAATGAGATGACCGAAGCAGACGTTGAAAAATATCTTGTTGCTTTAGAGATGCCGCCAAACAGTTGATAGCGATTCAACCAAGATTCAGTTCATCCAGTGACAAGCGGTAACCGGGCAGGAACTTTTCAAGAAAATAACGCACCTCGGGGAGCGGACTGGCTGACAGATGTTCAAAATGTTCAGCCTCCGCTCTCCTGAATTCAAGATTACCGCTTTTCCCCTCCTCAATACATTTAGCCAAGGCCGCAATCTTGTCGGCCGCCTTAACCAACTGAGCATAATCCTTCTGATCGTCATAAAAGAACAGCGGCTCGTATTCGGCGGCAAGCTCCGGCGGCAGCATATCCAGCAGCTTGCGTCTGGCGTGATCCTCCAGTTGATGGAAGGAGCGCTTGAAGTTGGGATCGAAATGTTTGACCGGCGTCGGCATGTCACCGGTGAAAATTTCGCTGGCATCGTGAAAGATGCCGTACATCGCCGCCCGTGACGGATCGAGTTTCCCCTCAAAATAGGTGTTGCCGATCATCACCAGAGCATGAGCGATCACAGCCACATCCAGGCTGTGTTCCTGAATATTTTCCGGTACGGTGTTGCGCATCAGGCCCCAGCGGCTGATGTAGCGCATGCGGGAAAGAAAAGCGAAGAAGTCGTACTGTTCGGGTTTGGCCTTGGTTTGTGCTGTCATTATGTTGTCTCCACTGGTGAACAGAAGGGTGTGAGGCTGACCCGCTATCGGCGGGTCTTGCCAATGGGTTTGGTTGTGTTTATTCTTGATTTTATATTTGACGCAGTGTAGCCACCGGGCTACAGTCTGTACATGATAGCAATTCGGCTTGCACAGAATCTATAGGAGTTGAAAATGTCCAAAACAATTACTAGTCGATACGATGTTGCTGAACATCTCCGTACTCCAGAAGAAATGGCTGCCTATCTCGAAGCTTCCCTAGAAGAGGCCAATGGCGATGCAGCATTCATTGCAAAGGCGCTAGGCGATATTGCCCGTGCTAAAGGGATGTCGCAGGTGGCTCGCGATGCCGGTCTTTCTCGTGAAAGCCTCTACAAGGCACTTTCAGGCGAACGGATTCCAGGTTTTGATACAATTCTCAAAATTGTTTCGGCCCTCGGTCTTAAACTGCACGCAGAGGCCGCTCACTAATATTCGGGAACTGAGTTCCTGGTACTCCTCGCCGCGTCTTGGCAGAACAGCGGCGGTTTTAGGCTGCTGTTTCTGCCTGGTTGGACCCTGGCACATTACATATGTTTTGTGTCAAGGACTGGCCCATCCGAGTTTCCATTTCTCAGCCCCGGTCGGCGTCCAAGGGCCTGGTTATACGCTCAACTCTATCTGATACGCAATCTGTTCAATCGTGGAATCAGGTACTTTTTGTTTGGGTTCAAGAGTGATGGATGATTGAAAATCGTCATAGGCAATCCAGAAAGTAATGCCGGAATATTCGACTTTCCACACTCTCTCGTCAACGCTATCGGCTTTATTTATAAGCTTTGCTCCAATTCGTTTTATCCATTTTGAAGCATCGTGGTCAAAAGACTCCCAAGATGCCTCCTCCTGCAAGACAATGAACAGCGAACCAGATGCCATTCTTTCTGTTCTCAATTTCGTTTTTTCCTGTGTATACCGTTATTGAGCTGTTCACACGCACACGCTCTCGAACCGCTGATCTACCCAAACGGAACATTTATCCATCGCGATAAATGGTGGCCAACCCTATCCCACTACACCCGCTCATACGGCTCAAACAGCCGCTTGTATTCGTCCAGGGCGAATCTGTCGGTCATTCCTGCAATGTAGTCGCAGACAACCCTTTGCAGCCCGAAACGTTCCACCCGTGAATGATATTTGGGTGGCAGCAGATTTGGATATTTCAGATAAGTTTCAAACAGACGAGTTATGAACAATTCCGCTTTTACCCGCATCTTGTCAACCTTGTGGTGACGATACAGCTTCTGAAACAGGAAACGTTTAAGCTCCTGGTTACGAGCGGTGATCGGGTCGCTAAAGTGAACCACGGCCCGGTTGACACGGCGCAAATCGCTGACTGAATTAATGTCATACTGTTTCAGGTTGTTGCAAATCGTATCACAAAGATCATTTATCAGCAGCCCAATCAGGGCACTGATGGTCTGGTAGATCAACCGTTTTTCGTCAATAGAGGGATATTTACCGAGTACGCTTGCGCTGACTTCCCGCCACAACTCAACCTGCTCCAGCATGGCTATTGTGATATGCCCCGATTTCAGGCCATCGTCAATATCGTGGTTGTTATAGGCGATTTCATCGGCGTAATTGATGATCTGCCCCTCGATGGAGGAGACCGTTCCGGGCATGAATTCGGCCATGGTTTCAACCGGAGCGTCGTAGGGAGATGAATGCTTGATGATTCCTTCGCGCACCTCCCAGGTCAGATTAAGGCCATTGAACCCCGGGTAGCGCTCTTCCAGTTCGTCCACCACCCGGAATGATTGCAGATTATGCTCGAATCCCCCGCAACCCTGCATCAGCCGGTTCAGCACCTCTTCGCCGGTATGCCCGAACGGGGTATGCCCCAGATCGTGTGACAGCGCCAGCGCCTCGGTCAGCTCCTCGTTCAGGCGAAGCCTGCGGGCAATGGCCCGTCCAATCTGGGCCACTTCCAGCGAATGGGTCAATCGGGTCCGGTAGTAATCCCCTTCGTGATTGACGAAAACCTGGGTTTTGTACTCCAGACGGCGGAAAGCGGCGCAATGGATGATGCGGTCGCGGTCACGCTCAAAGGCGGGGCGGTTGTCGCGGAATTCTTCGGCATGCTTGCGGCCTAGTGAAGCGGCGCTGGTACAGGCATAGCCGGCCAGGTCTGTGCGTTCAGTGGATTCGTTCATATCGGCTCCTTGCAAGAACCCTGATTTAATACGAAATAAGAAAAGGGGCGAAGCAAATGAAATCCGCTTCGCCCCGGCGTTGGTTTACTTACGAATGTCAGCCATCACCAGGCGCAACAGACGTTCTGCTCCCTGGCGGCCTTGGTTTCATCCAGCCTGCCGACCGGAGTGGTCACCGGCGCGTCGTGCAGCAGCTGTGGGTTGCTTTCGGCAGTTATGGCGGCCTCGATCATAACTTCGATAAAGGCATCCATTGTGGCCTTGCTCTCGGTCTCGGTCGGCTCGATCATGATCGCTTCCTTGACAATCAGCGGGAAGTAAACCGTAGGGGGATGATAACCCTTGTCAATCAGGAACTTCGCGATATCAATGGCATGCACACCATGTTCCAGCTGTTTGCTTGCAGAAAAAACGCACTCATGCATGCAGGTCATATCGTAGGGCAGGTCGTAGTAGGCCTTGAGCCGTTCCTTGATATAGTTGGCGTTCAGCACCGCCTGCTCGGAAACCTGAATCAGCCCTTCCCGTCCCAGCATGATGATGTAGGCATAAGCCCTGGCCATGATCGAAAAATTACCGAAGAAATTGGCCGTTCGCCCGATGGAAGTGGAACACTGCTCTGACAGCAGGAATTTCCCGTCGTCGTCCATGACGATGCGCGGTTGCGGCAGAAATGGAATCAGCGACTTTTTGACTCCAACGGGACCGGAACCGGGACCGCCGCCGCCATGGGGAGTACCGAACGTTTTGTGCAGGTTGACGTGGATTACGTCAAAACCGACATCACCCGGTTTGACCTTGCCCATGATCGCATTCAGGTTGGCGCCGTCATAGTACATCAACGCATCGTGACTGTGGGCGATGTCGCTGATTTCCTTGATGTGCGGGTTGAAGAGCCCGAGCGTGTTGGGGCAGGTCATCATGACCGCCGCGACTTCGTCGTTCATCGCTTTTTTGAAAAGCTCGATATCCATATCGCCGTAGGATGCGGTTGGAACAGTGATAATCTCGTAACCGGCAATGGCGGCCGAGGCAGGATTTGTGCCGTGTGATGAATCCGGCACCACCACGTACTTTTTCTTATTGCCCTTGGCGCGGTGGTAGGCGGAGATCAGCAGAATGCCGGTCATCTCGCCATGGGCGCCCGCCAGCGGCTGGGTCGTAACTTCGTCCATGCCGGTGATATCGGCCAGCATCTGCCCCAGATCATACAGCATTCCCAGATTTCCCTGGCAGAAGTCCACGCCGCCCGGCAGCAGCGCCGTCATGGGGTGGAACGAAGCAAACAGGGCAGCCGAGTTTTCCAGCACCTTGGCGTTGTATTTCATGGTGCAGGAACCGAGCGGATAAAAGTTGGTATCCAGCGAGTAATTGCGACGCGACAGATTGGTGAAATGCCGCACCAGATCCAGTTCGGACATTTCCGGCAGAGCGGCCGATTCCTTGCGCAGCAGGTTTTCAGGCAGAGCGGCGGCAGCGGGCACATCAGAAAGCGGCAGCTTTACGCCCCGACGTCCGGCTACGGATTGTTCATAGATCAATTGCATACAGCCACCCCCAACTCCCTGACCAAACGGTCGATCTCTTTCTTGGAACGCTTTTCGGTCACGGTCACAACCAGGCAGTTATCAGAATCCTGGTAATACTGACCTAATGGAACTCCAGCCACAATATCTTTCTTGAGCAATTCCGCCACAACCAGATCGGCGGACTTTGGAAGAAATACCGTAAACTCGTTGAAGGTTGAAGCGCTCTGCAGGACGGTTACTCCCGGTATGCCGGTCAGTTGTGACTTGGCATATTCAGCCTTGTCGCGATTCAGGCGCGCCATATCAACCAGCCCCTGCCTGCCGACCGAGGAAAGGAAGATCAGGCCGCGCAGGGCGCACAAACCCTGGTTACTGCAGATATTTGAGGTGGCCTTGTGGCGCTTTATATGCTGTTCACGGGCCTGCAGGGTCAGCACGAAGCCTCTTCGTCCCTGTTTATCGACCGTCTCGCCGATGATGCGGCCGGGCATGTTGCGGATGTAGGATTTTTTGGCTGCGATAAAGCCGAACGACGGGCCGCCAAATGAGAGCGGATTGCCCAGACTTTGGCCATCACCAACCGTAATATCTACTCCCATCTCGCCCGGAGTTGCCAAAAGGCCCAGCGATATCGGATAAACCGAAGCGATCAGGAGAGCATCCACGGCATGGATCTGCTGAGCCAGCGCACTGAAATCGTCCACACAACCGAAGAAATTGGGATTTTGCACCAGCACTGCCGCCACGCTTTCATCAAGCATCCCAATCAGTTCGGCACGATTAAGCATGCCGTCCAGGGGGGCGATTTCGACCACTTCCACATCCAGGTTGTAAAGATAGGTTTTCAATACCTGACGTGAGAACGGATTTACGCAACCATCGATAATGATCTTGTTGCGGCCGGTCACGCGCAGCGCCATCATGGCCGCTTCGGCGCAGGCAGTTCCGCCATCGTACAGCGAGGCGTTGGAAACATCCATGCCGGTCAAGCGGCAGATGGCGGTCTGATATTCGAACAGAGCCTGCAGGGTGCCCTGGGAACACTCGGGCTGGTACGGCGTATAAGCGGTGTAAAACTCCGACCGGCCGGACAGGTGGTCTACTGCGGCCGGAATAATATGGTCGTAAAAGCCGCCGCCGACGAAGGCCAGCATATCGCCGCCGTTTTCAGCAGCGATCGACTTCATCTTGTCGAATGTCTCGAACTCGGACAGACCGGGAGGGAGATTAAAGGTTTTTGCCCGCAGCTCGGCCGGAATCGGCGAAAACAGCTCCTCGACGGAGTCAACACCGATGGCGGAAAGCATTTCGGAGATTTCCTGCGGTGTGTGGGGACAGTAATGGCTGTCGTTCATGATAATCTCCTACAGGGTTTTGAGGTATTCGGTGTATTGATCCTGAGTCATCAGGTTCTTCAACTCTGCGGCATCGGCAATCTCAATCTCCGCCATCCAGGCCTTTTCTTCGGCGCTCTCGTTGACAACTTCCGGTGTTGCATCAAGCTCGTCATTAACGGCGATAACTTTACCTGAAAGTGGTGAAAAAATATCACTGGCAGCCTTGACTGATTCAATAGCAGCCAACACTTCGAACTGTTTGACAGTTTTGCCGATTTTAGGAAGCTCTACAAAGGTAATGTCTCCCAGTTCGTGGGCGGCATGATCACTGATTCCGACCTTGCCGGTGTTGCCTGAAACCTTGACCCATTCATGCTCTTTTGTAAAATACATCTCTGCCATAACGTAAACCTCCGTGGGTGTTTTTTTGAAATTTGACCGCGACACTTTACTGGATTTGCGCTGCAAAGTAAACAGCCCGTACGGTGACGGGCTGTTTTTGCTGCATTATTGATATTCCGCTTTAAACTGAATCGGCGGTGTAAGATGGCTCGGATTGATTGGGTATGGAAAAGCAGAACAGGGTTCCGACGCCCAGCTCGGATTCGCACCAGATCCGACCACCCAGACGGCGAACAAGCGTCTTGACATAAGCCAGTCCCATTCCTTCTCCCGGCATATCCTGCTTGCCGGCCCGCCGGAAGATCTCGAAGACCTTGCCCATATCTTCTGCGGCTATGCCGCGACCGTTGTCCTGAAACTTGAAGGTAATTTCATTCATGCCCGGTTCGGCAGTGACTTCCAGTCGCCCCGCCCGGTTCTTGTCCAGATATTTCAAAGCATTATCCAGCAGGTTGCCGACGATCTGCTCGACAGCGGTCTTATCAGAAACGACCGTCGGCAGTTCAGAAACAGTCACAGCGACTTTCCCGGCCTCCAACTGGTGTCCCAATGTCTTCAAAATACTCTGCACGATGTCGGCAACATCAACCCTTTCCAGTTTCAGGTCTCGCCTCCCCAGTCGGGAAAGCTTCAGAATTGCATTAATCAGCGAGTCCATCCGGTTTACAGACGATTCGATGAATTCCAGTGCTTCCGGAACATCCTGACCAAGCGCCTCTTCCAGATTTTGAAGTTCCCTGTCACCCAGAACGGATTTGCCCTTCTCAACCAAAGTCGAAATTTCCTTGAGAGAATTACGAAGCTCGACGGAAAAACCTTTGATATTTACCAGAGGCGCCCGCAGGTCGTGGGATACGATATAGGCAAAGTTTTTGACCTCTTCGTTCATCAACTGCAAATCTTCAGAGTAGCGCTCGCTGGTCTCCTTGGCCACGGCCAATTCACACATGGTCTTTTCCAGTTCGACAATCGCATTGAACTGCCGGTCTTTGGTTTCCAGCAGTTCGGCATTGCGGATGCTGACCCCGATGACCGGCGCAATTCCCATCAGCAGATTCAGGTCCGTCTGCAGCAAAGGTTTATGTGACCTCAGATTATCAACCGCCAGGACTCCGATTGATTCGCCATCGCAGATAATCGGACAACAGAGGAATGCCTCGGCATCAAGCTTCCCCAGCAGCTCCCGACTGGAACCTGGAAAATGTTCTTCATATTCTGCCATGGAATTAACAAGAAAAGGCTTCCGTTCCCTGAATGAGGTTACAAAAGCCCCTGCATGATCCGCTTCCCCCAGATCAAAGAGCGCCTGGCGCAGCATTTCGTCCTTCGCTCCGTCCTGGCCAAAACCTGCCCGAAAAAGCAGCCTTGAACGTTCTTGGTTTGCCAGCAGGACAACACCGCGATCATACCCCAGACGCGTATCCAGGATCTGCAAGACACTTTTGATGATTCCGTCGATTTCAGTTTGCTGGCTTACTGCATGTCCGACTTCATTGGTGATCTGGGCATTGCTGTAGTTTGAGTTGATCTGATCCAGCAGCTTGTCGGTTGGTTCTCCCAGACTTTGCAGAATTGACCTCAAACCCTTTTTTTCACGATATTCGGCAAGCAGAGCGATCGTCAAGAACAGTACCAAGGCGGCCGGGATGACAAGCGAGAATGCTATTTCCGGCAACAGCAGTATAAAGACCACACAGACAATCACAAGCAGCAGAGCGGTATAGTTTCGAATACTTACCAGTTTTTCAGCCGGGTTACTCTCCCACGTGACTATGTAACGGCAGCAAGTTCCGCCTTTGAAGATGCACTCCGGGTGCTCAACCTCCGGCAACCCGTAGTTGAACATCATCAGAATCGATTCAATGGTACCGATCCTGTTTTCGCATTGATACGGTTTTTCCCGAACGCCTTCCCGAAAGGTTGCAATCAGCTCAACCTTGTTGGTTCCAAGAGTGCGCGATGAAAGTATACTTGAGCGGCTGAAATTGGCTGCGGCCTTGTTTGCCAACTCATATGCCCTGGCAGGACCGACAAAAGTCAGAAGGTTTTGTCTCAAACTACCCAGAGCATCCGGGGACGCCCCGTAGCGACCGGCCTCACGGGCGATCGCCTCATTGCCGGACATCTGGATTAGCCGCTCATGAAACCGGTCGACCTGTTGCTGGTTGAACCAGTGCCCGGGGTCGGCAACCTCATGGGCCTTCATGCCGGCGTACGAAAGCAGCTCACTCACATTTACATGCGGGTAACGTTTCCCAAGCAGCTTGAGAAAGGTGTCGATTACCCTGCTGTTATAGAGCGGCTCGCTACTGTCCATGGTCGCCTGCATCATCTAGAATTTGTACGCAAGACTTAATCCCAGCAGGTGAATGTCGGCGTTGTATTCGCCATTGGCCAAACCAAAGCCGACTGCGTTATTCTTGGTGCGCTCTTCCTGCAGCTGGTAAGCGTAGCTGACGGCCAGCTTGAACCGGTTGAACTTCATGTCGGTGCCGATGGTGAACAGGTGAGTGTTGGAATCGGGAACCCCAGGTTCAAAGGTATCGTCAGGGATCGCATTCCATCCGTAAAGATAGCCGCCCAGCAGTGTAAAGGTGTCGTTCAGGCGATATTTGCCACCGACATTAACGGCGAAGGTGTCGTGCCAGTTTTTTGGAATAATGGTGTCCGGCAGACCTTCGACCTCAAGCTTTAATTGATTGTAAGAGCGCCAATCCTCCCAACGAAAGCCGGATTCCACAGTGAATCTGTCCGTAGCCTGGTAGGCAACGCCGGCCGTAAGTTGGCGAGGAAGAGTAAGCTTGGTTTTTGCGTTCATGGACGGAACGCCCGGAATTGATACAATTAATTCGCCATCAATATCCATATCTACTTCGCTCCGGTATGAAACACCGGCGGAAATGCCATGCCCGGCATCATAGGCCAAACCAAGATTATAGCCGACACCGGTCCCGTCACCCTTGAACTTCTGGTTGGCATTTGAAGGAAACATTTTTTGTTCCAGCGACGCGTCCAGATAAATCACATCCAGACCGGCGGCAAAAGAGAGGCTGGGAATAATACGGCAGGAAACCACCGGGTTGAAGTTAAAGGTCTCGATTTTTGACTTGGTGGCAAGATATTTGCCTTCCCAATCCCCGTTCCATTCCGTACCCAGGCCGAAGGGGTTGAAGATGCCCAATCCGGCGCTGATCTTGTCGTTGAAAGCGTGGCTGACATAAAATGTGCTGGGATAATAGACCGTGTCCTCAGTTGAAGCGGTGACGCCGGTGGCTGAGCTTTTGAAATCTCTGGAGGGAAACAGCAGTGTTGTGCCAACTTCTATCTGAGTGCCGGGAAGTTTATTAATAAGCGCCGGGTTGAAATAAATAGCCGATGGTTCATCGGTGTGGGCCACAACCGCATTTGCCTGACCAAGAGCCGAGGCGCCCTGGGTGAAAATGCCAAAGCCGGATGCATGGGCGGAAGTTGCGGCACATAGCGATGTCAGCAGTACTGCTGAAGTGAGTAATAAATTGGATTTTTGATTGTATTGCATAAATCCTCCTGTTTTTTAATATAACGTCACAAAAGCAAACTGAATGAGCTACCCTTCTACTGCGGTGGAATAGCGATAACAGTTCCGACCGGCTTCCTTGGCTCGGTACATGGCACTGTCAGCTATTTTCAGAAGGGATTCGGCATTATCGGCATGGTCGGGGAAAACACCGATACCGATGCTGACACCGATATGACATTCATGCCCCTGGATCATAAAAGGCCTGGCGATAGATGCGATGATTTTGTCGGAGACTATGCCGGTGTCCGGCGGTTCAACAATTCTGGAGAGAAGCACGGCAAACTCGTCGCCACCCATGCGAGCCACCGTATCGGCGTGGCGCAGACATTCATGCAACCTCTTGGACACCTCACGCAGCAGCTCATCTCCGGCGTCATGCCCCAAACTATCATTGACAGATTTAAAACGATCCAGATCCAGAAACAGTACTGAAAATTGTTCGTTATATCTTTTGCAGTGCGCAAGCAGGCAGGTAAGCCGGTCGAAAAAGAGCCGGCGATTGGGAAGGTCTGTAAGAGCGTCAAAGTTGGCCAGATATTCAAGCCGGTCATGGGCAATCCTGCGCTCGGTGATGTCACGGAAGATGATCTGGACGGCCTGCTTGCCCTGATAGATGAACGGGACTCCGGAGACCTCAACATCGACGACACTTTCATCCAGACAGATGAATTTCCCTTCTATCCAGGGAGCGGTTGATGCGTCGTTCTCTATCATTTCAACCAGGGTCCGGAAGACATCACTGAATTCGGGATGAACGAATTCGTGTAATTTACGCTGCAGCAGCTCTGCTGCGTTATCTGCCTTCAGCAGAGATGCCCCGGCCGGATTGACGAAAACTAGCCCTTCGTCCGAATGAATTACGATGCCGTCCGGAGACAGATCGACCAAACGGCGATAACGCTCTTCGCTTTCCCTGATAGCGGTAAACATCTGTTCCCGCTCCTGGATCATCAGCCGTTTTTGGAGCGCTTTCTCGATCACCATCGGGATCAGCGCCAGGTATCCCATCTCCACATCCTTGACGATGTAATCGATGGCTCCCAGCTTCAATGCCTCCACGGCAGTTGTTTCGCTGCCGTTGCCGGTTACCATGATGATCGGAGGCGCATCTGCCTGTTCGGCCAGAATCCGGATGACTTCCAATCCCTCACAGACCGGCATGTTATTATCTGTCAGCACCAGGTCATACTGCCCGACCGCCAGCATCGCCAGACCCACTTCACCGTTTTCGGCCAGATCGACCTGATACCCTTGCCGCCGCAGGCTCTTTTGCAGCAACCTGGCAAGCCCGGCGTCATCTTCCATGTACAATATGTTGTATGACCGTTCTTCAGTCACCTGATCTCTCCCTTATCAATATGGAAGGCCTGTGGTTAAAACGACTCATGGCTCATCCGGTATTTTGACAATCGAAAGCATTAATCCAAGATTGCGAATCGCTTCGCAGAACTGTTCATATTCAACCGGCTTGGTGACATAGACGTTGCATCCAAGCTCGTAGCAACGCGCTATTTCGTGGGGGGTGTCGGTTGTGGTCAGCATCACAACCGGAATACGTCTGGTTCTTTCATCAGCTTTAATGCGCTGCAGGACCTGATTGCCGTCGAGAATCGGCAGGTTCAGATCCAGCAGTACCAGAAAGGGAGCCGGGTGAGGCTCTGTGTAAACACCTTCGCAAAAAAGAAAATCTACCGCTTTCTGTCCATCATCGAGATGAATGATTTTATTTGAGACACCGGCCCGGCGCAGATTTTTTTCTATCAACCGGGCATGTCCCGGATCGTCTTCCACCAATAGTATTGTTACGGATTGATTTACCGCCATTTGGCCTCCCGGTTACCGCTTTACAACCAGATAAAAGTTTAACCGAAGAGAGCCGCTGATCAGCTTCTTAGTGAACCACCACCATAAAACGGCACTTCGCACACTACAGCTTCCATACTGACCCGTTCATGACGGATTGTAAGCTGCGTTCCCAACGGATAGTCACCACTTTCTGCAAAACCAATGCCTATGCCGCAGCCAAGCATCGGCGAAAAGACACCACTTGTTACCGCGCCAATTTGTCTGTCTCCGGAGAAGATCTCGTAATGGTGGCGCGGAGAGCGGCGGCTGGAAACCTGGAAGGCAATTTTTTGTCTGGCAATGCCGGTTTCCTTCTGCTTCAACAGAGCATCTTTCCCCACAAAGTTTTTATCAAAATTTACAAAAGCCCCCAGACCGGCTTCAAGCGGCGTAGTAACTTCATCTATATCGCTGCCGTACAGGGAATATCCAACTTCAAGACGCAGAACATCACGCGCCCCCAGGCCAGCCGGTTTGACGCGTTCGTCCTGAAGCAGCAGATCCCAGAGCTGGCAGACTTTTTCAGCCGGTATGAATATTTCGTAACCCAATTCACCAGTGTAGCCGGTGCGGCTGACAATCGCCTCAACGCCGAGAATATCCATCGTTATGAACTTGAAATACGGAATTGCCGCAACCTGCCCGCCAAAGGCGGCCACCATGACATCACGGGCCAGCGGCCCCTGAATGTCGAGCTTGCCGGTCTGATCGGTAATATTTGTAAATGTGCCGCCACGCAGGCGCTGCTTGATAGCGTCAAAATCATTGGGGGCCGTGGCGGCATTGACCACCACCATGACCTTGTCTTCCGCCAGCCGAAAAACGATCAGATCGTCTATGATGCCACCCTGTTCATTCAGCAGAAAGCCGTAGCGGGAACGACCGACCGGTATGGTTTTAACAGAGAACGTAAAGACATCCTCCAGACCGCCGGATTCGAAGTCACCCTGAAACAGAAATTCTCCCATGTGGCAGATATCGAACAGCGCCGCTTTCTGGCGGCACCAGGCATGCTCGGCGATAATTCCCTCGTACTGAATCGGCATGTCCCATCCCCCGAAAGGTGCCATCAGGGCTTTCAGATCACGATGCCTGCTGTTGATTGGTGTTGCTATGGCTTGCTCTTCCATGTTGGATTCTCCCCGGTTGATTTAATTGTGGTAAGGATTCGATTTGCTTTTGTTTTTCCTGGAACTGTGCCGCGTTTTTTTGCCGCTGACTCCGGCAATTGAGAAAACATCCGCCAACTGCATCTTCCAGATCCCCTCTTCGTGGCTCAACTTGAACTCGCGGGTACTTGAATCCTGTGCGATGGAAGTCCCCTCCAACCCGAGTTTGAAATAGACAGTAGCCTGGGTGCGTTTTTCATTCAGCACCTTGAAGTCCTCCATCTTTTGCCAACAGCAGGCTGGACGAATCGACGTATCCCGCATTTTTTTGACAAACTGCTCACGGGAGGTTTTGCCACGATGGGCCAGACGCTCGAAAAGCTGTTCATAGCGACCTTCGCGCCACAGATCGAGAGTTTCCGATATTGATTGTTCCAGGGGCGAGACCGGTTCTGCGGCGCGAAGCGGCAAAACCGTCCCGATCAGAAAGGCTACAGTGCAGAGGAAAAAAGAAACAGAACGCAGGCTCATCAGGGCACCTCCAAAAATTTTCATATGGTAGTTCAAACGCAACAGCCGCGCAACTTCTAATTATGCCATTTTTAGACATTAACCTGTTAGATCCCCCGGACAAAAAAGGCCTCAGGTTTTCATCTACCTGAGGCCCATAATTTCCTGTTCAATTCTATGGCGCGAAGATCAGAGCGACCTGTCTCCCGCCTCTGCAAACAATCTCAACTTTGCCATCATGGCATCGAATTTTTTCGGTTTCAATGACTGCGGCCCATCCGAAGATGCATTCTCAGGATCGGGGTGAACCTCGACGATCAGGCCATCGGCGCCGGCCGCCACAGCGGCGTAACACATCGGAGCAACATAATGATGATTCCCGGTGCCGTGTGATGGGTCGATGACTACCGGCAAATGGGTTTTTTGTTTCAGGACCGGAATGGCCGAAAGATCAAGCGTGTTGCGGGTAGCCGTTTCAAATGTCCGGATACCGCGCTCGCAGAGTATGACCGACTGGTTTCCCTCGCTCATGATGTACTCGGCGCTCATCAGAAATTCCTGAATGGTCATTGCCATACCGCGCTTCAACAGAACCGGTTTCCCTAACTGGCCAACCTTTTTCAGCAAGGCAAAGTTTTGTGAGTTGCGCGCGCCGATCTGAAGGATATCGGCATAATCCGCCACCAGCTCCGCAGTTTCGGGGTTGATCACTTCTGTCACGAATGGAAGTCCGGTCAGTTCGCGCGCCTTGGCCAACAGTTTCAATCCATCTTCCTCCAACCCCTGGAAGGAGTATGGCGATGTGCGCGGCTTGAAGGCTCCGCCGCGTAAAACGTGGGCTCCGGATTTTTTGACCGCAATGGCTGAATCAATAATTTGCTGTTCACTCTCGACCGAACAGGGGCCAGCCATGATCACAACCTGCTTGCCGCCAATAAAAACATCGTCGCTGATTCTCACCAGACTGGACTCCTTCTTGACCTCTTTCGAAGCAAGTTTGTAAGGCTGCAGAATCGGCACGACATTTTCAACGCCATGCAAGGATTCAAGTGCCTGCAGAACCGCTTTTCCCCGTTCGTCACCGATTGCGCCGATCACATCCCGGGTTTCGCCATGGATCACATGCGGCTTGTAGCCCAACTCCTTGATCCGTTTCAACACCTCATCCTTGTCCTTTTTTGATGCGCCTGTTTTCATGACAATAATCATCTTTACTGCTCCTTTACCACAAACAATTCGGGCCGAAAGTTCCCCCCCGGCCCTGGCTGTACTAAAGATCAGACAGCAAAAAACCGGGTAGACTTTCGTCTGCTCCGGTTCGTGGTTTTGTGTGATAGCTTCTTCGCTTACACCTGTACCCGGGCAGACGGCCTGAAGTAAAAGCCGAACCAAAAGTAAAAGTTGTAGTCGATAAAGAAGCGGTTAGTTTTCATGGGAAAGCACTTAAGCATATCTGGATATCGCTTGTCAAGTCCTGACAAACATTTCAGGCCGTCAGCTCATCAACTCTTATTACCAGATTAGGGAGATCCGGTTTGGTAAGGATACAGTTTGCCCCCAGATTAATCCACTTGCGCTTGTTGTCATCTGAAGCCAGTGACGAAAATATGGCCACCGGCAGATCCCTGAGAGATTCTTCCTTGCGCACCAGCGATGTCAGATGCAAGCCGTCCATCTGCGGCATTTCTACATCAGTTATCAACATGTCGATGTATTTTTTGAATGTGCTATTTTCCTGTGCCGCCTTCTGCATGGTTTGCTGAATGAAGTTCCACGCTTCAGCCCCGTTTTCCGCTTCCACCACAGTGTAGCCGGCAGCGCGGAGACTGCCGCAAAGCGTCTTGCGGATAAAGACCGAATCGTCCGCTACAAGTACGGTTCTTTGGGATCGCTCAGGGTTTGATTCACCCCGCTGCATCATGATTTGATCAAGCGGCTTCAGTGCGCTTTCCGAACAGAGTTCGGCAACAATTTTTTCAAAGTCCAGCACCAGTATGATCCTATCATCCATCTTGACCAATCCGGTGACCTGATCACTATGGACAGACTTGGCCGGAGGCTCGACATTTTTCCAGGAGATGCGATAGATTCTGGATACGGAATGAACCAGCACCCCGACCATCAGATTGTTGAATTCCAGCACGACCACCCGGTCAGCAACCAGATCGCCGGTATTCTTGTTTAAGACCTGAGCAAGATTGATAATTGTAATGACTTTGTCCCGCAACTTGATCATGCCCTCGACGCCAGGCTTGGCATTGACTACCCGAGACATCTGCGGCAGCCTGATAATTTCACGCACCTTGGCGACATTAACGCCATAATAACAAGGCAGCACGTTACCACGCGAGTCCATCTCGTCGATTCTGAACTCCACAATTTCCAGCTCGTTGGTATCACTTTCCAAAAGGATTTTGCCCTGTTCCATGGTTCCTGCCTTTCAACTCGAAATATTCCGGCATTATAGCATGAATTTATTAAAAACAAAGAAACAGTCACACACGGGCAATGATTCATAGTCAAGATGGCTGAACTTGACTCTACAATATGCCTGTGCTAGCTTTTCGCCACTTTCTGCTGCTCGGAGCGACCATGTTTTTTCCTGATCTTGATAAATTTTGTTCACTGGCCGGCACTGGCAACCTGATACCAATCTACCGGGAAATCATGGCCGATCTGGACACACCGGTCTCAGCTTTTAAAAAGCTGGATGACGGTAAGTTTTCCTACCTGCTAGAGAGTATCGAAGGGGGCGAAAAATGGGGCCGCTACAGCTTCCTCGGTTCCAGTCCTTCCGTCGTTATCCGCTCAAAAGGAAATCTTGTTGAAATCATCAACAACGGTGTCACCAGCAGCATTGAAGCTGCTGACCCCTTGAACTGCGTTCGCGAACTGCTGGCACAATACACACCGGTTGAGGTCGATGGATTGCCCCGTTTTTTCGGTGGGGCGGTCGGATATATGGGATACGACATGGTCAGGCATTTTGAACAGCTGCCAAACGACAAACCGGCCCTTCTGGATGCGTACGACTCCTACTTCATGATCACAGATACGATCGTTATTTTTGACACCATGCGCCAAAAAATAAAGGTCGTTTCAAATGCCCATATTGATGAAAATTCCACTCCGGCTGAAGCTTATCGGCGCGCCACCGAAAAGATCGACGCCATCATCGATCGCCTCCGGGTACCGCTTTCCTCACATGTTTCAACAGATTTGAAGAAAAGCGTCCGGTTCCAACCGAACATCACCCGCCAGGAGTTTGAAGCATCGGTGGAGAAAGCCAAAGAGTACGTCCGATCCGGCGACATTATCCAGGTGGTGCTGTCCCAGCGCTTCAGCGGAGATCTCTCGGCAGATCCGCTGGATATCTACCGGGTTTTGCGCACCTTGAATCCGTCTCCCTACATGTTCTTCCTGCGCCTTGAAGACACTGTCATCGCCGGTGCATCTCCGGAAGTAATGGTCCGCAAGGAGGGAAATCATGTGGAACTGCGCCCGATTGCCGGAACCCGACCTCGCGGCGCAACACCCGAGGAAGACAACCTGCTGGCCGAAGAACTGCTGGCCGACCCCAAAGAGTGCGCCGAGCACGTCATGCTGGTGGACCTGGGCAGAAACGACCTGGGACGGGTCTGCACCACAGGTTCGGTCAGCGTCTCGGAACTGATGCTGATCGAGCGCTATTCGCATGTCATGCATATCGTTTCCAATGTGCAGGGGGAATTATCCGGCGAGCGTGATGCTTTTGATCTGGTGCGGGCTACCTTCCCGGCCGGCACATTATCAGGCGCGCCTAAAATACGCGCAATGCAGATCATCGACGAGCTGGAGCCGGTCCGCCGCGAGATTTACGGAGGGGCCGTCGGTTACTTTTCCTTTTCCGGCAACATGGATCTGTGCATCACCATCCGCACCCTGGTCATAAAAAACGGCAAAGTTCACCTCCAGGCCGGAGCAGGTATCGTAGCCGATTCGGACCCGGCCGCAGAATGGCAGGAAACCGTCAACAAAGGGATGGCTGTCATGCGGGCTGTGGAAACAGCTGAAAAAGGGATCATCTGATAGCGCAATAAATTTTATTGTAACTCACCTTTCAATTCCATCATCCCTACCAATTCCGGTGTCTTTGCGAGTCAACAATCTTCCAAAGACACCGGCAACATCATTTAAGCAGCACCCTCCCTCCCCTTAAAGCGGCATCAACCAAAGATTATCTTGATTTACACTAATAAGATTATTACCATAATAAAACATAGTATTGAAATCTTGGAGTCTACCCGCAGGATCAGGAATCCGCTTTTACCCCTGATCAGTTGACGACAAATTCATCATCCGGTACTCAGTGAGGCGACCAATGTCAACACCCGACCCCACCACCCTCGCCCTGACCGGGCAGTTGCCGTTCATCCTCAGTGTGAGCGCCATCCTGGCCCTGCCGATCTCATTTCTGCTGATCAGGCTTTATCGCCGATCCGTGCTTAAGAGAATGAGTTTGCGCAGTGAAAAACCGGCTGATAAATCTAAATACTTTTCGTCCGACCCAACAGAAAATGTTGAGAAAACCAGCTACCCCCTCAAATTGATCACCGTCGATGCATCCAACAACAAAGACGAAGCGAACCGAGCTGGAATGCTGTTCCGCAAAGCATGCTCATCCCCCTGGCGGGCGGCGTTTATCTATCTGGCCGGAGGGAGCGCCTTCGCTGTGGTCATGACGGTTGCCTTCCTGCGCTCCAGTCACAACGAAATGCTTCCGTTTCGATTCCTGGTTCTCTTCTGGGTTTATGCCTGGCCTCTGATCCTGACGCTCTACCTGGTGGCCGCGACCGGACTACGGACAAAAATGCTTCTTGTGGCGGCATATATAACAGGATTCACCATATTCGGCTCCGTAGTTCTGGCCCGCAGCCCCGACTCTTCTGCAACACAGCTGATCGTGCTCTGGCTCAGCACCAACCTGCCGGCGACTGTTCTTCTCTTGGTATTCCTGCTCCGCAAGGTGCGCGCGGTCGGTCCGATGGTGGTTACCTTCATGATCCTGGCCCTGACCGGTTCGAACCTGTTGCTCTCCATCATGGATCGCCGACAGGAACTGCTGCGAGGCGCTGCTGAGATCGGTTTTTCGCTGGGATTAGGCGGCATTGGCACATTCTGGGCGCTGTCCGCAATCGGCTTCCTGGTATTCGCCATGCTTGGCTGGCTGGCGCTCCAATGGATTCGCCGGCGCTATCAGGCAAAAGCGGTCAACGATCAGTCGCTGATCCTGGATTCCCTCTGGCTTCTGTTCGGCATTAGCTACTCCGTTGGCCTGGTTTTCCAGGGTCCGCTCTGGATTCTATCCGGAGTCGCGGCATTCGCCGTTTACAAAACCACCGTGCTGTTCGGATTCCGTACCATTGCACCGGCAGACTCCACACAGGCGGTCAGCCTGCTCATCCTGCGGGTTTTTTCCCTGGGCAAACGAAGCGAAGACCTCTTCGATGCTATCACCAGACATTGGCGTTACCTGGGACACATCCAGCTCATCACCGGTCCTGATTTGGTGGCTGCAACGGTGGAACCGCATGAGTTCCTGGCATTTTTGAGCGGAAAGCTAGACCAGCAGTTCATCGACGGCCCGGAAGCGCTGGCTCAAAGGTTGTCCGGAATGGATTCCGAGCCTGACTTTGACGGGCGCTATCGAGTGAACGATTTTTTCTGCCATGATGACACCTGGAGAATTACGCTTGATCAACTGGTGGACAAATCTGATGTGGTGCTGATGGATCTGCGCGGTTTCTCGCCACAAAACGCGGGCTGTGTCTATGAGGTACAGGAGCTGGTCAACAGCGCCCTTCTGAGCCGGGTAGTAATGACTACCGATGATACGACCGATGCCGATTTTCTGGAAAAGACATTGACCGACGCATGGACAGGAATGAGGTTTGATTCGCCGAACCGTTCCGGTCCCGGGGAAGTGCGGATAATTCGATTGAATGACAGTAGCAAAGCGATATTTTCCCTGCTGGAAATGATCTGTTCAGCGGCCGAAACTACGCAACCTGTGCAGATTTCAGCTTCAACAGTGTGACCATGTATGAACGTTATCTATAGGGAGCAGCAATGGCTACCCCTCCACATCTGACTGCCCCGCCACTCCATGGCCAAACCTTCATATAGCAACCTATAATTGTCTTGTTTTAATATATAAGCCTAGTATAATCATCAACATGCAAGAGATTTTCTTTCATTTCCTGTGCAAAAAGACAGGAGCAATGATCATACAGCCACGCTGTCAATCAAACCACAAAAGGAGACCGTCATGCCAAAGAAAACTATCACAAACAGGAACTGGACCATCATGGTCTACCTCGCCGGCGACAATAATCTGGACAGCGCCGGTGCAATTGATCTGAATGAAATGAAAACGGTCGGCAGCAGTGATCAGGTTGCGGTTCTGGCCCAATTCGACCGGGCCGGGGGCAAAGGTGCGACAACCCGCTATTTCCTCAAAAACGGTACGCCGGTTGCCAAAGACGCCGTACAGACACTGGGTGAAACCAACATGGGAGACCCGAAGGTGCTGGAAGATTTTGTCACTTGGGGAATCACCAACTACCCGGCCGACCATTATCTGCTGGTGCTCTGGAACCATGGCGCCGGATGGGATGACGCCAATCTATATCAGGGTGACGTATTCAGCGGCGCAACCCCGCCTGTCAGCCGCAAGAGTCAGCCGGTCGCCAGCCGTGGCGCCGCAGCCGGAGTCAAACCGATCAGCTTTGCCCAGGCCAGGGCCGGCATTGCCCGCACCCGCCGGGCACTCTTCAGCTCCACAGTGGAAGCCGCCGTCAAACAGCGCGGCATCGCTTTCGATGACCAGGCTCAGGATTTCCTCGACAACGTCGAACTGAAAAAGGTCATGACCAGGATCAAAAAGAAACTGACGCGTAAAATCGACATTCTCGGGATGGATGCCTGCCTGATGAGCATGATGGAAGTTTACTACCAGATGCGCGATGTGGCCGAGTTCAGCGTCGGTTCTGAAGAAAGCGAGCCGGGAGACGGCTGGCCCTACGACCGCATCCTCAAGGCACTGGCCGCAAAACCGGCCATGACTCCCGAGGAACTTTCCAAAACCATCGTCACCCAATATCTGGCTTCCTACAAGGCCAGCGACAGCGTTACCCAGTCGGCAGTAAAGCTGGCGGAACTCCCCGGTCTGGCTACAGCGCTGAACAGTCTGGCCAAAGCTCTTAAAGGGATTTTGGCTGATGCCGCATTGCGCACCGCGCTGATCAACGCCAGGGCACAGGTTCAGGAGTACAGCCGCCCCTATGACGACTACTGCGACCTGCTCGATCTATGTCAACTGCTGGATGCCGGCATCAGCAACACGGCGGTAAAAAAGGCCTGCGCCGCGGTCAAACAGGCGGCGGCAAGCGCCATCATTGCCAGCGGCTACAAGGGAACAGCCGTCAACAACTCACAAGGCATTTCGATTTACTTCCCCAAACGGAAACTGTCGCCCCTCTACAAAACGCTCGATTTCACCAAAAAGAGCAGTTGGGACGAGTTCCTGGTGGCTTATCTGGCCGGACTGGGAAGGTAGCAGACTCCCGTTCTGAGCCGGTTTACCTATAATGCTTCTCCTGGAGGAACCAAACCATGGCACCGAAACTGAAAATCCCCGGAACCGCTGGAAGCATCAGCGCCAAGAGTGACGAACTTGATAAAGTACCAATACAAGACCTCCCCTTTTCGATCAAGGTGCAGGAGGTGGTGGATGTGGCGTCGGCCCGGGAGGCGGGCGACGCGGTGACGGTGGAACTGGCACAACCATTGTCTAAGGGAGAACAACGAAACAGCGGCCAGGTCTGCGAAGTGGAATTGGAGGGGGGCATCACGCTCTGGCTGCGTCCAGGTTCCCTCTACCGGGATTTTGGCACACAGAAGTCTCGCGGAGTGGCAGGAGAAGAGGATATCTGGGAAATTTCCCCGAGCATAACACGGCGTGACGCAGCCAGGGGCGGCCCCGCTACGCTGGGTGTGAGAAAATTGACGGTTTACCAATGGCAGCGCACGGCTGATGCTTCAGCTCCGCCACCGCAGCCGGCCAAAGGCAAACGGGGCGCCCGCGGTATCATCGGCACGGCGGGCGGAGCAGTTTTGGATACGGCAACCGGCGTGGTTGGCGGATTGATGGCGGTCCCGGTGGGGAGAGCTGTGGAACAGCATCTGCTGAAGGGGAACGAACCGGGGTTGTACAAGGTGGAGCTTAAAGGCGATTTTTCCATGGAACTCTGCAAAGAGCTTAAAGCTGACGGCCCGGTTCTCCTTTTCCTGCATGGCACCATGTCCAGCTTTGAAGGGAGCTTCAAGGGACTTTGGGATGTTAAGAACGGAGCCGGAAGCGACGCCCGCGCTCAGTTTGCCCGCCGTTACGGCTGTGCCTACGCATATGAGCACTACACCTTGACCGAGAGTCCCATAATTAATGCCCTGACTTTGGTAAAACAGCTGCCGGACGGCACGCGACTGCACCTGGTCAGCCACTCCCGCGGCGGATTGGTGGGTGACCTGCTCTGCCTGGGGCAGAGGGTGCCTGGAACCGATCCACTCTCGCTTACCCGCATTGCCGAAATTTTCGTGATGGCCGCCAGCAACGGCAAGTCCGGCAAGCAGGATCAGGAACGCAAGAACCAGGCGGCGCAACTCATCGAACTGATTGATACTCTGGAAAAGAAAAAAATTACGGTGGAGCGCTTCGTACGGGTCGCCTGCCCGGCCCGGGGCACCACCCTCGCCTCCGGCAAGCTTGATCGCTGGCTGTCGGTTGTCAAGCTGCTTAACGATCTGGTGCTCCCGTTCAACTTCCCGCTCCAACTTCTGATCGGCCTGATCGCCGAGCACGACGATCCGAGCCAACTGCCGGGACTGGAAGCGATGATGCCCGGCTCGCCGCTGGTGCGAATTCTTAATTTTCCTGCGCTGGAGGTAAAATCCGACCTGTCGGTCATCTCGGGTGACACGGAAGGGAAAGGTCTCTTCGGAAGACTGAAAGAGCTGATGCTGGACCAGTTTTTCGAGGACGAGTGCGACATCGTTGTCAACACCGGAGCCATGTTCGGCGGGCTGAAACGGCAGGATGGCGGCCGCTTCCATCTCGACTGCGGTCCGGAGGTGAACCATTTCAGTTATTTCACCAATGATGAAACAGTGCGGATGCTGGCGGCCGGCCTGTTGCGCAGCGACAGCTCTGACGGCGGTTTCCGTCCGATCTCCCTGGCGCCCGAAAAAGAACCGGCCAGGGCTATCCTGCGCCGCGCCCCGCAGGGGCCGCTGCCGGTGGTCTTTGTGCTGCCCGGCATCATGGGGAGTACGCTCGAGGTGAACGGAGACTGTATCTGGCTCGGCAAATTGGCCCTGATGTTCGGTAAATTCGGAAAACTGGAGATCAATCGGGATGTGACACCCAAGGAACCTTTCGAGGAATATTACGGTGAACTGATCGGGCGGCTGAGGGAAACCCACGAAGTGATCCCCTTTGCTTACGACTGGCGTCGCTCTATCATGAACGCCGGTGAAATACTGGCGAATCAGATCGGCGCCAAACTGGATGAAATCGAGCAGCGCGGCAGCAATATGCCAGTGCGTATTTTGGCCCACTCCATGGGCGGGCTTGTGGTGCGGGCCATGATCGCCAAGAAACCGGAAGTCTGGCGGCGCATGACTGCCCACTCCGGAGGTCGTCTGCTGATGCTTGGCACGCCCAACGGCGGTTCCTATGAAATCGTGCGGCTGCTGACCGGTTATTCCTCGACCCTACAGCAACTTGCGTTGCTCGACTTCACCAGAAACTGGAAAGAACTGCTGGAGATAATTGCCAAATACCCCGGTGTTTTGGAACTGCTTCCGATCGAGAATGATTACCAGTTTTTTGGCACCGAAATCTGGCAAAAACTGAAAGACGCCGACGAGGAAATGCGCGACTACGGCGTGGAGCTGCCCGATGCGGCGATTCTGCAGCAGGCGCGGCAAAGTTGGGAAAAGATCCTTTCCGTGCCTCTCGACCCGGAACGAACGCTTTACGTTGCCGGTCAGGCCAGGGAAACCACCATCGGATGGCGGGCTGTAACGGAGCAGGATCCTGAGCATATCCAGAATGACCGTCACCTGGTTGCCTTTGAGGCGACCAGCCGCGGCGATGGCAAGGTGCCCTGGGACACGGGCATTCCCCAGAATATCAGGACCTGGTACCTGCCGGATGTGGAGCATGGCGACCTGCCGGCCCACGAGGACGCTTTTCCAGCCTACCTGGAACTATTGCAGAACGGTTCTACCGCCCGTCTGGCAACCACCGCTCCGGCCGGGATCAGATCAGCAGCACTTGAGCAGCGTACGATTATGGCACGCGAAATCCCGGCACTCCTGCCCGATGAGCGGGAACTGGCCGGCACTGTGCTGGGAGCCGGCAGCAGCCGGAACAGAAAAAAAAGTAAGGTCTGCCTGCCAAAGGTCGCGGTTTCAATCAGCCACGGCGATCTCGGCTATGCGCTGCATCCGGTAATTGTCGGACATTACGCCGGCGACACCATCGTCAGCGCAGAAGATTATCTGGACAAAGTCCTTGATGGGCGTTTGAGAGAGCGTCACCAGCTGGGGCTCTACCCCGGCAAACTGGGAACCTGCGAGGTTGTCCTCAACCCCAATCGTTACGGAAAGCCGGCCGGCGCCATCGTGATCGGCCTGGGGCAGGTTGGCGAGCTTTCCCCAGGCAACCTCCAGGCTGCCGTCACACAGGCTGCATTGCAGTACGCACTCCATGTTGCTGAATGTCAGGATGAAAGATTCAGCACCATTCCAGGAGTGCCGCGCTCCGCACGGATCACCAGCCTTTTGATCGGTACCGGCGCAGGCGGCATGACAGTCCGCGATTCGCTTGAGGCAATTTTGCGAGGAGTGGCTGCCGCCAACAAACTGCTCTACGATCAGAAACTGATCGACAAAGTCCGCATTGATGCAATCGAATTAACCGAGTTGTGGCAGGACATTGCCATTCAGGCCGCGATTGAATTAGGCCGGGTAATGCTGGATGGCGCAATAGCCGATCTCTTCATCTGGCGGGAACAAAGCGTGAAGAATGGCGAAGGGGGACGGAGAAGGGTTCAGCTCGAAGAAGCCAGCAACTGGTGGCAAAGGATGGAAATCATCCATGACAAGAAAAAGGATGAACTCCGCTTCATTGCCCTGACCGACCGGGCCCGGGCCGAGGAGAGCCTGGTGACGGGGCAGTTGCGACTGGCCGAGGATCTTATCCGCCAGACTATTTCCGACACCACCCGCGACACCAAAGTTACCCACGCCCTGTTCGAAATGCTGATCCCCAACCGGATCAAAGAGTTGGCTCCCAACCAGCTCGATGTGGTTCTGGTAGTCGATGAGGTTTCGGGCGGCTATCCGTGGGAACTGCTGGAAGATCGCTGGAGCAGCGGGGACCGGCCGGTGGCGGTCTCCTCCGGCATGCTGCGTCAGTTCAAAACCGGAGTTTTCCGTGAACATCCGGTTACAACATTGGAGGACACCGTCTACGTTGTCGGCGACCCGCTGATCACCGGCGATGCCGCCCGTATGTTCCCGAGCCTGGAAGGAGCCCGGAAAGAAGCTGTGGCCGTGGCCGACTTCCTGCAACAGAATGGCTTCAACGTCACACGTCAGATCCGTTCCGATGCGCGTAACATTCTGGCCGGACTCCACGATAACGGCTACCGGGTTCTCCATCTGGCCGGACATGGCGTGCATGAAGAGGAGTTGCCGGTTCCAGGCTCAGCCGGCTCCTGCGAGAGCTGCAATCAGCCTCTCGCTACGCAAACCAGGAAATTTTCCGGGATGGTTATCGGCGACAATATTTTCCTGACTCCCGGCGACGTGGAGCAGATGCGCTGGGTACCGGAACTGGTTTTCATCAACTGCTGTCATCTTGGAAACGTAACCACAACAGACACTGCTGAACCGCAGCGGAGCTTTCATCGGCTCGCCGCCAACATAGCGGCACAGTTCATCGAAATGGGGGTCAAGGCTGTCGTCGCCGCCGGTTGGGCGGTGGACGATGCCGCAGCCGAAACATTTGCCACAAGCTTCTACCGGCAGATGCTGGCCAGCGTCAAGTTTGGTGATGCAGTGCGCGCAGCCCGTGAGGAAACCTTCGACCGGCACGGCACAACCAATACGTGGGGAGCATACCAATGCTACGGCGACCCGGCCTTCCGGCTGCGTCCACGGAAAACTGACCTCAAAAGCGCTCCCCTTCGCAACTATGTCTCCATCATTCAGGCGGTAACAGACCTGGAGAATCTGGCAAGCCGCGCCAGCTCGGGCAGCAGTTGCTCTGGCGAGGTCGAAACGGTCGTGCAGTCGATCAGGAACAAGGACGAAAAATGGCTCATTAACCCCGAACTGGCGGCGGCTCTGGGACTCGCCTACGGAGAATTGGGTCTGTTCCAGCAGGCCATCAGCCATCTGGATGTGGCTATTGGAGGCGAAAAAGCGGAATTCCCTTTGCTTGCAGTTGAACAACGGGCAAATTACAAGAGCCGCTGGGCGGTTCAACTGAAGCGCAGCGGGACAACAGTTCCGGACAAAACGCCAGAAGGTGTCATCAGGGAAGCAATTGATGATATTGATCGACTGTTGAAGTTCAGCGAAACGTCAGAACGCCTGAGTTTAATGGGCAGCGCCCATAAGCGGCTGGCCTGGATCTCAAAAGGGAATGTTCGTAAAAACGCTTTAAAAGAGATGGCAGGATTCTATAAGTCTGCCCATGACAAATCCTACGACAAAGAGAGCGGCAGGCTGGACACCTATTCTCTCCTCAACTGGCTGGCCGCCGAAATCATGTTGGGGTGGTACGGGGAAAAACCGGGAGTGAGTTCGCTTGATATCAAGGAGTGGTGCGAACTTTGCCGTGCATATTCGGCTGACAAAGAACGACGGGAACCAAACTTCTGGAACAGTGTCGTCAGACCTGAATGCGATCTTATTTTAGCGCTGCTGGACTCCGCAGTCGATGACCGAAAACGGACGATCGTCGATTCCTATCGACAGGCCAAATCTCGCGGGGCAAGTTCCAGGCAGTTTCAATCTGTTATGGATCACCTTGAGTTTTTGGCCGAGATGTCCACGGAGGCAGGCAAACGGAAGGAAATCAGGCAACAGTCCTCCGCTCTGACGGAAATCGTCGAACAACTGGCTCCGCTCGGAGAATCAGACAACAGCAAGCGGTGATTTGCGATAGAATCGACTGTTGAGGGTCGGTATTGAAGTGGACACCATGGGGCTACTGCTGATATATTCCGGCAACAGTTTTGTGAGAGCGGAGAGATGGGGCCATGATTGGCACATTTCTCCGCTTACCCTGTGTTTATATTCAATATCGTGAGGTTATCTCAAATATGCTGCTGATGATCGACAATTATGATTCGTTTACTTACAACATCGTCCAGTATTTCGGTCAATTGAATGAGGATGTTCAGGTCCACCGTAACGACAAAATCACTCTTGATGAAATTGAAGCTTTGAACCCGGAGCGGATCGTCGTATCCCCAGGTCCCTGTTCTCCCGAGGAAGCCGGGATTTCCGTTCCTGCCATCAAACACTTCGCCGGAAAGATTCCAATCCTGGGGGTCTGCCTGGGCCACCAATCGATTGGCGCCGCCTTTGGCGGTAATGTCGTTAGAAGTTCATCCCTTATGCACGGCAAAACATCGCCAATCCACCACAACGGCAAAGAATTGTTCGCTGGCCTTCCAAACCCCTTCCAGGCAACCCGCTATCACTCCCTGATCGTTGACCGCCCGACCCTCCCCGACTGCCTTGAGGTAACCGCCTGGGTTGAGAACGGAGAGATCATGGGCCTTCGCCACAAACAGCTGCCGATCTGGGGAGTGCAGTTCCACCCCGAATCGATTCTCACAGAGTCCGGCATGGAATTATTAAATAACTTCCTAAAGCTAAGTCACCTCTAATTTCAGAACAGAAAAACAATTTGCTTGACACATTTGTCTTACATTGCTATTGATATCGAAATTCATTTGCAAGGTATACAGATGACTCATAGCATGGAAAATTCAAGTAACAGTCTGACGCCTGCCGATAATAGTGCATTTCATCAGATCTCATCCCGATTTTCAGAACCATTGGATTGTCTGGCCGCCCATCTTCTTTATGAGTGTTCAGAAGTACTGGCGGGCATTAAACCGGCCAACCTCGTTTCTCTGGTGAATCGCGACCGAACCTGCGGAAGGAATCTGTATCAGCTCTGGCAAACTCATCGAGTTGAACTGACACAGAGAATAACCAACTTAAAATTCAGGGTTTTGCTTTCAAAGGATCGCTCATTACTTTTGTTTTGCTATAACCCGGAGCAATTGCAAAAGCATATTTCACACTCGGGAATTCGTAAGATTCTTGCCATTTCCGGTTACGACGTCTGCAAGGACAACGATGCATTGCTGGATGAATTGTGTAGACGCACAGAGAAATCGGGGGGATTTCCGCACGAAGTCGGTTTTTTTATCGGATACCCGACCAAGGATGTGGCTGCTTTCATGGGCATTGTCAAGCTGCCTTTTGCTTGTCAGGGACCGTGGAAAATTTTCGGCGAACCCGGCCAGAGCCTTCAACTTGCAAATGCCTTCAGAATCTCACGCCAACAGATGGGCAGACAACTGGCTGGCTGTAATTCTCCTTTTGAATGCCTGGAAACCACATTAACAACAAATTCCTTTTTTTTACAAGCTGAGTGAAATTGACATTCAGTATCTAACTCCCAAACAGGAACAATTATGATGAAGAAAACGCTCGCAGCATTCGGCTTGGCAAGCATTGCCGCTTCAACCGTCAATGCGCAAGAAGTCACCTGGAGTAACAGTATCAAGGGTATTGTTGAAAAACAGTGCGTCATCTGCCACGGTTCAGATTCTGCCGCAGAGTACCAGCTGTTCAAAAAAGATAAGGAAAAATGGCTTGCAAAGGGTCAGGGTATGCGTATGGACAGTTACAGCCACCTTGTTTCGTTTGTCGGCTGGCCAAACAGCGGCGCTATGATGAGAAGATTGGATGACGGGAAAAGTTCTAGTGACGGCAAGCAGGGCAATATGTACCAGCATCTGGGGGCAACCGAGGAAGAGCGTCAGCAGAATTTGGCGCAGTTCAAGGCATGGGTCGGAAATTGGACGCTAAAACGTTGGGCTGAAATAACCAGGGATGATTTGAGCGGGATCAAGGCAAAGTACTAATCAAGAGGATCTTCCGTCTCTGAAACAGAATGGGTCCTTGTCGCTGAACGGATCCAGCCCTAAACTGGCTGTCACAGCCGGACATCCCCGGCAAACTGCATTCAAACGGCATCCTGAGCATGAAGTGCTGCCTGACCGGTAGCGACCGGCGGCCTGAGAGTCATAAATTGACTCCAGGCTGTCGGTGATTATATTGCCGATCGGTGAGGGAAATTTGCGGCACGCGTGAACTTCACCATCGGAAAGTATTGAGATAAAATTGAAGGCCGCACCGCAACCGTATCCGGCACATCCTCCAAACAATCCGCTGTCATCCCGTTCAAAGACCGTATTAAGCAGGCTATCCTTGAGGCTGAGAACTGAGTGGTCTTTAAGGGCGACGACGAACTTTTCAAGAAATCCCCGATATTCCCCTGGTGTCGGCAGTTCCAAGGTTGCACCTTCACCGAACAGGGCCAGACGATTAAAAGTAAGCCCTCCCGTAATTCCCTCCAGCTCTGAAGCCAACGGAATGACCTGATTGATATTCTGGCTGGTCAGGGTCAGCATGACCATATTGGGTACAGACATTTCGGTCAGTATTTGCAGAAATTCTATCGTCCGCCGATAGCTGCCTTTTCCCCGGATCTTATCATTATGTGCCTCCAACCCCTCCAGACTGACCTGATAATACACCGGTACCTGAATCTCTAAAATCTGATTGATGGTGGCTCGATCAGTGGCATTGCCAAGAATTGCGATCATCAGGTCGCGTTCTGCCGCTGCGCGGTATAGATCAAGGAATTTGGGGTACATCAGCGGATTGCCACCAGAAAAGGAAACCTGCCCCCGCACAAAGCGGCTGAGACAAAAGCTTCTCAACTCATCCAGAATCTCCAGAGCCCGTCCGGGAGGGAATGAGCTGCGATTGCTGCGGTCATAGCAATGCCTGCAATGCAGGTCGCATTTTTGGGTAAGATGCCACTGCAGAGTGAATACTTCAGCGGACGCATAGCTTTCGTCTGGAGCAAGATCGGCAATGGCAGCTTCACGGCGTAGCAACGATGGCGGAGAAAGTATCAACCCCTTCCAGATGGCTTCACGCATTATGGCATCGATTCGCCCGACCGGAACTTGTGCCGACCGGGCGGCGTCAGCAGGATCAAGCCCCTCGACAATAAGTTTGATGGCCAACAGGTCGCTGTTCTCTGCCGCCTGCGTGTTGACGATTCCTGACGCAGGGTCTCTCCACACAAGAATAAATTCTTCGCCCGGTTTTACTTTCTCAAGATCACGGCTTTTATATCGGGTCAACAAGGGAACAAGGTTCTTCCATTCAACGGGGATGACTTGGAGGGTGGGATTTAGCGCAAGAGCATCTGATTCGACAACGCTCGAATTACTGGTATTGACTTCATAATTGGCCAATTCAAGACGGGCAAGCCCGGGAAGATATGGGGAGATTTCGGGCCCGCCCGCTTTGCTCAGAATAACCGGAAAGTCGGCCGGTTTCACGCCATCTTCCGCAACATTTAAAATCCCCTGCCAAGCATCATAGCCGAGTAGGGCGCAGCATATCGGGAAGATTTTTTTTAAATTCACCATGGCGGGATATTACCGGACATCTTATAAATCGTCAATCCGCCCTCCGGAAAGTTTTGTAGCGCGACCGCGCTACTTGGTTGACCCGCCTCAGCCACTTTTACCAGGAACTTCCTTGACAGCAGCACCCTTGGCTTTCTTCTTCGTTTTGGTCGCTTTTTTGTCGGCTTTTGCTGCGGATGTCATTTTATGAAATGCCGCAGCTTTTTCTTTGGGAGCGCTCCCGGCGCCCGCAGTACCTCCTCAACCACTCTGGGCGGCCAATGCAGGTGCCGAGAGAGATGTCCCAGCGACCAGACCGGCGATTCCCATTCCAGCAACAAGACTTTTGATCATGTCCTTTTCCATGTTATCACCACCTTCCCGAACTGGAGTTACAACAAGATGTGCCATTCATTCTACCGATAATATTTCGATTATCAATCTATAAAGTGGATAAAACAAAAATGTTACATGCACTCAGAATTCGATTAAACGCTAACCCTTCGGCATTCAAACGGTCTGGATTCCCTACAATTTTTCCGTTGACATTTCTCAGCTAGAATTGATAAAGTTATTTTTCATTCAAGAACAAATTCAGGAGGAAGAAGCATGCAGTGTCAGACAGTACTTCCAGGTATCGAGTGTACCTTTTGGGGAAAACAGGGTTGCATATTTCCAGATGGATCTTGCCAGACAATTGCGGAAGATTGCGAAGGTTGCGAGCGTGTAGTAACCGGCAGCATCGGGCAGGTGTGCAGCGCATACCCGGCACCGGCCAAGAAGTGGATCGGCGGCATCTGTAATTTTGCTTCGCACGTAAAAGTCGAGATCAAGGTGGACGACACCAAAGTCAACCCGCTCAAGGCTTCCAAAAAAGCTTCCGGTGGTGCTGCAAAGAAGAAAAAGTAGTCACCAAACAATATTGCTTAAAAAAGGGGGAATCCAGATTCCCCCTTTTTTTGTTTCTGGAGGCAGCATGTCATATAATTCACTCAGTTGCCCAAACTGCGGTTCGGATGTCAAACAATATCGCAATCCATTTCCTACCGTAGATATAATTATAGAAATAGATGGGGGAATCATCCTGATCGAGCGCAAAAACCCGCCATTTGGGTGGGCACTTCCTGGTGGATTTGTGGACTACGGAGAGAGTCTTGAAGATGCAGCCATTCGAGAGGCGCGCGAAGAAACTTCGCTTGTGGTTTCTAATCTGCGATTACTGGGTTGCTATTCTGACCCGGCTCGGGACAGCCGGATGCATTCAATTTCGACAGTCTATACCGGAACGGGAAGCGGTACTCCATCTGCTGCTGATGATGCAGATAATATTGCCGTTTTCAAGTTAAATGAACTCCCCAAACAGCTATGCTTCGACCACTCCAAAATCCTCGCAGATTACGCTGCTCAAAAATCCTCACATCACCCTTGATTCTTTGTATCAAGTGCATTCTGCTTGAGAATCTTAATAATGTCATCCGATGGCAGAGGGCGACTGAATAGAAACCCCTGCACCTGTCCACAATTATTTTTCTTCAGAAAGTCAAACTGGGCCTGGGTTTCAACACCTTCTGCTATTACGTTCAGATTGAGGCTGTTGCCCATGGCAATAATTGCAGTGGCAATAGCGGCGTCGGTGCCATTAATATTGACATCATTGACAAATGATTTATCAATTTTCAGTGTATTTACCGAAAAACGCTTCAGGTGGGCAAGTGATGAATAGCCTGTCCCAAAATCGTCAATTGAAATGTGTATCCCAAGAGCTGATATCTGGGTCAGTATGGAAACTGCGAAATCCGGGTTTTGCATGATAACGCTTTCGGTTATTTCAAATTCAAGACAACTTGGAGACATCCCAGTATCCAAAAGCACATGGTTTACCAGATTCATAAGGCTTTGGTGCTGAAGTTGATAACCAGACAGATTTACAGCCACGCGCATACTGGCAATGCCTTCAGCCTGCCAACGCACATTCTGCAGACACGCCTCCCGCAGCACCCATTCTCCCAGTTGCATGATCAGCCCGCTCTCTTCAGCAAGCTGGATAAATTCAAGCGGAGAAAGCAGTCCGAGCTCCGGATGTTCCCAGCGCACCAATGCTTCCATGGCAACTATCCGGCCTGTTGAAACATCGACCTTGGGTTGGTAATACAATCTGAATTCTTCGTGTTCCAATCCACGCCTCAAACTGTTTGAGATAACAAACCGCCTTGAAGCATTAAGATCCATCTGTTCGTCATAAAACTGAAAGTTATTACGCCCCAGCGCTTTTGCATGGTACATGGCAACATCAGCTTTTTTCATCATCGATTCCGTATCCAGATCATTGTCAGGATACAGGCAGATCCCAATGCTGGTGGTAACAAACAGTTCGTGTTCACGCAGATGAAAAGGAAGAACCAGCGACTTCAGAATTTTGTCTGCCAACAAAACAACCGCAGACACATCAACATTCAACAGCAGAATAATAAACTCGTCTCCCCCTATTCTCGCAACCGTATCCGACTCCCGCAAAGTACGCTTCAGCCTTCCCGCAACAAGCCGCAGAAGCTCATCCCCAACCGAATGCCCCAGGGTATCGTTTATTATCTTGAATCTGTCCAGATCGAGAAAAAGGAGTGCAAAGCTCTCTTTCATTCGATTGGCAAGTGACTTTGCCTGATGCAGGCGATCCAAAAGTAGGATTCTATTGGGAAGTCCTGTAAGGACGTCATGGTGTGCCATTACATACAACTCATCCTGAATTTTCTTGCGCTCCGTAATGTCACGGCAGACCCCCCACACAACTATTGGATCACCATCACGCTGACTTGTGGAGAAACTCATTTCAACTTCTACCGGCGTGCCACCTGCCGGCCTAAAAGTCACATCTACCGGTTCTGGCACTTCGCCCTTAACTATATAGTCAATTAATTTCACCAGCATTTCCCTTGGATCGCCCTCTACAAGGTCGAACAGGCTTTGAGGGTGATCATCAACATTTTCTATGTTAAGTAAATCGCAGAAAACCTGGTTTGCGAAGAGTATCCGTCCTTCACTGTTACAGCTGAAGATCAGGTCATTGGCTGAAGAGATAAAACTGAGAAGAGCCTCCTCGCCCTCTTTTACTCTGCGATTGTCGCTGCGGATAGTATCCATCATGAAAGCAGCTACAAAAGCTACGGTTGCATTCATTCCAGCCACCCAACACCACATAAGAAGCTGGAACAAAAATACTTCATGCAGTGACGAATCTACAAACGGCATTTGCACATATGGCAAAAGGTGAACACTTTCAGCTACCAGCAGCGCACCATAAAAGGTGGCTCCAAGAGTGCCGATCAACCACACGTCCCGCTTATCATCAAAAAGGAAAGCAGATTCAATGGTTACCAGCAGATACACCGGCCAGAACCAACTGACTACGCCGCCGGTAAAATGAATCAAGGCTGTGACAAATAACAAGTCCAGTGCAATCTGAACATGAATCAGGTAAGGAAAGCGACTCAGGAGCGGGCATTGCGAGCCCAGTATTGAATTGTAAATAACTACGGAAGCAATTGTAATGGCAAGAAATCCGGTCTGATGCATGCTGAAGCAAAAACCGACTGCGCTGAATTTGTAACTGAGAGCGGCAAACAGAGCATAGAGCAGGATGGCAAACAGCATAACCCAGCGTGTGCGCGCCACGATGTCCACTCGGACGCAGCAGTCATCCAGATGCTGGGTTCCTTTATCTGCCAACGGATCGCCAGCGGAACGAACTATACCCGATAGTGTATGGACCCATCTGCTGCTGTCTTTTTGCTTTGAATTCATGTTGGAGGGCATTTCAGAGACCTTGTGGTGACGTAAAGTTTAGAGGTGGGACTGCCGTTACAAGTTTCATCTCAAAACACTTCTCATAAAAAACTGTCAAGCCGGATATGTAAGATTCTTCCAGGTGATACGATATATTATTGCGCCAGTATGAAAGCAGCTGTTCAGAGCTTATCCAGGACAGTTCACTTGCAGTTTGCGCTATCCGCTCAAAATGGAGTGGCCCGAGCATTTTAGCCTGAATCAAATGACGGGATAACTCCTGCAAACAGGGATTATCTGCCACTTCGCGCCGGCATAACCATAGGGCGAAAACAAATGGCAAGCCGGTCCATTTGCGCCATATTTCACCAAGGTCATACACCATCAAACCCGACTCATGCATGGAAGCACGTAAAGCGGCATCACCGATAAGGAGGTATGCAGGCGAGGAGACTAGTGCATCAGATATGCTATTAGCGCAAACTGAATACCGGCAGGAACAAGAGTATAATTGTTTCATCAATATTTTTAAGAGGTTAACAGAGGTCGCAGACTCGGAACTAAGCATGATTGTCTGGCCGTGCAACTCTTCGACTGGAACGCGCGAAAATAGCAGCACACTCGCAACCGCACCATCACTGGAAATGGAAAGATCGGGCAGGATTCGATAACGCTCCGGATGAATTGCATATTCTATGGACGATGAAGGGCAAACATCAATTGAGCCATCTGCCAGCATCGCATTGAGTCGCGCAGGCACCCCCGAAACAAACTCATATTCAGTGCAGGGGAACTGTTCCCGAAGCAAATAATACAGAGGTGTACAATTCGCATATTCTATCTGACCTATTCTCAGCATCAACGGGTCGCTGAATAAAGCTTGTCGGCATCGCCCTCTACAACACGGACACCTTCACGCTCAAGTAGTTCGCCAGTCACCTGCCAATAACGCGTTAGTGCGTTGGCATATCCAACTACAGCTTTAATCTGATTGCTTTTCGAAACCGCCAGATCGTTTTCGACATCAAGAACTTCCTTGGTGGTAGCCAAACCGACTTCATTCTTGCGAATGAATGCCCTCAGCCTTTCTTCCGCAAAAGCCCGGCCACGGTCAGCAACCTCAATCTGCTTGAAACCTGTGGCTATGCCACGAATGGCAGCTCTGACTTCAATAGCCGCATTTTCTTCCAGACTTCGAATCTGCAAGGCGGTCTGCTCCGTTTTAAGTCTGCTCTTTCGATAATCATTTTCGGCAGCTTTATTACCCAATGGATAAGTAAAATTCAGTCCGATGCTCCAGACCGGATAATCAAAAGTGACAACTTTATCCAGATTGCCCTGGTATGTGCTGTCATTGCCGGTTAATTTCGCTGAAGCAATCAAAGAAAGATCAGGGCGGGTTTTATTGCTGAAAACACGAGTCTGTAGTTCAGCTATTTCAAGATTGCGCTTTTGCTCACGGATATCCGGACGACCCATAGCTTTTCTGACCGCATCCTCCTCAACTACATTCAATAGTTCGCGAGGCGGCAGATCGATGATGCTTATCTCTGACTGTCTATCGTCAAGTTGCAGAAGTAAACGGAGTACGTCAAACTGATTAACAACAGCCAAATCCGCATCGATAAGATCTTTTTCACGTGACGCGCTACCGAATTCAGCATTAAGAATTTCCATTGCAGGGAGAACCCCTGCTTTTACCCTGGCTTTCGTATCCGAAAGTATTTTGCGCGCCAGTTCCAACGACACTTTTTTTACATCGCGGTCTTCTAATAGGCTGTACAACTTGTAATACTCTGTTCGAACCTGCGCAACAGTAGCCAACAACCGGCTGTTAAACCGTTCCAAAGACGAGAATTTGGATAATCGTGAGACATTAATGGCAATTTCTGTGGCGTCACGACCGGAATTCTTTAAAAGAGGTTGGCTTATGCTTGCTCCCAATCCGGTTTGCCAATAATTAGGCATACTTCCTGAGGCATTGCTACCTGTGTAACTGTTATTGAAATTGAGAGAGGCGCTGGCACCAGTCCACATCAACTGACTGACAGATGAATTAATAAGGAATGACTGCGAGTCTATGACCTTGCCGGAAGTTATCGAACCTACGGGTGAGGTAGTAGAATCAACATAATCAGTGCTAAGCGCCAGCATCGGATCATAGATTGAACGAGCACGATTGATATCCGCCTCAAACTGTGCCGGATTATAAAGATCAGCGCGAACATCGAGGTTTTTTTCGACAGCCCTACGAATGGAATCTTTAAGATTCAGCTGGATCTGCTCTGAAGATGGATAAGCTGACACAGGGAGTATCAGCAACCATGTCAACAACAGGATCGACATGCGCACGTAAAATTCCTTTCTACAATAAACAGGGCGAGGTGATTAATCACCTCGCCCTTATACCATAGTTTATGTGAGAATTTAATCTCTGTTTTCAATATAATCGGCATAATCATCAGCCGACATCAAGCCTTTTAGCTCATCCGGGTCATCAAGAGATATTTCAACCAACCAACCGCCATCATACGGATCATCGTTTATCAAACCGGGGTTATCAAGCACTTCATGGTTGATGCTCTGGACTGTTCCGCTAAACGGGGCGTAAATATCAGCCACCGTTTTACGGGCTTCGATTGAACCGACAGAATCGTCCTGCTCAACTTCATCCCCTTCATCCGGAAGCTCAACTCCACTGACAGTGCCTAACTCCTCTTGAGCAAAATCAGTGACACCTATAACCGCAGTATCACGCTCTATTCTGACCCAGACATGCTCCTTGGAATATTTCAACTCATCGGGAAAGTCCATAATAGCTACTCCAGCACGATTCGTTCAAGGAAAGAGGTGTCGATATTCCCTTCGACAAAATCCTTGTTGGCCATGATCCGTTTGTGAAAAAATATAGTCGTCTTTATGCCCTCTATCAAGTATTCATCCAGAGCCCTTGACATGCGCTTAATGGCCTCTTCACGGTTTTCGGCATGTACAATCAACTTTCCGATCAATGAATCGTAATGCGGCACAACTGTATACTGGTCATAAACAAACGAATCGACACGCACACCAAGACCACCCGGCGGATGATAAGCTGTAATTTTACCGGGACATGGAGTGAATTTGAAAGAATCTTCAGCGTTTATGCGACACTCTATGGCATGTCCCCTGATCTGGATATCTTCCTGTTTGTACCGCAGTGGCACACCGGCAGCCGAGAGTATCTGTTCACGTACAATATCAACCCCGGTTACCATCTCGGTCACGGGATGTTCAACCTGCACACGGGTGTTCATTTCCATGAAATAAAACTTGTTATTTTTATCAACAAGAAACTCTATGGTCCCGACGCTGTTATAACCCACCGCAGCGGCGGCCCTGACGGCAGCGTCTCCCATTTCCTTGCGGATCTCTGGTGTGACTACAGTGGAGGGTGCTTCCTCAATCAGCTTCTGATGACGACGCTGTATGGAACAGTCACGCTCACCAAGATGGATCACATTGCCATGCTTGTCAGCCAGTATCTGGATTTCAACATGACGCGGCTGCTCGCAATATTTCTCAATATAGACCTCGGGATTACCAAAACCGGCTTGAGCTTCAGCTCGCGCAGTGGCAAAGGCGTTCGGCAACGCAGCTTGAGAATGAACAATTTTCATTCCTCGTCCGCCACCTCCGGCAGTAGCTTTTATAATTACCGGAAATCCGATTTCCTTGGCAATTTTAACCGCTTCATCAACAGAATGAACACCTTCCTTGGTACCGGGCAGGATTGGCACACCCTGCTTTATAACGGCTTGGCGGGCGCTGATTTTATCACCCATGATCCGCATGCTCTCGGCAGTCGGACCAATAAAGGTAATTCCGCACTTTTCACATACTTCAGCAAAATCAGCATTTTCTGAGAGGAAACCATAACCTGGATGAATAGCCTCGGCATCGGTCAGTTCTGCTGCGCTGATGATAGCGTTGATGTTTAGATAGCTCTTGATGCTTGGCGCCGGGCCGATGCAAACACTTTCGTCCGCCAGCTTGACATGCAACGAATTAACATCCGGCTGTGAATACACGGCAACGGTCTTGATGCCCAGCTCTTTGCAGGCACGAATAACCCTTACGGCAATTTCTCCGCGATTGGCAATTAGGATTTTATGGAACATGAAGGTAAACCCCTCTTCGGTGTGGATTTAAAGTTTCTGGATCACAAACAGCGGATCGCCAAACTCAACTGCCTGTGCGTTTTCCTTGCAGATCTTGATGATCTTGCATTTGCACTCTGCTTCGATTTCATTCATCAACTTCATGGCCTCGACAATGCAAAGGACCTGTCCCTGCTCAACGATCTGGCCAACTTCGACATAAGGAGCGGCATCCGGAGCCGGTGCACGGTAAAATGACCCGACAATTGGAGAGTTCAGAGTGTCGCCGGCTTCGGCTGCTGCAGACGGTGCAGCGGCAGCAGGTGCTGCTGGCGCTGCCTGTGTCGGGGCTGCGAATTGCGGAGCCGCATAAGACTGCATCATCGGGGCACCCATTTGGATATACTCGGGCTTATGCCCGCGCTTGATGACGATCTTCTCATCGGAATTGTCCATCTCGAACTCGGTGATATCCGACTCGGTCACCGTTTTTATCAACAGTTTCAAATCTTTGATGTCCATCTTTGTCTCTCCTTTGAATAACTCTGATGTAATAATTCTATTTGATGCTTCAGAAACCGGACTTTCAAATAACCAGCAATTGTTTGTCTGCACTAGTTAAAATCTGATACCCATCGGCTGTTACTACCAAGGTATCCTCGATTCTGACCCCTCCAAACCCTGGAATATAAATGCCCGGTTCAATCGTAATCACCATGCCCTCTTTCAAAACTGCGTCACTGCGAGGCGATAAAGTTGGTTTTTCGTGAATATCAAGCCCAACACCGTGCCCCAGACCGTGACCGAAATACTCTCCGAAACCTCGCTCGGTAATGTAATCACGGGCGACTGCATCAAGCTCCTTGCATTTCAAGCCGGGCTTGACCCGCTCTATTGCCAGATCATGTGCCGTTTTAACGATTGCGTGAATTTCCCGTCCCCTGCTCCCTGGTTCACCGCATGCGATGGTTACAGTCTCGTCGGAATGGTATGCATCCTTAACAGCGCCAAAGTCAATCGTGATAAGTTCACCGGACTGGATAGCCTTGTCACTGGCCCTTCCATGAGGCATCGCCCCCCGCAGGCCGGACGCTACAATAAAATCAAACGCCCTTCCATCAGCTCCGCGACGTCGCATTTCGAATTCCAGCTCCAGTGCAATTTCCGATTCCTTAACGCCTGGCTTTACAAAATGCAGAATTGACACCAGCGACTGAGAAGCTAGTTTGGCAACAGTCGAAAGCAACTCGATCTCAGAGGAATCCTTGCAGATTCTTACGTCATCAAGAACCGGACCTAGTTCAACAAGCTCAATTCCGGTCAGCTCTTCTGAAATTTTCCGGAATGCGCTGACAGATGTATGTGAAGCCTCAAAACCGATCCGCTTTAATCCATTTTCAACTGCCATGTCACGCAATGTTTCCAGACGAGCCGAACATTCCCTGACAGTGGCACCCTGCACTTCTGATGAGGCTTGTGCTGTGTAGCGGGAATCGCATAAAAACCATGCTTCGCCTCTTGACATCAACAAAGCACCTTCCGAACCACTGAAACCGCACAGATACCGGATATTCCTTATATCTGTGATGAGGATAGCGTCCAGATCATATTCTTCAAAGAACGTCTCCAGACCGGAGCGCCTGTTTTTTAGCATAAATGAAACCCTGACTACAAACTGTTTTTACATGTAAAGGCAAAAGCAGCCGCTTCAGCCACAAATGCAATCACAATTAGTTTTTAATGTGGTTAAACAACGCTCGTAAACCAAGCAGGTAACTGTCACTGCCAAATCCACATATCTGGCCGACGGCAATCGAGGCTGTCAAGCTGATATGACGAAACGATTCACGCCGATGTATGTTAGAAAGGTGCACTTCCACACATGGAAGCCCGACAGCCGAGAGTGCATCCCGAATCGCTATGCTGGTATGGGTATAGGCGGCCGGATTGATCAAAATCCCATCGCATTCGGTCAACGCACCATGAATGGCATTGACCAGATCGCCTTCCGAATTTGACTGGCAAAACAAAAGTGAGCATCCAAGTTCTGCCGCCAGCTCTTCCAAAGAACGGTTAATATCGTCAAGAGTTCGGGTTCCATAAACCGTCGGTTCTCTTTTTCCCAGCATATTTAAGTTTGGGCCGTGCATGACAAGAAACTTCATGATTATGATAGCTCCCTGGCGAGCTCATACGAATTAAGATTCAGCAGATAGCGCCCTTTGCCGAAATTACCGTCCCGTTTCATGATCAATGCCACAAAGAGATCGTCATTAAGAATTCTTACAACCACTTGAGTCTGTGTAGTCGCGATGGAGACTTCCTCAAGATTTCCGGCCTTGATAACCTCAACGGCACGCTTGATCTCCTTTAGAACCGAAGCATATTCAACCGAAAGGAGCTGCATATCAAACTCCGACTGCTCCACTGCGACCTCATCAATCGGAATTCCGTCATACGCCATGATCACAGCTGCCAATGCGCCATCAACTGAGCTTACAATGGAATTCAGCGAACCTCTCAGCGACATGATTTTATCCTCCTGATGTTTTCCAGCCACCCTTCAAGGACGTTTATTGCATTATCAGCAATCCCCTTCGGCGGCAGCAAACTGCTGGCAGTGCCTGGCGAATCAAAAAAAGCTTCAGTTTTCTGAAATACCGGCGGTTGGACAAATGTATCTGTTGGCGATTCCAACTGATCTTCCGAATCATTTTCGCAGTACTCATCATCGTCAAGGCATGGCGACTCCGCAGTGACATCCAGCAATTCAAGTTCAGAGACACGGGAACAAACGATACTGTTTGCAGGATTATCTTTCAGAATGGCACGATATATTTCGAGCGCTTTATGAACAAAACCCTGTGACACGTACAACTCAGCCAGAGTGCTGGTTGAAAGCGGGTCATGATGGGCCTCCGGCGCTGCGGGGGGCTCGGCAACAGCTTCTTCAAACTGAAACTCGGAACCAGGTGCTTCCTCCTCTTCATATACGTCCAACTCTTCCAGAATCTCCAGATCTTCTATAATTTCCTCGTCATCACATTCAGCCCCTGAATCAAAAGAAGACTCGACCATGGCAGCTCGATCAAGCGATTCCAGTTCGATCCGGCATTCCACATTTTCCGGTGCAAACTCAAGAACAGTACGATAAGCCAATCGGGCGGCATCCTGGTCACCCGCACCGCTTGAAAGACGCCCGAGCAGCATCTGTGCCGCAATATCTTCCGGTATTGCTTCTGTGACTTTCTTAAGAGCGACAATGGATTCATCGACCAGGCCTTTTGCATGACAAGCCATCGCCAGGGCACGCTGTCCAGTCAGATAGGCAGGATGTTTTGCCACCCCCTGCCTCGCAGTATGCAAGGCATCTTCGATCAACCCGACTTTCAGGTAGACTTCAGACAATCTTGCAAAACAGTACGAATCAGGTGAATTGGCAAGACGTTCTTCAAATGTTTTAATGTCAGTCCAGAATGATGAATTATCCTGTTGCATGGTCAGGCCTCCAGCCCGCTCAATTGGAGCAGTTCTTCGGGAGTATGCTTCGACATGGCATACGCGCCGATGCCACTGTTACAGATAAAAGTGATAGAGCCGCCTTTGACCTTTTTATCTGTGGCTATTGATTTAAGCAGTTTCTCTCGCTCAAATTCCGGAACGGATACAGAAAGTCCGCAACGTTCAATCAGTGATACAATTCTGCGTACATCTTCGCTACTGCAGAGACCACGTGCCTCGGAGACTCGCGCAGCCAGAGCCATGCCGATAGCGACCGCCTCGCCATGCACCATACCGGAATATCCGGAAAGGGACTCGAAGGCGTGCCCCAGGGTGTGGCCGTAATTCAAAATAGCACGCAAACCGGACTCTTTTTCATCGAGTTCTACGACCTGGGCTTTCAACTCACACGAACGATGGATAATTGCCACAAGGGCGTCAGTGTCCTTATCCATAATTTTATCCAGATTTGACTCCAGATAATTAAAAAACGGCAGATCAATGATAACGCCGTATTTGATGACTTCAGCCATACCGGCCCGGAACTGACGAACATCAAGAGTATCGAGAGTTGCAACGTCGATCAGCACCAACTTCGGCTGATAAAAGGCACCGATCAGATTTTTGCCCAGTGGATGGTCAATACCGGTTTTTCCGCCGACACTGCTGTCAACCTGTGAAAGCAGTGTGGTCGGAACCTGTACGAAAGGAATGCCGCGCAGCCACGTTGCTGCCGCATATCCGGCCAAATCCCCTACAACGCCGCCGCCCAGTGCCACTATAAAAGAGCTCCTGTCGACTCCAGCATCCAGCAAGGCATCGTAGACATTATTCAATGTGGCAGAATTTTTGTATTCTTCACCATCTGGAATTTCAACCAGTACCGTGTTGAAACCGGCCGTTTTCAATGATTCCTGAACGATACCGCCATACAAAGCAGATACGGTGGGGTTGGTTACCACCGCTGCCAAACCGGATAGAGACAGTGCGGCACAACGTTCGCCAATGGTGGAAAGAGAACCATGTTTAATGACTATGTCGTAGCTGTTCTCAGCCAGGCTAACTGTCAGTACACTCAAGAAAAAAACCTCATCAAATGGCTTAAAATCTCTGCCGCGACATCTTCCACGGATTTTCCGCCCGTGTCAATTCTAATATCTGCGTCTGCATAATAATGTTCTCGCCCATCCATCAAGGCTTTGACAAGATCCGGCGCCTTTTCACCGGCAAAAAGCGGACGATCATTGCATCCCTGCAGACGATCCAAAACCTGTTCCAGTGTCACCTTCAAATTAACTGTCACGCCGCACTTCCGCATCAGTTCACGGTTCTGCTGACTAATGACAACCCCGCCGCCGGTGGCAATGACGCACAAATCTCCCGCAGACAGAATCCTTTCCAGTCGGGCAGACTCCAACAAGCGGAAAGCATTTTCACCATCCCGGGCAAATATCTCGTTGATTGACAGTCCGGCTTCCTCAACGATCTCAGCATCCAGATCAATAAAGCGGCATGAAAGGAATTCGGCAAGCACTTTGCCGACACTGCTTTTGCCGCTTCCCATGAAGCCGGTCAGGATAACAGGGCGATCAGGCATTGCGGATCTGTTCAAGGTATCCCTCAATGTTGCGCTTGATCTCTGTAACCGAATCACCGCCGAACTTTTCCAGCAGTGCATTGGCAATTTCAATCGCAACGACAGCCTCCGCCACCACCAGAGCGGCCGGCACCGCACAGGTATCCGAACGTTCCACGGTCGCCTCAAAAACCTTATGAGTACGCATGTCAACGGACCGGAGCGGCTTATAGAGTGTTGGGATAGGTTTCATCGCCGCCCGCAGTATGATCGGCTCGCCGTTGGTCATGCCGCCCTCGATGCCGCCGGCATTATTAGTGTCCCGGCAGTAACCTTCTTTATAGGATATTTCGTCATGTACCCGTGAACCGGGACGACGGGCAGCCTCGAAACCGATTCCAACCTCGACCCCCTTGATTGCCTGAATACTCATCAGCGCCATGGCAAGCCTTGCATCCAGCTTGCGGTCCCAGTGGACATAGCTTCCGAGACCGGACGGCACACCCAGCACCTGCACTTCAACCACGCCACCAAGAGTATCACCGGCATCCCTGGCCGCATCTATCGCCGACTTCATTTTTTCTTCCGCAAGCGGGTCGCAACAGAACATCTCCGACTCCGCCGCACGCAGCCACAACTGCTCTATCGGCTCCTGCGGTGCGGAAACGGTCACGCCTCCCACCTCAGTCACAAAGCCACCGATCCGGATCCCGAATTCTGCAAGCAGTGCTTTTGCCACGCCTCCCACGGCAACACGGACCGCTGTTTCACGGGCACTGGAGCGTTCCAGCACATTGCGGACATCATCCAGATGATACTTCAAAACACCGCTCAGATCGGCATGCCCGGGGCGTGGCCGGGTCACGGCGCTGGAATCGTCACGATGTTCCGAAAGAGGCGACATTTTTTCCAGCCAGTTTTCCCAGTCACGGTTTTTCACTACAAGGGTAACCGGAGAGCCAAGAGTTTCACCCCAACGCACGCCAGAAAGCAAATCGACGGTATCCTTCTCGATCTTCATCCGGCCGCCGCGGCCATATCCCTGCTGGCGTCTTGCAAGGTCAAGATTAACACTGTCAGCCAGCAAACGGACACCGGACGGCAGACCCTCTATAATTGCACTCAACTGCGGACCGTGTGATTCACCGGCCGTCAGGTAACGAAACTGACTCACAGAACAACCTCCCGAGATGATTCAAATGCGCGTAAATTAGCATTTATCGTACGATTACGGCAAGGCAAAAGAGGCGTCGCACCATTGATAGCTAGTAATCTGAAAAAGTTATTTTGGATTTTTTTTGGCAATCGACTTGCTAATGTTCATATGTAAGCAATAATTACGAGACGATTTTTTACGGGCAATAGACAACCGATACGGAGGAAGATCATGGCTGCACACGAAAAGCTGATCCAGCATATTGTTGCGCTAAAAAAAAGTGAACGGGTCTTTGAAAATGCCTTTCAATCCGTGGCCAGAATGATTCTTGATTCAGGCTTTGAAAAGGTGGTGGTGAACGGCAGAACAACATACGACTTCAACCTGTTCCGTACCGGAAAGAAACATACAATCGGTATGTATGACGAGATCAACAGCTTTGTCTCCTATGTCAAAGATGCTGCGGAAGGTGGTTCCAGCAAGGAGATGGCTTTCGTGCTGGTCGGTGAACCGGGTAACGGCAAAACTTTTTTTGTCGAGTTTCTCTGCAGCCAGTATCGGGCTTTTCTATTGCAGCCTACAAACCGCCGCTACACCTTCCGGTTCAACGGATTGGCAAAACTGGGGCACTACGGCAAGATCAATGTCGTCGACTCGCAAACCTATGAAGACCCGATGGTGCTGGCGATGAACCTGCATGAATCGCCTTCCGACAACCGCAGCTTCCTGGCTGAGCAGGGAGGTCTGGACGAATCCGAAATAGACACCGTTTACGAAAACTATCGCCCCCTGGGTGCCTGCAGCGGCTACATTTGGAACGACATACGCGATTATTGCGATGGCGATCTGAACCAGATGCTGGATTTTGTCGAGATAGTTCCAGTGCCGATGTCGGAGAGCCTGGGAACCGTCACCGGCAAATACCCGGCCAAGGACAAAATAACATCGTCCTCGGTTGACCTGCTGGGTGAGGAATCAATTCAGCGCCTGCTGCACATCTCCGATACCAATAACCCCTACCGCTTCGACTTGCGGCGCGGAGCCCTGGCAAGGGTTGCCGGTGGAGGAATCCATTTTTCCGATGAAATTTTCAAAAACAAAAAAGATCTGGTCCAGGTTTATCTGGGTGTTATCCAGAACCGGGCCATCGAAATCGACGGTTATAAATGGCCGATAGATTCGCTGATCATCGCCACCAGCAACAATTCAGAGTTCAATCGCTTCCTTGCCGAAAAAGAGGAAGCGCCGATTGTGGACCGCTGCCGGATCTGCTACGTCTCCCACAACACCAACTACCGTCTGCAAGAAGGCCTCACGGCCTATGCCATAGGCAGTGACGCGAAGACCACCCTGACCAAGGAGGCGCTGCATCAGGATCCCAACCTGAACTACGCCGCTTCAGTCGGTGTTGTTCTGACCCGTTTCCCGCGTTCGGAGAAACTGACCCCTATCGAAACAATGAAACTTGCAGCTGGTGAAGTGGCCGGTGAAAAGAGCATCAAGGCTCTGGCAGAGGTGATCGACACCCTCGGGCAGGATCCTGACATAACCAAGCGCTTCGGTCAGAAAGGTCTGGGTCACCGCAGCCTGGGACGTTCCATCCAGCTTCAGGTCGAGAATTCGGAAACCAATGAAGGGCGCTGCATGTTCGCCTACGATGTGTTCAAAACATTGGAGCGCGTCGTATTGGATTATGTGGTCGAGACCAATGACCGCGCCAAGTACCTGGACGACCTGAAGATCGCCAAGGGGCTTTACCGCGAACGGATTATGACCGAAATGTTCAACGCCTACATGGACGAACCGCATGCGATCCGCAAGGATGTCATGAACTATGTCAACATGATCATCGGTATTGATGCCGAAAATCTGGGGCCGGATCGGATGTGGAAATACAAGGATCCCCAAAACGGTGAATTACGGGCGCTTAAAATAGACGAGCGCTATGTCAAGAGCGTCGAGGAAAGAATCGGCCTCAAAACCGATGAACAGCGGGATTCTTTCCGTACCTCAATCCGCAAGATTTACGGCCAGAAGATTTCGATGGATCCCAACTATGACTTTATGGACAACCTGGAGTTGGTCAAGGCGGTCACAGATGTTCGACTCAAATCGGACATCGCCGGTGCCGGAAGCCTGATCGGTGCGCTGGCCAACCGCACCAACGAGGAGAACCAGAAGCTTTACGACCGCATGATCACAACCATGCTGGATAAGCTGGGTTATTGCCGGACCTGCGCACAGAAGACAATCGAGTACTTCTGCACGCAGGAAGATGAAAATTAAAGCCCAACCTACTATGAAAAACGACCTGCTCACATACCTGGAAAAACTCAAGGAATCCGGTCTTGATACCGACCTGGAAGCGCGGCTGCAGAAGGAGCTTGTATCGTCCGGGAAGTGCCATGAGCCACCGAACCGCGACATGCCATGTGACCCCGCTCTGGCGGTAGCAGGGCAGAGTCTGTACAGCAGCGGCGACATGCTGGTTCTGAGCCAGGCGTCCAAACCGTACCTGTATGGCACCGGACTGGCAAAATCGCTTGATGAACTGCTGGAGCGGGACCGACTTCGGGAACAGGATGGCTTCCCCCGCAAGATTCAGGTCGGCAAGCTGATTAAACCTGGACGCGGGCGCAAAGGTAAAATTGTGGTCGTGCCAACCACGGTCGAAGAAAAGTTTTTTCACGACCCGACTATTCGCCCACCCGGCGAAGGCGGCAATTCGGGCGGGACCGGAGATGAAAAAGAGGGTGAGGTAATCGGTGAGCAGCCGGTTCGGGAAGACGATGGCCAGAACGGCAGCGGGCCTGGAGAGGGTGGTGGCGGAAACCATGAGATGGAATCCTCCGCCTACGATCTCGGCAAAACCCTTTCCGAAAAGTTTCAACTCCCCAATCTGAAGGATAAGGGGAAAAAACGCTCCTTCACTCGCTACACCTACGATCTGACGGATAAAAACCGCGGTTTCGGGCAGGTGCTGGACAAAAAGGCAACCCTGCGCAAAATTGTTGAAACAAACATTGCACTTGGCAATCTGCCGGATGTCTCGGAAATCGACACATCACAGTTCCTGATTTCTCCCCATGACAAGGTTTATCGTGTTCTGTCGCGGGAAAAGGATTACGAGCCGCAAGCCATGCTCTTCTTCCTCCGTGATTATTCCGGGTCAATGGTCGGCAAGGTTACAGACCTGGTCGTCAGCCAGCACGTCATGATCTACAGCTGGCTGCTGTACCAGTACGGGGGGCAGGCGGAAACCCGCTTTATACTCCACGACACCGAAGCCAGGGAAGTGCCGGACTTTTACACCTATTACAATTCCAGAGTTGCCGGTGGCACGCAAGTTTCCAGCGCGTATAAGCTCGTCAACGAAATTGTGGAGCGTGAAAACCTGACCAAGGATTACAACATCTATGTTTTTCAGGGAACCGACGGTGACGACTGGGACGAGTCCGGGTCGAAGGCTCTCCCGGAGCTTGAAAAAATATTGACCTATGCCAGCCGGGTCGGAGTGACCATCGCCGAACATGGACAGGGTGAAACCACAACAGTCGTGCGCTATCTGAACAGTTCCGGACTTCTTAAAAAAATGCCCGAGCTGTTGCGAATGGATGTAATGCAGAAAGATGCCGACGAAACCAGGCTGATCGAAGGGATCAAAAAACTGATTTCCTGATCGGCAGAAAAACCGCCGGGCGCTGCGCTAACTCGCCCACGCAGACAGGTTTGTCATGGAACTAATCAATCAACATACCAAACGGATCATGGAAGGATGTAAGGAACGCGCCCGATTGGCCGGTCTTTCCTTCACCGATGAGAGCCTGGAATATATCGTCACCAACCGTGACCTGCTGGAGCTTTCACCCAAGGTCATGATTCCGACTCTCTACGATTACTGGGTTCATGATGTGGAGGTGTTGCGGGAGCGTGGCAAGTACGAACTTTATCCCAACAATCCTTACGAGACCGTCATCAACACCCGCCCGCCGATCTCCTTTTACAACGACAATAACCCGGATTGGCTGAATGTGATGATCTTCTATCACGTCCTTGGCCACATCGATTTTTTCCAGAACAATCTGTACTTTCGACACACCTGGGACTACGACTTCACCGGCCAGGCGCTCTCTGACAAACGCGTGATAGCAAAACTGAGAGCCGAAAAAGGGCGCTGGGTTGATTACGTAATCGAATTTGCCAGAAGCATCGACAACCTGGTCGATTTTCATGGTGAACTGGCTGACCTTTTCACCCCTCCGGAGGCGGACTGTTCCGCCCGCCTGAACTACTATTTCGATGTATTCCTGCAAGCGGAAAAAAAAATCCCGGTCAGCGAGTACATCAAAGAGGTTAATCGCTACAATGACTGCAAGAAAGCCTATGGTGAACTGGGTGAAAAGACCTTTTTCGCGGAGGCAGAACGACGCTACCCCGAGTTGGAAGCACATTTTGCGAGGACGGCGGGAACCCACCCCGCCCCAAAAAAAGATCTGCTCCGTTACCTGCTGGATAAATCGGATTTTTTAGCCAAGGACGAAAACATCTGGATGCGATCTATTCTGGAAATTGTTCGCAAAACATCCATTTTTTTCCAGCCGCAAATCCGAACCAAAATCCTGAACGAAGGGTGGGCAAGCTATTGGCATGAAGCACTTTTTCTACAGGATGACCGTATCAAGGGACATGAAGTGGATTTCGCCCGGGTTCACGCCGGAGTAACCTCCATGCCGCGAGTCGGAATGAACCCATATGCCCTGGGGATGCGGCTTTTTGAGCATGTCGGGGAGCAGGCCGACAAAGGGCGCATTTCCTTCGAGTTCCAGCGTCTGAAAAACGCCTCGGAGCGAAATCAGTTCGACAATGATACCGGCGCGGGGAAAAATTTCATTTTCAAGGTGCGTGAAAACCTGTCCGATTACCTGTTTTTAAAAAATTATCTGGATCAAGATTTCATCGACAAACACAAGTTGTTTGTGGCAGGCAAACGGTTGGATAAGCAGCGCATGGTCTGGCAGTATTACGTCAAGAGCCGCAAGGCGCAGGATTACCAGCAGATGATTCAGGACACGCTCTATCACCCTCCGGTCATCAGCGTGGATGAAAAAAGATGCTTCGATGGAAATCTTTACCTGATGCATAAATTTGAGGGGAAACAACTGGTGCAGGAGTATATCGCCAACACGATGGTCGGGATCGAATATCTGTGGGGCGCCCCGGTGCATCTGGAAACCAGTGAAGCACATATGCTTCCTGCCACGGCAACTTCCGCAAACACGGATGAAGCGCCGGAAGGAGAAATAACCTGGAAGCGGGTTATCTATTCAATGAATGGCAAAGTACTGTCCAGAAGTGAAATCTAATTCCAACACTACTTGGTGAAATATGTCGAATGTAGATCGAGCCCTAAAACATCTGAATCGAAAACATGGCAATCATGTCAGCAGGCAGACCATTCAGTTTGAAGAGTTCCTGAACATCCTGGCGATGAAGCCGTCTACGGTCGTCCGCAGTGTTTTTCAGAGCTTCCACGACATGATTAAAACCTACGTCGGAAGAGGGCTCGACGAGTACCCTGATGATCCGGAGTCGATCAATTATGTTTATTACGACTGCCGCAACCTGTTTGTGAATAATACGGACCGGCCATTCTTTGCCGACCGCCTGTTTGCCAATCGCCTGATAAACCATGTTGACTCGATGAAAGGAAGCGCCAGACAGAACAAAATCTACATCTTTGAAGGCCCGCCCGGCTCCGGCAAGAGTACCTTTCTGAACAACCTGCTGCTCAAGTTTGAAGAATACTCCAACAGTGATGACGGCAGACGCTATGAAGTCGTCTGGCGGCTCGACCGGCGGGTGCTGGCACAGATCAACGAAAGCCAGCTCACATCTTTTGTGGACCGGCTATCCAACCTGCTTGATGAATATGAGTTGGGGCAGGCTGACTTGTCCGAGGCAAAAAGTCCGCTGCATGGTTCCGTTGATTACGTGGATATTGCCTGTCCATCCCACGACAACCCGCTGCTGCTGATTCCCAAAAGGGACCGGCGCCTTTTTTACGACGACATATTTAAAAATGACGAATTCAAATGGAAACTTTTTACGGAAAAGGAGTACGACTGGGTTTTCAGCGAAAGCCCCTGTACCATCTGCAGCTCAATCTATGAAGCACTGGCACAGCGACTCCCAAATGCGATCGATATCTACAAAATGATCCATGCCCGCCCCTACCGTTTCAACCGCAGACTTGGCGAAGGAATCACGGTTTTCAATCCGGGCGACAAACCAATGAAGCAGAACATAAAGACAAACGAGCAGCTGCAACGCAAGATCGATTCGCTACTGGGCGACAGCAACGCGGTCAAGTATATATTTTCCAATTTTGCCAAAACCAACAACGGCATCTATGCCCTGATGGATGTTAAATCATATAATGCCGAGCGCCTGTTGGAGTTGCATAACATCATCAGTGAGGGCACACACAAAGTAGAGGATCTTGAGGAAAATGTCAGATCGCTCTTTATGGCCCTGATGAACCCGGGAGACGAAAAAACCTTCGAAGGGTTTCAATCATTCAGCGATCGCATCGAATACATCAACATTCCTTATGTCATGGATCTTAATACCGAAGTTGAAATCTACCGCAACATCTTCGGCAAACATATTGATGAAAGCTTCATCCCCCGCGTACTGCACAACTTCGCCCGTGCTGTAATCTCGACCCGCATGCGAGTCAAATCGGAAGCGTTGCTGGAGTGGATCGGCGACCCGATGGTCTACGGGCAGTACTGCGACGAGAACCTGCAGCTTCTAAAAATGGAGATTTACACCGGCTATATTCCGAACTGGGTATCGGATGAAGACCGCAAACGCCTCACAGCCAAACGCAGAAGGCAGATTATCGATGAATCGGAAGAAGAAGGTGTGACCGGTTTCTCGGGACGCGATTCGATCAAGATCTTCGGCGAGTTCTATGCGGCCTATGCCCGCAAGGACGAATTGATTTCCATGTCCGCCCTGACCTCATTCTTCACCAAATGGCGACGTGACCTGTACGAAATGCTGCCAGAAGGTTTTTTGAATTCTTTGCTGCGGAATTACAACTACACCGTACTACAGGAAGTCAAGGAATCACTTTACTATTACAACGAGGAACAGATTGCCAGGGAACTGCTCAATTATATGTTTGCGGTCAGCTTCGAGATTGGCTCTGTGGCGGTTTGTCGTTTCACCGGAGACAAACTGGAAATCAGCGAAGAATTTCTTGGCGGCATGGAAAAACGCCTGATCGGCTCCGCTGTTGAAGATAATATCCGGAAACAGTTCCGGCGCGATACCCAGCGGGAATATGCCGGAAGAACACTTACCCAGGAGATTCTGGCCGAAGGGCGAAACCCAAGAGATACGAGCCTTTATCAGGCACTACATGAACGTTATGTGCACAACCTGAAGGGAAAGGTGATGGAACCGTTTTTGGATAATCAGAACTTCAGGCGCGCAATCAAGGATTACGACACCGACACGTTCAAAACCTACGACAAACGTATCCGCGATGACGTTTCATTCCTGATCAACAACCTCTGCGGCACAAAATTCCACTACACCAAGCAGGGCGCGAAAGAGGTCTGCGTCTATGTGATCGACAACGACCTGGCCCGCAAATTCCCGTCGTAATTAAATTATGCTCTTACCTAAAAGCGAAGCAGCCAGTTCAATACCGGTTGCAGCCGTACCGGCATGTACTCGCATGGCATCACGGCTCAGGTATGTGCAACTTTCATCAATCCATGCAGGATTCAAAAGATTGCATCCAATCAGTCCCGTCAGCTCCATCGCAGCCCGTGTATTTGTAGGTAAAAACAAGTTTGGCGCCATGTGACACGACAATCGGAAATTCGATTTTAAAGGGGGCAGACTCATCTTTGTCCAGTCGTCTTGGCAAAATCAGATCAACGCCCCTGCAAACCGTCTTTCCATTTGAATCAAGCAAAACGACCCATATTTCAAGATCTTCCATTATCGCATAGCGGATATTTTTGATATATCCATCAACCACGGTTTTTCGATCGATGTTTTTTATATCCCAGGTCATCTTCACATCAAAATTTGAGTACTGCTTCATCAGTAAAAACTCCCGTGATCTTCTGACCCATTATAATTTGTGCAACACTAAACCAAATATTCCACAGAGATACTATGCCAAATCAGTTACTGCAACGTTTCTAATTTTAGCAACAAAAACGCGTGAACCGTCCCGCGTACATGCCAGCTAAAGGTTTATTGATCACCGGAATTATGATAGGGTCTCTCTGCCTATTTCGCAAAATCCACTAAGATTGGACAAATATGACCGACGCCGCCCACAACACCATCTACCGCAAAGATTACACTCCTTTTGATTATCAGATAAACAGTACCGATCTCCGTTTTGAACTTGGCGAACAGACAACCGTTGTCACGTCACGACTGGCAATCCAGGCCAATCATGACACCTCGCACGGCCAGCGCCCGCTGGTTTTGAGCGGCCACCGCATCAAACTGCTGGAACTGTCGCTGAATGGTGCTCTGCTGGATCAGGATCGCTATTCCGTTTCGGCGGAACAATTGACGATTAAAAACGTCCCGGCCAGCTTCACGCTTGAAATCAAGACCGAGCTGCGCCCCCAGGAGAACACATTTCTGGAGGGGCTGTACCGCTCTAACGGCATGTTCTGCACCCAGTGCGAGGCGGAAGGTTTCCGCTCGATCACCTACTATCCTGACCGACCCGATGTGCTGACGGTTTTCACCACCACCATCATTGGCGACCGCCAGCTTTATCCGGTGCTGCTTTCCAACGGCAACCTTAAGGAGCAGGGAGAAATGCCGGATGGCCGCCACTTTGCGACCTGGCACGACCCATTCAGAAAACCGAGCTATCTGTTTGCACTGGTGGCCGGCGATCTGGTCAACCTTCAGGACAGCTTCACAACCTGCTCGGGACGAAAAATTGATCTGCGGATCTACGTGCACAGGCATAACCACGACAAATGCGGCCATGCCATGCTTTCCCTCAAAAACGCCATGCGCTGGGACGAGGAAACCTTCGGCAGGGAGTATGATCTGGACTGCTACATGGTTGTGGCCGTGGATGATTTCAACATGGGCGCCATGGAGAACAAGGGGCTCAACGTCTTCAATTCGCGCTATGTGCTGGCCAGCCCGGCCACCGCCACCGACGATGATTACAACGCCATCGAAGCGGTTATCGGCCATGAATATTTCCATAACTGGAGCGGCAACCGGGTGACCTGCCGCGACTGGTTCCAGCTATCGCTGAAAGAGGGTTTTACGGTCTTCCGCGACCAGGAGTTTTCCTCCGATATGCAGTCCCGAGGCGTAAAACGGATCTCAGATGTGCGCAACCTGCGGACCGCCCAGTTCGCCGAGGATGCCGGACCGATGGCCCACCCGGTCCGCCCCGACTCCTACATGGAGATCAACAATTTTTACACCATGACAGTTTACGAGAAAGGCGCCGAAATCGTCCGGATGCTGCACACCCTGCTCGGACCTGAAAAGTTTCGCCAGGGGACGGACCTGTACTTTTCCAGGCACGACGGACAGGCGGTCCAGGTCGATGACTTCGTGCGGGCTCTGGGCGATGCGGGGGAAATTGATCTGCAGCAGTTCAGTCTCTGGTATAGTCAGGCCGGCACCCCCAGAGTCAACGCCAACAGCGACTATGACCGGGCCAGTGGCACATTTACACTGACACTCCGCCAATCGTGCCCTCCCACACCGGGCCAGCCGGACAAGCAGCCGCTGCATATCCCGCTGGCAATCGGCCTGCTCTCCCGTGAGGGCCAGCAACTGCCGCTGCATCTGGACGGCGAATCCGGACCGGGATCAATTACGACAGTCCTGCAGCTGCGCTCGGCCGAAGAGTCCTTCCGGTTTCACGGTGTGACTGAAGAGCCGGTGCCGGCGCTGCTGCGCGGCTTCTCGGCACCGGTCAAACTGGATTACCCATACACCCATAAGGAAATGCTGGTCCTGATGGCCCACGAGCAAGACCCTTTCTGCCGCTGGGAAGCAGGCCAACAGATGGCGGCGAAGATCATACTGGATCTGGTGGCGGCATTGCAGCAGGGGCGGGAACTCAGGCTGGACCCGGCTTTTGCAAAAGCCTACGGCATCACCCTGGCAGGTGAACAGACCGATCATGCCTTTCTGGCCGAGACACTAACGCTCCCCTCCGAGAAATACCTGGCCGAATTGATGCCGGTGATTGATCCGGGGGCGATTCACAGCGCCCGCCAGTTCGTCATCCGCAGCCTGGCCAGGCTCTACAAGGCGCAGTTTCTGTCGATCCGTGAAAACTGCCGCTCCCCCCTCCCCTACGCTCCGGGCGACGGCCGTTCGGGACAGCGGCGGCTTGCCAATCTCTGCCTCGCTTATCTGAGCAGCAATGGCGAGCAGGATATCATCGAACTCTGCCTGCAACAGTACCAGTCTGCCGACAACATGACCGATCAGATCGGCGCGTTGGTGCCGCTGGCCTCCTGCGACTGTCCGAAACGCCGCGCCGTTCTGGCCGACTTCTACGAACGCTGGCAGAATGACCGCCAGGTGGTAGACAAATGGTTCGCACTGCAGGCCACATCCACACTGCCAGACACATTGGAAGAAGTCCGGGCGCTGCTTGATCATCCGGCCTTCGAGCTGACCAACCCGAATCGCTTCCGCTCCCTGGTCGCAAATTTCAGTCAGGCCAACCAGGCCCGTTTCCATGACCCAAGCGGCTCCGGCTACCGTTTTCTAACCGATCAGTTGCTGCGATTGATTCCGGTCAACCCGCAGGTTTCGGCGCGATTGCTGTCCCCGCTGACCGGCTGGCGGCGTTTTGATGAAGGCAGAAGTCTGCAGATGCGTGACGAACTGCTGCGGATCAGGAATCTTCCTGATTTGCCAAGAGATGTGTATGAGGTTGTGACCAAAAGCCTGGCAAGTTGACAGCCCACAATCCCCATACTGTTTGAATTGAGTAGAGTATTGATTATTTCCGGATTTCAAGGAAAGTGCCTGACAAAACTGACAAATTATCAGTGCCATTATATTACCGCGTTTTATTACGTTTTTTTACTTGTTTCAGATCAAAGAATCTGTAGTATTAAGCTGCTTAAGCTGACTACACGGGAGAATTAAAAACGTGAAAAATCTGCGTACCGGCACCAACCTGATCCGAATCTTTCTTGTCGTGGGAATTATCATTTCCGTGGCGGGTGTATTCCTGGCCGTTTCCTTCGACTCACCCAGCCGGGTGACAGTGGGAATACTGTTTTTATTAGCTGTTTTGTCACAGGCTTCAGTTTTCTGGATACTTATCGCCAGGCGGCTTGCAGAGCGCATCAACCATATAGCTTCGGCAATGAACAAGGCTGCCGACGGCGAATTAAGGGAACGCGTAGCCTTTGATGGGGAAACGGAAATTTCTCTTTTGGCTGAAAAGTTCAATTCCATGATGGAACGACTTTCCAGTGCAATTTCAAAGGTTCATATTTCGCTTACAGAGCTTAGAGGTATTTCTGCCACAATTGCACAGCTTTCCGAAAAAGGGGTTTCCTCCGCCGCAGTTCAGTCGGAGATACTAAAACGTACTTCTCTGTCGATCCGCGAGATAAACCAATCCATCGGCGATATTTCGGGGTCCGTTGTGTCTCTGACCAGCCTCTCCTCAAGCAACTCGTCCTCAATGACGGTCATGTCGCGCAGTCTTGAATCAACCACCCAACACCTGGAGTCGCTGGTTCTTTCCGTTGAGGAGGTCAGCTCCTCGATTGTCGAGATGGCCGCCGCTATCGGCCAGATTGAAAGTAATGCGGGCATACTCATGGCGGATACATCCAAAACCTCGACGTTGGTTTTTGAAATGGACAAGGCCATCAACCAGATCGGCTCACAGGCAAGCGACACTTCACGCATTGCAGAATCTGTCAAAAAAGATGCGGAGGAAGGGTGGGTATCTGTTGATGCCACAATAGCCGGTATTAACGAAATCAGGGCTTCGTCAACTGTCACCTTCGATGCCATTGAAAATCTGTCCAAGAGAGTGGCAAATATCGGGAAAATCCTTTCTGTAATAGATGAAGTTGCCGAGCAGACCAATCTGCTTGCCCTTAACGCCTCGATTATCGCGGCGCAGGCCGGTGAACGCGGTAAAAGTTTTTCGGTTGTAGCCGGAGAAATCAAGGAGCTCGCAAAACGAACCGGTAACCACACCAGAGAAATTTCAGAAATCATCCTCGGCGTAAGAGAAGAAACCGAGCGGGCAGTAAAGGCAATCACACTTTCTGAAAAACGTATTTCCGAAGGGGGAGAGCTCTCCAGAAAATCGGGTGAAGCCCTTCGGAAGATTGTGAACGGCATACAATTCGCCAGTGAGCAGATGAATGAAATCAATAAAACCGCTCTCAACCAGGCTCAGACAAGCGCTGCAGTGCAGCAGGCCGTGAGCCGGGTTGCCGACATGGTTGAGCAGATTGCCCTATCGACCAAAGAGCAAAGCTACGGCAGCGAATTGATTACCACCGCTGTTGACCGCATGAGAAACCTGACCAGTGAAGTCATGCGCTCCATCAGCAGTCACCAAAGCTCTGCCTCCCAGGTTATCAGCGCCAGTGAAAAGATCAACACCATGGTCAAGGACATCTGCGAAGAGTCCATGATCCAGACAGCCAGCTCGGAAAAGATTGCCGATTCACTCAAGGATTTCGAAGAGTCCAACGAGCTGCATGTCACCTCGACCATGGTCATGGACGAGGTTCTGGTCAAACTGGCCAGACAGATCGAAGTTCTGCAGAATGAAATGGCTCGCTTCAAGGCCTGATACGCGCCCGTCACACCTTCTTTTGACCTACAGGAGGACCGGATATGAACCCGTCAGAACTGCTTCAGTTATCGGGAGGATATTGGGCAACCTGTGCCCTCCACGCCGCCGTCAAGCTGGATTTATTCACCTGTATTGCCGGGAGTCCGGCTACCTCCTCGGAAGTTTCCAGACTGACCAATACTGATCATCGTTCCATGACCATGCTGTTGAATGCGGTGGCCGCAATCGGACTGCTGCATTTAGATAACGGCAAATACGTTGCAACTCCTTTCTCTGCCGAATACCTGTCCAAAAACTCGGATAAATATCTGGGGCATATCATCATGCATCACCACAACCTGATGCCCGGTTGGTCCAACCTGGACGAGGCGGTCAAGAGCGGTGCTGCGGTGAGATCAAACTCGTCGCGCAGTGATGATGCAGCTGACCGCGAAAGTTTCCTGATGGGAATGTTTAACCTGGCTTGTTTGATTGCGCCAAAGATCGTGCCGGCCATAGACCTTTCGGGTCGCCGAAGCTTGCTTGATTTAGGCGGCGGTCCCGGCACATACGCTATTCACTTCTGCCTGCATAATCCGGAATTGCGGGCCGTGATTTACGACTTGCCGACAACCCGGCAATTTGCGGAACAGACGGTCCAGCGTTTCGGATTGTCCGACCGGATCAGTTTTTCTGCCGGTGACATTATCACTGACGGCATCGGCAGTGGTTATGACGTGGTCTGGATCTCGCACCTGCTGCATAGCGAAGGACCGGCAGGCGCCGCCACCATGCTGGATAAGGCGGTCCGTTCGTCGCGACCGGACGGACTCGTGCTTGTGCAGGAATTCATCCTTGATGATGATCGGACAGCCCCACTTTTCCCGGCCCTGTTCTCGCTTAACATGCTGCTCGGCACCCAGGCCGGACAATCCTATTCCCAGCAAGAACTTACACAGATGATGATCAACGCGGGCGTTGAAAATATTTCAAGGCTCCCGCTCGACCTGCCGAACGGCGCCGGAATATTGATTGGCAAGATTGCCTGATTTCACCGGCCATTGGCCCTGTTGGCACTATTTGTGCTCTTTTCAACCACCGAGTCTTCAAAAATTTCGTTCAAAAGGAGTAACAGATGAATAAAGCTCTCCTGGCAGCACTGTTGTTATCCCTGTCGGCACCAACGCTCTCACTGGCTGAAACCAATGTAAACATCAGCGTCGGGGTACCTTCGATACCGATTCCAGCCCCGCCGCAGATTTTTTTCAAGACGCCACCCCTTTTCCTTGCCCCTCCGAATCTGGGTTTCTACATCGGGGTGGATATTCCGCAGGATCTGATCTTCATTTCAGGCAACTACTACCTTTTTCAAGGTAACGGGTGGTATCGGGCCAGACATTACAATGGCCCCTGGGCTTCAGTCCGTCGTGACCGTCTCCCGCCGCCGATTCGTAATTACAGTATCGACAGAATCAGGCAGCATCGCGAACAGGAGTTTCGCTCCTACGAGCGTGAGCACGATCACTACCGGGGACGTCATTACCGCCCCGGCCTGGAAGAGAAGGAATATCGCAAAGAGCAGCGCCGATATGAAAAGGAAGATCGCAAGCGCGAGAAAGAGGAGCGTAAATACGAGCGAAGGGAAGATCATCGCGACCATGGCAGACACCGTGGACACGACGATTAAATTGTAATAAGCAGCGGGCAACTTGCCCTGCCGGTTTTTCAAGGGGCTCCTGATTTCTGAAGGGGCCTCTTTTGTTCTACTGCCCAATTTCCGCAGTGCCACATCGGCCGGCAACACAAAAGCAGCCTAAAAAGTTGCATTAGAAAACATGTGGTTGTACAAAAAGGAGGAATCGTGGCACTGTTCAAAGTCTGAGTAATCTGCTGTTCCGGGGGCACTGATGATCATACATAAAAACGGCTGGGTCCATACTCTTCTGACTACCCTTTCCCAAAAAGCCGATAAAGCGGAAAAAGACAGACTCATGCTGGAAGAGGCGCTGGGGCATGCCTACGAGGGGCTTCTGATCACCGACGCCTCCGGTGTTATACTGAAGGTCAATGAGGCTTATGCCCGTTTCCTTGAGACAACCATGGACAAACTGGTCGGCAGGCATGTCACGGATGTGATCGAGAATACCCGCATGCACCTGGTAGGCAAAAGCGGTGTTGCCGAAATCGCCCAACTTCAAAAGATCAAAGGGCATGAGATGATCTGCAGCCGGATTCCGATCATTGAAAGCGGGCAGGTTGTGGCAGTAGTCGGCAAAGTCATGTTTCAAAATATCGAGGACCTTTTCTCATTTACCGAGAATTTTAAGAAGCTCAAGAGCGAACTTGAGTTTTACAAAAGTGAACTCAGCAAACATCTTAGCGCCAAATATTCCTTCAACCATATTGTCGGCAACAGCAAGGAACTGGAGTGGGTCAAAGAGCTCGGCCGAAAGGTGGCCATGAGCACCACTACCGTCCTGTTGAAGGGGGAAAGCGGAACCGGCAAGGAGCTTTTTGCCCATGCCATACACAATGAAAGTCACCGCAGACTCGGCCCGTTTATAAAAGTCAACTGCGCCGCAATACCTGAAACGCTCTTTGAATCGGAGCTGTTCGGGTACCGCGAGGGCGCTTTTACCGGAGCTCAGAAAAGGGGTAAAAAAGGTAAGTTCGCCCTGGCCGACAAAGGCACCATTTTTCTGGACGAGATCAGTGAACTGCCGCTGACCATGCAGGTCAAACTGCTGCGGGTACTCCAGGAAAAGGAAATTGAACCGGTTGGCGCCGAGGCTTCCGAGGCGGTCGATGTAAGAATTATCGCAGCCTCCAACCGCGATCTGGAAACATTGGTCAAAAGCGGCTTGTTCCGCCATGATCTGTATTATCGCCTGAATGTGGTCATGCTGGAGATCCCGCCGCTCCGCTGTCGTCGGGATGACATTCCGCTGCTGACTCAATTTCACCTGCGCCAGCTTGAAAAAGAAACCGGCATTCCGGTTGACGGGGTGGAACCGGAAGTCGCCGAGATACTCCAGCAGTATGATTGGCCCGGCAATGTGCGGGAACTGCGTAATGTTCTAGAACAGGCTGTGTATGTAAAAGTTGGCAGCACCATTTCGCGCAATGACATTTCCGGTTCACTGGTCAAGAGAAGCAGTATGACCACCTCTCAGAAGAGCAGTCGCAGTCTGAAGTTCATAACCCAATTGGCCGAAGAGGAAGCGATCCGGACAGCCATCCGGGAAGAAAAAGGTGACAAACAGGCCGCAGCGGCGCGGCTTGACATAAGCAAATCATCACTATATGCCAAAGTCGCCCAGTACGAAATCGGCGGATAAATATTTTCGCATTCATAGCCCGTGACATGGTTCCAGAATACTGGAATTTGTTCCATTATTCTGGAACCACCCTGCCTTTCTGCTTCTATTCCGTTTTAAATCAGCTAATTACAGCATTCAAACTTCTTCACATACCTGATCAAACACCATAAAAATCCCAATACAAATTCCAGTTTTCCGGAATCAGCCTCGCCCGCAACCAATTCAGTTACTGCGTTCTGTCACACGCATATACAATTTATTCAATATTATCGAATTATTACACTACATATCAATAAAAAGCGTAAAACAATGGCATACCACTTGCTTAGATTAGTATAAATCTGTTTTATCAGGAGCAGTCATGGAAATCAAAGACATCCTCCTCTACATGAACGATTCTCCTTCCTGCGAACGCAGGATTGATACCGCCTTAACTCTTGCCCAGACCCTAAATGCAAGGGTGACCGGCGTTACCATTGTAACCTACGGCTATTATCAGCCGCACTATCTGCATACCGAAGAGAAAACGGCGACCGCAGGAGCACTGTTGAAAGCCAAGGCGGAACTGGCCGGTGTCGCGGCACGCCACCGCAACATCGAATCAAACGTGGTCGGCGTAAGCAGCCGTGAACTACTGATCCACGCAGCGCACTGCAGTGACCTGGTGGTTGTCAGCCAGGAGTCCACCCGCTCAAACCAGACAGAGGCTCTGGTGGAACATTTGATAACAGGGTGTGGCAGGCCGGTTCTGGTAGTCCCTGCAACCGGCGCCTTCCACACGATCGGCACACGCATCCTGGTGGCCTGGAAAAACGGTCGCGAAGCCGCCCGTACACTGCATGATGCTCTGCCGATTCTGCAACGGGCCGACCAGGTAACAGTTGTGACGGTTTCTTCAGGAGATGAATCAAGTCAGCAGCTGAGCGCGGGAATACGGGAGCATCTGCAACAGCACGGCGTCAATGTCCGCACAGAGGTTTACCCGATTACTTCGGCTTCCCTGGCGGACAACCTGCTGAACCACGCCTGCGACGGCGGTTACGATCTGCTGGTAATGGGTGCTTACAGCCACGGGACACGTCGCGGTTCACAACTGGGGAAAGTCGCCAACCAGATTCTTCGGGAGATGACCATCCCGGTTTTCATGTCCCACTAGGAGCGGAAACAAATGACGGACCACATTCTTGTCACAAAAAATCTGTCCAAGGAATTCAAGGGCTTCACCGCCGTGTCTGCCGTCAATCTGCAAATCCAGCGAGGGCACATCCATGCCCTGATCGGGCCGAACGGAGCAGGCAAAACCACCGTTTTCAACCTGCTCACCAAGTTTCACACGCCGACCTCCGGCAGTATTCACTTTAACGGCGCCGACATCACCCGCGCAAAGCCGGCCGATATCGCCCTGCGCGGCATTGTTCGTTCCTTCCAGATTTCAGCGGTATTCCCGAACCTGACACCCCTGGAAAACGTACGCCTGGCGCTACAGCGCAAACTGGGCATCTCCTATCACTTCTGGAAATCAGCCAAAATTCTGAACCAGCTGGATGGGCGGGCCATGGAACTGCTGGACGCGGTCGGCCTGGCCGAGTACTCCGGCGAGATAACCGCCGAGCTGGCCTATGGCCGCAAGCGGGCACTGGAAATAGCCACCACGCTGGCACTGGATCCGGAGTTAATGCTGCTGGATGAACCGACCCAGGGAATGGGCGTCGAGGATGTGGATAAAATAACCGCACTGGTAAAACAGGTTTCCACTAACCGAACTATCCTGATGGTTGAACATAACCTCAAGGTTGTAGCCACCCTTGCAGACAGGATAACGGTTCTGCAGCGGGGTGCGATTCTGGCGGAAGGAACCTACACAGAAGTGTCTCAGGATTCGCAGGTGCTGGAAGCTTATATGGGGAGTTCACATGACTGAATCAGTGCACAAAGAGATGCTGCGGATTACAGACCTGCACGCATTTTACGGCGAATCCCACATCCTGCACGGCATCAATCTGAACGTCGGCGAAGGTGAAGTGGTCACCCTGCTGGGACGCAACGGCGCCGGACGGACCACCATACTTAAATCGATTGTCGGCCTGGTCGGACGTCGGAGCGGCTCCATCACAATCAGCGGGGTTGAAACCACACGGATGGCGACTCACAGGATCGCCCACCTCGGCATCGGCTACTGTCCGGAGGAGCGCGGGATATTCTCCAGCCTGACGGTGGAAGAAAACCTGCTTTTGCCGCCAGTGGTACAAGGTGGCGGCATGTCCTTGCAGGAAATATACGAGATGTTTCCCAACCTGCTGGAACGGCGCAGCAGCATGGGCACGCGCCTTTCGGGTGGTGAGCAGCAGATGCTGGCCATGGCGAGGATCCTGCGGACCGGGGCGAAACTGCTGCTGCTGGATGAAATCACCGAAGGGCTGGCACCGGTGATTGTGCAGACTTTGGGACGACTGATCGGCGCTCTGAAAGAGAAAGGATTCACCATCATTCTGGTGGAGCAGAATTTCCATTTTGCGGCTGACCTGGCCGACCGCCATTATGTGATTGATCACGGCGCAATAGCGGAGATGATAACTAGGGACGAGCTTGCTTCCAGCATGGATAAACTTAACCGATACCTGGGCGTCTGATCAGGTACAAAAACGAAGGGGGAACGTTATGAAAAATTTGTTTTCAAAAGCAGCACTGTCCGTCGCAGTACTGGCAATGACGAGTGGAATGGCTGGAGCGGCCGGCAAAGGGATTTCTGACGGTGTAGTCAAAATTGGCGTACTGACCGATATGTCCGGGGTTTACTCCACGCTGGGCGGAAAAGGTACCCAGGTTGCTGTAGAGATGGCGGTCAAGGATTTCGGCGGCAAGGTGCTGGGAAAACCGATTCAGGTTATCGGCGCCGACCATCAGAATAAGGCCGACATCGCCTCGGCCAAGGCCCGCGAGTGGATTGACAATGAAAAGGTGGATATGATTACCGGCTTGCTGAACTCGGGCTGCGCCCTGGCTGTGCAGAAACTGGCCAGCGACAAGAAAAAGATCACCATGAACACCGGTGCTGCCAGCACCGACCTGACTAACAAGGCCTGCACCCCCTATGGCATCCACTATGTTTATGACACCTATGCCCTGGGCAAGGTTACCGCAGAAGCTGTAGTTCCGAGCGGCGGCAAGAGCTGGTACTTCATCACCGCCGATTATGCCTTTGGTCACTCCCTGGAAGCGAATACCACCAAGTTTGTTACCAAACTGGGAGGCAAGGTACTCGGTTCGGTGCGCCACCCGCTCTCCACTGCTGACTTCTCCTCCTACCTGCTCCAGGCCCAATCTTCTGGAGCGCAGATCATCGGCCTGGCCAATGCGGGCGGCGACACCACCAATGCGATCAAGCAGGCCAGGGAGTTCGGTATCGACAAGAAGGGGCAGAGATTGGTCGGGCTGCTGATCTTTGATACCGACATTAAAAGCCTCGGCCTGAATGTGGCGCAAGGGATGCAGTTCACCTCCGGTTTCTACTGGGACCGGGATGCCGCCACCCGCGCCTTTGCTAAACGTTATTACGCCATCCACAAGGCCATGCCGACCATGGATCAGGCCGGAGCCTATTCAGCCACCATGAATTACCTCAAAGCTGTCAAAACGGCCGGTACCGATGATTCTGATGCTGTAATGGCAAAGCTGAAATCCATGAACATCAGCGACTTTTTCGCCGTAAACGGCAAGATCAGAGCTGACGGACGAATGGTGCACGACATGTACCTGATGGAAGTCAAGAAACCGTCCGAATCCAAAGGTGAATGGGATCTGCTCAAGATTGTCAAAACCGTGCCCGCATCAGATGCATTCATGCCGCTCTCCGAGAGCACTTGTTCACTGGTCAGCAAGTAGGACGAATCTTGTATTCGCGCGCTCGCTGTAAGGGGCGATCAAACAGGGCGATCACAAGAATCTCCCTTACGGAATATGTTGATAGAAGCAAAAAGGGGAGCCGGTCATGGAGATATCATTTCAGATGGTCATGTCACAGGTTATGCTGGGCCTCAACAACGGTGTTTTCTACGCCATCCTGAGCCTCGGTCTGGCGGTGATTTTCGGCCTCCTGAATATTGTCAATTTTGCCCACGGGGCACTCTATATGCTGGGTGCCTACGTGGCGCTCCTTGGCTACACCTCGATCGGCCCGTTGCTCGGTATGCCGGACTTCCACCTCAGCTACTGGGCGGCGTTGATCGTAGCTCCGCTGGTGGTTGGCGCCTTCGGGATCGTTATTGAAAGAATCATGCTGCGCAGGCTGTACAAGTTTGACCACCTGTACGGCCTGCTGCTGACATTCGGCCTGGCACTGATTATCCAGGGGGTCTTTACAAATTTTTTCAATGTGTCCGGCGATCCCTACGAGGCCAAACCGGAAATTTTGAACGGAGTCGTCAATCTCGGCTTCATGATGTTCCCTAAATACCGTCTCTGGGTAATTGTCATCTCCCTGGTGGTCTGCTTCGGCACCTGGTATGTCATTGAACGTACAAAACTGGGCTCATATCTGCGAGCAGGCACGGAAAACCCGGAACTGGTCAAGGCCTTCGGCGTCAATGTGCCGCTGATGATCACCCTGACCTACGGCTATGGCGTGGCGCTGGCCGCCTTTGCCGGGGTACTGGCGGCACCGATCTATTCGGTCAGCCCGGTCATGGGATCGGAGATGATTATTACCGTCTTTGCCGTGGTAGTCATCGGCGGAATGGGTTCGATCATGGGTTCCATAGTGACCGGCCTGCTGCTCGGAATGGTGGAGGGGTTCACCAAGGTTGTCTACGCCCCGGCCTCCAGCACGGTTATCTTCCTGATCATGGTAATTGTACTGCTGGTCAAACCGGCCGGCCTGTTCGGGAAGGAGTCGTAAATGAACAAGTACATCTGGATCGCCATTGTCATACTTGGCCTGCTGGCGCCGTTTGTGGTTTATCCGGTGTTCATGATGAAGTTGCTCTGCTTTGCGCTGTTTGCCTGCGCCTTCAATCTGCTGCTAGGGTACACCGGACTGCTCTCTTTCGGTCACGCCGCTTTTTTCGGGGGTGCATCCTACGTTACGGGTTATCTGGTTAAAAGTAGCGGCCTGACCCCTGAATTGGGAGTTTTGGGAGGCACGCTGTTTGCCGCCCTGCTGGGATACATTGTCGGCAGCCTGGCAATCAGGCGACAGGGGATATACTTCGCCATGGTTACCCTGGCCCTGGCCCAGATCGTCTATTTCGTGGCACTCAAGGCTCCCTTCACCGGCGGTGAGGACGGCCTGCAAGGCATTCCCCGCGGCAAGCTCTTCGGCCTGATTGATCTGGGTCACGCTTATACCATTGGCGGCAGCCCTTTGGGACTCAACCTATATTACTTTGTCTTCGTCATGTTCTGCCTCGGTTTCTGGATCATTTACCGGACGATCAATTCACCTTTCGGCCAGGTGCTGAAAGCGATCCGGGAGAATGAGCCCAGAGCGGTTTCACTGGGATACAAGGTCGAACGCTTCAAACTGCTGGCTTTTGTAATTTCGGCGGCACTGGCCGGCATGGCCGGTTCATTGAAATCGTTGGTATTCCAGCTGGCTTCGTTAACCGATGTCAGCTGGCACACCTCCGGTGAGGTAGTCCTGATGACTCTCCTGGGCGGGGTCGGAACGGTACTCGGCCCCCTGACCGGCGCATTCACCGTGATAACTCTCCAGTCCGAGTTAAGTTCGGTCGGTTCCTGGATAACGGTAATCATCGGAAGTATCTTTGTGATCTGCGTGCTGCTCTTTCGACGCGGGTTTGTAGGTGAACTGGGAAGACTGCTGAAACGGTCGCTGTAAAGTAAACGCTGGGAAATTTACGGAGGTAAAATATGGCTGTCGTCTGTACAAGCATCAAGGAAGCGCTGGAAGGGATTCAGGATGGCGCCAGCATCATGGCCGGTGGCTTCGGGCTGGTCGGTATTCCTGAAAAGCTGATTCAGGGTCTGCGGGAATCGGGAGTACGGGACCTGACGGTCATCTCCAACAACTGCGGCGTGGACGAATGGGGACTGGGCATCCTGCTCCAGAACAAGCAGATCAGGAAAATGGTTTCCTCCTATGTGGGCGAGAACAAGGAGTTCGAGCGCCAATATCTGGCGGGTGAACTGGAAGTGGAGCTGGTTCCCCAGGGCACCCTGGCGGAACGGATCCGGGCCGGCGGAGCCGGCATACCGGCCTTCTACACCCCGGCCGGAGTCGGAACCCCGATTGCCGAGGGACGTGAGACCAGGGTTTTCGGCGTTAAGGAATACCTACTGGAATATGGTCTGACGGCCGACTTTGCAATCGTCAAAGCCTGGAAGGGGGATCGCTTCGGCAATCTGGTCTACCGCAAGACCGCCCGCAACTTCAATCCGATGATGGCGGCTGCCGGCCGGATCACCATTGCCGAAGTGGAGGAACTGGTGGAACCGGGCGAACTGGATCCGGATCAGATCCACACCCCCAGCATCTACGTACAGCGCATCATCGCCTGCAGCGGCCATGAAAAACGGATCGAACGCCGCACGGTACGAAAATAGAAAGGAGATTCCATGGCATTAACACGCGAAGAGATGGCCCAGCGGGCCGCACAAGAAATAGAAGATGGTTACTATGTCAACCTGGGGATCGGGATGCCGACCCTTGTGGCAAACTATATCCCCACCGGAAAACGTGTGGTGCTCCAGTCTGAAAACGGCCTGTTGGGCATCGGCCCCTACCCCACCGAAGAGGAGCTGGATCCGGACCTGATTAACGCCGGCAAGGAAACAATTACCATGATCACCGGCTCCTGCACCTTCAGCAGCGCCGAATCTTTCGCCATGATCCGCGGCGGACACATCGACCTGGCCATCCTGGGCGGCATGGAGGCCTCGGCCGCCGGCGATCTGGCCAACTGGGTCATACCCGGCAAGATGGTCAAGGGGATGGGAGGCGCCATGGATCTGGTGCATGGCGCCAAACGGATTGTGGTCCTGATGGAGCATTGCAACAAGCATGGCGAAACAAAGATCCTCAACAGCTGCACCCTGCCGCTGACCGGAAAGGGTGTCATCAACCGGATCATCACCGACCGCGCCGTACTGGATGTCACTCCGGAAGGGCTGCGGCTGGTAGAGGTTGCTCCGGGCTATACCCCGGCTGAAATCCAGGCCTGTACCGAACCGACCCTGATTATGCAGTAGCAGCCGGGAGCGAAAGGAACCCAACCATGCGCAACGTCGTCATTGCCTCTGCCGTCAGGACACCAATCGGCTCATTTAACGGTTCACTTGCCTCCATTTCCGCTGTGCAGCTCGGGCGGTTGGTCGTCGGCGAAGCTATCAGCAGGGCCGGAGTATCCAAAGAACGTGTCGATGAAGTCATCATGGGGCAGATTCTGCAGGCCGGCTGCGGACAGAATACCGCCCGTCAGGCGGCCATCGGCGCCGGCATACCTGAACATATCCCCTCATATACGGTCAATAAGCTGTGCGGCTCCGGCCTGAAGAGTGTGGCACTGGGCGCTTTGGCGATTGCCGCCGGCGAAGCGGACCTGATCGTGGCCGGTGGCATGGAGAGCATGAGCCAGGCTCCCTATCTACTGGACAAGGCCCGCAACGGTTACCGCATGGGCAGCGGCATTCTGGAGGACACCCTGCTCAAGGATGCCCTGATGGACGCTTTCTACGACATCCACATGGGGGTCACGGCCGAGAACATTGCCGATCAATACCGCATCTCGCGAGAGGAGGTCGATGCCTTTGCCCTGCAATCGCAGCAGAAGGCCGCCAAGGCTCTCGGCGAAGGAATCTTCAGCCGGGAAATAGTTCCGGTGCCGGTTCCTCGAAAAGGTGGCGAGCCGTTGCTGATTGCGGTTGATGAATATCCCCGCCGCGACACGACCATGGAGAGCCTGGCAAAATTGAGGCCGGCCTTCAAGGAGGATGGCATCGTCACCGCCGGCAATTCTTCGGGCATTAATGACGGCGCGGCGGTAGTTTTACTGATGGAGCAGTCAGTGGCGCAGAAGGCCGGCATACGCCCATTGGCTCGAATTATGAGTTGGGGATCGGTCGGCGTAGATCCGAGGATTATGGGTATGGGTCCGGTGGAGGCAATCCGCAAGGCATTGTCCAAAGCAGGCTTGACACTGGATGACATCGATCTGGTAGAGCTGAATGAGGCCTTTGCAGCGCAGTCACTGGCAGTAATTCGCGAGTTGCGTCTGGACAGCCGCAAAGTAAACGTGAATGGCGGCGCCATTGCGTTGGGTCACCCGGTGGGAGCCAGCGGCGCCCGGGTGCTGGTGACGCTGCTGCATGAGCTGGAACGGAGTGGCCTGAGGCGCGGCCTGGCGGCGCTCTGCATCGGTGGAGGACAGGGCATCGCGATGATAGTGGAGCGGGTCATTTAGAAGGTAGTCCTGATTATCAGGGTCAGCAGAGGAGGAACAGCAGATGCTCAAAGGAAAAGCCGCACTAATCACCGGCTCGACCAGCGGAATCGGGCTCGGCATCGCCCGTGCCCTGGCCGGACAGGGTTGCAATATCATGCTGAACGGCCTGGGAGATCAACTGCGCATAGAATGTCTGCGCAGCGATCTGGAAGAGGAATTCGGAGTCAATGTGCGTTATCACGGCGCAGACATGACCCGTCCCGTAGAAATTGAAAATCTTGTGGAAGTTACTTCAGCAGCTTTTGGCGGGGTTGATATTCTGGTCAATAACGCCGGAATCCAGCATACGGCAAAAGTTGAAGATTTTCCACCGGAGCGCTGGGCCGCAATCATTGCCATCAACCTATCCGCCAGCTTTTACACGATTCATCATGCTGTGCCGCACATGCGCCGCGCCGGCTGGGGAAGGATCATCAATATCGCCTCGGTGCACGGCCTGGTAGCCTCGGCCAACAAGACCGCCTATGTTGCGGCTAAGCATGGCCTGGTCGGCCTTACCAAGGTAGTAGCATTGGAAACGGCCGGCTCAGGCATCACCAGCAATGCCATCTGCCCCGGCTGGACCAGAACCGAGTTGATCGAGCCGCAGATTGCAGCCCGCGCCCGGGAACTCGGCGTTGATATCGAAGCCGGCGGCCGCAGCATGCTGGCAGAAAAACAGCCTTCGCAGCAGTTTGTCTCGATCGAACAGCTTGGCCAACTGGCACTTTTTCTCTGTTCGTCAGGCGCTGACCAGATTACCGGCACTGCTATTCCGATAGATGGCGGCTGGACAGCTCAATGATCCGTCATAGAATAAACGACAAAAAAGGCCCGGCGTAATAACACCGGGCCTTTTCATTTTGACAAAGACAACTTAGATTAAGCTCGTGCAGCCAGTGCCTTATCAAATCCCATGCTGAAAGCTTTTCTGTTGAGTTCTATAAAAGCCTCTGGAACACTGGAAAGAACTGCTTTTTCAGCATTTTCTCTGGTGACCTGACCAGTCAGGGCAACCATTGCGCCAAGTGCAACAATATTGGCTACAATTTCACGGCCGACATCATTTTTGGCAGTGTTGATGATTGGGAATGCTACCGTTTTGAAGTTGCCGGCCGGAATATTCGTAACCAGGTCGGAATCAATCAGTAGCACGCCACCTTCTTTGAGATCGTGTGAATATTTGTTTGCTGCTTCCTGAGTCATGGCAAGCAGGGCATCACACTGAGTGACTTTAGGATAGTCGATCGGGCCGTCCGAAATGATTACTTCCGACTTTGAAGCGCCGCCACGGGCTTCAGGTCCGTAGCTCTGCGACTGAACGGCCTGTTTCCCTTCATAGATCGAAGCGGCTTTGGCCATAATGATCCCGGCGGTGATCAGACCCTGTCCACCCGCACCGGAAAACCTGAGTTCATATCTTGACATGAATATATCGCTCCTTTTCCTGTAATTATTACTTTGAAGCCTTGGCACGCTCGATAACTTTGGCGTACTCTTCGGTATACTCTGGCTTGACTTCTTTATAAAGAACACCAGTTAGAACCTTACCTTGCAGCTGCTCGGCAGTCATCTTCTCGGCAGCCTTAACTGGAACGGCAACTTCTTTAAGGCGATTCATCATTTCGATGACTGACTTGTATTTGTTACGACGCCCATAAGTAGTCGGGCAGTCATCAAGGATTTCAACTACCGAGAAACCCTTGTGCTGAATAGCTTCGACTATCAGCTTGTCAATTTGATTGGCATGGAAAGCAGTTCCCCGGGCTACAAAAGTCGCTCCGGCGCCAATTGCCAGCTTGGCGATATCGAATCCAGGGTCCGGATTGCCGTAAGGCGTCGTGGACGCTTTATGTCCGGTCGGAGTACATGGCGAAAACTGGCCGCCAGTCATACCGTAGATATAATTGTTCATAATGATGTAAGTCATGTCAATATTGCGACGGCAAGCATGAATGAAGTGGTTACCACCGATAGCAGTACCGTCTCCGTCTCCGCCGCACAGAATTACATTCATTTCCGGCTTGGCCAACTTGACACCGGTTGCAAAAGCCGCTGCACGGCCATGCGCCGTATGCAGTGTACAGCAGTCGATGTAGCCTGGAAGACGTGAGGCACAACCGATACCGGAAACGATAGCGGTGTTTTCTTTCTGAAGCTTGAGCGTGTCCATTGCCCGGATCAACCCTTTCATGACAATGCCGTGGCCGCAGCCTGGGCACCAAATGTGGGGCAGTTTTCCTGGGCGGATATACTTATCGTAATCAAAAGCCATGGTTATTTAACCTCCTTGATCTTCTCAACTATCTGGTCGGGATTGATCGGCTCACCATCAACGCGGAAAATGCCGAGGACCGGAACCTTGCCTTGCGCACAACGTTCAAGCTCAAGAGAACACATACCCAGGTTCATTTCCGGTATAACAATCCCTTTTACTCTGTTGGCCAGCGCCTTGATCTGCTTGTCCGGGAACGGCCAGAAAGTTTTGATGCGGAACATGCCGGCCTTGATGCCCTGCTCACGGGCAACGTTGACAGCGTATCTTGCTGAACGGGATGTAGAACCGTAGGCAACGACGACAACTTCGGCGTCATCAAGCATGTACTCTTCGAAAGTTACAATATCATCAACGTTTGCATCGACCTTACGTACCTGACGCTCTTCCTCTGCCTGAACGATCTCGGCTTTGGTGGTCGGAAAACCATCCTGCATCTTGTTCAGACCGGTTACATGAAACTTGTAGCCAGAACCGAATGCTGCCAGCGGCGGTACATCTCCAAAGCTGGTGTCATAAGGTTTGTACTGTTCTGGAGGTACTGAAGGAGATTTGCGTGGAACAACTTCAATTTCACCTGGCTCAGGAAAAACAATGCGCTCACGCATGTGAGCAACGATCTCATCTGGCATTACCATTACCGGTGTACGGTATTTTTCTGACAGATTAAAAGCTCGTATGACTTCTTCATAAGTTTCCTGTACAGAGGCAGGAACCAGACAGATCGCAGGGTGGTCTCCATGAGTTCCCCACTTGGCAGACATAACGTCCGACTGAGAAGGACCAGTTGGCATTCCCGTGGATGGGCCGCCACGCATGACGTTGAAAACGACACACGGTATTTCTGCGATACAGCCGTAACCGATCAGCTCCTGTTTGAGTGACAAACCTGGGCCAGAAGTAGATGTGAGAACTTTGGCACCAGCCAATGATGCTCCAAGAATAGATGCCATGGCACCGATTTCATCTTCCATCTGAATAAATTTACCGCCGACTTTTGGAAGTTCGACAGACATAACCTCAGCGACCTCAGTCGATGGTGTGATCGGGTATCCGCCGAAAAAAGTGCAGCCGGCATATAAGGCACCATGAGCTGCGGCTTCGTTACCCTGCATAAACGCTACTTTTTTAGCCACTTTTGATTTCCTCCCGTAGAATTATTCGGTGATGACTTTGATTGCAAAATCAGGGCAGCGCAGTTCACACTGCATACACTTGATACAGGCCTCTAGATTCTTAACAGAAGCATAGAAACCTTTCATTTCTAGTACCTTTGTAGGGCAGAATTCGACACAGATGTGACACCCCTTGCAGTACTTTTCGATAATCTCAATCTTTGGCAATGTTTTCTCCATCTGGAAAGGCTCCTTTATTCCGTAATAAAAGGTGTGGATTCATACCCTTATACATGACAAAAGAAGGGCGGAGCTTCCCGCCCTTCTTTTTTTGTTCTAATGTAGTCAAACAGTTGAACGTCAACTTATTTCATGCTGCCAACAAGTTCCTTAACAGCTGCAACTGACTTGTCCATCATAGCCTGCTCTTCTGCATCAAGCTTGAACTGAATGATGTTCTCAACACCCTTCTCGCCGAGTACAGCAGGAACGCCAACATAGAAACCATTAACACCAAATTCACCCTGCAGGAAGCAGCAGGTAGGCAGAACGCGCTTTTGATCCTTGAGGATCGATTCAGCCATGGCAATTGCAGAAGAAGCAGGAGAGTAGAAGGCTGAACCAGTTTTCAGAAGCGCAACAACTTCTCCACCCGCACCGCGGGTGCGCTTAACCATTGCAGCCATGACTTCTTTAGCCTTCTCAGCGCCATATTTTTGTTCAAGAAGTTCGGTTACAGGAATACCATTAACGCTAGCATAACGAACCAGGGGAACCATGTCATCTCCGTGTCCGCCGAGAGTCATGGCAGTAACGTCTTTTACAGACACACCCAACTCCCAAGCGATAAAGCTGGCAAAACGGGCAGAGTCAAGTACCCCGGCCTGACCGATAACACGGTGGTAAGGGAAGCCAGTAATTTTCTGACAAAGCGTAACCATAGCATCAAGCGGGTTGGATATTACAATTACTATTGAGTTAGGAGCATAAGCTTTGATACCTTCAGCAACCGATGTCATGATCTTGGAGTTAACCTCGATCAAATCATCACGGCTCATGCCTGGCTTGCGTGGCAGGCCGGCAGTAACGATAACTACATCGGAACCTTTGATGTCTTCATAGCTGTTAGTGCCTTTCAGATTAACATCGTAGCGATCAACCGGACCAACTTCTGCGATGTCAAGCATCTTGCCTTGCGGCAGACCTTCAACGATGTCGAAAAGGACAACATCACCAAGCTCACGCAGTGCGCAAAGCTGAGCAAGAACGCCACCGATCTGTCCACCACCAATTAGGGAAATCTTTTTACGTGCCATACTGTTTTCTCCTTTGTGGGTTGATATAACAAATGCTGCAGTAACGACATTATGTCGGACCTGCAATCTGTTTTCTGTTTATTTCATGTTTTCAATCAAAGCATCAGCAAATTCAGAACAGGAAAGCAGTGTAGCCCCCTGCATCATACGTTCAAAGTCATAAGTAACACGTTTCTGACCAATAGTTCTGTCCAAAGATTTTACAATCATGTCAGCAGCTTCCTGCCACTCTATGTATTCAAGCATCATCACACCTGAAAGTATTACAGAGCCGGGATTCACTTTATCCAGATTTGCATACTTGGGTGCGGTGCCGTGAGTAGCTTCAAAGATTGCATGTCCCGTAACATAATTAATATTGGCTCCGGGAGCTATACCGATTCCACCGACCTGCGCAGCCAGTGCATCGGAAAGAAAGTCGCCTTCCAGGTTCATTGTGGCAACAACATCGAACTCTTTTGCACGGGTAAGTACTTGCTGTAATGTTATGTCAGCAATGGTATCTTTAACCATCAGCAGTTTCTTCCACTTACCTAAACCATGAGTCGGCATAAGAGTTAAAGCTGCTGAAACTTCTTTGCAAATATCATCTTTCTGTCTGGGAGACATCATATCGAAACCGGGATCGATCAATCTGGCATTATCTTCTTCAGAGATGCCTGGATTACGATCTTTGTTGTCAATAATCCATGATTCACGTTCGGTTACAATCCGGTCGCGAAACTCAGTTGTGGCCATTAAATAGCCCCAATCCTTGAATGCACCCTCTGTAAACTTCATGATGTTGCCCTTATGCACAATCGTTACAGATTTTCTTTTGTGAGAAAGAGCATATTCTATCGCTGCACGAATCAAACGTTCGGAACCATCTTTGGAAATCGGCTTTATACCGATAGAAGAGGTTTCCGGGAAACGAATTTTATCAACACCCATTTCCTTAATCAGGAAATCTTTGACCCTATCACACTCGACAGTACCCTGCATCCATTCAATACCGACATAGATATCTTCGCAGTTCTCGCGAAAAATTACCATATCCACATCTTCGGGTTTTTTTACCGGTGATGGTACGCCTTGAAACCACCGAACAGGTCGCAAACAAACATAGAGGTCAAGCATCTGACGCAAAGCTACATTTAGTGAACGAATACCTCCGCCAATTGGAGTTGTAAGCGGACCTTTTATACCGATTAAGAATTCTCTGAAGGCTTCAACCGTTTCATCCGGAAGCCAGGCTTTATCGCCCATTTCTTTACGGAACAAATTAAAAGGTTTTTCACCGGCATAAACTTCCATCCAGGATATTTTTCTGTTGCCGCCATAACATTTTTCTACTGCTGCATTGAAAACACGTACAGAAGCTTTCCAGATATCTACGCCAGTTCCATCGCCCTCAATAAAAGGAATTATCGGATTATCAGGTACATTCAGCTTTCCGTCGCTTCCCATACAGATTTTATCACCTGCGGGAATAGTCACGTACGTAAAAGCCATCCATCTTCCTTTCCGGTGAATATAAACAATTTTTCATATTACTGGTTACAGACAGGGATACTGTATACAAAACAATTATACATGTCAATGCAATCGAAAAGGGCAGGAGATATTTATCTCCTACCCCCTGTCGTTTTCAAGTACTACACGATTGAATTTATAATTGCGTTTAAGGTAACACTCGGACGCATTGCCTTCTCGGTCTTAACGGGGTCCGGATTGTAGTAACCGCCGATATCCTGTGGCTTGCCCTGTGCGCCAATCAGCTCTTCATTGATCTTGGCTTCGTTTTCCTGAAGTTGTTTGGCAACCCTGGCGAAACGCTCGGCGAGTTCTTTGTCCTTGGTCTGTGCAGCCAATGCTTCAGCCCAGTACATTGCCAGATAGAAATGGCTGCCCCTGTTATCAATCTGCCCAACTTTACGGGCCGGATTTTTGTTGTTATCGAGGAATTTGGTATTGGCCTGATCGAGTGTATCAGCCAGAAGCTGAGCCTTCTCGTTTTTGAAGGTCGCTGCAAGATGTTCCAGAGAAACAGCCAATGCCAGGAATTCGCCCAGCGAATCCCATCTCAGATAACCTTCCTGAACGAACTGCTGAACGTGTTTGGGTGCGGAACCACCTGCACCTGTTTCAAAAAGTCCACCACCTGCCAGAAGTGGCACTATCGACAACATTTTTGCACTGGTACCTAGTTCAAGGATCGGGAACAAATCAGTAAGGTAATCCCTGAGTGCGTTACCGGTTACGGAAATAGTATCAAGGCCAGCCTTGGCGCGCGGCAGGGTAAACTTCATCGCCTCAACCGGTGACATAATGTGAATTTCAAGGCCATTTGTGTCGTGGTTTTTCAGGTATTTATTTACTTTTTCGATCATTTGGGCATCGTGAGCCCGTTTTTTATCCAACCAAAAGACAGCCGGTGCACCTGTTGCACGCGCTCTTCTTACAGCTAACTTGACCCAATCCTGGATCGGCAGATCTTTTGTCTGGCAACCACGCCAGATATCGCCCTCTTCGACTTCATGTTGAAACAGAACCTCTCCTGACTCGCTAACAACGCGCATGGTACCGTTGGCCGGAACCTTGAAGGTTTTGTCGTGCGAACCATACTCCTCAGCCTTCTGTGCCATCAGACCCACGTTTGAAACACAACCCATTGTAGTAGGATCGAACTGACCGTTCTTCTTGCAGAAGTCGATACATTCCTGATACCACTCAGAGTAGGAAGTGTCCGGAATGACGCATTTGACGTCATGCAGTTTCCCGTCAGGACCCCACATCCCGCCTGAATCACGGATAACGACCGGCATAGAAGCATCGATGATAATATCATTGCTGGCATGCAGATTGGTGATACCCTTATCTGAATCAACCATCGCCAGTTCGGGGCGTTTTTTATAAACGTCCTGAATGTCGGCTTCGATCTCGGCACGTTTGCCTTCGGGAAGCTTCTGAAGCTTAAGATACAAGTCACCCATCCCAAGGTCAGGATTGACTCCCAGCTCCTTGAATGTATCAGCATGTTTTTCAAAAACGTCTTTGTAGAAAACTGAAACGAAATGTCCAAACATGATCGGATCAGATATTTTCATCATTGTAGCCTTGAGGTGAACAGAGAACAAGACCCCTTTGGCTTTAGCATCATCGATCTGCTCGGCGATAAACTTACGCAGTGCCTTGGCACTCATGAAGGCACCGTCAAGTACTTCGCCTGCCTGCAAAGCCAGCTTCTCTTTCATGACCTTAACATTGCCAGCCTTATCGACAAACTCGATTTTGACATTGCCGGCTTCCTTCATCGTAACCGACTTTTCGCTATGGTAAAAATCACCAGATTCCATGTGAGAAACATGCGTTTTTGAATCGGAAGCCCAGGCGCCCATTTTGTGAGGGTGCTTCTTGGCATATGCCTTAACCGCACCTGCTGACCTTCTGTCCGAGTTACCCTCTCTCAAAACCGGATTTACTGCACTTCCAAGACATTTTGCATAACGAGCATGAAGCGCCTTCTCCGCATCTGTCTGGGGGTCTTCAGGATAGTCCGGAAGCTTATAACCCTGCTCCTGCAACTCTTTGATTGCTGCTTTCAGCTGCGGGATTGAGGCGCTGACGTTCGGCAACTTGATTATATTGGCTTCCGGCTTCTGGGTAAGGTCGCCAAGCTCAGCCAGATAATCCGGCATCCGCTGATCCTCTGTCAGATAGTCAGAGAAATTTGCGATAATCCTGCCCGCAACAGAGATATCTCTTGTCTCAACGACAACTCCAGCTGCTTTTGTAAAAGCATTAACAATAGGGAGCAGAGAATAGGTTGCCAGCGCAGGTGCTTCATCAATTTTTGACCAGATAATTTTTGCTGTTTCGGTTGTCATGTTCTCTCCTTAGTTCAGGTGGGTTACCGCTTCCTTCAAGCATGAATTGGACGAGTTTTTTAGGATAACTATACGATATGACAATTGTTAAGCGAGGCTAAAAATTTTGTATACAATATACAATTCACCATGGGCTGTCAAGAAAAAATATCGCTAAAAACACAGAGCTATAATGCAGTTACGCACGGTATTTAGGCGGTAGAATTTAGTTTTTGGGCGATATCGTATGAGGTAAATCTGAATTTTAAAATGCAGCAGATTTTGTCAAATGGGGGTAATTAAGCGGTGGGGTAATTTTTATGGTAAGTGATTCATTTTTTGCCGGAATATCGCCTGGCCTCCAGAACATCATCGCGATTAAAATGGCGAGGTATTGAAAGTATTTGCCCTGGCCAGAGACGTTTGGGATCACGAATTTGATCTCGATTCGCCCTGTATATAATCGGCCAGATCGTCGAATCGTTATATATCTCTGAGCGGCCTGCTATCTGTGGCAATGTTTCACCGCGTCTGACGGTATATGAAGAAGGTAAATGTTGTGGCAGATCCCTGGATGCAGCTTTTTTCTGAAGCATGACTACCTTGGCAGCTTCTTCGGCCTGAATCCTTTCCTGTTCACGAAGGCGAAGTTCAGCTTCAGCAGCCTCACGAATCAGACGTTCTTCTTCAGCCTGGGCAGCTTTCAACATCGCCAACTGACGCTGCTCCTCAGCGAGTCTCTGTTTCATCCTGTGCAGTTCAGATCGAAGAAGTTCTGCTTTCTGAAAAGCGAGCATATAGAATGAGTCAGCTTCTATATCATTGGACTTGACATGGAAAATTGCTTCACCATGCTCAAACGTTTCAATTAAATTGCGATATTCCTGCGGAAAAAGCCGCGCGGCATCTTGTCGACCCAACTCGTCTACCACAGGTGCCACCTTACTACGCCAGGTTGGCACCGGTGTGGCGCAGGCCGCCAGCAGCAGTAAGTTAAACATCAATATCCAAGCTGCCGCGCGGCCCATTAGATTAATGATTAAGCCTGTTTTTCAACTAATCTTACGCCGAGTTCACGCAGCTGTTTATTGTCAACCGGCGAGGGTGCCTCAGACATCATGCAAGATCCTTTTTGGGTTTTCGGGAACGCTATTACATCTCTGATTGAATCGCTGCCGGTCAACAGCATGATCAAACGATCCATACCAAACGCAATTCCGCCGTGTGGTGGAGTGCCGAACTCCAGTGCATCCAACAAGAATCCGAACTTACTGCGGGCAGATTCCTCAGACATTCCCAATAGTTTAAACATCAATGACTGAACCTGCTCCTGATGTATCCTGATCGATCCGCCGCCGATTTCATTGCCATTCAACACCAGGTCATATGCTTTAGCACGACAGCGCCCCGGATCGGATTCAACAAACTCCAAATCCTCGTCCATTGGAGCGGTGAACGGGTGATGAACTGCCGCCCAGCGCTTTTCCTCTTCATCCCACTCCAAGAGTGGAAAATCAGTGATCCAGACAAAACGGTAATCATCCTTGCTTGTGAGCTGGAGTAGTCCGGCCAGATGATTACGGAGCTTACCAAGTGAATCGTTGACGACTTTTGCTTTATCCGCCACGAAAAATAGAAGGTCTCCTTCTTCTGCGCCGAAACTGCTGTTCATGGATGCAATTTCTTCCGGGGTGAAGAACTTTGCAATAGGAGAATGCCACTCTCCATTCTCGAACTTGACATAGGCAAGGCCCTTGGCTCCATAAATCTTGACGAATTCGGTCAGATCATCGATGTCTTTGCGAGAAAATCTGGCACAGCCCTTGGCATTAAGACCTTTAATAATTCCGCCCTTGGAAGCCACATCGGCAAAAACCTTAAAACCGGAGTTTCGAACCTGATCAGTCAGGTCACACAATTCCATGCCGAAACGCAAATCCGGATTATCAACTCCAAAACGCCTGATAGCCTCGGCATATGTTAATTTTTCCACCGGCAGTTGAATTTCTATACCTTTTGCTTCTTTGAATACGCGGGCAATTAACCCCTCCATCACTGCAATAATATCTTCGCGATCAATGAAAGACATTTCGCAATCAATCTGGGTAAACTCCGGTTGGCGATCGGCACGCAGGTCTTCGTCGCGGAAACAGCGTACAACCTGGAAGTACCGGTCAAAACCCGATATCATCAAAATTTGCTTGAAGATCTGAGGTGACTGGGGCAGGGCATAAAAATGTCCCTGATTGATGCGGGAAGGCACCAGAAAATCGCGGGCTCCTTCCGGAGTTGATTTAGTCAAAAAAGGCGTTTCCAACTCGATAAAACCATTGTCACTAAGGAATGAGCGAGTTACCTGAGCAACTTTTGAACGCAGAATCAAGTTGTACTGCAGTTGTGGACGGCGCAAATCCAGATAACGGTACTTAAGACGAATATTTTCGTTGATATCGCTATGTTCGTCTATCATAAACGGTAACGGCTTAGATCGATTAAGCAGTTTGCATTCAATTACCTGAATTTCAACCTCACCGGTTTTCATACCGGGGTTGACAGTGCCTTCAGGGCGTGGGATCACCTTGCCTTTAACAGCCAGAACAAATTCGCTGCGCACGGACTCAGCAATGGAGTGAGCAGATCCATTAACCTCTGGATCGAAAACTATCTGGGCAATCCCCTCACGATCGCGCAGGTCGATGAAGATCAATCCCCCATGATCGCGACGACGCAGTGCCCATCCCATCAGAATCACTTCCTTTCCGATATCGCTCGCCCGCAGATCGCCGCAGTAATGTGTCCGTTTCCAGTTACCAAGTGTGTCCATATAATTCTCCAATCGTAGATTTAGTATATATAAACGAATATTAGTCTATTAATTTTCCAATATTTCCAAAACGTGGGCGCATCTTATCATGGTCCCAGGACCAATATTTGATAAACGCCAGGCCCTTTATCTGATCTCTCCTTACAAACTTCCAGAAGCGGCTGTCGTAAGAACGGTCGCGATTGTCCCCCATTACAAAATACGAATTATCCGGAACCGTCACAGGGCCAAATGTATCACGGGGATTCATTTCTTTAGGAATAATATCCTTTTCCTTATGCACTTCGTGAGGATTTACATAGAGTTTCCCGTTTACATAGACTTTCTTATCCTTACCCTCAACAACGTCTCCCGGTGTTCCCACAACCCGCTTGATAAAGTCTTTGCTGGGATCTTCCGGATACTCGAAAACGATTACATCGCCACGCCTGGGATCACGTAAAGTAAGAACTCGTTTGTCACTGAACGGCAACTTGGTTCCATAAATAAACTTGCTGACCAAAAGATGATCGCCAATAGCCAGAGTGTCCTCCATCGAACCGGACGGAATCTTGAATGCCTGTACAAGATAGGTGCGGATCACCAATGCCAAAAGAATCGCTATGGCAATCGACTCGGCGTATTCCCGAACCAAACTTTTCTTCTTAATAATAGGTTGTTGTAGTGGATTATCCGTCCTTATCGAAGATTCTTCATTTTCATGCATGCCAGGTTCCTTTGTTAGCGATCGGTGGTTGAGGAAATTCATCATTACAAAACGGTTGCATCCTAATCTACTTTTAATATCGCCAGAAAGGCTTCCTGCGGCAGTTCTACATTGCCCACATTTTTCATACGTTTCTTACCTTCCTTCTGTTTTTCCAAGAGTTTGCGTTTACGGGAGATATCGCCACCGTAACACTTGGCCAGAACATCCTTGCGCATCGCCTTGACGGTCTCGCGGGCAATGATTTTATTGCCAATCGCGGCCTGAATGGCAACTTCAAACATCTGCCGTGAAATAAGTTCTTTCATTTTTGAAACAAGGTCGCGTCCGCGGAAATATGCTTTTTCACGATGCAGAATCAGAGACAAGGCATCAACAACTTCCCCATTGATCATAACATTCATCCTGACCAGGTCACTTCGGCGATATTCCAGGTGTTCATAATCCAGGGAAGCATAACCTTTGGTGATTGACTTGAGACGGTCGTAGAAATCCAGTACGATTTCGTTCAAGGGCAACTCATAGATGATCATGACGCGCGTCTGAGTCAGGTATTTGATTTCACGCTGGACACCACGCTTGTCTTCACAAAGCGCCAGTACGCCACCGACATAATCGTTGGGAACATGAATATGTGCCAGAATGAAGGGTTCTTCCAGATACTCCGTGCTTTGCAGTTCTGGCATCTGATTGGCGCTTTGAATGGAGAAAACTTCGCCGTTCATTTTATGCACTCTGTAAACAACAGTCGGTGCGGTAGTGATCAAATCAAGATCAAACTCCCGCTCAAGCCGCTCCTGAATGATCTCCATATGCAACAACCCCAGGAATCCGCAACGGAAACCGAAACCCAGCGCCAATGAGGTTTCCGGCTCATAGGAGAATGAGGAGTCGTTCAGTTTGAGCTTGGCCAGTGCATCACGCAACTGTTCATATTGAACAGTGTCGATCGGGTACAAGCCGGAAAACACCATCGGCTGTACCTCTTTGAAACCATCCAGAGGCACGAGGCACTGACGGTGCAGCAGGGTCACCGTATCGCCAACCTTGGCATCGGCCACATCTTTGATTCCGGCAATCACGAAACCAACTTCACCTGCCGTTAGTTCCTGAACCTCACGCATGACCGGGGCGAAAACGCCGACTTTGAGGGCTTCAAAAGAGCTGTTGGTGGCCATCAGCTGAATTTTATCCCCCCTTTTAAGGGTTCCGTCAAATATTCGTACCAGAATAATTACGCCTTGGTACTGATCGTACCAGGAATCGAACAATAACGCCTTGAGAGGTGCCGTTGAATCACCCTCGGGTGGCGGTATTTTTCTGACGATTTCCTCAAGGATCTCTTTTGTACCGATACCTTCCTTGGCACTGGCCCGGACAGCATCATGGGCATCAATACCAATGATCTCTTCGATTTCCTGAATAACCCTATCCGGGTCGGCCGCAGGCAGATCAATTTTATTCAGAACCGGGAAAACTTCCAGATTGATATCCAAGGCGAGATAAACGTTGGCAAGAGTTTGAGCCTCGACTCCCTGGGAAGCATCCACAACCAGCAGGCCACCTTCACAGGCAGCCAGAGAGCGTGATACTTCATAGGTAAAATCGACATGACCCGGAGTGTCAATAAGATTAAGGACATAGTCATTGCCATCGTCGGCGCGATAGTTCAAACGGACTGTCTGGGCCTTGATTGTAATGCCGCGTTCTCGTTCCAGATCCATTTTGTCGAGGAACTGGTTTTTGCTTTCACGGTCGGTAACCGTGCCGGTATACTCCAGAAGGCGATCTGCCAGCGTGGACTTGCCGTGATCAATGTGGGCAATTATTGAAAAGTTGCGAATTCTGCTGATATCCATGAAATCCTTCGTTTGCGTAAAAATAGGACTGTGCAGAATAAATAATGATGGTTTGAAAGTAAAGTGAAAAGGACTGTCCAGCCAACAATCAGAACATGAACCGTCGCATGCTGACATTCTGCAGCAGGCCTATCCCGACCATTGAAGTAATCATCGACGTGCCACCGTATGAGAAAAAAGGCAAAGGCACTCCAACGACCGGAAACAGTCCGATGACCATCCCCATGTTGATAACGATATGCCAGAACAGCATGGATGTTACCCCCACCGCTAACAGTCCGCCGAAACGATCATTACATCGCCTGGCGATGTTTAGACCCCAAAGTACCAGTGACATATAGACTACAATAAGTAACAGACACCCGACAAACCCCCACTCCTCTGCAAACACGGAAAATGCGAAATCGGTGTGCTGTTCCGGTAAGAATCGCAATTGGGATTGGGTCCCCTTTATAAACCCCTTACCGGCAATACCGCCTGATCCAACCGCTATTTTACTCTGGATAATGTGATACCCGCTTCCGAGGCGCGAACGCTCCGGGTTGAGAAAATCTAGCACCCGGTTTTTCTGGTAGGGGCGTAAAAAATGTGCCCAACCGAGCCAAATCACTGGAATCGTGACACATACGAAGCTAACGATTGTGGTCCAACGCAAACCGATATAAAAAGTCATTGAAGTCGCAATCAATATTACCAGCACTGCTGTTCCCAAATCAGGCTGTTTCATTATCAAAGCTGCTGGCAGTGCAAGAATTCCCAATGGAAACAGAACATCCCGGATTGTAAGACCGCCTACGCTATGAAAATTGTTAAAAAAACGTGCGAAAGTAATTATTATGACAATTTTCATCAGCTCTGATGGCTGGATATTAAAGAGTCCCAAATTAAGCCATCTTTTAGCCCCCATCGAGCTTCGACCAAACAGAAGGACAGCTAGCAGAAGAAGGATTAAAAACCCGTAGAACCAGTATGAGAGGTCTTCCAGAATGTGGTAATCGACGCTGCAGACCAGCATGGAAATCGTAATGCCAGCCAACATCCAGTAAAGTTGCTTTATATAATAAGCTGTTCCGATGACTTTATAGGGTGTGGTGGCGCTGTAGATATTCATGATTCCCAGAAGACAAACTACGATCACAAGGCCGGCCAGAATCAAGTCAAAGTTAGTTAACAGGCGACGATCAATCATCAGCATTTTCCCCGCCGACGTTTTTTACTTTTATTGTCTCAGACGATTTGACATCAACGTTTTCATCGTTAACTTCTGGCTTCAGCGATTCTGCAGGTTCTTTTTGCGCAGGTTTCTTACCGTCAAAATATGCTCTCAAAATTCTGCCGGCAATCGGAGCGGCAGCAGATCCGCCATGTTCGCCATGCTCAACCACTACCGCCACAGCAATTTCAGGTTTGTCGAATGGTGCAAAAGCAACAAACAAAGCATGATCCCGGTATTGATAAGGCGTACCCAGTTTGCTGTCGCGCATTTTTACCACTTGGGAGGTACCTGTTTTGCCCGCTACCTTTACATCATAAAGTCGGGCCTGAGCTCCGGTTCCACCCGCTTCGTTAACAACAGCATACAATCCCTGTTTCACCAGACGGTATGCTTCTTTAGAAAAGGTTGTCGTGCCGATAACCTCGGGCTTGGTTTCCCGGAGTGGCTTGCCATCAGCGTCGACGATCCTTTTAACCAAATGAGGGCGGTAAATCGTCCCTTCATTGGCAACAGTCCCAATCATTGAAGCCAGCTGAATAGGAGTCATCAGGACATAACCCTGGCCGATAGAAACCGACAAAGTTTCACCATGATACCAGCGTTTGCCGAATCGCTTTAACTTCCAATCACTCGTCGGAATCAGACCAGGCTTTTCATTTTGAAGATCAATGCCCATCGGAGAGCCAAGCAAAAACTCTTTAGAGGCGGCGGCAATTTTGTCAACTCCAAGTTTTTCGCCAAGCTGATAATAATAAACGTCACACGATTCTCTCAGAGATTTGCGCAGGTTTGTGGTTCCATGCCCCTTTTTGTTCCAGCATTTAAAGGTCGATGTTCCAAGAGTGTATGAACCGTTACAGTTAACCGCTGTTGATTCATTGATTTTGTTATCCTGCAATCCGGCCAGGGCAGTAACAACTTTAAAAGTTGATCCGGGGGGATATTGGCCGCTCAAGGCCTTATTCTCCAATGGATGTCGTTTATCTTCAAGATAGCCTTTCCAGATATTGGCCGGCAATTTGCCGCTGAACAGCGCCGGATCAAAGCCGGGGTTGCTCACAAAAGCCAGTATTTCACCACTGTTGACATCCATGGCAACTGCCGCTCCCGCCTGATCACCAAAAGCACGCTCAGCCTGTTTCTGAACCAGCGAATCTATGGTCAAAACCACACTGTTGCCAACAGATGGATAAGTTTCTGAAATAGTTCGCAAAACCCTGCCACGTGCATCAACCTCAAGCTGTTTCCCGCCATCATTGCCGTGAAGTTCGTTTTCCAGAGCTCTTTCAATACCGTTTTTCCCGATATAGTCGCCCGGGTTGTACTCCTCGTAACCCTTCTGTACCAATTCTTTTTCAGATACCTCACCTATGTATCCGAGCAGGTGGGCACCCAGAACACCATTTGTGTACTCACGTACGGGTTTCATCTCTATTTCAACACCGGGCAGCCGAAGTCGGTTTTCCTCCACAATTTCGACCTGATCTCGCGTAATATTCGAGGCAAGCACAATCGGATAATATTTGGCTCGCCCCATATTTTTTTCCCATCGCTCAGACATTTCTGCCCGATCAAGCGTAAGGAGAATAGATAACTGGGTCAGCAATGACTCCTTGTCAACCACCTCCTGCGGAACCACGGCCAGACTGAATGAAGGACGGTTGCTCACAAGCACTTTCCCGTTGCGATCAAGAATGGCGCCACGGGAAGCGGCCACCGGAACAAACCGTAAACGGTTGTTTTCGGACTTTTCGCGGTAAGTGTCGGAACTCAATATCTGCAAATGCCACAACCGCATCAAAAGCAGAAAGAACACAGCTCCGACAATAAAAGAGAGTATCAGTATCCTGTGTTTTGATTCAACGACTTCACGAACAAAACGCCGCTCTTTCATGGCACTTCCAGTTGCCGTTCAAATCCGGGTAAAAGTGTTACGAGAGAAGCGATAAAAGCGTTAACCAGAAGGCGGGGGACAATCTCTGAAAACATGGAGTAGGCGATCCCGGGAGTAGCAGTAAAGAGAACCAGCAGCAGCAAATTAAGAACAAAATTAGCGAGTGTTGCGCCAGCGACTGCCAGAACGAACAAAATGGCGCTCTCAGCATACAATCGATCCGAAATACTTCTGATAACAAGAAACACGGCCAGAAAGCCGGCCGCATTCAGTCCGAGATAAAGTCCGCTAAAAACGTCGTTCAACATCCCCAGAAACCAAGCCAGCGGCGCTCCCACCTGAAAAGAACTACGCAATGCCATGAAGACCATTATAACCAGCAGCAGATCCGGTTTGAACGACGGACGTATAAAAACAGGTAACAGCGCTGCCTGAAGCACGATTGCAGCCAGAACAACCACTGACAGCAAAAGAATCGCACGCCTAGTCATGCTCAACACTCTGGACTATCAATACGTCTTCCAAATGGGCAAGGTTTACAGCTGGACGAATCGTTACCGTTTGAAAAATACCGTACTCGCCACGCTTTACCATTGTTACCTCGCCAATCGGCAAACCTTTCTGAAACACACCACCGATTCCGGATGAGATCACAGAATCGCCTACTTTGACATCTTCTTCACGGGTTGTGAATTCAAGTGTGCAGAGCATCTCCGATTTGCCCTTTACGACACCACGGGCTCTCGAACGCTGTATTGTAGCTGCGATGCCGCTGGCGTGGTCAGTCAGAAGGACAACCCGCGAATTGGATGCCGCCACCTTGACAATTTGCCCGACAATTCCGTCGGCTGCAATAACCGCCATTCCCTCGCGGACTCCGCTTGAACTGCCCCGATTCAGAATAAAAGTCCTAAACCACGGAGTAACATCTTCACCAACAACTTCCGCTGCCAAGGTCGGTAGTTTTATTGTTTTTTTCATGTCCAGCAATCTTGACAGACGCTGGTTGGCCAGTTTAGCTTCATCCCCTTCACGCACGCGCTCATTCAAAACACGGATATTCTCGCGCAATTGCAGATTCTCACGATGAACATCAATCAGTCTGACATAGCCATCCCAAACGTCCTCAATGACGCCACTCAACCGGTAAACCGGCTGAAGAATCGGCGTCATAACGTTTAAGACCAGACGTTCGATAGTATTGGCTTCACGATTATGTGGAACATTCAGGGTAAAGATAATCAGCGCAGAGAATATTCCGACAGCCGAAAGCAGGGCGTATAAGTACTTTTTAAACATTCCCATATAACTATATATCCGGTGTTAGTGAGTTCCGCACATTTCAGTTTCATTGTAAACCCGCATCAGATATTCCTTATATGGAGAAGCCGGGGTTGCGTCAATGACCTCTTTCATTCCCTGGCAACTCAAAAAACCGCGACGGAGCGCAATTTCCTCTAGACAGGCAATTTTGAGTCCCTGGCGGGATTCTATTGTTTCAATAAAATTGCTGGCCTCCAGCAGACTCCTGTGGGTGCCTGTGTCAAGCCAGGCGATCCCTCTCCCCAACCGTTCAACCAGCAGCTGGCCGCGCCCGAGGTATTCCAGATTAACGTCTGTAATTTCAAGCTCACCGCGCGGTGACGGTTTGATTGATTTGGCGATTGCCACAACGTTTTCATCGTACAGGTATAGTCCCGGAACGGCATAATGAGATTTGGGCAACTTTGGCTTTTCCTCTATGCTGAGCACCTTGCCGTTCAGATCAAACTCAACCACGCCGTAGCGTTCCGGATCGTGAACCTGATATCCAAAAACTCTGGCGCCTTCCCTAAATTCAGAAACAATTTTATCAAGGTTCATCTTGCCGTAAAAAATATTGTCACCCAGAATCATACAGACCGGCTTTTTGTCGATAAACTCTTCTCCAACCAGAAATGCCTGGGCAATTCCTTTTGGCTCCGGCTGGACTTTGTAAGTAATGCTGATCCCCCAGCGGGAACCGTCACCAAGCAGAGCTTCAAAACGGGGAGTATCTTGAGGAGTGGAGATAAGCAGGATATCTTTAATGCCGGCAGCCATTAATGTTGCCAGGGGATAATAAATCATCGGCTTATCGTATACCGGCTGCAATTGTTTACTGGCCACCAGCGTCAATGGATAGAGTCGGCTTCCGGCCCCGCCAGCCAGAATAATTCCTTTGGTTATCCCTTTATTCATATAAACCCCTCTACTAATTTAGTAAACTTGGCTAAGTATCATGTTAGAGCGAACAGTGTCAAACCAGATTTAACTCCTGGACCAGACTTTTGACAGCTGAAAGCAGATCATCAAATACAGCGGTGCCTTCTGAAACCTGATGTTCCTCCTCAGCCCCGTAGCCGGTGCGCACAAGAACAGACCGGCATCCGGCAGAGAGACCCGCAGAGATATCGGCCAGCTTGTCACCGATCATGATGGAAGCCTCCAGATCAATATCGTAGCGCCTGGCGGCTTCCTTAAGCATTCCGGGCATAGGCTTGCGGCACGAACAGGGCAGAGCGTAGCTGCCGCGTCCACTGGGGTGATGCGGACAGTATAACCAGGCATCGACACGGGCACCGAATTTTTCAAATTCTCTTGCGATGTGGCGATGCAGGTTTTCCACATCTTCCTCGGCATAGTACCCCCTGGCCACACCAGACTGGTTGGTGACTACAACAACCATATAACCGGACTCGTTCAACATCTTCACCGCTTCAACAACACCGGGAATGAACTCAAAGTCAGCTATCTGAAACAAATAATCCTTCTCGACATTAATGGTTCCATCCCGGTCCAGAAAAACAGCCCTGCGCATCAAATCCCTCCCGTAACAAATGTTTCGGCAAATTTAACCTACTGAATTATTAGGCTATTCATACAGAGAAGCATTGACAACTAACCGATAAAAAAACTATAACACCCCCTATCAACTGTAAGGGAGATAAGTTAGTGATTAAAACAAATAATCTGAAAATCACCGGAATCACACCAATTATCGCTCCGGCGGACCTGCGCCAGGTTTTTCCTTTATCTGACAAAGACCGCACCTTTGTCAGCAAGAGTCGTGAACAGATCAAAAACATCATTCTTCGCAAAGACCGCCGACTGATGGTAGTGGTCGGCCCATGCTCAATTCACGACACGGAAGCCGCCGTAGAATACGCCAGGCGCCTGTCAGCACTTTCACGCCAGGTAGACGATCAACTGCTGCTGATCATGCGGGTTTATTTCGAAAAACCGCGCACTACAGTCGGATGGAAGGGGTTGATCAACGATCCTGACATGGACGGAACCCACCTGATATCTAAAGGACTCGGCATCGCCCGCGGTCTGTTGAGCCGCATAACAGCTTTGGAAGTGCCGGTCGCAAACGAGATGCTCGACCCGATCACTCCGGAATACGTTGCAGATATGATCAGCTGGGGCGCCATCGGTGCCCGTACGACCGAATCCCAGACCCATCGAGAGATGTCAAGCGGACTGTCATTTCCGGTCGGATTCAAAAACGGTACTGATGGTAATCTTCAGATAGCTATGGATGCAATGAAAGCGGCCCAACATCCCCATAGCTTCCTGGGAATAAATCGGGAAGGACGCACTTCGATCATACAAACCAGCGGCAATCCAGATGTACACATTGTCCTGCGTGGCGGATCGAGGAAAGTGAACTACCATCCGGAAGACATCGAACATACCGAGGATTCTCTAAAAAAGAACAACCTGTTTCCGACGATCATGGTCGATTGCAGTCACGGCAACTCAAACAAGGATTTTCTGAAACAACCGGAAGTACTGGATAATGTAGTTGAGCAGATGCTTGCCGGTAACAGTTCGATTTCAGGCGTGATGATAGAAAGTTATCTGGAGGAAGGAAATCAGAAGATTCCTGCCGATCTAAGCCAGTTGAAATATGGTGTTTCCATCACAGATGCCTGCATCGATTGGGCTACCACCGAACGGATTCTTCTGGATGCCCACAGAAAACTGAAACAGCGTAAGTAGATCATACCGGGCCAGGCTGCGCAGAAACGGCGCCTGGCCCTTTTTATTATTCGTACATCAGCCTCATCCCGCCCAAAGCGCTTTTCAGAGTGCCGTCAAAAGATTCCTCTACTCCACCGGCCAGCATATCCAGATAATTTATTTTTCTTTTTGGCGGGAGAATGATCTCCGGTTCATCTCTAATGCCTGACTGAGCGGCCGCCTCTGCTATTGCGTCCTGCAGGGTGCCTAATCGGTCAACCAACTTGTGTTCCTTGGCCTGTTCACCGGAAAGGATGCGGCCGTCTGCAATTTTCCTGACTTCATCAACAGGCAGCTTGCGACCCTCTGCCACCGCCTTGATAAATTGCTCGTGAGTGTTGTCGATTACCGACTGTAACATGGCACGGTCCTCAGGTGAAAAAGTCCGGAGTGGGGAGCCGGAGTCCTTATATTTTCCGGTTTTAAGCGTATATGATTTAATTCCGATCTTATCCATCAGGGCTTCGATATTAGACAACTTGAGTATAACACCGATGCTGGCAGTGATCGTACCGGGGTTGGCATAGATCATCGTAGCCGGCGCAGATATGTAATAACCTCCGGAAGCGGCCAGGCTACCCATAGAAACAATGATTTTCTTCTTGGATGCAAACTTTTTGACTTCTTCAAATATTTCCTGCGACGGCGCTACGATACCACCTGGAGAGTCAACCCGGAGTACGACAGCCTTGACTCCATCCTGCTTCATAAAGTATTTCAGTTGCCGGACTGTCTCTTTTGAATCAAGGATCATCCCCTTCACTTCAATCAGACCTACCCCGTTTTTGGCGGTTATGGAAGTCACAGTGTCCGATAGCAGAGTTTTTGCTATCTTGACCGAAACCGCAAACAGGACAGAAAGAAAGATGGTTACAAGGGAGATTGTTATCAGGATTTTTTTTGACATATCCACACACCTTTTGAATGTTTTTGTCTTTAATGAATGTGCCGGTTCTGATACTATCGTCCCATGAAAGCTCTCGTAATATCGGATACCCACGGCAATTCTTCTCTGGCATTTAAAGCCCATTCGTTATCAGAACCGGTGGATATTATATTTCACCTTGGAGACGGCAGCGGTGACGCCGATCTTATGCGGAATGTGCTGGATGTGAATCTGATCAACGTAGCCGGAAACTGTGACATTGGTTCCACCGCCCCGCGAGAATTAGTGCTGGAATGTGAAGGAAAGAAAATCTTACTGTCTCACGGAGACATTTACGGAGTTAAAAGCGGTCTTGTGAAATTAGAACAGAGGGGCCGGGAAGTCGGAGCGGATGCAGTTCTATTCGGGCATAGTCATCTGGCTACCAATGAGTTGCGTCCGGGACTTTTGCTCTTGAACCCCGGTACTCTGACAGTTGCCTCTCATCGCCGCACATATGCCGTTATTGACGTATCACCAGACGGCATCAGCGCCAGTATCCACGACATCGACTAATCCTCGTTTCCCCTGTTTGAAGCCTCATGCCCCTTATGAACAGCCTTCTCCAACCTGCGCCGCCTGGGCCAGGTGATCAAAAAGTCAATCGGTCCGGAAAAAACATATAACAGCATGACTGTGAATACCATCACGACCGGTTCTGCGGCCACCACGATCAGCAACACAACGGCCAGCAGCAAAAAACCGAATGGCTGGCGTTTGATGAGAGCCGGGTCTTTGAATGAGTAATATCGGAAGTTTGAGACCATCAGGAACGCCAACAGGTAAATAAGACCGACAATAGCAAGTCGCTTGAATGAACTTGGCCAGCCAAAGTGGTGAAACAACAGTACGGTTGATGCGACCATGCAGGCGGCGGCAGGCGTTGGCAAGCCAACAAAACGCTTGCTTTCAACGGTATCGACCTGAACATTGAAACGGGCCAGACGTAAAGCGCAACAGGCCAGAAACAGAAAGGCCGCCAGCCAGCCAAGCCTTCCAAAAGGTTTCAAGGCCCAGGCGTACATCATCAGTGCGGGAGTTACACCAAATGCCACCACATCGGCCAGAGAATCATACTCAACGCCGAACTTGCTGGTTGTGCCGGTCATGCGCGCTACCTTGCCGTCCAGTCCGTCGAATATTGCCGACACAAATATGAACAATGCGGCTATCCTGAAATCGTCACTGCCACCGTTGAGCGTTTTCACCATGCTATAGAAACCGGCGAAGAGGCTGGCGGTGGTAAAAAGATTTGGCAGAATATAAATCCCGCGCTTGATGCTTTCTCTTTTATTGGTAATTTCTTCCCGTGCTTCCAGGCTCATGCGGCTCTATCCTCACTTAACCTATTCGACCCAATACTGTCACGCCGGCTGTAGTTTTATCACCGATTTTCACTAGTGGTACCACTTCAATCGGCAGATACACATCGACTCGCGAACCAAAACGTATCAGTCCGTAACGCTCCCCTTTTTTCAAAAGATCGCCAATACGAGGATAACAGATTATGCGCCGGGCAATTAAGCCGGCAATCTGTACAAATGCAATACGCACTCCGGCAGCGGTTTCCAGCACTATGCCGTTGCGCTCGTTTTCACAAGACGCGCGCCCATCGCGTGCATCAAAGAACTTCCCGCGGTGATAGGAGACATAAACAACTTTACCGTCAAAAGGAGCCCGGTTGACATGCACATTGAAAACCGACATGAAGATACTGATTTTAAGTGAGTCTGTACCCAAAGGCGTGTCTGAAACCCGCTCAGCAACAATGACAGTCCCATCTGCTGGTGCAATAACTGCCAGTGGGTCCGCAGGGGGAGTTCTTTCAGGATTTCTAAAGAAATAAAGTACGAACAGTGTCAACAGAACTGACACCGCTGCCGGAATAGCCAGCACCAAGGATGCCAGTTTCCAGGAAGAAAGGACCAAAAGAACCATCAACCCGACAGCGAATGCGATGAAAGGATAGCCTTCTTTGGCAAATGCAGATGAATTTTCCATGAACCTGCCTAGTTAATTAATAAACTGAATAATAAAATTGAATTTCTTGCTGCATGCCACAAGCGCGGACACCCCTCTCCCGCAAGGGCAAAGGGGTGTCTTTAATCGCACTGCCTATCTATTAGTTCTTGGTCTTGTCAACAATTTTCTGAATCCAGGGCATCATGCTCCGCAGACGCTCACCAACTTGCTCGATCGGGTGGGCGGCATTGAGACGGCGACGAGCTGTCATCTCCGGATAGTTTGACATCCCTTCGAGAATGAAGCGTTTGGCGTAGTTTCCATTCTGGATATTAGCCAGACACTCCTTCATGGCAGCACGACTCTGGTCGTTGATAACCTGAGGTCCGGTGACATACTCACCATATTCGGCATTATTGGAGATGGAGTAGTTCATGTTGGCAATACCCCCCTCATACATCAGATCAACAATCAGTTTCAGCTCGTGCAGACACTCAAAATAGGCCATCTCAGGGGCATAACCTGCTTCCACCAGAGTTTCAAAACCAGCCTTAACCAACTCCACAGCACCGCCGCAGAGTACAGCCTGCTCACCGAACAGGTCGGTCTCGGTCTCGTCCTGAAAGGTTGTCTCGATGATGCCGGTACGGCCTCCGCCGATGGCGCTGGCGTAGGATAGAGCCAATTCGCGGGCCTTGCCCGACGCGTTCTGGAAAACGGCAATCAAGTCAGGAATCCCGCCACCCCTGACAAACTCGGAACGAACAGTGTGACCTGGCGCTTTGGGCGCGATCATTACTACATCCAGGTCGGCACGCGGTACGATCTGGTTGTAGTGGATAGCGAAGCCGTGGGCAAAAGCAAGGGCAGCACCTTTTTTAAGTTTCGGTTCGATCTCGTCGCGGTAAAGAGTCGACTGGAACTCATCCGGTGTCAGAATCATAACCAGGTCAGCTGAAGCAACAGCTTCGGCGACAGTTGCCACTTTGAGACCGGCGTTTTTGGCTTTGGCAGCTGATGCAGAACCTTCGCGCAGGGCAACGGTCACATCAACACCGGAATCTTTGAGGTTGCAGGCATGGGCATGTCCCTGCGAACCGTAACCGACGATGGTAACTTTTTTAGCTTTGATCAATGCGAGATCACAATCACGATCATAATAAACATTCATGCTGGTACATCCTCCACACTAATTATATCCGGCAAACCGGTCGAACTTAATACGTAAAACGAACGAAACAGATACTACATTCGTCTGCGGCTGTCAACGTAAATAGCTGTTTAGCCAAGGTCAAGACTCTTCCTGCAAGGATGCGCCCCATAAGAAAAGCCGCCGGTTTAGTGGCGGCTTTTCTTATTATTACGAACCCGCAAAGACCAGCCTACCCTTTCCAGCCTTTCGCTCCACGTCCGATGGCGACAGCTCCAGTACGGACCACTTCTTTCAAACCCAGAGGGCGTAGCAGATCAAGTATGGCATCTATCTTAAGCGGATTACCAGTGGCTTCGATTGTGTAGGACTTGGGTGTGACATCTATAATCTTGGCACGGAAAATATCAACAACACGCAGCACTTCAGCGCGACTTTCGTCTTCAGCCGTAACCTTGATCAAAGCCATCTCACGCTCTATGCCGCTGCCATCAGTGAAGTCAATGACCTTCAGCACGTCAATCAACTTATTGAGTTGCTTGTTGATCTGCTCCAGGATTTTATCGTCGCCACGGGTGACTATGGTCATGCGAGAGAGACCTTCTTCATTGGTGGGCGCCACTGAAAGAGAGTCAATATTGAAGCCGCGGCCAGAGAAGAGACTCGCTACACGTGAAAGAACTCCAAATTCATTTTCAACCATTACTGATATTGTATGTTGCATGGCAGATTGCCTCCTTACGCGTTCAGAACCATTTCATTTAATGACGCCCCGGCCGGCACCATCGGCAGCACCTTCTCTTCGCGGGCAATTTTGAACTCCATTATCACCGGGCCGTCCACTGCAAAGCCCTGCTGAATGACCGATTCAACCTCTTCCGGCTTTGTGGCGAGGAATCCTTTGGCACCGTAGGCGTCAGCCAGCTTGATATAGTCAATCGGCAGCTCCATACAGGTCTGGGAATAGCGCTTATCGAAGAACAGCTCCTGCCACTGGCGAACCATACCGAGAAAGTTATTATTAAGAATAACTATTTTTACAGGCAGTTTATTCTGAACCAGAGTGGCCATTTCCTGAATGTTCATCTGGACACCGCCATCGCCACAGATTGTGATGACCTGTCGGCCCGGATAGGCGGCCTGAGCCCCCATTGCGGCAGGCAGGCCATAACCCATCGTACCGAGTCCGCCGGAGGTCAGCAAGGTGCGCGGACGATTGAACTGGAAAAACTGGGCGGTCCACATCTGGTGCTGCCCCACGTCAGTGGATATGATCGCGTCATCATCCGACAGTTCGCGCAACTTCTGGATCACGAATTGCGGCTTGATGATCGAAGCGCTACTCTTGTAACTGATCGGGTGCTTGCCTTTCCACTCCGAAATTTCCTCATGCCACATGGAAAGCGAGGCGACAAAGTCAGCCACTTTAACCTTTTCCTTGTCAGTCACTTTAATCATCTGGGCCAGCACGTCCTTGACATCGCCCACGATAGGAAGATCAACCCGGACATTTTTCTTGATCGAAGTCGGATCAACATCAACATGTATAATTTTGGCATTAGGGGCAAAGGTGGCAAGCTTGCCTGTGACCCGATCATCAAAGCGCGAGCCGACGGCAATAATCAAGTCACTGTGGGTCATGGCCATATTGGCGCAATAGGCGCCATGCATGCCGAGCATCCCCAGTGAAAGCTGGTCATCACCTGGAAAAGATCCCAATCCCATCAAAGTGGTAGTAACAGGAATTCCCAGATTACGGGCCAGAGTTGTAAGCTGTTCGGCTGCATCGCCAAGCACCACTCCGCCACCCACATACAAAACCGGTCTGCGGGATTCCATAATCATTTTGCAGGCTTTTTCAACCTGACGGGGGTGCCCTTCAACAGTCGGTTTGTAGCTGCGGATATCAACCGAGTCCGGGTAGCTGAATTCACCCATGGCGACCTGAATATCCTTGGGAAAGTCAACCAGAACCGGACCTGGACGACCGGTGCGGGCGATGTAGAACGCCTTTTTCATGATCGTGGCAATATCCTTGACATCTCTGATCAAAAAACTGTGCTTGGTGCAGGGACGGGTGATACCGATGATATCAACTTCCTGGAAGGCATCGTTGCCGATCAGCGCGGTCGGCACCTGACCGGTAACGATCACCATCGGAATTGAATCCATATAAGCTGTGGCGATTGCCGTCACTGTATTAGTTGCGCCAGGCCCCGAAGTGGCTATGGCAACGCCAACTTTGCCGGTTGCACGGGCATAACCGTCAGCTGCGTGCGTACCGGCCTGCTCGTGGCGCGGCAGGATGTGACGGATTTCCTTGAAGCTGAAAAGTTCATCGTAGATATTGATGACGGTACCGCCGGGATATCCGAAGACGGTGTCAACACCCTCTTTTTTCAGACATTCAAGCATTATTCGTGCGCCGTTCATTTTCATAGAGTTACCTCGTTTTTTATTTCGATTATATTGATGATTTGAATCTGTAAAGCCGACTCAGGCGGTTGTTACGGCACCGGTATGGGCCGATGTAACAGCCTTTGCATATCTGGCCAGCCAGCCGGTCTTGATTTTGGGCTCCGGTGCCTGCCATTTTGCCATTCGGGCCGCCAGTGTAGCTTCATCCACCAGAAGCTCCAGTTTGCGGGCCGGTATGTCCAATCGGATCCGGTCCCCCTCTTCCACCAGTGCAATCGGTCCGCCTTCGGCAGCTTCAGGTGAAATATGGCCGATACAGGGTCCGCGTGTGCCGCCCGAGAAACGCCCATCGGTGATCAACGCCACCGAATCGCCCAGTCCCATCCCCATGATGGCGGCGGTCGGCGCCAGCATTTCACGCATGCCAGGACCTCCTTTGGGACCTTCGTAGCGGATAACGACCACATCACCGGAAGTAATTTTACCTTCCATGATTGCAGCCATGGCCAGCTCCTCTGCATCGAAGCAGCGGGCAGTCCCTTCGAACTGCATCATTGCGGCAGACACGCCGGACTGCTTGACGACGGCCCCTTTGGGAGCGATGTTTCCAGTAAGGATAGCGATGCCACCCTCCTTCTTCACCGGATTCCCAAGCGGGCGGATGACCTCCTCGTCTACATTCTGGATGCTTTCGGCCAACTGATGCGTGGTAAGCCCGAAAAGCGTTTGCGTATCCTTGATCTTGTCTCCCAGCTGCTTAAATACACCGGCAACTCCGCCGGCAACATCCAGATCTTCCATAAAATGTTCACCGGCCGGATTCATTGAAGCCAGTTGCGGAGTATCTTTCCCCAGCTCGTCGAACAACTCCAGCGGCAGCTCGACCTGCGCCTCACGGGCGATCGCCAGCAGATGCAGCACGGTATTGGAAGAACCTCCCAGCGCCAGATCAACCCGGATGGCGTTCTCAAAAGCCGCACGGGTCATGATGCTGCGCGGAGTAACGTTATTATGAACAAGCTCGACAATCTTTTCGCCGGAAGCGAAAGCGATCCGTCTTTTCAGGGCTGAAACAGCCAGGGCGGTACCGCAGCGCGGAAGACTCATCCCCATTGTCTCGGTCAGAATCGCCATGGTGTTGGCGGTAAAGAGTCCCTGGCAGGAGCCCATACCTGGACAGGCATTGTCCTCACAGACCTGCAGCTCCTTGTCGCTTATCACGCCGGCCTTGTAACGGGCCATGGCCTCAAAGGTGTCAGATACAAAAGAATATTTGCGACCTGTCTGTCCGCGGCCACTCATCATCGGACCGGCAGTTACTACGATACATGGAATATCAAGCCTGGCGGCAGCCATCAGCATGCCGGGGGTGATCTTGTCGCAGTTGGTCAGCAGAACCAGGCCGTCCAGGCGATGGGCCTCGGCTACAGACTCAACCATATCGGCAATCAGCTCACGGGTCGGCAGGGAGTAGTGCATCCCTTTGTGTCCCATGGCCATACCGTCGCAGACGCCGGGAATACCAAAAAAGAAGGAATGGCCGCCGCCCGTGTGGACACCTTTTTCAATGAAACGTTCCAGATCGCGCATTCCGACATGCCCTGGAATGAGATCAGTGAAACTGGTGGCAACCCCGATAAAGGGCTTGTCCATCTGACTCTGAGGCACTCCGGTCCCCTTCAGCAGGGCGCGATGTGGTGTACGTTCCAAACCTTTTTTTATTGTATCACTGCGCATGTAAGTATCTTCCTTGTCTTTTGGTATAAATGTTTAGTCGCGCTAAACAGCCGATTGATGGGGCTTAGCAGGGTTTGTGACAATAATATATAAGTTGGAATGTGTCAACCGGAATACAAATTATAGGGCAGCACCATAATAAGTAGCTGAAAAGCGACATAATGAGATTGGCGTTGCTTGGAAAGAGGTTGTCGCATGGGTGTCTATCGTGCCGTTTTCAAATTTGTTTTGATGGTGTATGTTGGGGGTGTTGTCTGCGTGATCCGGGGGCTGGGGTGTGTAGTCCCACAGCCCTTTTTATGGTGCTTTTGTGTTAAGGCACCGCAGGTGTCTTTGATGGGTCTTTCCGGATGTTCCCGACGATCGCTTCGGCTAAATCTTCGGTGATGTGAAGCATATCCTCGTCGTCTTTGTCCTCAGTTATATCGAACATCGGCACCGTGGAACCGCAACGGTAAAGCCAGGCTTCAATCGCCACCTTGAACTTTCTGACGGAGGCCACATACGCAAAACGGAACTTATGATCCGTATCCGTGCTGATCTCCACCACCCTCCCCTTCAGCTCATAACCACCATCGGAACAGGCGTCGGTAATCTCCAATTTCGACTCTTTTATGACAGCTTTGCGGATTTCCGTATCCAGGGCGCCGCTGATATCCTCGGCCACCCGGCTATTCACGTCGATCGGATTGGACGTCTTGAACCCGGCTGTATCGAACTTGTTTATTTTGATGCTGCCTGTGCGAAAAGGGGCCGAAGTGCAACCGGCTGCCAACACGCATAAAAACAATAGTAGAGCCTTTTTCATACTTCCTCCTTGACCCATAATTGGAACGATCTGCCCTTCTTTCCACGTCTAATCAGCCCGTTCTGATGATTATGCCAATGCGCCATCCCCACAATGTTTTCCAACTCTGGCGGGAACCGTTTTTTGAGCTCCGATTGTAATATCCCTGGGTTATCTTTTACGAGCTGGTAGACGATCGGCTTATATCGCTCGATCTCTTCTTGTTCAAAAATCATTTCAGGGATGTTACCGATTTTCTGCGCTATCAATCCTTGGTAAATACTATCTTTTATACTCTTGGCATGGTTGAAAGCCGCGTCCAACAAAGCTTTCGAAATTAAATATTCTTTGTCATTGGCAGCATTCATTGCATGCTGGCAAAGAAATTTTGTGGCTGACCAGGGATATTCCTCATCGGGGGCGCTGAGAACGTCAATATTACCTTCCAACAGATTACGAGAATCGGTGTTGATCCCATAGCCACAGGATTTGTAAAGAAAATCCTGGACCTCTTTAGGCTGTGAATTATACCAATCCCAGAGACCGTAGAAACCAAGATATCCGCTCATATTTTCACCTTAATCCGCCTTTTCCTTCATATCCGCCAGCAGCTTTCTCTCTTTAGCATATCTCAATACATCGCGGCGATTATCTTCATCCAACTCGTTCAAAATCTCGATAATTTCGCTATCGATACCATTTCGGTATCCATACTTTGCTTCCTCAACCGTAGCGGCCCCGCCGCTGGGATCAGGCCACTTTGAACCAAGCTTCATCTCTCCTTCACCAGATAAAACCCAGTCTATGTTTATGCCAAGCTTATTACACAAGAGTTTAATATCATCTAAACTATTAGCCCCACGATCTTCTCTGTTTTTTAAAGTTTGCGCCGAAATATCTAACAATTTCGCTAGCTCAGCTTTTTTAGACAATCCCCCCGCCTTCATTACACGCGAGTAAATTTCACAGAGATAAACATTTGTGTACTTTTTGTTTGACATAAAATTCACTTTTGTGTATTTATTGGCTATCACGGTTTACAAAAAACAACTTTTAAAAGGTCAACCCCATGAAACAAAAAAAAGAGGAGGTAACCACTATGTCAGAACTGGAGCGTTTCCGTCTTATCCGGTCGCATATGTCCCGGCATGGTCTTACATACGATGCCGTTTGCGACCAGGCCAAGGTTTCAAGACAGCGGGTCTACGATGTTTTTAAGGGTAAGGCCAAGGGCTATCGTATTCGTCGCGTCTTTTCCGGGATGTGCGGGGTACAGGTTCAATCCATCTGGCCCGACACACCACCACAATACAGGGAGGCCGCATGAACTTGCTAACAGCTCGCCAGACCAGCAGCATTGCTACTATGCCTTTAAGGGGCGTTCCGAATTATTCCAATCAACAAACGGGTCATGCCCGGCAGCCAGACGTCCACGGATCATCTCGATCGTCTGGGCAAGAGCAACTTGTACCTCATCCAGTTCGCTATCCGTTAATGGTTCTTTTCGCAAGCTTTGTGCGGAGGTGATCGCTGTGTGCAAAGCAATACTGGAAAGCGTGGCCATTATCATATTGAACTGCTCTTTGTCCATCACAGCGCCTCCATACGGCAGAGATATATCAAACCTGATTTGAAAATAACAGAATTTTGGGGAATGTCATGGCGAATCGTACAACAAAAATTACCGGGGGTATGTCAACTCAGCAGGAACTTTTCCCCCACGGCATGGAAGAAGGGGCGCTGGACGTAGATCTGGGGCACCGTCAAACGATATCCAGGGCCATGCACAACTGTGGCAAGGATCGCTACCAGATCGCATCCGAAATGTCGCGTCTGATGAAGGCCACCGTAACCAAAGAGATGCTCGACAAATACGCTGCCAGCGACCAATCCAACGGCATGCGCGCCTCCATGCTGTCGGCATTCTGCCTGGTGACAGAGACCTTCGAGCCGATCCGTTGCCTGATAACTCCGCTGGGCGCGGACGTGGTCAATCCCGAGGATCAGGGGCTGATCAAGTGGGCCAGGTTGACCAGGCAGCGCGAAAGCATCGACCGTGAAATATCAGAGCTGGAATCAAAAAATGGAATCAGGAGGAGATAACGTGGCTGAAAAGACTTATCGGCGCATCGACGCGGTGCGGAAAACCTGCGACATCCTGGTTGTGCTGGCTGACGCGAAACAGCCGATCAGCGGCAACGAAATAGCCGCGCGGGTTCAAGAATCACAAGGCACCGTCATGTGTCACCTGGCGACCTTGCAAGATGCAGGTTTTGTCCAGGAAGCGGGCGGCGGCTGGCGACTGGGAATGAAACTGGCGCTGTTCTGGGCAAGAGTTAAGAGCGGTAAAGAGGCGGAACGCGGGCGGATCGACAAGGATATAGAAGCGTTGGGAGAGTGAGATAAAAAAACAGAACGTTGAACATATCTTTTTCGACATCCTGATAAACAAACCTGTAGACGACCGTGATTTTGTTTCAGCACTGAGAACAGCAGGATTAGGAGCCCTTGTCGCAGCACATAGACAGGTAAAATCGGCGCAAATGGGAATGGTCAGAGAAATGATGATTAAAAACGCAATTGACAGAATAGAGGGGGTAACAGCAATGGCAAAGGTTAAAGAACCACGGGCACACGATGCCGAAGCGGAAGCGGTGACTCAGATTTATCAGGTGGCTACAGCCGATGCCGAGATGAAGCTTTCGGCCATGCGGGAAGAAATCGAAGCACTTAAACAGGAATCGTTCGGTATGGGGGCGCTCCATGCCATTGAGGCGAACATCTCCTATAACGAGTTTTTGAAGGCAGTCACATTACTCAAAATCAAGAAAGAAAAAGAATACCGTAAAGGGGGTATGACCTGGGCACAGTTCTGTGAAGCGAGGGGCTTGGCTTGGCATACAGTTGATCGGATGCTTGATGACTTTGCTCCGGTATTCAATGCTTTTTCTTCCAAATTGGCAGATTTCACGGGGATGCCTTTTAGTAAAATCAGGATGTTAGGCAAACAAATTTCTTCCAATTTGGCAGAAATCAAAGATAGCTGCCTGGTCTACGGCGACGAAACCATCCCGCTGACACCAGAATATCGAGAAGACATCCAGGCCTTAATAGAGCGGATAGGGGAGGAAGCAAAAGAGAAGATCGAAGAATCCCAGGCCCAACTCTCCGCCAAAGACAAAGTCCTCAAAAGCAAAGAAGACGTCATCAACAAACAGGAACGCGAGCTGAAAAAGTTCGAGCGTGATGCCGCCAAGAAAGGTCTGACCGTCACCGAAGACGCTTTCACCCAGCGCATGGATAACCTGCGAACCACCTTCGACGGCCTGATGCTGCAGATCGAACCTTCCTACATGCATGAACTGGCCCCCGAGGAAGGGGGTACGCAACGCATGACCGCCTCCTACCTGACAACGCTGGACTACGCCCGCAAGCAGCTGATGGTCGCCTATCAGCAGGCCGAGGAAATGTACGGCGATGCCACCATGTGCCCGGAAGATGCCTGGACACCACCGCTGAAAGGTTAATCCCCCCTCCCCTGCGGCACTGCCCTGGGGGATGAATCGTGAGGCATGTTATGTGGCAGAAGGATCTTGCAATTGAATTGAATGAAACCGAAGTCGCCCAGCGGGGGGAAATCATCGAACGCTACCAGCGTCTGACCGGCAAAAACCCGTCAACCCTCTATCAGATCGCCCGCAAATTCGACTTTGTCAGCGGTCGCAAAACCAGATCCGACAAGGGCCTGCTTGTATCGGGAATTACCGAGGATCAGATCATGTATGTGGCCGGACTGGTCTACAAAACCGGCCGCGAAAACAAGGGTGGCATCATGCCGGTGGCGGCGGCCCTGGAGATCGCCATCGACGCCGGCATCATCGAACGTGGCCAGATCAGCCCCGATCGCATGACCACTTTGATACGGGAGCGACAATTGGACAAGGAACAGATGAAAGCACCCACGCCCCACACCGAAATGAGATCGCTGCATCCCAACTACTGCCACCTGGTGGATGTCTCGGTCTGCATCCAGTATTACCTGAAAAACGGCAAGATGGGCTTCATGGACGAACGGGAATTCTACAAAAACAAACCGCACAACTTCGCCAAAATCAAGCAGAAGCTGCTGCGCTACGTCCTGACCGATCACTTCTCCGGCCTGTTTTATCTGAAATACTACGTGGCCGACGGCGAGACCCGCGAGAACCTGTGGGACTTCCTCAAAGAATCCTGGCGGCCCAAATCCGACAGCCGCCTCCCCTTCCAGGGCGTACCGTTCTTCATGCTGATGGACGCCGGCTGCGCCCAGACCAGCAAAGCCATGAAGAACTTCTTCAAGGGATTGAACATAACGATCCCCCTGGGCAAGCCGCACAACCCGCGCCGTCAGGGCTCGGTCGAAACCACACACAACATCATAGAAAAATGGTTCGAAACAAAACTGCGCATCTGCCCGGCCCAGAACGTGGAAGAGCTGAATGAATGGGCGCTGGACTTCATGATCTGGTTCCACGCCATGCGCGAACACACCCGTCACGGCATGACCAGGCTGGAGTGCTGGCAGCTGATCAAAACCGAACAGCTCCGGATCATGCCCGACGACGAGATCCTCAACATCATCTTTGTGGAACCCGAGGTGGAATGCCCGGTCCGCAACTACCGCTTCAACTTTCGGGGCGAGGAATTCAACGTCAAACACCTGCCCGAGATGCATCACAAAGCCAAGGTCATGGTGGCGCTCAACCCCTACCGCTGGAAAGAAGAGCAGCTTGTCACGGTGGTCTGGCGCAATACACCCTATGAGGTCTGCGCCATCAAGAAACTGGCGCCGGAACTGGGCGGTTTCAGCGTCAACTCCGCCATCATCGGCGAGAGCTACAAGGCCCAACCGGAAACAGTCACACAGCAGTCCATCAAGCGCATCAACGAAATGGCCCACGGCACCCGCGAGCCCAAGCGGGACGCGATACCCTTCGAAGGCACGCCGGTATTCGGCAACCAGGCCGAGAAGGTCGGCAACCTCTTTGCCCTGCCCAAGCGCGGCCTGCCGATCGAGGTATCCCGCAATCAGGAACCCGCCAGAATTCCAATATCAATGTTGTTAAAGCGCCTGCTGGACGCGGTAGGCCCTATCACCCCCGCCCTCAACAAAGAGCTGCGGGCCGAATTCGGAGAAACGATCGAAACCAGACGGGCAGAGGAGGTCATCACCGCAATAACCCTGGGGAACGAATGGCAAACCCCGGCAGAACGCCACCTTCGGGCGGTGTAACGGATGCAATCAGGAGGCAATATGCAGGTATTCGGTGAAATAGGGGTTCTGGCAGATGACGGGGAAAAGGTGCAATGCCACCTCTGCGGGAAATGGTTTTCTCATTTAGGCAACCACGCTCTGTATAAACATAAAATTGCGCCTGACGACTATAGAGCCGTCTATGGGCTAAACCGGACAACAGGGTTGATATCGAACAAACTCCGAGAAGTGCTCCATAACCATGGAAACAAGGTCGAGGCAAAATATGGAACATTTAAAAAACACTGGGCTGAAAACCTAGAAAAAAACGCGATGTCTCGACCGCATAAAAAGCATAGGCAGGAAAGCAAAATCAAAGCCTTGGAAGCTGTGATGAACGGTGTTTGCCCGTTGCTCTCCCCTGATGTTCAAGCTGCCGCTCGAAAAGGTACAAAATCAAAATTGGCCCGATTGAAAAGAAGCATAGCGCTGAAAGACAGGGTTTTCAGTGCAGAACACAAGATGAAGCTCAAACTGGCAGCAAAGGCAAGAGGAAAGCAAAACTAGAGCTGTGTAACGGATGCAATCAGGAGGCAACAACATGGGAACCACACCCGCGCAAGCGTATCAAATGGAATTCGTACCGATCCAGCTCAAGGAATTGGTACTCAGCACCGGCCTCAGCCAGACCAAGCTGGCCCAGGCGGTCGGCTTCAGCCGGGCCTCCATCAACCTGGCCATCAACAGAGGCTACCTGCCGCTCACCATGCCGGACTTCCGGACCCGCATAGAAACCTACCTGCGCGGCAACCTGGACGTCATGAAATACCTGCTGCAGCACGGCCTGAAAATGGCGGACATCTGGCAACCACTCGGCAAAGAAATGCGGATGGCCTACCCGGCCGGCCACGGCAAAAACCGGATCGCAACCCCGGCACTGCAACTCGGCAACCCCGAGGAATATATCTACAACGTGGAGGTAGAAATGCTCACAGAACAGGCTCGCAAACACTTCAAACTCTTCCGGGACCCCTTCCCAGCCAACGGCGGCATCGAAAAAGACAGTGACATTTTCATGTCCGACGATCACCGCTACATCGAAGCCGCCATGCTGGACGCCGCCAAATACAGCGGCCTGCTGGCGATCGTCGGGCAGGTCGGCTGCGGCAAGAGCACCATCCGGAAACGAGTCTTTGAACAGATCCGCCGCGAGGGAGGCATCCTGACCGTCTTTCCGCAGATCCTCGACAAAGCCAAGATCCACTCCGGAACCCTCTGCGACGCCATCATCCTGGACGTCTCCGACGAAAAACCGCGCGTCCGTCCCGAGCAGAAAGCGCGCCAGGTCAAGGAACTGCTCAAGAACCGCAGCCGCAACGGCGACCGCTGCTGCCTGGTAATCGAAGAAGGGCACAAGCTGACCGTCCCGGCCTTCATCACCCTCAAACAGCTCTGGGAGCTGGAAGATGGCTACAGCAAGCTGCTCAGCATCATCATCATCGGCCAGACCGAGCTGGGGGACAAACTTGACGAACGGCACCACCCTGAAATGCGGGAGTTTATCCGCCGCTGCCAGATCGCCAAAATCAACGGCCTGGACGCCGACCTCAAAAACTACCTGGCGCTCAAATTCAAACGGATCGGCGCCAGCCTGGAAAACTACTTCTGCGACGAATCGATCGGCGCGCTCTCCCAGCGCCTCACCATCACCGACGAACGGGGCAAACCGGTCTCCCACGCCTACCCGCTGACGGTCAACCTCTGGGCGGTCAGATCCATGAACCTGGCCTGCGAGATGGGCGAAACCAGGGTCACCGCCGAAGTGGTGAACGCGATATGAAAACTCCTTCTCTAATGCGTAGGATCAAAGGCCAGCAAGGGCGTCGGCTGAATTCAAATGTGTTCTCAATAGCGCCTGCTGATGAAATTAGGATTTTTGATCGAGTAAAATTTACGTTCGCCTTAAAAAACGATAGTGCATTGGCCTTCTTATTTGGGGTCACGCCGGATTTGGTTTGCAAAGTGCGGGCCGGTAAATCACGAATCGGGATGTCGTTTGTATTTGGCGCGCTGAGTCAAGGCATTTCTCTGGACTGGCTATTTTTAGGGACTGGAGCCCCATTGATAAAACAGGACACCACCGTCCAATCTAATTCTTCAGGGGGTGTGAATGAAGGCCCATAAAAAGCAGGCACAGACCTTCGTCAAAGGGGAAATATCCCCCCGCCAGATCAAAGCCATCCACGCCGTCGTCCACAAACTGGGACTGGATGACGACAGCTACCGCGAGATCCTGATGGAGCGCTACCGGGCCAAAAGCTGCAAGGAATTGGACTGGCGGCAGGCCGAAGAGTTGCTGGAGACGTTGACCGGCGAGAAAAGCGTGGCCCCACCCCGCTCCGGGCGCCGTCCCTTATCCAAGGGGAGACCGGCCGGGGGCAAGGGTTTGAAATACACCGACATGGACGGCCGCCCCGGTTTTGCAAGTGGCTCCCAACTGCGGCTGCTGGACGCCATGTGGGGGCAGGTCACACGGGCCGAAGGTGAAGAGGCCAAGGAAAAGGCGCTCGACACCATCTGCAACCGCATCGCCGGGGTGGCCGGGCTGCGGATGTTGAAAGCCTGGCAGGTGGAGAAGGTCGTCAAGGCGCTGGAAGGGATGGGCGCGGTAATCAAAACCAAAGGAGGCGAGTCATGATTCATTGGGGCTGGATGGTAGCGGCATTTTACGGCGGTTTTTTGGCAGCTGTATTTTATCTCGGGCTCTGCCGGATCGGCAGCGACTCCGACCAACGGATGAACGAAATCAAGGGGGACGATCATGATTAGACGGATCTTCAAACGGGTGGCGCAGGTGATTAAAGATGAATTCGCATGGTTTAAAATCCGATGTTGGCTGAAAAGCCGGGCGGTCAAATACACGGTCTAAGGAGCAATTACAACATGGCAAAAGTAACCAAAATCAAAGCAACCGCAGCGGCGCACCGCGTCCCGCAAAACCGCGAGGAAGTCGTCAACATGATCGCCGAAATCGGCAACCACCAACGCGACCGCCAGCGGCTGAAAGCAGACATGGACGACCAGATCGCCGCCATCCGGGAGAAGTTCGACAAGCAGCTGGCCCCCCACAGCGAAGCGATCCAGCAGTTGACTGAAGGGGTCCACACCTGGGCGGAAGCGCATAAAGATTCCCTCACCAACGGCGGCAAGATTAAAACTGCCAACATGATGACCGGTGAAATCCGGTGGAGGATGCGCCCAACCAGCTGTAAAGCGGTGCGGGTCAAGGAAGCGATCGAAGAGATCAAACAAAAAGGACTGGCCGCGCTGTTTCTGCGCACCAAAGAAGAACTCAACAAAGAGGCCATTCTCGCCAACCCGGACGCGGTTAAGGATTGCCGCTGGATCAGCCTGGAACAGGGCGAGGATTTCGTGATCGTACCATTTGAAACCGATTTGGAGGAGGTGGCGTGATGAAAGCGCCACAGTAACCAAGATCGGCAAAACAAAAATCAGGGTCGAATATGAAGACCCCAGTATTAAACCAAGCAGCGAATGGGTACTCCCCACTGGCTGCGACCTGATCTCAAGGGAGGGCTAAAATGGCCAGTAAAGAATACGACAACAACTGTATCAACTGCAACGACCGGCTCAAAAAATCGACCAACCCGGATTGTGTCGAATGCCTCAAAACCAGCAAAAACGGCAACCAGTTCCCAGGGTGGAAACCGGTTGTGGGACCTCACCAATGAGCGCCGCCGGTGGATGGACACACTGTAGCGATGGACTTCCGGACACGGATACAACGGTAATGACCTACGAACCTGAATCGGTCGAACCGATCTGGCCGGGGTATCACGACGGCGAACAATGGCTGGATCTGTCCGGCTTCCCGCTGACCGGGGTTACCCACTGGATAGATTTCCCGGAACCCCCGCAGTAACCGCGAAACATCCCCCTCCCCGACGGAGGGGGGGATGTCGCCCCAGGGTGGCGCCTGGAGCCTGACGAGCAGCCGAGGAGGAATGAACAATGACCCCACAGAAACGCACAGAGTTGACCCAGAAAATGGCCGAATATGGCCTGAGCGTCATGCTGACCCGCGACTATGACTCGCTGTTAACCCAACTGGCCAGCCTGGCCCAGTTCGAGCGGGTCATGCTCTCGATCGCCGAGTGCAACCCGGCCGCCGCCGGGATGGTCTCCGAGATCCGCAGCGAGCAGCGTCGCTTCACGGAACCGACCGGGCCGGCCCGCCAGATGACCGTGCTCGATATCCCCGGCATCCTGCGCGACGCCAACCAGGCCCTGCACACAGCCCTCGACCGCGAACTGCAGTTCCGCCCAGAATTACTGCCGGTCGCCACGGCGCTCTTCAGCAGTATCCTTTGCCGGGAGGTATGAGATGCCAGAACCGGGCCGAATCCATTACGCCAAATATGAAGATTCCGATCGTCTGCAGCGCACCCTGCGCTTCATGCTGGATGGCCAAGCACGGACTACCCGTGAAATAGACCGGGGGGCCGACATCTGCGCCGTCAACAGCGCCGCTTGCGAGTTGCGCGCCAACGGTTTCGACTTCCTCTGCATCCGCCGATCGCGCCCGGCCATGTATCAACTTTTCAATGTCGACAATGCAAAAAACTTGTCCGACACACTGCTCAAAAAGCAAAAGAGGGCCTGAGCCATGGCTAACCATAAAAAAAACGGTCATGTAGACCAGTTTGTCCGATGTTTCGACATCATCACCAGGCTGCAAGCCGGACAAACCATGTCTGCCAAAACCATTGCCGAGCTATATGGCTTAACAACACGCAACGGCTACCGGATCATGAATTATATCGAACGGTCTTTGCCGGTCTATGCCGCACATGAAACGCCGCTTGAATTGAAATGGATGGAGAAATAACCATGAAAATAGAATTGCCATCCGGCAAGGTTGTCGATATCGCGCACGCTCGCGAAAGTCGCCAGATTCGGACAATTAGGGATAAATGCCCACATCTGCATGTTGAAATTCACCAAATTGACGGCCTGGAATGCAAGGATTGTGGCAAACAACTGAATCCTGTCGGCTGGATCGTGCAGCACATGGAAGAGTGGCAAGAGATCAGCCGCGTGTCAAAAGCAATCAGAGAAGCGCAGAGAAAGTTTGAAGAGCGTTTATTGGTGAAATGCAAAACCTGTGGGAAGTTTACGAGGGTGCATCTATGAATAACCTCACCACCGTCCTGGGCTATCCGGTCCGCAGCGGCCCCGGCGGCGTATATATCCCCAAAACGATCCAGGGGTTGCAGAGCCTGATCGCCTGGAGAAACCGCTCGGAAGGGCAACCGGATCACTGGCTGCGGCTGCTGATCTGCCACGCCTTCAACCGGATGCTATCCCGCCGGATGCAGGACGCCCCCGCCGCTGACCTGATCGAAATCGTGGCCGAGGATTGGGTCGAAATCGTCGGGGAGGGGATGAACGAAGAGCAGGACCGCGACCGGGTGGTTGTCGCCTTCAAACTGATCTTCCGCGAATGCCGCCGCTGGCCGCAACCTGCCGAACTGCTGAAACGGCTGCCGCGCCGGCCGCCACCAGCAGCGCCCGGCAGTACCAGACCGACCGAGCAGAGTGACCGTGAACACGCCCAAGCCGCCGCCCGTTTCCAGGAGTTCATGGATGGGCTGGGGAGGAAACATGAATGATCAAAATCGGAAATTTTTAGAGTATCTGCAGCTGGAAGCACTCCCGGAACGTTACCAGGAAGTCGCCGACGTGATCGGCCTGGAGGGGTTGGTCCGGTTGGCCGAAGCCTTCCCCGGTGTCCCGATTTATCTGAAACAGCCGGATAAAATCCTCTACCCCGCCAAACGGGCCTACATCCTGGACACCTTCAGTGGTGCCAACCACCGTCGTCTGGCGCTGGAAACCGGCCTGCCGCTTGCCACCGTCTATGAAATCCTGAAATCCGACCGGGAGGAAAAGCACGGCTGGAAACAGGAGGCATTGATATGAAGAGAACCCTGCGGAAGTGCCCGGCCTGCGGCGAATGGTTCAATACAACGACCGCCGTTATGCACGAGCATTACAAAGCCCGCCACGAGCGACCGTTCCTGAAGGCGCTGGAAATAGCGCGGCTGGTGCTGATGAGAGAACACTATCTGGCCCAGGCGCGTCTGGCGCCGATTCCCGCCAATATCCAATATTGCACCATCGCGGCACTGACCAACGACCAACTGAACCGGGTCGCTTCCCAGCGAATCTGAAAGGAGGCACAACATGGATGAAACACGGTTATTAACACTGGCTGGGCCGCTGCTGGCCCCAACAATCAACCAGATCATCGCCGCAAAAGACGAAGCGCAGCTGGTCATCAACGGCCTCTCCGACCAATGCGCCATGCTGGCAGCCAGAGTGGCGGGTTTGGCAGTGGAGCGGGACACGCTGGGAGAGAAGCTGGCAGTACTGGAAAAGAAGTTGGCCGGGCTGGAAGAGAAACGGCAGCGGGCCTTTGACAGCGGCTACAAGGCGGGAAAAGATGAAACTGCCAACGAGTGTGTCGGGATCCTGCATGACCACCTCTGGAATCGGGACGGGAGTCTCAGCAGCGCCAGGGCGGAGATCAAAGGGCAATTCGGGATTATGGAGTGATAACAGCGAGAGGAGGTGAAGTGATGTTGACTTTGATGTTGTTGGTTATCGGCGCAATCCCGCTGGTCCAGTTATTATCGGTGGTGGTGGCAGTCAGGATCATGGAAAGACGGGATTATTATTCTTCATAACGATTAGCACAGCGGCGGAGCTTGCGGAGTCCGCTGCTGCGGCAGTTATGCAATCCACCGTTGACAAGAACCGTTGAAAAGAGTATACCCCCCAAAACAGCAAAAACCACCCAAAGCCCCTATCCTCCCCGGATGGGGGCTTTTCTTTTTCAGCCGGTGAAAAGACCCTCCGCAGCTATCCCGCTATAGTCCCCATCAGTTACCTCCTTTTGTGTTTGGACCGGCCAGGAACTGAGCGCCTTGCCGGTCCGCTTTTAACAAAATACCGAGGGGCGCTGACGGCAGCCTCCGTGATCCTGCCCGAGCCCGAATATGAAGGGGATCCTGATCCCCAAATGACAGACCGGCGGCGTTAGCGCGTTGATACCAGGCGGGGTGCCTATCCCCCGCCCCGGTCCATTCCGCCAGGAGAAAACCGATGGCAATCTTCGAACCGGCATACCAGCAGATGCAGAAAAACGAAGGGGGCTACGTCAACGATCCGCTTGATCGTGGTGGCGAAACCTATCGCGGGATCAGCCGCAAAAACTGGCGCGGCTGGGAAGGGTGGCCGATCGTAGACGCTGCCACGTTCCAATACCGTCCTCTGACCCCCGGCAATATCAAATCACTGAACGCCTGGCTGTCCGCCAACGCCCCACTGCAGAAGATGGTGCGGCTGTTTTACTTCCGTAACTTCTGGACCCCGACCATGGAGCGCTTGAAATCCCAGGAGCTGGCCAACTGGTTGTTTGACAAAGGGGTCACCATGGGGGTCCGGCAGGCATGCAAGCTGCTGCAACGGGCCGCCTGCGTAGACGAGGATGGCATCATAGGCCCGCAGAGTATGGCCGCCGTCAACGCCGCCAATCCGGACGCCCTGCTGGAAGCATGCCGCCAGGCCGCCCGTGGTTATTACACCAATATTGCACTGCACGACCCGACCCAGACCCGCTTTTTGCAAGGCTGGCTGGCGCGGGCATAACGGAAAAGGAGCCGCCATGAAAACCTGGTACACCTCGAAAACAATCTGGATCAACCTGCTGGCCGCGATCGCGCTGATCGCCCAAAGCCAATACGGCTACGTCATCGACCCCGAAACTCAAGCGGTCCTGCTCGGTTTCGTCAATCTGGTCCTGCGCGTTGTCACCAAACAGCCAATCAACTGGGGTAACTCACCGACAGCACCGCTGGAAGGGCAGGACGGTTTTACCAACCTGCGCCAGCTTTGCGGGTTGTTCCTGGTCTCGCTCCTGGTAGCGACCCTCTTCACCGCCTGCGCCACATCAGGCATCACCCCGGCGACCGGCGATACTCCGACCCAAACCGCAGGTAAATCCCTGCTGGCCGCAAAATCGACCATTGTCGCCAGCGCCACCGCCGCCGACGGACTCTGCCGGAGCGGCGTGCTCCCCCACGATAAATGTTCCCAGGCCAAACTGGCCTATGAAACCGCCAAACTTTCCTATGACACCGCCGTTGACGCTTATCTGTTGATGGCCACCCAGGGGGGCGACCCGGCCGGTTTCGCCCAGGCATTGATCCGGCTGCAGGATCTCGCCAACCACATGCTTCAGTTGACTGGAGGTGTCAAATGAACGCCGCACAAATCGCACAACTGGCCATCATCCTGGCGCCGATCGCCGAGCAGATAATTGTGGAAGGTGACAAGATCATCACTACCTACCGCAGCAACATGCAGCAGTCAGACATCGACAAAGCTCTGGAACTGTCCCGCTCCGCCAACTGGCCGCAGCTGACCTTCGGCCTGGATGACGGCACACCGCACTGATGGACGAGATCGACTTCGCCCAGCGGTTGCAGGAGACCCACAACGCCGATGCCCTCCGCGAGCATTGGCTGAGACAACCGGTCGGGGCCGGTCTGAGTCACTGTGAAGATTGCGGAGAAGAGATCCCCGAGAAACGCCGGAAAGCCGTGCCGGCCACCAGACATTGTATCAACTGTCAAAACGATTTTGAACTAACCGCCCGGAGGCCACTTTAATGGATGCCATATCAATCCCGTTCGCCACACTCGTCATGAATGTATTAGGTCTCCCCGGCCTGATCTTCATTATCTGGCACTTTGACGCCAAGCGCTTCGACAAGCAGCGCGAGGAGTACAAGGAACATATTTCCGAGATCCTGGGGCAATACAAGGACGATGTTTCCGGCATCAAAAAGCTGTACGAGAACAATGTGGAGCTGGTCCACAATTACGAGTATGGCGTCAAACAGTGGGAGAAGCTGGACGGGGATCTATCCGGGATCATTACCCTGAACACCCGCATCCTGACCACTCTGGTGGAAAAGGTCGAAAGCAACCAGTTCTGTCCGACAGTCCGCGCCGCCGGGCCGAGACGCCAGGCCGATGGAGCGCACCTATGAGCATCGAGAGAGCCGCCATGCGCGGCAAACTGGCCGAAGCCGAAGATCACAAACGCCGCCTGACCCTGAAAGGGGAAGGATTATGCAGCGCCATCCGCCAGGGGCTGAACAGCACCCTGACCCCCTTCGGCGAAATGGAGATTCCCCAGATCGCCCAGCAGATGGACGATCTGGTCATGGCCTGGGCTGAACTGGCCAAAATCCAGGGTGACATTGCCAGGCTGGAGAGGGAGCTGCGCTGATGGCCGAAAAAGGAGCACGCGCACAACTGGAGCCGGTGGCCCGCCAGATGTATATCGAAGGGCAGAGCCTGACCGCCATCGCCGAAACGCTGGATGTTTCCCGCAATACCCTGGCCGACTGGAAGGGACGCACCAAGGCACCCAATGACGATCTGGACGAATGGGATAAGGCGCGCAAGCAGAAGAGTACCAACATCCGCCGTCTGAAGGATATGTTCGAGAACCAGCTGGAATATCTGGAGTCGATCAACGCCGTGCAGCGTACCGCCCCGATGATGGACACCCTCTCCAAGCTGGGAGCCTTGATCGAGAAGTGGGACAAGATGGAACGTGTCCAGGCCGCCGTGGAAACGGTCGAGAAGGAAGCCGCAGCCATGGAGCTGAAACCGGAAACACTCGATTACATCAAAAAGGTACTTTATGGCCTCTCAGGCTGATCAGCCCATAATCCCGCTCACCCTCTACCAAAAACGCTGGATCGAGGACAAGAGCCGCTTCAAGATCGGGATGATCTCCCGCCAGGGGGGCAAGAGCTTCGGCACTGCGCTGGAGGCGGTCATCGACTGCCTTGAGCACAAGACCAAGTGGGTCTTTCTCTCGGCCGGCGAACGCCAGAGCAAGGAGCTGATGGGCACCGCCGCCACACATGCCCGCGCGCTCAACCTGGCGGTAAACGAGATCGAAGGGACTTTCAAGGACGGCAAGGAAGAATACAAGCAGCTGGAGATCGTCTTTCCCAACGGCTCGCGGATCATCGGCCTGCCGGCCAACCCGGCCACGGCTCGCGGCCATTCCGCCAATATCCTGCTGGATGAATTCGCCTTCCACAAGGACAGCCGCGCCATCTGGAAGGCGCTCTTTCCGACCGTTACCCGTGGTTACAAGATCCGGATCATCAGCACGCCCCAGGGAAAGAAGAACAAGTTCTACGAACTCTGGACCGCCAAAACCGTGCAGATGTTCGATGGTCTGGAGCACACCTGGCAGGGCGAACGGGGCGGCTACTCGAAACACCGCATCGACATTTATGCCGCCGTCAAGATGGGGCTGGAACTGAAGGATGAGGAAGGCGCACCGGTGGAACCGGAGGATCTGCGCCTAGCGTTGAACGATGACGAAGCCTGGGCCCAGGAATATGAAATCAACTTCCTGGACGAGCTGACCGCCTGGTTGACCTATGACCTGATCGAAGGGGTTGAAGATGCGCGGATCGATATGTCGCCTCCCTGGGTGGAACGCCTGCTGGCGGCTGCGGTCGCACACCACAAGCAAAACAAACATCTCGAAGTGCCGCCGCCGTTTCTGGCCGGTGATGAAATCATGCGGGATGTACTGTTCCCCGGCCAGCTCTACTTGGGGTTCGACGTTGCCCGCCACCGTGACCTTTCCATCATCTGGATGGACGAAGATACTGATGGCATCGCCAAAACACGCGCCGTGATCGATCTGCAGAAACAGCCTTTCGGCGTGCAGCGCCTGGTACTTTTTACCCTGCTGCGCCTGAAACAAGTACGGCGGTGCTGCATCGACCAAACCGGAATCGGGGCCGATATCGCCGAGCATGCCCTGGAACTGTTCGGTGCCCATAAAGTCGAACCGATCACTTTCACCCTGCAAAGCAAAGAGGCCATGGCTGTCGGCATCAAGGAAAGCTTCCAAGATCTCAAGGATCGAATCCCGGCCGACAGCAATATCCGTCAAAGCCTGCATTCGGTGAAAAAGATTACCACCAGCACCGGCAACTCACGCTTTGATGCCGACCGTGACGAAAAGATCGGCCACGCCGACCACTTCTGGGCCAAGGCTTTATCAGTGCAGGCCAGGGCAAAAAACAGCGCGCCGGCCGCCGTGGCCCCACCCCAGGACGCCGCGCCGGACAACTACCACGCCGAGCGCCGCAGCATACTGGGCGGCCTGCTGGACAGATTCAAACGAAACGGGAGACGTGGATGAACATCATAGACCGCCTGTTCGGCATCGACAAAAAAGTTGAACAACAACTCTCCGCCGCCGTGGACCAGCGCCTCAAAAGCGCTCTGCCGGCCGCCGTGGCCGAACGTCTCCAGGCCGCCTCGATCTCGCTCGACAACGAAGCCGGATGGCGCCTGCTGAACGGCACCTCCACCCGCGAGCTGCTGATCGCCCCCTACGAGAACCAGATCATCACCGCCTATTATCTATACAAGACCAACCCGCTGGCCGGCTTTCTGGTTGATACCCCGGCCGCGTTCATCGCCGCCGACAATATGCCCTACAGCTGCGAGCAGGATGAAATCAAGGATCTGCTGCAGGCATTCTGGGACCGCAACCGACTGGAACTGCGCTGGGGCAACTACATCAAAGAGCTGGCAATCTTCGGCAATATCGTCCTGACCGCTAACGTGGCACAGCAGACCGGACGAGTTAAACTTGGTTATCTCGACCCCGGCCTGATCTCCACCACGCTTGCCGATCCGGAAGATGTCCAGACCAAGATCGGGGTTAAAATCAAGTCCACCGAACTGCAGCGCGAGCGGGTTTTGAAAGTGATCCTGGACCGCGACACCGAAGAAGACCTCTCCCCCCGCGCCAAGTTGCTGCGCGAGCAGATGGCCGACGGGCAATGCTTCCTGATCCAGACCAACTGCCTCAGCTCCGAGATGATGGGAACCTCCGATCTGTTCAACGTCGGCGAACATCTGGACGCCTACGAGCAGACCATGCTCGACTCGGGCGAGAAACACAGCCAGTACAACGCTTTCTATTACGACATCACAGTGGAGGGGGCCGACGCCAAAAAACTGGAAGAGGAGCGCCGTCTGTATACGCCCCCCCGCACCGGCGGCGCCTTCATCCATAACGAAAAGGTCAAGTCCGTGCCGGTCTCCCCCGATCTGAAATCGCTGGACTCGGAAGCGGCCACCCGTTTCCAGCGCCGTCATATCCTGGGGGCCAAGAACATCCCCAACCACTGGTATGCCGACCCGGACGGCAGCAACCGCGCCACCGCCGATGCCATGGACCGCCCGACCCTGATGAATTTCCAGCGGAGGCAGAACGAAGCCAAAGCGGTTTTGAAGACCATCGCCGACTTCGTGGTCAGCTCGGCCCTGGAGGCCGGTTATCTGAATATGCCGGACGACCAGGCTTACGATTACGACATCAACACCCAGCCGCTGACCGACAAGGACACCGCCAAGTTGGCCGCCATGCTCCAGAGCGTGACCTCCTCGCTGGTGGCCGCCACCTCCCAGGGGTGGATCGACCAGCAGAAAGCGGCCCGAATGTTTGCGTTCTGCACCGCCATGCTCGGCTTCGAATACGACCCGGACGAGACCAGCGACGTGCCCCCCGAGGGGAAAGATTACCAAACCGGCGAAAACGCCCCAGGAGCCGCCAGCGACCCCCAGGGTGGTACGGATATGAGCGTTGCCCCCCGTTCGGGGCCATAACAGGTGTTATAAACCGTTTTAGAGGCAAATCCCCCCTGGTCCCCCTTTCGAAAAGTGGGGGACTGACAACCTCCCCCTTTTTGAAAGGGGGAATGATGGGAATTTGCAGTTAGAGGCCTTATGCAAAAAACCGCCGACATACTGACCGAAATCATGACCGCCCAGCTCCGCCGGACCATCGACGGCCAGGAAGCCGTACGCCGGATTCTGGAAGCGGTCCGCAAGCAGATCATCGGTGAAATTGCCGGGGCCTCGGCCGAATCATTCACCGCCTACCGCCAGACCAGACTGCTGGCCCAGGTTGACCGCCTGCTGTTCGAGGCCGAAGCCGGGCTGCGGATGGAAGTGGCCGGCGGCCTGTCCGATGCTTTCGAAGCGGGGCGGACCATGCTGCCGCAGCTGGCAGCCGTCGGCAGTAATATCACCGTCAGCAGTATCGGCCTCTCGACCGGTATCCTGGAACAGATCAAGGAATTCAGCTGGGGCAAGATCAACGCCATCACTAACGACGCCCAGGCTAAAATCCGGGCCGAGCTGACTCTCGGCCTGCTGGGGCAGAAAACTCCCCAGGAGGTGGCCGGGGTCATCTCCGGAACGCTGGAGCGGCCGGGGGTTTTCAAAGGGATCAGCGAACGGGCCGAGATCATCACCAAAACCGAAATGGGGCGCACCTTCAGCATGGCCGCTCAAAAGAGTTTTGAAGATGCCGCTGAAACCCTGCCCGGATTGCAGAAGATGTGGCTGCACGCCGGCCACCCCAAAAGCCCGCGCATCTACCATCTGCATCTCAACGGCAGCTGCAAGCCGGTCGATGAACCGTTCCTGGTCGGCAGTGTAATCATGCGCTATCCCAGGGATCCGAAAGCGCCGATCAGCGAGATCATCAACTGCGGCTGCATGCATGTGCCGTATATGACCGAATGGGGGAGCAGGGATGCATTTGTGAACAGTTGGCAAAAGGCTCAAGCAGCCGCAAACAAACCGAGGAGGTAAGAAAATGGCAGAAACAATCGACAAGAAGTACCTGACAGGTCTGGTTTACCGGAGCGCCAAGCAGAAGAAAACCGAAGCGGGCATCGTCAACATCCCGACCGAGAGCCCGTTGACCCCGGCCAATGTGCTGGACTGGAAGGACAACGGCGCCAGCGTCACGATCGTCGCCGCCGACGGCCAGAAGTACACCGTCAAAAAAGCTGCTGACAAAGGCAAGGAGTAAACCATGGAAGAGGAGCTGATGCTGATCGGCCAGCTGATGGCCGCCAAGGCCGGAGACTCGACCGGCTTCAAATGGGCCGTGCGGGTGGCCGCCTTCGGGCCGGATCTGAACGGCAATTACTGGGACAAGGCGGTTCTGACCGCCGCCCTGGAGCGTTTCGAAGGGGCCAAGGTTTTCGCGTTGAAAGAGGCCCAGCACCAGGCCAAACCGCACCGCTACGGTAAATCGGTTCACGACCTGGTCGGGATACTCTCCAACTGCACGGCCGCCGCCGACGGCATCTATGCCGATCTGACGATCCTGCCGGCTGCCTCCTGGCTGCGCGATAATCTGGTCGGCTGTGCCGAACTGGGTCTGGAGAACGTATTGGGGTTGTCGGTCGATGTGGCCGGCAAACTGGGTACCAAAATGGAGGGTGGCCGCAAAATGCCGATGCTGACCTCCATCAACAATGTCACCGTGGACGTAGTATATGACCCCGTAGCCAAAGGGGAGTTTCTAAAGATGGCCGCTGCCAGACAGACAGGCCAGGAGGAGGATCACATGCTGCAAACGCTACTGGCCGCCCTGAAAGTGAAGCGGCCCGATCTGTACACACAGATCACAGAGGGAATGACCGCCGGAACAATCACCGAAGAACAGGCCATCAACATGGTGGCCGCCGCCACCGTCAGCGATGCCGGCGGAGACGCCGCCAACGAGAAACTGGTCGCCGCACTGGTAGCCGGGATCAAGGAGACCATGACCGCTGCCGGCTCCACCGAACTGAACCAGGTCAAGCTGTTGACCTGTTCCCTGACGCTCGATCGCGAGCTGGCCAACAGCAAATTGCCGGAAGCCGCCCAGGAGAACATCCGTGCCGCCTACACCGGGCAGTTGTTCGAAACCGCCACACTCCAGGCGTCCATCAAGAGCACCAAAGAGATGCTGGACAAACTGAACGCCTCCGGCTCCTCCTCCGGCGCCGGAGATGCGCGGGTAACTGTCGGCCGCGAAGGTTATGATAAACTGCAGGCCGCTTTTGACGGCATGCTGGGTGTACAGCTGGCCGACAACATGCGCGATGTGCCGATCTTCACCTCGCTGCGGGCCGCCTATATCGAGATGACCGGCGACACGGAAATCAACGGCGTGCTTAACCCGGCCCAACTGCGGCGGATGCAGGCCGCCTATGGCGATACGACCTTCGCCTACGCCCTGGGCAATACCCTTTACCGCCGCCTGACCCAGGATTATCGTGGCTTTTCCGATTACGGCGTTTCGCGCCTGGTCGGCAACAACATCCGCAACGCCACAGACTTCCGTCCGCTGCAGTCGGTCCGGCTCGGCTACTACGGCGATCTCCCCACCATCGACACCGACAACCAGGATTATCCGGATCTGGGAGAAGTCTCCGATGAAAAGATCGAATACGCCCTGAAGGAAAAGGGGGGCATCATCACCATCAACCGCCGCACGATCATCAACGACGATCTGCGCGCCGTCCAGAAAATTATCGGCCGGCTGCCGCGTGCCGCCCGCCGTACCATCGCCCGCACTGTCTGGACCCCGTTCCTGACCAATGCAACCTACAAGGGGGATAACAAGGCTATTTTCCACGCCGATCACGGCAACCTCGGCTCGACCGCTTACGGTATCACCACCGCCCAGGCGGCCAAAAACGCCATGTTTGTCCAGACCGAACCGGACAGCGGCGAGCGGATCGGATTGGTGCCGGTTACGGTCAGCTTCCCCTCCGAACTGGATGGACTGGTCACCAACGTCAACAACTTCAACCCCCAGGCGGTTGCGGTCGAGAACGGCAACTCCATGTTCAACTTCTTCCGTCCGGAAGGGCTCTTCAAAAACCCCTTCATGACCGATGCCAACGACTGGATGATGTTCGCCGATCCGAACGAGTGCGAAATTGTCGAACTGGCCTATCTGAACGGCCAGCAGGATCCGGTCATGCTGGTTGCTGACAACCCCGCTAACGGTCAGATGTTCGTCGGCGGCAGGATCCAGTACAAGATCATGCACGACCACAACGCCGAAGTCGTCGATTATCGCGGCGCGTTTAAGGCGGTAGTGGCGTAACTACAACTCATAACTCTCCTCAATCCCCCCTTGAATAAGGGGGGAAGCCAAACTCCTCCCCTTGGATAAGGGGAGGCCGGGAGGGGTTAGCTGCTGACTTTATCCCCCGCAAAGAAAGAGAGGCCCCCATGAAAAAACTTGTTTCAATCTTCACACCGCTGGCGTTTCTGATGCTATTGGTCACCACCGCCCTTGCCGCCACCCCCAACCCCTCCCCGGCTTCACCTGGTTACACTCCGATGGTGATCCCGGTTATGGGCGTCTACAGCTCCAACGTGACCGGCATCGTCAAATTCAAAGCCCCGGCCGGTTATCGCCTGGCGCACGCTTCGGCCACCGCCCGCGCTTCCAGCGGCACCAACCCGACTCTGACCGTTGATCTCAAACAGGCCAGCACCTCGCTGTTCGGTACTCCGGTCGCCGTGACAGCCGGTGCCATTGCCGACGCTGTACTGGCCACTACCCCTAAAATCCCGGATGAGGCTGCAGTCTCAATCGACCTGGCCACCGGCGGCACATCGCCCAAGTGGCGGGACATCACCGTATTTTTGCTGCTGAAGCGATTGTGAATTGACAACCCGCTAACAACAAAGTAAAAAGGCAGAAAAGCCCCTATCCATCACGGACAGGGGCTTTTTCTTTTTCACGCGCTGAAAATACCTGGCCCGCCGATCTGCTGTACTCTCCCACCATTGCCGTAAATCCGCAGCTACTGTTCCACCCGGAAAACGAGGTCCATAATGATCCTTCGAACGATAACCAGCGGGGTGCTCTCCGCACCGGACGGTACCCTGTTGAAAGGGGTAACGGTGCGGATTTTGCTGGTGGACGCCTCCAGCAAAAAGGCCTGCGATGCCTGGGACGCCATTTCCCGCGAGCGGATAGTCGGCGAATTTCACCTGGTCACCAACAGCCAGGCCCGGCTGGGCGATGACAACGGTGATCCGATCCTGCAACTCTGGCCCAACGACCGGGGCACCCCCGCCACCATGTACCGCATTTCGGTTGATTACCCCGGAGTCAAAACCTTTTACACCGCCGTCCCGAGCGGGGCAACCCCGTTGGACTGGCTCGACCTGTACGGTCTGGGCAGCGCCCTGGAACCTGCCACCCTGCCGCTGATCCAACAGTTGATGGACCGCATCACGGCGCTGGAAGAGGCGATTGCCGGAGGTGGTGTGACGGGCGGTATGACCTATGACGATGGATCAACAATAACTTACGACGATGGATCACCAGTAACCGGAGGTTAACATGAAAAAGTTTTGGCCCTTGACCAGCATCCTGGCAATCATCCCCCTGGCGGCACTGGCGGCAGGTATCTCCAGCACACAGCTGGTGCCATCCCCGTTGCAGTCCGGCGACCGACTCCCTCTCGGGCGGAACGGCAGCGGCCTGGCCTACACCGCCGATGTCGGCCAGATCTACAACTATGTTTACGCCAACCTTTCCGGAGCCGGGAAATTCAATATCCCTCCTGGCGGAACCGGCGACATGGCCAAAAGCACCTATGACCCGACTGGCATCAATGCCAGTCCGTTCGCCCGCGCCAACCATACCGGCACCCAGGCGGCCGGGACGATCACCGGACTGGCCACCGTTGCCACCACCGGCAGCTACAATGATCTAAGCAACAAACCAAGCTATCAAGCACCTCTGACGAATTCGACAACGGTAGCGAAAATAGGAGAAAGTGGCGGCCTTCCGCTTTGGAATGGTGGTGAATGGCCGGCCTCCCCTGGCAGCGGCGGAGATATGTATAAATCCACCTACGATCCGACCAGTATCAACGCCAGTCCGTTTGCCCGCGCCAACCACACCGGCACTCAGGCAGCCGGGACGATCACCGGACTGGCCACCGTAGCGATCAGCGGATCTTATCCTGATCTGCTCAACCGCCCGGCATTGTCCAGCGTCGCCACCTCGGGCAGTTATGCCGATCTCTCAAACCGGCCATCGCTCTCGACTGTCGCCACCTCCGGCAGTTATGCCGATCTGATCGGCCGCCCGACTTTTTCCACCGTTGCCACTACAGGCAGTTATACAGACCTGAGCAACAAACCGGCCGCCTACACTCTACCGATCGCCGCAGCAGGAACGCTGGGCGGGATCAAAGTCGGGACGGGCCTATCCATCGACGGCGGGGGAGTGCTCTCCGCTACAGCGGTCTCCGGGCTGGCCACCGTCGCCACTACCGGCGCATATTCGGATCTGATTGGCAAACCGACCCTGGCCGCATCCGCCACCACCGACGCCACCAACGCCAGCAATATCACAACCGGCACGCTGGCGATTTCGCGGATCGCCGACGGTGCCGTCACACTGGCGAAACAGGCCAACATGGCCACCGCCTCGATCGTCGGCCGGAATACCGCCGGGACCGGAGTGCCGGAAATCCTTTCCGCCACCACTACCAAAACCCTGCTGGCATTGAACAATGTGGACAATACCAGCGATGCCAACAAGCCGGTTTCGACCGCCACCCAAACCGCCCTGAACCTGAAAGCGGATTTATCTGGCGCGACCTTCACCGGCGCGATCACCGCCCCGTCGATTAGTTCCAGTGCCGCCGATGGGCAGCGCTATATCCAGCCATATAACTCAGTCGCCTTCTCCGGCACACCACTCGTGGGGATGCTGCAAACTACACCGACCGGTCCCCAGTGGTACACCGGCAGTGCCTGGAACGCCGTCGGCGGAGGTACATGGGGCAGCATCACCGGCACCCTCTCCAATCAAACCGACCTGAATAGTGCACTTGGATTGAAGGCGCCGATTGCAGCGCCGACCTTCACAACCTCAGTTACGGCACCAGTATTCAACTCGAATGCTGGTGACGGCGGCTTTTACATCAACATAAATAATACCGGCACCCCAACCAAATCAAACCCGACCAAAGGGGAATTTGCCTACAATCTGGCCACTGACAAACTGGTAATGCACAACGGCACCAACTGGACCACATGGAACCTGCTGAAAAACACCGATGTCGGTACAATAGCCACTCTCAATACCGGCACGCTCACTAATGGTCAATATTGTACGTATGTCACAGGCACTGGCATTGTCTGCAACTCTGCCAGCGGCAGCATGGTGTATCCAAGTTCAGGGATACCGAACTCTACCGGTTCGGCCTGGGGAACCAGCTACACCACCACCGGCAGCGGTGCAGTACTGGCGCTGGCAACCTCTCCGGTCTTTGTCGCGCCGACACTCGGCGCGGCCTCGGCCACCAGTCTGACCGCCACCGGTATCGTGTCAGGGGCGGCACCAATCACATTGACCACCACCACAACGGCAACGTTGGGTGGAACATACCAGAACAATTACACCCTCAATAATTACGCCACAGCAGGAACTGCGATCACCTACACCCTGCCGACCGCTTCGGCAGGCCGGCAGGAATGTGTCAAAAACTACACCGGCAAAACCGGTACATTGCGGGTCAATACCAGCGCGGCAGGTCAATACATAGATGTTGACGGCACAAATACGGCATCGGGCGGGTATGTCATCAGTGGCGGCGCTTTGGGTGATGGGGCTTGTTTTGTAGGAGTCGATGCAACGCATTGGGTCATGTATACCAACAAAGGCACATGGACGAGGAACTAACATGAAAAAACTACTGTTTACTATTGGCTTTTTGTTATTCGCATCGGTTTCGTTCGCATCTCCCAATATGATGGCGGGGGTTATTGCCAGTGCCCCTCCCTCTGGCGGCGGCGGTGGGAACATAGCAGAGTATTTCGGTAACAACACAACTTCAGGAACATTTACTGCGATAGGCAATTCTATCCTCTACAATACAGGAGCTACATTCACCTGTCCGGGTACAGGCACTCGCACGATCGACGAATTGGCATTTTATGGCCGAACTACCAGTGGCACAGCTTATTATCTGATGGCCTTCGGCACCAACGCTAGTCCCTCAACTATTTTGTTTAAATCCTCTGCTCCTATCGGGGACAGTACGTCAACAGGCCATTGGATGACATCGACATCTTTTACGGGAACGGCACAGTGTACTGGCGGAACAACATATAAAATATTTGTGGCTGGTGATATGACAACTACAGAAGGGGCATATGGAGGGGCATCAACCGGGCAATACGGAAGAGACCACAGCGGCGGTACTGCAATAGTCGGCGGGACGTTTGGCGCTACACAATCGGTAACTGGGGATGATACATTGGTTGATATATTTTTGAGAGCCCACGTAATGGCGGGGCCATAATATGAAAAAACTATTATTATTTTTATTGTTATTACCCACAATTAGCCACGCTGCGGTTGTATTTGAAAACAATTTCGACAACGTGCCTACATGGAATCCAGTCGCTACGGAAGACGCTTGCTGGCAATCAACACAAGTGGCTGGCGGTGCTCAGTCTTGTACCCAAACGCCATGGGCTCCACCATGGAACGGGGCTGATACACCGTGGAACGATTACCGTTTTTTAGGCTCAAATTGTTCCGGTAAGCAAGCACCGCACATCGGTAGCGCGGCAGATATCGACGCGGTTAAAAGCGGTGCGAACTTTACCCCCTACGGGGGAGCCGGAAAATCGTATGTGCATTTATACGAGAATTGCAATTCGGGTTCGGGATCGTGGGGGTCGGATGGACTACTGGGAGTCTATTTCGGTAAAACAACGGGGTACACAGAACTGTACGTCCAGATGAAAGTTAAGTTTGACCCAACATGGCGATGGGCAAATGGGGCACAGATGAAGCTGATGCACATTGCCCACTTCGATGAAGATATTTATTCCGGCGTTTTGCAGGCATATGATTGGTTCAACTACAATCTGCCGGATATGGTCCCAGGGATTTATTTTTATCAACCGGGATTTGATCCAGGCTTTTATCTACATAGCTCCCACACTGACAAAACGACAGACTCCCCGTCACCCACTCATCCAAACTATCCGACACCGACCGGGCATACTCCTGTGTCAGATGGCAACTGGCACACGCTAAAATACCGAGTAAAACTAAATAGTGCGGCTGGTGTCGCTGATGGTATCAAAACCCTATGGCTGGATGGTATTCAAGTTGTCAGTTATACAAACGTCCCCTATACGAAAGGCAACAATCCAACTGCGGCAGCGTATGGATTTAACCGCGTGGTTTTTGGTGGAAATTCGAACAACTACCCAGGGACAAGCACCGAAACTCAGTGGTACGCGGTGGATAACTTTGTTGTAAGCACCACTGATATTGCAGATAACTATGTCCCTGGCGGAACTCCGGTTGTCGATGGTGCATGCGGCCCAGTTTCAGGCACGTCTCAATCATCGCTCAACTCTGGTTCGGCTAATCTGTGCGCTACAGGAACAGTGGCTAGTTTCGCTGGCACCGGCCCATGGACTTGGGGATGCAATGGCAGCGGCGGCGGCACGAGTACGGCAAGCAATGCGTGTACTGCATCGCTGTTTTCCGGCGGCCCTGGTGAGGGCACAAATACGATAGTCAACTGTAGCGGATCATACACACTTAGATAGATATCATTTGACACCCAACCCCAAAAAGAGTACAAACCCCAAAACAGCCAAAAACCCACCAAACCCCTGACTACCGCAGTCGGGGGTTTTTCTTTTTCACCCCCTGAAAAGACCCCGCCGCCCCTCCCGCTGTAATCTCACGTTCATGGCACTCACCGACCTGATCATAGGCAAAGTCAAGGACGATTCCGGCAAGCTGGACTCCGCCGATTTCGCATCCTCCGCAACCGAAGCCCTCAACCGCTACAGCAAGGCTGCGCCTCGCATCGTGGTGGCCGACGTGCCCGGCTCCGGCAGTCACGATTGCGACCTCCCCCCCGACTGGGTTGACGGTTTTTCCGATATCCTGCGGGTCGAGTATCCGGTCGGGCGCATCCCGGCAAATATCATCGACGGGCATGACTATCTTGTTTATGCCACCCCGACCGGCAAAAAATTGCGTATCACCCTGGCAACCCCGGACAGCGATGAACTGGTCCGCCAGCTCTACACCCTCCCGCATGATGAAGACAGCGTTCCGGCCATCGACCTGGAAGCGGTCGCCAATCTGGCCGCCTCGCTCTGCCTGCGCCAACTGGCCGCCGCCCATGGCCAGACTTCCGACCCGACCATCCAGGCCGATGTGGTCAACTACCGCAGCAAGGCCGATGAATTCCGCCGCCTGGCTGATTCGTTCGAAGCGCTCTATCGCGCCCACCTGGGGATCAAAACCAACGACACCGTACCGGCCGCCGCCACCGTCGCCGCCCCCCCTGAGCGCACCCGCTTGGGTCGCCGCCGATGAACCTGCGCCTGAACGTCGATACCAGCGGCGCGCTCTTTGCCGGCCAGGCCCCCGCCATTATCCAGAGCAATCTGGACCGGGCTATCACCGAAGTAATCCTGCTGCTGTATGCCAAAGTTACCGGCTACACCCCCCAGGGTGTTTTCGGTGCCCAAGGGGGTCTGCTCGGTTCGATCCGTCATGATGTTTTGGGCAAGGGCACACCAGTTGTACACGGCATTGTCCAGACTGCGCACAAATACGCAGAAGTGATCGAAAAGGGGCGGCGCCCTGGCAAGGGGATTGCCTCGGCAGTCCCTGGAGATAAATATGTTTCTCCGCTTCTCCCTTGGATCAGAGTCAAGCTGGGACTATCCGGCAAGGACGCGGACCGCGCCGCTTATTTGATTGGCCGCAAGATCAAAGCAAAAGGTTTCGAAGGGGCCCACATGTTCGAAAAGGCTTTCAACGAAAATATCGGGAAGATTCAAAACATATTTGAACGCTACGGCCTGAAAGTGGCCCAGGAGCTGAACGGTGAATAACTACCGCCGCATATTGGACGATATCGCTGTCAAGCTGGCCACGGTGCCAGGTATCGGCATAATCCACAAATACGAGCGCCAGGTGGCCGATCAGGCCAAATTCATCGCGCTCTTCAAAGCCGCCAACGGGAAAATCTGCGGCTGGGAGATCACCCGCCGGGCCGTCAGTGAGCACCAGCGCGGGGCCTTCTTCCGCCACCATCAGATGGTACTGAAAGGTTATCTGGGTCTGCAGGATGCCAGCGCCACCAGCAATCAGTTCCAGGAGCTGTGCGACGATGTTTGTGCCGCTTTCCGCAACGCCGACCCGGCTACCGTCGGCGCCAGCTGGAACTATATCAACGGCGACGACCAGACCGCCGCAGCCGCACAGATCGAGAGCATCAACGACCGCATGTTCGGGGCTGTGCTTTGCCACTGCGCCGAGATCGCCCTGAGCGTCACCGAACGAATTTTTTAGCCTGAAAGGAGGCAACAGATGAACAGAGAAGCCGGAGCATATATCGAAATCAACGGTGTCATCCAGCCGGACTTGAGCGACGAGGCCATGGCAGCGCGGCAACAGCTGGCCCCGTCGGTCGAAACGACCCCCAAAAAGAAAAAAGCCGAAGCGGAGGTAAGCGATGTTAAAGAATAAAGCGGTCATCCTGGCCAAGATCGAGACGACCTACGGCGTCGATCCAACCCCTACCGCCGCCCTGAATACGATCCTTTGCGGCGATCTGGATTTTGAAGTGCTGGACAGCAAAGTCGAGCGCAATAACATCAAACCCAACTTCGGCGCACAGCGTTTCGTAGCGATCGGCGAGGGGCAAAAGCTCTCCTTTTCGGTCGAGCTGAAAGGTTCCGGAGCTGCCGGCACCCCCCCCGAAATCGGCCCACTGTTGCGGGCCTGTAATTTCACCCAAACCATCTCGGCCGGTATCAGCGTCACCTACGCCCCCAACTCCAGCACCAGCGGCGAATCCGTCGCCCTGTACTACTACCAGGACGGTATCCTCCATAAAATAGGCGGCGCGCGCGGCACCTTTTCGATCGCCGATGCCAAAGTCAATCAATACGCCAGGATCAAGTTCGAGTTCACCGGCATCTACGCCGGACCCGCCGCAGCTGGCCTGGTCACTCAAGTCCCGAATGCCACCGTACCGCCGTTGTTCCGTGGCGCCAGCTTTGCCCTGGACACCTATGCCGCCGTGATCGACGGTATCAGCATCGACGTCAAAAACGACATTGTCAAACGGGTGGACGTCAATTCGGCCACCGGCATCCTGGAGTGGTTCATCAAGGAGCGCACTGTTACCGCCAAAATCACACCGGAAATGGTGCTGCCGGCCACCAAGGATTTTTGGGGCATGTGGGCCGGAGGATCGGCCTATGCCATGACCTGCACGATCGGCAGCGTCGCGGGCAACCGTTGCGTCGTTACCGCCCCGGCCGCCCAGATCGACAAACCCAAATACGGCGATCGCGAGAACATCCTGACCGCCGAACTGCCGCTGGTTTTGACACCGACCGCCACCGGCAACGATGAAATAGTTTTCCTATTCAATTAGATCAAGGAGTCAGCATGCCACGCGACCTGAAGCAGACCGACCGCAACGAATTCATCATCATGGACGCCATCAGCGCCTGCGAGATCAAATTATATTACCGCCAGCCGACCACCGCCGAGCGGATCGGCTTCCAGCGTCTGGCCTGGCAGCGCCAGGGGAAAAAGGTCATCAACCGCACCCCCGAAGCCCGTGCCCAGTACGGCGCACGCATCCTGACCGGCATCCGCGAAGGGGATTTTTCCTGCGGCGAAGATGCCGCTGGCCACCCGATCCTGATCGCCTCCGAGCCGGGCGCACTCAATTACCGCCCCGACTGGAAAGAACTGGTGATCTCCACCGCCGGCGATCTGCTGATGGTGCTCGGCATGCAGGTTTTTGAAGGCAGCTTCAACGAGCTGGTCAAAGCGTTCCAGGCCAATAAAGACGATCAACCGGAGGAACCGACCGAACCAGATCCGGAGGAGGAAGAACCGCTGGAAGAGCCGTTCCAGCTCCCCCCCGATCCTGACGAGGCGGTTGAAATCCTCCCTTTGGCACCGAACTCGAACGGGTAAGAAACAACTGCGCCCCGGAGGATCGCGAAAAATGCGCCTCCGGCAGCGGCCCGTTTATCGAGCAGGTCTGTGCCTCCTGCGAAAGGCGCGAAGCGTACCAAGCGACCCCCTGGTTCAACCACATCTGGTTTTTGTGGAGGATGAAGCGGGGGGGATATCCTTTTAAAGGCGATCAATTAACGGTCGAGGAATGGCTCGGCATGGCCGACCTGGACGACCTGATGCAACCCCCACCAATGAGGCTCTAATGGCAAACGTGATCAGCATACGGATAGACGCGGACGGCAAGGCCGCGATTGTCGGGATAGACAAAGTCACAGACGCCGCATCGCGTATGGACGACAAGATCGACAAGTCATCTAAAACCATGGACAGTTCCTGGACCAACATGGCCAAAGGGGTTGTCGTCGGGAATCTGCTGTCAAAATCGCTGGAAGTAGTCGCCGAAAAAGCCCAACAGGCAGCCGCCTACATCAAAGAATCTGCATATTACGCCGCCAAAGTCGATATGTTGGGAGTCGCCATGCACGCGGTCGGGCAGAACGCCGGATATAGCGCCGCCCAGATGGACGTGTTTGAAGCTGCTGTGAAAAAACAGGGGATAACCACCGAAGCCGCGCGTCAATCGCTGGCAATGGTGGCGTCCGCCCAAATGGATGTTACTCGCGCGTCGCAATTGGCGCGGGTTGCCCAGGACGCTGCCGTGATTGGTAACATCAACTCTTCGGACGCCTTCGCCCGCATGGTACAGGGAATCCGTTCAGGCGAAACAGAAGTACTGAAGACGATCGGAATCAATGTCAGTTTTGAAAACGCCTACAAAAAAACCGCACAAACACTCGGCATCGCCACAACCGCCTTGACCGAGCACCAAAAGGTTTTGGCCCGTCAACAAGCAGTCGAGGAATACGGTGTCAATATCCAGGGTGTCTACGAAGCGGCCCTCGGATCTACCGGTAAGCAGATCACATCCATGTCCAGATATTACGACGAGCTGAAACTGGCCATGGGTGAAGCCTTTTCACCCGCACTCGGCATTTTGATCGGCACAACCACCGATCGTCTGAAAGAGCTGCTAAACTGGTTCAGCGAAAACCGCGAAGCCATTTCTGAATTTGCAAAAAATATGGCTAACATCGTCGACGCGGCTTCCCGCCCATTTAACAGCATCGGCAATGTATTTTCAGAAATGTTCTCCCGTAATTACTATGACGAAAACGAGAATATGGCGATCGCAGCCGAAAAACGCGCCTGGGACCAGGAACGCGCCAAAATCAAAATTTTTGCTGAGTCGGAACGAATAGCCAAGATGGACTTGGCCAGAGAGGCCAGAGAAAACGAGGATAAAACCCGGTTGGCGAAGGAAAAGGCCGAAAAGGCCGCTAAAAACGCCCGCGATATCGAAATGATCCTGGAGGCATCCGCCGAAAAAATGCTTCTGGTTGGTAAGAACGCCGATGACCGCGCGCTAATCCAGATGGATCTAGCCCACAAGCGCGAACGCAAGAGCCTGATCGACCATCACGCCAGCATGGCTCAGCTGGCCCAGCTGGACGCCAATCAACAACTGGAAAAGGAAGAACTGCTCAAAAACCAGAAGCTGAAAAAGCTGGAAGAATACATCGAAAAAAGCAAAACATTGATGGGGAGCCAACAGTCACTGACCGACTTCGAAACCAAGGCATTCGGGACAAAATTCGGCGGGCTCTCCACCGATCGCTACAAAGTCACCAACCCGTCCCAATACCGCCTGCTGGACAACACTCCCCGCAGCATCTCTCAGGCGCCGCCGCCCGAGCGTGACACAGAGGCCTTCAATAGCCTCAATAACACCATGGCCCTGTCGGCCATGAACGCCCGCGGCCAGGGCGATGCCGCCGATCAGACCCGACTGCTGATGCAGCTGGACGAACGACAGCAGACCATTGAAAAATATTACGGCAAAGAACTTGAACTGCAGGCTCAAAAAAACGCCGCGCTGTTGGCCGCCGACGAGGAGTACTCCGCCCAGAAAGAAGCCCTCGATAAGGCCACCGCCGACAAGGCCCTCCAATCTGTCTCCAATAGCTTGACCGCCATCGGCCAAACCCTGATGCAGGGGAACAAGGAACAGTTCGAGGCCGGTAAAGCGATGGCGATCGCCGGCGCCACAATCGACACCTTCCGTGCCGCTACCGGCGCTTATGCCGCCATGGCCTCGATCCCTTATGTCGGCCCGGCTCTTGGTGCCGTGGCTGCCGCTGCCGCCGTCGTCTCCGGCATGGCCCAGATCGCCCAGATCGAATCCACCCAGTATCGCGGCGCGCGCGCTCTGGGTGGTCCGGTCGAATCCGGCAGCACCTACCTGGTCGGTGAGCGCGGCCCGGAACTGCTGACAATGGGGAGCCAGGGGGGCAGCGTCACTCCCAACAGCGCCCTGCGCGGCCAGAGCCAGCCGGTTCGGGTCACCAATGTTTTCCAGATCAGCACTGGCGTTCACGATACGGTCCGGGCCGAGATTATGAAAGCGGTCCCGGCCATTACCCAGCATACCGTTTCCGCCGTCGGCCGCGCCATCAACAGCGGTGGTCCCCTCTCAGCCGCCGTGGGGAGAATGTAAATGGCAATTTTGACGTTCCCAAACGTGGCGATCGCCCAGGCTCACTGGCAGCTGATCCCCCGCACCCAGGGCTTCGAATCCGAACTGACCGGCGATAGCCAGGATGTGATTCTGCCGGGTGACCGCTGGGCGGTCCAGCTGACGGTTACCGATCTGATGGGACGTGAGGCGCGACTGTTTTCGGCCTTTATCAACTCCCTGCGCGGCCGCGCCGGTCGTTTTTACCTATCCCCCCCAGGCTGCGGCACTCCACTCGGGACGGTCGCCGGCAACGGCGTGGTCAGCGGTGCCGGACAGGCCGGCAGCACTCTCAGCACTTCCGGCTGGACCGCCAACCAGGCCGAACTGTTCGCCATCGGCGACTATTTTCAAATCGGTGTTGAATTGAAACAGATCACAGCCACGATCGCCAGTAATGCCTCCGGCCTGGCCACTCTGGTTTTCACTCCGCCGCTCCGCAAAGCCCCGACCAACGGCAGTACGATTGTCACGGTTAACCCGGCCTGCATCATGAAACCGGTTGATAATGCCCAGGGGGCCCATGATATCACCGGCCCCCGTATCTACGCTTTTCAACAGAGCTATATCGAGGCGCTCGATATATGAGAACCCTGACCGCCGAACTAGGGACCGCACTGGTCCAGCCGGTTGTCCGGCTGATCTATCTGGTCCGGATTGACTTCGACAGCGGCACAGTCGCCTGGAATAGCGGTTATCGGGATATTACGTTCAACAGCAAGACCTATATCGCCAGCGGTGTACTCGGGTCAGTCTCGGGCGTCCGGGAAGAAGCCGGCATTAAATCCTCCGGTATTACCCTGACGCTCTCGGGGGTCAAACCGGAAATGGTTTCCCTGGCGCTCTCCGAGCCGTATCTGGGGCGCAAATGCTGGCTGCATTGCGCTGTGGTCGATGATGCTGGGATATTTGACCCCAATCTGGCGGTATTGCTCTTTTACGGTAAGCTCGATGACCTGAGTGGCGAAAGCGGCCAAAGCGCCTCTTTCAGCATCAGCGTCCGTTCGCGCCTCTCCGACTGGGAGCGGGAACGCATCCTGCGCTACACCGACGCCGATCAGCAGAAACTTTACCCCGGCGACAAAGGGATGGAGTTTATCCCGCAACTCTCTCAGCGCAAGATCATTTGGCCAAAGGCCGCGTTCCTGCCTGACCCGAGGGATTGATATGGAAATCATGATTCTGGAACAAAACGATGATATCGAGATCCTGCGGCCGCTGGCAGAGATGTGGCAGAAGCTTTCTCACGGGGGGCAGCACTTCGCCCTGCCGATCGACGCCACCATCGGCCTGCAGACTATGCGCCGTCTGCAACTGGGCAATAGCAGTGATGTGCTGGTTCTAGCGGATAGAAACGGGGACCCGTGCGGTTTCATGGGATTATCATACCGCCCCAACCATGTCGGTCCCGGCCTGATCGCCCACGAGTGCTGCCTGTTTGTCGATCCGGCCGCCCGTGGTGCCGGTTTGAAACTGATTGACGCCGCCAAACTGCTCGGCAAGCGCAAAGGGTGCGGCTGGTTATCGCTGACCGCCTCTCGAATCGCCGGAGATGCCAACCGGGCCGGTCGGTTATATGAGCATTGTGGCGCGGAACTTTACGAATCCAGCTTTCTGGTGGTGATCTGATGGGATGCACAGATATCATTCTAGATCCAATCGGTGGAAGCATCGCGGGCGGTTTGGGCGTTCATACCCCTATGGATTTCACCGGCGCATTTTTTGAGGGGTCCTTTACCGGTGATTTCAGTTCAATGGGCAGCTTCATCAAATCTGACTGGACCGCCCTGAAACATCTGCTGGTCCCTGATATGCGCCGCGACCGGGAGGCGATGATCACCTCGGCTATTACCGCCCGGCGCTGGATTTACGGCTCCACGCGGGTTTCGGGCCAGTTGTCCTTTGCTGAAAGCAGCGGCGGGAACAAAGAAAACTTCCATTACATCATCGTCCTCTCCGGCTGCCAGGTTTCATCTTTTGGTGCGGTCACTTTGGACGACCGCCCGATTGCCGATTTTGGTGTAAAGGCCAGTTACCGGTTGTTTGATGGCACCCAAACCGCCGCTTGTGACGAGATGGTCGCAGCTTCAGCCGGCTTATGGACCTCGGCCCACAAATTGCTGGGTTGTGCTTATATCTATGTCAAGTTGATTTACGATGAGGCACTATTCCCGACCGGTGTGGCCACAGTAAAAGTGGAGGTCAACGGTAAACCGGTTTATGATCCCCGCACCGGCCTGACCGCTTTCAATGCCAACCCGGCTATTTGCGCCCGCGATTATATGCTGACCGATGAAAGTCTCGGCGGGATGGGCTGCACGATCGATGAAATCAACGATTCGGCGATCATCACTGCCGCCAATATCTGCGATGAGCCGACCTATACCAATAACGCCGGGACCACGACAGAACCCCGCTACAGATGTAACGGAGTTTTTAATATCGACGGCACCCCCAAGAAAATACTGGATGCGCTGCTCCAATCTATGGTCGGGACACCGCTGTTTATTCAAGGTCAGTGGCATCTTTACGCCGGGTCCTGCGGCGATACCAGCAACCTGGTCACCATCGATGAAACATGGCTGAACGGCGGGATTACATTCAAAGTCGGGGCGTCAAAATCGGATAAGATCAATACAGTTAAGGGCACCTACGTTGACCCGGATGACCATTGGGCCTCCAAAGGTTTCCCGCCGGTCTCCAGCGATGTTTATATCGACGCCGATGGGGGCGAAGAGCTGGCCCAGGATTTGACGCTCAACTTCACAACATCGGCAACCTGTGCGCAGCGGATCGCTAAAATCATCATGGAACAATCCCGCCGTGGCCTGGAGATCGACTACCCCTGCAACTTCAAGGCATTCAAACTGGCTCCGTATCAACTGGTGCGGGTCAATAATACGCTGCTGGGATGGGACCAGAAACTCTTCAGGGTTTCCTCCTGGGACTTTTCCGGGCTGGGCGGTGTCAAGCTGGCCCTGCGCGAAGAAGATCCGGCCATATACGACTGGACCCCCGGCGATGTGATCGAGGTGAACCCGGTCCCCTTGACCAATCTCCCCTCTCCCTGGACAGTGGCCGCCCCGACTGGTATCACCTGCGACGAAGAACTTTACGCCACCAACGTCCCCGGCGTGATCAAATCCCGCGCTATAATCAGCTGGTCCGGCTCCGCTCCCCAGATACAACACTATAAAATCGAAAAGTGGGGGCCGCTCGATACCGGTTGGCAGAGCGCCGGGATTATGCCCGATGTCATGTATATTGATTGGGACACCGTACCGGGAGTCAACCAATACCGAATCACCGCCGTTAACGCCCTGGGCGCCGAAGGAGTTGCCACCGCGATCTTTACCTTGCTCGGTAAAACCGCCCCACCCTCGGACGCGACCGGTTTGTCAGCACTGTTGACCAGAGGCCAGATGCGGATTTTCTGGGATGCCAATACCGATTTGGACATCGCCGGGTATGAACTGCAACTCGGGACGGTTTGGGACGCTTCCGGCAATACTATTCTGGCCCGCAACTTTGCCGGGACCTCTTATGCCTGGACTCCAACCTCGTCCGGCAATATCAACCTGATGCTGAAGGCGATTGACACCACCGGCCACTATTCAAATAACGCGCTGGCGCTGACCTACCAGATCACCGCGCCGGGTGCCGTCACCAACCTGACTCAGAACGTGGTGGATAATATTGTCGAGTTGCACTGGACCACCGGGACCGTCGGCAGTTTCCCGGTTGATTATTATGAGTTATGGAAAGGGGCCACTTTCGCCACTGCCACCCTGATCGGCCGCAAATACGGCACGTTCGACCTGCTCTCCGAACCGGTGGCCGGCACTTATAAATATTGGCTGCGGGCGGTCGATGTGGCCGGTCTGCCATCGCTGGAAACCGGCGTTTACGCCGTCGTCAGCCAACCCCCCGATTATGTCCTGATCAGTACTCAGAACCTGGATTTTGCCAGCTGCACCCTGACCAACGCTCAGTTGGATAACAGTGATCTGCTTCTGCCGTTCAACACCACAATCACATGGGAAAACCATTTCCAGGCCAACCCGGACACCACTCTGGAACCGTGGGCTGCTCCTCAGAACCAACTCGACTCCGGCTATCCTCTCTATGCCCAACCCGGCCCGGCCACCGCCCTGGTCGAAAAGGTGATCGACTACGGGGCAGTAATCCCCCAATCGCAGATCAAAATCGGCGTGACCCGCCTGGCACTGTCCGGGACGGTCACCTTTACACCCGAGATACTGGTTTCATCCGACGGCAGCAGTTACACCTCGCTCGGGAACCTGTACGAAACCGCCGCTACTTCATTCCGCTATGTAAAAGTACGGTTGAACGCTGCCACCAGCGACGGCGGTCTGGCCTCGATCCAGCAGATCAATGTCAAGCTGGATGTGAAGCAAAAGACCTATATCACCGGCTCGATCAACGTCACCGACACCACCGGCGACGGTACTCAGGCCAATTTCGCCGACCTCGGCATTGCCCCGGTCGATGTGATCGGTATCTCCGCCGCCGCGCCCTGGACCAACAACGGCAGCAACGACCCAATCACGGCCCTGATCAACTTCGTCGATGCACCCAACCCGACCAGCTTCAAAGTCTTAGCATGGAACCGGAGCGGCACTCGCGTGGCGGTCAATGGCGTGGTTGTCACTATCAGATACATCTAGGAGGCTTTTATGGCATTCGCAGACTTTTCTCTTACTAACGCATACGCAACGATTATCAGCAAGCTCAATACCCAACTGACGGCGGTCGGCAAGCTTTTCAAAAACCAGACTACCGGCGATTTTACAGACCAGATCCGTTACAACTCATCCGGCCAAAAGCTTGAATACTGGACCGGATCGGCCTGGGCGGAGCTGAATATTAAAAACCAGACTATCAATGGCATATCCATACTGGGACAGGTTGCCAGCGCATTGGTCGCTACCAGCGCCACTAATGCTACCAATGCCACCAATGCTACTAATGCTACTAATGCTACTAACACCGCTGGGGCCGGGAATATCCCCCTGAGCCGCTACGAAAACGGTCTGCGGGTTGTCCGAGGCCGTATAAATGGTGATGGCACTGTCGCCCTTGGCAGCGGTTTCACATCGTCAAAAACAACGACTGGCAATTATACGATATCATTTACAGATAATTTCGCAGCCACGCCCACAGTTGTCCACAGTGCGATATTATCAAGGTTTTCCTCGCTGTTCACGTCAAGCGTATCAAGTTTTGTCGTGAATAGTTATTCGATATCGGGTGGGTCGACGGTTTTTACTGACAGCCCAATTGATTTTATCGCCATCGGTCCGAACTGATGAAAACCGCCCTGATCCTTCTAATCGCTCTGTTTGTCACTGCACCTTGCTCGGCCGCCGACAAATGGACTCCGGCCGACATCGGGCTGGAGGCTGTCTCTGTAGCTTTGACGGTGGCGGATTGGGGCCAAACTCTGGATATATCAAATCACCCAGGAAGGTTTAAAGAAACCAACCTTATGCTCGGCAAACATCCCCGGCGCGGGGAAATCAATGCTTACTTCCCCGCTGTGATGCTGATCCACGGGGTTGTCAGCCATTACCTGCCGAAACCGTATCGTAATATTTGGCAAGCGGTCACAGTCGGAGTGGAACTGGCCGCAACATCAATCAACTACCAGGCCGGAGTCCGGATCGGGTTTTAACCCAGCACACTAAAGAAAACAGGAAGGCCGGACCAAGCAAATGCTTAATCCGGCCTTCTCGCTCATAATATGTTTTCGCCAATACCTCATCCTTGCCAAAGCTGCAAAATGCCGTTAAACACAAAATTTGGTGCTCGACTAAATTCGGTAACAAAATCCAAAGTAAAACAGATTAAATATTCCCCTTAAAAAATAATCTACAAATCAAAAATCAAAAGAGTTTTGAACTGATCAAAGTTTTTTTGTGGCCAGTTATAGTGACATTTGTGGCTGAGTTATGGTGTCGCGTTATAACAAATAGTTAGCTTTCATACCCCTCTGAAATTCGGCATCCGTTTTTCGTAAAATGCATTTTTACCTTCCAGATAATCGGCGCTGTCATATGCTTTGCGGCGCAGACCCTGTATTCGCTCAAAAGTTTCAGGGCTCAATGGGTGCGAGTTACCGAGCAAACGAAGTTGTTCCTTGATAACTGAAATTGCCAGTGGAGAATTTTCGGTAATCTGGTGGGCCATTGTATAACAGAAGGAAGCCAGTTCTTCGGTTGGCACCAGATGATTAAGAATTCCGACCTGCAGAGCCCTTTCCGCATCGATCGGTTTGGCTGTAAAAAACATCTCGCGAGCCATTCGAGGACCGACAACATTGATAAAGTGGAGAATTCCGGTGGAATTGTATGGAACCCCGATCTTGGCTGGGGTTATGGCAAAGGAGGCGGTAGGACAGCCGATGGCAATATCGCAGATAAAGGACAGATCGCAGGCGCCGCCCCAGACACTCCCTTCAATCATAGCCAGCACCGGCGCAGGGAAAAGCTGGATGGCCCGCAGCGCCTGCTCTAGCGGATCATTGTAGGAAAGCGGATCCCGCCCCGGAACCGGCAGCTCCTTTATATCAAAACCAGAAGACCAGACTTTGACACCGGACTTGGCACGAATTACTACCGCCCTCGCCTTGTGCCGTTCGAACAGGTGCAGCGCTTCGATCAATTCGTGCAGCAGTTCATTTGAAAGGCTGTTACGGGTTTCGTCATGATTGAAGGTAATCGTACCGATCAGATCGTTGTAAGAAGTCATTATAAGCGGCATTTTTTTTGTTCTCCCGATGTTATGGATTTTATCCTTCCACCTATACGCCCACAGCAAAGTTAATACAACTATCTGAACGTATACACTTTTTAGAACCGGCAAATAGCTTGCGAGAAAATCATTTTACAAAATGCAGAAATGCAGATTTCAACAGCACATTAGAATATTTTCAGCTATATTGTATACTCGATACAGCCGCCCGGCAGTAACCACCAACTATGGTAAGGAGCAAAAAATGTGCGGACGATTCACTGCATTGCTTACACCCGAATTGCTTTCAGAAACATTTGGCGTGCAACTCCCGGAGTCTATAAAACCACGCTACAACATCGCCCCGACCCAAAATATACCATTGGTCAGAATAGAAAACGACGGCCAGCGGCATCTGTCGTATGTGCGGTGGGGTCAGGCAACTTCCTGGGCCAACGACCTTGCCATCGGAACTGATTTGATAAATACGGCCGCAGAAATATTGTCAGGCGAACCAAAATCTGATTGCCTGACCGATAATTGTCGAGGAATAGTACCGGCTAACGGTTTCTATATTTGGCAGGATGGGTGTAACAAGAAACAACCGTGGTATGTGACCCGCAAAGATGGCGGCTTGATGGCCTTTGCCGGTTTGCTTTCGCGCTGGAGGACCCCCGGGGGGAACGAAATTGATACCTGCACAATCATAACAACTGCTGCCAATGATCTGATTCGCCCGATACACTCCCGCATGCCGACAACAATAGCAGCGGAAGAGTTATCGCTCTGGCTTTCTGCTTCCCGTCTGTCACCCGGGAACTTCCATTCTATTTTAAAAACATTGCCACCCGACCTGCTGGAAGTTTATCCGGTAGACTCAAATGTCAACCAGCCGGCTTGCGACACTGCCGATTGCATTAAGCCTTTTCAGTATCACTGAAACCGAAAATCAATCTTCCAGCGGATTTGTATTTCTGTAACGGATCGTCAAGCCTTTGAGAAAGTTCCTCAGGAACTGGTCACCACACTCCTTGAAGTTCTTGTGTCCTTTATTCCGGAAAAGCGCACTCAGTTCAGACTTTGACAGGACAATATCGGCCAGCTTCATGGTTGTGATCATATCCTCTTCCTTGAAATCCAGGGCAATCCGCAGCTTTTTCAGAATTGTATTGTTGGTCAGTTCGGCGCCCGGCTTTGCAGCCTGTCCCTCTGCTGTCTCGCGCTTGCCCCGCTTCTGCACGATCAGGCCATCCAGAAAGAAAGTCATCAGAGGATTACTGCACTCGATGTAATCATCCTCGTCTTCCTTTTTCAGAAATTTGATCAGCGTGGGCTGTTCGATATTGCATCCGGAAATCTTGAATATTTCGATCATGCCCGGATTGCTGATGTCCAGAGCGTAACGCAGCCTGCGTAGAATATCATTGTTTGTCATAATCGGCTCCTGTCGGTTAAGTTGTGAAAGTTGTAGCATAAATATGCTGAAATTGTGTTTTTATTCCGTAATTGTCCTCAGGACTTTTTCCGGCCGACTGCCTCTTCAATCCACATTGAAAGCGCCTTGCCGCTCTTCAAGGTTTCCTCCGGTATACTGAGGTTGTTCCTGGCCGCCAGATCGTTGGCATACTTCATCTGCCCCTCGCTCGGCCCGCCGCTGCTGCGTGCCGGAGGGATTGAAAAGCCCATCTTGTTGTGAACACCACGACAGAAGCGCTGCCAGGTTTCCTTGTTCTCCACCACCAGATCCAGAAAACCTTCCATCTTGCTGGTCAACTCGTAGTCGATCACCCAGCCATGCTGCCCCCTCAGATAATCGATCAGGGTTTCTCCAGGCGGCATGGGGACAACCTTCCCCTTTTCCTCTTTTACATATCCGCGATCGGTGATGTTTTTGGTAATGGCGGCGTAGGTGGATGGACGGCCGATGCCCAGTTTTTCCAGCTCCTTGACCAGGGAACCGAGCGTAAACCGTCCGGGAGGCTTGGTCTTTTTCTCGTCCAGGATTTCCTTCAGCTTCGGCACCAGTTCCCCGACTTCAACCGGCGGCAGCAGCTGCAGCCTGTCATCTTCGCCTTTTTTTTCATTTTCCTCTTCCAGCTCGGCATAGACCTTCAGAAAACCGTCGAAGATCAGAACCCTTCCAGAAGCTTTGAAGCGCTCACCGGCCACCTCAAAAAGCATCGTCGTGGAATCGAAGCGGGCTGGAGCCATCTGGCTGGCAACGGCGCGTTTGAAGATCAGCTCGTAAAGCCTGGCATGTTCCTGGGTCAGCCCCTCTTTCCGGATGATATCCGCAATCTCGGCGGTGGAATGCATGTGAGTCGGCCGGATGCCTTCGTGGGCGTCTGCCTGGGAATTCTTCGACTTATGCTGGTTCGGCTTGGGAGGAAGATATTCATCGCCAAGGGCTTTCCCGAGAAACTCCCTGATTTCGCCTATAAAAGCATCATCCATCCGGACCGAATCGGTACGGTGATAGGTGATTATGCCGTGGTCGAAAAGCGCCTGGGCCAGCTTCATGGTCTGTTCGGGAGCGTATTTCAGGCGAACGGCGGCGGCCGCCTGCAAATCGACCGTTGTGAAAGGGGGCTTGGGAGATTGCTTGACCTCTTTTCTGACGACCTTTTCAGCCAAAGCGTTGGTTTGCGCCTGGATGACGGCTATAATCGCCTCTGCATCCGCAATCTGTTCGAACTTGCCCCTGACATGACGCGCCAGAAACTGGGTCCCATCCTTGTCCAGCATGATATCCAGCATCCAGTATGGGTATGATACAAAATTTCGGATCTCCCGCTCACGGTCAACCACCAGCCGAACGGCAGGCGATTGCACCCGCCCGACGCTGTACTTGCCTCGCAGGCTTTTGCTGGTAATCGGCGAGAGGATATAACCGACCAACCTGTCACCGATCCTGCGTCCCAGGAAGGCATTGTAAAGCCCGCTGTTGGTCTCTTCAAACGGCACCGCCTTGGCAAGAGATTCCTTCAGACCCTTCTCGGTGACTTCATAAATCTCCATCCGCAGGCACTCTTTGGCGACATCCTTGACCTCTTCATGGATATGGCAGCTGATTGCATACCCCTCCCGGTCCGGGTCACCGGCCAGCATGACGACCTCCCCCTTGGCCGCTGCGCGCAGTTCCCTGGGGAGGTTAGCCTTCTTTTCGTGGTAGACGAAGGTCGGCTCATAGCTCTTCAGATCCACGCCGATCGAAGAATCGGGCAGATCCTTGAAATGACCCACCGTCGAGATGGTTTTAACCTTTAGGATCGATTGTATTTTTTTCGCCTTGGTCGGCGATTCTACGATGATCAGCATGAAACCTCAGATTTTTGCAAAACTCACCTTACCACTGCGCCAAAGATCGCCCACCCCAGCACGCCGACCGTTGCAACTGCGCAAAGCAGCGCCATAACTTTATGGATCGATGTCTCCGGCCGACGATCACCATAACCAACCAGCATGCCGATCAGAACACCACCGACCACCCCGCCGGCATGCCCCCAGTTGTTGATGCCGGGGAAGATCATCCCGAACAGGAACAGACTGAAAATCCACCCTCCCACCTCACGGTAGACCGAATTGCCGTAAGCCCCTCCCCTGGTCTTGCCGTAGTAGAGCATGGCGCCGATAAGGCCGCAAACAGCCGCCGAAGCGCCGATCGTAAACGCAACTCCGGCGAAGTAGGAAACTCCGAACCCGAAAATCCCCCCCAAGGTATAGATGATCAGCAGGCGACTCGGACCGTATTCGCTGATAACCAGCGGCGCCAACTGGCGCAGGGCCATCATGTTGAAAATAATATGTAAAATTCCGCCATGCAGATAATTGGCACTGAGTAGCGACCAGAACCGGCCATAGTAATTAATCGGAAGAGTGCCGGTGGCTCCCAGCATCATCAGACTGGTCTGCCCCGGAGACATGAAGCCGCCGCCATTGCCGAGCATCAGCGAAAGCGCAAAATACAGCACATTAAGGGTAATGATGACTTTGACCAGACCATCGCCAGCACCGCCCCCCTGTGTCCAGTTGATCAGGTGCCACCAGGCCGCCGAGCGGGACGTCCCGCACCATGAACAAACCGCTTCTTCACTGCCCACCAGCCGTCGGCAGCGAGGGCAGAGAATTGCCCGTTGAGTCATTTTTCATACCTCGTATTTTTCATCAGTGAACTATCAGCCAAGAAAAGTCTGGAGAGTAAATTCTTTTGCAGGGTCTTTAAGTATCACAAACCGGCTGCGGTATAAACAGCTTTCGGCAAAAACGATGAATATTTGCGGGACGCCCTTCATGTAAACATTCTTACCGGCAGTTGCGGACAACATTGTCATCCAGTAATCGCAACCACGCAAAAAGCCCCGAGAATCAACAGATTTTCGGGGCTTTTGTTTAATAGTTGCAATACTTCACCAGATATAATCCCTGGCAATTTCACGCTTGTCCTTGCCGGCCAGGATATGCATTACACGCATCTGCTTGAGCTTGCCAGGCGACAGCGAGCCGAGCGGGATGTAAACAATCTGCCGGTCCAGTCGGGCGGCCATCTGCTTGAACATGCTGCGGGGCGGCTTCGCGGCGACGTAGACCACATATTTCTCGATCGAATAATCCAGAGCCGCCATCAGCAGCAACTCGGCCCTGCTGGCCGCCATGCGGTAATCCGGATCGTCCCACACATCCATCATGCGCCTGGGCGGGTAGGACAGCATAAAACCGCCATACTCGCAGCGGCAGATACCGGGACCAACGACGTTTTCGGCCGGATCGGTTGCGTAGAAGGCCATATCCGATTCCTGGTCATGTTCCCCCAGCCAGGTCATGCGATAAGGGTATTTCTGATTGCGGCGATCCTCATCGAATACCACCACCAGGCACCCAACCCCGCCCTTTGCCCGCAGCTGTTCCCGGACATAGATCTTGCCTTCGTGGATGTTGCGCATGGTTTCGCGGATATCGATTCCATCCAGCATCGAGCTGCTGAACTTCTCGCTGCGGCTCAGCTCCTCGGACAGCTGCATGCTTCCCTTGCGCTTCAGGAAACGCCCGTAATCTTCAATCGCCAGGTCTTCCGGCGGATAAGAGCAGATTGAGGGATCGTCAAAACCTTCCAGCCATTCGCCGGGACGCCGTTCCCGCTTGCGTTTCATGAAGCCGAAGCGGGAAAGCCCTTTTTCACGTTTCTGGCGTGGACGGAAGCGGATCTGGCGGCTGCCGCCCCAGATTTCCTCGGGAGAGATACGGATCGTTGCCAGATCGCTGCTTTCCTGCTGCCAGGGATAGCAGACCGCCAGACGACAGAAAGCATAAGCGAAATTGTCGTCGATGCAGCCACGGGCCGCCGCCAGCAGCTGAAACAGGTCAGGCAGCAGCATGTCGCCGCTGAAGGCGTAGTTGCGTGCAAAGCGGAAAAAAGCCCGCTTTTGCCAGAGATGCACGTTTTCACCTGTTTCCTGGCGATAGTGGCGGGCGGCCTCGCTGAACAGCCGGTAAATGACTCGCTGCCGGTCTAAAAAAACACCCTCGCGGCCCAGATGGCGGGCCGTCCGGCGAATAGCGTTATCCAGCAACTGTTCTTCCGGAAGTTCCTGTTTACCGCCGCTGATCAGTTCCAGGGCGTGGAATCGCTTGCGCAGACTGTCTCCACCTTCCTGCGGTTCGTCCGGCAGTGGGCCACGGCGATATTCGTAGACGGAAGAAACAAAGGGATACTCGGCCAGAATCTCGCCGCACGATTCGGGGTGCAGATTGAAGATGCTGACCCCCTCTCGCCGGATGCGCTCCAGCGGCGCTGCCAGCGGGGTATCAAAGAGCTGTTTGATGCGCTCCAGGTGGGCCATCCCGCAAACCAGCAGAACCCGCTCATGATGCTTGGCAAGTTTCTGCAGGCGAAAGGCCATCCCCTGCTCGCGGCGCTGATCCTCATGACAAGGGAGCTGATCGCCGCAGGCAGAACGATAGGCCTGATAATAAGCCTCCAGACCGATCCGGCAGATGCTGTAGGAATCGGGGAGTCGCTCCACGTGGCGCGGGTAGCTGTCGCTATCCACATCGATGAAATGCAGCGGCAGCCCCTGTTCAACAGCCATGCGAGCAGCCTCAACCAACGGGTCGGCCGGTTCCACCAGCAGGTAGACGGTTTCTTCCTTATCCTTTGTCCTGGTTTGGTAACTAAGAACCGAGATTTGGGGCAGGCGCCGCAAGGCCCGCAGAAAGGGGGCTTCCAGCGTGTGCGGCAGCTCGACCGCCACCGCATCCGGTCGCACCCGCTGATAAGCCATCCGCACCAGTTGGGCGAACTCCATCCGATAATGCAGGATTGGCAAGGCCTGGACCGGGCCGAATTTTTCGAGAAAAAGGCGGTGGGGCATGGTCAGACCAGATACGGCAGCGCTTCTTCCCCCAGGATCCGCTCCACGGAGAGCTGCAGCAGATCGCGGGATGGCTGCCCTCCGGCGGCGGACATTTTGAGGGCATAGCGGGCGATGTTGATGCCGTCCCGCACCGAATAGAGCTCATCGGCGGCGTGGGAGCGTTGCAGGAAATCCACCACGTATTTCAGGATACTGCTGTCGGCAAAGGGGAGATTCTCCTGCAGAATTACCAGTTCCTCGTCGGCTTCGGGGAAGTCGATATAGATCTGGGGCTGCAGACGGGAGTGGATGTATTCCGGGATTTCAAAGGTCGAGGCGTCCTCGTTCATCGTGACCACAATCCGGAAATCACGCAGGGCCGGGATCCGCAAGCCGGTCACAATCGACTCCACATAGCGGCGGTCATCCAAAAGCGGGGCCAGGGAGGCCCAGGCTTTCTCGCTCATGCGGTTGCCTTCGTCCAGGATCAGTATCCCGCCGGTCAGCATGGCTGAAACCAGGGACGAGGCAGCGTACTGGATCTTGCCGTCCGGCCCGATCACCGGCGTCACGATCAAATCCTCGGGGCGGGTGTCCATGGTGGCCTGATACAGGTAAACCGGCCTTCCCAGGCGCTTGGCGGCGGCATAGGCCAGAGTGGTCTTGCCGACCCCCGGCTTGCCGATCAGGCGTGGATTAAAGGGGATGTCCCGTTCGTCGATCACCATCCAGGCCGCCAGCAGCTGCCGCAGCAGCTCTTCCTGTCCGACCCATTTCAGATTGAGTTCCACCGGGCCTGCCAGTGAAAGTGTTACGCCATCCAGTGTTACCTGTTCCATGTAAAGCACTCCGCATTGGGGTTTGATTTATGGTTATTTAAAGGCGGCAACCTGGGCCCGATAGACCGTCACCGGAACGTATCGCACGGCAAACTCAACCGTGCATTTTGCACAGGCCACAAAGAACGGCTTGCCGTTTTTACCCTTGTCCAGCGCCAGTTCGTGCTTGTGGTTGCAATAGGGGCAGTTGGCTACGACAATGCTCTGCGGCAGCGACCTGGCCTCGACCGGTTTTTTGACGCTCTTGGAAGGCTTGATTCCAGTCGCGCTTTCTGCCGGGACTGCCGATTTGATTTCCTGAACTTCGGTTTCGGACTGCTCCGATTCAACCGGCACACTCTTTTTCATTTTTGGTCGCTCCTTTTTTATGGATGTGGTTATCGGAAGATTGTCCTCTTCCGGGTGAATGATGCTGGTGACAGGCGCCGGCATAATTCCTTTGATGGCTTTCTTCCAGATCGTCGGCAGGGAAGTTTTGGAAAAATGCAGCGGCCTGACCCCCTTCATCCTGGCAGCCCCGTTTTCCACTAGATAAAACTTGTCGCGGTACGCTACCAGCATCTGTGCGCCGATCTCCGCCACCTTGATACCGGATGATACCTTGTTGTCGAGCCAGAATGTGACCGCCTCTTCCATAAACCGCCCTCCCCTGTTTCCGTTAAAATATATGCGCCGTTATTATCCCAAACTTTAAAGTGGAGCGGGTTCACCAACCGTCACAACCTGGTCAGTGATTTCCGTAAAGCTGACATCGTGGCTGACCAGAAACAGCTGATCATACCAATGTTCGCTGACCTCTTCACGCCCCACATCGATGGCGCGGAAAGCGTGGGCCAGATTTTCGCGGCGGGCGGCGTCCAGATTGGAGGTCGGCTCATCGAAAAAAGCGATCCGCGCGCCGATGGTCTGCAGCAGAGCCAACCGCAGGGCCACTACCGCACTCATCATCTGCCCGCCGGAAAGCTGGTCGTCGCTCCGCTCCCGCATGACCCCATCCGGCATATCCCGGAGTATGATCTGGTAACTCTCCCCCCAGTTCAGTTCTTCATCCGAATCAGCAATAGTGCGGTAGATAATGTCGGCGCGAAGGCTGATCTCTTCCCGGAAACGTTCGGAAAGCTGGGTGGAAACATTTTTGAAAATCTGGTTGCGCAGGAATTTGACCAGTTTTTCTTTTTCCTCGAAAGAGGCAATCCGAACCTGTTTTTCTTCGACTTCCGCTTTGATTTTTCCAAGCCGCTCAAGCTCGGATTCAAGCCGCTGGCGGTTACGGCCAAGCTCCACGATCTGCTGCCGCAAAGTAGCCACTGCGGACAACAGACGGTCTTTTTCAAGACGCAGTTCCCGGTGCTGTTCCGGCTGGTATGCGGCCTGTTGTGCAGCCAGCTCACCTTCACTGGCACTGCGCTCCGCCTTGAGCGTGTTCAGCAGCTGTTGCATCTTTTCCAGCAGTTGGATCCGGAGTGGAAGTTCCGCTGCATCCTTCTGATGGGCATTGAAAGTATCCCGCGCCCCCTGAAAGCTGGCCCGTTCCTGTTCAGCACGTTCGATTTCGCCGTCCAAGCCGGCAAAGGCTTGCAGATCGGCCTTGCGCAACTGACTCTTTTGGGCCGCCTCGGTTTGTAGAACAGCCAGCTTCCGCTGCCCGGCCACCCTTTCCAGATGCCCCGATTTCTGCTTTTCCAGAGCCGCCAGTTGTTTATCGATCTCCTGCAGGCGGACCTGCAACCCGTTCAGCTCTTTTTCAGCCTTCTCGGCCTCTTTTAATAAAATGTCCGTTTCCTGGACTCGTGAAAACAGCTCGTTCATCTGCCGATCAAGGTCAGCTGTCCTGGCGGAGAAAACATCCCGCGGCTCGGTGCCGGCAATATTGCGGCACTGCTCCATGAAAAACGGGCAGACTCCTTCAGCAAGCTTATCCTTCCCCTCCAGAAGGGCGGCCTTCCTTCCCGACAAGAGCGCGTGCGATGCCTTAAGAGCGTCACTATCCCTGCGCAGTTGAGACAGTGCGGCGGCCGTCTCCCGAACCTTGGGATCGGCCTGCGCTGCTTGGCGGGCAAGTATCAAACGTTTTTCCTCGCCGGCCAATTGCATGGCGATCTTCCCACATTCCAGCCGTTCGTGCTCCAGTTGCTGTGTCTGACGCTGAGCTTCCTTCTCCAGGGCATTGATTTCCTGTTCCACCTGTCGGCGCTGCTGTTCCTTCTGCCGCAGTTCCTTGAGCTGCAACTCGGATCTGTCACAAGCTTCCTTACCGGCACGGGCCTCGTTCACAGCCGCCACCGCCCGGTGCGCTTCATCCACCCGGATTTTCTGGGTGGCAATTTTTTCGTCACCTTCCGTCAGACGGCCAATCAGCAACTGCAAACCGGCCTGGAGAGTGCTGATGCTTTTCTCGCGACGGTCCAGGTCAAGCAGCAACTTTTCCGCATTTTCGAGAGCGGCCGACTGCTGCTTCAAACCGCTTTCCTTGACGCCCTGCTCACTGACCAGCGCGGTCAATTCGGCCTGTTTGTCCTGCAGGAGCAGCAGCTGATCCTGCTTGGACCCCACCTCAGCCGTCAGGATTTTAATGCGTTCCTGCACAGTTGACAACAGGGTGCTGGTCCCTTTGTAGGTTTTGCGCCAAGCATCAATCCCAAGAATTTCATCAAATGCTTCCAGACGCTTGGTGGATTGTTTGATGACGAATGGTCCCAGGAAATCGTTCTGGAACGGCCCGATTACCAGCTTGAACTGTTCCGATAACGGCCTCCCGTTTGCCAGCCCAAGAAGTCCGGCGATGCGGGCCTCGGTTTCTTCAATCCGGGCGTGATCCTCAACCTCGAACAGACCGCCGGACTCTCTTGCCAGAAGCCACTTTGCACCAGCTCCCACGCTGCGGCTGACACGCCAGCATTGGCCGTCATCGGTCTGAAAATCAACGCTGATCTCCCCTTTTTTTGTACCGATGGAGAGGAAACGATCCACGTTGGATACGAAATCGCGGGCATCGACTCCGAAGAGGGCATAACCGATCGCTTCAAAGATCGTGCTCTTGCCAGCGCCGTTCGGTCCGGACAGGACGTTGATACCGGCTGAGAAAGAAAGTTCGGTATCACGATGGGATTTGATGTTTTTTAGATGGACGGAAATGATCTGCATGCTACAACGCACCCGGGAGCAAACTCAGCAGCTCTTCACCATCCGGGTCACCTTTCAGAACCTGGTCACGGATGGACAGCGACAGCGACACAAGCTCTTCTTCACGCCCTTTATAGAGGCTGTTGGCCGAGATCAGACCACCCAGAACCTCCCGTTCGATCTCGGCCAGGCTTTTCTGGACATTTTCCACCTCGCCGCAACGGGTAACCAGCGACAGGTGATTTTTTATCTCCACATGCAGCGGACGGCAAAGCTCTTCCAGTACCAGTCGCAGCCGTTCCCTCCCCAGTTCGAAGGGATGAAAGGCGATCCGCCCGATCAGTTTCACCTCCAGCAGAGGCCTGCTGTCTTCCGGGCAGTCTGTCAGCGCGTCAGCCATCTGGGAACGAAAACTTTCCAGCGCCAGAGAGGCGTTTTCAAAACCGTCCAGATTAACCGTCGTCACCAGCATCGGACGTGGAACTGTGGATCGGAATTCGTGGCTGTACTGCTCCCCTGCCACCGTGACGAGGTAATAACCCTTGTCGTATTTTTCCTCGCCGAAGTTGACCCGCTCCGGTGCGCCCGGGTTAAAGGCATAAGGGCGCCCTTCGTCCGTCAAAACGATATATGGCTTGTGGCCGTGACCGAGAGCGACATAATTGAAGACGTCCGAGAGAGGAAGCGCTTCCTGCGGCTGCATGTTTCCGATCTCAACCGGAGAGTAGTTCCAGAGGCCGACATGGAACAGAAGCAGGTTGTTGCCGGTTGTGACCGCCTCGCAGATCCGCGCCACATGATTGCCTGCCTGAGCCCCGATGTAGCCAAGCCCGTAAATATTGAGCCCCTTGATCTCAATCTGTCCTCCGACTCCATTTTCCGGATCGAAATGATCGAAGCGATAGCCGCCATCCTCATTTCGCGAGGGGCGCAGCAACCGGATATACCCCATCTGTGACAGCGCCTCCATCCAGGAGATGCTATCACGGCGATGAATCCAGTCGTGGTTGCCCTCAACCGCTATGCAGGGGATTCGGGCATCCTTGAGCGGCTGCAGGGTTTCAATGGTACGGGCAAAGGTGCGCGGCAAAATCTGGCCGGTGTGAAACAGGTCGCCGGCGATCAGGAAAAAATCAACCTTTTCCCGAACGGCGTCAGCCACGATGCAACCCAGAACGCGAAAGAAATCTTCGTAACGTTCGATTTCGTTGTCTGAGGTCCGGTAGGTTTTTCCCAGATGAATATCGGCGGTATGGATAAAGCGGATTGTCATATAATTATTTCCGTTATATTTTGGATGAAAAGTAACACAGACCAGCTCAAATTTCTAATGTTTAAGCACGCGGCGAGTTTCCGAAGTAAATTGAGTATTCACCCGTATTTCATGTGCATTATTGATCAATATTTTGTATTATCCACCGGTAAGAAAAAATTCATCCAGGAGGCGCAATATGGGTCAGGCAATCAGATTCCTAGGCATTTTTGCGGCGTGCGGAACTATAACCATCAGCAGTCAAACTGCATTGGCACAGACCGATCCGGGATCGCCGGGCGGTCGCGGCCCGGCGGCCATGATGCGCGGCAAGTCGGCCATGTACGGGCCTGACTACCGCCTGGACATGATGACACGCCGGCTGGGTCTGAGCGAGGAGCAACGGGCCAAAATCAAAGTGATTCTGGCTGAGGAGGACGCTCAATTGAAAGCCTTGCGCGGTAACGACACCTACAACCGCGACGAACGCCGCAGCCGACTGCAGGAGTTGAATTCGTCCACTTATGAAAAGATCAAACCGATTCTTACGCCTGAGCAGCAGGCAAAGCACGAACAGGTCAAAAAAAGAATCAAGGAAAAACGCTCCAACATCAGAAGTTCGCGGCCGGGTCCCAATCCGGGAAGCAACGAATCGGGAAAACGGATCGAAAGATTGTCACTTGATCTGGCTCTCACGGCAGACCAGCAAGCCCGGATTAAACCGATCCTGGAAGAAGAGGATTCACAGCTGGACAGATTGCGCGGCAACGATTCATATAATCGGGAGCAGCGGCGCGTGAAATTGCAGGAATTGAATCAAATCACTTACGAAAAGATCAGACCGGTTCTAACTCCGGAACAGCAAAAGAAATTTGACGAAATCAATCTGAAAGTGATTGAACGTCGCAATCAAAATAAAAAACCGAACATGGTCAAACCATAGCCGGGTGGGAGTAGCGCTTGTTTGCAACAATTCTTGGAATTATCTTCGCTTTGTTTATCATCTGCTTCGTGGCCATAACCATTGAGGAACTTTTTCTTGGCGGACGGCGCCTGAGACTTGCGAAAAAGGCCTACCTGGAACAAAAGAATGGGGAAGGAGAAAATACGTGAGACGAACCTTCTTTTCACCCTCCGCTGAATAACCACATCTGCGCTTCTCGCGGGGGAATCGCAAACGTGAAACGGTCACCGCTGACTTCCATCTGATAACCATGGATCTGGCATCGATAGCCTCCCAGACGCAAACCTTCCGTGGAGATGGCCGGATGCTGCCAAACATCAGTCTTGTTGATTGCAACAATGCCAACCTCGCCACGGGCAAAAACCAGGAAACCGTCGTCTTCGTATAGTGATGATTGCATCTGCCCATGCACGGCATTGTGAAAACGGAGCATGGCGGCTATATCGTCACGTTTCCAAGAATTTGCCCACCGGTTGCGATCTTCCGGATAATTGACGGCGCTCTGATTATTGTCTGAATAAATCAGCGGCACACCGCCATCACGCCCCATTAGATACACATTCGTCAGATATTCATCCTGCGGTTGCAGCATTACTCCACGGAAGCCGTCGTTGTTCGGCATGTCATGTGTAACCCCGAAAGTCAGCGCCCGCCACTTGGGCAAGGCCTGGCCAAAGGCAGCCGGATCAACCAGCTCGCGCATGCTACCGCCCGGAGAAAAGGTCCGGCGCAAGGTTTCATGCAGCGGAAAGTCGTAAAACGACAGACCGGTGTCATGGAAAAGAGGCCAGAGAAAGATCCGCTCTTCATTATCGTTGGAAGTCAGCGCCTCTCCGAAGAGGTACTTTCCGGCCATATCAGGAGTTTCAAATACACCTTTAATATGAGCCTCCGGCAGGTGTTTTACCGCATCAACGCGGTAACCGTCGATACCCATCGCATTCAACTCCTGCAGACAGCGGCGCTGCTGGTCTATTACCCATTGCCCGAGATCAAGATCCGGTAGGCCGGAAAGTGAATATTCGGTTGATTGAAACGGGTCCAGCCAATCCTTGATAGCGCCATAGGGGTTGAAGTCCCAGGGAGAAAACAGGCCAACGTCCAAATTGCCGTATAAACGATCCTTTTCAAACGAGCTTCTTTCCTCCTTATAGCGTAGCAGTTCAGCTTCACCGGGGAAGTTGAAGCGGTCCGGGCGATCTTCGTTGGCCATGTGATTGAACACAATATCGACGTACACACGCACTCCGTTGCTGTGCAGTGCGGCAATCATCTTTTCCAGATCGCCTTTGTTTCCGAGAAAAGAGCGTATGATGCGATAATCCTTGGGCTGGTAACGCTGCCACCATTCGGTTCCTGACACATCGCTGTAGAGCGGCGGCGGAATCAGGACCGCACCATAGCCAAGCCCTGCAATCCGCCCGGCATTGCCGGAAATATCAGTGTAGTGCCAATCAAATGCGTGCAAGATGACATCGTTCATAATTACTCCTTCACCACCACTTGTATTAAAACAAAGTAACAATATCCACTCTAATTTTCGTTTTCACGCAGGTCAAGTATTCTAATATTGAATAAGGAGCAATCAGAACTGTTCCGATTGTTTTACTTGCATATCATTGATTGGATTGATATAAATCCACACTCACTTTGGTAGTTTTTGAATGGCTTGGTTTTGCATGCACCAGACACTTTCCCCTGTTACCCGTCAAACCACCTGCTTTCCATGCTTGAGGCTTTTGAATCCGGCGCTATTTTCTGTGCAGCCTCTTTTCAGCTTTTCGGCTCAAACTATCAAGCGACTGCCAAGTAACGATTTCAGGTCTGTTAAGGAGATGATCATCAGCGCATGAAATCTATTATCTGGTTCGCACAGGCAGCGATATTCTACCTCTTCACCCTGTTTTTTGCCGCTCTTCCGGAAAGCTTTGTCCGTCCTGCGGGAAAGATGCTGGGAAAGTTGGGTAATATTCTTATTTTAAAAAGAAAACAGATCGCGATTGACAATATTCGTCAGGCTCTGCCAGCCATGACAAAATCTGCAAACTGGAGACTTCCCGAACAAACACCGGAGCAGATTGCGGACAGAATGTTTGAAAATTTGGGGATATCACTGATCGAAACCGCACGACTGTACCATGGCTGCGGTGTTAAAATTATCGACCAGATTGAATTTCGTGGAACAGAGCATTTTGATAAAGCAATCGCCAGGGGCAAAGGGGTAACATTTCTGACCGGGCACTGCGGCAACTGGGAACTGGGGGCTTTGGGCCTCTCACATCATTTCAAATCGACCGTGTCGGTGGTTGCACGGCGCCAGAACAGTCCCTACCTGAACAGAATGGTAGAAAAGATGAGACAGCGCTACAACAACCGGATTATCTACAAGGACAAGGCTTTCAAGAACATGTTGTCGGTTTTCCGGAAAAACGGGTTGGTGGGCCTGCTTGTAGACCAGGCTGTCTTTCCGGAGGATGGCGCCCTGATAAACTTTCTCGGGCGGAAAGCCTGGGCGTCAAAAGGCCCGGTAGTTATGGCACGAAAAGCAGGGGCAGCGATCCTGCCGACCTTTATACATCGTGAGGCGGACCGGCATGTAATCGAGATTTATCCCGAGCTGGAATTCTCTGGCGACAACACAGATGATGGCATGACTGCGGATGTTCAGCTTTACTCCTCCGCCATTGAGAACTTTATCATTTCCCATCCCTACGATTGGTATTGGGTCCATCGCCGTTGGAAGCGGGCGGGACAACTCATTGACGACCCCACCACCAATACATCAGATACCCAATGATTCAGAAATCACAGATCAATTACTAAACGGAGATTGCACAATGAATTGCACCATAGATCAATTTGAGGAAGTGGTAACAAAATTCAAGTATTTCGCGGAGTCAATGGATATAGAGCTTTCTTCGGAAGCCGAAAGCCTTCGGCAGGAACTGGTAGTAATTTGCGCGGAGCTGCTGACCACGGTGAGGGAAGAAATGCAGGCGAACTCAGACTCGGTGATTAAATAACCACGTTAGAGCCAATCAGGGGGCAATCCACCGCCCCTATTACCTTCGGTTTTGATGGTAACTTTCCTGCTTGCTCCAGATCAGCTGGGTGGCGCGGTCCATAACAGATTTCAAATCGTGAAGTGGTATGCACTGGTAACGGTTTGCAATACGGTTCAGGACTTTGCAGGTTTTGGCTGGATTCATGTACCAAGGCATATGCCATCTCCTTAAACAGCAGGCCATCTCGGCAGATGGGATAGACGTAAACGGCCTGAACTGGAAGTCAACTTCTAATATCCTGAATCATGCAAAGAACATACCTATATTTTTTATCTAATAATTCTTATACATTATCAAAACAGTCACTTATTTCCCAAAGCGAGTTTCGCTACATGTCGGACTTTTTTACATCTTCTCAACCAATACACACCAGAGAGTTGTCAGAATTCCGACAGGTCAGCCATGCCTCTGTTCAACACTGAATGGCCAGATGTTCCAAATAGAGCCGACAATACTTTATAAGAGGTGACTTGTTTGACGCTGATATAAATGGGAGATTAAAAGCCAAGATGGTAGGCACTCAAACTAACGTGGTATTGTACTCTAAAAAAAATATTTAAAAAAGACTGTAAATTCAGGCTTAAAATGTTAGTCTTGAACCAGCTGGAAAGAAGTATAAATCTTTAAAAGGAGGCTTTACATTGATTATGGAAGAAACTCCGCCAGGCTTTCCCGCACAATAGAATACAACATCACTCCGGAGGTTGGATGTGCCGGATAAGGCCTTAATAAGGTAATTAAGATTTATCAAAGAATGAAGCCCGCCGAATATCTTGGCGGGCTTTAGTATTTATCGGGTGGCTGTACGCGGCGCTGAACAATAAATTACATCTCTATGCCGGCTATGGTTGTTCCACACCCGGGACAGCAACCGCCCCTGATTCTGTTGGTATGAATTTGATAACCGTAACGCTCTATCAATAATGAGGAACAAGACGGGCAGCAGGTGTTCTCCCCACCTTCACCCGGCACATTGCCTTCATAAACATAACGCAACCCGGCAGCGCGTCCAATCTCGCGAGCCTTACGCAGTATGTCTACGCTCGTCCGAGGATGGTCGGTCAACTTGTAGGTTGGATGAAACTGACTAACGTGCCAGGGCGTGTCAGCTCCCAGATTATCCACCATAAAATTGGCAATCCCCCGCAACTCATCCTCGGAGTCGTTTAGTCCGGGAATTATCAGGGTTGTAAGTTCTATCCATATCCCCAGTTTACGGTACTCGATGATGCAATCAAGCACTTCAGAAAGACGGGCATGGACAACATCCTTGTAAAAGCCCTCAGAGAACCCTTTCAAATCAATATTTGCAGCGTCCAGGTAGGGCGCAATCATTTTAAGTGCTTCACTGCTGATGTAGCCGTTGGTGACAAAGACATTTTTTAGTCCTGCCTGACGCGCTAGCCGGGCAGTATCATAGGCAAATTCATAAAAAATGGTCGGCTCAGTATAAGTGTAGGAGATCGAACTGCATCGGCTGTCTATGGCGTGTTTGACGATCTGCTGCGGCGTAATATCCTCTCCCATGATGGCAGCGTTGGCTGGAACCTGAGATATTGAATAATTCTGGCAGTGACGACAACGAAAGTTACAGCCGACCGTGGCAATTGAATATGACCGACTCCCCGGCATTACGTGGAACAGAGGCTTTTTTTCGATCGGATCCACATTTTCCGCACAGATTTTACCGTAAACCAGGCTGTAGAGCGTTCCATCTCTATTTTCACGGACGGAGCAGAGACCTCGCGCACCATCATCAATCAGGCAGCCAAACCGGCACAAACCGCATTTCACACGGCCACCGCCCACCCTTTCGTAAAACATGGCTTCTTTCATGGCATCCTCCCGACTAATCTCATTCGTCCATTATATCAGCAGAAGGTTTTCGGTCAAATTTGAACTGCGGTCAAAACATCCGTGGCATTGAAAGATTCAAATTTTCACCTTGACCGCCCGGAGTAATTGCTTTAGCCGTTCAAATTGACTATGTTAGCATTCTTTGCAAAGTAAATTGATGCGGATAACTTACCCTAATGATCAATTCAAAACCTGAAATGAGACACACATACTGGATGCAGCGCGCTATCAAAGAGGCACGCAAGGCAGAAGCAAAGGACGAAGTGCCGATCGGCTGCGTGATTGTCCAAAACGACAAAATTATAGCCCGGGGTCACAATCTTCGGGAAACAACCCAGGATCCGGCTGCCCATGCCGAACTGATTGCCATTAGAAAAGCCGCCCGGAAACTTGATTCCTGGCGGCTTTTGGATACGACGCTCTATGTTACTTTGGAACCCTGCACAATGTGCATGGGTGCCATCATCCTATCCCGAATCCCCACCGTGGTCTTCGGCTGTTACGACCCGAAGGGGGGAGCGGCCGGATCACTCTATGACCTGTCCGACGACCCCCGCCTCAACCACCGAGTCAAGCTTGTGCCGCATATTTTGAAGGCGGAATGTTCCAGCCTTCTGAGTGATTTCTTCTCTGCCCTCAGAAAACGCAAACGAGCAGAGAGACTTATTGCTGTACGGTAATATTCTCGTATTCTTTCATGGTATTAATATTGCGGAATGATTCCGGCGCGCCCGGAATACAGCTGAACATATCGCCTGGCAGCTGCTTTGTCCGAACCTTGTCCAGCAGGTTCAGAATGCTTTTATCACCTTTATCGATGGCTTCCTGAATGCTGCCCAGCAATGATCGGTTATAAACCGCATGGAGCGGCTCGCGCTGCCCTTCACTGTTAAGCGGGACCACCGCTTCGCTGCCGTCATCACCTTCGCATAGAAACCTGATCAGGTCAGGGCTGAGATAAGGCATGTCACAAGCCGCAACAAATATTCTGTCCGTACCGCTGCTAGCCAGACCGGCTTGAAGCCCGGCGATTGATCCCGCACCGGGATATATATCGGCAACTTTACGACAGGGGAGAAAATCATATTCACCGGGTGTATTGGTGACGATAATAACTTCATGGAAAAGGTTGGCCAGAACACGATAGCTGCGGGCAATGATCGGTTCTCCATCCACCACCATCAGCGCCTTGTTTCGGCCCATACGGCTGGATGAACCACCGGCCAGAATCACGCCGGCTACACCCTCTATTTTAGTCGCGGAAGGAAAAGGTTCGATTAATTCCGGATGGCTATAGACTGTGAATGATCCGCCCCGCACATATCCGACCAGACAGATGCCAGCCTGATCACAGAGCTTAACCGCCATGTCGGTGGGAGATGTGCGCGAGGCGATCAGCTTGATACCCATCAAAGACGCTTTGGCAACCATTTCGGTTGAAACCCGGCCGGATGTCACCAACTCAGCTCCCGCCATATTGATTCCTTTGAAAAGCGCTTCCCCCGCAATCCGGTCGAAGGTATTGTGGCGTCCTAAATCTTCTGCGTACAGCATCAAACGGCCACCACGACCGATAGCAGCTGAGTGGATACCGCCATGAGAGCGGTACTGATCTGCTCTTTTGGCCAACTCTTCCATTAATCCGAATATTTGAGAAGGCAACACGAGCTGGGCATCACGGACTGTGACCGGTGCGTTTGAATCCGCATTCGGCATACTGAAGCTGATTCCGGTACCGCAACCGGATGTAAGCACCGGCTTGAGGCGTTCCGGCAGTTCACCTTTGATGCGCACATTGGCGCTGCCAAACTCTTCACAGACACTGAACATCTCGAAATCAGACAACATGGAGACGAACCCTTGCAACCTCAGAAAACCGGCCACCAGAAAACGCAGATCATGAGGTGATCCGATCAATGTGGCAATTTCACGGCCATTGACGATCAGTTGGACAGGATATTCATTGACAACTCCGCCTGACACCGCCTGAAGGCAATTGTCACGGTAACGGAAAAAGGTCTGGTTTTGTTTTTCGGTGGTCATAGTGTACTCGATTCCAAAAATATGAAAAGGGGGAGAACCTCGCGTGTTCTCCCCCTTCAATTGCAAAGATGTCGGTAGTAATCAGCCAGCCAGACCAAAAGTCTCGTGCATGACGCGCACGGCCAATTCGGTGTATTTTTCGTCAATAACTACCGAGATTTTAATCTCCGAAGTCGAGATCATCTGGATATTGATACTGTTCTGGGACAGTGCGGTAAACATCTGGGTAGCAACACCGGCGTGGCTGCGCATTCCGAGACCTACGATCGAAATTTTGCTGATATTTTCGTCGGAAATAACCTGCTTGGCCTGAATCTTCTTGGCTGATTCATTAGTAATCAAAAGAGCCTGCTTCAGGTCAGCCTTGGTAACTGTGAAGGTAAAGTCAGTGGTACCGTCGATGCTCACGTTCTGGACGATCATATCAACCGATATTGCTGCATCGGAGAGCGGAGTCAGAATCTTAGCGGCAATACCCGGCTTGTCCGGTACGCCCATAACGGCAATTTTGGCCTCATTCTTGTCGTACGCAACCCCTGAAACGAGAATTCCTTCCATTTCCTTATCCTCCCTGGTAACCATCGTACCGGTGTTTTCATTTAGACTTGAGCGGACATGCACATCCACATTGTATTTTTTTGCAAACTCGACCGAACGAATCTGGAGCACCTTAGCGCCAAGACTGGCCAGCTCAAGCATCTCATCATAGGAGATTTTTTCGATCTTGCGGGCTTCCTTGCAGATATTGGGATCTGTCGTATAAACGCCATCCACGTCGGTGTATATCTCGCACACATCTGCTTTCAATGCAGCCGCAATAGCCACCGCCGAAGTGTCGGATCCGCCGCGCCCCAGTGTCGTGACATTACCGTTGGCATCGACCCCCTGGAAGCCTGCCAGAATCACGATCGTACCTTCCTTCAGGTCGGCACGCATATTTGCATCGCCGATGCTTTCAATGCGGGCTTTTGATGCAACCGAATCAGTTATAATGGGGACCTGCCACCCCTGGTAGGACTTGGCTTTATACCCCTGCGACTTCAAGTACATGGCCAACAGGCCGATTGTGACCTGCTCGCCGGTTGCGACCAGAACATCGTACTCTCTGGCGTCCGGGATTTCACACATTTCGTTGGCAAGCGCGACCAGTTTATTGGTCTCACCCGACATGGCCGATACGACAACAATTACATCGTTCCCTGCATCGTAAGTTTTGATAATGCGTTTGGCGACATTTTTAATGCGATCGGTGGTGCCTACCGAGGTGCCGCCGTATTTCTGGACTACAAGCGCCATACTGCCCTCCCTGATAATAATTGTTTGAAAAGCTAAACAATGGATTTTGCTCTATAGCAGATAAGCTGCTAAAAGGTCAAAGGTTATTTTGTCCGGACCGCCGGTCAATGAGCTGTTGAATAACTTTTTTTGATAGCGGTCCGTCAGCGGTGATAGTTATCGTTCTTTGGAGGTCATCCTGATAGTCAAACTTAACAGTCAGGTGATCGCTCGGCATCAGTTCATTCAAGCGCTCGGACCACTCCACGACACAAACGCCTTTGCCGTAGAAGTACTCTTCGAAACCAAGTTCGGCAATATCATCATCACCGGTCAGCCGGTAAAAATCAAAATGATACACCGGCACGGCAGCTTGGTAATTGTTCATGATCGCAAAAGTCGGACTGGCTACCATATGGGCGCTTTCAGGGGCAACTGACGAAACGACTCCGCGGGTGAAACAGGTTTTGCCTCCTCCCAACTCACCCTGCAACGCCAGAAAGGAGCCTGGCTGGAGCAACAACCCCAACTGTGAGCCAAGCTCTTCCGTCTCCTGGGGGGAGCATGAAATCAGATTCAAGCCGGACACTAGCGATTCATAGCGCGGATGATATCGATCCGCGACACCATTCCAATTACTTTTTTGCCATCAACAACCGGAATTGCGTGCAACTTGTGGCTGCTCATTATTTCTGCGGCTCTGCTGACAGATTCGCCGGCTCCAATCGTGACAACATCCTTGGAAGCCAGTTCAGCAGCCGTCTGGGCAGTAATTTTTTTGACTTCACGCTCAAAACTCTGCTCACTTTCCAGAGGGATGACCCAGTCAAAAATAGAAATAACGGTCGGAATGTGGAGTGGACGCCCCTGCTCTATCAAATCCGAGGCGGTAACGATACCGGCCAGATTGCCTTGGTCATCCAAAACCGGCAGACTGCCAAGGCGCATTTTATCAAATATTTCCGCCATTTCCCGAACGGTTGTGGAACCTTTTACACTAACAACTTCTTTGGTCATTATATCTGCGACGGTTTGCATAATCTGTCTCCCTTTATCTCAGAGCTCTCCGAACATTCTCAAGTTCGAAAGCAATGTGTTTTTAAGCAGTTTATTATAGGCAAATGGCAACATTTCCTGAACATCGCTTGCGTTTATCCCGATTTCTCCCTTTTCCTCGGCAACCATGTCAGCCGCGTAGCCATGGATAAAGACTCCCAACCGGCAGGCATCCCAGGCCGGATACCCCTGACCGAGCAGGGAAACAATGATACCGGTCAAGACATCTCCCATGCCGCCGGTCGCCATACCCGGGTTGCCACTGCCGTTGATGGCAGCGACACCATCGGGAGAAGCGATGATGGTTCTGGCTCCTTTCAGAACCAGGAAAACACCATAGTTGCGTGCGAATTCCTGGGCCACCGAGATACGGATGGCATCAACATCCGGTATGGATGTTCCCAAAAGGCGCGACATTTCCCCAGGGTGAGGGGTCAAAATCACCTGTTTGGATTTTTTGCGGCGCAGCACGGTCATATCCTCAGCCAAAGCGTTCAGACCGTCAGCATCTATAACCAGCGGGAGAGTTATGGTTTCCACCAATGCCTGAACAAGTGCAACCGTGCCGGGGCGCCTGTCGAGACCGGGACCGATAGCCACAGAGTCCTTGCCAGGGAGCAACTTTTCGATTGACGGGAAAGAGCTGCTGGAGAGATGACCGCTGCCTGCATCAGGAAGCGGAACTGTCATAGCCTCGGTTGTTTTGGTTTCCAGGATACTGTTGATCCCCTCTGCAACAGCCAAAGTGACCAGACCGGAACCCGCCCGCACAGCGCTGTTGGCCGAAAGTGCTGCCGCTCCTGTTTTTCCGGTTGAGCCGGCAATAATCAGGCAATGACCGAAAACACCTTTGTGAGCCTGACGGTCCCGCCGATGCAGCAAAGGCCGCATTGTTTCCTGATTAAGAAAGTCATAACCGGAGGCGGTTTCCATGAGTTGTTGCGGAATACCGACATCGGCAACAACCAGTCTGCCGGTATGTTCCGCACCGGGGTAAAGTACGTGCCCCAGCTTTGCAAATGCAAACGTCACCGTAATGTAGGCCCTGACAGCGTCTCCCAGCACACGACCGGTTGTTCCATGTATGCCTGAAGGAATATCCACTGAAAGCACCGGACGACCGGATGCATTGACAAGATCGATAGCTTCCTGATATACGCCGCTGACATCGCTGCGCAGGCCGGTTCCCAGCATG